>Ga0160459_100046_pt1 | contig 205572 bp, 177 predicted proteins | sample HID1973K_E6MG_FD_108208 | JGI IMG/M metagenome (GOLD analysis project Ga0160459, IMG submission 108208) | Enriched mosquito-associated microbial communities from UW Madison campus, WI, USA - HID1973K_E6 MG | ecosystem: Host-associated > Arthropoda: Insects > Digestive system > Unclassified ...
CGACCTGCACGCTGGGCGCTGGGTGGACGACAAGACGCGCCTGGCGGTGATTGCCACGCCCGGCCAGCTGGAGGCGCGCGGCTACATCGACGCCGATGACCTGCGGCGCATCGACAACGGCGACAGTGGCCGCTTCGTGGACGAGCTGCGCCTGCAGAGCCCGCGCGAGGCCACCGTGCAGCGCATCGGCGCGGCTGCCTCCGACCACCTGGACAACTGGCTCCTGGCCTCCACCTTCGGCGGCCCGGTCGCCGCGCGTGCGCAAGAGCACAAGACGCGTGCCGAGCACGCCATGTTCGAGGTGTCGGCCAGGGTGGATGCAGCGCCCGAGGTGGCGCTGCCGCCCACCGAGATCCGCGGTGAGCTGCAGGTGCGCGGCGCGCCGCAGAGCCTGGCCATGCGGCTGATCCGCCGCGTGGCGTCGGTGCTGGTGCGCGAGGGCGCGGCATGACCCATTTCCTTCGGTCCCCATGAAGTTCAAGGCGCAGCCAACTTATGTTCACACCGCTCCAACCCCGCCAGCGCAACACCTCTGAAGCCAAGGCGGCAACGCCCACTGCGGGCTGGCCGGCGCTGCGCGTGTTGGAGCCGCGCGTGCTGCTCGACGCCGCGGCGGTGCAGACCGCGCAGGAGATCGCGGCCCAGACGCCGCCGATGCCGGACGGCGCGCATGCGCCTGCGCACGATGGCGCGCACGCAGAGCTGCTCGCCGCGCTGGCCTCCAGCGCACCGGCCGTATCGGCCGCACCGGCGACCGACGACACGCCCACGGGTGCCAAGGTCCTGATCTTCATCGACAGCCGCGTGGCCGAGCCGGCGGCCTTGCTGGCGGCGATCGGCGGCGATGCGCAGGTGCACCGCATCGGCGCCGACCAGAACGGCGTGGACTTCATCGCGCAGACCCTGGTCGGGCGCAGCCAGGTGCAGAGCATCCACATCGTCAGCCACGGCAGCGAAGCCGCGCTGGCACTGGGCAACGCGGCGCTCACGGCCGAGACGATGTCCGGCATCTACGCCGCGGCGCTGCAGGGCATGCGCGCAGCGCTTGCGCAAGACGCCGACATTCTTCTCTACGGCTGCGACTTCGGCGCCGGTGAGCGCGGCGCGCAGGCGGCGCAACGGCTGGCCGACCTGACCGGTGCCGACGTGGCGGCCTCGAGCGACGCTACCGGCGCCGTCGCATCGGGTGGCGACTGGGAACTGGAGGTGCAGCGCGGCACGATCGAGACGCCGGCCCTGGCGGCGCCCGAATGGGCGCACCTGCTGGCCGCCCCGGTGCTGGACGCCACGCCGGCGCTGAGCTACACGGCGCTCGAAGATGCGGCAGCGCCGCTCAATGGCACGGCGTCGGGCACGCTGATCTCCGCCTATACCGGCGGCATCGCCGACGCCGACCCCGGCGCCGTCAAGGGCATCGCCATCACCGCCAATGCACCGGCGCAGGGCGTCTGGTGGTACACGCTCGATGGCGGCGCCAACTGGCAGACGGTCGGCACGGTGTCGGCCACCAGCGCGCTGCTGCTGGCCGACAACGCAAACACGCGGCTTCATTTCCAGGCGACCACCGCCAACTTCAATGGCGCCGTCACGGGCACGGCGCTGACCTTCAAGGCCTGGGACCAGAGCCTGGGGGTGGCGGGTACCAAGGCCTCGACCACCACGACGCTGCTGGCGGCGACCTCCAGCGCCACCGACACGGTGGCCGTGACGGTCACGCCGGTGAACGACGCCCCCGTGCTGACGGATGTCGCGCGCGCGTTGACGGCGTTCAACGAAGACGTGAACGGCGCCGCGCCGGTGGGCGCGGTCGGCGTCGACGTCAGCCTGGCGGCGCTGAACATCAACAACGCCAATGCCAGCGATGTCGACACCGGCGCCCTCAAGGGCATCGCCATCGTGGGTGCCAGTTCGGCCAACGGCGTCTGGTGGTATTCGATCGACAACGGCGCCACCTGGGCGCCCTTTGGCAGTGTCTCGCAAGGGCATGCGCTGCTGCTGTCCAACGCCACGGCATCGCGCATCTACTTCCAGTCGATGGCCGACTACAACGGCACGATCGGCGATGCACTGACGATCCGCGCCTGGGACCAGACCCAAGGCGCGAACGGCGGCTATGTCAACCTGAGCACCAACGGCACGGGCGGCGCGAGCGCCTTCTCGGCCGCCACCGACACGGTCGTGCAGACGGTCAGCGCCGTGGCCGACATCAGCGCCGACAGCGCCACGACGCTGGAAGACACCGCCATCGTCATCGACGTACTGGCCAACGACAGCTTCGAGAATCCGGGGCGGGCGATCACCGCGGTCGGCGGCCAGGCCATTGCGCTGGGTGCGAGCGTTGCCGTCACGAATGGCACGGTGACGCTGATCGACGACGCGGGCACGCAGAAGCTGCGCTTCACGCCGGCCGCCGACTACAACGGCAGCGCCTCCTTCAGCTACACCGTCACGTCGGGCGGGGTCGGCGAAAGCGCGACCGTCACCGTCACCCTCACGGCGGTGGCGGATGCGCCGCGCATCGACCTCGATGGCAGCGTCGCCGGCGCGAACTACAGCGCCACCCTCGATCAGGGCGCCGTCGCCATCGGAAAGCTGATCTCGGTGGCCGATCCCGAGGGCAACAACCTCAGCGCGATGACGGTGACGATTGCGGCGGGCTACCAGCCCGGCGCCGACAGGCTGTCGGTTCTGAGCGCCAACGGAATCACCACCAGCTTCAACGCCGCCACCGGCGTGCTGACGCTGACGGGCAACACCACGCTGGCGAACTACCAGGCCGCGCTGGGCAAGGTGCGCTTCGAAACCACGTCGACCGCGGTGGGCACGCGCACCATCGCCGTCAGCGCCGTATCGGGAACAGCCCCGACCGCGTCCAACACCGCGACGGCAAGCTTCACGCTGGGCGACAGCGATGGCGACGGCCTTGCAAATGCGGGCGACATCGACGACGACAACGACGGCCTTCTGGACACCGTGGAAGACGACGTTGTCGTGCCCTCGCTGGTCGATGGTTCGATGGAGGGTGCTGCGGGCGTTGCCTGGACCGAAGGCACGAACACCGGGAGCCTCAATTCGAGCATCGCAGGCACCGGTTGGACGCCGGTGTCCGGCTCGCCCGACACCTGGAAGGGCGCCTTCTCGCTGACCGGCTCGGGCTACTGGGCCGGGGCGATGAACGGCGTGCCCGCCACGGCCCAGGGTGAGGTGTTTGCTGCCATCTACAACGGCTTCACGGCCGAGTCGATGTCGATCCAGATCCCGGTCTCGGCCGGTGTGCAGGTCGGCGATGAAGTGCAGATCTCGTTCAACCAGATCTTCGGCGGCGTCAACGGCATCACGACGCTCGGCGCGCAAGGGCGCTTCACGTTGACCATCGACGGCGTGGCTTACAGCGCGGACACACTGACCTATGCCGGCAATGTCGCGAAGAGCTGGTCGAAGGACACGATCAACTTCATCGCAACCTCGACCGCGCCGACCATCGTGGTCTCCATCACGATCCTCAGCGGAGGGGACGGCTACTACTTCGGCATCGACGATTTCCGGGCCTATACGGTGGCGAGTCTGGCGGCAGCCCATGACCCCGACAACGACGGCGTCGCCAGCCGCGTCGACCTCGATTCCGACAACGACGGCATCACCGACAACGTCGAGGCGCAGAGCTCGGCCGGCTACGCGGCACCGAGCGGGGTCGACGGCGATGTGGATGGACTGGACGATGCCTACGACGCGGGGGTCGGCAACCCGGCGAGCGCTGCCAGCGTCGGCTTGCTCCCCGTCGATGCCGACAACGACGGCACGCAGGATGGCCTGGACGGCGATTCGGACAATGACGGCGTGGCCGACATCGTCGAGCGCGGCGACGGCCAGCCGACCAGCCTCACCGCGAGCACCGACACCGATGGCGACGGCCTGCTCGACATCTTCGAGGGCGCGAACGTCAACGACGGCTTCGACCCCAACGACCAGAACATCCTGCCGGGCGGCATCTTCAACCTGGCCGACAGCGACAACGATGTGGCGGACAACGGCGCCGGGGCGACACCGCGTTCGGCGGACTTCGACTACCGCGACGATCCGCAAGCGCCGCTCAACCAGTGGCCGGCCGCGGGTTGGAGCCTGCCCGAGGACGCGGGTGGGAAGCTCACGGGCCTCTCGATCTCCGACAACAGCGCCAACGGCAGCTACCTCGTGCAACTCAGCGTGGCCTCCGGCACGCTGTCGGCCACGCCCGGTGGCGGCGTGGCGGTCACCGGCTCGGCCAGCGGCACGCTGGGCTTGTCGGGCACGCTGGCGGCGATCAACGCCTACCTGGCCAGCGCCGCAGCGCCAAGCTACACGCCGGTGGCCAATGCCACCGGCCCGGTGAACCTGCAGATCGTCACCCGAGATGGCGGCGGTGGTGCGGGATCGCTGTCGGATACCGACAACGCGACCATCACCCTGACACCGGTCAACGACGCGCCTGTGGTCGATGCGACGCCAGCCCTGGGCTACACCGCGCTGGAAGATGCCGGTGCCCCGGTCAACGGCACGGCGGTGGGCCAGCTCGTGTCCACGTTCACCGGTGCCATCAGCGACATCGATGCGGGTGCGGTGAAGGGCATCGCCATCACCGCGGCGGCACCCTCGAACGGCATGTGGTGGTACACCACCGACGGCGGCGCCAGCTGGCAGACGGTGGGCCCTGTCTCCAACACCAGCGCGCTGCTGCTCGCCGACAACGCCAACACGCGGCTTTACTTCCAGGCGACCACGCTCAATTTCAACGGCAGCGGCGGTGCCGCCGCGCTGACCCTGCGCGGCTGGGACCAGACCATGGGCAGCGCGGGCAGCAAGGTCACGACGGCCACCAACGGTGGCACGACCGCCTTCTCCAGCACGACCGACACGGTGGCAGTGACCATCGCGCCGGTGAACGACGCGCCGGTGCTGGGCGACGTGGTGCGCACGCTGACGGCGTTCAACGAAGACAGCAATATCGCCGCGCCGGTGGGCGCGGTGGGCATCGACGTCAGTCTGGCGGCGCTGAACGTCAACAACGCCAACGTCAGCGATGTCGACAGCGGGGCGGCCAAGGGCATCGCGATCGTCGGCGCCAACGCGGCCAGCGGTGTCTGGTGGTTCTCGGCCAACAACGGCGCGAGCTGGACGCAGCTGGGCAGCGTCTCCGAAGCGAACGCCTTGCTGCTGTCCAATGCCACCACCTCGCGCCTCTATTTCCAGTCGACGGCCGACTACAACGGCACGGTCAGCGACGCCTTGACGATCCGCGCCTGGGACCAGACACAAGGCAGCAACGGCAGCTACTTCAATGTGAGCGCGAACGGCACGGGCGGCACGACGGCCTTTTCCGTCGCGACCGACACCGTGGCGCAGACCGTCACCGCGGTGGCGGACATCGTTGCCAACACCACCGGCAACACCACGCTGGAAGACACGGCCATCGTCATCGACGTGCTGGCCAACGACACGTTCGAGAATGCGGGCCGCATGATCAGCGCGGTCGATGGCCAGGCCATCAGCGTAGGGGGAACGGTCGCCGTGACCAACGGCACGGTGAGCTTGATCAACGATGCCGGCCAGCCCAGGCTGCGCTTCCTGCCCGCGGCCGACTACAACGGCAGTGCCACCTTCAGCTACACCGTCAGTTCGGGGGGCGTGGCTGTGGTGGAGACGGCAAACGTCACCGTCGCCATCACGGCGGTGGCGGACGCGCCGCGCATCGACCTCGATGGCGAGGCGGCGGGCGCGAACCATGTGGCCAGCTATGACCAGGGCGCGGTGCGGATCGGCAACCTGATCAGCGTGTCCGATCCGGAGGGCAACAACCTCGTCTCGATGACGATCGCGCTGGCGGGCGCCACCGCGGCCGACAGCCTGTCGCTCGCGAACCCTGTCAGTGGCATCTCCGCCAGCTACAACGTGCTCACCGGCGTCCTGACGCTGAGCGGCAACACCACGCTGGCGAACTACCAGACGGCCATCAACAACGTGCGCTTCGAGACGACGTCGCCGGCACCCGGCAGCCGCACCCTCACCGTCAGCGCGGTGTCGTCGGTGGCGCCGATCGCGTCCAACATCGCTGTCGCGACGCTGGTGGCGATGGACAGCGACGGCGACGGCATTGCCAACGCGGCCGACATCGACGATGACAACGACGGCATCCTCGATGTCGTGGAGAGCGCGCGCAACGATGGCGTCGTCGCCCGGCTCGATATCGATGCCGACAACGACGGCATCACCGACAACGTGGAGGCGCAAGCGACCGCAGGCTACGTGGCGCCCAGCGGGGTCGATTCCGACGCGGATGGGCTGGACGACGCCTACGACGCCGCCGTAGGCAACAAGACGGCGGTCGCCAGCGTGGGGTTGACGCCGGTCGATACCGACCGCGATGGCGACCCGGATGGCGTCGACGCCGACGCCGACGCCGATGGCGCTGCCGACATCGTGGAACGCGGCGACGGGCAGCCCACCAACATCAGCTCGACGACCGACACCGATGGCGACGGCCTGCTCGATATCTTCGAGGCCTCGAACGCCGACGACGGCTTCGACGCGAACGACGAGAACGTCGCGCCGGGCGCTGCGTTCAATCTCGCCGACAGCGACAACGACACGACGGCCAACGGTGCCAACGCCATGCCGCGCAGCGTCGATCTCGACTACCGCGACAACGCCTTGCCGATCGCACCGATCGTGGACCTCAACTCCGGCGCAACGCCCGTCCAGATCATCCAGAACGGTTCCTTTCTCAACGGCACCACGGGATGGACCAAGGACGCGGGCTGGGCGATGGATCCGGCGACGCTGTCACAGGCCGGCATCACCGGGTGGAACATGGGAGCAGCCCCGTCCGGCGCGGCGCAGCTCAGCTTCAACCTGGCCTGGGACAACAACGTCGGCCCGCCGGGGCGCCTGACGATCTCGATCGGCGGCGTCGCCTACGCCGTGTTCGACGGCGCGGCCGGCAGCAGCGGCAACGACAACACCGCGGTCGGCACGATCACCTTCCTCAATGGCGCAACAGGCAGTCCGGCCACGGTGCAGACGTCGGTCTCGGGCACCTGGACCGCGCCGCTGGTCACCATCAACCTGCCGGCCAACATCGAGCCCACGGGCGATCTGCTCTTTCGGTACGTGGAACCCTTCGGTGCCAGCTCGGACACCTACTACGTCAACAACATCAGCGCGCTGACCACGCGCGGCGACAAGGCCACCGACATCACGCCGGGCGTCGACTTCGCGACGGCCTACACCGAAGGCGCGCCGGCGGTGTCGATCGCCGATACCGACAACAGCGTTCGCGACAGCGACAACCTGGTGATGCAGTCGGCCCGCATCGTGCTCACCAACGCGCTGGCCGGCGACGCGCTGGTGGTGGGGGCGCTGCCGGCCGGCATCACCGCGGCGCTGGACACCTCTGTCGCCGGCAAGATCACGGTCAACCTGAGCGGCAGTGCGAGCAACGCAGCCTATGCCGAGGCGATTCGTGCCGTCGGCTTTCGCAACAGCGGCGACAACCCCACCAACCTCAGCCGCATTGTCGAGGTGAGCGTGAACGACGGCGTGCTGAATTCGGCCGTCGCCACCACGACGATTGCCGTCACGCCGGTCAACGATCCACCGAATGCCGTCGACTACGCGGCTTCGACCAACGAGGACACGCCCGTCGTCTTCGACCCGCGCGTGAACGACACGGACCCCGAAGGCGATGCGCTGTCGATCACCGCCATCGACGGCGCGGCCCTGGCGTCGGGCGGCAGCCTCGCCGTGACCGGTGGCACCGTCACGCTGCATGCCGACGGCACGCTGACCTATGCGCCCGCCACGGGCTTCGTGGGCACTGCGAGCTTCAGCTACACGCTGTCCGATGGCCATGGCGGCACCGACATCGCCACAGTCCACATGACCGTGACCGAGGCCAACGACCCGCCCATCGCGGCCGACGACAGCAACCTGGTGCAGGCGAACGGCATGCTGGACGTGGCGGCCATCGATGGCCTGCTGTCGAACGACCTGGATGGCGATCCGCTGGCCATCATCGGCTTTGAAGTGAATGGCACCACCTACGCAGCGGGCGCCACCGCCGCGCTCGCCGGCGTCGGCACGCTGACGATCCAGGCCAATGGCGCCTACAGCTTCACCCCGGCGGCGGACCATGGTGGGCCGGTGCCGGTGGTGACCTACACCGTCTCGGACGGGCACGGGAGCGACACCGCCACGCTGACGCTGTCGATCAACGACCTGCCCGTGGCCGTGGGTGACGTAGCAACGGCGACCGAGGACACGGTGCTCACGGTGGCCGCGGGCTCGGGCCTGCTGGCCAACGACAGCGACGCGGACGGCGACACGCTGAGCGTCACCGGCTTCACGGTGAACGCCAGCAGCCATGCCGTGGGGGCGCCGGTCACGATCGCCGGCGTCGGCGTGCTCACCATCGACGCCGACGGCGCGTACAGCTTTGCGCCGGCCGCGAACTACAGCGGCGCGGTGCCGACCGTCACCTACGAGATATCGGATGGCCACGGCGGCACGGCCAGCGCCACGTTGGACATCACGCTCACGCCGGTGAACGACGCGCCGGTGGTCAACCCCGACACCTTGCCGGACCGCATCCGGGCCGACGGCGAGAACTTCAACTACGACCTGTCGCAGTACTTCGCCGACCCGGATGGCGACGCGCTCAACTACGTGATCGCCGGGCTGCCGCCGGGCCGCACCTACAACCCGCTGACGGGTGTGATCTCCGGCGCGATCGACCACGACGCCAGCCAGGGCGGAGTGGGCGGCGTCTACACCGTCACCGTCACCGTCTACGACCGGCCCGGCGCAACGGGGGCCTCGGTCACCCGGAGTTTCCACATCCACGTCATCAACCCGACGCCGACGGCCCACGATGACAGCGCCGCGACCGACGAGGATGTGGCGGTCGACATCCAGGTGCTGGACAACGACGTCGACCCCGACAGCGATCCGCTCACGGTCACGGCCGCCAGCGCGGGCAACGGCAGCGTGGTGATCGAGGCCGACGGCACGCTGCGCTACACGCCGAACGCGAACTACAACGGCAGCGACACGATCAGCTACACCATCGGCGACGGCAACGGCGGCGTGTCGAGCGCGCAAGTCACGGTGACGGTGGCGGCGGTGAACGACGCGCCGCTGGCAAGGGACGACAGCGGCAGCGTGGCGGAAGACGCGACGCTGCAGGTCGCAACGGGCGCCGGCCTGCTGGCGAACGACAGCGATGTCGAGGGCAGCGCGCTTGCCATCACCGCCTTCACGGTGGCCGGTGATGCGACGGCCTACCCCGCGGGCAGTGCGGCGGTGATCGCGGGCGTCGGCGTGCTCAGCATCGGCGCCGACGGCGCCTACACCTTCGCGCCGCTCGCGAACTATGCGGGCCCGGTTCCCGTCGTGCGCTACACGGTGAGCGACGGCAGCGCGACCAGCACGGGAACGCTGGCCTTGACGATCGTCCCGCAGGCCGATGCACCGGTCGCGACCCACGATGGCGGCGTCGTGATCGAGGATAGCCTGCTCGAGGTGGCGGCAGGCGTTGGCCTGCTGTCGAACGACACCGATGTGGATGGCGATGTGCTGACGATCAGCGGGTTCACCGTGGCGGGGGACGCCGTCGTCCATGCGGCGGGTGAGGCCGCAGTGATCTCCGGCATCGGGGTGCTGACGATCCAGACGGACGGTGCGTACAGCTTCGAGCCGGCAGCGAACTACGTCGGCGTGATTCCGGTGGCGACCTACACCGTGAGCGATGGCACCTCGACGACCACGGCGACGCTGACCCTGGTGATCGTGTCCGAGAACGATGCGCCGGAGGCAAGGAACGACACGGCTTCGACCGACGAGGACGCGACGCTCGACGTCGCCGCTGCATCGGGTCTGCTGGCCAACGACGTGGACGTCGATGGCGACACCTTGACCGTCACGGAGTTCACCGTGGCCGGCGACGCCACGGTGTACGCCGCCGGCGATACGGCCAGCCTTGCGAACGTGGGCACGCTCACGATCAAGGCGGACGGCGCGTACACCTTCACGCCGGTCGCCAACCATCACGGCCCGGGGCCCATCGCGACCTACACGGTCACGGATGGCACCTTGACCGACACGGCGACCTTGACCATCACGATCGTCCCGGTCGCCGATGCACCGGTGGCGAACGCCGACTCCGGTGTCCTGAACGAAGACGCCACGCTCGACGTGGCTGCCGGCGCCGGCCTGCTGTCGAATGACAGCGACGCCGATGGCGACATGCTCAGCGTCACCGGCTACAGCGTTGCCGGCAACACCTATGCCGCGGGCAATGCGGCCGTCCTGTCCGGCATTGGCACGCTCACCCTTCGCGCCGACGGTTCCTACAGCTTCGTGCCCGTCGCCAACTACAGCGGTCCGGTGCCCGTCGCAACCTACACGGTGAGCGACGGCAGCGCCAGCGCCACCGCCACGCTGGCGCTCACCATCTCGTCGAGCAGCGATGCGCCGGTGAGCGAGACGATCCCCGACCGCGTGCGCGGCGATGGCGAAAGCTTCGACTTCGCCGTCGGCGATTACTTCTCGGACCCTGACGGCGACACGCTCAACTACGTCATCAGCGGCCTGCCGGCCGGCCTGGGCTTCAACCCCGCCACGGGCGCGATCTCCGGCACGCTTGCTGCCGACGCCTCGCAAGGCGGCACCGGCGGTGCCTACACCGTGATGGTGACCGCCCATGACGGCCCCGGTGCCACCGGCCAATCGGTGAGCACCACCTTCCAACTCACCGCGACCAACCCCGCGCCGACCGCAGCGAACGACAGCGCCATCACGTCCGAGGACCTGTCGGTCATCATCGACGTACTGGCCAACGACGTCGATCCCGACGGCGATGCGCTGACGGTGGTCAGCGCCACGGCCGGCCATGGCACGGTGCTCATCCATGGGGATGGCACGCTGAGCTACGCGCCGGCGGCCGACTACCACGGCGCCGACACCGTCACCTACACGATCAGCGACGGCCAGGGCAGCGAGGCCACGGCGCAGGTCACGGTCGATGTCGGCAGCGTCAACGATGCGCCCACCGCCGCCCTGATCGCCGACCAGTTCAATAGCGATGCGCAAGACCTCAGCGGTGCGGCCAGTCTCGATCTGTCCAGCTACTTCCAGGACGTCGACGGCGACACGCTGCGCTACGCGGCCAGCGGCTTGCCGGCGGGCTTGTCGATCGATCCGGCCACCGGCGTGGTCAGCGGCACCATTGCGGCCGACGCCAGCACGGGCGGGGCGGCGGGTGTGCATGCCGTGGCGGTGACCGCCAGCGATGGACAGGGCGGCGCGGTCACGCAGCGCTTCAACTGGCAGATCACCAACCTGCCGCCGATGGCCTTCGACGACACCTTGCCGGGCAGCAGCGTCGGCGAGGATGCGGCGAGCACCAGTGTGGCGGCTGGCGACGGCTTGCTCGCCAACGATGTGGACGAAGACCCGCTGGTGGTCACGGCGGCCAACGGCCAGCCGATTGCCCCAGGCGGCAGCGTCAGCGTGACCGGCGCCAGCGGCGGCAGCTTCGTGGTCCGCAGCGACGGCAGCTACAGCTTCACGCCCGATGCCAGCTTCCAGGATCTGCAAGCGGGCGAGAGCCGTGTCACCTCCATCGCCTACACGGTGGACGACAACAACGGCGGCACCGCCACCGCCACCCTGACGGTGATGGTGACCGGCAGCAACGACGCGCCGACGGCAGACGCGCTGCCGGCGGTCATCCGCGCCGATGGGGAGTCGCTGAACGCCGATCCGCTGAACATGGCCGGCTACTTCCACGACGTGGAAGGCGACGCGCTGACCTTCGACATCAGCGGCCTGCCGGCGGGGCTGGTCTTCGATCCGGCCACCGGCCTCATCAGCGGCACACTCGACCACTCGGCCAGCCAGGGCGGTGCGGACGGCGTCTACGCCGTGACGGTGCGCGCCGACGACGGACAGGGCGGCCAGGTGGCGCGCAGCTTCTCCTTCACCGTCACCAACCCGCCGCCCACCGCCGTCGACGACGCCGCCACGACCGCTGAAGACACGCCCATCGACATCGCCGTGCTGGGCAACGACGGCGACCCCGATGGCGATACGCTGGTGCTGGACCCTGCTTTCACGCCGGTGGCCCAGCACGGCAGCGTCACGCTCAATGCCGACGGCAGCTTGCGCTACCAGCCCGACAGCAACTTCACGGGCATCGACACGATCGTCTACCAGGTGAGCGATGGCGAAGGCGGACGGAGAACGGCGCAGGTGAGGGTGACGGTCACGGCCGTCAACGACGCGCCGGTGCCCGTCGATCCGGGTGTTCCGAACCAGGAATTCGATCCGGCCAGCGGCAACTACGCCGCCACGACCCGCGAAGACACCGCCTTCGCCGGCCAGGTCAGCGCCACCGACGTGGATGGCGACACGCTGCGCTACGCGGCGGCGCAGCCCACGCATGGCACGGTCAGCCTCAACGAGTCCACCGGCGCCTACACCTACGCACCGGCGCCTGACTACCATGGCGCCGACAGCTTCGTCGTGACCATCGGTGATGGCATCACCACGCTGCAGCGCACGGTGACGATGACGGTCACGGCGGTGGATGACATCGCGGCCGACACGGCCGCGACCAACGAAGACACGCGGGTCAACATCGCGGTCGATGCCAACGACAGTTTCGAGGATGGCGCGCACGCAGTGACCGCCATCAACGGGACATCCGTGGCGGTCGATGTGCCGCTGGCGGTAGCCAACGGCGTGGTCACGCTCAGGGCCGACGGCACGCTGGACTTCCAGCCGGCCGCCGACTTCCATGGCGCCACCACCTTCGACTACACCGTCAGCGCCGGCGGCGGTGCCGAGACAGCCAGCGTCACCGTCAACGTGAGCGCCGTCAACGACGCGCCGGTGGTGTCGTCACCGCTGGCCGATCAGGCCGACGTGGACGGCGCGGTGGTGCTCGGCATCGACACCGCCAGCCACTTCGCCGATGCCGATGGCGACACGCTGCGCTACGCCGCCACCGGCCTGCCGGCAGGCCTGCGCATTGATGCGGCCACCGGCGTGATCAGCGGCACCCTGGCGTCGTCGGCCAGCCAGGCCGGGGCCGATGGCGTGCACGCCGTCACCGTGACCGCCAGCGATGGCCGGGGCGGCGCGGTCAGCAGCGTCTTCAGCTTCAGCGTCACGAACCCCGCGCCCCTTGCGTCGAACGACAGCGCGTCGACGCTGGAAGACAGCTCGGTCGTGATCGACGTGCTCGGCAATGACAGCGACCCGGACGGTGACGCACTGGGCGTGACCACGGCCAGCGCAGTCAACGGCACGGTGCTGATCAACGCCAACGGCGCGTTGACCTACACGCCGAACGCCGATTTCAATGGCCTCGACACGATCGCCTACACCCTCGGCGACGGCGAGGGTGGCAGCGCTACGGCGACGGTCAGCGTGACGGTGGGCGCCGTCAACGATCCACCGGTGCCGCAGGACCCGGGCACACCGGGGCAGCGCTTCGATCCGGCCACCGGCGGCTACGCGGCCAGCACGGCCGAGGACATGCCGTTCAACGGACAGGTGAGCGACACCGACGTGGATGGCGATACGCTGAAGTACACCGCCGGCACACCGGCGCATGGCAGCGTCACGATCGACGAGGCGAGTGGCGCCTACACCTACACGCCGGCGGCCGACTACCACGGCGCCGACAGCTTTGTCGTGACCATCGATGACGGCAGCGCCACGCTGCAGAGCACGGTGACGATGACCGTGACGGCGGTGGCCGATATCGCAGCCGATGCGGCCGCGACGGACGAAGACACGCCGGTCAACATCGCGGTCGATGCCAACGACAGCTTCGAGGACAGCGCCCGCGCGGTGAGCGCGATCGACGGCAGTGCCGCCGTGGCGGGGATGCCGGTGGCGGTCGCCAACGGCAGCGTCACCCTCCAATCCGATGGCACGCTGGATTTCCAGCCGGCCGCCGACTTCCATGGCACGACGAGCTTCAGCTACACGGTCAGCGCCGGCGGGGTGAGCGAGACGAGCACCGTCACGGTGAACGTCAGGGCGGTCAACGATGCGCCGGTGCCGAGCGATCCGGCCGGTGGCAGCCATGCCGCCACGACCAACGAGGACACCGCCTTCGCCGGCCAGGTCAGCGCCACCGACGTGGATGGCGACACGCTCCGCTACACCGTGACGCAGCCCACGCATGGCAGTGTGAGCATCAACGACGCCACGGGCGCCTATACCTACACGCCCGCGGCCGACTACCACGGCGCCGACAGCTTCGTCGTGACCGTCAGCGACGGCGCGACGACGGTGCAGCGCACGGTGACGATGAGCGTCATGGCCGTGGCCGATATCGCGGCCGATGCGGCCACGACCGATGAGGGCACGACGGTCAACATCGCGGTCGACGCCAACGACAGCTTCGAAGACATCGGCCACAGCGTGACGGCGATCAACGGCATGGCCGCCGCGGTGGACGTGCCTGTCACGGTCGCCAACGGCAGCGTGACGCTCAGGGCCGACGGGACTTTGGACTTCCAGCCGGCCGTCGACTTCGTCGGGTTCGCCCGCTTCGACTACACCGTCAGCGCGGGCGGGGTGGCTGAAACCGCCAGTGTCAGCGTCAACGTGAGAGCCCCTGAGGAGGTTCCGCAGACGGTCGAGCCCGCTATGCCTTCACGGATCGACGTGCCGACCCCGCCAGTTGTGCCGGTGGCGGTGCTGGCGCAGCGAGACGACTATCCCTTCGTGTACCTGCCCGCAGAGACGGGTCCAGCGCCGACCCCCGTCCCCGCAGGCGAAATCCGCTATGTCGAGCCGATCGTGGTGACGGTGGTCGACGCTGTCGCGTCGCTGCGGGGCACGCTGGACCTTGCCGGCGTCGACGGGGGCGAGGGCGTCGTCCTGCAGGCCGTCAACGGCATCGACGCCCTCGGCGGCACGCGGGCGCTGGGCCAGCGTGGTGTCGTGCTGGCGGCGGTCAATGGCGTCGATTCATTGCGCAGCGTCGATGTCCACCAACAGGATCAGACCGGTCATGGATTGAACGGAGCGCCGCCGGCCTTCGCCGCCTCACTGAGCCTTGGCGATGGCGTGCAGCTGACGCTCGACGGGCAAGGCCAGCATGCCTGGATGGCGGTGAATGCCGAAGGCGGGGTGCGAGAAGTTCGGATCACCCTGGCGGACGGGCGCCCATTGCCGGACTGGGCCAGGGTCGACGCCAACGGCTTCCTGGTGGTCGAGGCGCCTGCGGGGACGGAATTGCTGCGCTTGCGCATCACCGTCGTTCCCGAGCAGGGCGCCATCCGCAGTCACACGGTCGACGTCGATCTGAATGCCGGCGAACTGCGCCCGGGAGCGCGCGGGCAGGTCCAATCGCCCATCGGGCAAGGGTCGGTCAAGGCCATGGATTTCGAGACGCAATTGCAGCGGGCGTCACGGGGCAGTGCTGCGGCCGAGGCGCAATTGCTGGCGCTGTTGAATTGAGCCGCAGCACAGGGCCAATAAAAAAACGCCCTGAAAGGGCGTTTTGCGTGCAGCGGTTCGCTGCCGTTCAGTTGGGCGTGCCGCCTTGCGTGGTCTTGGCGTGGCCCGGACGACGCTGGTCGCGGGTCTGGGCGCGGGCCTCGCCGGCGTCAACGCTCTTGCCGGCAGGAATGGCGGTACCGGCGACGCCGGTGGCTGCGGGGTTGAGCTGGCTTGGGGCCGCCTTGTGCGGGCGCTTTGCCTTGCGGGCTTCTGCCGACTTTTGCGACTTGGTATTGAACTCATTGCCCTGGGCGGAACTGGTCCCGCTCGGGTTCTGCGCGTACGCGCCTGCCGCAAAAAGGCCCACCATCAGCACTGCCAATACTTTTTTCATTGCATTTTCCTCATGGTTGAATTGGATTCAAGGAGCCTCCCGATCGAGCAGAAGGTCAGCCCACAACGTCCTTGAATGGATTTGGGTTGACGCTGCAATCAACGAAGTCAATAAATGTGTCTTCTGCAGATTGCCGGCGGATTGTGGGAGCGTTCGGCGCGGCTGAATATGGCCCTTTGAGGCAGCTTGCGGCAGCGCCCGGAACGTGAGAGCGAGGCCTGCCCAAGCCCGCCAGCTGCAATTCGGGCGCCCATTGCGGCGCCACCCGCCATGGCGGGCGCCGCAGGGTTGCCCCTGCGGGGAGGAAAACGAGGCGGGGGTCTAGAGGGCCGCGGAGGCGGCCTTGCGAGGCTGGGCCACAGCGACGGCGTCGGCCTGCATCAGGAAATCGAGCACCACGGGCGCCACTTCGGCCGCTCGGGTCAGCAGGAACAGATGGCCGTCGTTCACCACGTGCAGCTTCGCATTGCGCATGATCGAAGCTTGCACACGCGCATTGATCAGCGGCACGAGCGGGTCGTCGTCACCCGCCAGGATCAGCGTGGGCTGGCGGATGCGCCACAGCCAGGGGAGGCTGGTCCAGCCCATCATGGCCAGCATCTGGTAGCGGTAGCCGCGGCGGTTGCCGCCCTTCGCGTGCGACAGGAAGAGTTCGATGTCGTCCACGTTGGTGCGCAGGCTGCCGCCGTAGATGTCCGCGGCGATCGAGCGCATGTAGCCGCGGTCGACGTAGCGGCGCGGATTGAGCATTTTCCACAGGACCTGCGGGCGGCCGGGCACCATGCTGACGCCGCCCATGGCGGTGGCGGCCAGCACCAGCCGGCGAACGCGTGCAGGGTACTGAATGGCGAACTGCTGCGCCAGGCCGCCGCCCCAGGAGACGCCCAGCACGTCGACTTCGCGATAGCCCAGCGTGTCGAGCAGCTTGGCGGCGAGCCTGGCCATGGAAAAGAGGCGGTAAGGCCATTGGGGCGCCGGCGACTGGCCCGCGCCGGGCACGTCGAAGACGATGACTTCGCACTGGGGCATCGCCTTCAGGAAGGGCGCCACCAGCTCCAGGTTGGCGCCAATGCCGTTGAAGAGCAGCAAGGGCGCCGGCGCCTGGGGCGTCCGCGCGTCGGTCGGGCCCGGCCGCAGGGCAACGCGCACCTGCTGGGTGCCGATGGTGAGGGTGCCGACATGGAGATTGAGTGCGGCATCGAAGCGCACGTTCGTCAGCAGATCGAGCGACGCGGGGCGGTGGGTGGGTGAGGTGGGAGGCGTTTGCATCGCGGGTCAGGGTTCAAAGATATAGGTGCCGGGCGCCGCCTGGCCCGGCGGATGGCGGGCGTTGCCCAGTGCCTTGGGCGCGGGCACCTGCTCGCGCGATCGCTGGTGCAGCCAGGCCATCCAGTGCGGCCACCAGCTGCCTTCGATGCGGGTGGCACCATCGGCCCAGGCCTGTGGATCCTCTTGGCCGGCGGTGGCCGTGAGGAAGAACGACTTGGCCAGCCCGGGCGGGTTCAGGATGCTTTGCAGGTGACCGGCGTTGGCCAGGGTGAAGGTGCTGCCTTCGCCGTAGATGCGCGCCGTGGGGTAGCAGGCCTTCCAGGGCGTGATGTGGTCGGTGATGCCCGCCACGATATAGGCATCGACCTCCACCTTGCGCATGTCCAACGGCTCGCCCAGCACCTGCAGTTTGCCCGCCTTGGTGAAGGGGTTGTGCTGGAAGATGTCGAGCAGATCGGCGTGGAAGGCCGCGGGCAGGCGCGTGGTGTCGGCGTTCCAGTACAGGATGTCGAAGGCCGGCGGGTCGTTGCCCAGCAGGTAGTTGTTGACCCAGTAGTTCCAGATCAGGTCGTTCGGGCGCAGCCAGGCGAAAACCCGCGCCAGTTCGGCGCCGTCGACAAAGCCCTTGCGCTTCACGCGGGCCTTGATCGCGGCGGTGCTCTCCGGCGTGACGAAGAGGCCCATGGTGGAGTCGGCCGCATTGCTGGCGTCCAGCGTGCACACGGGGCTGACGACGCTGCTGACCTTGCGCTGGCCCGTGGCGGCGAGCCAGCCGACATAGGCGGCGGCCGTCATGCCGCCGGAACAGGCGCCCCACAAGCTGATGTCGGGGCTGCCCGTGATGTCCCGCGCGGCGTCCACCGCCTGGTCGAGCGCCTGGACGTAGCTCGAGATGTCCCATTTGCGGTGTTCCCGCGTCGGATTGCGCCAGCTGATGGCAAACACCTGAATGCCCTGCTGCGTGGCGAAACGCACCAGGCTCTTTTCCGGCGACAGGTCCATGGCGTAGAACTTGTTCACCTGCGGCGGGGTGATGAGCAGCGGCCGGCGATAGACCTTGTCGGTGGCCGGCGCGTACTGGATCAGTTCCAGCACTTCGTTGCTGAAGACGACATTGCCCACCGAGGTGGCGATGTTCCCGCCCAGCTTGAATTTCGACTTGTCGACCGAGGAGGGCAGGCCGCCGTTGTGGCGCAAGTCGTCGATCAGGTTGCGAAAGCCCTTGAGCAGGCTTTGCCCATTGGTTTCCAGCGCACGCTGCACGGCACGCGGATGCATCAGCGTGTTGCTGGGGGCGATGGTGTCCACGTAGATGGAAGCCAGCAACTGCGTGCGCGCCTTGTCACGCTCGCTCATGGAACTGGCGCCGATGTACTCGGCCAGGGTCTTGTCGAGCAGCGCGTGCGCCTGGACCAGGCGGGCGTGAAGCACGCTGGATTTCCAGCCCGGATCGGCAAAACGCTTGTCCTTCGGGTCCAGTTCGATCTGCAGCGTTCCCATGGCCACCTGGGTCAGCTTGGCGGCATAGGCACCGAAATGGGCCAGCACGGCGCTGGGCTGGGTCAGGGCGGCGCGGGCGGCAACGCCCAGCGTGGCGCGCACATCTTCCAGGCTGATGCCCATGATGGGGCTGATGGCCAGGGTGTTCTTGGCGGCGTCCTCGGACAAGGCTGCGGCCGTGGTCGGCCCTGCCTGTACCTGAGGCGCCGCCGTTGTCGGTGCATGGCCTGCTGCCTTGCGCGGCGCACGCCGGCTGGCGGCGGCGCGCACCGGCTTGGCCTTGGGCTTGGCGGTGCCGGGGGGCGGCGCCGGCTTGCGGGCTGCCTTGGCGCTGGCGCGCTTGCCGTTCAGCGTGGCCGAGGCCGCCTTTTTCTTTTTGGGGGCGGCGGGCAGGGCCACGGCCTTTGTCTTGCGGGCGGCGGCGCGTGTTTCCGTCGGCGCGGTCGGGCGGGTGCTCATGGCTTGCCGATCAGCAGGGCCAGGGATTCGGCGATGAGGGCCGGCTTGGAGCCGCCTTCGATCTCCACCACGTAATCCATGCGCGCCAGCCGGCGGCCTTCGCCCTGGTCGGTCACCTCGGCCAGCGTCACTCTGGCGCGCACCCGCGCACCGGCGATGACGGGGGCGATGAAACGCACCTTGTTCAGGCCGTAGTTGAAGGTCGCCAGGGCGTCGGCGGGCACGATGCCGATCTCCATGCCCATCTGCGAAATCAGGGACAGGGTCAGGAAGCCGTGGGCGATGGGGCCGCCGAACGGGCTCTCCTTGAGGGCCCGTTCGCGGTCCACGTGGATCCACTGGTGGTCACCGGTGCACTCCGCGAAGGCGTCGATGCGCTGCTGGTTGACGGCGATCCATGAGGAAACGCCCAATTCCTTGCCGACCCAGTCGGGCAAGGTGGCCATGCTGAAGGTCGAGGTGGTCATTGCGTCTCACTCCCTTGGCAGCCCGGGGCAAGCGCGCCTGCCGGACCGAACGCACGCGTTGACTTTCCTGTGGAAAGTGAAATTGTTGTCACTGAATCTCCCTTTGGCGCGTCTTTTGCGCGCGTCGCTTCATTCTGGGAGGCGGCACGAGGCGCCGCTATCAGGGATTGCAAGGGGGCGTGTGGCCGGTTTCCGAGCGCGCAGGACAGCGCCCGGACACGGACAGGCGCAACCGGCCGGAATTCACGGTGCGGGCGCGGCGCCGGCACGCGGGTTGCTTGCCAGATTTCGCATTTCAGATGACGCCGAAGCTTGAAAAATACCGAAGCAATCCCAGTTCTTTCCCTGCGGTCGCTGCAAGGGGCAGCGGCTCTATAGAATGAATTCATGGCTACGAAAAAACCCACGGTTCCCCCGGTCGTGCCGGCGCAGAAGCCGGGGCGCGACGACGGCGATTCGGTGGTGCTCGAGCGCCGCCCGCAAAAGACGGCACCCCCCAAGATGTATCAGGTGGTGATGCTCAATGACGATTACACCCCGATGGAATTCGTCATCATCGTCATCCAGGAATTCTTCAACAAGGACCGCGAGACGGCCACGCAGATCATGCTCAAGATCCATCTGGATGGGCGCGGCGTCTGTGGGGTCTATTCGCGCGACATGGCGGCAACCAAGGTGAATCAGGTAATGGAAGCCGCCCACCAGGCCGGGCACCCGTTGCAGTGCGTCAGTGAACCCATTGAATAGCGCGCGCTCCAACCCATTTAAGTGATATTTACAGCAAGGCAAAAGGAAACGACATGATTGCCCAGGAACTGGAAGTCAGCTTGCACATGGCCTTCGTCGAGGCCAGGCAGCAGCGCCACGAATTCATCACCGTGGAACACCTGTTGCTCGCTTTGCTGGACAACCCGAGCGCCGCGGAAGTTCTGCGCGCCTGCTCGGCCAACATCGACGACCTGCGGGCGTCGCTCACCAACTTCATCAAGGACAACACGCCACAGGTGGCGGGGACCGACGATGTCGACACCCAGCCGACGCTGGGTTTCCAGCGCGTGATCCAGCGCGCCATCATGCATGTGCAGTCCACCGGCAACGGCAAGAAGGAAGTGACCGGCGCCAACGTGCTGGTGGCGATCTTCGGCGAGAAGGATTCGCATGCCGTCTATTACCTGCACCAGCAGGGCGTGACGCGCCTGGACGTGGTGAATTTCATCGCCCACGGCATCAAGAAGTCGGACCCGCCCGAACCCGCCAAGGGCGGTGAAAACCCGGCCGGCGAGGGCGAGGACGGCGGCGGCGAGAAGAACGAGAAGGCTTCGCCGCTGGAGCAGTTCACGCAAAACCTCAACCAGCTGGCCAAGGAAGGCAAGATCGATCCGCTGATCGGGCGCGAGTACGAGGTCGAGCGCGTGATCCAGATCCTGTGCCGCCGGCGCAAGAACAACCCGCTGCTGGTCGGTGAGGCCGGCGTGGGCAAGACGGCGATTGCCGAGGGCCTGGCCTGGCGCATCACGCAGGGCGAAGTGCCCGAGATCCTGGCCGAGTCGAACGTCTATTCGCTCGACATGGGCGCCCTGCTGGCGGGCACGAAGTACCGCGGTGATTTCGAGCAGCGCCTCAAGGGCGTGCTCAAGTCGCTCAAGGACAAGCCCAACGCGATCCTGTTCATCGACGAGATCCACACCCTCATCGGAGCGGGCGCGGCCTCGGGCGGCACGCTGGACGCGTCCAACCTGCTCAAGCCGGCGCTTTCCAGTGGCCAGCTCAAGTGCATCGGCGCGACCACTTTCACCGAATACCGCGGCATCTTCGAGAAAGACGCAGCGCTCTCGCGTCGTTTCCAGAAGGTCGACGTGGTCGAGCCCACCGTGGCCGAGACCATCGAGATCCTGAAGGGCCTGAAGTCGCGTTTCGAGGAACACCACAGCGTGAAGTACGCCGTGGCGGCCCTGCAGGCGGCGGCCGAGCTGAGCGCCAAGTACATCAACGACCGGCATCTGCCCGACAAGGCGATCGACGTGATCGACGAGGCCGGTGCGGCGCAGCGCATCCAGGTGGCGTCCAAGCGCAAGAAGACCATCGGCAAGACCGAAGTCGAGGAAATCGTCGCCAAGATCGCGCGCATTCCCCCGGCCAACGTCAGCAACGACGACCGCGGCAAGCTGCAGACGCTCGAGCGCGATCTCAAGAGCGTGGTGTTCGGCCAGGACAAGGCACTCGAAGTGCTGGCTTCCTCGGTCAAGATGGCTCGCTCGGGACTGGGCAAGGGCGACAAGCCGATCGGCTCCTTCCTGTTCAGCGGCCCGACCGGCGTCGGCAAGACCGAAGCGGCCAAGCAGCTCGCCTACATCATGGGCATCGAGCTGATCCGCTTCGACATGTCGGAGTACATGGAGCGCCATGCGGTGAGCCGCCTGATCGGCGCGCCTCCGGGCTACGTCGGTTTCGACCAGGGCGGCCTGCTGACCGAGGCCGTCACCAAGAAGCCGCACGCGGTGCTGCTGCTCGACGAAATCGAGAAGGCGCACCCGGACATCTTCAACGTGCTGCTGCAGGTGATGGACCACGGCACGCTGACGGACAACAACGGGCGCAAGGCCGACTTCCGCAACGTCATCATCATCATGACGACGAACGCGGGCGCCGAGACCATGAACAAGGCCACCATCGGCTTCACCAACCCGCGCCAGGCCGGCGACGAAATGGGCGACATCAAGCGCCTGTTCACGCCGGAATTCCGCAACCGGCTGGATGCGATCGTGAGCTTCAAGGCACTCGACGAGCAGATCATCCTGCGCGTGGTCGACAAGTTCCTGCTGCAACTGGAAACCCAGCTGGCCGAGAAGAAGGTCGAGGTGACCTTCACCGACAACCTGCGCAAGTACCTGGCCAAGAAGGGCTTCGATCCGCTGATGGGCGCACGCCCGATGCAGCGCCTGATCCAGGACATGATCCGCCGTGCGCTGGCCGACGAGCTGCTGTTCGGTCGCCTGACCGAAGGCGGGCGCCTGACGGTCGACCTCGACGACAAGGACGAAGTGCTGCTGGACATCGTTCCGCTGCCGAAGAAGGAAGGCAAGTCCAAGCCTGAAGCGGAAGAAGCGGCCACGGGCTGATCGAGATTCCCCGGGCGCCGCGCCCGTGAGGCCAGAAAAGGCCGGTAGCATGCCTACCGGCCTTTTCTTTTGTCTTTCCCTTTTTGCGGCCTCCGCGAGTCCCCGTCTTGATCCTTCCCGAAATCAGCGCCCAATGGAAAACCGGCCTCTCGCTGGCCTGGAGCGCCTACATCGCCATCCTGTCGGTCTGGATCGTGATGCAGAAGCGGCCGCCGGTGTCCACCCTCAGCTGGATCCTCTCGCTCGCCTTCCTGCCCTTCGCCGGCTTCTTCATCTACTACTTCCTGGGCCCACAGAGGTTGAGCAAGCAGCGCCTCAAGCGCCTGCGCAGCCGCGCCAGCGCCCACGCGCCGGCCGACGTGGCCCGCCTGCGCCATGCGGCCGAGAGTGCACCTGCGGCGCTGCGCCAGCTGGCGGCGCTGGGCACGGCGACCAGCGGCATGCCGGTGTCCAGCGCGACCGCCGTGCAGCTGCTGTCCGGCGGCGGCGCGGCCTTCGAGGCCATCTTCGATGCCATCCGCCAGGCCCGCAACCACGTGCACCTGGAGTACTACATCTACGAGCCCGACCACATCGGCACCGCCTTGCGCGAACTGCTGATCGAGCGCGCGCGGGCCGGCGTGACGGTGCGCCTGCTGATCGATGCGCTGGGCTCCAAGCGGATCGGGCGCAAGTTCATGGCGCCCATGCATGAGGCGGGCATCCAGGTCGCGCTGTTTCACGACACCAAGGTCGGGCGGCGCCTGCGCCCCGTCACCAACTACCGCACCCACCGCAAGATCGTGGTGGTCGACGGCCGCATCGGCTTCACCGGCGGCGTCAACATCACCGACGAAGAGGACGAGCGCCGCCGCGCCGACGCCTATCACGACATGCACCTGCGCCTGGAAGGCAGCGTGGTGCTGTGGTTGCAGACCACCTTTCTGGAGGACTGGACCTACGCCACCGGCGAGTCGGCGCACGAGAGCGAACAGCTGCTGCCCTGCCTGCTGCCGCACCTGGAGGCGGGCGATATTCCGGTGCAGATCATCACCAGCGGGCCGGACAGCAACCTCGAATCGATCCATCGCATGCATGTCGAGGCGATCAGCGGATCGAGCAAGCGCGCCTGGCTGACCACGCCGTACTTCGTGCCGGGTGAACCGGCGCTGATGGCCTTGACCAGCGCGGCGCTGCGCGGCGTCGACGTGCGCCTGCTGGTGCCGCGGCGCAGCGACTCGGCGGTGGTCAGCGCGGCGGCGCGTTCCTACTTCGACGAGCTGCTGGCGGCCGGCGTGAAGATCTGGGAATACAAGGCCCGCATGCTGCACTCGAAGACGCTGGTGGTGGACGACCACTGCGCCATGATCGGCACCGCCAATTTCGACAACCGCAGCTTCCGCCTGAATTTCGAAGTCTCCGCCGTGGTGTACGGGCCGGCGCTGGCCCGGCCGCTGGCCGCCCAGTTCGAGACCGACCTGCACAGCGCCGCGCCGGTGCGTGCCAGCCGGCCGCAGCATTTCGCGCGTCGGCTGGGCGATTCCGTGGCGCGCCTGTTCTCGCCGCTGCTTTGATGCCCTGAGGTTTGAGTCATGCCGCCTTGTAGCGGCGGCGCAGTTCGCGCGCCACCACCGTTTCGGGCCGGTTGCAGGAGCCGCCCAGCCAGACCTCCTTGACGGTGCCGGCGGCATCGCGCGCCAGGCGTGCGCCTTCGCCATGGCTGGCGTAGCCGTTGGCCAGCGACATCACGGCCTGGTCGCGGCGCTGCACCGTCAATTCGGTGGCATCGGTGAAGGGCGCGGCCAGGCCCGGCGACACGGCGAACACCTTGTCCCGCATCGGCACCAGGTCGGTCGGTCCCCACAGCGACCACCAGCGGCCCGCCCAGTCGCGCGTCTTCGCGCCCGGCGCACCGTGTTTGGCAAAGGCCTGCAGGATCTGCAGCATGCCGTCGGTCCACGGCCAACTGAAGCCGTCGAGCGAATTGCACAGCACCGTGAGCGTCAGTTCCTGCTGCGGCAGGGCGCAGGTGCGCGACACGAAGCCCTGCAGCGAACCGGTGTGGCCGAACCAGTCCCAGCCCTGGTAACTGCCCTGCATCAGGCCCAGGCCGTACCCGCTCGGCGTGCTGCTGTGCGGCACCGCCCATTGGCGGCGCGTCATCTCGCGCCGGCTGGCCACGCTCAGGATGCTGCGCGGCGCGGCCGGCATCAGCTGCGCGTAGAAGCGCGCCACATCGGCGGCGGTGCTGACGAAGCCGCCGGCCGGCGCAATGGCGTGCGTGGACTGGCTGCCCGGCACCACCACCCGATGCCCGAGCAGGGCGCGGCCGCTGTGGCCGTCGCACAGGTTCAGGGTGGCGCCGGGCAGGGCGTCCGCCCGCGTGTGCGCCAGTCCGGCGGCGTCGATCACTTCGCGCTGCATCCAGTCGACGTAGGCTTCGCCGGTGACGGCCTCGATCACCTGGCCGAGCAGCGCGAAGCCGTGGTTGGAATACTTGAAGCGGGTGTTGACGTCGATCGCCGGCGGCTCGCGCAACTGCGCCATCAGCTGGGCCTGGCTCAGGAAGGGATGGCGGTCCTGGAACTGGCCGGCGTCGGGGCCGTCGCGGGCGACGCCGGCACTGTGCGAGAGCAACTGCGCCAGCGTGGCGGCGGCGATCTCCGGATGCAGGCCGCCGACATGCCGCCCCACCGGATCGTCGAGCTGCAGCAGGCCCGCTTCGCGCAGCCTGAGCACGCCGGCCGCGGTGAAGCTCTTGGAATGCGAGGCGATGCGGAACTGGTGCTGCGGCGTCAGCGCCTTGCGGCCGGCCAGCCGCGCGTGGCCCAGCGCCAGGTCGAGCACGGTGCGCTGGCGATGCTGGATGGCCACCGCCATGCCGGGCCGCTCGGTCGCGCGCAGTTGAAATTCGAGCCAGCGCGGGATGTAGTCGAGCGCAGCCTTGAGCCAGGGTTCCATGCGGTTTGCTCCGTTGTGCGAGGCCGGCGGGCGGCCGCCTCGTTGCGGCTATTCTCGACGGATGTCCTCGCACACTTTTCTCTGGCACGACTACGAAACCTTTGGCGCCGTGCCGCGGCGCGATCGCCCGGCCCAGTTTGCCGCCATCCGCACCGACGCCGAGCTCAACGAGATCGGCGAGCCGCTGATGATCTACTGCAAGCCGGCACCCGATTTCCTGCCCAGCCCCGAAGCCTGCCTCATCACCGGCATCACGCCGCAGATCTGCCTGGCGCGCGGCATGCCCGAATACGAATTCGCGGCGCAGATCGAGGCCGCCTTTTCCCAGCCCGGGACCATCGGCGTCGGCTACAACACCATCCGCTTCGACGACGAAGTGACGCGCCACCTGTTCTGGCGCAACCTGATCGACCCCTACGCGCGCGAGTGGCAGAACGATTGCGGCCGCTGGGACCTGCTGGACGTGGTGCGCCTGACCTACGCCCTGCGGCCCGAAGGCATCGAGTGGCCACGGCACGCGGACGGCAAGCCCAGCTTCCGGCTGGAAGACCTGTCGCGCGCCAACGGCCTGCTGCACGAGGCCGCGCACGACGCGCTGTCCGACGTGCGCGCGACCATCGCACTGGCGCGCCTCATCCGCACCCGCCAGCCCAAGCTGTTCGAGTTCGCGCTGGGCCTGCACAAGAAAGACCGGGTGGCGCGCGAATTGGGGCTGCCGGCGGCGCGCGGCGCGGCCAAGCCCTTCCTGCATGTGTCGGGCATGTTCCCGGCCGAGCGCGGCTGCCTGGCCGTGATGTGGCCGATCGCCAGCCACCCGACCAACCGCAATGAAGTGCTGGCCTGGGACCTGGCGTACGCTCCGGGCGAGCTGGCGCTGCTCGACGCGGCCACCATTCGCGAGCGCCTGTTCACGCGCACCGCCGACCTGCCCGAAGGCGTGACGCGGCTGCCGCTCAAGAGCGTGCACCTGAACAAGTCGCCGATGGTGGTGGGCCAGCTGCGCACGCTGAGCGACGCGATGGCGCAGCGCTGGGGCATCGACATGGCGCAGGCGATGCGCCACGCCGAAGCGGCGGCCGGGCTGCCGGACATGAGCGCGATCTGGTCCGAGGTGTTCCAGCGGCCGAAGGAGGCCGCGCCGGACGTCGACGAAGACCTGTACGGCGGCTTTGTCGGCAATGCCGACCGGCGCCGCCTGGAACACCTGCGCAGCCTGTCGCCGGAAGAACTGGCGCATGCGCGCAGCGGCTTCGACGACGCGCGGCTGGAGGAAATCCTGTTCCGCTACCGGGCGCGCAACTTTGCCGAGACCTTGTCACCCGAAGAGGCGCAGCGCTGGAGCGCGCATTGCGCGGCGCGCCTGCTCGAAGGCGAGGGCGGGGCGCGCAATGTCGACAGCTACTTTGCCGAGATCGACGCGCTGGCCGAAACTGCCGATGAACGCGCCGAAGGCATCCTCGGCGAACTCTACGAGTACGCCGAGGCGATCACGCCCACCGTGTGATGCGGTGGAAGGACGCGGCGGTCCGCCTCAGTGCTTGGCCGCCTCCAGCTCCTTCACGGCCGCCAGCATCTTCTCGACGTGCAGGTCGGGGTTGAGGCTCTGGTAGAAGAAGGCGACGGTGCCGTTCGGCGCGATCACGTAGGACACCCGGTTGGCGTAGTCGGGCCGGGTCTGCATCAGCGCGTCATACGACTTGCTGATGCGCTTGCTGTCGTCCGAGGCGACCGGGAACTTGCCCTGGCATGACTGGCTGGAAAACTTGGACAGGGTTTCCAGGTCATCGGTCGAGACCCCGATCACCGTGGCGCCGGCCGCCTTGAACTGGTCCATCGCCTCGGCAAAGGCGTGCGCCTCGATCGAGCAGCCGGTGGAAAAGGCGGCAGGGAAGAAATACAGCACCACCGGCCCCTTGGCCAGGGCGGCGTCGAGCGAATAAGTGAAGGGCTTGCCGTCCAGCGCCGCTGGCGCGCTGAACTTTGGGGCCGCCTCGCCGACGTCCAGCGCCGCAAAGGCCGACACCGACACCACAAACGCAGGCATCATCCACAGCCTTGCCAGCCATCTGCCGATCCGAAAACGCTTCATGGCCCATTCCTTTCAGTGCTTCGGCCGGATGTTAGGTCGATTGCGCCATGCGCGGCGGGGCGCCAGCGCAATCACCCCGGTGCTGACGTTGCTGGCCTTGGCGCTGGCCGCGGTGCTGGCCGGCTGCGGCACCTTGCCGCAGTACAAGCCGATGGCGCGCACGCTGGCGCCGCCGATCGACTGGAGCACGCCGCTGGCCCAGCTGACGCGCAACTCGACGCCGCCCGACGAGGAATCGGGCTTTCGCCTGATGCCCCTGGGCGTCTATTCGCTCGACGCACGCCTGCAACTGGCCCGGCGCGCCCGGCGCTCGCTCGACGTGCAGTACTACGTGCTGGAGAACGACAGCACCGGTCGGCTGTTCCTCGGTGCGCTGCGCGACGCCGCCGAGCGCGGCGTGAAGGTGCGCATCCTGGTCGACGACCTCTACACCGCGCGCAGCCAGAACCTGCTGCGCGCGCTCTCGGCCCACCCCAACGTGACGGTGCGCCTGTTCAACCCCTTCTGCTGCGCACGCGAGGCGCTGGCCAGCCGCTTTGCCGCTTCGGCCTTCGACTTCTCGCGCCTCAACCACCGCATGCACAACAAGCTGTTCATCGCCGATGGCGTGGTGGGCGTGGCCGGCGGGCGCAACATCGCCGACGAGTATTTCGTGCTGAACCAGGCGCAGAACTTCGTCGACATGGACGTGCTGATGATGGGCAAGGTGGTGACCCAACTGCAGGGCATCTTCGACGATTACTGGAACAGCGAGGAGGTCTACCCGATCGACGCCATCGTGCGTTCGCCGCTGGCGCCCGCGCAACTGCTGCACCAGTTCGACGCCGAACTCGCCGCGGCCGGCCCGCCGCGCAGCGTGCCGCTGCCGCCCACCGACGTGCTGGGCTACGGGCCGATCGAGGAAGACCTCGACAGCGGGCGCATCGGCCTGCTGTGGGGCAAGGCCAATGCGGTGGCCGATCCACCCGCCAAGCTGCGCTCGATGAACGCCGAGGAAGCCTATGCCACCAGCGTCACGGCGCGCTTCTGGGCCCGCCTGCTGCTGGCCCAGGAGGACGTCGTCATGACCTCGCCCTACCTGGTGCCCGGCACGCGCGGCATGGCGGCCTTCGAGGAACTGCGCCAGCGCGGCGTCGGCGTGACCTTGCTGACCAATTCGCTGGCGGCCAACGACGAGCCGCTGGTGCACAGCGGCTATGCGCGCTACCGCGAACCCTTGCTGCGCATCGGCGTCGACCTGTACGAGCTGAGCCCGGCGCGCACCACCCGCAACAAGCGCCTGGGCATGTTCGGCAATTCGCTGGGGCGGCTGCACGCCAAGACCGCGGTGGTCGACCGCAAGCGCCTGTTCGTCGGCTCGGTCAATCTCGATCCGCGCTCCGCCACGCAGAACACCGAGCTGGGCATCATGGTCGACTGCCCGCCGCTGGCGCGCGAGATGCTGCGGGTGATCAACATCAGCAAGCTGGAGAGCGCCTACCGTCTGCGCCTGCGCGCCGACGGCCGGGGCATCGAATGGCTGGCGCTGGACAGCGAGAAGGAGCTGGTGCTGGGGGACGAGCCCGAGTCGACCTGGGAACAGCGCTGGACCAACTACCTGCTCGGCCCGCTGGTGCCCGAAGACCTGCTGTAGCGAGCCTTCGGGCGCGCGCCTTCAGCGCAGCGCGACCTCGACGCGCCGCGCCTCGGCGGCGGTCGCGCCTTCGCTGGCCATGGCCGGCTTCTCGAAGTCCATCTTGTCCTCGGGCACGCCGGCCAGCTTGAGTGCGGCGCCCACCGCCATGGCCCGTTGCTTGGCCAGTTCGGCGTTCTTCTGGGCGTCGCCGCTGGCATCGTGGTAGCCGCTGATGACGGCGCGCTGGCCCGCGCTCACGCCCTTGGCGATGCCCGCCAGCGCCTCGCTCGCGCCGCTCGGAACCTGGGCGCTGCCGGTGGCGAAATAGAGCTTCACCAACTGGCCCTCGACCTGGATCGAACCCGCGCCCGCCGCGGCGGCGGGCGCCATGGCGGCAGGGGGCATGGCCGGCGGCGGCGTGGCGCCGACCTCGCCGGGATGGAACTTCACCACCAGCGGCACGATCAGCAGCGCCACGATGTTGATGATCTTGATCAGCGGGTTGACGGCCGGGCCGGCTGTGTCCTTGTAGGGGTCGCCCACGGTGTCGCCGGTCACGGCGGCCTTGTGCGCCTCGCTGCCCTTGCCGCCGAAGTGGCCGTCCTCGATGTACTTCTTGGCGTTGTCCCAGGCACCGCCGCCGGTACACATGGAAATGGCGACGAACAGGCCGGTCACGATGGTGCCCATCAGCAGGCCGCCCAGCGCCTTCGGCCCGAGCGCCAGCCCGACCACGATCGGCACCAGCACCGGCAGCAGCGAGGGGATCATCATTTCCTTGATCGCGGCGCCGGTCAGCATGCTCACCGCGCGGCCGTATTCCGGCTTGGCGGTGCCTTGCATGATGCCGGGGATCTCGCGGAACTGGCGGCGCACTTCCTCGACCACCGCGCCGGCGGCGCGGCCCACCGCTTCCATCGCCATGGCGCCGAAGAGGTAGGGAATCAGGCCGCCGATGAACAGGCCGACGATCACCAGCGGATCGGACAGGTTGAAGCTGATCGAGCTGCCGAAGGCTTCCAGCTTGTGCGTGTAGTCGGCAAACAGCACCAGCGCGGCCAGCCCGGCCGAGCCGATGGCGTAGCCCTTGGTGACGGCCTTGGTGGTGTTGCCCACCGCGTCCAGCGGGTCGGTCACGTCGCGCACGGAGGAGGGCAGTTCCGCCATTTCGGCGATGCCGCCGGCGTTGTCGGTGATCGGGCCGTAGGCGTCCAGCGCCACCACGATACCGGCCATGCTCAGCATGGAGGTGGCGGCGATGGCAATGCCATACAGGCCGGCCAGCGCGTAAGAGGCGAGGATCGCGGCGCAGACGAAGATTACCGGCCAGGCGGTGGAACGCATCGAGACGCCCAGGCCGGCAATGATGTTGGTGCCGTGCCCGGTGGTCGAGGCTTTCGCCACGTGCTGCACCGGCTTGTACTGCGTGCCGGTGTAGTACTCGGTGATCCACACCAGCGCGGCGGTCAGCACCAGCCCGACGGCGCAGGCGCCGAACAGGCGCATCTGGCTGCCGGTGGGCAGCACGGCGTTGTCGGGCATCAGCCAGCGGGTGACGAAGTAGAAGGCGATCAGCGAGAGCACGCCGGCCACTGCCAACCCCTTGTAGAGCGCCGGCATCACGTTGGTCATGCCCGGCGAGGCCTTGACGAAGAAGCAGCCGATGATCGAGGCGATGATCGACACCGCGCCCAGCGCCAGCGGATAGGCCACCGCACTGCCCGGCGCGGTGGTGATCATCAGCGCACCCAGCACCATGGTGGCGATCAGCGTCACGGCGTAGGTCTCGAACAGGTCGGCCGCCATGCCGGCGCAGTCGCCCACGTTGTCGCCCACGTTGTCGGCGATCACCGCCGGGTTGCGCGGGTCGTCCTCGGGAATGCCGGCTTCCACCTTGCCCACCAGGTCGGCGCCGACGTCGGCGCCCTTGGTGAAGATGCCGCCGCCCAGCCGGGCGAAGATCGAGATCAGCGACGAGCCGAAGGCGAAGCCGATCAGCGGATTGAGCCGGTGCGCCAGTTCACCGGCCGCGATCGGGCCGCTGCCCGCCAGCGCCCAGTAGAAGCCCGTCACGCCGAGCAGGCCCAGGCCCACCACCAGCATGCCGGTGATGGCGCCGCCGCGGAAGGCCACGTCCAGCGCCGGCCCGATGCCGTGCGTGGCCGCCTGCGCGGTGCGCACGTTGGCGCGCACCGAGACGTTCATGCCGATGAAGCCGCAGGCGCCCGAGAGCACCGCGCCCACCACGAAGCCGATGGCCGTGGTCAGGTCCAGGAAAATGCCGATCAGGATCGCCAGGATCACGCCGACCACCGCGATGGTGCGGTACTGCTTGGCGAGATAGGCCGCCGCCCCGGTCTGAATCGCCGCGGCGATCTCCTGCATGCGGGCGTTGCCCGGGTCTTTGGAAAGAATCCAGCTGCGTGCCCAGAAACCGTATGCGACCGCGATGAGGCCGCATACGATGGCCAGGACCAGAGGGGTGTTGCCATTCATGCCTTGCTTCTCCATTCGTTCGTTTGACTAGTGGAGACGAGGGCTTGGGTCCGGATCGCAACGCGTTTCGGGTCAAAGCCTTCGCCGCGTTGCTTCCTCGTCGTGGCGCCGCAGGGGCTGCTCACCGATTGGCCAACGGCGGCAATTTACAGGCAAAACACATTTCTTGCGTGAACGATCGATGACGCGGAAAGTAAACTCCGGGTTTGTCCCCAGATCCCTGCTACTTTCAACTACTCCAGACAAGAACCATGTCCCTCGACAAAGTCTCTCCCGGCAAGAACGTGCCCGAAACGTTCAACGTGGTCATCGAGATCCCGATGAATTCCGACCCGATCAAGTACGAAGTCGACAAGGAATCCGGCGCGATCTTCGTCGACCGCTTCATGACCACGGCGATGTACTACCCCGCCAACTACGGCTACGTGCCCAAGACCCTGTCGGGTGACGGCGACCCGGTCGACGTGCTGGTGATCACGCCCTATCCGCTGCACCCGGGCGTGGTGGTGCCGTGCCGTCCGCTGGGCATCCTGATGATGGAAGACGAAGCCGGCGTGGACGGCAAGGTGCTGGCCGTGCCGACCGACAAGGTGCTGCCGATCTACAGCCACTGGAAGTCGGTGGAAGACGTCAACCAGATGCGCCTGAAGGCCATCTCGCACTTCTTCGAGCACTACAAGGACCTCGAGGCCGGCAAGTGGGTCAAGGTGCTGGGCTGGGAAGGCCTGGACGCGGCGCGCAAGGAAATCGTCGACGGCATCGCCAACTTCAACAAGTAATCCGCTGCGGTGGCCCCTATCAACGCCTCGCGGCCGACGCGGGGCGTTTTTACTTGGGCGGCGCCGATGCGCCCGCGTTCGGGTGGCGGAACGGGCTGCGCTCGTCCAGGTGCTCGAGGTAGTCGTCGATGCCGGCCCCTTCGCGCTGCAGGAAGCGATCGACCGCGTCGGCAAAGGCCGGGTGCGCCAGCCAATGCGCGCTGCTGGTGCGCACCGGCATCAGCGCGCGCGCCATCTTGTGCTCGCCCTGCGCGCCGCCTTCGAAGCGCCGCGCACCGTGTTCGATGCACCACTGCAGCGGCTGGTAGTAGCAAGCGTCGAAGTGCAGGCAGTCGACCCGTTCCAGCGCGCCCCAGTAGCGGCCGTAGGCAATGGTCGCGCCCTCGGCATCGGTGCCGAGCGCGATCAGGCTGCTGGCGATCGGCTGGCCCGCGCGTTCGGCGATGAACAGCAGCCACGACTGCGGCTGCTGCCGCGCCATGCGGTGAAAGAAGTCGCGCGTGAGGTAGGGTGCATTGCCGTGCTCGCGGTAGGTGCGGGCGTAGCAGCGGTAGAAGAAATCCCAGTCGGCCGGCGTGATGTCGGCGCCGCGCGCCCAGCGGAAGCTGACGCCGGCATCGCGCACCTTGCGCTGTTCCTGGCGGATCTTCTTGCGCTTGTCATGCGCCAGGCCGGCGAGGAATTCGTCGAAGTCGGCGTACAGGGTTTCGCTGCCGGGTGTGGGGGCGACATTCGTCCAGTGAAACTGGACGGTGTGGCGCTGCATCAGGCCGTTGGCCTCGCAGGCGGCGATGTCTTCATCGGCGCCGAACAGCAGGTGCAGCGACGACAGTTCCTGCTCGCTGCACCAGGCCAGCAGCGCCTGCACCAGCAGCGCGCGGCAGGTGGCGTCGCGCGCCAGCAGGCGGGTGCCCGGTACGGGCGTGAAGGGCACGGCGACCACGGCCTTCGGGTAATAGGACAGCCCGTGTTCCTGGTAGGCGTTGGCCCAGGCCCAGTCGAACACGTATTCGCCGTACGAGTGGCTCTTCACGTAGAGCGGGCAGGCAGCCACCAGCGCGCCGGCCTGCCACAGCGTGAAGAAGCGCGGCGCCCAGCCGGTTTCGGGCACGGCGCTGCCGCTCTGGTCGAGCGCATCCAGGTAGGCGTGGCGCAAGAAGGGCGAGGGCGCGGGCTGGCCCTCCAGCAGGGCATCCCAGGCGGCCGCATCGATCTCCGACGGCGAGGCGTGGATGCGCACCAGCACCTCGTTCGGGTCGCCCGCTTCTGCTGCACGGGTCTTGCGCACGACCGGCTTCTTCATGCCTTGACGCTCCGCCGCGCACCCAGCCGCTCGGCGATGTAGATGCCGCCCAGCACCATGGCCAGCGCCACGCCGTGGTAGAGCGACACCGGTTCGCCCAGCACCAGCACCGCCAGCAGCGGGCCAAAGATCGGCACCAGGTTCATGAACACGCCGGCGCGTGCCGGGCCGATCAGGTCGACCGCACGGATGAACCAGATCTGCGTGAGGAAGGAGGGCAGCAGGCCGATGAACAGCATCAGCGCGATGGCGGTCGGCGTGGTCGGCGCCTGGAACTGGCCCGCCGCCATCTCGGCGGCCACCAGCGGCACCGAGGAAACGCAGGCCACCAGCGCCATGGCGGCGAAGAACACGATGGCCGGCACCGCGGGGCGCTGGCGCAGGCGCAGCGAATAGCCGGCGTAGAGCACGCAGGCCAGCACCATCCAGACGTCGCCGATGTTGAAGTCGAGCTGCGCCAGCAGGGCCAGGTGGCCGCGCGAGGCCACCACCCCGATGCCGGCCAGCGTGAGCAGCACGCCCAGCACCTGCAGCGCACTGATGCGCGTGCCGTAGAAGAAGTAGCTGCCGATCAGCACCAGCACCGGAATGGCGCCCTGGATGATGGCGATGTTGATCGCCGTGGTGTGGTGCGCGGCGGCGTAGAACATGGCGTTGAAGCCGGTGAAGCCGAGCGCGCCCATCAGCACGATCGAGCGCCAGTGCGGCAGTAGCGTGCGCCAGTGGGCACGGATGTCGCGCCGCGCAAACAGTGCCAGCGCCACGCAGCAGATCGCCCAGCGCAGGAAGGTGACCATCATGGGCGAGACCTCGCCGACCGACAGCCGCGCCGCGACGGCGTTGGCGCCCCAGGTCAGCATGGTCAGCACGAGCAGCAGGTAGGCCTGGCCGTCGTGGCGGGCTGGCAGCATCTCGGTGGGGGAGGAAGTGGGCGTTGCGGAGCGCATCGGCAGCCGAGGGTACCAGCCCTGCGCCCGGGGCGCCGCGCCACGCCGCGCAAGCCCCGGTTGCACGAGGTGAATGGAGGGCGAATGACATAATCGCCGCAGTCTTTCCCTGGCCCTGTATGACCCTCCAAATCGCCATCGCGCAGCTCAATTTCGTGGTGGGTGACCTCACCGGCAACGCCCAGAAAATCATCGACGCGGCGCGCACCGCCTACGCGCAGGGCGCGCGCCTGCTGCTCACGCCCGAGCTGTCGATCTGCGGCTACGCGGCCGAAGACCTGTTCCTGCGCCCGGCCTTCGTGAATGCCTGCGACGACGCCGTGCGCCTGGTGGCGCGCGAAACCGCCGAGCTCGAGGGCATGGCACTGGTGGTCGGCCATCCCAGCGGCCACAGCCTGCGCGGGCGCTCGGTTTCGGTGCAGCTTCGCCACAACGCGGCCAGCGTGATCCGGGACGGACGCATCGAGGAGACCTACGCCAAGCGCGAACTGCCAAACTACCAGGTGTTCGACGAGCGCCGCTACTTCACGCCCGGCCAGGGCACCTGCGTGTTCGAGGTCGGCGGCATCTCGGTGGGCGTGCTGATCTGCGAGGACGCCTGGTTCGACGAGCCGGCGCAACTGGCCAAGGACGCTGGCGCCGAGGTGCTGGCGGTGATCAACGCCTCGCCCTATCACGTCGGCAAGGAAGGCGAGCGCATCGGCCGCATGGCCGAGCGCGCGCAGGCGGTGGGGCTGCCGCTGGTCTATGCGCACCTGGTCGGCGGGCAGGATGAAGTGGTGTTCGACGGCGCCTCCTTCGGCCTGCAGGCCGACGGCATGCTGGCCACGCAGGCGCCGGCCTTCCAGTCGCTGCTGGCGACGGTGGAACTGCGCCGCACGCCGAGCGGCGTGCGCATCGTGCCCGATGCCGGCGGCCCGGCCGCGCCGCGCGAATCCTATGCGCAGTTGTGGGACGCACTGGTGCTCGGCGTGCGCGACTACATCGGCAAGAACCGCTTTCCGGGCGCACTGCTGGGCCTGTCGGGCGGCATCGATTCGGCGCTGGTGCTGGCCATTGCCGTCGATGCGCTGGGCAAGGACAAGGTGCGCGCCGTGATGATGCCCTCGCCCTACACGGCGGACATCAGCTGGATCGATGCGCGCGAGATGGCCGGACGGCTGGGCGTGCGCTACGACGAGATCTCGATCCGCAACACCTTCGAGTCGTTCAAGGGTGCGCTGGCCGGCGAATTCGTCGGGCTGGCCGAGGACACGACCGAGGAGAACATCCAGGCGCGCATCCGCGGCACGCTGCTGATGGCGCTGTCCAACAAGTTCGGCGCTATCGTGCTGACCACCGGCAACAAGAGCGAAATGGCGACCGGCTACTGCACCTTGTACGGCGACATGGCCGGCGGCTTCGCGGTCATCAAGGACCTGCTCAAGACCACGGTGTTCGGCCTGGCGCGCTGGCGCAACGCGAACGACCCGTACCAAACCGGTGCATCGCCGATTCCCGAGCGCATCATCACGCGGCCGCCGAGCGCAGAGCTGCGCCCCGACCAGACCGACCAGGACTCGCTGCCGCCCTACGAGGTGCTCGACGGCATCCTGGCGCGATACATGCAAGACGACGAGAGCATCGACCAGATCATCGCCGCCGGCTACGAACCGGCGGTGGTGGAACGCGTGGCCCGGTTGATCAAGATCAACGAGCACAAGCGCCGCCAGGCGCCCATTGGTATCCGCGTGACGCACCGCAGCTTCGGCAAGGATTGGCGTTACCCTATCACCAACAGATTCAACGAACTCGCAGGAGAGCAGACCTCATGAAGCAGATCACCGCCATCGTCAAACCCTTCAAGCTCGACGACGTGCGCGAGGCCTTGGCCGAAGTGGGCGTCACCGGCCTGACGGTCACCGAGGTCAAGGGCTTCGGCCGCCAGAAGGGCCACACCGAGCTGTACCGCGGCGCCGAATACGTCGTCGATTTCCTGCCCAAGATGCGCGTCGAAGTGGTGGTGAACGAGGCCGACGTCGAGCGCTGCGTCGACGCCATCGTCAACGCGGCCCGCACCGGCAAGATCGGCGACGGCAAGATCTTCGTGACCAATGTCGAGCGCGTGGTGCGCATCCGCACCGGCGAGGTCGACGAAAACGCCGTCTGAACCGGGGCCGCAGCGGCCTCAGATGTTGCGCGCCAGGCGGTCGTCGGCTTGCGGGTGCGGCGGCAGCGCCGCACGCAATGCAGCCAGCAGCGCGGCAGGCTCGGTGCCGGTCTGCACCAGGTCCATCTGCCACTCGCCCATGAAGCCGCTGCGCACGCTGCCGGCGAGAAACGCCAGCATCCCGTCGTAGTAGCCATTGGTGTTCAGGATGCCGACCGGCTTGTCGTGGTAGCCGAGCTGGCGCCAGGTCCAGATCTCGAACAATTCTTCCAACGTGCCGATGCCGCCGGCCAGCGCCAGGAAGGCATCGGAGCGCTCGGCCATCATGGCCTTGCGCTCGTGCATGGTGTCGACCACGTGCAGTTCGTCGCACAGCCGGTTGGCCAGCTCCCGGTCGACCAGCGCCTTGGGAATCACGCCGACCACGCGGCCGCCGGCGGCGCGGGTGGCCTCGGCCACCGTGCCCATCAGGCCGGTCTTGCCGCCGCCGTAGACCAGCTGGCCCTGGTGCTGGCCGATCCATTCGCCGACCGCACGGGCCACCTCGAGAAAGGCGGCGCCTTCGCCGGGACGCGAGCCGCAGTAGACGCAGAGGGAGAATTTCGGGTTCATCGTGCCCATGATGCCGCCTTCACGCCAGCCAGCGCTGGCACAGCGCGGCCAGCCAGATGCCACCGGCCAGCAGCAGCGCCAGCAGCACGGCGGCGCTGCCCATGTCCTTGGCGCGCTTGGACAGGTCGTGCCATTCGGGGCCGATGCGGTCGATCGCGGCCTCGACGGCGGTGTTGAGCAGTTCCACGATCATCACCAGCAGCACGCTGCCGGCCAGCAGCGCCACCTCGACCCAGCTGCGGCCCAGCCAGAAGGCCAGCGGCACCAGCACGATGGCGAGCATGGCTTCCTGGCGAAAGGCGGTTTCGCCCCAGCCGGCGCGCAGGCCGTGCAGCGAGATCAGCGTGGCGTGCCAGACGCGGGTCAGGCCGGTGCGGTTGGCCTGCGGGTTGACGAGGGGTTCGGGCGGCATCAGCGACTCAGGGGTGGGGATCGGACAAGGCGGGTGCCCGCCAGCACATCGTGCCAGAACTGGCGCTGCGGCTGAAAGCGCGACAGCAGGGCCCAGACCAGCACCCAGCCGAACAGCAGCACGGCGGTTTCGCCGCCGCTGATGCGAAAGGGCGCCATGGCGGCCAGCGGCGGCAGGAACCACAGCCAGCTCAGCAGGTAGCGCCCGAGCGCGCGCTGCTGCGATACCGGGCGCCCCTGCGCATCGACCACGCGGATGCCCCAGGTCTTCATCGCCAGCGTCTGGCCGCGCGACCAGAACCAGGTGAAGTACACGCCCAACACGACGAACAGGAAGGCCTGCAGCATCGGGTGGCGCTGCGCGTCGACGGCGTCGCGCATCTGCGTCAGGGTGCTGAACAGCCAGCCGGCCATGAAGACCACGGCAAACAGCAGCATGCCTTCGTAGAGCCAGCAGGCCATCCGGCGCCACAGGCCCGGTGCGATCAGGGGGGAATCGAGTTGCATCAATCAATCAAGCCGCACGGGGCGGCGCCAGCAGCGCGTTCGGGACGAACGCGCGCATTGTGCCTGCGCCGCTCAGGGTGCCGTTGCGGGCGGGCTGGGCGACTGGAGGGCGGCGCTGCTGGAGGAGGGCGCCAGCTCGATGCGCGGCGCGTGCGGCGACTTCGCGTTGGCCACGGGCGTGGGGGCGAGCTTTTGCGCCGGCACCGGCCGCGCCGGCGCCGCGGCGCTGGGCGGGCGCACGTTCGCGCTCTCGGCCAGCTTGCGTTTTTCCTCGGGGCTGAGGGCCTGGTAGGCCTCCCACTTGGCCTTGCGCTCGTCGGCCGGCAGGCGCTTGATTTCGGCGTAGTTCAGGCGTGCCTGGGTGCGCTCGCGCGCGCTCAGGGCGGCCCAGTCGGTCATGCGGCTGTGCAGCTTGGCCTGCGCGGCGGGTGTGAGCCGGTCGAAATTGCGCGACAGGGCCAGCCACTTGCGCTTTTGCCCGGGATGCAGGGTGTTCCAGTCGCCCGCCAGCGGCTGCAGGGCGCGGTGCTGGTCGGCGTCGAGCTCGTGCCAGAGCGGGCCGGCGGTGCGCGCCGACTTGGCGGTGGGTGCGGTCTTGGCAACCGGGGGGCCCGGCTGCGCGCTGGCAAGGCCGTTCGCCGGCGCCTTGGCCGGCGTGGCGGCCGCGGTGGCAGGCACCGCCGGCTGCGCGTGCGCCAGCGCGGCGCACGTGGCCAGCACGGCGACGGCGAGCAGGTGGGCGACGGCCTTAGTTGACGGTGCTGTTGTCACGCTTGAGGAACTGGGTGAATCCGGGGTCGGTGTAGGCGTCGGGCGGGAGTTCGCCGGTCAAGAGGGCGGCGTCGACTTCGGCCAGCTCGCGTGCGCGCCGCTCGTCCTGCACGCTGCTGATCGCGATCAGGCCGACCACCAGCGCCAGCAGCGGCACCACCATGCCGATGCGCGCCCACCAGCTGCCCAGCACGGCCGTGTGGCCCTGCTGCAGCACCGCGGGCGCTGGCGCGGCCGGCGCCATCTTGCGCCGGGCCACCGCCTGCTGGCGCGCCACGCGCAGCCGCTCGCCGGCCTCGTGCGACAGCTCGGCATGGTCCAGCCGGGCGGCCAGGCGGCGCGCGAACTGGGATTCGGGGTCGATCGGTGCTGGCTTCAAAGGCGTGTTCATAGATGTATTCCCCTGACCTTGAGCGCTTTGCTCAAGGCGTGAACGGCCCGCGAACAGTGGGTCTTGACGCTGCCCTCGGAGCAGCCCATGGCGGCCGCGGTCTCGGCGACGTCCATTTCCTCCCAGTAACGCAGCAGAAAGGCTTCACGTTGACGTCCTGGCAAAGCAGAAATCTCCGTTTCGATCTCGTGCAAGACCTGGGCCCGGCGCACCGTGTCCTCGGCGCTCTCGGTTTCGCGGTGGTCGACCTCGGAGGCGAAATTCTCCAGCAGATCGAAGCTGCCGTCGTCGTCCGGCGCCTCGAAGTCGCTCAGGTTGGAAAACAGGGCACGGCGCGTCTTCTGGCGGCGGAACCAGTCGAGCGTGCAATTCGACAGGATGCGCTGGAACAGCATCGGCAGCTCGGCGATCGGTTTGTCGCCGTAGTGCTCGGCCAGCTTCATCATGCTGTCCTGCACGATGTCCAGCGCCGCCTCCTCGTCGCGAACGTGGTAGACCGAGCGTTTGAAAGCGCGTTTCTCGACGCTCTGCAGGAAGTCGGCGAGTTCTTTTTCGGTGGCCAAACAGGTGGGGCGTGAAACGCGGCGCGAAAGGTGGGAAGCGGCTGATCCAGCACTGGGAAGCCGGAGTTTCCGGCGCAGGAGATTATGCCTTGCGCACTTTTGGCAACAATTGCGGTGCGCGCTAATGTCATAATCCGCGCTGCAAGTCAAAAGGCAAACGGGTCACAGTCCGGCGGGAATCAGTCCGCTCATGGCTATGGCCCTAAGTCTCGACGCGGCTTCACAAGAGTTGGCGAAGAGGCACCGAAGGTTTTTCGTTCCCGAAAAAACACAAAGGTTCATCATGGAAATCTCCAAGGCGGAAATCGCTTCCGCAGCAGCCGCATCCTCCGGGATGGGCAACCCAACCCAAGAACTCATGGGCGCTGAAGTGCTGGTCAAGGCACTGCAGGCCGAAGGCGTCCAGTACGTCTGGGGCTATCCCGGCGGCGCCGTTCTCTACATCTACGACGCGTTCTACAAGCAGGACACCATCCAGCACGTGCTGGTGCGCCACGAGCAGGCGGCGGTGCACGCGGCCGACGGCTATGCCCGCGCCACCGGCGAAGTCGGCGTGGCGCTCGTCACCTCCGGCCCGGGCCTGACCAATGCCGTGACCGGCATCGCCACGGCCTACATGGACAGCATCCCGATGGTGATCATCTCGGGCCAGGTGCCGACCGCGGCGATCGGCCTCGATGCGTTCCAGGAATGCGACACCGTCGGCATCACCCGGCCCATCGTCAAGCACAACTTCCTGGTCAAGGACCCGAAGGACCTGGCCATGACGATGAAGAAGGCCTTCCACGTCGCGCGCAGCGGCCGCCCCGGCCCGGTGGTGGTCGACGTGCCCAAGGACGTGTCCTTCAAGAAGGTCGCCTACGAGGGCTATCCCGACAAGGTCGAGATGCGCTCGTACAACCCGGTGCGCAAGGGCCACGGCGGACAGATCCGCAAGGCGCTGCAACTGCTGCTGGCGGCCAAGCGGCCCTACATCTACACCGGCGGCGGCGTGCTGCTGGGCAACGCCAGCAACGAACTGCGCACGCTGGTCGACATGCTCGGCTACCCGGTCACCAACACGCTGATGGGCCTGGGCGCCTATCCGGCGAGCGACCGGAAGTTCCTCGGCATGCTGGGCATGCACGGCACCATCGAAGCCAACAACGCGATGCAGAACTGCGACGTGCTGCTGGCGGTGGGCGCGCGCTTCGACGACCGCGTGATCGGCAACCCCAAGCACTTCGCGCAGAACGAACGCAAGATCATCCACATCGACATCGACCCGTCGAGCATCTCCAAGCGCGTCAAGGTCGACATCCCGATCGTGGGCGACGTGAAGGACGTGCTGACCGAACTCATCTCGATGATCCGCGAGGCCGACACCAAGCCCGACGCCGGCGCGCTGGCCGACTGGTGGAAGACCATCGAAGCCTGGCGCTCGCGCGACTGCCTGGCCTACGACCGCGGCAACCAGGACGTGATCAAGCCGCAGTACGTGGTCGAGACGCTGTGGAACATGACCAAGGACGCAGACACCTACATCACGTCCGACGTCGGCCAGCACCAGATGTGGGCGGCCCAGTACTACCGCTTCGACGAGCCGCGCCGCTGGATCAATTCCGGTGGCCTGGGCACCATGGGCGTGGGCATTCCCTACGCCATGGGCATCAAGCTGGCCAAGCCGGATTCGGAAGTGTTCACCATCACCGGCGAAGGCTCGGTGCAGATGTGCATCCAGGAGCTTTCGACCTGCCTGCAGTACAACACGCCGATCAAGATCTGCTCGCTCAACAATCGCTACCTGGGCATGGTGCGCCAGTGGCAGGAGATCGAGTATTCCGGCCGCTACAGCCACAGCTACATGGACGCGCTGCCCAACTTCGTGAAGCTGGCCGAGGCCTACGGCCACGTCGGCATGCTGATCGAGCGTCCACAAGACGTCGAGCCGGCACTGCGCGAAGCGCGCAAGCTGAAGGACCGCACGGTGTTCATGGACTTCCGTACCGACCCCACCGAGAACGTGTTCCCGATGGTGAAAGCCGGCATGGGCATCACCGAGATGCTGCTCGGCTCCGAAGACCTCTGACCCCACGCGACCAAGCCCCCGAGCCCGCAGGGGCCGGGTTTTTTCCTTCCATCGACTGACGAATCTATTGCCCGCCAAGCCCGCGCATTACCGTGCGCGGGGGAGGGCGGCGAAAAGAGGAGTCACTGCACCATGAAACACATCATTGCCGTCCTGCTGGAAAACGAGCCAGGTGCTCTTTCCCGCGTCGTGGGCCTGTTCTCGGCCCGCGGCTACAACATCGAATCGCTGACCGTGGCCCCCACGGAAGACCCCAGCCTCTCGCGCATGACGATCCAGACCGCCGGGTCGGACGACGTCATCGAGCAGATCACCAAGCACCTGAACCGCCTGATCGAAGTCGTGAAGGTGGTCGACCTGACCGAAGGCGCCTACACCGAGCGCGAGCTCATGATGGTGAAGGTGCGCGCGGTCGGCAAGGAGCGCGAGGAGATGAAGCGCATGGCCGACATCTTCCGTGGCCGCATCATCGACGTCACCGACAAGAGCTACACCATCGAGCTGACCGGCGACCACGGCAAGAACGACGCCTTCCTCGACGCCATCGAGCGCAGCGCCATTCTGGAAACCGTGCGCACCGGCCCCAGCGGCATCGGCCGCGGCGAGCGCATCCTGCGCGTCTGATCCAATCCCCCTCAACACCCGATACCCAACCCCTCAACGGATTTACGAAGGAGCCATCATGAAGGTTTATTACGACAAGGACGCGGATCTCAGCCTGATCAAGGGCAAGACCGTTGCAATCATCGGCTACGGCAGCCAGGGCCACGCGCACGCGCAGAACCTGAACGACAGCGGCGTCAAGGTCGTGGTCGGCCTGCGCAAGGGCGGTGCTTCGTGGGACAAGGTCGGCAAGGCCGGCCTGAAGGTGGCCGAAGTGGCCGATGCCGTGAAGTCGGCCGACGTCGTCATGATCCTGCTGCCCGACGAGCAGATCGCCGCCGTCTACAAGAACGACGTGGCCCCGAACATCAAGGAAGGCGCCTCGCTGGTCTTCGCGCACGGCTTCAACGTGCACTACGGCTTCGTGCAGCCGCGCGCCGACCTCGACGTCTGGATGGTCGCGCCCAAGGCCCCCGGCCACACCGTGCGCAGCACCTACACCCAGGGCGGCGGCGTGCCCCACCTGGTGGCCGTGCACCAGGACAAGAGCGGCAAGGCGCGTGACCTCGCGCTCTCCTACGCCACCGCCAACGGCGGCGGCAAGGCCGGCATCATCGAGACCAACTTCCGCGAAGAAACCGAGACCGACCTGTTCGGCGAACAAGCGGTGCTGTGCGGCGGCACGGTCGAGCTGATCAAGGCCGGTTTCGAGACGCTGGTGGAAGCCGGCTACGCGCCCGAAATGGCGTACTTCGAATGCCTGCACGAACTCAAGCTGATCGTCGACCTGATCTATGAAGGCGGCATCGCCAACATGAACTACTCGATCTCGAACAACGCCGAATACGGCGAGTACGTGACCGGCCCGCGCATCGTGACCGACGAAACCAAGAAGGTCATGAAGCAGGTGCTGCGCGACATCCAGACCGGCGAATACGCCAAGAGCTTCGTGCTCGAGGCCGCTGCCGGCCAGCCCGCGCTGATCAGCCGCCGCCGCCTCAACGCCGAGCACCAGATCGAAGTCGTGGGCGAAAAGCTGCGCGCGATGATGCCCTGGATCAAGAAGAACAAGCTGGTCGACCAGACCCGCAACTGATCTGCCGCCAGGCGATCTCCAGGGCCACCTGCGGGTGGCCCTTTTTGTTGGTCCGCGCGGCTGGCGCGGAAATCGCTGAACTACACTCGCCCGATGGTCCCTACATTGTGTTTTTCCGTCGCGCCGCTGCGAGGTCGTCCCCGTGCATGACGATACCCAGGGCGACGATCGCCTGACGCCGGTGCAGCCGCGCAAGCGGCGCAAGGGCATCTATGTCCTGCCCAACCTGTTCACGCTGGCAGCGTTGTTCGGCGGCTTCTACGCCATCGTGATGGCCATGAACGCGCGCTTCGACCAGGCCGCGCTGGGCGTCTTCGCGGCGATGATTCTCGATAGCCTGGACGGCCGCGTGGCGCGCCTGACCAACACGCAAAGTGCCTTCGGCGAACAGATGGATTCGCTCTCGGACATGGTGTCCTTCGGCGCGGCGCCGGCCCTGATCGCCTACGAGTGGTCGCTCAAGGGGCTGGGGCGCTGGGGCTGGATCGCGGCCTTCGTGTACTGCGCCTGCGCGGCGCTGCGGCTGGCGCGCTTCAACGTCAACACGGCGGTGATCGACAAGCGCTGGTTCCAGGGCTTGCCGTCGCCGGCGGCTGCGGCGCTGGTGGCCGGCTTCATCTGGCTGGTCGACGAATGGGGGCGCCGCGGCGGCGACGCGCTGTTCCTGACCTGGCAGCAGATCACCTGGGTCACCTTCGTCTTCACGCTGTACGCGGGCCTCACCATGGTCACCAATGCGCCGTTCTACAGCTTCAAGGACGTGCAGATGAAGAAGAGCGTGCCCTTCGCCACCATCGTGCTGATCGCGCTGGGCATCGCCGTCATCAACATCCATCCGCCGACCGTGTTGTTCGGCCTGTTCGTGGCCTACGGCCTGAGCGGCTACGTGGTCTACGCGTGGCGCCGCATGCGCGGCCAGCCGGCCAGCGTGATCAGCGTGTCCACCGACGAACCCGATGAGCGCGGCCTGCACAATTGACAACGCACTGAAAAAGCTGTGTTAGAGTTGCGCTCCTCATGAACAAGATTTCGCTGGCCCTACTACTGATCCCCTACGGGCGGAGTTGGTAGCGCACGCGCAAATCCCACACCACGGCCCGTTAGCACCAGCAACGGGCCGTTTGTTTTTGGGGGTTGCTGGTTCACTTCTTCGAAAGAACCACCATGTTGAAGCAACCTCACAGCAAATACCGCGCCTTCGCACCCGTCGCCCTCCAGGACCGCACCTGGCCCGACGCCGTGCTGACCCGTGCGCCGATCTGGCTGTCGACGGACCTGCGCGACGGCAACCAGGCCCTGGTCGAGCCGATGGACCTGGCGCGCAAGATGCGCATGTTCGAGCAACTGGTGGCGATCGGCTTCAAGGAGATCGAAGTCGGTTTCCCCTCCGCCTCGCAGGTCGAATTCGACTTCGTGCGCAAGCTGATCGAGGAAGACCGCATTCCCGACGACGTCACCATCCAGGTGCTGACGCAGGCGCGCGACCACCTGATCGCGCGCACCTTCGAGTCGCTGCGCGGCGCCCCGCGCGCCACCGTGCACCTGTACAACGCGGTGGCACCGATCATGCGCAAGGTGGTGCTGGGCATGGACGAAGACGGCATCGTCGAGCTGGCCGTCACGCACGCCCGCATGTTCAGTGAACTGGCGGCGGCGCAGCCGGCCACGCAGTGGACCTTCCAGTACTCGCCCGAGATGTTCTCCGGCACCGACCTCGCGTTCTCCAAGCGCGTGGTCGACGCGGTGACCGAGGTCTGGGCGCCGACGCCGGAGCGCAAGTGCATCGTCAACCTGCCTTCCACGGTCGAGCATTCCACGCCCAACGTCTTCGCCGACATGATCGAGTGGATGCACCGCCACCTCGCGCGGCGCGATGCGATCGTGTTGTCGGTCCACCCGCACAACGACCGCGGCACCGGCACCGCTGCCGCCGAACTGGCGTTGATGGCCGGCGCCGACCGCCTCGAGGGTTGCCTGTTCGGCAACGGCGAGCGCACCGGCAATCTCGACCTGGTGAACGTGGCGCTCAACCTGTACACCCAGGGCGTGTCGCCCGGGCTCGACTTCTCCAACATCGACGAGATCCGCGCCACGGTGGAGCACTGCAACCAGTTGCCGGTGCACCCGCGCCACCCCTACGCCGGCGACCTGGTCTACACCTCCTTCTCCGGCTCGCACCAGGACGCCATCAAGAAGGCCTTTGCCGCGCGCCGCGAAGGCGATATCTGGGACATGCCTTACCTGCCGATCGATCCGAAGGACGTCGGGCGCAGCTACGAGGCGGTGATCCGCGTCAACAGCCAGTCGGGCAAGGGCGGCATTGCCTACCTGCTCGAAAGCGAGCACGGGCTCGAACTGCCGCGCCGCCTGCAGATCGAGTTCAGCCAGGTGGTGCAGCGCGTGATGGATACCGAGGGCAAGGAACTCACCGCCGACGACCTGTGGCAGCTGTTCCAGCGCGAATACGGCGTGCAGTCGACCCCCGCGCTGGCGCACCGCGTGCTCGAGGAGCGCGACGATGGCGTCTCGGTGGCGCTGCGCGGCGAGCTCGACTGGGAGGGTGAAATTCGATCCATCCAAGGCATCGGCAACGGACCGGTCGACGCCTTCGTGAACGCGCTGGCCGAGACCACCGGCCACGCCATCAAGGTCATCGGCTACCACCAGCACGCGCTGGGCGAGGGTGCCAATGCGCGGTCGATGGCCTACGTTGAGGTGCAGGTCGACGACTCGGGCACGCTGTTCGGCGTCGGCGCCGACGCCGACACCACGGCCGCGTCGCTCAAGGCGGTGCTTTCCGGTGTGCAGCGGGCGCGCGCCGCGCGGGCCGGGGCCGTTGCAGTCGGCGCACAATTGGCGGTTGAGCCCGCGTGAGCGCGCCGCAGGGCGGCGCCCGGGCCGCCCCCATTCAGGAGAACCGCGATGACTGACAAGCTGATTATTTTCGATACCACCTTGCGCGACGGCGAGCAATCGCCCGGCGCCTCGATGACGCGCGACGAGAAGATGCGCATTGCCCGCCAGCTCGAGCGGCTGAAGGTCGACGTGATCGAGGCGGGCTTTCCGGCCAGCTCGAACGGCGACTTCGAGGCCGTGCAGGCGATTGCCAATGCGATCAAGGACTCCACCGTGTGCGGCCTGTCGCGCGCCAACGACCGCGACATCTCGCGCGCCGCCGAGGCGCTCAAGGGTGCGGCCCGGGGCCGCATCCACACCTTCATCGCCACTTCGCCGCTGCACATGGAGAAGAAGCTGCGCATGACGCCCGACGAGGTGTACGAGCAGGCCAAGCTGTCGGTGCGCTTCGCCCGCAACCTGGTGGGCGACGTCGAGTTCAGCCCGGAAGACGGCTACCGCAGCGATGTCGATTTCCTGTGCCGTGTGATCGAGACGGTGATCGCCGAAGGCGCCACCACCATCAACGTGCCCGACACCGTCGGCTACGCCATTCCCGAGCTGTACGGCAACTTCATCAAGACCTTGCGCGAGCGCATTCCGAACAGTGACAAGGCGATCTGGTCGGTGCATTGCCACAACGACCTGGGCATGGCGGTGGCCAATTCGCTGGCCGGTGTGAAGATCGGCGGCGCCCGCCAGGTCGAGTGCACCATCAACGGCCTGGGCGAGCGCGCCGGCAACTGCTCGCTGGAAGAAATCGTGATGGCGGTGAAGACGCGCCGCGACTATTTCGGGCTCGACCTCAACATCGACACGCCGCACATCCTGGCGGCCAGCCGCATGGTGAGCCAGACCACCGGCTTCGTGGTGCAGCCGAACAAGGCGGTGGTGGGCGCCAACGCCTTCGCGCACGCCTCCGGGATTCACCAGGATGGCGTGCTCAAGGCCCGCGACACCTACGAAATCATGCGCGCCGAAGACGTCGGCTGGACCAACAACAAGATCGTGCTGGGCAAGCTGAGCGGGCGCAACGCCTTCAAGCAGCGTCTGCAGGAGCTGGGCGTGTCGATGGAGAGCGAAGCCGACATCAACGCCGCCTTCGCCCGCTTCAAGGAGCTGGCCGACCGCAAGAGCGAGATTTTTGACGAAGATATCCTCGCTTTGGTCAGCGACGAGGAGGGGTCAAACGTTGGTGACAAGTTTGGCTTTGTGTCACTTTCCCAGCACAGCGAAACCGGCGAGCGCCCGCAGGCGCGCGTCGTGTTCACCGTGCAGGGCAAGGAAGTGACGGGATCATCCGACGGCAACGGGCCGGTGGATGCCTCGCTCAAGGCGATCGAATCGCATGTCCAGAGCGGCGCCGAGATGGTGCTGTACTCGGTCAACGCGATCAGCGGATCGACCGAGAGCCAGGGGGAAGTGACCGTGCGGTTGCAGAATGCGGGCCGGGTTGTCAACGGCGTCGGGGCAGATCCCGACATCGTGGTCGCCTCGGCAAAGGCTTATCTGAGCGCACTCAACAAGTTACAGAGCCAAGCTGAACGCGTAGCGGCGCAAGGCTAGTTTTCGGGTACTCCTTTCGTTTCAATCGAAGAAAAGGATGCAAGTAACTGATATTGCGTCCTTTTTTTAATTTGGATACACTGCGGACCTCATTTCGTCGCCGCTGGAGAGTTTTTAATGCCCGAACGCCGCTTTTCCCGCGTTTCCAGCCAGCGGCTCCTGACCGGGGCGCGCGCAGTCGCCATCGCTCTTTGCGCGACGGCGTTTTTGTTTTCCGGTGCCCACGCCGGCAGCGCCAGCACCAAGAAGAAAACCTCGACCAGCGCCCAGAGCAAGGCTGCGTCGGCCAAGAAATCGACCAAGACCGACGCCGCAGCGCGCAGCGCGCAGGCCGACAAGTCGGCGCGCGGCGGCCGCAACGTCGTCGCCACGGTGCGCAAGCGCGGCGGCAAGACGGTGGTGTCGGTGCAGAAGCGCTCGGTGGTGCGCGTGGCCGACGTGCCGGCGCGCCAGTCTTACGGCCGCATGGCCGGCTTGCACACCGCCGACGACGCGCTCGACCTGAAATCGGCTGTGGCCCTGGTGATCGACCAGGACACGCGCGAAGTGCTGTTCAGCAAGAACGACCACGCGGTGCTGCCGATTGCGTCCATCACCAAGCTCATGACCGGCGTGCTGGTCAGCGAAGCGCGGCTGCCGATGGATGAAATGATCACCATCACCGACGACGACGTCGACACCGAAAAATGGAGCCGCTCGCGCCTGCGCGTGGGCACCAGCCTGTCGCGTGGCGAACTGCTGCACCTGGCGCTGATGTCGAGCGAGAACCGCGCCGCGCACGCGCTGGGCCGCACCTACCCGGGTGGCCTGGACACCTTCGTGAGCATGATGAACGCCAAGGCGCGTTCGCTGGGCATGATGGACACGCACTACGACGAGCCCACCGGCCTGTCCAGCCGCAACCAGTCCAGTGCGCAAGACCTGGCCGTGCTGGTGAGCTACGCCTACAACAACCCGACCATGCGTGAACTGACCACCTCGCCGGAATACCAGGTCGAAGTGGGGCACCGCATGCTGCAGTTCAGCACCACCAACCGCCTGGTGAAGAACCCGGATTGGGAAATCGGCCTGCAGAAGACCGGTTTCATCAACGAAGCCGGCCAGTGCCTGGTGATGCAGACCCGCATTGCCGGGCGCAAGCTGATCATGGTGCTGCTCGATTCCACCGGCAAGCTCAGCCGCATCGGTGACGCCGAGCGCGTGCGCCGCTGGGTCGAGGCCAACCAGATGATGGGCGGCACCTACGGGCCGCACGGCGGCGCGGCCGGCTGACCGGGCCCTGCACCCGATACAGCCCGCTCGGTTCGTTCAGGCTTCGGCGCCGCTGCTGCCGAGGCTGCCCTTGAAGCCAAGGGCGCTCGAGATCTCGTTGGCGGTGGCCTGCAGCTTGGGCAGCCAGCCATCGTCCAGCCGGTCGGTCGGCGCCGAGATCGACAGACCCGCCACCAGCTTGCCCTGGTCGTCGTAGATGCCGGCGGCCATGCAGCGCACGCCCAGTTCCAGCTCTTCGTTGTCGCGCGCAATGCCGTACTGGCGTGCCTTGGAGAGTTCGCGCTCCAGCAGCGGCAGCTGGGTGATGCTGTTGCGGGTGTGGCCCGACAGGCCGGTGCGCGTGGCGTAGCTGCGGATGCGCTGCGGGTCGTCTGCCGCCAGGAACAGCTTGCCGGTGGAGGTGAGGTGCAAGGGGGCGCGGCCGCCGATGGCGCGCACCACCTGCATGCCCGAGCGCTCGCTGTAGGCGCGCTCGATGTACACGATCTCGTCGCCCTGGCGCATGCTGAGGTTGACCGGCTGCTGCGTCAGCTTGTGCAGTTCGCGCATCGGCGCCATGGCGGCGTCGCGCACGCTCAGGCGCCCCTTGACCAGGTTGCCCAGTTCCAGCAGCCGCATGCCCAGCCGGTAGCTGCCGGCTTCAGGCCGGTCGACGAAGCGGCCGACGGCCAGGTCGTTCAGGATGCGATGGGTGGTGGAGGGGTGCAGCCCGGTCTTTTCGCTGATTTCCTTGAGGGAAATCGCTTCCTCGCGGGAAGCCAGCACGTCGATCAGCGCGAACATGCGCTCGATGACCTGGATGACAGGGGTGGCGGGAATGTCGGACTGTGTTTTTCTCATGAGCAATGCGGGTTGAGCCGCTTGCCATTTTACCTTGTGAAATCAGAAGCTGCGCGCCAGCTGCCATCGACCAGCACTTCGTGCGGGTTGTAGCGTGCCTTGTAGTTCATCTTGGCGCTGCCGGCGATCCAGTAGCCCAGGTAGACGTGGGGCAGGCCGAGCTCGCGCGCCTGGTCGATCTGCCACAGCACGCTGTAGGTGCCGTAGGCGGCGCCGCTTTCGGGCTCGTAGAAGGTGCAGACGGCCGACAGGCCGTCGTTCAGCACGTCCAGGATCGAGACCATCTTGAGCGCCCCGGCGCTGCCGTCGGGCAGGGTCTCGCGGAATTCCACCAGGCGCGAATTGACACGGCTTTGCAGCAGGAACTGGGTGTACTGGTCGATGCTGTCGTGGTCCATGCCGCCGCCGGCGTGGCGCCCGGTCTGGTAGCGCAGGTAGAGCTGGTAGTGCTCGGGCACGAAGCACAGCTTGAGCACGCGCGCCTGCAGGCCGGCGTGCTGGGTGCGGGCGCGGCGCTGACTGCGCGTGGGCGTGAATTCCCTGGCCTTCACCCGCAGCGGAACGCAGGCCTGGCAGCCGTCGCAGTAGGGGCGGTAGGTGAACATGCCGCTGCGCCGGAAGCCGCTGAGCACCAGGTCGGAATAGGCGTCGCTGTGGATCAGGTGGCTGGGCGTGGCCACTTGCGAGCGCGCCAGCCGGTCGGGCAGGTAGCTGCAGGGGTAGGGCGCGGTTGCATAGAACTGCAGCGCCTGGAAAGGGAGGTCCTTGAGGTGCGTCACGAGGTAGGTAGGCGTCGCTCGGGCAGGATTTCGCGCCAGTATAGGGGCTCGAAACGCCAGTCGGGGGGCGCCAGTTCGCGCGCCCTTGCAACATGCTGGACAAAGTGCCGGCGCGCCACCTCTGTGGCGCCCAGGCTGGCCAGGTGCGCCGTGTTCTGCTGGCAGTCGATGAGTTCGATGCCGGCCTGCCGGCAGAAAGCGACCAGCGCGGCCAGCGCCATCTTGGATGCGTCGGGCTGCAGCGCGAACATCGATTCGCCGAACACCGCGCGCCCGATCGCCACGCAGTACAGGCCGCCGGCCAGCCGGCCGTCGATCCACGCCTCGACGCTGTGCGCATGGCCGGCGCGGTGCAGTTCGCCGTAGGCGCGCACCATCTCCGGCACGATCCAGGTGCCCGACTGGCCGGCGCGCGGCATCGCCGAGCAGGTGGCGATGACGGTGTCGAAGCCGTGATCGAAGCGGATCTCGAGGCGGCCCTCGGCCAGCAGCTGCGTGAGGCGCTTGCGCAGCGAACGGTGCAGCCGAAAGCGCGCCGGCTCCAGCGTCATGCGCGGGTCGGGGCTCCACCACAGGATCGGCTGGCCTTCGCTGAACCAGGGAAAGATGCCGCGGCGGTAGGCGCGCAGCAGGGTGTCGACGTCGAGCGCGCCGCCGGCGGCCAGCAGGCCGGGCACGGGGTCGTCCTTGCCCCAGGCCGACGCCGCTTCGGGGAAGGGGTCGCCTGGCGCCAGCCAGGGCAGTTGCATGGTGGGGGCGGGCGTTAGCGGCGGGTCTTGCTGCCGAAGATGCCGCCCAGCACGCCGCGCAGGATTTCGCGGCCCATGGTGGTGCCCATGGTGCGCACGGCGGACTTGGCCATGGTCTGCGCCAGCCCGTCGTGCTTGCCGCCGCGCGGGCCGGTGTGGCCGAACAGGATCTCGTTGAGGCTGCCCATCACGCCGCCATCTTCCTGCGCCGCGCCGCCTGGCGCTGCACCGCCCTGGGTCTGGCGGCGTGCCTCGGTGGCGTCGGGCGCGCTGGCGGCACGGCCCTTGAGTTGTTCGTAGGCGGACTCGCGGTCGACCGCCTTTTCATAGACGCCGGCCACCAGCGAACTGGCCAGCAGCTGCTGGCGCTGCGCGGTGGTGATGGGGCCGAGCTGGCTGCCTGGCGGCAGCACGAACACGCGCTCGGTCACGCACGGGCGGCCCTTCTCGTCGAGCAGGCTGACCAGCGCCTCGCCCACGGCCAGCTCCTTGATGGCCGCTTCGATGTCCAGCCCCGGCTTCTGGCGCATGGTGCTGGCGGCGGCCTTCACCGCCTTCTGGTCGCGCGGGGTGAAGGCGCGCAGCGCGTGCTGCACGCGATTGCCCAGTTGCGCCAGCACGGCGTCGGGAATGTCCAGTGGGTTCTGCGTGACGAAGAACACGCCGACACCCTTGGAGCGCACCAGCCGCACCACCAGTTCGATGCGCTCGACCAGCGCCTTGGGCGCCTCGTTGAACAGCAGGTGGGCCTCGTCGAAGAAGAACACCAGCTTGGGCTTGTCGGGGTCGCCGATCTCGGGCAGCTGCTCGAACAGCTCGGACAGCAGCCACAGCAGGAAGGTGGCGTACAGGCGCGGCGAGTTCATCAGCTTGTCGGCCGCCAGCACGTTGACCACGCCCTTGCCCGAGACGGTCTGCATGAAGTCGTTGATGTCGAGCATCGGCTCGCCGAAGAACTTGTCGCCGCCCTGGGTCTCGATCTGCAGCAGCCCGCGCTGGATCGCACCCACGCTGGCGGCGCTGATGTTGCCGTACTGCGTGGTGAACTGGCTGGCGTTCTCGCCCACGTGCTGCAGCATGGCGCGCAGGTCCTTCAGGTCGAGCAGCAGCATGCCGTTGTCGTCGGCGATCTTGAACACCAGGTTCAGCACGCCGGCCTGAGTCTCGTTGAGGTCGAGCATGCGGCCCAGCAGCAGCGGCCCCATGTCGGAGATGGTGGCGCGCACCGGGTGGCCTTGCTCGCCGAACACATCCCACAGCGTGACCGGGCAGGCCATTGGCGTGGGCACCTCGATGCCGCGTTCCTTCAGCGTGGCGGCCATCTTCTCGCTGGTGCTGCCGTTCTGGCTGATGCCGGTGAGGTCGCCCTTGACGTCGGCCATGAACACCGGCACACCGATGTTCGAGAGCTGTTCGGCCAGGGTCTGCAGCGTGACGGTCTTGCCGGTGCCGGTGGCGCCGGTGATCAGGCCGTGCCGATTCGCCACGCCGGGCAGCAGGTGGCATTCGGTGGTGCCGTGGCGGGCAATCAAAAGGGGGTCGGCCATGCGCGCTCCGGTGGTGTCGTGAAGCGGCCAGTCTATCCAAAGCCCCCTCCTATAATCCAGGCACCCCCCGACCGATCCATTGAAATTTTTTTCGGAGATTCATGTGTCCTTGACCGCCCAGAGTTCCATGCCCGAAGCCGGCGACGCAGCCCAATCACCGCTCGAGCAGGAATTGGCTGTGCTGCTGGTCGAGGCACTCAACCTGGAAGTAGCCCCCGCCGACATCGTGCCGACCGCACCCTTGTATGGCGAAGGCCTGGGCCTCGACTCGATCGACATCCTCGAAGTCGCCCTGGAAGTCTCGCGCCGCTACGGCTTCCAGCTCCGCTCCGACGACGAACGCAACCAGCAGATCTTCGCTTCCCTGCGCAGTCTGGCGGCGCACGTCGAACAGAACCGCGCGTCCTGAGCGGCGCGCCATCTGCCATGTCGCGCTGGCGCCTGGCCCTGCTGCTCGCGGGCGGCGCAGCCTACGCCGGGCTGTCCCACTGGATGATGAGCTACCACGCGGGGGCGCCGTGGGCCCTGGCGGTGCTGTTCGGCCCGCTCTGGCTCACCGCCTTCGGGCTGGCGGTGGCGCGCCTGGGCGCCTGGGGCGGCGTGCTGGCGGTGCTCGCCGGCGGCGCGGCGGTGCTGCTGGTCTCGCACGGTGACGCCGGCAACCCGAACCGCCTTTATGTGCTGCAGCACGTGGGCATCAATGCGCTGCTGGGCATCTGGTTTGGCGCCACTTTGCGCCCCGGACGGCTCTCGCTGATCGCCGAGTTCGCCTCGCGCGTGCACGCGCTGCAACCCGGCATGCGCGACTACACCGCCAAGGTCACCGCGGTCTGGGCCCTCTACTTCGCGCTGACGGTCACGGCCTCGGTGCTGATCTACGCGCTGCTGCCATTTCGCGTCTGGTCGCTGTTTGCCAACATCGCCTCGCCGCTGCTGGTGGTGGCGCTGTTCCTGGGCGAGCACTTCATGCGCTATCGCCTGCACCCCGAATTCGAGCGCACGCGCCTGATCGACGTTGTGCATGCCTTCCACGGGCATCGCAAAGACGGGGCCGTCTCCAGGTGATGGCCATGACGCCTTCCGACCCGCTGCTGGCCTTGCTCGCCGCGCGCGATCTCGACGCGCCGCTGGCCTGGCGCCACGGTGAGCCCATCAGCGCGCGGCGCTACCTCGCCGACGTCCAGCGCCTGGCGCAGACCCTGCCGGCCGACGGGCCCGCCGTCAACCTGTGCGGCGACCGCTACCTGTTCGCGGTGGCCCTGGGCGCCGCCTTGCTGCGCGGCCAGCCCAGCCTGCTGCCGCCCGACACCCGTCACGACACCCTGGCGCGCCTGCAGCAACCCGGCGGCAAGCTCTACGCCATCACCGATGACGCGGCCCTGACGCCGCCGGACGGCATGGCGACGCTGCGCATCGATGCCAAGCTGCTGGCTGCTGCCGCAGCGCCGGCCGACATCGACGCCGTGCCGCAGATCGCCGCCGGGCAGCACGCCGTGAGCCTGCTGACCTCCGGCTCCACCGGCGTGCCGCAACCGCACGCCAAGACCTGGCGCACGCTGGTGGGCGACGTGGCCGCGGCGGTCAAGCGCCTCTCGGCCCTGCTCGGCACGCCCTCGCTGGAAGGCCTGACGCTGGTCGCCACGGTGCCGGTGCAGCACAGCTACGGGCTGGAGTCGTCCGCCTTGCTGGCCATGCTGGGCGGTGCCGCCTTCGACAGCGGGCGCCCTTTCTTCCCCGCCGACATCGCCGCCGCGCTGGCCTCGGTGCCGCGCCCGCGCGCGCTGGTCACCACGCCCTTTCATCTCAAGACGCTGCTGCTGGCCGGCATCGCGCTGCCGGCGGTCGACTTCATCCTGTCGGCCACCGCGCCCTTGTCGCCGCAACTGGCGCAGCAGGCCGAGCAGGCGTTGGGCGGGCCGATGATCGAGATCTACGGCAGCACCGAATCCGGCCAGGTCGCCACCCGCCGCACCACGCAGACCGACATCTGGCAGACCTTCGGCGAGATTCGCGTGCAGCGCGAAGTGGACGGCCCGGCAGGCGAGCGCTTCGTCTTTCAGGGTGATTTCATGCCCGAGCCGATCGCCATGGCCGACGTGCTGGAACTGGTCGACGACCAGCATTTCCGCCTGTTCGGTCGCGCCAACGACCTGGTACACGTGGCCGGCCGGCGCAGTTCGCTCGGCCACCTCAACTACCACCTGAACAGCATTCCCGGCGTGCGCGACGGCGCCTTCTGGCTGCCCGACGACGTGGCCGACGGCGTGGTGCGCACGGTCGCCTTCGTGGTCGCGCCCGAACTGGGCGCGGCCGACATCGGCGCGGCGCTGCGCCAGCGCATCGAATCGGTGTTCGTGCCGCGCCGCATCGTGCACGTGGCTGCGCTGCCGCGCGAGGCCACCGGCAAGCTCACGGTGCGCACGCTGCGCGAGTTCGCGCTGGCGCAACTCGCCGCGCAGGGCGACACGCTGCGCTTCACGCGCGAGGTGCCGGCCGACCACCCCAGCTTTGCCGGGCATTTTCCCGGCCAGCCGTTGCTGCCCGGCGCGCTGCTGCTGGCCGAGGTGATGGAAGCCATGCGCCAGGTGCCGGCGCTGCAGGCGCGCCTGGGTGCCACACCGGTGCTGGCGGCGGCCAAGTTCCTGGCGCCGGTGCGGCCGGGCGATGCACTGGCGATCGAGCTGGTGCCCGAAGCGGCGCCGGCCACCGGCCTGCGCTTCGAGGTGCGCGTGGGCGCCACGCTGGTCGCCAGCGGCCGCTGGCTGCCGGCGCCGGAGCAGGGCTGATGGCGCGCGTGGCAGCCGGCGACGAGACCGGCGCGGAATCGATTCCGGGCCAAGGCGACTGGGCGAACACGCCCGAGCGCGCCAACCTGCCGGTGCTGCGCGTCCTCTCCTGGATCGCGCTGACCTTCGGCCGCCGCGCGACGCGTTGCCTGCTGCCCTTCGTCAGCTTCTATTTCCTGTGGTTCTCGCCGACCCAGCGGCGCCACATCAAGCGCTACCTGCTGCGCACCATCGGGCCGCAGATGAACTGGCGCGACGGCTACCGCCTGATCCACGCCTTCGCCGCGACCGTGCTCGACCGGCTGTATTTCCTGCGCGGGCGCATGGACCTGTTCGACGTGCGCATGCGCGGCGTCGAGTCGCTCGACGCCGAACTGGCCGCCGCGCGCGGCGCCTTCATGCTGGGCGCGCACGTCGGCAGCTTCGAGGCGCTGGGCGCCTGCCGCCAGCACAGCGCCGACATCGGCCAGCTGCGCCTGGCGATGCTGATGTACCCCGACAACGCGCGTTACATCAACGCCGTGCTGGACGCCATCAGCCTGCCGGCGCTGCGCCCGCACCTGATCGCGCTGGGGCGCACCCACGCCATGCTGGAGCTGCGCGACTGGCTCGACGGCGGCGGCATGGCCGGCATGCTGGCCGATCGCACGCTGCCCGAGGAGACCGGCGGCCAGCGCGGCGACGGCGTGCTGATCGATTTCCTCGGCGCGCCGGCGCCCTTCAACGACGGCCCGTTCCGCCTCGCCGCGCTGTTGCGCCGCAAGGTGTTCTTCATGGCCGGCATCTACCTGGGCGGCAACCGCTACGAAGTGACCTTCGAAGCGCTGGCAGACTTCAGCCAGCGCCCGGCCTCGGCGACCGAGCGGGAACAGCAGATCCGCGCCGCGCTCGAAGCCTACGTGGCGCGCCTCGCCGCCCTGTGCCGCGCGCACCCCTACAACTGGTTCAACTTTCATGATTTCTGGCTTGAAGACCGCTGAGCTGCGACGCCGCGTGTTGCCGCTGCTGGCCTTGCTGTGCACCGCACCGGCCGCCTGGGCCTTCGACCTGCCCGAGCTAATGGGCCTGCTGGGCCGCCAGCAGCACGGCCAGGCCACCTTCGTCGAGCAGCGCTTCGTGCACGGGCTGGAAGGCCCGCTCGATGCCAGCGGCACGCTCAGCTTCGAGGCGCCCGACAAGCTGGTGCGCCAGACCCTCACGCCGCGCCAGGAGACCATGCGCGTCGACGGCAACGTGCTGATGCTCTCGCGCGGCGGCCGCACGCGCACCCTCACGCTGGACAGCATGCCCGAGCTGCTGGGCATGGTCGATGCGCTGCGCGGCACGCTGGCGGGCAACTCGCTGCTGCTGGAAAAGAGCTTCCGCACCCAGCTGGAAGGCAACAGCGCCCAGTGGCGCCTGCAACTGCAGCCGACCGACCAGCGCCTGGCCGCGCAGGTGCGCGAGCTGGTCATCGCCGGGCGCGCCGGCGAGGTGCTGCGCGTGGAGATGAGCTTCGTCGGCGGCGACCGCTCGGCGATGGACATCACGCCCGTCGCCGCCGTTCCCGCAGCGCCGGCGGGGCAGGGCAGCGCCGCCCCGGCGCGCTGAACATGCAGGCCGGCACCATCACCCGACGCCGCGGCGCGCTGGTGCTGCTGGCGTGGCTGGCCGCGCTGTTGGTCGGCATCGGCGTCATTTCGCAGACCCGCTTCAACGCCGACCTGTCCGCCTTCCTGCCGCCCAACCCCGACGCGCAGCAGCGCCTGCTGATCGACCAGCTGCAAAGCGGTATCGCCTCCCGCAGCCTGCTGATCGGCATCGAAGGCGGGGCCGACGCGGCGCAGCGCGTCGCCGTGTCGAAGGCGTTGGCGGCGCGCCTGCGCGCCAGCGGCCTGTTCGAGCAGGTGCAGAACGGCGAGACCGTCGACTGGACCGACGCCGGCCAATGGCTGGTCGCGCACCGCTACCAGCTGGCGCCCGACGTCACGCCCGAGCGCTTCAGCGCCGACGGCTTGCGCAACGCCCTCCTCGATACGCTGTCCAGCCTGGGCACGCCGGCCGGCAATGCGCTCAAGCCGCTGCTCGAGCGCGACCCGACCGGCGAGCTGGCGCGCGTGGCCGAAAACCTGATGCCGGCGAGCGCGCCGCGCGCCGAGCAGGGCGTGTGGGTCTCGCGCGAACACCCGCGCGCGCTGCTGTTCGCCAGCACGCGGGCGCAGGGCAGCGACCTCAATGCGCAGTCGGACGCCATGGCGCTGGTGCGCAGCGCCTTCGCCGAGGCCACGCGCGGCCTGCCCGGCGCTGCGCCGCAACTGCTGCTGAGCGGCCCGCCGGTGTTCTCGGTCGAGACGCGCGACAAGATCAAGAGCGAGGCGATGCACCTGGCCACCGTCGGCGGCATCGTCATGGGCGCCTTGCTGCTGCTGGCCTTTGCCTCGCCGCGCGCGCTGCTGATCGCCTTTCTGCCGGTCGCCACCGGCGTGGTCGGCGGCACCGCCGCCGTCAGCCTGGCCTTCGGTTCGGTGCACGGCCTGACCATGGGATTCGGCAGCACGCTCATCGGCGAGACCGTCGACTACGCCATCTATTACCTGATCCAGGCGCGCCAGGGCGGCGCGGCCGTCAGCGGGCGCGGCTGGCAGGTCTGGCGCGACGTGCACTGGCCGACCGTGCGCCTGGGCCTGCTGACCTCGGTCGTCGGCTTCGCAGCGCTGGTGTTTTCCGGCTTTCCGGGGCTGGCGCAACTGGGCGTCTTCTCGCTTGCGGGCTTGATCGCCGCCGCCGTGACCACGCGCTTCGTGCTGCCGGTGCTGGCGCCCGACGGGGCCAGCGGCGCCGGCCTGCGCCACCACATGGCGCGCGCCGCCGGTTTGGTGGTGCGCACCTTGCCCCGTGTGCGCGTGGTCTTCATCGTGCTGTGCGTCGTTGCCGCCGGCCTGCTGGCCTGGCAGCGCGGCGCGCTGTGGGGCGCCGGGCTGGGCGCCATGAGCACGGTGCCGCTGGCTGCGCAGGAACTCGATGCGTCGCTGCGCGAAGACCTGGGCGCCAGCGACGCCCGCACGCTGGTGGTGGTGCAGGCGAGCGACGAGCAGGCCGTGCTGCGCGCCGCCGAGGCCGCCGGCACGCGGCTCGAGGCGCTGATCGACGACGGCACGCTGGCCGGCTTCGACAGCGTGACGCGCGTGCTGCCGAGCGACGCCACGCAGCAGGCGCGCCTGGCCAGCCTGCCCGACGCCGATACGCTGCGCACGCGGCTGGCGCAGGCCACCGCCGGCCTGCCGCTGTCGGCGGCGCGGTTGGCGCCCTTTGTCGACGAGGTGCAGACGGCGCGCACGCAGCCGCTGATCCGCCGCGCCGACCTGCAGGACGGCCCGCTGGCCGCGCTGGTGGGCGCGCTGCTGTTCGAGCGGCCGGGCGGCTGGACCGCCGTGCTCTCGCTGCACCCGGGCGCCGGCTTCGACCCGGCCAAGGTGCAGGCGGCGCTGGCGCCCGTGCCGCAGGCGCAGGTGCTCGACATCGTGCGCGAGCTCAACACGCTCTATGCGCGCTACCTGGGCGAGGCCTTCGTGCAGGTGGCACTGGGCGCGGCGGCGGTGGTGCTGCTGCTGGCGATCTACCTGCGCTCCGGGCGGCGCCTGCTCGCGGTGTGCCAGCCGCTGGCCTATGCGGTGCTGCTGACGCTGGGCGCCTTCGCTGCGCTGCAGCAGACGCTCGGCATCCTGCACCTCATCGGCCTGCTGCTGGTGGTGGCGGTGGGCTCCAACTACGCGCTGTTCTTCGACCAGCTGCGCGAGACCGGCCGGGCCGACGAGGACACGCTGGCCTCGCTGCTGCTGGCCAACCTGACGACGGTGGTGTCCTTCGGGCTGATCGCCTGCTCGGACATTCCGGCGCTGTCGGCGGTGGGCCGCATCGTGGCGCCGGGCGCCTTGCTGGCGCTGGTGCTGGCGGCGGCCTTCGCGCGCCGCCCGGCGACCAAAGGCTGAGCGAAAATCCGGCCGTGCCCATGTTGAGCCAAGCCACCTCCGAAGCCGCTGCTGCGCCATCGCGCTGGCGCATGCCCGCGTTCCTGCGCTGGAGCATCGCGTGGCATGCGGCGGCCCTCGCGCTGGCGCTGCTGGTACCGGCCGCCGCCGTCTGGGCGCTGCTGGCCGTCGTGCTGAACCACCTGGCCATCACCGCGGCCGGGTTGACGCCGCGCAGCACGCTGCTGGGCGCCAACCTCACGCGCCTGCCCGCCGCCGCCGCGGCGCGCGGCGAAGTGGCGCTGACGATCGATGACGGACCCGACCCGCAGGTCACGCCCGCGGTGCTCGACCTGCTGGACGCCGCCGGCCAGCGCGCCACCTTCTTCTGCATTGCCGAGCGGGTGCAGGCGCATCCCGCGCTGGCGCGCGAGATCGTGGCGCGCGGCCACGCGGTGGAGAACCACACGGCGCGCCATCGCCACAGCTTTTCCTTCCTGGGCCCGCGCGCCTACGCCGCCGAGATCGGCCGCGCGCAGGACATGCTGGCGCAGGTCACCGGCCAGCGCCCGCGCTGCTTTCGCGCGCCGGCGGGCTTTCGCAACATCTTCCTGGCGCCGGTGCTGCACCGCATGGGGCTGCGCCTGGTGAGCTGGACGCGGCGCGGCTTCGACACCCGCGAGGGCGACGCCGCCAAGGTGCTGGCGCGCCTGACGCGCGCGTTGGCGGCGGGCGATATCCTGCTGCTGCACGACGGCCACGCCGGCCGCACACCGGCCGGCCAGCCGGTGGTGCTGGCGGTGCTGCCGCCACTGCTGGCGCGGCTGAAGGCCGCCGGCCTGCGTTCGGTCACCCTGGCGCAGGGCCTGGCGCCATGAGCCGGCAAGTCAAGATCACATAAAAAGGGACTGCACCGCAGCGTGCAGCCACGAGGAGAATCGTTCATGAGTGCCATCCTGCAAACCGACGACGCCTGGCGGCAATTGCACGAAGCGGCGAGCGCGCCGTACCGCAAGGCCGGGCGCTTCGCCTGGCACTTCGCGCGCGGCAAGCTGGCCTACGACCCGGTCTTTCGCGGCCTGCTGGAACACAGCCTGGTGGCGGCCCACCACGCGCGCGTGGTCGACATCGGCTGCGGCCAGGGCCTGCTGGCCAGCCTGCTGGCCTCGATGAGTGCGATGCAGCGCCAGCGCAGCTGGCCGGCACGCTGGCGCAGCACCCCGCCGGCGCCGAGCTACACCGGCATCGAGCTGATGCCGCGCGACGTGCAGCGCGCGATCGATTCCATCGGCCACCTCGAGCCGGCGCCCCGCTTCGAGTGCGCCAACATGTGCGACGCCGCCTTTCCGGCCTGCGACCTGGTGGTGATCTTCGACGTGCTGCACTACGTCGACATCGAGGCCCAGCAGCGCGTGCTGGAGCGCGTGCGCGATGCGTTGCGCGCCGGCGGTCCCGGGCGCCCGGTGGCGCGCCCGGGGCGCCTGCTGCTGCGCGTGGGCGACGCCGCCGACCGGCGCGGCTTCGCCATCAGCCAATGGGTCGACCGAAGCGTGACGCGCGTGCGCGGCCACCGCGTCTCGCCGACCTGGGGCCGCCCGCTGGCGCAGTGGACGGCGGCGCTGGAGCGCCTGGGCTTCTCGGTGCAGCCGATGCCGATGAGCGCCGGCACGCCCTTCGCCAACGTGCTGCTGGTGGCGGACATCGCATGAGCCGTCCACCCATCACCACGCTCGAGCGCGACGGCATCGCCGCGCGCATTCCGCACCGCGGCAGCATGTGCCTGCTCGACCGGCTCGAAGCCTGGGACGCCGAGCGCATCCACTGCAGCAGCCGCAGCCACGCCGCGGCCGACAACCCGCTGCGCAGCGCGAGCGGCCTGCTCGCGCCCAATGCGATCGAGTACGCGGCGCAGGCCATGGCGCTGCACGGCGGCCTGCTGGCGGCCGAGGGCGAGGCCGCTTCGGCCGGCTTCCTGGCCAGCGTGCGCAACGTGCGCTTCGCGGTGGCCCGGCTCGACGAGGTGCCCGGCGCGCTGCAGGTGCACGCGACCCGCCTCTCGGGCGACGCGCGCCAGGTGCTCTACGAATTCCGCGTGGCCGACGCGCACGACCGGCTGCTGGCCGATGGCCGCGCGGTGGTCGTGCTCAATACGCCGCTTCCGAACCCGACTGCAAAGGCCTCCCCATGAATCTCGCCGGCAAACGCGCGCTCGTCACCGGTGCCAGCGGTGCGCTCGGCAGCGCCATCGCGCAGCGCCTGGCGCGCGACGGCGCCAGCGTGCTGCTGCACGCCAATGCGCGACCCGACAGCATCGAGGCGCTGGCCGCATCGATCCGCGCCGCCGGTGGCCAGGCCGAATGCCACGTGTTCGACCTGCGCAGCGACGAAGCCTGCGCCCAGGCCTGCGCCGCCATGCTGGAGCAGGGCGCGGTGCAGATCGTCGTCAACAACGCCGGCGTGCACGACGACGCGGTGCTGCCCGGCATGCGCGCCGAGCAGTGGCACAAGGTGATCGACGTCTCGCTCAACGGCTTCTTTCGCGTCACCCAGCCTCTGCTGCTGCCGATGCTGCGCACGCGCTGGGGGCGGGTGCTCAACATCTCGTCGGTGGCCGCGCTCACCGGCAACCGCGGCCAGGTGAACTACGCCGCCGCCAAGGGCGCGCTCAACAGCGCCACCAAGGCGCTGTCGCTCGAAGTCGCCTCGCGCGGCGTGACCGTCAATGCCATCGCGCCGGGCATCATCGCCTCGCCCATGGCCGACGCCGCCTTCGACGCGGCGCTGGTCAACCAGTTGGTGCCGGCCAAGCGAGCCGGCAAGCCGGAGGAAGTGGCGGCGCTGGCCGGCTTTCTGGCGAGCGACGAGGCGGGCTACATCACCGGGCAGATCATTTCCATCAACGGGGGGATGATTTAGGTGGGTTTCCCAAGAGGTTGTCCGCGCCCGACAAGGCGATCGACCCGATCGTGATCGCCGCCGAAATGGTGGGCGTGCTGCAGACGCTGATCTCGCGCCACAAGGCCCCGATCGACACCGCCGTGCTCACCGTCACGCAGATCCACGCCGGCAGCGGCGAACTGAGCTTCTACCGCGCATACCCGCCGCTGGTGAATCACGACGCCCAGGTCGACTTCGCAGCCGAGGTGGCCGAGCGCGCCTTCGGCGTCGAGCGCGTGCGCCGCGAGATTCCGCCCACCGGCGGCGCCGAGGATTTCTCGTTCTACCCGCAGGAAGTGCCCGGTGCGTACCTCTTCGTCGGCAACGGCGAAGGCGACCACCGCGAAGCCCGCTACCACGGCATGGGCCCGTGCCAGCTGCACAACCCGAACTACGACTTCAACGACACGCTGCTGTCGGAGGGTGCGACCTACTGGGTGCGGTTGGTGGGGACATAATTTCTGTGATGCAAGACGTATCAACTTCATCCAACACAGGCCGCCTGCACCTTTCAAGGCACTGCGGGTCTCGATGAGCACCCGTACACGTGCCGCGATCCATCGTTGGAGCGCGGGGGCACGATTTGCGGCACTGCTGATGGCGCTCTGGCTGCCGCTGGCTTCACTGGCGCAGAACACGGGAACGCGCGCCGAAGACACAGCGCCGTCATCGCGGCTGCGCGTGGCGAGCGCCATGCAACTCGCGTCGACGGCACACCAGATGCTGGGTGGCTGGAGCAAAATCACCCCGGCAACCTGCGCCGAAGCTGAACCTCTTTTGCAGGAAGCCTTGGTCACATTGAACGACGTACCGGCAACCCGAAACCAGGACAACCAACTGGGCGCGACATTGCTTAGCTTGGGCTACTGCCGGATAGCCCAAGGGCGCGAGGGCGAAGCCGAGCCATACCTGCGTGATGCGATGCGCAGGAACGACGCCTGGATACCCCCTGCCCGCGCCTGCCTGGCGCAGATGTACGCCACCGGCCGTGGCGTACCGCTTGACGCGGAGCGCGCCGTCGGCTTGTTCGCGCTGTCCAAGGGAGAAAACTGCAGTCCCATGCAACGCGACAACGACCGCGATGCCGCCGAACTGATCCTGGCGCAGCAGCCCGCACCGACCAGCACCGTGAACCCGCTGGTGTACACGTTATTGGAAGCCGGCCCGCCACGGAACTGGCAGCGCGCACTCGAACTGCACCGCAACACCTATACCAACGCTCACTGCGGCCGCGAACAGATGCGCATCGCGTTGAAGGGACACGACGCGAACGGGCTCGGCGAGGAAGACGAGAAGGCGCTCAAGGCACTGAATCTATTTCTGGGAAATTGCTTTTTGAGGGCGCGCTCGCTGGCGCAGGCCTATGCGTATCTGCATGCCGCCGATCCCAAAGAGGCCGACTCGGCGCTGGCGCTATGGCGCAAGAGCCTGAGGTATCGGTTGATCCTGGCCGATGGTCGGGAATGGAGTGCTACCGATGCCACGCCTTGAACGAAGCCCGAGCCAGGCCCTCATGGCGAGTGTGCTGAGCGTGGCGGCTTTGTCGATCACGCCCAGCCACGCCGACGAACCGACGCTGCCCCCGGGTCTTGACCCCGATGTTCTGGCGGTGCAATTGACAGGCCGTTTGGCCATGGGCGAGCTGCGAGAAGTCACCGGAGGCAAGGGCGACTGGGTGCTGTTCGCGCGTGCCGCTTCAACGAAAGAGACCGCGCCCGGCAAGTTCGAACTGCGCGAGCGTTCCAACCCGTTCTCTTCATTGACGGCCCTCGTCCGTTGGCAATCGCCCGAGCACAGAAGCCAACTGCCATTGCTTCAGGTGCTCGCGACCACCCCCAGCGTGACGCAAGGCACGGCGGCGCAAGAAGCCGACGAAGAATCGGTCGGCGGGCCGGATGCATCGCCGCCTCCCGACACGGTGCCTTGCATCGACCCGGAGGCAGATCAGGCATCGGATCGCGATGGCGGTGGCTATCCGGACATCGGTGAGTTTCGATGGGTCCAACTTTCAAAGGCACATCGGGTCCTCGCGGCGCGCGTCTCGCGCAGCGAAGGCTATGCCGGCGGCGGTGGTTCCTTCGAGGCAGAGGTTCTCCTGGAGCCGCGTCAGGGGCAATTGGTGCCGGTGGCCTGCTACGCCATCAGCCGCGACCAGATGTTCGGCGGCAGCTGGAGACCGGACGGCACACGCGAGCACCCCGAGTCGCATGCGGCGTGGACGCTGCGGGCGGTTTCGGGTGCGGCATGGCCACGCCTGCATTTGCGTCCATCAACCCGGCACACGCCCGGTGCATTTCTGCGCTGGAATTCCGAGTCCGGCCACTACGTGCAGGAACGCGCCCCCGCTTCTCCTGCCACGCCGCGCTGACGTCGGTAACGGCCGACCGAACACTCGCGGCCCGTTGCACCGAGCGGTGCAGGCCCTGCGACATTGCGGCGCTCTGACGAATCCTCTCGCTTCGCTTCGGCCAAGGGAAACTGCCGTGGTCGTCGAGCAGCCCGGTGAAGGCCGCACTCGTGAATTGACTGCCCTGATCGGCGTTGAATATCTCGGGCGTGCAGTCGATTTCACTTTTCACTACCTCTATCCGCCTACCGTCAACTCGGTCGCCGAAGCGCAGGTGATGCGAAGCGTCATGGAGGGCGTTGTGGGACGAGACAGCGTCTTGCCGCAACAGGCTGCGATGACCGCTGAAGACTTCTCGTTCATGCTCGAAGCCATGCCGGGAGCGTATGCATTCATCGGAAGCGGAGACGACGGGCATCGCGATGTCGGACACGGCGCCGGGCCGTGCACCCTGCACAATCCGAGCTACGACTTCAACGACGACTTGATTCCGCTAGGAGCCACAGTGAGGGTAAGGCTGGTTGAACAATTTCTTATGCCAGTCGGCGAGCAACCTGCAGCCCATCCCCATGAACTCATGGCCCGAAGATGAGGTAGCGCCCAATGGCGCATTGCTCTCTTGACGGATCGCGCGGGCACGCAGCACCTCGTTGTCGTTGCGCGCCTTGGAATGCGGAGTTCGGTCCGATCCGTTCGCAGAGCGCCCTCAATCCTGGAACGGCGGCCGCCCACGCAGCTTGCGCAGCGCCAGCAGCGGCAGGCGCAGGGCGCTCTCCACCATCAGGCGCGTGTGCATGCCCGACAGCAGCAGGTTGTCGCGTACGTAGTTGAAGTGCGAGACGCCGCCTTCTTCCTTGCTGAGGTACTTCACCGGCGCGTCGACGTTGATCGGCTTGACGCCGCGCCAGACCAGGCGCACGGCGGCCTCGGGGTCGAAGTCGAAGCGGCGCATCCAGCGCTGGGCGCGCATTACGCTGGTCAGCGGGGCGATCGGGTAGACGCGGAAGCCGTAGAGCGAATCGCCGACGCCGGCGCCCAGCGTTTCAAGCTGGGCCCAGCCGTTCGACACGCGCCGGCCGAGCACGCGCAGGGCGGGGGCGCTGGCGTCGAACACGGGGCGGCCGAGCACCATCGCGTCGGGGCGCTGCATCGACTGCGCCATGAATTTCGGGATCAGGTCCGCCGGGTGCTGGCCGTCGGCGTCCATCGTCAGCGCGTGGGTGAAGCCGGCGGCGTGCGCTGCTTCCAGGCCATGCAGCACAGCGGCGCCCTTGCCGCGGTTGATCGGCAGCAGGTGCACCTGCAGGCCGGGGTCGCCGGCCGCCAGCGCCTGCAGGCGCTCGCCGGTGCCGTCGGTGCTGCCGTCGATCACGACCCAGACCGGGGTCCACTGCGCGCGGGCTTCGGCCACGGTCTGGAACAGGCGTTCGCCGGTGTTGTAGCTGGGGATCAGGACCAGGTGTGTGCGCGAGGCGTCTTGCATTCTTCGGTGGCGTCTTGCGCGGCGGGCGCCATGTTCTGGCGGAAATAGCGTTCGAGTTGCTGCATCAGCGCATCGCTGTCCTGCGCCGGCGCGAAGCGCTCGCCCAGGCGCAGGGTGACGACGATCGGCAGCGGCGGCAGGCGCCAGATCGGCCAGCCCTTGCCGAGGTAGGGCGTGTCGGTGTCGATGAAGACGGTCTGGATCGGCGCCTGCGCACGCTTGGCGATCAGCGTGACGCCGGGGCGAAAGTGGTTCAGCGCGGGCGACACGGTGCGCGTGCCTTCAGGGAAGATCACCAGTTGGCCGCCGCGCCGCAGGTCGTCCACCGCCAGCCGGACCATGGAGCGCGCCGAATGGTTGGGGATGTAGCGCGCCAGCCGCGCGCCGGCCCCGAGGAAGACGTTGCGCATCAGGTCGGCCTTCATGATGCAGGCGCTGCGCGGCAGGCGCGCCACCAGCAGCAGCGCGTCGAGCATGGTCGGGTGGTTGGCCACGAAGATCACGCCGCGTTCGTCGCGCAGCGGATCGAGGCAGTTGGCGTCGATCACCAGCAGGCCGCAGGCCGAGCCGATGGTCCAGCAGGCGCGGTAGGCGCGCGAGATGGCCTGGCGCCCGAGCCAGCGGCCGGTGTCGGCCGGCAGCACGGGGTGCAGCAGCATGGCCAGCGCGTTCCACAGCAGCGACACCAGCCCCAGCAGCAGCACCACCGCATACAGCGGCAGCGCCAGCAGCAGCGTGCGCAGCGTGTGGCCGAAGGAGCGGACGACGGCCATCAGTGCGATCCGGAAGCCGGCTGCAGGCGGCCACGGGCGATGCCGTGGGCCTCGATCTCGACCAGCAGTTCGCTGCGGCAGATGTCGGCGCCGACCCAGGCGGCGCGGCGCAGGAAGGGCGTGTCCTCGCCCAGCACCTCGCGCAGCACGCGGCGCACCGTGGGCGCGTCGTCGGCGCGGCGCAGGTAGACCACGGCATCGAGCGCGTCCAGCCCGAAGCCGGCGCCGCTGCGCTGCTGCGCGGCCGCCGTCACGGCCTGCAGGTTGCGCAGCGTCTCGCGCGTCTGTTCTGCCACGTCGCCCACATGCACCGAGCTGTGGCCAACGATGCTGGCGGTGCCCGAGATGGACAGCAGCACGGTGTCGTGGCCGGCGTCGATCAGCGCGGCGCGCGAGAAGGTGGGGGCGCGCGGCCCATAGGTGCTGGGGTAGCGGTAGGCCGACACCTGGCGCGGGTTCTCCACCGGCAGCGCGGGCTGCAGGCCGGCCAGGAAGCGCACCGACAGCGGGCCGCTGCGCGTGCCCAGCGCGCAGGCCGCTGGCGAACCCTCGAAGGCGGCTTGGCCGGCATCGAGAAAAGCCTGCTGGCGGCCCTGGTTGAACTGGCGGTAGCGCTCCAGTCCGCCGGCCTCGGCGTTGATGTGCGGCAGGTAGTTCCACACCCGCAGCAGGTGCGGGCGGCCATGCTGGCGCAGGGTTTCGAACAGGTCGCCGTAGGCGCGCTGGGCCAGCGTGGCGAGGTCGGCGCCGCTGGCCGCTTCGTCCAGGTCGATGGCGCCGAACAGCCATTGCGCATCGCGCTGCCAGCGCACCTGGCCGGCGCGGCCGGATTCGATTGCGCCCTGGCCCTGCCAGGCCACGCCGGCCGCCGCCGAACCGGCCAGCAGTTGGGCCTGGATGGGCGTGAAGGTGGACCGCGGCGCGCCCGGGGCCGGCTGGCCGTAGCCGACCACGCCCAGGCGCGCAGCGGCGGCCGGCGCCGCAGCATCGGGCAGGCGCTGGTCAGCCTGCAGCCATTCGGCGCGCAGCGACGGGATCGGGCTCGAACTCGAAGGCACGGCGTTCACCGGGTGGGCGCGACGTTCTCTCCCGCCAGCGGTCCCAGGTCGCGGATGTTGCGGCGGCGCCTCTGCCAGGCGTGGAAGGTGCGCCGTGCGTTGGCCAGGGACACGGCGTAGTAGATCGACTTGAGGATGCGCAGCGAGCCCCAGATGGGGGTCTTGCCATGGATGTCGCCGGCCAGCATGGAGAGCAGCGCCTCCTTCACGCGCAGCGGGTTCTGCGGGTACATGAAGAAGTCGCGCATGGTCGGGTTGGTCACGCGGTAGATGAACCACGAGAACTCGCGCGGGCCGCGGCGCATGTAGCGCTCGAAGCGCGCGCGGGCGGCGCCCGCCTTGGCCGGCTTGTCCAGCGTGGTGGCCACCACCTCGGCGCCCTCGAAGGCGCTGTGCATCGCCAGGTAGACGCCCGAGGAGAACACCGGGTCGATGAAGGTGAAGGCGTCGCCCAGCATCAGGTAGCGCTCGCCGCTGCAGTGGGTGGCGCTGTAGGAGTAGTTGCCGGTGGCGTAGACGGCGTCGTCGACCAGGGTGGCGTCGGCCAGCCGCTCGGCCAGCTGCGGGCACAGCGCGATGGTGTCGGCAAAGAAGTCGCGCAGCGGCTTGTTGCGCGACTTGAGGTAGTAGGGCCAGCACACCGCGCCCACGCTGGTGGTGCCGTCGGCCAGCGGGATGTACCAGAACCAGCCGTGGTCGAACCAGAGAATGGAGATGTTGCCTTCGAGCTTGCCGGGCTGGCGCTGCGCCCCGGTGAAGTGGCCGAACAGCGCCGAGCTGTTGTGCCGGGCGTTCTTCTGCTTGGCCTTGAGCTTGTTGGCCAGCAGCGTGTCGCGCCCGGAGGCGTCGATCACGAAGCGGGTGCGCCACAGCTGCTGGTGGCCGTCGTCGTCGATCGCGCTGATGTCGGCGCCGTCGGCGTCGAACTGCACCTCGCGCACCCGGCAGCCTTCGAGGGTCTGCGCGCCCTGCGCGGCGGCGTTGCGAAACAGGATCTCATCGAGCTCCGAGCGGCGCACCTGCCAGGCGTAGGGCATCGACTTGTCCCAGGCGTCGGCGAACTCCACGCGCGCCGTGTGGTCGTGGTCGGGCGAGACGAATTCCACGCCGAATTTCGGCATGCCCACGCGCTCGACCTGATCGCGCACGCCCAGCTTGTCGAACAGCGCCACGTTGGCCGGCAGCAGCGATTCGCCGATGTGAAAGCGCGGGTGGTGTGCCTTTTCCAGCATCACCACCTTGCGGCCCTGGCGCGCCAGCAGCGTGGCGGCGGTGCTGCCAGCCGGCCCGCCGCCGATGATGAGGACGTCGCATTCCTGCGGGGGCGGGTGGGCGGCCGGGGCGTTGTTGTCTTGGATGTCCTGGCTCATTTACGGTCTGGAAGCGGTGTATTCGGAGAAGATGCCCAGCTCGACGTGGCGTTGCACGTCGGCAAAGCCGGCATCGCGCAGCGCCTGCAGCACCGCCTCGGGGGCGATGCAGGCCTCGATGGTGTCCCAGTAGTACTGCCACAGGTGCGCGCTGTCGACGCCGCGGCTGCCCACGGCGCGGGCGATCACCGGCACCACGGTACGCATGTAGCCCTTGAGCAGGGCGTTGGCGGTGGCGCCCTGCGGCCGGGTGATCTCCAGCAGCACCAGGCGCCCGCCCGGGCGCAGCACGCGGTGGAATTCGGCAAAGGCGGCGCCGACGTCGCCGATGTGGCGCAGCGCGTAGCCCATGCTGAGGAAATCGCAGCTGGCGTCGGGGCGGGGCAGGGCTTCGGCCAGGCCCTGCACCAGTTCGATGCGCTCGGCATGCACCTGGTCCATCATGCCGGGGCTGGGGTCGACGCCCACCAGCGTGCCGGCCGGGCCGATGATGCGCAGCGCCTCGCGCGCCACCATGCCGGTGCCAATGCCCACGTCGAGCACCTGCGCGCCGGCCTTCAGGCCGGCCCGCTCCAGTGCGCGGCGCCGATACCAGGGGCCCGAGCCGAAGGCCAGCACCCGCTCGATGCGCTCGTAGTCGGGCGCGGTCTGGTCGAAAATGCGGGTCAGGAAGGCGCGGTGCTCGGCCTCGTCGGCGTAGTAGCCGGGCAGGGGGGCGTGAGGGAGAAGTACGTTTTGTTTCTCTTGCGCGCCCGCATGCCGTGTGCTCATGGGGCGGATTATCCTTAAAAAGACTGGCGCCAATGCGCGCGATGAGCCGGATGTGGCATCGGGCGGACAAGTAAGATCGCACCCTGCTTTTGAACTTGATACATCACGAGAGATCGACCTATGGCCGGACACAGCAAATGGGCAAATATTCAGCACCGGAAGGGTCGCCAGGACGAAAAGCGCGGCAAGCTCTGGACCCGCGCCATCCGCGAAATCATGGTGGCGGCGCGCGCCGGCGGCGGTGACCTGAGCGCCAACCCGCGCCTGCGGCTGGCGGTGGAAAAGGCCAAGGCGGTCAACCTGCCGGCCGACACCGTCAAGCGCAACATCGACAAGGCCACCGGCAACCTCGAGGGCGTGAGCTACGAGGAAATCCGCTACGAAGGCTACGGCATCGGCGGCGCGGCGATCATCGTCGACACCATGACCGACAACCGCGTGCGCACCGTGGCCGAAGTGCGCCACGCCTTCTCCAAGCACGGCGGCAACATGGGCACCGAAGGCTCGGTGGCCTTCCAGTTCAAGCACTGCGGCCAGTTGGTGTTTGCGCCCGGCACCGACGAGGACAAGGTGATGGAAGTGGCGCTGGAAGCGGGCGCCGAGGACGTGGTGACCGACGATGACGGCGCCATCGAGGTGCTCACCGCGGTGGCTGATTTCGAAGCCGTGAAGAACGCGCTGGAAGCCGCCGGCCTGACGGCCGACAGCGCCGAAGTGACGATGCGCCCGGAAAACATGGTGGACATCGAGGGCGAAGACGCCGCGCGCATGCAGAAGCTGCTCGACGTGCTGGAAGACCTGGACGACGTGCAGGACGTCTACCACAACGCCTCGCTCAACACCTGAAAGGGCGCATGAAAGTACTAGTCATTGGCGGCGGTGGTCGTGAACATGCATTGGCCTGGCGCCTGGCACAGGGCAACCGGGTCACCCGCGTGTTCCTCGCGCCGGGCAACGGCGGCACCCTCACGGATTCGCGCTTCGATTGCGTCGACATTACCGAGCCCGTCGCGCTGCGCGAATGGGCGCAGAAGGAAAAGATCGTGCTGACGGTGGTCGGCCCCGAGCAGCCGCTGGCGGCCGGCGTGGTCGACGAATTCCGCGCGCACGGCCTGCGCATCTTCGGCCCGACCAAGGCGGCGGCGCAGCTGGAAAGCTCCAAGGCCTTCTCCAAGGCCTTCATGAAGCGCCACAAGATTCCCACCGCGGAATACGAGACCTTCACCGACGCCGCCGCCGCGCACGACTACGTGACGCGCAAGGGCGCGCCGATCGTGGTCAAGGCCGACGGCCTGGCCGCCGGCAAGGGCGTGGTGGTGGCGATGAGCGAGAGCGAGGCGCACGAGGCGATCGACTTCATGCTGCTGGACAACAAGTTCGGCGTGGCGCACAACGCCGGCGGCGCGCGCGTCGTGATCGAGGAATTCCTGCAGGGCGAGGAAGCCAGCTTCATCGTGCTGTGCGACGGCAAGAACGTGACGGCGCTGGCCACCAGCCAGGACCACAAGCGCCTGCTCGACGGCGACGAAGGCCCCAACACCGGCGGCATGGGCGCCTATTCGCCGGCACCGGTGGTGACGGCCGAAGTGCACGCCCGCGCCATGCGCGAGATCATCCTGCCGACCATCCGCGGCATGGAAATGGACGGCATCCCGTTCACCGGCTTCCTGTATGCCGGCCTCATGATCGACGCCGCCGGCCGCCCCAAGACGCTTGAATTCAACTGCCGCATGGGCGACCCGGAAACGCAGCCGATCATGCTGCGCCTGAAGTCCGACCTGTTCGAGGTGTTCCTGCACGCCACCGACGGCACGCTGGACCAGGTCAACCTCGAATGGGACCGCCGCACCGCGCTGGGCGTGGTGATGGCGGCCGGCGGCTACCCGTTGGCGCCGCGCAAGGGCGACCGCATCAGCGGCATTCCGCCCGAGGCGCCCGACGCGGTGGTGTTCCACGCCGGCACCGCGCTGGAGCAGGGCGAGCTGGTCACCAGCGGCGGGCGCGTGCTGTGCGTCACGGTGCTGGCCGACAGCGTCAAGGTGGCGCAACAGCGCGCCTATGAAGTGGCGGCGCGCATCCAGTTCGATGGCGCGCAGTACCGGCGCGACATCGGCCACCGCGCCGTGCAGGCGCGCAACCAGGCCAGCTGATGCAGGCGGACCGGGCCACGGTAGCCGACTATCTGCGCGGCCTGCAGGCGCGCATCATGGCAGCGGTGGAGGCCGCCGATGGCGCCACCGCCGTGCGCGATGCCTGGCAGAAGGCGCCGGGTGAAGCGTTGCAGGGCAGTGGCCTCACCTGCATCCTGGAAGGCGGCAGCCTGTTCGAGCGCGCCGGCTGCGGCTTCTCGCAGGTGCGCGGCCCGAAGCTGCCGACCTCGGCCACGCAGCACCGCCCGGAACTGGCCGGCGCGCCCTTCGAGGCGATGGGCGTGTCGCTGGTGTTCCATCCGCGCAACCCCTTCGTGCCCACCGTGCACATGAACGTGCGCATGCTGGCGGCGCTGCCGCCGGGCGGCGAGCCGGCGTGCTGGTTCGGCGGCGGCATGGACCTGACGCCCTGCTACGGCTTCGAGGACGACGCCCGCCATTTCCACCAGGTCTGCTTCGATGCGCTGGCGCCCTTTGGCGCCGACAAGTACCCGCACTTCAAGACCTGGTGCGACGACTACTTCCACCTCAAGCACCGCGGCGAGCAGCGCGGCATCGGCGGCATCTTCTTCGACGATTTCGCCGAGGGCGGCGTCGACAACGGCTTTGCCATGCTGCAGTCGGTGGGCGATGCCTTCCTGGACGCCTACCTGCCGATCGTGGCGCGCCGGCGCGACACGCCCTACACCGAGGCGCAGCGCGACTTCCAGCTGTACCGGCGGGGGCGCTATGTCGAATTCAACCTGGTGTGGGACCGCGGCACGCACTTCGGCCTGCAATCGGGCGGGCGCACCGAGTCGATCCTGCTGTCGATGCCGCCGCTGGCCAGCTGGTCGTATGCGCGCCAGCCGGAACCCGGCTCACTTGAGGCGCGGCTTTACAGCGACTTCCTCATCCGCCGCGAATGGCTCTGAGCGCGCCGCGCATCGGCGTCTTCGGCGGCGCCTTCGACCCGCCGCACAACGCCCACGTGACGCTGGCCCGATGCGCGCTGGCGCAACTGGGGCTGGACGAACTGCGCATCTTCCCGACCGGCCAGGCCTGGCACAAGGCACGCAACCTCAGCCCGGCGAAAGACCGGCTGGCGATGGCGCGGCTGGCCTTCGGCCGGCGCGCGCGCATGGTTGTCGACGCGCGCGAAATACGCCGATCCGGCCCAACCTATACACTCGACACCCTGCGCGAACTGAAACAGGAGCGCCCACAGGCCCAATGGGTCCTGATCATGGGTGCCGATCAGGCGGCGGCCTTGCCCTCCTGGCATGGCTGGCGCGAGATCCTTGCCACGGCGGTCATTGCGACCGCCCAACGCCCTGACGCTTCGGGCCAGAGCCCGGGTTTTGACCCGGCGCAACTGCCCGATGTGCCACCGGCGGCCCGTTTCGAGCGCATCGACCTGCCACCCATGGACCTCAGCGCGACCGACATCCGGGCGCGGGCCGCAGCCGGAACGCCCGTTTCGGCTATGGTTCCGCCCGCGGTTGCGCGCTATATTGCCCTCCACCACCTCTACCGTACTGCCTGATGACCTCTGAAGCCGCCGCCAAGAAAGACACCCAGAAACTCCAGCGGGCCATCGTTGACGGCCTCGAGGACGTCAAGGCGCAGGACATCCAGGTCTTCAACACCGAGCATCTGTCGCCGCTGTTCGAGCGCGTGATCGTGGCCTCGGGCACCTCCAACCGCCAGACCAAGGCGCTGGCCTCCAGCGTGCGCGACGCCGTGCGCGAAGCCGGTTTCCCCAAGCCGCGCACCGAGGGCGAGGAAAACGGCGAGTGGATCATCGTCGACTGCGGTGCGGCGGTGGCGCACATCATGCAGCCGGCCATCCGCCAGTACTACCACCTCGAGGAAATCTGGGGCGAGAAGCCGGTGCGCATCAAGTTCGGTGCCGAAAAGCCCGCGACTGCCGCCGAGGAAAAGGCCGCCACGCCGGCCGCCAAGAAGCTGCCGACCTCGCTGCGCCGCTCCAGCGCCGCCAAGACCGCCATCCGCGAAGCCGAGCAGGCGGCCAAGAAGCCGGCCGCCAAGAAGGCTGCGCGCAAGACCGTGGCCGCCAAGGCCCCGGCCAAGAAGACCGCCGGCACCCAGCCGGTGACCAAGCTGGTCGTCAAGCCGGTCGCCCGCAAGACCGCCGCCCGCAAGGCCGCTGCCAAGAAGGCGCCCGCCCGCAAGGCCCCGACCCGCCGCGCATGAAGTTGCTGGTGGTCGCGGTTGGGCTGAAAGTGCCCGACTGGGCGCAGACCGCCTGGGACGACTACGCCAAGCGCTTCCCGCCGGAGCTCAAGCTGGAGCTGCGCGCGGTGAAGACCGAGCCGCGCGGCTCGAAGAAACTCGAAACGCTGTACGCCGCCGAGCGCGAGCGGATCGAAGGCGCCATTGCAAAAACGGCGGCCAAGGGCATGCGCATCGTCGTGCTCGACGAGCGCGGCACCTCGCTCAGCACCAAGGCCCTGGCCACGCGCCTGCTCGACTGGCAGGGCAGCGGCGACGACGTGGCGCTGGTGATCGGCGGGCCCGACGGGCTCGACCCGGCGCTGCGTGCCGCCGCGCACGAACGCATCCGCCTGTCCGACCTGACCCTGCCGCACGCCATGGCGCGCGTGCTGCTGGTCGAGCAGCTCTACCGCGCCTGGTCGATCAATGCCGGCCATCCCTACCACCGCGAATGAACCCGCCGTTCATCTACCTTGCCTCGCAGAGCCCGCGCCGCGCGCAACTGCTCGACCAACTGGGCGTGGCCCACCAACTGCTGCTGGCGCAACCCGGCGAAGACGCCGAGGCGCTCGAAGCGGTGCTGCCGCGCGAAGCACCCGCCGCCTACGTGCAGCGCGTGACCGCGCTCAAGCTCGACGCCGCCGTGGCGCGCCAGCGTGCGCTCGGCCTGCCGCCGGCGCCGATCCTGTGCGCCGACACCACCGTGGCGCTGGGCCGCAGCATTCTCGGCAAGCCCGAAGACGACGCCGATGCCGCGCGCATGCTGCGTCTGTTGTCGGGCGCGACGCACCGCGTGCTGACCGCCGTGGCGGTGCAGCACGGGCGCCGCCGCCATGCCGCACTGAGCGTTTCGCGCGTGCGCTTTGCCACGCTCACGCCGGCGCAAGTCAAGGCCTACGTCGCCAGCGGCGAGCCGCGCGGCAAGGCCGGCGCCTATGCCGTGCAGGGCCGCGCCGCGGCGCTGATCGAGCACCTCAGCGGCAGCTATTCGGGCATCATGGGCCTCCCCATGTTCGAGACGGCGCAGCTGTTGCGCCGCAGCGGCCTAACCGTTTGAGCTCATGCAAGACATCCTGATCAACTGGTCGCCCCAGGAAACGCGCGTCGCGCTCATCGAAGACGGCGCCGTGCAGGAACTGCATGTCGAGCGCACGCTCGAGCGCGGCCTGGTCGGCAACGTCTACCTGGGCAAGGTCTCGCGCGTGCTGCCGGGCATGCAGTCGGCCTTCATCGACATCGGCCTGGAGCGCACCGCCTTCCTGCACGTGGCCGACATCGTGGCGCCGTTTGCGCCCGGCTCGCGGCCGGCCGCGCTGGCGCCCGATCGCGACCACCGCAACGGCCACGGCGTGGTGCCGATCGAGCGCCAGGTGTTTGAGGGCCAGGCGCTGCTGGTGCAGGTGATCAAGGACCCGATCGGCACCAAGGGCGCGCGCCTGTCGACGCAGATCAGCATTGCCGGGCGCTTGCTGGTGTTCCTGCCGCAGGACAACCACATCGGCGTGTCGCAAAAGATTCCGGCCGACCTGCGCGATGTCTTGCGCACGCGCCTGCAGGCCCTGGGCGACGCTGCCGCGGCGGCCGAGAACGGCGGCGTGGTGCCGCGCGAGACCGGCGGCTTCATCCTGCGCACCAATGGCGAGGACGCGAGCGACGCCGAGCTGGCCGAGGACATCGCCTATCTGCGCAAGATGTGGTCGCGCATCCGCGAGGCATCGACGCGCATGCCACCGGTGTCGCTGCTGCACCAGGACCTGAGCCTGCTGCAGCGCGTGCTGCGCGACATGGTGAGCGAGACCACGCAGACCATCCGCATCGATTCGCGCGAGCAGCACGACGTGCTGATGAAGTTCGGCCAGGAATTCATGCCCGGCGCCGCCGCCAAGGTGCAGCTGTACAAGGGCGAGCGGCCGATCTTCGACCTGTACGCGGTCGACGAGGAAATCGCCCGCGCGCTGGGCCGGCGGGTCGACCTGAAGTCGGGCGGCTACCTGATCGTCGACCAGACCGAGGCGCTGACCACGGTGGACGTGAACACCGGCGGCTACGTCGGCGCGCGCAACTTCGACGACACCGTCTTCAAGACCAACCTCGAGGCGGCGCAGGCCATTGCGCGCCAGCTGCGGCTGCGCAACCTGGGCGGCATCATCATCGTCGACTTCATCGACATGGGGCGCGACGAGCACCGCGAGCAGGTGCTGGCGGAATTCCGCAAGCAGCTCGCGCGCGACCGCGTGAAGACCACCGCCGGCGGCTTCTCGCACCTGGGCCTGGTGGAAATGACGCGCAAGCGCACGCGCGAGTCGCTGGCCCACATGCTGTGCGAGCCGTGCGTGGCGTGCGGCGGGCAGGGCATCGTCAAGACCGCGCGCACCGCGGCCTACGACGTGCTGCGCGAGATCCTGCGCGAGGCGCGCCAGTTCACGCCGCGCGAATTCCGCATCGTCGCCGCGCCGCAGGTGATCGAGCTCTTCCTCGACGAGGAAAGCCAGCACCTGGCCGGCCTGAGCGACTTCATCGGCAAGCCGATCTCGCTGCAGGCCGAGCCCCAGATGGGGCAGAGCCAGTACGACATCGTGCTGCTGTAGGCCTCGGCCCATGGACGCGCTCGCTGTCGAGGCATCGCCGTCGCTGGTCGAGGCGCTGTGCGCGCTGGCCGCCTCGCCGCGCGCGGACGACTACCTGTGCATCTGCGCGCGCCGCGAACACGCCGTGCTCTCGGCCCAGGTCGACCGCCCGATGCTGGGCGTGGTGCTGCGTGGGCGCAAGCGGCTGCAAGGCAATGGCTTCGATCTGTCGCTGGCGGCCGGCGACGTTTTCCTGGTGACGCGGCGCAGCCGCTTCGACGCCTTCAACTGGCCCGACGCGCAGGGCCTGTACCTCACGCTCACCCTGCCGCTGTGCGACGAGGTACTGGCCGCGGCGCGCATGCTGTGGGCGCAGCCGGCCGGGCAGGGCGGGCCTGACGTGGTGGCGGTGCCAGCGCAGCCGATGGCGGCGCCCTTGACGGCCTGGCACACGGCGATGGCGGCCGGTGCCTATGCGCCGGCGCGTGCCGCGCTGGCCGACCTGCTGGTGCGCCTGTGCGCGATGGGCCACACGGCCGTGCTGGCGCCGCCGGCGCCCAGCGTGGCGGCGCAGGTGCGTGCCTTGGTGGCGGCGCAGCCGCAGCGCGCCTGGCATTCGAGCGACATCGAGGCTGAACTCGGGCTGAGCGGCGCCACGCTGCGCCGGCGCCTGGCGGCCGAAGGCGGCACCTTGCTCGAAGCCATCACCGACGCCCGCATGCACTGCGCGATGGAACTGCTCTACACCACGCGCTGGCCGGTCAAGACAGTGGCTGCACGGGTGGGCTACCGATCCGCGCCGACCTTCTCGCGCCGCTTCGCGCAGCGCTACGGCATGGAGCCCGCGCAGATCGGCAACAGCGCCTGAGGTGAACGGGCAACGCTGCTGAGCGGATCGCGCAGCGGATTGAGCGAATCGCACGCGTGTGCAGCGCGAAGATGAAGAGAGCGCGGCAAGGTGTCGCGCGGACCCTCCCTCCACGGCCCGCCACGGGCTTCTTCGTCTTCGATGTCCATGCCTCATTCCATTCTTCGATCCATCCTGCGCGGCGGGCTCTTTCGCCGTGCCGCTTCTCAACTGCCGGCGTTGCTGGCCGGCCTGCTTCTCGCCGGCCACGCGCTGGCGCAGGCGCCCGCGCCGACCCCACCCGAACTGGCGCAGGTACCCGGCTACTACCAGCAGGCGATCGGCACGCTGCGCGTCACCGCCTTGTTCGACGGCGTGGTGGCGCTGCCGCGCGCGCAGATCGCCGGGTTGTCGCCCGAACAGGTGCGCGCCTTGCTGAGCCACCGCTACGTGCCCGAAGGCGGGCAGGGGCTGCAGACGGCGGTCAATGCCTACCTGGTGCGGCTGGGCGGACGCACGGTGCTGATCGACGCCGGTACCGCCGACTGCTTCGGCAAGGGCCTCGGCCAGGTGCTGGGCAACTTGAAGGCTGCCGGCGTTGCGCCAGAGGAGGTGAACGACGTGCTGGTGACGCACGCGCACCCGGACCACCTGTGCGGCGTGCTGGGCGCCGACGGCAAGCCGGCCTACCCGAAGGCCACGCTGTGGGTCGACGGCGCCGAGGCCGCGTACTGGCGGAGCCCGCAGGCCGAGTCCGCCACGCCGCAGGCGCTGCGCTTCATCGTCGGCCAGACCCGTCGCGCGCTCGATGCCTATGCGGCGGGCGGCCACCTGCGCACCTTCAGCCCCGGTGACGGCAGCTTGCCGGCCGGCATCCAGGCGCTGGCCACGCATGGCCACACGCCGGGCCACACCTCCTACCTGATCGGTGGCGGCGCGGACAGCGCGGCGCCCAAACTGCTGGTGTGGGGTGACCTGGTGCACTTCCACGCGGTGCAGTTCGCGCGGCCGGACGCCAGCTACGAGGTGGATGTCGACCGTCCGCAGGCCATCGCCTCGCGCCGCCGCATGATGCAGCGCGCCGCCGACGAAGGCTGGTGGGTGGCCGGCGCGCATTTGCCGTTCCCGGGCCTGGGCCACGTGCGCCGCGAAGGCAAGGCCTACGCCTGGGTGCCGGCCGAGTATTCGCCGCTGCCGGCGGCCACGCCCTGAGGGCGGCGCCTCAGAGCGTCGGTTCCCGCTCGGGCGTGCTGTTGCGCTGCGCCAGGTTCTGCAGGCGCGCGTACAGGCCGTCCAGCGCCATCAGCTGGTCGTGGTTGCCTTGCTCGGCAATGTGGCCGCGGTCCATCACCACGATGCGGTCGGCGTGCTGGATGGTCGAGAGCCGGTGCGCCACGATGAGCGTGGTGCGGTTCTGCATCAGGCGTTGCAGGGCTTCCTGCACCAGCCGTTCCGATTCGGTGTCCAGCGCCGAGGTGGCTTCGTCGAGCAGCAGGATCGGCGCGTCCTTGTAGAGCGCGCGGGCGATTGCCAGGCGCTGGCGCTGGCCGCCGGAGAGCTGCGTGGCGTTGTGGCCCAGCACGGTGTCGATGCCCTGCGGCAGGCTCTCGACGTGGCTGGCCAGGTTGGCCGCTTCCACGCATTGCTGCACGCGTGCGCGGTCGATCTCGCGGCCCAGCGCCACGTTGGCGGCCAGCGTGTCGTTGAGCATCACCACGTCCTGGCTGACCATGGCGAACTGGGCGCGCAGGCTGTGCAATTGCCACTGCGCGATGTCGCGCCCGTCGAGCAGGATCTCGCCGCCGCTGGGCAGCACGAAGCGCGGCAGCAGGTTGACCAGCGTGGTCTTGCCCGAACCCGAAGGGCCGACGAAGGCCACCACTTCGCCGGGGGCGATGGTGAGGTTGACGCCGTCCAGCGCCCGCGCCTCGTCTTCGCCGCGGTAGTTGACGTTCACGCCGCGCAGCTCGATGCGCCCGGCGGCGCGCTCCAGCACGAAATCACCTTGTGCCTCGGACGGCACCTTGTCGACCAGTTCGAGCCCGCGCTCCAGCGCGGCCAGCCCGCGCGTGATCGGGTTGGCCATGTCGGCCAGGCGCCGGATCGGTGCGATGAGCATCAGCATGGCGGCGATGTAGGCGACGAAGCCGCCGACCGTGAGGCCCTGGTCGCCGCTTTGCCACAGCGCGATCATCACCACCACCGACAGCGCCACGGCCGCCAGCAGCTGGGTGATGGGCGTCATCGCGGCCGAGGCGATGGTCGACTTCACCGCCAGCCGGTTGAGCGTGTGGCTGAGCTTCTCGAAGCGCGAGCGCTGGCCCGGCTCGGCGCCGTGCAGGCGCACCATGCGGTAGGCCAGCACGTTTTCCTCGACCACGTAGGCCAGCTCGTCGGTGGTCTGCTGGCCCAGCTGGGTCAGCCGGTACAGGCGCTTGGAGAACACCTTCATGACCCAGGCCACGCCGGGCACCATCAGCGCCACGATCAGCGTGAGCTTCCAGTTGAGGTAGATCAGGTAGCCGAGCAGGGCGACCAGCGTGAAGCCGTCGCGCGAGAGCCCCAGCAGGGCCTGCACCAGCAGCATCGAGCCGGTCTGGATCTCGTACACCACGGTGTTCGAGAGGGCACTGGCCGACTGGCGCGAGAACAGCGCCAGCTCGGCCTCGGTCACGCGCTTGAACAGCACCTGGCGCAGGCCATGCATGCCCTCGTTGGCGATGCGCGCCAGCGCGTACTGCGAAGTGAACTGCGCCAGCCCGCGCACGGCGAACAGCGAGATGGCGAACACCGGCACCAGCCACAGTTCGAGCTGGCCGGCGGAAAAGCCGCGGTCGAGCAGGGGCTTCACCAGCGCCGGCATGAGCGGTTCGGTCAGGGCGGCCAGCAGGGCGGCGGCCACGCCGACGGCCCACCACCCCTTGGAGCCGGTGAACCAGGACATCAGGCGCGCCAGACGGCGGGTCAGGGGCGGGCGCTGGACGGCCTGGGGGGCCGTATCGGCCGTGGGGGGGGAAGCTTGCATGGCGCCGGATTTTACGGGGCACCCGTTTGTAAGACCGCAGCGGTTGCCGCCGTAGGCAAGCGCCGCCGTTTTCACCTTTTGTGACGTGGCGCGCCAAGCAATGTGTACCATGACGGGTCTTTTTGGCAACTTCTCGTTGCCGATGAACACCCATCGAACTGAATGAACAAGCCGTTGTCCGTGCGCTTCCCAACTCCTTCTTCATCGTTCTTCTCCCGCCGCGCGCTCGTCGCGGCCCTGGCAAGTTCCCCCATGGTTCCGGCATTGGCCCAGTTCAGGGTCGATGTGTCGGGCGTCGGCCTGACCCAGCTGCCGATCGCGCTGGTGCCCTTCAAGGGCGAAGAGGCTTCGCCGCAGAAGATCTCCGACATCGTCAAGGCCGACCTGGAGCGCAGCGGCCAGTTCCGCGGCGTCGACGCCTCGGGCCAGGCGCTCGATGAAAACTCGCGCCCCGACCTCACGCTGTGGCGCAGCCGTTCGGCCGATTCGGTGGTGGCCGGCAGCGTCACGCGCCAGGGCGACGGCCGCTACCTCGTGCAGTTCCGCCTGTGGGACGTGGTGCGCGGACAGGACCTGGGCGGCCAGAGCTACACGGTGCCGCAGGGCGACCTGCGGCTGGCAGCGCACCGCGTGTCCGACTACGTCTACGAGAAGCTCACCGGCGAACGCGGCATCTTCTCGACCCGCATCGCCTACGTCACCAAGACCGGCAGCCGCTACGCGCTGTGGGTGGCCGATTCCGACGGCGAGAACGCGCAGGCCGCGCTGAACAGCCCCGAGCCGATCATCTCGCCGCGCTGGTCCTCCAACGGCGCGCAACTGGCCTACGTGTCCTTCGAGTCGCGCAAGCCGGTGGTGTACGTGCACAACGTGGCCAGCGGCCAGCGCCGCCTGCTGGCCAATTTCAAGGGTTCGAACAGCGCCCCGGCCTGGGCACCCGACGGCAATACCGTGGCCGTCACCCTCAGCCGCGACGGCGGCTCGCAGCTCTACACCATTCCGGCAACCGGCGGCCAGCCCAAGCGCCTGACCGAGAGCAACAGCATCGACACCGAGCCGGTCTACTCCGCCGACGGCAGCACGATCTACTTCGTGAGCGACCGCGGCGGTGCGCCGCAGATCTACAAGATGGGTGCCAGCGGCGGTTCGCCCCAGCGCGTGACCTTCACAGGTTCTTACAATATCTCTCCCTCCGTCAGCGCGGATGGCCGGTGGTTGGCCTACATCACGCGTACTGGCGGCGCCTTCAAACTGCAGGTCATGGAACTGGCCAGCGGCAACGTGACCTCGTTGACGGATACGTCTGCCGACGAGAGCCCGAGCTTCGCGCCCAACAGCAAGCTGATCGTCTACGCCACAAAACTTCAGGGTCGCGAGGCATTGATGACGACGACCCTGGACGGAAAAATCAAGGCGCGGTTGGCTGGACAGGCAGGGGACATACGTGAACCGGACTGGGGTCCGTTTCAAAAGCAATGATTAACTTGAGGAGTTCGAAAATGTTGAAACGTACGATCTATTCGCTTGCCATCGTCCTGCTGATCGCGGGATGCTCGTCCACCAAGATGGACGAAACGCCGGTCGGCAACGCCGGCACCATGGGCGGCACCGGCTCCGCCAGCGGCGTGGCCCCCGTCACCATCGACCCGAACGCGCGCACCGCGCAGGGCCCGGTGGGCGTCGCACGCATCATCTACTTCGATTACGACAGCTACACCATCAAGCCCGACTTCCAGTCGCTCATCGATGGCCATGCCCGCTTCCTCAAAGCCAACCCGAACCGCTCGATCTCGATCGAAGGCCACACCGACGAACGCGGCGGCCGCGAGTACAACCTCGCGCTCGGCCAGAAGCGTTCCGAAGCCGTGCGCCGTGCGCTCACGCTGCTGGGCGTGAACGACAGCCAGATCGAAGCCGTGAGCTTCGGCAAGGAAAAGCCGGCCGTGCAAGGCAGCGGCGAAGACGTCTGGGCGCAAAACCGCCGCGCCGAAATCGTCTACCGTTGATGATGCGCGAACAAAGCCTGCGGCGGGCTGCGTTCGCCGTGGTCCTGCTGTGCGGCTCGCTCGGCGCCCACGCGGCGCTGTTCGAGGATGACGAGGCGCGCCGCGCCATCCTCGACCTGCGCCAGCGCGTGGAGACCATGCGCGAGCGCTCGACCGCCGACAACGAACAGTTGCGCAGGAGCCTGCTCGACCTGCAGACGCAGATCGAGAACATGCGCACCGACCTGCAGAAGAAGACCGGCGAGAACGAAGAACTTCGTCGCGCCGTGACCGAACTGCAGGACAAGCAGAAGCTGGCCGACGATCGGCTGAACCAGAACGCGCCGAGCCAGGTCAGCGTGGACGGCCGCGATTTCAGCGCCGACCCCAAGGAAAAGGCCGACTTCGAAGCCGCGCTGGGCATCTTCCGCTCGGGCCAGTTCCCGCAGGCGCAGACCGCCTTTGCCGACTTCGTCAAACGCTATCCGCGCAGCGGCTACAACCCGTCGGCGCTGTTCTGGCTGGGCAACGCCCAGTACGCCACGCGCAACTACAACGAGGCCATCGCCAACTTCCGCTCCATGCTGTCGCTGGCGCCCGACCACGCCAAGGCCCCCGAGGCCGTGCTGTCGATCGCCAACTGCCAGATCGAGCTGAAGGACACGCGCGCCGCGCGCCGCACGCTGGAAGACCTGGCCAAGGCCTATCCGCAGTCCGAAGCCGCGCAGGCCGGCCGCGAACGCCTGGCACGCCTGAAGTAAGCGGGTTTGATGTTGGCCGACTTGCCCGTCACGTCCGTGGCGCCCGGTGCGCCGCTCGCCTTGACGGGCGACGACGCCGACTTGGCGCGCCGCTTCTCCGGGCTGGAACGCCTGTACGGCGTGATCGGTGCGGCCAACATCCGCAGCGCGCACGTGCTGGTGGTGGGCATCGGCGGCGTCGGCTCCTGGACCGCAGAGGCGCTGGCGCGCAGCGGCGTCGGGCGGCTCACGCTGATCGATCTCGATCACGTCGCCGAATCCAACATCAACCGCCAGATCCACGCGCTCGACAACACCGTAGGCCAGGCCAAGGTCGAGGCCATGCGCGAGCGCATCGCGCACATCAACCCGGACTGCCACGTGCTCGCCATCGACGACTTCGTCGAGCCCGACAACTGGCTGGTGCTGCTGGACAACGCCACCACGCAGCTCGGTGCGCTCGACGCCGTCATCGACTGCTGCGACCAGCCGCGCGCCAAGCTCGCGCTGGCCGTGTGGGCGCGCAAGGGCAAGCACCGCTTCATCACCGTCGGCGCCGCCGGCGGCAAGCGGCTGGCGCACAAGGTCGACATCGACGACCTCTCGCAAGTCACGCACGACCCGCTGCTGGCGCAAATGCGCCAGCGCCTGCGCAAGGAGCACGGCGCCCCGCGCGAAGGCCGCAAGATCGGCGTCGACTGCGTCTTCAGCCGCGAAGCCGTGGCGCCGCCCGATGCCTCGTGCGCGATCGGAGGTGACGGCAGCCTCAACTGCCACGGCTACGGCTCAGTCGTCGCCGTCACCGCCAGCTTCGGCCAATGCGCCGCCGGCTGGATCATCGACCGGATCGCCCGCGAGGGCAGGCTATAATCTTTGGCTTTGCCGGCGATCGCATCGGCAAAAGTGAACAAAGCGTGGGACGTTAGCTCAGTTGGTAGAGCAGCGGACTTTTAATCCGTTGGTCACTGGTTCGAATCCAGTACGTCCTACCAATAAAGACGAGGGTTAGCCGGTAAGTGTGTGCCTTCCAATGGGGGTTGGCCCAAGTGGACAAGGTCTCGTAGAAGATCTTCTGGCCAAAATGTAGTAGAACTGCAGGAATGCAGGTGCCCGACCGTGTCGGGCGGCCTGCGACCGGTCATTTGCTATTCAAAAGCTGCATCGCGGCTGCGAACTGAACGCTGTGACGCGACAAGCCCAGGCGCTTCGCTAACGCACGCCCGGACACGCGGACGCAAGCCTCTTTGAGCGATTTTTTCGCGCGAAGCAGCTCCTGGGCAAGAGCTTCCGTTGCAGAAGCTCGCACCCGGGCCTTTTTAGCCTTGGCATCCGCGTCCAATTCGGCTGCCAGATCGCCCAGCCCCTGCCGTAGGTGGTTCGCATCGATGTTGAGTCGTCGACCCAGCTCCCGCACTGTTTCACCTCCCTGTGCAGCCATCTGCGAACGGGCCTCATCTTGGATCTTGTTCCATGGCAAGGGTTTCGTCAGCTTTCGAGCCGAGAGAAGAGGGCGCCAGCGGATGGCTTCGCCTCTCACGTCTTCATGCCAGTATCTGTGGCTGAAAAGGCCAGCCAAAGAGATGTCCGCTGCCATCGCCACTTGAAGCCAGAGCAGCAGGCTTGCCTTTCCACCGTTTAGCAGCGAAGAGTATGTGCCTTTTGGGATGCCCGCAAGCGCAAGGAACTCGTTCGTACTGCGACAAAGGTTCCGAGCCGCGGCGCTCTTAATGGCTGTGCGCAAGTCTGGCTGGACAGGGCCTTCTTCGGGCGGAAGAGCTCGCAACTTGCAAAGCATGTCGGCGAGAGCCTCCGCAGCCCAGATCGCCTCGTCCATCAGCTGGTTTGACTGGTCGGTAGCCCGGTCGTCGTCGGATAAGTGATGGCTGCATTGCGGGCATTGCTGCATAGGGATGCGAGAACCCGAGCAACGCGGGAACTTCGCGCGGCAGCGGGGACAGGACGACTGCAACCAGGTTCGATGGACCACGCACACATCGCAGCCCGTCAAGTGCCAAAGCAAGGGAACGTAGAGCGGGCGTCTCCCGGTGAAGCTTTCCCTCAAGCACATCGGACACCATGCTTTGGAGGCGCGCAGGGCGCCGGCAGACGTAATGCATTTGTGCATCCAGCCCAACCCGAGCTTGGCAACTCCTGGCTGTTGAGTCATTTCCTCCAGACGCGCTGCATATTGGACGGAAGCTTCAACGGGAGAGTCCGTCCAGATTGAAGGGCCGCGGCTGTGTTGACAGTGGCGCGATGCGTAGATCGCCGTCTGGGGCTTTGCCAACACCACAAACTCGAGGCTGCGACGCTGCACGTTGTGCGCAATCCCTAAGCGCTCGCCGTAGCTATCCAGGCTTTCGACCAAACCAGGGAGTGGCTCGTGGTAAGGCTCGCTCCTGAGAATGGAGCGAGGGTAGTCATCGTAGTTGAGGGGAGCCGACGCGTTCATTCCATCTCCTTCGCATTGTCCGCGACCGCATCCCGCCCAGGTTTGCGCTCACCGGGTGGCGGGCGTGGCGTCTTCTGAGCGGTGCTGGGCGGGTTCTTGCGCTTGGTGCCAAATGTCGGAGGGGAGAAGATGGCATGGTCCAGATCGCTTTCGTCCGCGCTACCCCGGCCACGGTAGAGCTCCTCGAATTGGAAGATCTCACCGTTCAACTTGTCGATTGCTTTCGCCGACATCCTGGTGAGGTGGAAATCCTCGATGCTCACTTCCGCCTTTCCCTTCGACAAGGAATGCGCGTACGCCTTGGCGACCCAGTCTTTGAAGACGCCCACGCAACCCAGGCACCCCTTGTAGTAGAGGTTGATGTTGTCCTTGACCATCGGAAACTTGGGCCTGGAGGGAATCGAGTTCAGGATCTGCGTCATCACGTTCGCCAGGTGCTGGAGTTCTGCGGTGACGTGAAAGAGGTAGCGGTGAAGGCCGATCATTCGGCCGCGGCGTGACAGTTGCCCAGAGAGGGACATGAAATCCGGCAGGTCGGGCGGCCCACAGAGCACTTGACGAACGCTCGTTTTCTGGCCCATCGACTGCAGCACGTCGCATTGATCTGCGGAGGTACCCCGGTACCCCCCGCGAAGCAGACGATGTGCTTCGTCAATGATCCAGAAAAGCGTCTTGTGCTGGCAAAACAATTCTTCCAGGTTCCAGCGCATCTTGGCCTGGCTGAAGGTCTCACCGCTGCGCTGGACCACGACGTTGGTGGGTACGACGCGGCGGAAGCGGATGTCCTTGAACGGATCTTTGAACGAGTCGATTGTGTCAAGGTAGAGGTTGGTCCAATCAAATCTCTTGTCCGGCCCGGCTGTTGCCGTGACGTAGCCAATCGGTCGCATGCTGGGATCGGCAATGAGCTGCGGAGTGAGCGCTTTCAGAGTGTGCTTGCAGAACTCCTCCAGCAGGGTGGACTTGCCCGCACCGGTTGGGCCTGTCAGCGTGATGATCGCGACCTCGAGACTGAAGTTGGCGGTAAACAGCAGGTCGTCCAGTGCCTGTTGATAATGCTTGTGTGAAACGACGGTTTTGCCGAAGGCGTCGAGCATTTGACGAATTTCTGTGGTGTCCATGATGAGTGCAAATGGGGTTGTGCGTTGATGAGGCTGCACGCCGCAAGGGGTAGTGCCCCTCGCGGCAATGACTTCAGAGTTCGTAGACCTGCAGGTCTTCCTGTTGATAGTCACCGAGCGGATTCGGCGGGGTGGAGGGCTCGTCGAACGCTTGATACTCTCCGTCCGGATCGTCGTCCCTGTCACCCTGCGACGGCGGCGTTCCGCTGTCCTCGTCGCCGGCCAACGATTGGCGCAAGGCGGCCGTCTTCTTCAGCTGAAGAATGAGCTCCTTGTCCTCTGCCGCGGCGATGAACCGGGCCAAGGACGTCGACGTCAAGCGCGCCTTGTTGACATCAGACTGCCGCTTTTTGTAGACGGCCGATGCAACCTCCACATCGGACTCGGACAGACCGTCCAGGAGCAGATCCCACCGCGTCGACGTCAGACGAATCCACTTGCGCCCGACGAAGCCCCAAACGACCGACAGATCGAGCGGCTCATAGCGGACCGGAATGTCCTGCTTGATGAGCTTGGCGAGCTGGAGGTTGTAGTACATGAAGTTGTTGACCTTCACACCGCTCGGGCTGACCTTGGCGGTGCCTTTGCCAACGCTGGGACAGGTCATGATTTGGAACACTTCGGTGTACAGAATGGCCCGTGGCATGCGCTGGCCGTACACGTCAAGGCTCCGGTTCCGGCTCTGACGGGGGGTCATGAGCAAGGCCGGGTGTACTTGCGTGTCGTATTCTTCGTAAGCGAAGGTTTTCACCAGGCGAACCAAGTCCGGCAGCGTCCAGACCGCAAGGCGCTTCGGGTCAACTTCGTCCGTGAGCGAGCGCGGATCCTTCGTCAGTTGAGTGTTTCCCTGCAGGCGATGAAACAGCATCGTGTTGAAGGTTCCAAAGATGCGCTCGCCGGTTGCGCCGTCACGCGGATGACTGGGCCGGCGATAGCGCAGCTGAACCTTGTAGAACGCGCAGATCGTTTGCATCCAGATGCTTCGAAACTCCTTGCCGCCGTCGAGCACGAATGCATCAGGAAGACGGCTGTGGCGGCGGACACATTCGCGCATGACCATTAGCACCGAAACGGTGCTTGGTGGCTCGTAGCTCAGATAGAGCGCCAGCACGGTCCGTGAGCCTTGATCGAACATCAAAGTGAGCCATACGCGGCCGAGGTTCTCTCCGGTTTCCCCGTAGACCGTTTCCAGGTCGATCTCGGTGTGATCGATGTGTGCGCACTCGAAGGCGCGTGTCACCTCCGCGCAGACAGGACGGCTCCGATCGACTCTGGCTTGGGTGGGGTAAGCTGCCTTGAAGCCTTTGCGCGCCTGCGTCTGCGCGTGTTGATCCTTCGATTGGATGAAGCGGCAGAACCACGAGTACGACGGAACATGAATCCCCGCCTCCTCGCACTGAAGGCGAAGCGCCTGGTGCGCTGCCAGCGCCCTCCAATTGCGCGGGTCTGCATACTTTTCCTTGAGCGCTGCTTCTGCGAGTTCAAGCGATGTGCTTGGCATCCGTCGTTCGGTGCTGCCACACAACTCGAACTTGGGAATCAGTCCGAGGTATCCGTTGCCCTTGGCAATTTCCGCATGCCGGTAGCGTTGAAGATGTCGACGCGTCGTCCTGCTGGGAGACGAGCGCATGCGGTCAAGGTACGGGAGGACGCGCTCGTACCGCTTATTTGCCTCGTCCAGGTACTTCTTAGGTGTCTCGATCAGCGTCTTCGCAATTTCTTCGGCAGGCGCTGGGTCGCCGCCTCGCTCGACCGTCAGCAACTTGATCTTGCCGCTCTCCAGGCGTGACGCCAGTTCAACCAGCGACAGCTCGCTGGTCCGATTCCCGGCAGAAAACTCAACCTTGCTGTCCCCGACATTGATCACTTGTCGAATGACGCCGTCCCAGAGGATGTCATCTCCGACCTGCACCATGGCGCCGCTCTGACGATGCTCTGATGCTCGAGCAAGCGCGTCCTGGCAGATCTGCAACGCCTGCCACTCCACGGCACTCGTCGTCACGCGCGTCTCGTCGTGCCGGGAGAGGTCGCTTCGGGCGCGGTCCGCGTAGATCGCACCTCGCGCTACCGCGCTCAGGACGTCGTTGATGGTCGCAATTCCCTTCAGACGATTCAACAATTCCGAGATCGTAGGACCGCCGAGCTCGGAAACGGCTGAGACGACCACATCGCCTCGTTCTTTTTCTTCTTCGGTTTGATCGCCTTGTGCGAAGTAATCCAAAAGAATCCGGGCGTTGATGACTTCGTTTCGATTAAAGCTTCGATCCGTCCATACCTCGTGGTCAAACCCCAATTCGGCAAGCGCCTTGGCCGCTCCGGGACATTGCAAACGCCCATCGATCAATTGGTAGCAATTGGATTGCCCTTCCAAACCCACCTTGGGGAGCAGAAAAATCACTGTCATCCGAGAGGATCGAACCACCAGGAAGGCGGGGCCTATGAGAAAGCTGCGATTTCGCCCGTTGACCTCATAGGAGACCTTGATTGGATTGGGTCGATCGATATAGGCGATGGTTTCTCGATCTGTCTCGAGTTTTTCAACGGCAGCCAATCCCAATTCGCCATGCTTCACATCGATGGTGACGCCCATCCTATTGGATGGAAATCGCACGCGTGATTTGGCCTGGGCAAATGGAAGCTTGAGCGCATCATAGATATAGTTCCTTGCATGCGCGCCGAGATCTTGGGTCTTTATAGCGGCGTTGATTTTTCTCACGACCTCTGGTCGAAAAGAAACTCCGCTGCCTGATACGCTGTTGCGTTCGACGGTTGTTTGATCCGCGTCGTCTTGCTTAGTCATGAAAATGACTCCATATGTGGAGAGAAATAATTCGTGTGCCGATCCGGCGCCGCGTGATGCCGCGGAGCTGAAATGCCCTGTCAACCAACCGCAATGGCTCGGGCGGTGCGACGAGGGTGCTGTGGCGCGCGATGACTCGCCTTCCCTTGACAGCGGGAATGGCGGTGGTAGCATGGAGTCGTAGCTCTTTCAGTTACGCCTCCAGAACGTCCCTGGGTTGCAGCCCAGGGACGTTCGCCCTTTTCAGGGGTAGGGTGTGTCCGCCGCCTACTCTGAGCGCGGTAGCGGTGTGAAGGCTCTTTGGCCTTTGATCGTTGTGTTCTTGGTCGGCTCGATCTCCTTTGCGTTCTGAAAATGCGTTGCCGCATCCCCGGGGACGAAGTTGGAGAGCCTATCCACCCTTGGGGTGTTTTCCCAAATGGCATTCCGAGCGTAGGGTCTGGCCATTGCTTGATGTCCGTCGACCTCTTGTGATAAACGCGAGCACCATCCTCGTCGTATTAGAACTCGCGCGCCTGCGAATGTGCGCCGTGGAAAATTCACCTGCTCGGCGTGATCGACCTGAACGAACTCTCACTGCCGAGGGCTTTTTTCTCACAGGACATTAACCATTGGTTTTCGAATCCTGACGATGATGAGTCGTCGATGGTTAGTCCTGAAGAGGCATTTGGTTCGACTCCACGAAGGCCCATTTCTGTCGATAAGACCGACACCATCTTCTGGTCGGTTTTTCCTCGAAGCTTGGTCGATTTGTCTTGGTTAGGTGCTTAATAGACAATAAATCGAACGGCATGCTTTCAAATCAAATTTTGAACTGCATGCAAGTCTGGTTCGACTGGGTGTAAGTAGATTTCATTTTGGATCTTTTTGGCTGAGTGAATGGGCACGCCAGCGCTCCTAATCGAAAGGGCTCGCAGCGGTCGTCAATTGAGTGCGTGCCGTTCGGGTGGGTGGCGAGCGCCGGATGAGGCCAAGCCCGCTGGGCGCCGGTTTCAGCGGCGAGGCGGGCTGGTTGTTTCAACTTGAAACAAACTTTGGTTCCGCAATTTGCGTGGAATGGCCCTTGAGCGGGGCCCTCCGAGACGCGCGAGGCCACCACTTTTCCTGTCAGAAGCACCCGTTGTGATAAGAAGACTTATCGCTATAGCACGGTCGGCTCATTCACCGGTCCGGGATCGCCCCGGGGCGCCAGGGCCCCTTTCCCAGCGGCGCATCCTGCTTCCAGACGCCCACCGCGCTGTTGGTGCACAGCGCGACGACACGCCCACTTTCCTGTGCCGCCGGGTGCGCCCTACACTGCGCCGATGCCGCGCCTCCGCGCTCCCGCTCGCGCCCGTCTCGCCCCGGGCGAACGCGCTGCCCCTGCCGACGATGCCCTGCGCGCGGCGAGCGAAGCAGCGCGCTTGCCCAGCGCGAGCGAGCTGGCCGCGCTGCGCGCCTGGTACGCCGGGGTGAACGCGCGCACGGCCGTGGTGCACTACCTGGGCGCCAGACGTGCGACGGGACAGAGCTCACGCGCGCTGCTTTCCGCCATCCGCCGGCGCGCCGCGCGCTTGGCGCGCGCTCGCCAGCGCGAGGACCTGGCGAGCCTCATCGAGCATCCCGCGGCCGAGCGCCGCCAGCGCGAGCGCGCGGTGCTGCACGCGCTGGAGCTGCTGCGGCGCCTGCCGGTGCCCGAGCCGCGGCTTACCGATGGTGTGGCGCACTGGCTGCCCGTGCGCGCGGCACGTGCGATGCAGGCGCAGGGCATCCAGACCCTGGCGGACCTCACGGTGCGGGTGCAGCGCCGACGCCGCTGGTGGGCCCAAATCCCGGGCCTGGGCGCAGCCAGCGCCCAGCAGGTGCAGGCCTTCTTTGCGGCCCACGCGCATCTGACTGAGCAGGCCCGCGCCTTGATCGCGCAACCCCTGGGCCCGATCGCGCCGTGGGAGCAGCTGAGGGTGCCCGGCGACCTGGACGGCTCGTGCGGGCTCAATCGCGCGCCCGCGCACACCTGCGTGCTTGAGGCGGAGAACGACTACGACGCGGTGCAGGCGTGGCTGAACTTGCAGGAGGCTGCATCCACCGAGCGCGCGTACCGCAAGGAAGTGGAGCGCCTCATGCTCTGGGTCATTGTCGAGCGCGGCAAGGCGCTGTCCTCGCTCAAGTTCGAGGATGCGCTGGCGTATCGCGGCTTTCTGCGCCGCCCCATGCCAGCGCAGCGCTGGACAGGCCCCGCACGCCCGCGTGCGGCCGCCGACTGGCGCCCCTTCCAGGGGCCCCTGTCGCCGCCCTCCGTGAGCTACGCCCTGGCCGTGCTCAGCGCTCTTTTCCGGTGGCTCATCGAGCAGCGCTATGTGCTGGCCAATCCGTTTGCCGGCGTGAAAGGCAAAGGCGGCCGGGTGCAGCCACGCCTGGACGCCACGCGCATGTTCACAGCGCACGAATGGGCGCTGCTGCGCGCCACCGCCGATCAGCTGGAAGATTCACCGGGGGGATGGAGTCTGGCCAGTGCGCAGCGGCTGCGCTTCGTGCTGGACTTCGCTTACGCCACCGGCGTGCGCCCGGGCGAGCTCGTGGGCGCGCGCCTGGGCCACATCCGCCCCGACGCCGCGGGACAGCTGTGGCTGCACGTGCTGGGCAAGGGGCAGCGCGCGGGCTCCGTCGCGCTGCCCGCGTTGGCGCAGGCCGCCCTGCAACGGTCTTTAGCCGAGCGTGGCCTGTCCACGTCCAGCGTCGCCTGGGACCCACGCACGCCCCTGGTGGGTCGCCTGGCCGAGGAGGAGGGCGGGATCACACGCTCGCGCTTGTGGGCCATCGTGCAGCGCTTCTTCGAGCATGCCGCGCAGGCGCTGCAAGGTGTGAGCGTCGCCACGGTGCGCAAGCTGCAGTCGGCCACCACGCACTGGATGCGCCACACGCACGCGACGCACGCGTTGGAGGCCGGCGTGGAGCTGTCCAGCGTGCGTGACAACCTGCGCCACGCCTCGATCGCCACAACCTCGATTTACCTGCACACCGACGACGCGCGCCGCGCACGGCAGATCGGCGCGGCCTTTCCTGCGCCGGGGAATCGCTGAGCGCGGCGGATCGATCGGTCCACTCATCGCGCAAGTCTCGACGCGCGCTGCGCACCGCGCGTGGGAGGCGCCGCGGGCGGTGACAAAGGCCGACCGATACGCCTTCGTGCCCCTAGGTGGCTCGCGGGCGACGTGGGGCCGCTGCGCGGCGTGGCTGGGTCGCAGGGGGGCGCGCTCCAGGGAACGGTAACCCCGCTGCGACGGCCGCCCGCGCCCGCTCGCTGCGCTGGGCCTCGCGCGCTCGCGCCTGAGCGGTCCTGTCGTGCAGGGTTTGTTGGCTCTTGGGGTGGAGCGGGATGGCCCGAAAGAAGCTCCACGGCTGCTCTTCCAAGGCCGCGATGATGCGCAACATCACGGTGTAGGTGGGATTGCCAACGCCGTTCTCCAGTACGCTCAGGTGCGCGCGCGAGACTCCGCTTCGCAGTGAGAACTGCTCCTGCGACAGGCCCAAGCGTTGGCGCCCATGCAGCACGGCGGCGCCAAACAGTTCGTTGTAGGTGGCGCCCCGCTTGGGCTTGGGCCGCGGCGATTCGCCGGCGTGCTGCGCCTTCAACGCGGCCGTCTCGGGCGCCATCGCGCGCATCAGGTCCCACGGTTGTACGTCCACCGCCTCGAGGTAGGTCATCACGGTACCGAGCGTCGGATTGGCCTGGCCGCGTTCGAGCGAGCCGAGGTAAGTGCGTGCCAAGCCCGCGTGCCGCGCGAACGCCGCTTGGGCCATGCCCGCGCGTTCCTCGCGATAGCGTCGCAGCGTCCAGCCCAGTTCTTGAAGCGCGCTGGGTTCTTCTTTGGAGGATCTCATTGAGCGCGCATGCTCGCGCCTCGTACTGCACAAGGCCACACCAGAAAGAGTGGCACCGTACGAAATGGCACTTGATGTAGTGACACGATATGGCTAACATTGAGTTGGTGACTCGCGTTGGGATTCACTTTGAAGATGCACTTTTTTCGGGAGCGAAGATTAATTGCCTTTTCGACAAGAACTTCATCTCCTGCGCGGACCAAAGCGGCTCACGTGGTCCCTTCACAACATTCGAACGGCGCACGGAAAAAAGCAGCGGCGCATCGATCCAGCCTCGCCGTGGTGGATTCGAACTCGGGCATCGCAAGGAGAGAGTCAGCATGTTGGTGACGCCGCTGCCATCCGAGTCGACTGTGCCGGGCAGGACGCGCGAGGTGCACTTGGCGCGCTTGTCTACACATACCAGTGAAGGTTGTTGTGCATCGACGCGCCTTCATGGCCGCGCGTGCGCAACGGGCGGTGCAACAGAACTCAGTTGGAGGCCAACCCTAAAGAGGAGTTGTCGATGCTGCATTTGACCTTGGTCATTCGCGATGGTCTGGATGCGCAGGCGCGGGTGTACGGCGGGACGATCGGGCGCCTGCACTCGCAAACGGGCTTGGCGACCTATCGATGTGAGTTTGAGGATGCGCAGCGCTCAAAGCTGGACGCGGTGACGTTGGAGAACTACCCCCGCTGGGCAGAGCCGGTGGCCTTGTTGGTGGCTCGAGCCATCGAACGCGTGTTGACGTGCGCGCATCAGCTTCCGCAACCGCATCCGGTACAGGCGCCCCGATGCGCTGGCAGCCTGGGTATTGAACTGAATGCTTTCCATCTGCATCGCGTGAACTGGCGGATGCGCGATGCGGCCATGTCGGTCGCCGGGCATTGCGCTGCGCTAGCCGCTCCCATGTCGCCCTGGGCCTTGGCGCAAGCGGCGCTGTGCCTGCAGAGCACGGGCTCGTTGGTCCTGCCGGCGCTGCCCGAGCCGCTTCGCCCGCCCGTTTACGAGTACGAAGGCATTGCCTATTGCCGGTTGCGCGACCTGCCGCTGGACACACGACGGGCCTACTCGCAACTGCGAGCCGGAAGCACCTACCCGGAGATTCCGGGCAGCCCCGATGCACGTTACGCATGGGATGTGCAGCAATTCATCAATGGCGGCCACTGACCTAGGAAAACGCAATGCCGAAGTTCATGAAGACTTGGTGCAGCCAATCCACGGCTTTCGAGTGGAAGTTCGCTGTGCTAGAGAATTGAATGAGGGGCTCGCCTCTGCGAATTCTTCGAGCTCAATGGCTGTGAATCTTTGGAGAGTGAACATCATGCTTGCAACCACGCTAGGAAAAGAGGCAGATTTGTGAGCGAACTGCCCGAGGAGTTCTTCGCCAACCCGGTGCTGCGGATTCACGGGCACACCCACGATCCGTTTGACTCTCGCGTTGGCAATTGCAGGGTCCTGTGCACTGATGCCGTCGATCCGCACTGCTGCCCGTGCGCCCTGAACTCGACCCCTCGAGCCCCTCGATGAATGGTTTTGCATGAACGGTGCCTTCTGGAGCCTGAACAATAAGCTGAGCGACATACGACATGCCGTCGATCGCTCAAACGCAGCGTGGGCGCGCATGGCGGCTTATGAGTTCGCGATTCGCCTGGATCACGCGGTCCGGGAGTGCAACGCATTGCTCGAACAGGCGGGGCCGGAAGCAGACGTGACGCTCGGTCACCGGCAGATGTCGAAGCAACTCGAGAGCATTCGCAGGGCCAACGACAAAGTCCTTGAGAACCTGGCGCGCGGCGACTTCGAACTCGTTGCCACAGAGGTCGATGAACTGACAAAGGCCACCCGTTTTGCAGAGCAAATCTGGGCTCGCCTGGCCGCCAGCGGCGGGCGCACATCGGACCCGTCGTGACGAGGAGGTCAACGTGAGAGTCCTATTTCTTGATATTGACGGCGTGCTGCATCCGGATCCCCTTCAGATCATGATCGGACGAACACTTCGCGGAAAGCCGGTGGCTAGAGCCCGAAAAGTGGAATGGCCCTGCATCTGGGTCGGACTCCTTGCCGAGATGCTTGCCGGTATCGATGACATCGAAGTCGTCATCCATTCTTCATGGCGACTCGCATACACGCTCGAAGAGCTCAGGCTTGCTCTGGGGCCGATCGGCGAGCGCATTGTCGGCGCTACAGAGGGAGCGCAGCGGTGGATGTCAATCCAGGCGTGGGTCGCTGCGAACCCATTGATAAAGGACTACCTGATTCTCGACAACGCGTCAGTCGAGTTTCCGGTGCCTGCACCTGCGCAGTTGCTCCTTTGTCCATCTGATGCCGGTTTGTCTGATCCGCAAGTTCAGGATCGTCTTCGTCGATGGCTGCGTGCTGGATCGAGAGACTTGGGCTGAGGCCCCGATACATGGCCCCTCATGAATGAATGAGAGTTCGTATGCGCATCCTGATCTTGTCCGACTTGCATATCGAGTTCGGGGCGTTTGAGATCCCCGGTGGGGTTGACTTCGACGTCGCCGTGCTGGCCGGGGACATTTGCAAGCCAGGGGACAAGAGCGTGAGATGGGCGCAAGCGAGCGATGCATTGAGAGGAAGACCGGTCATTCTGGTGCCTGGCAACCACGAGTTCTACGGGTGTCGCATGGATCGGACGCTCAAGGAGATGCGAGATCTGACTGTTGGCAGTAACGTTCATCTTCTCGACGGCGATGAGTGCATCTTGAATGGAGTGCGCTTTCTTGGCGCAACCCTGTGGACGGACTTCGCGTTGAGGATCCAGACGGCCCATGGCTTGATCAGCGACAAGCCGCAGGCAAGCAACGAAGTGGAGCTTGCGCTGAACGACTATCGACTCATCAAGGTGATGGACCGACATGCCCGGCCTGGCACAGCAGATGAGCTAGTAGGAAGGCGACTTCGTGCGCGCGACACGTTGCGCATCCACAGGGAGCAGCGCCAATGGCTGAGCGAGCGTCTTCGCGAGCCTTTCTCTGCGAAGACGGTGGTCGTTACCCATCATGCGCCGCACAGAAAGTCAGTGGTGCCCACGTACGCCACTGACTGGGTATCAGCAGGGTTTGTGAGCGAACTGCCCGAGGAGTTCTTCGCCAACCCGGTGCTGTGGATTCACGGACATACCCACCATTCGTTTGACTATCGCGTTGGCAATTGCAGGGTGCTGTGCAATCCGCGAGGCTATGTGAACCGGTGGTCCGCAGCCATTGAGAACGATCAATTCAATCCCGGCCTCGTGGTGTCGGTATAGGGCCTGACCTCGTTCGCGACACTCGTGATTGACACCGCGTGCTTGGCCGGCATGCAACAAAGGGAACAAAGAGTTGACGTTGCCATATGAAAGACGGAGAGCGTTGGAATGGGCCGGCGAGACGATGAGGGAACTGGCCTTTCAACCGGATAGAGATGAAGAGCTTTGGGGTGGGCCGGTGCCACCCAGGTCGCGACAGATGGCCGAGCGCATCCTGAGGCACTACCCGGAGCCTTGGCAGCTTGCTGCGGCGGTCAAGAGTTACAAACCGCTCAACCTATGGATCAGCGAAGAACCGGAAGAGTCGTCCCGGCGCAGTTAGGCCGATACGCCGTGACAAGCGCAAGATGTCGCAGGCAACAACATCCGCACGCGCCGCTGCCGGGAACTCGACTGACAGCGATTCATGGAGCTAGCGACCACGCCCCTCAGCCTCCGGATTCCCGCTAGCGTGGACGCCTTCTCGGCGCACCAGCATCGCCAAGGCGTGCTGCCGTCTGCCGCTGTGGCGGCACATTCGTGTGGCTGTGTACCGAACCGATGGACATGCGTGCCGGCGCCGACACCACCCTGGCGTATGCGGCTGGCCGGCAAGGGGGCAGCGAACACACGTTGATGCAGAGGCATCGTTGTAGGAGGCTCGTGTCCGTTTAAGTTAGGCGGACAGATGGACACTTACGGAATGGATTTGATGGGTCGGCGTCGTCGGCGTCGACATAGCTCGGAGTTCAAGGCAGCGGTGATCCAGGAGTGCATGCGCCCCGGTGTGTCGATGGCGGCGGTGGCACTGGCGCACAGCTTGAACGCGAACATGCACGCCGCGCGCCTGAATGCTCAACGTGAGCGCATTGTCCAGCGAGATCGTCGTCGAGGACCGGATCCCCCACGGACAAAGACGGACAAGCAGCGGGTCCAGCAGGCGCGCCGGATCGGCATCCACGAAATGTTCGAGCTTGGCTGTGAGCGCATCGAGCTTGGCTCGATCCTCGGATTGAAGCATCAGGATCTCAGCCATCTTTCCCGCGTTACGCTTGATGTCTAGAGCCATGGCAGTCGAATCAGTAGTTGCGGTGCGCTGATGACAGAGGCGATTCGGGATTTCAATACGATCGCCGAGAAAGGCGAAACGTCGTGCGCTCCCATGTGACGGCGTTGCTCGGTTCGAGTCATCACGGCGGCGTGATTCACGCCCGACTTCACTCGGTTCTTCTTTCGCCGCACCCTGCACGGTTTGTTCTGCAAGCATGGTTGGTGCACAAACGCGTGTCGCGTGGTTTCATTCGCTGTCGCCATCGCCCAGAAAGCAAGAAGACCGTGACTCATTCGTCGCGGCACATCGTCACAGAGCGCTACGTGTAGTTCGTCGCTGCGTGCTCGTCCCTCGAATGCTTTTTGGGAGTTGGCGGCGAATGCGAGCATGCGCCGCGTCGGCGCGCCAAGGCGGCCGGAACGAGCGATGCTGCGGGCGCTGATGGATGGGCTCATCATGTGGCAAAGCGCACGAGCAGCTCGGACTGCGCTTCATTCGCTTGCGCCGCGTTCCCGAACGAATCCAAGTAGGCAGCGCCCGTCTTGAAGCGATGCACGAGCCTGGGCTCTTCCTGTCGCAGCAGCCGCAGTTCGCTGACAGCGTGCAAGATCCAGCCGTTCGCATCAGTGGGAAGCATTCGACCGATGAAGAACAGCGTGCCCCGGCGCGAGCTTCTTGCAAGATCAATGAGATCTTGGTCGAACGCGATCGCCACGGTTCTCGTGGAACGCTCCCCGTGGTCTAGGTCACTGACCCTATAGGAGGCAATCCACCACGGCAGCATCTCCTCAATGCTGAAGACGCGCCACCAGGTTGAGTCAGGCCGATCATCCTCGGAGCTTGCCACCGAATCGGCGAAAGTGGGGTGCGTGGTGAACATCGAAGATTCCTTGGAGGCAGTCGCGCCGTTCGAACGCCGAGGGCTTGGTGTTCGAGTCCCGGCGACCGCGCAGCCGCCGTGGTCTCTGGATCTGGCGATCCCAAGTCGACAGCGAACCACCGGGAGACATGTGGCCATAGTTCCTGTGCTCTGGACAAAAAGGGCATCTGTTTTTTGTCGGCGTGCAGTCGCCGCGCCGCCAAGGTGACAATGTTAATTATAAGGAGTGTCCTTGAATAGTGGATTCTTATTTGGAGTGGTCTTTCTGCATACAAGGCCGGAGGATGCGCGCCGATGGCAACGAGCGCGACAAAACTGCAAAACAAGAATCGGCATCTGGAACTCTTGGGCCAAGCGCTTCGCGCCGCGCGGGAACGCACGGGCATCTCGCAGGAAGAATTGGCCAGTCGTGCAGGGCTGAACCGGGCCTACGTCGGATGCGTCGAGCGCGGAGAGCGCAATCCGACGCTGGGCAACCTCATGGCGCTGATGGAGGTGACGGGGGAGGCACCGGGTGACGTGCTGTCGCCCGTGCATCTAGAGCACCGGGCCGCAGGACCGCAAGGCCAGCCCAAGGCGCAGCAGCGCGGTGCCGCTGCAGTGGCGCTGGAGAGCTATAGCGAGATGTTCGGCAATGCGCTTCAGATGGAGCGCAAGCAGGTGGGCCTGTCGCAGGAGGAACTGGCCGCCGACACGGGGTTGTCGCGCGTGCACTTGAGCCAGCTCGAAAGTGGCCGCATGAACCCCAGCTTCCTGACCACCATGCGTATCCTTGAGGTGCTTCAGGTCGCGCCGGCGGTCTTCTTTCAACACTTCACGCTGCATGGCCCTGGCGCTAGTCCGATGCCCGATCGGCGGGAGAGCAAGGGGGTGAGGCACGCGGCCGCGCGAGCCCACAAGAAACCGGGTGCTGTGTAGGGGGCAGGGCGCGTACAAGGCGTTGGCGCAACCAAGCGCAGGGCTGCCGGCTGTCGCCAACTAGCGCATTGCCAGGTCGCGCGAGCTAAGTGCTTGTCGGGAAGAGGGAAAGCGGTCGTCAGTGACGATAGCACGCCCTTATCGAACCCGAACTATGCGCGAGGATACGGTCGGGCGCAATGTCGCAGAATGTTTGGGCCTGTGCGACACCTGCCCTGCGGTCGTCGTCGTGCATCGCTCTGCGCGCCAGTCTCCGGGCAGGTATCTCACAACCCTAAACAGTTGCGGTCATTCACGCCGCAAGCAAGTGGACGGCAGCTTCCGGCCAGCCGAGGACGGCATTGGGCATTGTGCTGCGCTGGGACGTGACCGTCGACCAGCATGCATGCCGGTGACCATCGAGAACTCAGGAAGCACCAGGACGATGTGAACTTGGGAGGGCTCAGTGTCTGACCACAGATGCTTCAACCACAATAAAGCGCGCTCCGGGGTCAGCCCGACGCCGCTGAACTCAAGCACGTGAAGTGCGCTCTCGGCCAGCAGTGACTGCAGCAGGTCGCCCTCCGGTGGCTGTCGCAAGTCAATCAGGAGGTGCAGATGGCGTACCTCCTCGGTAGCAGGCTCCTGGCCGACTCTGTAGCCCGCGAGCATTGTGAATAAGTCGACGGTAAGGCCACTGCCAGCGGCGCCGTACAGCGGCGTCGCGCCAATGCCTCGTTTCGCCGACGTTGTGGTCATTGGCCGCCAACCGCAATTTGTTCGTGCGGCGGCGCCTGCAATGGGCGGCAGAGTGCGACGCATGTGCCGGCCTTCTGCGCCGCACCAGGCCGAAAGTGTCCGACGGAGTGGTTCGCAACGACGATCGCGTTCGTTGAAGCCAAGTCCTTCCAAGCTTTGCTCATGCTCCTGGCATCAACCACGGGCAGGTTTCCCCCAACGGATGTCACGACCAGCACTTCTGTCCTTCGCAGCACCCGAAGGCCCTCGTCGACATCGGAAAGCTCCACCTTGCTCGTCGTTGGGCTCCAATTTCCGCGGACCATCTCGGAAGGCTCTTGCGCTGTGCCCAACGCCATCCAGATGTCATCTGTGTCAGCCTCGGCCAAAGCGTGAGGCGCCATCACTGTTGACAGCGTTTGGTAGAGCGCGAGAGTGGTGTCTGCAAGCCCCCCTGGCTTGGTCCGGACATAGGAGGGGTGACCGGCCAGGGCCTGCCAGGCCGCTGGGTCTTCCGCGACGACCACCAAGTTGCGGACGCAGAGGTGCTCGTTATTCCGCAAAGCAGCCAGCACTGCGTTGACCTCATCGAGCGAGAAGGCATCAAGCTGGGTCGGCAAGGCTACGATGGCGCTCACGCAGGCAGAAGGCAGGTCACCGAACAGCGCCGAGATGCCTGAGCGCACGCTTTCGAAGTCGAAGACCTGGTGCCGTTCGCGCACATGGAGCACGGCACCCAATAGGAATGGCATGACGCTTGGGTCACTTTCAGTGTTGCCTCTCAGCTGCGCGACGACGGTGAGGCAATGGAACGCGTCCCCGCCTTCACTCGCGAGGAACCCCCCGTGCGCGACGAACAAATCGGCGGTCCTATTCGCTGGCGTAAGGGGTACCCGGCTCGAGGGGAAAAGGGGTTCAAAGCTGCGGGCCACAGCGTTCTCACTTCCTTGAACTGGCCGCTGCGGAGCCTTTGGGTCGAGCGAACTCGAACGACTTGCCGGCGAACGCCTCGTCGGCCAGGTTTCCTTCCTCCGCGAAGGCGAAACATATGCCCAGCTTGGGTGGTAGCTTACCTACGTGGTCGGTCCACCGTTCCCCCTCCGTCGACGGCTTGTGGTCCTGCCAGAGGCCTGAGTCAAAGTCGTCGCGCACGCGCTCGCTCAGGAATATGCCCAGAACCATGCGAGCATGCGGGGAGACCTTGTACTTCTTGACGGCCGCCGTGCGCCGGTCGAGCTCGATAGAGAATCGTTTACCTTCAACAATCTGATTGCGCATCTGCGAGAGCGTCCTGATGTCCTTTTTGAGTCCGGACGGTCCGGGCTTGGCTCGCGGTGTGTACTTCAACTCGACGGACACGAGCACCTCAGTATCGGAGCAGATGACGGTGTCTACGAAGACGTGGCGCTTCTTCGCGTCGGCCTGCCCCCCGTCCACTTTTGCCGGCGGCATTGCAACCTTGACGCCAACGTAGACTTTGAATGCGTCTTGCGAAGCAGTCCGAAAGTGCGAATAGAACGCGGCTTGCAGACAAGCCTCCGAGTTCAGCCGCTCTGACTCATAGTCGCTGCAGCAGGCCAGCCAGGCATCTCGAACGTAGGTGAGAGCAGTTTCGACATCTTGGAGGCTCGTTGTCTTTTCATTGCTTGGTTTGGGCATGGCTTGGGGGCTAGTGTTGAGAACAGGGTGGCTCACATGCGACGCTGCGCGCCCGAAGCGGGGAGATTTTGGAGCGATTCATGTCACCCCCTCTTGCCACTGCCATAGCTTCCTGGCAGTCGATGCCCGCCCAGTTTTGTGCCCTCCAGGGCGGGCATCCGAATTGGCGAGCGAGGCTCAGGGCCTTGTGGGGCCCCGTTGTGCGCGGTGATTCGAGCATTCAAACCGGCAGCCAAGGCTTCGGCGTCGTCACATCTTTGGATGGCCGCCTTGATGTCTCCTTCCAACTTTTGCAGCCTTTTTTTGAGGTCCGAAACCTCTTCGGCGTGCGCCGCCTTGAGATCCTCCATCTCACGACGGAAATCCAGCTTTCTTTCGGAGTAGTCCTCGGAGAGACGCCTCAAGTTCTCTTGGTGGGACTTCGCTTTGTCGACACTTGCCATCGCCCGCTTCAGAAAGGCCGTGGGCACCTCAACATGCCATATGCCCAAGCGCGAACCCAGGTCACGCTGGGTCACCGCGATGAAAGGAACACTCTTCTTGGTCAGGAACAAGAGGGCTCCAGGGAGTTTGTACTTTCCAGATTCGATCGAGTTCCTAATCCAACGAATTTTCATAGCTGTGGTTGTCGTGAAAAGTTGCGTAACGTCGACGGCCTTTGGTGCAAGAAATGCCGCGACAGCGAGAAATGCGTGAAGTCCAGTCTTGAGGCCACCAGGCAGGGCTTATCTCCTTGATGCTACGGGCATATTAGGCCGGTGTCAGTGAATCGCCTCGGCTTCCCTAGACACTTTTGAGCCGTTGGAAATGGCGTCGTCAGCCACTCGAGGGTTTCTGCGCGGCAAAGTCTGCACGACCTTGGAATCGATCGTCGATGCTTCAACGCTCGCAGCACCCGAATGACCGCAGCCCGTCTAATTCCGTTGAAAAACTCGTTTCGAACGCTGGGCCACCCGCGATACGCAGCACTGGCTTTTGGGTTTCGTGTTCGTCAGCAGTATCGAATCGTTCGCGAAGCTCCTGCGGGTGTTTTCACGCCGTTTTGAAGTGCATTGCTTGTACTGGCATCAATCGCTTCGCCATGCGTCTCAGGTTCTGAGCGGTTGCCGCCAACAAGAATTCGTCATGTGCTCCGCTCAGTCCTCGTAGACGCAGCCGATCGAGTTTGAGAATGCGCTTGAGGTGCGCAAAGAGCATCTCGACTTTCTTTCGATCGCGCCGCGACTGCGTGTACTGCGGCGTGTCGGCGAGTTCGCGAGCGACATCCCGTGAGCGCTCGTGCACGCTGCGCGTGATCCTTCGGCTGAGCATATTGGGGTATTGGGGCAGCACTGTTGCTTCATTGGGCATGCCATGCAGTCGTGCTGACTCGCGCTGTAGATGATCGTTCCGGCCTTGGTGATGCGCTCGCGTGGCTTGGCGAACTGGCGACGATCACTCAGTAGAGCGTGGCCTTGCGGGCAGCGGTATTCGTTGGCTTGATCATTCCACAGGAACTCACTGCTCGACAGCGTACCGTCTTTGCGCTCGCTCTTGTCCATCACTGGCACATGCGGCGAGATGCCCTTATCTTCGACCATCCACCCGAGCATCGGGCCTGTTCCATACGCTGTATCGCCAACCAAGCGATGGGGCTTCATGCCGAAGCGTTCCTCCACGCGATCAATCATCGTCTTGGTTGATCGGCGGGCGACAATTATCTTGAGCGGCGTGTTGCCTCACGAAGGAATGTTACCCGGCGGCTGGTTGTCGTTTGATCTTCTTTTTCAATCCTTTGGTTGAAGGCTGTGGGCATGTGGGCGAAGGGTGCGGCGGTGGGCAACGCAGCCGCGCAGCGGCGCGTTGTCCACGGTCGCAGCCGGTGCGCCGCAGGCGCATCGTCCACATGTCCATGGCCTGCCGGGCGCGAAGCGGCCGGCCCCCTCGGCATCGCGTAAGGTGATCGACTGCGTTCAGACTTCGGCCGGCATTGCATCGGCCTTGCGCAGACCGCCCAGGACCATTTCGGTGATGCGCGCGCTGCGCCAGGCCTTCACGCGTCGCTGCAATGTGCGCAGCTGCGCCTTGCCGTCGTAAATCTCCGGAACCATCGCCACCAGCCGAGCCATCAAGGCCTTGGCGGCTATCGAGGGCTCCGCGATCAGCCACCCTTCAATCACTGGCCACGCGTCGGCGAACGGGTCCGTGCGGGTGCGCCACCAGTGTTTGGCCTGCGGCTGCTTGCGATGCGTCGGACGCACTTCGCCTTCGGTCCACGCCGACGACAAGCCCTGAAGGAAGGTTGCGACATCGGCCTCGCTTCTCGGCACCACTTCCCTCGGCACGCCGTGCGCCGTGATCTCGCTCAACGTCTGCTGCGCGCTGCGGATTTCCTGCAGCAGCCGCACGGGGTCGAGTCGCTTGAATTGCGCCGTCAGCTTCTTCTTGATCGCCGGATCAACACCGGCGTGGGCAAGAAGCCGTTCACATGGCGTCGCCGGTGCGAAGTAGACCTTGTGCACGCGAGCGCCGTCGCGCGTCTTGGACTTCAGCTTGAATGACGGTTGGAAGAAGTTGATGTACAAGCGCGACGAGTCGTACAGCCGCGCCAGGGCCTTCGTAGCTTCGCGACCGCTCAGGCGGCCATAGCCGACCAGCCGTCGAACGATCGCGCCGTTCTTCTGCTCGACCCAGGCCTGGTCGTTCTTCTTGTAGGGCCGTGATCGCGTCTGCTCAAGCCCGCGCCCCTTGCAATAGTCGAACACGGCCTGGCTCATGAAGGTGCTCTCAAGGACCTGACGCCGGCCGAATATGCCCGTAGCATCAAGGAGATGAGGCCTGCCTAGTGGCCTCAAGACCAGCCGGGACTAACACTCCGGGTGGCTCGAAGAACCAGAGCGGATCAAGACCAGCCGGGACTAACACTCCGGGTGGCTCGAAGAACCAGAGCGGATCATCACCACCCATGGCGGTCGATCCGGGCGCCTATGGCATCCTCCGACCAACAAGATGAGGGGCCGCCGTTGATGCGGCGAAGAGGATGGATGAGCAGGCGGGGGATGACCACAAGCTCGCGGCGCTACTGGAGGCGTGCGAAGCTTTCGACACAGACGTTAGAACGCTGCTCGGCAAATGCGAAGCACGAGACAAGCGGGGGCGAATCGCCACAGCACTTTGCACACCGCTGCGTTTGAGCATGGCTTTAGCGGGCGCGTCTTCTTGGAAGTTGGTGAGACTGGGACCGCTTTTGTCGCTGTGCCGCGTCCACTTTCAGGCAGTGGTCCGTGCCACCTGTACCGCCGAATGCGCATCGGACGATTGGCTTGACAAATTCACCGCGCCGGTCGGCCCGGGCCATGTCGAGCCTTCCGATCCGCTGTCGATCGGTAAGATGATCAAGCACGCCAGCGGCAAGGTGCAGTACATGAGCGATGGGTACGCCCTGCTCATCGCCATCGTTCCGGCCACGCACTCAGCGTCCACAGCGCCGCTTAAGCGGTAGTCCATGATGCCGTCCTACCCCGTCTACACCCTGATGGTGCGATCTAGAATCGCAACTCTCTCCACCTCTCTACCGCGAACACTGCAGTGAAGGCTGTCGGCGACGGTTATCCTGCGGGAGCGGAGACTGCGTACCACCGGGCGATCGAGATCGCCGAGCACCAGGGGGCACTGCTGCTATCGCTGCGCGCAGCGACCGCACTGGCGGTGTTCCTGCATCCACTGATTCGGAATCGCGCTGCGATAGTTCTCACCGTGGGCATGAATGGCCGGTCCCTGTCGATCCGCCCGTCGGCTCGTTCTGGGCGCTCAGCTCGAATGACCGCTTCGGCGAGACTCCGACGTCCGCTCGGGCACCTTCTCGACATCGAGCAGTGACCCCGGTTCAGGGGAGAGGGAGAGACTGCTGATCGGCAGCTTGCGGCCATCGGTGTCAGCCAGGCTGAACGTCCGCAAACGCTGGCGGATTCAACGGGTCGATGCAACACACTAAAAGCTGCGTAAGCAGAAGGAGTGTTGCAAATGAAGTATCGAACGCGCACCTACTACACAGACGCTCAGAAGGCACTGATGTGGGATCGATGGAAGCAAGGCTGGACGCTTCATCAGATTGCCCACTTGTTCAATCGATCGCACACCTCGGTGCAGGGGATTCTGTCTCGCACCGGCGGCTTCCGGCCACCGTTGCGCAGTCGCTGCGCAACAGCGCTGGCCCTGGCTGAGCGAGAGGAGATCTCGCGTGCTGTGGTGAACGGCCAATCGATTCGCTCCATTGCTGCTCTGCTGGGTCGAGCGCCGTCGACCATCAGTCGCGAGATCAACCGCAATGGCGGTCGATCGGAATACCGGGCCGCTCAAGCAGAAGGCGCTGCCTGGGATCGTGCGCTTCGCCCCAAGCAATGCAAGCTTGCTGAGAACCGTGCCCTCGCACGGGTCGTAGCCGATAAGCTGCGCCTTCTGTGGTCACCTGAGCAGATTGCCGGATGGCTCCAACATACGTACCCGGGCGACGAGAGCCATCACGTGTCACACGAGACCATCTACCGCAGTCTGTTCATTCAAGCGCGCGGAGCCTTGAAGAAGGAACTGCTGGAGCATCTGCGACGAACTCGCGGCATGCGCCGCTCACGGCACTACACCCAGAAGACGGCAACCCATGGGCAAATCGTGGACGCCGTGTCGATCAGTGAGCGGCCAGCGTCTGTCGAGGATCGTGCAGTGCCTGGCCACTGGGAAGGCGACTTGGTGTTTGGCAGCGGCAACAGCCAGATCGCCACGTTGGTTGAACGCCAGACGCGGTACGTCATGTTGGTGAAGGTGGGCGGAAAAGACACCCTGACCGTCGTGGATGCGCTGATCAAGAACGCTCGCAAGCTGCCGCAGGAGCTCTACAAGTCGTTGACCTGGGATCGGGGTAAAGAGATGGCTGCCCACAAGCGGTTCACGATGGCCACCGACATCCAGGTGTTCTTCTGCGATCCGCAAAGTCCCTGGCAACGCGGAAGCAACGAGAACACGAACGGCCTGCTCAGGCAATACATGCCCAAGGGCATCGACATCTCTGGCTACTCGCAGCATCAGCTCAATGCGATCGCGAGACAATTGAACGAGAGACCGCGCAAGACGCTTGGCTTCCAGACGCCCGCTGAGATGTTCAGCGAATCCGTTGCATCAACCCGTTGAATCCGCCCTGCAGACCGTACCTACTCGTGCAGAAGTTTGGAATGGGGCAGTGCGCGGCTAACCGCGCTCTTGGCAACCTGACCGGCCGCGAAGGCGCCATAAACCCGCCTCACCCCCATCGCGGCGCCACACAACGCGTCAGAAAATCCACTTGATAGCCCAGAGGCGCGGAAGACCGGGCTGACAATGCGCGCGAGCAGAGGAAAGCGTGCTGGGTGTCCTGGAGGCGCTGTTGTCGCCGAAGACGTTACAGTGACGTCTCCGGAGGAGAGCATGTCCAACGTTGTAGTTTGCGCGGATGTGTGATGACCGCTGAATTGTCTCGCCTGCAGAGTCCTGCCGCGATCCAAGCCGCCTTGGACGAGTTCGTTCGCCTGGGACGTTCTGCCTTTTTGGCCCGCTATGGTTTCGGCAAGTCTCGCGACTTCATGGTCCGCGATGCGAAGACCGGGCAGCTGTGTGACTCCAAAGCCATCGTCGGGGCTGCGTTCGGCCATCAGTTTCCGGACGAAGGGCCACTCCGAGCCGCCGACTTTTCCGGCGGAGAAGCCACCATCGTTCCCAGGCTCCAGCGCTTGGGTTTCGAAGTGGTGCGCATAGGAGAAGACTGGAGCGCAACCGAAGTACAGGCAACCGTGGCCTCCTACTTTGAGATGCTGAGGTTCGAGGCTGCCCAGCAGCACTACACCAAGACCGAATTCAACGCCCAATTGCGCCAGCAATTGCGAGGGCGCAGCAAGGCCTCGGTCGAGCTGAAGTTCCAGAACATCAGCGCCGTCCTGCAGGGCCTAGAGCTGCCCTTCATCTCCGGCTACAAGCCCCGGGCTAATGCACAGCTCCTGCTGCGCCAGGCGGTCCAACAGTTCGTGCTGGACCATTCCGATGTTCTTGGCCAAGTCGTGGACGCCTTGGAAGAGGTCAAGGAACCTGGGGGGGCCTCCTTCCGCGCGTCTGTCGTCGCAGCTCCGCCGATCGAGACGGTTCTCCAGGTGAAGAAGGACCTGCCCAAGCCGCGCCTGCCGCGCAAGGTGGATTGGGCACAGCGCGACGAGGCTAACCGCCAGCTTGGCCGTGCAGGCGAACAGTGGGTGATCGGCTTTGAGCAGCTGCGCCTCAGCGAAGCAGGCTATCCGGAGCTCTTCCAGCAGCTGGACTGGGTTTCCGATCGGCTGGGAGACGGTGCGGGCTACGACATCCTCTCCCATGAGAGACCCGGTGTGCACCGCTTCATCGAGGTCAAGACCACCAACGGTGGGCATGCGTCCTCTTTCATCATCAGCCGCAACGAACTGGAGTTTGCGGCCGAAAAGGAGGATGCCTTCCACCTATATCGGGTCTTCCAGTTCCGGGAAGCACCCAAGGTCTACGTTCTCAAAGGCAGTCTTGCCGAGCAACTGCACTTGGAGCCGATCGACTATCGCGCGTCCTTTCGGCGCCTGTTGGCTTGAATCCGCATGACCGAAAAGCTCTGTCCCTTTTGCAACTTGCCTCCCGCTCGCATCGAGGGGCAGAACCAACATGCGGTGTGGATTCGGGATGGCTTCCCGGTCTCGCCCGGCCATAGCCTCGTGATCCCCAAGCGGCACGTGAGGTCGTTCTTCGAGGTCTCGGCCGAGGAACGGGTCGCGTTGCTCGAACTTCTGGACCAAGCAAAGGCAGCGGCGCAGTTGGAACTTCGTCCGGACGGGTTCAACATCGGGATCAACGACGGGCCCGCGGCGGGCCAGACCGTGCCGCACCTGCACATCCACCTGATCCCCCGCTTTGACGGTGATCAGGCCGATCCTCGCGGTGGCGTGCGATGGATCATCCCGGAGAAGGCAGACTACTGGAGTTCGCGAGATTGACGGCCGCTTCGCCGGCGCCCTCGGCCGAAGTGCAACTTGCGTTTCTGAGCAAGCTGCAGCGCCTGTTCGCGGAGGGCGATTTCACGGCGACTTACAAGTTCGCGCTGCTGATCGCACTGTCCGACCTGGCAGTGGAGTGGGGCACCGATAACGCAGGCGAACTCCCGCTCTCCATCCAGCAAATTGCGGATCGCTTCGTGCAGCTGTATTGGCGCCATGCACTGCCCTACGGGACCGGCGGGCCGGACACGCAGGCGGGTGTGCTGGTCCAAAACCTGGGCGTGCAGGCCGCCGTGCTGACGAGCATTGCAGCATTCCGGGCTAGTTCCGGAGCGTCGACCTCGACGCAGGCGCGCGCCATGCCGTCCTACAAGGCCCTCGTCACCAGGGTGGCCGGCGTGGTTTCCGCGCAGCCGTTGACCTACCTGCAGAACTTTGGCGGTGTCACCGACCCGTTTCTCTACGAGCGGACGGGGCCCGGCATGATCCAGCTCAAATCCAACGTGGCCTATTGCCTTCGCCGCTTCCACCCCTTGGTGCAGCAACTGGCGCGTACGCACTGGGTGGACCACATCAAGACCAACCGACGCAACCACGGCATCTTGGGCGACGCCGGGGACCTGGAGGACTTTCTGTTCGGGATCTCGAGGCAATCGCTGGCCATCATGAGCACGGGATTGCGCAAGCTGGACGGCGCGTACTGCTTCTACTGCGGGCAGGGCATGCACAACGCCGATGTCGATCATTTCATCCCGTTTGCGCTCTACCCGCGCGACCTGGCCCACAACTTTGTGTTGGCGCACCCTCAGTGCAATCGGAGCAAATCGGACTCCTTGGCGGGCAAGACGCATCTCGAGCGCTGGCTGCAGCGCATGGACAAGCAGTCGGCGCAGTTGGTGGAGATCGGCGCGTCCGCCGGCGTAGCAGTGGACGGTCGAACCGTACATCGCGTGGCGGCGTGGGGCTATGCGAACGCCGAGGCCGCCGGGGGGAGGGCGTGGATCAGGCCGACATCGTACGAACCGATCGGCCTCGACCACTTGGCGCTTCTGGGGACCGCCTGATGGCGCGTACTTGGAGGCCCTCCGCACCCGGCAAACTGTTCACGAGTGCCGCCGAATGGACCGTGGAGCTGGATGGAGGAAACCTCCGGATCGCAATGGGAGGCCAGCACAGGGTGATCAGCGTCGGCGAGCTGGTAAGCCTTGCTGTGAAGCCGGGCATCTTCTGGGCGACGCTGTCCCTCTCATTTGCGAACGACAAGCACCTCGAGCTTGACGGGATTCCCAATGACGAGGCTCAGCAGTTGGAGCGTGAAGTCATTTCGGCGCAAGAGGCCAGGCGCGAGCGCGAACAGATCGAGCTCCTGCTGCGCGACTTCGACCGGCAGGTTCAACCGATCGTCCGCTGGTCCCTGTCGACGATCGAGGCCTGCAAGCGCCAGATCGCGCGCCGCGGTTGGCTCGGCCACGAATTCGTGCAACGCATGGCAAGTTCAAAGCCCGCGCTGACGAAAGCCGTCATGGCTAAGCCCCAGGTCCAGCAGCACTTGGCCACCCAGCCGCGGGCCGTACAGGATGCTGTTCGCATGTGGGAACGCTCACTGGACGACTTCGCGCAGGGCGTCAATCAACGCCACGCAGCCAAGGTTGCTGAGGAGGATCGAACGTTTTTTGATCAGGTGGAGAAGTCCCCCTTGACCACTGAGCAGCGCAATGCCGTGGCCTGTTTCGACAGCCGTGTGCTGTTGGTGGCTTCTGCCGGCTCGGGGAAGACCAGCACCATGGTGGCCAAGGCCGGCTATGCGCTTCGTCACGGCTACTTCGCACCGGAGCGCATGCTCCTGCTGGCTTTCAACAACGATGCGGCGGCCGAACTGCGCGAACGCCTCCGGGCCCGGCTCATGCCCTTGGGCCTGCCTGCTGACCAGGTCAACGCCAAGACCTTCCACGCCTTCGGCCTGGAGGTCATCGGAGCGGCCACGGGTAAGAGGCCTTCACTTGCGTCCTGGCTAGAGGGCGGCCAAGACTTGGCGACGGTAGTGAGCTTGGTGGATGAGCTCAAGGATCGCGACCGCCTGTTCCGAACCCAGTGGGACCTATTTCGCATCGTGCTGGGGCAGGACCTACCCAAGTTCGGGAAGGAGCAAGACAACCCCAGCGCTTGGAACAGCCAGCAGCGCCGAGGCGGCTTCTGGACGCTCAACGGCGAGATCGTCAAAAGCCAAGGGGAGATGGTTCTCGCGAATTGGCTCTTCTACAACGGCGTGCGGTATGTCTATGAAGGCGCTTACGTGCACGACACAGCCGACGCGAACCATCGGCAGTACCGTCCTGACTTCTTCTTTCCTGATGCCAACGCCTACTTGGAACACTGGGCCTTGAACGAAAAGGGCGAGCCGCCCAAGGAGTTTGTGGGCTACAAGGAAGGAATGGCCTGGAAGCGTGCGTTGCATCAAGAGCGCCAAACGACGCTGCTGGAGACAACGATGGCCGAGCTCTGGTCGGGCCAGGCACTCGTGTATCTTGAGCGCGAGCTGCAAAAGTTGGGCGTGAACCTGGATCCCAATCCGGAACGGCCCGTGCCCGGCCGCCAGCCTATCGAAAACCCCCGACTTGCGGGCACGTTCAGGTCATTCCTCACGCACGTGAAGAGCAACCGCCTGTCAATGCACGACTTGCGCGCGCGGTTGGATCAGGGCGCTGCCGGGGAATTCCGCTTTCGCCACGAAGTGTTCCTGCAACTGTTCGACAAGCTATCACAGGCCTGGAGCGAGAAGCTGCGCGCCGAGGGGTGTATCGACTTCGAGGACATGCTTAACCTGGCTATCGACTGCATCGAGTCGGGCGAATGGGCGAGCCCCTACGAGTTGGTAATGGTCGATGAGTTCCAAGATGCCAGCCAGGCGCGCGCCCGAATGATGGCCGCATTGATGCGCGGTGAGGACAATTACATGTTTGCCGTGGGCGACGATTGGCAGGGGATCAACCGGTTCGCCGGTGCCGACCTCGCGGTCATGACGGGCTTCGAGGCACGATTCGGCAAGGCCACGACACTGAAGCTGGAGACGACGTTTCGGTGCCCTCCATCGTTGTGCGAGATCAGCAGCACCTTCGTGCGCAAGAACCCGAGTCAGATCGCCAAGCAGGTGCGTTCACCGAAGGCGGACATCGTTGATCCAGTGCGAATCGTTCGGGTACAAGAGGAGCGGTTCATCCGAGCAGCGGTCGAGCAGCGGATCCGCGAAATAGCGCAGGGAGCCGCCGTCCTGGGGAAGAAGGCCTCGGTGTACTTGCTGGCTCGCTACCAGAAGGATCGCGCCTTCATGCCGATGTCGTACGACAGCCAGTGGGCCGAGGTTTCTTTCCTGACAGTGCATCGCTCGAAGGGGCTGGAGGCCGATCACGTGATTGTTCCTCGGGTGACGGCGGAGACGCTGGGATTTCCGAGCAAGATTGCGGACGACCCCGTCTTGCAGTTGGCGATGCCATCCCGTGAAACGTTCGAGTTCGCGGAGGAGCGGCGTCTCTTCTACGTGGCGCTCACGCGTGCTCGGTCAACCGTGACGCTGATCACGGTGCAGCACATTGAATCGAGCTTTATCAGCGAAATCGTAAGGGAGCAGGGACTGCGTGTGCTCAATGCAGACGGGACAGAAGGCGATAGCGAACTCTGCCCCAAGTGCGGCAAGGGGTTTCTCCGGCCGCGCAAGTCCAAGTTTGGACCGTTTGTGTCTTGCAGCACGTTTCCGAGATGCGACTACAAGCGCGACGGGCGCCAATCGCGACGGTCGTAGTCGGAATGGATGGCAACTGTGGGTCGGCGTGGCCTGAAGGCATCTCGAACGCGTGCTTCAGACTGTAAGCTGCCGGTCGCGCTCAATTTCTGTGACTGCTGCGTGCGGACTCCGGAAGATCGCGGCTGAGTGTGTCGCGCCGGCGTTTGCATAACCAGTAACCTCAAACGGCCTTGCTGCGCCTCCAGGCGCTTTGGCAGACCTTCCTTAGGGCCCGCCGTCCGCAGCCCGGGAGGGCCACGGACGGCCTCTCGTTCTGACGCTCCTCAGAGACGAGCCTGCGCTTGCTGGCGGACTGCTTCTGGCAAGCTGGGGCAGCTTGCCACGCGTTGATCACCAATGGTGCCCGCCACCCATGCGATGTGATGCGGCAGCACACGCATCCTGGCGCCCACAAGGGCGTTGTGAACCGCGTCGGCGATCCCCGCCGTACCAAGCGCGCGTTCAACATCAACATGCTTCAAAAGGTCGACAGTGCAACCAAGCGGCACCCCTGCATAACGCTCAGCAGCCAGACGGCGCGCCTTCCGCTCCTCAATGAGCGCACGCGCACCCGCATCCACAGCGTAAGCAATCGTCGCCGCTTCACCGTCGTCGAGCGTTCCACCCGAGGCACCAATCACGAGATTCTCGAAGTGAACCAAGCCTTGAGGGCCGAGCTTCACAACCTCGATCAGGCCCGACTGGATGAGCTGGACGAGCTTAGCTGCATCCTGACGGCCTTTGCGCAGGCCGCCTTCGATTTCGTCAACCACTACATCAACGATCACCATGCGATGGGGCAGCGCCTTGAGAAGGCTCTCGGCGCAGCCCGTTGCGTTGATGTTGATCACAACACTTGTGTCGGCGATCAAAAGCGATGGCTGATCAGATAAGGAGGGTGGGAGCGCCATCGGCCTCATCCTCCTGCAACTCGATGTCTTGCAGCATCTCGCGAAGCTCGATGCGATCAAGATGAAGGAGGCGTGCGAGCTGCCCTTCGCTCAACAGTTCGCGTCGATAGGCCTCTGCGGCCAACAGGTTGAGCCGGAGCGTCGTGGGCTTGTCTGCCTCCGCCTTGTGCTGGTCCGTTGCCCGCAGGTCACCCAGAACCTGTTGGGCCTGTTCATCGGTGATTCCACCGTTTGCCGCGAACCAGTCCCACGTGCCCTTCTTAGTCAGCCCCAACTCTTCGAGCCTTCGGACCATGGCCTCTCGTGAAACTCCGAAGAAATGGGCGAGCACGATGATGTGACGGCGGGTGAGATGGGTCGAGCCTGCCGTGATCTCTTGGAACTTCTGACGCACGCCACCGGCGGGCGTGAGGAACGAGCGTCCAAAGGCATTGGCATAGCGCTCCTCGCGCGAATTCTCCGGCTCGTCCGCGTGCAGAACCTCGGGCTCGTGCCGTACAGAGATGAAATGCCCCAACTCATGACCGCCGGTCTGATTGCGGCGTTCGCGCGGATGATTGGCGTTGAGGAGGAAGCATGCCCCGAGCGCTTCGTCGTGCACGAAGACTCCTGAGACTGAGCCTTCGAAGCGCCTGACATACACCCGTATGCCAAGCTCCATCTCCAGCAACGTCACGATGTCAGCAATCGGCGCGAATCCCAAACCGAGGCGCTGACGTAGTTCAAGCGCGTCTTGTTCCGCCTGCGCCCGAACATCGCCGGAAAGGATAGGCCGCTCCGGCGGGTAGTTGCGGGAGCGCTTTATGCCCAGCACGTTCTCAAGCTCCACTTCGGCGCGTGCCAGGTTTGCGAGCAACTCAGTCGCCGACGCAGCCGCGAAATCCTTGGCGTCAAAGAGCTTGCGGAAGCGGGGCACTAAATCCACGTGCACCGCCTCGCGGCGCAGGATGGCGTTCACGGAGACGCCGTAGGCCTTGGCGAGCCGCTGCAGTTCGTCCATCCGCACGCGGCGCAGGCCTTGCTCGACCGCAACCAGCGTCGTGCGCGCGACCGAAATGGCATCCGCCGCCTGCTTCTGCGTCATGTGCGCGGCCTCACGGGCGAGGCGCAGGCGTTCGCCCACGTCGGAAGGTGACATCGCACTCAGCGGAGACCCAGTCATGATCGCGCTACCCAGTTCGCCACGAACGCATTCGGCCCGAGGGCATCAAGAAAATTCATCCATTCACTTTCATGTTGATTCAATAGGCGGTTCAGCGAGCCGCGGACCGCGTCTTCCGGGAGCCCACGGGAGCGGCCGATCTGGGAAATGGTGAGGTCGATCATTCCCTTGTTCATCGGCGACTTCTGCAGCGTCGCCAGATGGTCAAGGTGAAGCGTGCCCGCGATGGCGTATTCCCTTTGCGCCCTCGTGATGTGTGCGAAGCCTTGTGCAGCGCCGCTTTCGAACGTGGACGCCGAGAGGTTCTCCCACACATAGGTCTCCGGCGCTTCGCTCAGACCTGCCGCGTGGACGCTCAAGCGTCTGAGCATGCAAGCCGCGCAGATGCCACATTGGCGCTTGTGGCCGTCAACAGACGAGTGCCGGTTTTGTTGCCAGCACGACCAGGTCGTGCTCCAGGACGCACCGTCGGAACACTCGCGCACGAAAGCTGCAAGCGTTTCACCCTTGGTGTGCCAGAGTCGCGGAAACTCGAACTGCACATCGTGATTGAGCAAGGCCTTGAGAAAAACTTCCATCCGGTCCATAAAGGGCGGATAGCTGCGATAGTCCTCGTAGCCTTGGCCCACCGCTACCAGCACAGGCCCGAGCGCGCCCTGACCGCTCTCGGTCACGATAATCCGGTGAGCCTTGACCATATAGGCGGCGATGCCGCTCACCAGCGAGAACTTGAAGCCGCGTGAGCGTGCAGTCGACTCTACAAACTCGCCGATCTTGGGCTTTACACGATAGGGGATCGACGTAAAGGGCTGTTTCTTGCCTGATGCCCCAGCGACAGGCTGAAATTCTTTGGTGCCGAGCCGCACCCGAATCAGGCCTTCACCGATCTCCCGGTGCATCAAGCCCGCAACCGCGCGCGAATCAAGCCCTTCGCTGAAGGGAATGACGGCGCGCGCATCGCCGGAAAGGTCGAAGGGAAACTGGTGCGGCACGTACGCCGGGGACCTACGGGCGGCGAAGGCAATCTCCCATTGGTCGCCGGTCAGGAATTCAAGCGCGTCCTTGAGGCTGCCGCTCACCGGAACCGCGTTCCAGCGGGCCGGGTCATGAACTGGGACACGAAGCTCGAAGCTGCGGCCCCAGTGTTGGGTCTTGCGCCGCTGCAGGCGATCACAGAACTCGACGGCCGCCGCGACCACGAGCGCATCAAAGATGACAGGCTCCCACTGGGCCAGGCAGTAGCTTTCCAGATGCTCAGTCGTGAACGTCAGGTCACCGCCGATCTCGCAGGCCGTGCGCCCTCGCCGGGGGCGCTGGCCGGTCTCAACAACATCAACGCGCAGAGAGGGGGCCGCGGCCTTGTCATCATCACGTTTCATGACAGAGCAACTCCTGCGTCAATATCAACATGCTTGCGGACGTTGCTCCCCCGATGCGCTCGCGGCTCCAGCCCTGCGCACTGGCGTGCGATCGTCACGATGTCGGCGCTGCCGATGGCGGCCGAGATGCGGGTACGGACTTGTGCCGTCAGACGCGCGGATGCCTTGCGGCAGTAGTGCTCCTCAATCTGGCGCACGGATCGCGCCCCATACGACTCGAGCGCCCGCTTCGCAGCTTCCGTAAGGCCCGCCTCGCCCGTCAATCCTTCTGCAAGCACGGACAACGCATGCGCGGTGAGCAGGCGGCCGAGCCCATAGCCTGCCGTGTCGGCGACTACAGCTTCCACCCGCGCGAGGCGCGTATCGACGAAGAGCCCGGGTTCTTTCTCTATGAACACGTCGCGAAGGCCCTTGACGACGATGGCGGGTACTTCGTTAGTCCACGTCGTCTTTAGCGCGTGGCTCGCCGCCGCGCTGGTATCAGTGCGATCGAAATTCACGTTCTCCGCAAACTCCGCTAGCCGCTTCCATCCGCGCGACATGGGCAAGCTTTTGTAAGGACCATCGCTCATCGGCATCTCCAATGTCAGGTATAGTTTCACATCTATATGACAATGTCAAATCTATGGACAAGCCCGGAACGGCATGCCAAGCCGCGGCGGCCTGCGCGGCTACTACTGGTCGGCAGCGCAATCGCCCACGCTTGAATGGGCATATCGGCGATGACTCATCGCGCAAGGACGGTATGAGCGAGGACGACGACGACAAACGCATCTGCCACGACTGCGTCGGGGAGACTTACCTTGCGCAGCAGATCGAGAAGGACGGCCAGCCGGGGGACTGCTCGTACTGCGGCCAGACACTGGCGTGCATTCCTATCACAGAGCTTGCGGATCACATCGAGACGGCGTTCGCCGACCACTACGTGCGCACGGCGAACTATCCCGACTCCTGGCAAGAGCGGGCCATGGCCGACCGTGAGTCAAGCTACGAGTGGGAGCGCGAGGGCCAGCCGGTGCTCGACGCCATCGAGGAGGCCGCTTCGATCCTCGGCGACGCCGCCGCAGATGTTCTGGAGATTCTCGATGACCGCCACGGCGATTTCGACTCCGCGGCAATGGGCGAGGAGACCGAGTTCTCCGGTGACACCTGCTACGAAGTGAAAGGTGCGAGTGCGCAGGCCTGGCACGAGGAGTGGAACGGCTTCGAACAGTCCCTCAAGACCGAGGCGCGCTTCTTCAGCCGCTCGGCCACAGAGCTTCTCGCGCGGATCTTCGGGCAGATCGATGCGCTAAAGACCAAGCCGCGCCGTCCGCTCGTTGTCGATGCAGGGCCAAATAGCCAGCTGAACCACCTCTACCGCGCCCGCGTCTTTCAATCAACAGAGAGGCTCGAAGAGGCGCTCTGCCGCCCTGACCTGCACCTGGGTTCGCCCCCGGCGCGGCTCGCGAGCGGGGGGCGGATGAACGCGCGCGGAATCTCCGTGTTCTATGGGGCGACCAGTGCCGGCGTCGCTCTTGCCGAGGTGCGCCCGCCAGTCGGAAGCAAGGTCGCAGTCGCGAGATTCAACATCATCCGGCCCCTGCGTCTTCTGGACCTCACGGCGCTCGATGGCGTGCAGGACGGCGGCAGCATCTTCGATCCCAGCCTGAAAAATCGACTCGAACGGGTCGCGTTCTTGCGGACTCTTGGTGAGCGCATGACGCGCCCGGTCATGCCGGACGACGAAGCCTTCGCGTACTTGGCAACGCAGGCTGTCGCCGACTTCTTGGCGACAGACAACGATCCCCGGCTGGACGGGATCATCTTCGGTTCTGCTCAGGCGAAGACCGGACGGAACGTCGTCCTTTTCCACAAGGCTGCCCGCGTGGAAGCGCTGCAGTTCCCGGAAGGTACCGTTATCGCGGCACGCGCGGGCTATGACACCGAAGAAGGCTGGGAGATCGACTACGGCGTCAGTGAGGCCGTGCCAAAAGCGAAGGAACCTGCACCGCCGGAAGGCGACGACCTGATGATCTTCGATCCCGGGCCTTACTTGGACCACAGGGCAGGTAGCGACACTCGTGACGTTGCTCTGCGCGTCGATACGGGTGCGGTCGAGGTCCACCATGTGGAGTGGGTAAAGGTGAACAGCACACGCTTTGACGTGAGTAGACATCGGCACGAAAAGCGGGACCTGAAATTCTGACCTCCTCCGGTTTCAAGGGAGGGCCTGCATTGGCACGTCGCGCCACCACTGTTGGTTGCGCGTGCCGACCCGGCTCTATCCGTCTCACGAGTGACCGCGCCTGTAGTCGGAGCCTTAGCTGCACCTCCGGCGGTCTTGCATGAAAACTCCGCTCCGTGTCGTCATGACCACGCGGCCCCCTTTTATGCCGTGGTGGATTGACGGACTGAAATGCGCAGGTAAGACTGAGTTGGGACCAGAGAAACATGAACGCGGGGGGTGCGAAGAGATGCGAACCAACGACAAGGGCGGGTCGTCAGCGATCCCGCCTCCCACTGGATTTAAGAACTAGGAAAGCCGATGGCAACTTCTCTGCTAATCGGCAACGGCATCAACCGCGTCACGAACCACGACGCTTCCTGGGAGCATGTGCTCAATGCGCTCACGCCGCAGACGCTCTCCCTTCCGGCCCTCGAACACATGAAGCACAAGCCGTTCGCGCTTGTCTACGAAGAAATCCTGCTGACGCGCCTGTCGAACGATAAGAGCGTGGATGAGCCCGCCATGAAAAGCCAGATCGCGCAACTCGTTGGCGGATTACAGTTCAACGACTTCCATCGCCGCGTGATGGACTCTGCCATCAGGCACGTCATCACGACGAACTATGACTACGGCTTCGAGAAGGCAACGAGACAGGACTACCCGCGCAGCCATCTGATGCGCGAGAGTAAGTACAGCGTCTTCCGGCGGCGTGCAGTCCGCGACAAGTTCGTCTGGCACATCCACGGCGAAGTCGAAGCGCCGAACACCATCACACTGGGCTATGACCAGTACAGCGGCTACCTGCAGAAGCTGCGTACCTACGCCACCGCCGACCGTGAGTCCAAGAATGCCTCTCCCTTCAAGATGGGGAACATGGCTTTTGACCATGTCTCCGGCACCGTCTACTCGTGGCTCGACGTGTTCCTGCGGGACGACATTCACATCGTTGGCCTCGGCCTCGACTACACGGAAATCGATCTCTGGTGGGCCGTGACGTACAAGGCCCGCAAGAAGGCGCAAGGCTTCCCCGTTGGCAGGACCATCTATCACGACTGGTACATCGGGGTGGTCGAAGAGCAGGCGCTGGCGCGCCGCTCACTCCTCAGAGCTTTATCGGTCGAGGTCCTGCCGAGAGACTGCGCTGACGGGTTTGGGCACGCGTACGAAATGTTCATCAGCGAGCACCTCGAAACGCTGAACCCCTGAAGGCCCGCGGGCGCTTCGGAGCAAGGCCCCCTGTGAAGAACCGGGAACCGCGTTTCGGCTAACGCCTACATCAGTTCAAACGGCGACAGGACGCCGGCAAGGCGATCGGTCCGCTCGTGGTCGATCACGAGCCAGAGCATCGGGCCATCCTTGACCTTGGCACCCGAGAGAACGTCGTCGAGAGGCATCGTCGCGGTGAGGAGCTGAGTTTCGCCGACCTCAACCAGTTCCAGACCCTCAGCCTCCGCTTGCTCGATCGTCATGCCCAAACGCCTGAACTTCTCATCCCTGCCGACGTTCAGGAACTTGGCAAGGCCAAGTTCAGAGACAAGCCACCAGCGATCGTTCTGCCTTGCGGGCAGGAATGAGAACGAATGCATCAGCATCAACTGCCGCACGTGAGCGACAGGTTGCCAGGGATCAACCGTGATGGCCGACTTGACCATGATGCTTCCCACGCTGCGACGCACACCGACCATCAAAGCCTCCTCCAGCCCAATGCACAGCTCAATCGCCGCTTCCGTTGCGTGGCGGGCGTAGGCCCCGGTATGCATGGCGTCGTTGCGGGCCGTCCGCACCGTCCGGTATAGCGCATCGAATGTCTTGAACCGCGAGGGCATCGCTCGCGCGAGTTCGCTCAGAACCGGTGACATGGAGGCGTAAAGGCCGATCCGGTCTTCATAGGCCTTCAGATCGCCCTGCTGCCCCAGGAGGCGCAGACCGAGCGCTTCGAGGGCGAAGCAGATGTCGCCGAATGCCTCCGCATCGGCCAGAGCGGCGTAACGCGCGGCACGGAGTTGATCACGGTAGTGTATGGACTCCGGATCATCGAGCTTGCGCATCGGGGGTGGATCACGTCTTGCCATCGCGGGCGATTTCATCCTGTGCATTGAACAAGATGTGATGTTAGTTCCCGCGCTCACGGCAGCTCTAGATGCCAAAGCCTGGCCCGCGCAAAAGGTCCCGGGACCGGGCGCTACTGCTCTGCCGAGGTAGCCCGCTTGTAGTCGCGGGCCGACGCTAACCAGCTTCCCTGCACGGGCAAGCAGTGTCCGCTAGTGGCAGAGAGGAGCTGATTGCCTGCAGCATGCGAAGCTCGGCAATCGCTGCGGAGCCAGAGTAACGCGCCAAACCACCGCGAGTAGGTTGTTATGGGCAGCTTGGTTATGGCGGGGCAGGGCACTTTGTGCCCTAGTGCCTAGATTGGCATTCCGCATTCGCATGGCATGCGCGTGGTGCAGGGGGGCGCGCCACATAATCCGGCGGCACCGTTGTTACCCAGGGGCGACTACTTGACCGCGAACCCACTGCCGCACACCAACACGAGACTACAAAAGCACTGCACGCGCGAAGCCCTGCGCATTTAGCGCAAGTACGCGGCCGCGCACCCGCACGCCCCCGGCATGGGCTTAATGCCGCTGCTGCTTGGCAACTACCCCGTCGGCGCCGACATTTTGTTTGTAGGCATGAACTCGTCGTACTCACGCAGCGCGGTACAGCACATATGGGCCATGGCGAAGAACCAAAAACTAGACGGGGTGAACCCGCTTGCTTGGGAGGCGGACCTTGCGAGCGACGTGCTTGCACAACGCGTTGAAGACATACAGCGCTTCGAGGCCGCCGCGGTGCAGTACTACACGCGCTACTTTAAGCCGCTGAAAGAGTTTGCAGCCGAGGCAGGCACGGCGAGCCACGCGCACATCGACGTCTTCGTCGCGCGCCACACCGCGCAGGCGGAGTTGCGCGCCGCCTACGGCGAGCGCTTTGCGGCGCTGACGCCCGTCGCGAAGGAGCAGTTCAAGCTCTTCCGTACCACGCTCAAAGCAATGGCCCCCCAAGACGGTCGTCATCGCCAATGCGGGCGCAAGCCACCTCGTGCGCGACGGCCTGGGCCTGACGACCAAGGACCGCGGACGCACCTACCGCTGGGTCGAGCTGCCCGGCGTCCCGATCTTCTTGACCAGCATGCTGTCTGGCCAGCGCGCGCTGGACGTGTTCTCGCGGGCGCGCCTGGCGGCAGACGTGCGCCTGGCGCTCTAGTAGTCGGTCCAGAGCGCGGTCGTGATCAGCTGCGGGTTCACTCCCAGTGCGACCAGGCGGCCGTGCTTTTCGGGCCGATCTTTTTCCTCGCGGCAGGCAATATGCCACTTGGCCGCGGCAACGCTTGGCTCCTTCAGAAGTGCTTCGATGTAAGCGCGATCGACGTCGGACAACGAGTGCCCAAGCACGTGAACGGTGTCGATCGCCCGAAGACCATTGAAGTACGCTTGATTGTCTCGGATCAATCGATCGGACGGCTTAAATGTCTTGCTGAAGTAAACGTCCAAGATCGTGTTGGCCTCCATCAGTCTCGTATCGATCTCCTCAATGTCGGGGCGTTCGTTCAGCGACTTGCGCTGCACCGGGTTCCATGCGTGCCCCAGAATCAGATCGTCATCCTGCTGGCTCGCTCTGCCGTGGATGTGCAGAACATGCGCGTCGGGCACGGCGTAGAGGTCGCTAAGCGTTGAGGTGTAGTTGAACGTGAGAAAGGTCGCGGCTGGGTCTATCGTGGTCAGGCGCTTCGTAGCCATTTCTGGCGTCGGAATCGGTATGGCGCGCACCCACTCGGCAAAACGCACCAGAAGCTGGTAGGAGAGCCTTTCCACCAGCCGGTCGACCTCGAATTGGAAATCGTGATGCCCCGCGTCGCTCCAGTCCTCGGCACCGTAAGAGGGCATGAAGTGGCCAAGGTCGTCAATGATGCCGTCTATATCGGGCTCGGCTAACGCGGCTTCCAGATCGTTCCACTTAGCGTCGGCCGGAATGTAAGTCTCAATCGCTTCATAAAGTTCGTAGTCGACGTTGCGCACGTAGTCCCTGAAGTGCTTGTACTCCGACGGGACTTCGTGCCACAGGTCGAAGCCGTTGCCGATGACGTAGAGCTTGCGGAAGTGCATTGGTAGCGCAATTGATGTTATGTGATGCCGCATGCGACTGCACGCGGTGCCTTTGGACAAATGTACTGGAGGCGAGAGGTTGCAGTGCCGATGCCAGCACCTGGGCTAGACCGGGTTCCATGCCTCACTCAAGATCGATCTCGAGCGCGTCGAGAACATTCGCAATAGGGTTGGCGAAAGCGAATGAATCATTGTCGGGACAGGCGAAATCATTCCGACGGCGCTGTTGCCCTGCTCAGTAAGAACCAGAGCGCCGCGGCCGTCTGGCTGTGCAAAAACAAATTCACCAAGGAGCGGGATGACGCGTCGCGCACGCCATCGATGCGGGCGATGGCGATGACCCTAGGCATATCGTCCTCGCCGTTGGTGCGGCCGTGTGCTCAATGTGCGTTGACAAACGCAACCATCTCGGCGTGTAGTGCTCAAGCGGTGTAGGGATCCAGAAGATCGCCGGTCATATCCTTGCCTTCCATGCTTCCATCGATTGTCTTCCCCGCCCAAGTCACTGGCAGTCGCGCCAGGTCCTTGTTCGTGAAGCCGAAATGGAAGTCGTGCGAGATGGCCTTGCGAAGGGCCCGCGCGTACGCGTACCAGGGCTGCTTTTGCAGGGCCGCCATTGCCCCGTTGGCGTTGGCGTAGGCCTTGGTCACCTCGAACGACTCCTTGCACAGGTTCCGCCGAACAAACTTCCACCATTCGAGAAGCGACTCCGTCAGTCGCTCATGGTGGTTCGCATGCTCGTCGACAAGCTGCGCCAGTTCAACCTCAAACCGGCGCCCCTGCCTGTCCGACGGGCCTGCCCCGAAAACGATCCCATCCGGGTTGATAACGATCGTCTCCCCGCCAATCACATGCAAAGCGCCGTTCTTGATCAATCGCAAGCTCGCCATGGTCAAAATAGCGGAATTGCGGCAGTGCCGAAGCTGATTGTTCGCCCAGGTTCGGTCCTTTGCGGTCATCTCGTACTCCCAGTTGTGACGTCCACCATACCGCCAAACTACGGTGGATTGGCCGGCTTGAAGCTACGGCGGTGTCGTTGCAGTGAGCGGCCTCGCTCGTGCGGGCCAGTCAGGACGTGCACTACCTGGTGGCTGACAGAGTAAGCGCCCGACGAGGAGTGCGGCGGTTGCGCCGGAGGCGCCACCGCAGAGAACACGGCTGCGCTCCATGGGCGTGAGCCCCGGGGTGGCCTGGAACCATCGCGGCTGCTACTCTGCGCGCTGGCGTTCCGGTGAAGCGCCCCCAACGAGGAGTCACGGAGTGTCCAGAACTACGATTGCCCCGACGGAAGAGACGCAAGCACTCTGGAACGAGTTGTACAGCTGCACACACGAGGGATTTCTAAAGGCCCTACCCATCCTCGAGCGCACGGGGCCTGACGGCCCAGTTCCTCACATCGCGACGCCGATCGAGTACCTCATCGGCCGGGTCGAGAGCGTTGAGGATGCCATGCGCGCCGGGGCGCTGATCTACACCCTTCATGAGATGGGTGGGTCGTTGAGTGTGAGAACGACTTGCGCAGCGGTACAGCAAGCGGAATATCGCGAGCATCACGTTCGGGTCTGCAACGAGTCTTCCGAAGCTGCCGCTGCACTACTCACGAAGTTCGTCCTCGAACTCGGTGCACCTCTGGAGTACACCGATCCACCTGAACCTGACCTCTGGCTGGCCGAGTTGAATAGCTCACTCCCGAACTACGAGTGGAGGCACAGCGATGATGGATTCTCGCCGTTGCACTACTGTGCAATGTACGACGCGGCTTTGCCAGCGAGCCTGCTCCTGGAGGGAGGCGCTGCTATCGACGTTCGTTCCGCCTATGGATTAACGCCGCTCATGGTCGGTTTTCGCTCAGGCAATTCCAAGATCGTGGAGATGCTGATCAAGCGGGGCGCCGACCTCGACGCGACAACATTCGGAGGCGTAACGCTGGAGGTCATCGCGGAGATTGCGACCGACGATGTGCGCGATGTCCTGTCCTTGTATCGACGCTATCGAACCGGCCCTATTCGCCAAGCGCAAGACGGTGGCGCCGGGTTCAAGGGTGCCCTGGTCCACCGAACCATCGCTGGCGACTTGGTGCGAAGCAAGTCGGAAGTCATCATTGCCAACGCCTTGCACTACGCCGGCGTTGACTACGAGTACGAACGCGTTCTGCGGTCGGCACATCAGGGAGACATGGTGCCGGATTTCACGATTGACGTGCCCTCCGGAGTAATTCTCTGGGAGCACTTCGGAATGTTCGACGATCCGCGGTACCGCGCCGCGTGCAATGCCAAGCTCGAACGCTTCGCCGCATTGGGATTCGTCCGCGGACATGACCTCTTTATTACTGTCGAGAACAATAGCAGTGGAATCGATGCCTACGAGGTGCAGCAGATGGCCAACAAGATCAAGGATCGGACCGTTCGGTAGCGAGCGCGTTGGCTACTTTTTGGGGCTCATAGCTGTTGTGCATCTCGATCAGAACGTTGCGAACGTGCTTCCGCTGAATGCACATCGTGAGCTTGCGGCCTTCTTGGAAAGATTGATGCTCGAACGGCGCTAAGGCGAAGCGTTGGAAGGCCTGTAGCAACGCGAGGAGATTCGCGACGTTCGACCTCGCTCGTCTCACGCAGACCGACATCGAGCGCTTGGGCACTGGAGTGCCGTTTCGCGTCGCCGCTGCGTATGTCCGGTTCGTGCTGAAAATCGGATGCTCGAAGGTCAACGGTTGTAGGTCGGCTTTCGCTGCATTGCCGTACTTGGCGCCACCATTGGCGGGAACAGAACCAGATTTGAAGCGAGTCTTCGCAGGCTGCGACGGCATCGGGAGATCAATGCGCGCCCGGCTACACTGCCCGCCACCCGTAGCCAGATGCGAATTTTCCGCGTGGCCAACACCTCAAGAAAGAATCAAGTGAACCGTATTGAACTCGTAGAAAAGATCGCCCAAGCCCATACCGTCAGCAAAGCGGAGGCTGCTCGAATCTTGGAGACCGTGACCAGCGCAATCGTCGCTTCAGTTAAGAAGGGCGTTCCAGTTCAGCTGGTCGGCTTCGGCACATTCAAGCAAGTGGCACGGGCCGCGCGGACGGGCTTCAACCCGCAAGCTGGTTCGAAGATCAAGATCGCCGCACAAAAGGTTCCCAAGTTTGTGCCCGGAGCGGCGTTCAAGGCAGCAGTGGATCCCAAGGCCGCCAAGCGCAAGGCAGAGAAGGCTGCGGCAAAGCCCGTTGCAAAGAAGGCCGCAGCGCCAAAGAAGGCCGTGGCCAAGAAGAAGTGATGCGTGGCGACGGTCTTTTGATAGCGGCCCTTCGGGGCCGTTTTCAAGCTGATGTCGCGCAGTGAGTACGTTCGCCAACTCGCGATGTAAGTCCTGGAACTACCGTTGGCGCGCCTCTGGGGATTTTCAGCCCAAAAGCGGCCGATGTGGTCCCTCTGCAAGGTGGGGCGCAGTATCGTTGCTGGTGCGTTACATCCCGGGCGAACTTGATGTCGCTAGCTCGCGGCGGACCTCCGGATGGCTGAGAAAGGCCACGCCCGTTCCAGGCAGCAGTCCCACCTGCGATCTCACCATTTCGAAGTATTTCATCTTGAATCAAATCCATACCGCCTGCCGGCATGCCCGCCTTGCGCTTGCCGTTGTTCCGCTCACGTTCTCACTCCTTACCGCGTGCGCCACGTCAACGCCGCCTGAATCGCCGCAGGCAACGAGCAGTCGGCAGATCGAAGTTGCCTTTTCACCCGAGGCTGGCTCCGAGGCGCTTGTTCTCAAGGTGATTGAAAGCGCCGGGCGCAGCGTGCGGCTAGCCGCATACTCATTCACGAGCCCTGCTGTCGTGAAAGCCCTTCTGAACGCGAAGAAGCGAGGCGTCGATGTACAGGTTCTCGTTGACGACAGGGGCAATCGCAGCAAGAGCAGCATTGCGGCGATGAACCTTGTCGCGGGTGCGGGAATCCCTATTCGGGTCATCTCTGTCTACGCAATTCACCATGACAAGTACATCATCGTGGATGGACGCCACACGGAAACGGGTTCCTTCAACTACAGCCAAGCGGCCGCGCACTCAAACAGCGAAAACGTTCTAGTCATTTGGAACAACCCGCAAGTTGCCGCGACGTACTTGGCGCACTGGAATTCTCGCTGGGTCCAGGGTGTCACAGTCGAAACGAGCTACTGAACTGCTGTGAGCCTGGCCTCATCAATTTTGAGGATGCACAATGGTCCGCTATGGCAAATCTCGCAACCGTACTGAAATCCGAAATCGCTCGCGTTGCGCGCAAAGAGGCGCGAGCAGAAGTTGAACCGCTGAGGAAGGCCAGCGCACAGTATCGAAGCGCCATCGCGCAACTGCGCCGCCAGATCGCAGAATTGGAGAAACAACTCAAGCGAGCTAGACGACGGGTAAGCGCTGCCGCCCCAACCGTGGAGCCTCCTGAATCGATCGGGCGGCGATTCAGCGCGTCCCGGCTCGCAGCGCATCGAACTAAGGTCGGACTCTCAGCCGCAGCTTACGGAAAACTCGTTGGCATGAGCGGTGCAACCATCTACCTTTGGGAGCAAGGGAAGTCACGCCCGAGCGCTGAGCAACTGACCAAGCTGGCCGCGCTGCGCTCGTTGAGCAAGCAGGCAATTGGTGAGCGACTAGGAACTGCTTGAGCGCGGAACGCTTGCGCGAAGCCGTCGGTGACGGCTTAAATTCCAAGGACCAGCTAGTGCTGGCGACAATTGGAGGCTCATGACCATGAACTACCAAAATCGCCACCACGGTCGCCGAGTCTGGCGTAGAAGAAGTGGTCGAGTGTCCAAGTCACGAATCTGAGTGGTGACATTTCGGCGGCGGCGCAACGCTTTTTCGAGTTCGTTTGCCACACCGGCAGCGCTCTTATCGCCATGCAAGGCGCGTCTGCGCCATACGTGCGCCGTAGCCTCTAGCTCCTCGTCGTCAAGATTGTCCGTCTCCACCATAGGAGTCATTTTTACCGATGACGCGATGAAACTTCGGCAGCAGCAAGTACGATCCGGATTCGCAAGAACGACTTCAGGCCTGCTACCGCGAGGCTCCGCAAGCCCGCGACGTATGGCCAAAAGACATCATCACTATTGAATCGGACGGACTGCGGTACCGCAACAAAGCGTTCGATTCTCCTTTTGCCGCGTCCGCCGGTCACACGACTACCATGTCCTGCGTCAAGTGCGGGAAGCATCGCATGCGCAGCGCGCTCAAATTCTTTCGGGCGTTGGGGAAGACGCAGACTGTGTGTGCATCTTCGTGCAAAGAGCTTGCGGAGTCAGAAGGTCAGCCGTCGCTCGGGCCTGACCTGGCAGTGTCGACCGGTTGAATCACTGTCCGTCGCAGCCCTACGAGACGCGAAGGCGGGTGGCAGTAAATGACTGCTTGCGGTCGGTCAGCGTCTAGACTCTCGGGGACCGGTTTGCCTGAGGGAGCTGACGTTAGGGATGCCCGACGAGTACACGTGCATCCCTTGAACAGCTTCCCGTCGCGTTGGGGAATTTGCCAGACAACTGAGAGGAAACATGACGCGCGTCCGTCACATTGAAATTCGCAATTTCCGCTCGATACAGACGCTCGATTGGACACCGTCCAACGGCTTGAACTGCCTTATTGGCCCGGGTGACAGCGGCAAGTCGACAATCCTCGATGCCATCGACCTGTGCCTTGGCGCGCGGCGAAGCGCACCTTTCGGCGACACGGACTTCTTCAGCCTGGACGTCACCCGGACCATCGTGATCGCGGTCACGCTCGGCGCACTACCCGACGCGCTGAAGAACATCGACACCTACGGGGAGTTCCTTCGCGGATTTGACCTCCATACAGGGGTGCTTGAAGACGAGCCGCGCGCACGTCTGGAAACGGCTCTGACGCTGAAACTCGAGGTCAGAGGCGACCTCGAGCCGAGTTGGACGCTCTATTCCGACCGAGCCGCCAACCAGCAACTGGAACGGTCTCTGGCCTGGAAGGACCGGAGCCTCTTGGCACCAGCCCGAATCGGAACCTACGCGAACACGAACCTATCCTGGGCTAGGGGCTCGGTGTTGAACCGGCTCACGGAAGAGCGCGCGAACCTCGGCTCGGAACTCGCCGGCGCGGCGCGCGCAGCCCGGGCGACCTTCGGCGCGCAGGCTGGCCCTCAACTCGCTCAGACCCTGCAAGTAGTCACCCAGACTGCTACCGGCCTGGGCGTAGCCGTCGGCGCGAGCGCTCAGGCGCTGCTTGATGCTCACTCGGTGTCGATTGGCGATGGTGCTATCGCGCTCCACAGCGAGACCGGCATTCCTTTGCGGTCGCTGGGCACCGGTTCGGGGCGGCTCCTTGTCGCGGGATTGCAAAGGGCCGCAGCGGCGGCCGCCACCGTCGCCCTGGTAGACGAAGTCGAGTACGGACTTGAGCCCCACCGGCTCATGCGACTGCTCGACTCACTCGGTGCGAAAGACGCGACCCAGCCGCTGCAGGTCTTTATGACAACCCATTCACCGGTGACGCTCAGGGAACTCGCTGGCAACCAGCTTTTCGTCGTGCGCCAGCGTTTGGGCATTCACACGGCCACATGCGCGGGTACCGACGACGGAATCCAGGGCACTTTGCGCAAGGCGGCCGAGGCCTTCCTGTCCAAGTCCGTCATCGTCTGCGAGGGCGCCAGCGAGGTCGGATTCGCTCGCGGGATGGACCAGTGGTGGGTCCACTGTGGCGCGACGTCATTCCTGGCCCACGGAGGCTCATACGTGGACGCAGGCGGAGGAAGCCCCGACCAATGCTTCACAAGAGGTGAGGCGTTTCTCAAGTTGGGCTATCGCGTCCTTGTCTTCGTCGACGCGGACAAGCCTGTTTCAACCGTCGGACTCGTCGAGAGATTCGTTGCGGCTGGCGGCCAGTACCTCACGTGGCGGCCCGGCTTGGCACTCGAGGACGAGCTATTCCGCCATTCAAGCAATGACGCTGTGCACGCGCTGCTTAATAAGGCGGACGACATGGTCGGCCGCGAGCTCATGGCCGAGCACATCAGGTCGAAGTCAAACGGACAAGTCACTTTGGATGCCATAGAGGCCGAAAGGCTGAATGGTGGCTACACGCCCGCGAGCCGAGAATTGCTCGGACTTGCCGCTCGCAACAACAAGAATGGCTGGTACAAGTCAGTGAGCGGTTTCCAGGAAATCGCCAAGGACGTCGTCGGCCCTCACATGGAGAATGCGGAGCCGGGCTTCGTCCAAATTACGAATCTGCTCTGGGGGTGGACGAGTGCCGCTGCCTGAAATCGACATCTTTCAGGCGCGCCTAGGCTCAGTTACAGCCCCAGCTGGATGCGGCAAGACTCAGCTCATCGCAGACGCGCTGAGTCAGCACACCGACAACAAGCCAGTCTTGGTGCTGACGCACACCAACGCTGGAGTCACCGCTCTACGCGCTAGGCTTCAGCGTGGCGGCGTCCCGAGCTCAGCGTACAGGGTGTCGACCATCGACGGTTTCGCGATGCGGCTAGCTGCCAAGTTTCCGCTCCGCGCAGGCCTCGACGCGCGCGTTCTCGAACTGGCCAACCCCAACGCCGACTACCCTGCTATCCGAGGTGCCGTGCAAGGGCTACTACAGGCCGGCCACATCAGTGATCCAATAACATCGACATACTCGCGCTTGCTGGTCGACGAGTATCAGGACTGCAACACCGCGCAGCACGCCATCGTCTGTTCAATCGCGCAGGCACTGCCCACTTGCATCCTTGGTGACCCGATGCAGGCGATATTCGGCTTCCGCGACCCACTGGTCCACTGGGAGCGTGAGGCTCAGGCTGCGTTCCCGCCAATCGGCGCACTGCAGACCCCTTGGCGATGGCGACTCGCCGGCATGGACGCGCTGGGTGCCTGGCTACTTCGAGCCCGCGCATCATTGCAGGCCGGTCAGCCTGTGGATCTGCGAGGAGAGCCAGAGGGCGTCCAGTGGGTTCAACTAACCCAAGGCACGGAACTGCAGCGGCGACTGGCGGCCGCCCGGACAGAAGCGCCGAACCGAGACGGCCGCGTTCTCGTCATTGGTGACTCCATCAATATCAATGGTCGCCATCAGCTCACCTTGCAAACGCCGGGCGCCACTTCCGTCGAGGCGGTCGACCTGAAAGACCTGGTGAACTTCGCCCGCCAGTTCGATTTGGCGAGTCCCAATGCGCTGCGACAAATTGTCGATTTTGCGGCGTCACTGATGACCGAGGTGGGTGCTGCAAACTTGCTAGCGCGAGTCGAAACGATACGAGGCGGCCGAGCCCGCACGCCCGCGACGCCTGCAGAAGCCGCAGCCGTGGCGTTCATGGCGGCGCCCGGCCACACGACCTCGATCGACTTGCTCCAGTCCCTCGCGGACCAACGCGGTGCGCGTGTCTACCGACCCGAAGTGCTGCACTGCTGCATCTCAGCGCTGAGAGCAGCCGGGGGCGAAGGTGGGTTCACCGGCGCGGTGATTCAGGCCCGCGAGCGAAACCGCCATTTGGGGCGGCCGCTGGGCCGGCGCGCCGTTGGAAGCACGCTTCTTCTGAAAGGGCTGGAGGCTGACGTCGCGGTCATTCTTGAGCCCGAGCGCATGACGGCGCAGCACCTCTATGTGGCTCTCACGCGAGGCGCAAGGCGAGTCGTGGTTTGCTCGTCGACGCCTTTACTAACGCCCGCCGCGGGCCGCTAGCGAACGCTCATTCGACAACTGAGCTCACCCTCTCAATGTTGACGTTCAGGCCCTCAACGTGCGCCTACCGGACACCGAGCTTCTGCTCCCGCTGCGAGCCGAGCAGGGTGGTCCGGCTAGTTGGTGCCCTTTACTGAAGTAGCGAGTCGAGGACGGCGGACGTTCCGGGCGACAGTCGGCTTCGGCCCCATTTGACTCATAGAGCGCCACTAGAGATGGCCCGGCGACACATTCAATAGCTGGCTGTGTAGGAGTGTTCACCGCACGCCGTTGCGCCGTTGCCTTGCGATACGAGTCCAGGAAACCGCCTAGCGCGCCCCCCCTTTGTCAGCTTGCTAGCGCAGAAAAGCCGCGCCTGGGCGCAACCCGAGGTGCGCCGCACCTGTGCCGAGGGTTTGCTACGGGCAATCCTTGGGCGCATCTGGAGTTGGATTTCCACGTCATCAAGGGCCCCCTGTTTAAGGGAAAGATTCAGGAATCGCAGACGGGGTAGGCGGGTGGCGTTGACTGGTCTGAACCAGACGGCGATCGATCCGCCTATAGTTGGTGAACCAAAGTGATCTCAAGGAGCGAATGATGAAGACTGCCGGGAACGTTCCGCCCAGCTTCGTTGGCGAAGGTGTGCCCAGAAGGTCATGCCGCATCGCTCCGAAGGTCGAACTGGTGGCTGAGGCGAGGGCGCTGGGGATAAACGTGGCGCAAGCAGCCGAATCCGGGGTTGCGGCGGCCGTAGCGGCTTGCCACACAGAGCGGTGGCTGGCCGAAAACGTGACTGCGCTTCAGAGCTCAAACACTTACGTCGAGCAGAACGGCTTGCCTTTTGCTAGATATTTACTGCGGCCGAGGAAGGTCCCACAGAACGACTGACCTGCTGTTTGCGGTAACCGGGAGTTCCGCATTGAAAGTCAAGAAGCCACGTTCGCTGACAATGTCGACGGCTTCGATCGACATCGACGACGAGCTGTTTAACAAGGCACTGGAGACGGCCGACCCCAACATCGACCGGACAGAAATCATTCGCGAAGTCTTCAAGTCGTTCATTCAAGTGCAAGCCGCCAAGCGGCTCATCGCGCTGGGCGGTTCCGCTCGAGACATGAAGGCCCGTGCGCCGGCGTCGCGAGGAACGATCGGTGAGCGGAGTGAGCATCTGCACAGTGCCGGTCCTGGTTGTCGTTGTCGCTCGTTGTCGTGGAAGCAGCGACAACAGACCTGTGGCACTTGCAGATCAGCCCATGCGGGACAGACCTTGCCGCGCTGCGCTTCGTGCGCGCTATGCCAGACGCACCTGTATAAGTGTCCCGGCAATGAGCAGCATCGCGGCGAACACGCCCGTCGAGATCAACCATCCGTTCCGAACGATCTTTCGCATCTGGTCAGCTGCGCCTCGAAGGGACATGTTCGCCAGGGTCAGAGCGCCGGAAACCACCGTGAGGGTGAACCCGCTCACGATATAGGCGGACGAGGCCAAGCCGACCGCTCCGGTATAAAAACTCCCCCGATCGATCGGGACAACGCACAGAACCACGGCCAGCGTGAGCGACAGCAGAATGGAAAGCGCGTGCAAGACAAGGGGCGCCCAATCTAGCCAGAAAGACATGCGCTGGCTTGTCAAACCAGAAGAGCGGGCATTTGGAAGCATGTTCAAAGGTCGTTGAAGGCATGCCTTCGACCACGTCCCCCGAGGTCGGCGGCGCTGCGTTGTGGCAGTCGCGTGATCGTCTAGCTCTTGGCGCGGCAGATGAGCAATGCACGAGGTCGCCCCCCGCGTGCAGGTCACGCTCCCACAGCAGGAGTTCTCGGGTGGCAAAGCGGACGCCAAATCAAACTCCAAGGTCCGCCACTGCCGCGTGTTGGGGACAGCGAACCCGCAATGCAACCCCGCCATAGCGGCGCCCCCATGCACCACAGATGTCACACGTCTCGGCTGCAAGCGTCGCGGCCGTCTCGATGATGTCTCTGACGTCTGGCCGGCGCGTGTGGATCGCGGCGACGTGAAGGCGAAGGGTGCCCAGCTTCTCTCTCGCCTCCAGCAGTTCGACATCCAGCGCTATCAGCTTCTGGCGGGCTTGCAACACCAGCGGCATCCAGCCGGGACGAACCCAGATCTTGGCTGCGCGCCGGCGGCCCGCGAAGGAAGTCTCGTCGCGCTCTGACTCCTGCTCCAGTGCCGAGGCGGACGAATCGAATCCTTCGGCGGAGCTCTCGGTGCGGCCTAGCTCGGCAAACAGTTCGTCCGCGTCGCACCAGTTATCTTCTCGAATCTCGCGCGCACCCAGCGCAAGTAGCGCGAGCAACACCTTCCGGTTGTCAGTTGGGTTTTCGGCCATAACAAAGTCCTTCGTACGCCCCCGTTGGGCGCATCAAACGTCGTTCCCGGCTCGCCCGGCAAGGTGCGTGACGGGTTTCGACCATCGAAATGCCACCGAATACCTGACGCACGGATCCTCCCAATCCATCGGTGGCCGACTCAATTGAGCTTTCGGCCGACGAGGCACTTGCCGATGACGAGTCCGAGCCATAGATTGACGGGGAGACCTGGAGCGAGAAATGCGTGTCGTCAAATGCGGTAATGACCTTGCCATCCCCCTTCCTTCCGAACTCGCGCGCGAGCTGCGTATCGAGGAGGGCGATGAGGTGCGCGGATGCGCGCGTGGCCTTCGGGACCTCACATTCATCGTCAAGCCGTACAAAGCGAATGTCATCACGGCACTCCAGAAGTTTGAGGGACGCGCGCCTGTCGACTTCAGGTTCGAGCGTGAAGAAGCCAACAAGCGCTGAGCCCTCGCGTTGCACGACGGATCGTTCAATGTAGGACGTTTTCATTCGAGAACCCATCGAGCAGATCCGCGGGAAGATCCGCGAAGGTTAAATAGCATCGGCCGTTCTGCATCGCCTTGGCCACGGCATCCTGGACGACCTGGTGAATCTCCCTCGCTGTGAGATGCGCGAGCTTGCGGCTCAAGGCCTGGATGGGGGGCTCGAAAGCGGGAATGTTCATCCGATCAAGCGCGCGCAATGTGATCACATGCGCAACGTCCAAGGCCTGCGCTCCCATCGGCGGCTCGATGTGGAACTCCCTGAAGCGCGAGCGCAGTGAGGCGGGCACGAGCGTTGGGTCGTTAGACGTCGCGATGTAGGTAACCAGGCTCGCATCGAACTCGATGTCCATCGCCGCATCGCGTACACAGCGTGATGTGACGGGCTCCAAAAGACTGTGCAGCGGCGCCGTCGGGCTGTACCGGGCGTCCGTTGGTGCCTTGTCCAGTTCGTCGAGCAAGATGATGGGGTTCGCATGTGTGCCCATACAGACCTGATCAAAGATGACCCCGTGCGCTGCGTTGCTCCAGTAGCGTTCGGATCCCAGGAGCAGCGATCCCGATTGCGCGTTGTCCATCGACTGGCGACGCAGCGGCGCGCCCAGCGCTTGCGCCAGGTCATTGGCATAGTGGGTCTTGCCCAGTCCCGGCTCACCCCACAAGTGAATGGGCGGAATCTGGAGGGGCTGGGTGCTGTACTCGGAAAGCGTGACGCGTCCCACCACGAAGTCGGTCACGGCATCGAAATGCGGATGGGCTCGGTGAAGTCTTTCGACAGCCAGCGCCCACGTTCGAGGCTTGCTTCCTGGGTTGGCAATCGTTCGCAGAGGCCCGGCCTCACAGAGCTTCTCGAGAATATTCTTGTCCGCGCGTTGCACGTCGGAATCGCGTTCAGACGCCGTGCGATTGGTCACGCGTTCCACTTCCGTCCCGCGCAGCACCACGTGCTGCTGGGTAGGGTCGACACGACCCTTCTGTGGCCAGTCGAACGCGGCGGCAAGATCCCCGGAGAACGGGTGCGGGCCCGCGGGGGGCTGCCTGGATTGAACGCCCTCACTGGGAGGAGTCGACTTCGTTGGGGTCGTATCTCCCAGCCAATACCACGGATCCTTGGGATCCATCATTCGATCGACCAAGGCCGAGGGAAGGACGAGGTAGACGGAGCCGCGGTGGTAGACCTTGTAGCCAGGGAACGGGGGGGGATGCTGAACGAGGGTCACGATAGGGCTCCTGCTTGGAGCCCGCGTGGTCAGGCTCCGATGAAACGAAGATCTGGGGAATCAGGAGCGCGTCGTATGGCGTGTCTTGCGCAGATCGCCAATGCACAGACGCCGCCGCCGTTCGGCCAGCGCGACGCGGCGTCGCCGATGACGCAGGCTTGTTGGCAGAGTTGAGCGGAGTAGCGCATGAGAAGCGAATTGTGGCGCTAGAGGGCTGTGGAGCGCCAGCGAAATCGGTCGTGGACTTAGTGTCAGCGTGGCGAAGAATGCGCCGGACTCTCGAATCGGCGCATGCTGCTCGATGGACGTCTTTCGTGTGCCTTCACGTGCCCTCGGGGTTGCGCACGCCAACGTTAGGCACCGCATGTCGTACCGAGCCGAGGGGGTTCGGGGGTCGCGCCGGCGATGCCGGATCACCTCGGGTCCAGCCTGATGACCGACTCCATCATCGACTGCTACCAGCTGGCGTTCAAAACGAAAGGGATGCATGCTTCGGGAGGTCTCGATCCGTTCAAGGGTCCTTTCGCCTGATGCTCGTCAGGGGGCAACGCTGGCCGACATCGGAGAAGAAGTTTGCAGCGGATTGGAGGACGATGTCACTGATCAGACCACGGTCTGCAAAGCGAAGAGCTCGCGCGGAACCCGACCGAGTGCGCGCAGATGTCAAGGGCAGGATGGGTGGAGCCGGCGTGACATCCGCGTCCCATGCCTGCTACCAGCGCAAGGCAACGAGACGATTCCTCAGGCACTTCATCGCTGATCAGGGCCACAACGGTCTTCGGTGGCAACGAAGAGGCGTTGCAGTGGATGAGCCGACCGGCGTTCACGCAGCGCGGGTTCTGACCCCACGATGATGACCCAACGGTCCGAACCAAACTGTTGATCCATTCTCGCAATCCGACGGAAACCGGTCTCTGAGCTTGCTTAGATCGAAGGACCGCAATCAGTGTCTGAAGCAGACCTAGCCGCGGCTGCGTAGTCATGCAAGCGTCCGGGCCCGAGGTCAAGCGCGCAAATCAGCGTGTCCAGAAACGGCATCTGCGCTTTGGCCCCATCGATGGCTGCGTAAGATTAGGAAGACACCGACCTACTGAGGCCGCACACCTGGTGCAATTCGGCGTACTGCGCCCGTATGCTAGCGGCGACACCTTCAGCGCCGCGCGGCCGGCGCTCCTAGACCGGCCGAGATCCGGCGTGTGGCGACGAGCAGAGCCATTCGCGCGCCGGCGATCGTCACTGGCACATCGCGCTGCGCCAGATAGGGGACGGTGAGCGCGGCGACGGCACCGTCGCTGTGGTCGAAGATCGGCGCGCAAATGTCAGTCACGCCGGTGGTGGTGTCGCTCTGGGCCATGTGAAAGCCCTTGTCCAAAATGTCGGCCAGATTCGCACGCACCTTGCTGGCCGACAACCGCGTAGGCGTGTTGCCAATCAGCTCGGCGATCAGTTCCTCCTGCACCGCTGCGGGCTGGAAAGCCGACAGCACGCGCGAGGAAGCGCGATCGGGGCGGAACGGAAAGTTGGCGCCCAGCCGCACGCCGAAGCCCATTGGCTCGGGACTGTCGACCTGCGCCACCACCAAGATGCGGCGCGCGAAGTGGATCACCAGGTGTGCCGATTGCCGCGTGGCCAGCGCCAGGTCCTGCATCGCCGGCAGCGCCACGCTCAACAGGCGCTGCAGCGGCGGATGCTGGTGCGCCAACTCGAACAGGCGCAGCGACAGTCGGTAAGAACCATCCTGATGGCGATTCAAATAGCCGCGCCGCTCAAGCACGCTGAGCATCCGAAAGATCTCCGCAGTGGAGCGCGCGAGGCGCTGCGCGATCACGCCCTGCGTTAATCCCTCGGCCTCCGATGCCAGCAGTTCGAGGATGTCCAGCCCTTTCTCCAGTGCGGGCGCGGAATAGAGCGTTTCGCCCGCCGCTGCAGCGGCGTCGGCGGAGGGACTAGGGGAAAGTCTGGACGTTGACATGCGCAAGTTTTAGATGCAAAACCCGTTTTCATCAATGAATTTGTGCGGCCACGGTATCGCCGCCAAGAAGGATTTATCTTGCCGACCTCATTGTCCCCAGAACAGGTGCAGCGCTACCGCGACGACGGCATCCTGCACCCCTTGCCGTTGATGCCGGACGCGCGGGCCTCCACGCTGCGCGACCACTACCTCGCCATCGCCTCGACCCTCAAGGGCCGTGCCAACCAGAAGCCACATCTGCTGTACACCTGGCTCGACCAATTGGTGCGCGACGCACGCATCCTCGACGCCGTCGAGTCGCTGCACGGCCCCGACCTGCTGTGCTGGGGCGCCCAGTTCTTTGCCAAACCGGCTGGCGACGCAGCCTACGTCAGCTGGCACCAGGACGCCACCTACTGGGGCCTGTCGTCCAACGATGTGGTCACCGCCTGGGTTGCGCTCACGCCGAGCACTGTCGAATCGGGCTGCATGCAGGTCGTGCCCGGCACGCACCACGTGCAGGTGAAGCACGAAGACCGTTTCGACGACGACAACCTACTTTCGCGCGGACAGGAAGTCGCCGTCAAGGTCGATTCGGCCGGCGTGGTCAACGTCGAGTTGCAACCCGGCCAGATGTCGCTGCACCACGTGCTTCTGTTCCACGGCTCGGAGCCCAACCGCTCGACGCGGCCGCGTATCGGCTTCGCAATTCGCTACGTTCCGACGCACGTGCGCCAGCTCTCGCCGATCCGCGACAGCGCGCTGCTGGTGCGCGGCGAGGACAGGTACGGCCACTTCGACCACGAGCGCTCGCCGGTTGCCGACATGGACGCCGCCGCAGTGGCGAGCCACGCCGATGCCACCGACCGCCAACTGCGCATCCTCTACGCAGGCGCGCAGGCGCGCGGCAAGCTCAACCCCGCGCGCAACGCGGCGCAAGCCTAGGACGTTTCTCACTTCAGCCAACGGCACAGAAGGTGCGTGGACGCGCCCGCCATCCCACCCCAGGAGACAGAAGATGAAGTTGCTCACCGCCAGCGTAGGCCTTGCCATCGCCGGACTCATCGCCGCCAGTGGCGCCGCTGCGCAGGACATCAAGATCCGCTTCGCGCACTCCCTCTCGCCGACCGAACCGGCGCACCTGGCGGCCGAGTATTTCGCCAAGAACGTGGCGGCGCGGACCCATGGCAAGGTGCAGATCACGGTGTATCCGGCCGAGCAGCTGGGCCCTGGTAAGGACGTCAACGAAATGATCCGTCAGGGCGCCAACGTGATGAACATCACCGACCCGGGTTACCTGTCGGACTTCGTGCCGGACGTCGGCGTGCTCAACGGGCCGTACCTGGTGCGCACACCGCAGGAGTACGAGAAGATCCTGGCCTCCGACTGGTACAAGGGCATCGACAAGAAACTGGAAACGGCGGGCTTCAAGCTGATCATGGCCAACGGCTATTTCGGCCAGCGCCACATCATTGCCGACAAGCCGATACGCAAGCCCGAAGACATGGCCGGCGTCACGATCCGCGTGCCGCCCAATACGATGTGGATCGAGACCTTCAAGGCGATGGGCGCACGGCCCACCACGGTGCAATGGTCGGAGGTCTACAACGCGCTGTCGCAGAACGTGGTCGAAGCCGCCGAGGCACCCCTAGGCTCGCTATGGGGCTCGAAGCTGCACGAGGTGCGCAAGGTACTCTCGCTGAACGGGCACTTCACCGCCTTCGTGATGTGGCCGATCAACGCTGGCTTTTTCAACAAGCTGCCCAAGGACGTCCAGCAGATCCTGCTGGAGGAAGGCGAGAAGGCCGGCAAGGAGATGACGCGCCTGACGCTGGCCAGCCAGGACGAGTACGTCGCCAAGTTCAAGGCCGCCGGCGTGACGGTGGTGACCGATGTCGACATCCCCGCCTTCCAGAAGGCCACGGAACCGGCCTACAAGGCGTTTCCCAAGTGGACGCCCGGCCTGCGCCAGACCGTTATCGACACGCTCAAGTGAACGCGCCGCGCATGGGAGCCCCACAGCGAGCCGTCGGCTATTTCGAAGAGGTCGTCTCCGGCATCGCCCTGCTGGTGGTGATCGCCTCCACCTGCTGGGGCGTGCTTTCGCGCTACGTCACGGCGCAGCCCGCTGCCTGGACCGGCGAGGTGGCCGGCATCGCCTTCGCGTGGGTGGTGTTCGTGGGTACCGCGGCCGGCTTTAAGTACGGCATGCACGTCACCATCGACATGCTGGTAGCGAGGTTGCCGGCCGCGCTGCGCCGCCTGTTGATGGCGGCGGCCGACCTGCTGGTACTGGCCTTCCTGGCCACGCTGCTGGTGCTGGCGGTCGAGTTCTCCATCGATGCGTGGGACGATCCGACGTCGGTTCTGCGCCTGCCGCGCACCGTGACCTATGCGTCGGTGGTGGTCGGCGCGGTGTGCATGCTGTTGCGCTACGGCCGTGCCGCATGGCGCCGCTGGCGTGCCTTGCCCGGCGCCTGGCTCGAAGTGCCCGGCGACGCCGGCGCGGAGCTGTGAGCATGGAATACCTGCCCGCCCTCCTGATGTTCGCGCTGTTCGTGCTGGACATCCCGATCGCCTTCGGCATGGCGATTGCCGCGCTCTCATTCTTCATCTTCGCCGACGGCCTGCCGCTGCGCGTGTTCGTGCAGAAGTTCGTCCAGTCCACCGATTCGTTTCCGCTGCTGGCGGTGCCGTTCTTCATCTGCGCCGGCTCGATCATGAACCGGGCCGGCATCACGCGGCGCCTGCTCAACCTGGCCGATGCGCTGGTCGGCCACATGGTCGGCGGCATCGCGCAGGCCAACGTGGTGCTCGCCACGCTGATGGGCGGGCTTTCGGCGTCGTCGAACGCCGAGGCGGCAATGCAGGCCAAGATGCTCGGCACCGAGATGGTCCGCCGCGGCTACGCGCCCGGCTTCGCCGCAGCGATCACCGCCTGCGCCGCGGTCATCACGCCGATCATCCCGCCGGGCATAGGCCTGATCATCTACGGCTACCTCTCGGACGTCTCGGTGGGGCGCCTGTTCATCGGCGGCATCGTGCCGGGCCTGCTGCTCTGCGGCGCGCTGATGGTGGCGGTGCACGTGGTGTCCAAGCGACGCGGTTACACGCCGCTGCGCGACAAGCGGGTGCCCGTGCGCGAACTCGGCAGGGCCTTCGTCGAGGCGCTTGGCGCATTGTCGATCATCGCTTTCATTCTCCTGGGCATCCGCTACGGCATTTTCACGCCGACCGAGGCCGGCGCCATGACGGTGGTCTACGCCACCCTGATCGGCGCGCTGTGGCATCGGGAGCTTCGCTGGCAGGCGGTGCCGAAGATCGTCCTCGAGACGGTGCTGGCCACTTCCGCCGTGATGATCATCATCTGCGCGGCTGGCGCCTTTGGCTTCTACATGTCGTGGGAGCGTATCCCGGCGCGAGGCGCCGAGTTCCTCATCAAGCTGACACGCGAGCCGTGGCTCCTGTTGCTGCTGATCAACATCGGCCTGATCGTCGTGGGCATGCTGATTGAGGGCACGGCGGCGCTGATCCTGCTGACGCCGATCCTGGTCCCCGCGATCAGCAAGCTGGGCATTGACCCACTGCACTTCGGGCTCGTGATGGTGGTCAATCTCACACTAGGCGGCGTGACGCCCCCGGTAGGCACGATGATGTTCACCACTTGCTCGATCCTGCGCGTGAAGATTGAGACGTTCGTCAAGGAGGGCTGGCCGCTGATGCTGGCGATGTTCATCGTGCTGATGCTCATCACCTACGTGCCGGCGCTGGTGACTTGGCTGCCGACCCGCCTGATGGGGCCTTGAGATGGAATTTCGTGCCGCTGTCCTGAGCGCCGTCGACCAGCCGCTGACGATCGAGCACGTGACACTCGGCGCCCTTGCGCCGCTGGACGTGCTAGTCCGCAACCGCGCCAGCGGCCTGTGTCACACCGACCTCGAGGTGATCCAGGGCAGCCTAGCCTACCCGTTGCCGATCGTGCTGGGCCACGAGGGCGCGGGTGTGGTCGAGGCCGTCGGCAACGCGGTCACGCAGGTCCGGCCCGGCGATCACGTCATCGCCTCGTGGAACCCGCATTGCGGCCACTGTTTCTATTGCGTGCGCGACTTGCCCATCCTGTGCGAGCCCTTCGCACGCCACCAGCCGTCCGGGCTCCTTCTCGACGGGACTTCGCGGCTCACGTTGAACGGCCGCAAGCTGCACCATTTCTCGGTGGTCTCGTCGCACGCCGAATACTCGGTGGTGCCCGAATCCGGCGCGGTCAAGGTGCCCGAGGCGATCCCATTCGACCGTGCCTGCCTGATTGGCTGCGGCGTGATGACCGGCGTCGGCGCAGTGAGCCGGCTGGCGCAGGTCGAGGCCGGTGCCAATGTGCTGGTTATCGGCTGCGGTGCAGTCGGCCTGAACGCGATCCAGGCGGCCATCTTCGAGCAGGCGGCGCGCGTCATCGCGATCGACCGGGATGCCGGCAAGCTCGCGCTCGCCGCCCGCTTCGGTGCAACGGACTGCATCGCGGCGGACGATGCGGCGCTCGATACGGTGAAGGCGCTGACCGCCGGGCGCGGTGCCGACTACGTGTTCGAGGCCGCCGGCGCCGAAGCGGCGCTGCAGCTGGCGTTGGAAGCCACCCGCCCGGGCGGCCAACTGGTGATCCTGGGCAAGACCGAGGTGAACCGCAAGGTGAGCTTGCGCTTCGGCGCGATGATGGGCGAGAAGCGCATCACGCGATCGAGCTACGGCGGTGCGCGGCCGCGGCGCGACTTTCCCTGGCTGGCGCAGCGCTACCTCGACGGCAAGCTGAACCTAGACGACCTGATCGCCTCACGCCTGCCGCTCGCACGCATCAACGAGGGCTTCGATGCGATGCGGCGTGGCGAGGGCATCCGCCACGTGGTGTGCTTCGACTGAGGCCGCGCGCAGGAGCATCCCGCATGCTGCACCCACCCCTGGCGCCCGGCTGGATCGACCGGCCACACCTGCGCCACGAGCTCGGCGACCTGCCGCTCGAGTCCGGCGCGCTGCTGCGGGACGCCTTCGTCTCCTACGTGCTGCATGGCGACCGGGCGCGGCTGCGCGACGGCGCCATCCTGGTCAACACTGCCATCGGCAGCACACACCACCGGCTCGACTTCATGATCGGCGAAGGTCGTCCGTTGGATACCTCACGCTGGTGCGTGGTGGTGGTCGACGCGCTCGGCAACGGTCTCTCGTCCTCGCCGTCTAACAGCGCGCGGCAACCCGGTGCGAGCTTTCCGCGCTTCACCATTCGCGACATGGTCGAGTCACAGCGCCGCCTGCTTGACCACCTCGGTATCGATCGACTCATTGCGGTGGTCGGCGCGTCGATGGGTGGCATGCAGGCCGTCCAATGGGCGGTCAGCCATCCCGAGCGCATGGCCCGGCTGGTGGCCATGGTGCCGATGGCGCGCACCGCGCGCTGGTCTCAACTGGTCAACGAGATGTCGCGCCGCGCCCTTTTTCACGACGCGGCCTGCCGCCTGCCGCGCCCACGCGACGAAGCGATGCGGTTGTGGGTTCCGCTCACCCAAGCCGTGATGCCGCGCAGCCCAGAAGCCATCGAGGGCTACAGCGCGGCCAGCCTGCATGCGTGGCTGGCCGCGCGCGAACACGATCTCGCTGCACAGGGACCAAACCCCTTCGACTGGTGCCGCCAGACCTGGGCCTACGACGACCACGACGTCGGAACTACGCCGGGCTTCGACGGCGACACCGTGCGCGCGCTGCGGCAGGTGCGTGCCGACACCTTGGTGCTGGCGCCAACACTCGATCTCTACAACCCGCCCTTCGCCGCGCACGCCATGTGCGAGGCGATCGCACATGCGCGCTTTGTCGACCTGCCGGGCATCGAAGGCCATGCCAGCGCGAACGGCAGCGTCCCAGGACCAACGGCGGCACTGTGCGCCGCCGTGAATGATTTTCTGCAGCGCGCATGAGGCGGGTCGCCCCTGGTCATTCCAGGCTAAGTTGCAGCGTCACCCGGCCGTCGCGTCTTCCGTTTGCTTCGACCGCGAGATGTCTGGTTCGCAGCGGTTGCAGACCTTCGCGGCAGCGGGCTCGATGACCGCCTGCGAGCGGACGAGCGACGTGCGGGCGACTCGCCGAAGTCCCGCATCAGTCTAGGTCCCCGATGCGGCGCCCACGTTGTCTGGCCCGGCACGCCATTCTTCGAGCATCGTTCGGAGATCGGTGTTCGGGCTTTCGAGTGGAGCGCTGGGCTGTGGGGGGACACTCCGGCTGAAGCGGGGCGCCGGCGCGGGCTGGATCACCCCGTCCACGTCCAGCAGGGTGCCGCGCGCCTTGATGTGCGGATGGTGCGGTGCCTCGGCGAACGACAGCACGGGGGCAAAGCAGACGTCCGACCCTTCCAGCAGTTCGCACCACGCCTGCCTCGTCTTCTGGCTGAAGCGTTGTGCGATGCGTACCTTCGTCGCCGGCCATGCGTCGCGATCGTTCTGCTCGCCGCAGGTCGCCGGGTCGAGGTCGAGCTTCTGCAATAACTGCGCGTAGAAGCGGCCTTCGATGGGGCCGATGGAGATCCAATGACCGTCTTGGCACTGGTAGACGTCGTAGAACGGCGCACCCGAGTCCAGCACATTGCTGCCCCGCGCGTCCTGCCACACGCCGGCTGCATGCAGGCCATAAAAGAGCGTGGCCAGCGAGGCGGCGCCGTCGACCACCGCCGCGTCGACCACCTGGCCCTGGCCCGAGCGCGCGCGCTCCAGCAGTGCCGACAGGATGCCCATCACGAGGTAGAGCGCGCCGCCGCCCATGTCACCCGTCAGTGCCAGCGGAATGGAGGGCGGCTGGCCGGCGCGGCCGATGGCATGGATGACGCCCGTCAGCGCCACATAGTTCAGGTCGTGCCCCGCCGCCTGTGCGAGCGGGCCGTCCTGCCCCCAACCCGTCATGCGGCCGTACACCAGCCCGGGATTGCGAGCCAGGCAGGCATCGGGGCCGAGGCCCAGGCGCTCGGCGACACCGGGGCGGTAACCTTCGATCAGCACGTCGGCATGCGCAACGAGGTCCAGCACCTGCGCTGCGGCGGCGGGGTCCTTCAGGTTCGCGTGCGCGAGCTGCCGATTGCGCAGCAGCAGGTTGAAGCGCGCCGGGCGCTTGATGCCGAGTTCCGGGGGGGCGGGGCGGTCGATGCGCAGCACCGTCGCGCCCAAGTCCGCGAGCAGCATACAGGCCATGGGGCCGGGGCCGATGCCGGCCAGTTCGATGACCTTGATGCCGTGCAGGGGCCCAGCGCCCTTGTCGCTTGTCGGTTGTTGCATGTCGTCAGTCGACCTTGAGGCCGCTGGCCTTCACGACCTCGGTCCACTTCTTCTCTTCGGCCTTGAAGAACGCCGTGGTCTCGGCCGGGCCGCCCGAGAGCGGCACCGCGTACAAGTTCTCGATCGCGCGCTGGACATCGGGCTGGCGCGAGACATCCGCGATGGCGTCGCTCAGCTTCTGGACCACATCCTTGGGCGTCTTGGCCGGTGCGACGACCATGTAGGTGGCCTCGACGTTGAAGCCCTTCATGCCCAGTTCGTCCATGGTGGGCACCTGCGGTAAGGCCTTCAGGCGCATCGAGCCGGTGATCGCCAGTGCGCGCAGCTTGCCGCCGTCCACCAGCGGCACCGCGGTGGAGATGCTGTCGAACATCAGGTCGATGGTGCCGGAGACCAGGTCCAGCTCGGCCGGCGAGACGCCCTTGTAGGCGACGTGCGTCATGTTGGGCGCCTTGGCGCTCAGCTTGAAGACTTCGCCCGCGAGGTGGACCGAGGAGCCCACGCCCGGCGAGCCGAAGGTCACGTTGCCCTTGGGATCCCTGCCGGCCTTGGCGATGTCGTCCAGCGTCTTGAACGGGGAGTTCGCCGGCACCACCAGTAGGTTTGGGGTGGAGGCGATCAGCGCCACCGGGGCCAGGTCGCGCTCCCAGTCGTAGGGGTTGCGCTTGAGTGCCGCATTGACGGCTACGTAGTTGGCGGCCATGACGACCGTGTAGCCGTCGGGGTTCGCCTGCGCAATTTGTTGCACCGCGATGTTGCCGCCGGCGCCGGGCTTGTTTTCCACCACCACGGCCTGGCCCAGGCGCTCGGTCAGCTTGACCGAATAGAGCCGCGCGAGCTGGTCGGTGGCGCCGCCGGGCGCGAAGCCGACATACATCTTGATGGCGTGCGTCGGGTAAGAGGTCTGCGCGAGGGCTGGGGCAACGGCCCCCGAGATCGCCAGGGCGGCGAGCAATTTCACGAGTTTCAAGGCCAAGTCTCCTTCTGATGTTCTACGGGATGTCGGAGACTATATCGACAAACCGTAGAAAACGGAAGAAAATCCGGCCATGCGGAAATATCTCCGCCAACTCGGAAGGCAAGAATGGATCTGAATTTGAAGGGTCACGTGGCCCTCGTCACTGGCTCGGGTCGCGGCATTGGCAAGGCTGCCGCGCTCGCTTTCGGCCGCGAAGGTGCCCGCGTGGTGATTACCGACATCGACGCCGCTGCTGTGGACGCTGCTTGCTCGGAGATGGCTGCAGAGGGCTTCGAGGCGATCGGTGTCGCCGCCGACGTCTGCGACGAGGCCCAGGTGGACGCGCTGGCCCGGCGCGCGGTCGAGGCCTTCGGCAAGGTCGACATCCTGGTCAACAACGCCGGCTTCACGCGCGACAAGTACCTCACCAAGATGCCCACTTCCGATTGGGATGCGGTGGTCGACACCATCCTCAAGGGCGCCTTCCTGTGCACAAAGGCCGTGTTGCCTTCGATGATCGAGCAGCGCTGGGGCCGCATCATCAACATCTCGTCGCGCGCGCACCTGGGCAACCCGGGGCAGACCAACTACTCGGCCGCCAAGGCCGGCCTGATCGGCTTCACGCGCGCGTTGGCGCTGGAGCAAGGCAAGTTCAACATCACGGCCAATGCGATCGCCCCCGGCTTCATCGAGACAGAACTGGTCAAGGCACTGCCCACTTACGAAAAGCTGCGCGACATCGCGTTGGCGAAGAACCCCGTGCCGCGCCTGGGCCGGCCCGACGACATCGCCGACGCGATCCTGTTCCTGGCGTCGGAGCGCGCGGGCTACATATCGGGCGACACGCTGCATGTCACCGGCGGGCGCTATTCCTCCTGAAAGAGCTTGGCATGCCAGAACAGAACGCCATCCTTGAAATGTCCCGCCCGGCCTTGCAGCCCGGCGACAGCTTTCGCACCGCCGGCCGCACCATCACCGAAGCGGACGTGGTCAACTTCGCCTGCCTCTCGGGCGACTTCAACCGCCTGCATGTGGACGCGGAGTACGCGGCCTCCACCCCCTTTGGCCAGCGTATCGCACACGGCCTGCTTGTGCTGTCGGTCCTGTCCGGCCTGACCACGCAGTCGGCCGGCTATCGCGCGCTGGAGCCGTGGATCGTCGCGCTGGTCGACGTGAACTGCCGCTTCCCCAAGCCGACCTTCATCGGCGACACGATCCACGTGCTGGTGAGCGTGGCAGAGCGCAGCGCGGCCAGCCGCCCTGGCCGAAGCGTCGTCGTGTTCCGCCGCGAGGCGGTGAACCAGCGCGGCGAGATCGTCGTGCAGGCCGACTTCAAGATGATGGTGCGCGACGAGGAGGCGGTATGACGACCTTCCAAGACCTCTCGCGGCTGATGGCACCGCGCAGTCTGGTGATCGTTGGTGCCTCGGCGCGCGAAGGCAGCCAGGGCAAGCGCCTGGTGGACAACGTGCTCGTGCATTCGGGCTTCGAGGGCGAGGTCTATCTGATCAACCCCGGCACCCCGGAGATTCTGGGGCGCCCCTGCTACCCCTCGGTGGCCGACATCCCCGCCACCGGCGTCGACGTGGCCCTGGTCATCGTGAACGCGACGCAGGTGCTGCCCGCGCTCGAGCAATGCGCCGCCAAGGGCGTGGCCTTCGCGATCGTCATGACTTCCGGCTTTGCGGAGGTGGGCGAGGCCGGGCGTCGCAACGAAGAGGCCATTGCGGCGTTGTGCGCCCGCACGGGCCTGCGCGTGTACGGGCCGAACTGCCCCGGCCTGGTCAACCTGCGCCTTCGCCTGGGGATGACCTTTTCGCCGGCCTTCAAGGACGACCTCAACGCCGGGCCGATCGGCCTGGCCACGCAGGGTGGCGGGCTGGGGCGCACGGTGTTGCAGGCCCTCTCGTTCGGTGACGGCGTGGGCCTGTGGTGTTCGGCCGGGAACGAATGCGACCTGGGCCTGCCGGACTTCATCGCCCACATGGCGGTGGACCCGCAGCTCAGCGTGATCGCGGTGCTGATGGAAGGCGTGAAGGACGGCGAGCGGCTGCGCCGCGCGCTGGACCTCGCGCGCGAACACGGCAAGCCGGTGGTGATCTTGAAGGTCGGGCGCTCCGAACAGGGTGTGCTGGCGGCGCAGTCGCACACGGCGTCGATCGCAGGCTCCGCGCAGGTCAACAGCGCGGTCTTCCGCCAGCACGGCGCGGTCGAGGTGCAGGACCTCGACGAGCTGGCCGCCGTGGCGCGGCTGCTGTCCCGACCACGACCGTCCGCGGAGACGGGCTTGGCCATCTTCACCTTCTCCGGCGGCACGGCTGCGCTGGCCGCCGACATCGCCGGCGCGGCCGGGCTGCCGATCGCGCAGTTCGCGCCGCAAACCAAGGTGGCCTTGCAAGCCTTGCTCCCCGCCTTTGCCAACATCGCCAATCCGCTCGACACGACGGCCGACATCATTCGCGACACCGCGCTCGTTACGCAGTGCCTGCGCATCGTGTGCGACGACCCCAACGTGGGCGCCGTGATGTTTCCGATCCCGATGGACTACGCGGGCATCACGGCCACGATGGCGCAGGCCATTCGCGAAGCGGCCACATCGCAACCCAAGCCGATCGTGCCTGTCTGGATGAGCCGCCGCATGGGCGAAGGCTTTGTCGTGATGGAGCAGGCCGGGCTGCTGCCCTTCCTGTCGCTCACGGATTCGGTCACGGCGCTGCGCCATCTGTGGCCGGCAGCGGCCGCGCACGGCGCGCAGCACCCGGCTGACGCGGCGGGCGGCAACGCCGGGATCGCCCCCGCGGCCTTGAGCGAATCCGAAGGCAAGGCGCTGCTGCGCGCGGCCGGCATTGCCGTGCCTGAGGGCGGCGTCGCCCACGACGCTAGCGAGGCCGCCGAACTCGCGCGCGGGCTGGGCTTTCCGGTCGCCGTGAAGATCGTTAGCGCGCAGATCCCGCACAAGACCGAAGCCGGCGGCGTGCGGCTGGACGTCCTCGACGAGCAGGCCGTTCGCGCGGCCTACCAGGACATCCTCGAGACGGTGGCGCGTCGCCAGCCCGACGCGCACATCGAAGGCGTGCTGGTCGAGAAGATGTTCCCTGCAGGCGGCCGCGAGATCCTGATCGGCATCCACCGCGACGTCGCCTTCGGCCCGGTGCTGACCGTGGGGCTCGGCGGTGTCTTCGTCGAGGTGCTCAAGGACGTGTCGCACCGCGCCATTCCGCTGCAGCCGCAGGACGCCCGCGACATGCTGCGCGAGCTCAAGGGCTTCGAGCTGCTGCAGGGCGTGCGCGGGCAGGCGCCCGCCGACATCGCGGCGCTCGAGACGCTGGTGCTGCAGGTCTCGCACTTCGCGACGCAGCAGGGCGCGCGCCTGCGCGAGCTGGACCTGAACCCCGTCTGGGTCGGCACCGAAGGGCAGGGCGCGGTGCCGCTGGACGCGCTTGTCGTGCTCGACCCCGCGGCCTGACGCCCGCCACGCCATTCGCCTACCCATCCATCCCAGGAATTCAAGAAATCATGAGCATCCATACCGACATCGGCTACGCCACCGTGCACGACATCTTCGTGCGAGGCCGCAACCTCTCGAACGACATCATCCCCAACGCAGACTTCGCCGAGATGGTGTGCCTGTGCATCCTCGGCCGCACGCCCGAGCCGAAGTTCAAGCGCATGATCAACCTGCTCTTGGTCACCTCGACGGACCACGGCTTCACGCCCAGTTCCATCTCCAGCCGCCTGACCTACCTGGGCGCACCCGAGTCGTTGCAAGGCGCGGTCGCGGCCGGACTTTTGGGCGCGGGCGACCGCTACCTGGGTGCCACCCAGAACGTGGCCGAGATGCTCGTCAGCTGGACGAAGGGCCTACCGGCCGACGCGCCGCAAGACCAGTTCGACGGGCGCGCCCGCGAATTGCTCCAGACCTACCGCAGCGAGAAAAAGCGCATCCAGGGTGTCGGCCACCCGATCCACGTGGAAGGCGATCCACGCGTGCCCTCGCTGCGCGCCATCTCGAAGGAGAACGGCTACTACGGTGCCTGTTGGCGCCTGCTCGACGCCATCGAGACGATCCAGGCCACTGAGTTCGGCCGCAAGCTGCCGATCAATGGCGCCGGCGCCATGGGCGCCATCGCTGCCGACCTGGGCCTGGACCCGCGCATCGCGCGCGGCCTGGCGCTGGTGGGGCGCACGGCCGGCCTGGTCGGTCACATCATGGAAGAGTCGATGAAGCCGAGCGGCCCCCAGATCTGGGACGTGGTGCTCAAGGAAGAGGCGAAGGGGCTCTGACATGGACTTCGCCCTGGACGAAACACAGGTCGCGGCGCGCGACGCGTTGCGACGCTATCTGCAGTCGGAGGTCGCGCCGCTCGTCGACGCCTACGAAGCCGAGGGGCGGCCCGTGCCAGCCGGGCCGATCGCGGCAATGCGCGAGTACGGCCTGCTCGGTGGACTGCTGCCCGAGGAACTTGGCGGCTACGGACTGCCGATGACGACCTACGGCACGCTCATCGCCGAGGTGGCGCGCGTGTGGCCCTCGCTGCGCAGCATCACCAGCACCAGCAACCTCGCCGCCTCCGTCATCGCCGACGCCGCCAGCCCGGAACTGCGCGACGCCGTCCTGCCACGCATCCTGGCCGGCGAGGCCGTCGCCTGCTTCGCATTGAGCGAGCCGAACATCGGCTCGGACGCGGCGAACGTCGAGACCCGTGCCGAGCAGGTCGGCGACGGCTGGAAGATCAACGGCCGCAAGCTCTACATCAGCAACGGGCCGATCTGCGACGTGGGCGTCGTCTTCGCGCGCACACCGATCGCGGATGGACGTCATGGGGTTTCGTGCCTGCTGTTCGAATCGAAGGCGCAGGGTTTCTCGTGCACGCCGCTGCGCAAGATGGGCATGCACAGCTGCCCGCTGGGCGAGTTGCTGTTCGACGACGTGGTCGTGCCCGCGGGTCACCTGATCGGCCAGCCGGGCCATGCCTTTGCGCTGGCCAAGAAGTATCTCAACGTCGGGCGTTGTGTCGTGGCCTTCGCGGCGCTCGGCATCGCCGAGGTCGCGCTCGAGGCCGCGGTGCTGTACGCCAAGGACCGCCAGCAGTTCGGGCGGCCCATCGGGGCCTTCCAGATGGTGCAGCAGATGGTCGCCGACATGATGGCGCTGGTGGAGACCTCGCGGCTCCTGTGCTACCGGGCCGCGGACGCGCTGGACCGGGCCGCGCCCGATGCCGCGTTGTACTGCTCGATGGCCAAGCGCCATGCCACCGATGCGGTGCTGCGCGTGGCCGAGTTGTCGCTCCAGGTGCATGGGGGCGCGGGCTACACTTCGCTCTTCCCCGTCGAGCGCTACTACCGCGACGCGCGCCATCTGAGCATTGCGGAAGGCACCAACCAGATCCAGTCCATGCTCGTCGCACAGACGGCGCTGGGCCTGTCGGCGCTGCGCTGAACACCTACGTCCAACCAGTACCCCCCGCCCCGCATGCCGCAGGCCGTTCCCACCGCACAGCGCGCCCTCCAGGTGTTCGAGGTCTTCGCCCGTGAAGGGCGTCCTCTCACCAACGCGGAGCTTGCGCGCTACCTCGAGCTCGCCGACAGCAGTTGCTCGGACCTGCTGTTCAGCCTTCGCGAAGCAGGCTACCTGCTGCGCATGCCGAAATCGCGCTACTTCTATCCGACGAGCCGTTTTCACGACCTGTCGCAGCGCATCGCGGCGACCGACCCGTTGCAGGCCTTTGCCGCGGAGGCGCTCGAACTGCTGACCAAGCGCACGGGCGAGAGCTCGCTTTGCGGCCACCTCGAAGGCAACAGCGTCAAGATTTTCGCCTGCCAGGAGAGCGAGCGTGCCTTGCGCTACGTGCTGCGACCGGGCACCGAGGTGGAAGTGCATTCGACCGCGCTGGGCAAGGCGCTTCTGGGAGCGATGCCCGCGGCGCAGCGCGATGCCTTCATCGATCAGTTGCCGATGACACAGGTCACCGCCACGACGTTGCAGGACCGCAAGGCGCTGAAAGACGAGATCGAGGCCGGTGCCCAGCGGGGATGGTTCCTGGCACGCGAAGAAGGTGCCGAAGGCGTGACAGCGCTGGGCATCGCGGGCGACGTGAGCGGGCGCCTGACGGCCCTGTCAGTGGTGGGACCTACCCAGAGGATGGACAAGAATATGTCGATTTACGCCGAGGCCATTCTGGCGGCTCGGCGAGAGTTCTTTTGAGTGACGCGCGGCCGGATACCTCGAAGCAATGGCCGTTCCCACTTTGACTTGGTGAGCAGTGCAGTCGATTGCCACCATGCCTAGCTAGACCGACAACTCGGTAGGATGACACACGAAATCAACCGCTCGCAGGGTCCCCCGACAGTGAAGGACGGGCTTCAAGAGTGGACCGGCCCTTAAAAAATATGTGCGGCAAGGTCTTCTCGCGGTCATTGCCGACATTCGGCCGGCTTAAGGCGAACAGCGGCAATCAGTCTGAACCGGTCTTACGAGAGGCCGATCTCCGGGAGGACTTCAATGAGAAAGTGTCGAGGATTTGCTCAGTGCTCAGTGCTCAGTGCTCAGTGTTCCGGTTTTGCAGCCACTGAATGACATTGGTGCCGTAGCTGCGGGGAGCCTTGGCTTCGGTGCGTGCTGACAGGTCGGCCAGAGTCTGCGACGCCAGTGCATCGCGCATCCGCTTTTCGGCATCGAGCATGACGGCGTGAATCGAGCAGACGCCATCCGTAGCCCAGCGCGGTGCATGCCCTTCGAATAAGGCGCAACGCACACGGATCTCGCGGCATTCAAAAAGGGGCTTGACGCCATCGATGGCGGACACCACGTCGAGCACGCTGATCTCTCGCGCCGGCCTTGCAAGTCGGAAGCCTCCATTCTTGCCTTCAGCGGAAACGGTCAAACCGGCCCTGCTCAACTTGGTAAAGAGCTTGGCCACGTAGTCGATGGACAGGCCTTGCAGTTCCGCCAGGTTGCGGACACTCGCAACTTCAACGCCGGCGGGTGAGCCCGACAGGTAGAGCAAACAGTGCAATCCGTACTCGACTCCAACGCTGATATGACTCAATCGCTCTCCAGGGATGTAGATGCAGCTTTGGCATCGTAGCCGAGGCTGGTTATTTCTTGTCGAACGTCACGAGGTTCTTGTCCTTGCTGTCCGCAACGAAGATCGCGAGCAGTTTGGCCGGTTCCGTGGTGCTGGCGTTCTCGCTCAGACTGTGGTGTGTCCCGGGTGCTTCGGTCCAGCTTTCGCCGGCACGGAAAACCTGTTCCTTGCCATTGTTCAGTCGACTTCGAATGGCGCCTTCCAGGACGTAGCCCACGACAAATGCCTTGCCATGGCGATGTGCAGGCGTCTTGCCGCCCGGCGCATAGCTGACGACCAGCGCCGTCATCGTCTTTTCGGGCACGTTTGCAATGGCGTGGGCGAACGCCGGTGCGATTGTTTCGCGCGGCGCTTCCTGGTCGGCGGCCAGCACTGCGCCGGTTGCGAATACGAGAGTGCCGCTGGCGATCCATTTCGCCAGCGTATTCGGTTGAATATTCATCGAGGGTCTCCTTGCACAAAGACATCTAGCTCGGATGCACTGACGCGTAGCGGCAGTTCATTCGTTCAGTCATGCTACCAAACTAGGACAAAATCTATCGTAGTTGTTGTTGTGTTTTTTGACTACGACCAATACAGTCGTAGTATGACGTCATCCAGGATGACTTCATGAACCAGCGCGGAAGGTCTTGACAAGACGAATCCGCCATTCGGTATCAATCGACATCAACAACACCGGAGCAACGAAATGACGGAACGAATCTTGGTGATAGGGTCTGGATTTGCGGGCATGTGGAGCGCGCTCAGTGCAGCGCGCGCGCTCGATCTGGCAGGGAAGTCGGATGGGTCGGTCGAGATCTTGCTGGTGGCGCCGGAGGCAGCCTTGCATGTCCGTCCGCGCTTCTACGAGTCCCCGATCGAGGCGATGAAGGCGCCGCTGGCGGAGGTCTTCGCCGCTGCCGGCGTGCACTTTCAGCAAGGCACTGCGGTCGCCATCCGCACAGACAGCCAGGAGGTCGATGTGGTCGGTGCGCACGGGGCCAGCGAGACGCTCTCGTACGACCGGCTCGTGCTGGCCGCAGGCAGCCGGCTCTTTCACCCGAAGGTGCCAGGTCTTCGCGAACACGCCCTGAGCGTCGACCAGTTCGAGGAGATAGTCCAACTCGACAGCCACCTGAAGAAACTGGCGAAGTTGCCGTCGACGCTTGCCCGCAATACCGTGGTGGTCGTCGGCGGCGGATTTACTGGCATCGAAACGGCTGCCGAGATGCCTGCGCGCATTCGACAGGTTCTGGGCAGCGAGACGCAAGCGCGGGTCATCGTCATCGAACGCGAGCAAGCCATCGGCCCGGAACTGGGCGCCGGTCCGCGGCCGGTGATCGAGAAGGCATTGAAAGACTTGGGCGTGACTTGGAGGCTCGGCGTCTCCGTGGCGAAGGTCGACGCCGAGGGACTGACCACTTCGAGTGGCGAGCGCATCGATGCGAAGACCGTGATCTGGACGGGCGGCATGCGCGCGACAGCGTTGACCGAGCAGATTCCCGGCCAGCGTGATGCCCTCGGCCGTCTGCACGTCGACCGCGATTTGCAGGTGACCGGCGTGGCCAACGTCTTTGCGTCCGGAGACGCCGCCCTGGCCGCGACGGATGACGAGGGTAATTTCGCGATGATGTCCTGCCAGCACGCCATGGCGCTGGGACGCTCGGCGGGGCACAACGTCGCCGCCGACTTGCTGGGACTGGAGAAGATCCCCTATAGCCAGCCGAAGTACGTGACGTGCCTGGACCTTGGCCCCTGGGGTGCGGTCTACACGGAGGGCTGGACGCGCGAAGTCAAGATGGAAGGCGCGGAGGCGAAGGCTCTGAAGCACCAGATCAACACGGAGTGGATCTACCCGCCGCCGGCCGATCGCGCAGAGATCATGATTGCGGCCGATCCGCGTCGCGTCGTCGTGGCCTGAGAGCGCCGGCCGCGTTGCGGACCGTCCCCGGGCGGTTGCAGTTGCAATCCGGGGTACCGTCCGGCGAGCGCCTGAAGGGGAATCGGTGAATTGCCCGATGGCGCCTTGGCCTCTGAAGGCCGCAAGATCAGCACTCAGAACTATCAGGAGACAACGTGGGAGAACTTCTTTCTCTCCTGCGCTTCAACGCCGGTTCAGGCCACATCTGGCTGGACGAGCAGCGCATGCTGCTGTTGCACGCGCAGGCCTTTCGGGAGCTGCGTCGTGCGCTGCTCGATTCGCTGGGCGTCGAGCGCGCGCGTGCCTTGCTGGTTCACATGGGCTTCGCCTCCGGACAGCGGGATGGCGAACTTGCGGTGAAAGAGCGTCGCGCCGGCATGCGGACCGAGGATGCCTTCATGTTGGGGCCGCGCCTGCATTCGATCGAAGGCATCGTGCACGTCGAGAAGGTCCAGCTTGAAATGGACCTGGCCACTCAGCATTTCTTCGGCGAGTTCATCTGGGAGAACTCGTGGGAGTGCGAGGCCCACGTGGCCGACTTCGGCTACGGGGAAGACCCGCAGTGCTGGTCGCAGATCGGCTATGCCTCGGGCTATACCAGCGCCTTCATGGGACGGCTCGTGGTCTACAAGGAGACCGAGTGCACGAGCATGGGCGACAGCCGCTGCCGTATCGTCGGCCAACCGGCCGAGGCCTGGATGGACGAGCGCTACCTCTCCTACTTCCGGCAGCATCGCATTGCCGAGCGCTTGATCGAGTTCAACCTCGGCATGGAGCATGTGCGCAGCCTGCAACCTCGCCGCGAGTACGACCAGAAGCTGGTCGGCGTGTCGCCGGCCTTCCGCGCCGCTTTCGACCTGCTTCGCACCGCGGCCAACAGCGCCATCACCGTGCTGCTGCTCGGCGAAACCGGTGTCGGCAAGGAACTGTTTGCCCGATGGCTGCATGACAACGGTCGACGGGCAAGCCAGCCCTTCATTGCCGTGAACTGCGCCGCCATTCCAGCCGACCTGATCGAGGCCGAGCTTTTCGGTGTGGAGAAGGGCGCCTACACGGGCGCCCACCATGCGCGCGCGGGCCGCTTCGAGCGGGCGCACGGTGGCACGCTTTTCCTGGACGAAGCAGGCGACCTGCCCGCTGCCACGCAGGTAAAGCTGCTGCGTGTGTTGCAGACCGGTGAGGTGGAACGACTCGGTGCGGAACATCCCATCCGGGTGGACGTGCGCATCGTCGCGGCAACCAACGTCGACCTTCAGCACGCGATGCGTACGGGCAAATTCCGCAGTGACCTGTTCTATCGGCTCAACACCTTCCCGATCACGATTCCACCGCTGCGCGAGCGCACCGCCGACATCCCCGCACTGGTGGCCCGGTTCGTCGAGAAATTCAGTGCGCTCTATGCGAAGAAGCTGCGCGGCCTGACCGACAAGGCGATGCGCGAGGTGATGCGCCACCCTTGGCCCGGCAACATCCGCGAACTCGAGAACGCGGTCGAGCGTGCGGTGCTGCTGGCGTCCGAGCACGGCGAGATCGAGGCCTCTCACCTGTGGGGAACGCATCCGCACGCGCGCGATGACGGCCATCTCGATGCGGCCGGCAAGATCACGCAGGGCGGTCCCGATCCGCTCGACGCCCTGTGCGCTCAAGTGCTCGAGCAGAACATCGACATCGCCTCGTTGGAACAGCGACTCATGCAGACCGCGATGCAGCGCGCCAACGGCAACCTCTCGCAGGCGGCGCGGCTGCTCGGCATCACGCGACCTCAACTGGCCTATCGGCTCAAGAAGGAAGGCCTGCCGGCTTCCTAGCCGCGGCGGCATTTCATCATCTGATCAAGCTGCACCGCAGCAAATGATCAAACGGGCATCCGGGACTACCCGGTGACCCGGCCCCTCCGGGATGAGGGCGCCATACAAATCAATCACTTAGGCGCGCTGGCACGGCGGTTGCCCTTCATGTCACGGGTGGCGCTCTTGCCACCCGCCAAGTGATGGATTGAACAAGTGATGACTTCGATGCCCGACCACCGCAACGCCAGCGCTGCGCAACTTACCGGCCAACCGTGCTTCGTGCGGGTGACCGGCACGCGTGAAGCGCGCTTCGTGGAGTTCGAGTTCGCCATCGGAGATCCTGCGCTCGCCGTCGAGCTCGTCTTGCAATTCGACCAGTTCCGCGAGTTTTGCGCGCAACACGAGGTGCGGCACCTGACCACCGAGGAAGGCGCGCGGCTCGATTTCGAACGGATGAAGTGGCGCTACGGCGCGCCAGGCATCGATCACTGAACTCACCCCGCACCGACACCAAAACCCCCAGGAGACAACCCGTGCAAGTCGACATCAAGACCTCCGACATCCGGCCCATCCGGCAGACCTTCTCACACATCGCGCGACGTATCGGCGACAAGCCGGCATCGCGCTACCAGGAGGCCACGCTCGACATGCAGCCGACGGCGAACTTCCACTATCGCCCGCTGTGGGATCCGCGGCACGAGCTGTACGACAAGCGCCGCACCGCAATCGTCATGGCCGACTGGTACAGCTTCAAGGATCCGCGCCACTACTACTACGGCGTGTACACGATGACACGCGCCCGCCAGCAGGAAGGCGCCGACCGCCAGTTCGAATTCGCAGAAAAGCGCCAGCTTCTCGCGCAGGTCGATGCCGGCACGCGGGAGTCGCTGCAGCAGTTGCTGGTGCCGCTTCGCCACTACGAGTGGGGTGCGAACATGAACCACAGCTACTGCTGTGGCTACGGGTACGGCACGGCCATCACCCAGCCCTTTGTCTTCGCGGCCATGGACCGTCTGGGCATCGCGCAGTACCTGTCGCGCATCGGCCTGCAGCTCGACGGCAACTCCGGCAGGGCACTGGACGCGGGCAAGGAGGCCTGGCTATCGCATGCTGCCTGGCAAGGGGTGCGCCGCCTGATGGAGAACGTCTTCGTTACCCGTGACTGGTTCGAGGTGTTCGTGGCGCAGAACGTCGTGTTCGACGGCCTGCTGTATCCGCTGATGTACCGCCACTACGTCAACGCGAAGAGCCCGGCCACTGGCAATGCGCTGGCCATGCTGACGGAGTTCATGAACGAGTGGTTCGACGAGAACGTGCGCTGGGTCGACGCCACGCTCAAGACCGCCGTCGACGAATCGCCGGCCAACGCTGCGCTCCTGTCCCAGTGGTTCGGGAGCTGGCGAGACCAGTTCGTCGAGGCGCTCGGTCCGTTGGCCGCACACGCCTTCGAAGACGCCGGCGCTGCCATGGCGCAGGACCTGCGCGCCGCGCTCGATGCGCGCGTTGCACGACTGGGCATCAAGGCATGAAGCCACGCGAACTCCCAGGCCATTCAAGAAACAAGGAGACCCCATGACCACTGCCACTGCCGAACTGTCCCGACCGCCCGTCTTCATCGCATTGCAGACCGGCGAGGCCGCACGCGCCATCGTCGAAGCCATCGTGGCCGACAACCCCGAGGCGCAGGTGAACGAGTACCCCGCGATGGTGAAGATCGACGCACCGGGCCGGCTGGTGATCCGCCGCGAATCGGTCGAGGCGCTCGTCGGCCGACGCTGGGACCTTCAGGAGATCCACCTCAGCCTCATCTCGCTCTCCGGAAGCATCGAGGAGACCGACGACGAGTTCATTCTTCACTGGGGCGCCTGAGCGCTCGCACCCAAGGACAACGCGATGACCCAAGCAGACACCACCAACACCAAGCGCCCCGCGGCCCGCCTCGGCCTCAAGGAACGCTACGCGATGATGACCCGCGGCCTCGGTTGGGACACCACCTACCAGTCGATGGACGACGTGTTTCCCTTCGACAAGTTCGAAGGCATCAAGATCCACAACTGGGACCAGTGGGAAGACCCGTTCCGTCTGACGATGGACGCCTACTGGAAGTTCCAGGGCGAGAAGGAGAAGAAGCTCTACGCGATCATCGACGCGTTCCAGCAGAACAACGGCCAGTTCAACATCAGCGACCCGCGCTACCTGAACACCCTCAAGCTGTTCCTGACCGGCGTCTCGCCGCTGGAGTACGCGGCGCATCGCGGCTATGCGATGGCGGGACGTTCTTTCCGCGGCGTCGGCGCCCGGGTGGCCTGCCAGATGCAGTCGATCGACGAACTGCGCCATGCGCAAACGCAGTTCCACACCATCAGCCACTTCAACAAGTACTTCCACGGCCTGCATGACCCGCAGCACATGCACGACCGCGTGTGGTACCTGTCGGTGCCGAAGAGCTACTTCGAAGATGCGATGAGTTCAGGCCCGTTCGAGTTCGTCACCGCCATCTCGTTTTCCTTTGAATACGTGCTGACCAACCTGCTGTTCATGCCCTTCATGAGCGGCGCCGCCTACAACGGCGACATGGCGACCGTGACCTTCGGCTTCTCCGCGCAGAGCGACGAGTCGCGCCACATGACGCTGGGCCTGGAGGTGGTGAAGTTCATCCTCGAGCAGGACCCCGACAACGTGCCGATCGTGCAGAAGTGGGTCGACAAGTGGTTCTGGCGTGGCTACCGCCTGCTTACATTGGTGGCGATGATGATGGACTACATGCTGCCCAAGCGCGTGATGAGCTGGTCCGAAGCGTGGGAGATGTACTTCGAGAAGAACGGCGGTGCCTTGTTTCAGGACCTGGCGCGCTACGGCATCCGCATGCCCAAGTACCACGAAGTGGCCGCCAAGGAGAAAGGCAGGATCTCGCACGAGGCCTGGATGATCTTCAACAACTATGGCCATGCCGCCGACTTCAACGTTTGGGTGCCCAAGCCCGACGAGATGGGCTGGCTCGCAGAGAAGTATCCGCAGACCTTCGACAGCCTGTACCGCCCGCGCTTCGAGTGGCTCGCCGAGCAGGAAGCGCAGGGCAAGCGCTGGTTCAACAACACGCTGCCGATGCTCTGCCAGGTCTGCCAGATCCCGATGGCCTTCACCGAGCCGGACGACCCGACGAAGATCTGCTACCGCGAGAGCACCTATCACGGCATGAAGCACCACTTCTGCTCCGATGGCTGCAAGGACATCTTCGACGGCGAGCCCGAGAAGTACGTGCAGGCATGGTTGCCCGTGCACCAGATCTACCAGGGCAACTGCTTCCCCGAGGGCACCGACCCGACCGTGCCCGGTTTCAACCCGCTGGCCGCTGTCTTGAAGTACTACCACATCAACGACGGCGCGGACAACGGGGAGTTCAACACCTCGCCGGACAAGGCGAACTGGGAACGCTGGACAGGCCAGGACCTGTCGCCGGCGCAGCCCAAGGCCGCCTGAACCCCAAAGACCCCGCCCGCCCGCTGTGCCAGACGCACGGCGCGGGCGGAGCTCACCCCCAATAAAGGAGACCGACATGTCTGTTGTTGCACTCGCCCCCGACTACACCGGCACCGTGGCCGACAGCGAAGACCGCTTTCACGGCAACCGCCTGCTCTACATCGGCTGGGACGACCACCTGCTGTTCTGCTCGCCCGTCTGCCTGCCGCTTCCGGCGGCCATGCCCTTCGGTGCGTTGCTGAGCGACGTGCTGCCCGGCGTCTACGGCAGCCATCCCGACTTCGAGAAGGTCGACTGGAGCCGGACCCAGTGGTTCGACTCGGGCAAGCCCTTCACGCCGGACGCCGCGAAATCGCTCGCGGACAACGGCCTGGTCCACAAGTCGGCGATCCGCTTTCGCACGCCCGGCCTGAAGGGCATCAAGGGCTCGTCGAGCTGAAGCCGAAGGAGCGATGCCATGAGCTTCCAGATCATGATCGAGCCGCTCGGCCAAAGCGTGCCGGCGCGTGACGGCCAGACGGTGCTCGACGCCTGCCTGCGGGCCGGCGTCTGGCTGCCGCACGCCTGCGGCCACGGCGTCTGCGGCACCTGCAAGGTCCAGGTCCTCGAAGGTGAATGCGACCACGGCGAGGCGTCGAATTTCGCGCTGATGGACTTCGAGCGCGACGAGGGAAAGATCCTGGCCTGTTGCGCCATGGCGCAGGCGGACCTGGTGATCGAGGCCGAGATCGACGAGGACCCGGACGCGCAGTTCCTGCCGCTCGGGGACTTCGAAGCCGAGTTGGTCGAAGCGCGCATGCTCACGCCGACGATCCGCGGCCTGTGGCTGCGCACCGAGCAGCGCGCCGAGTTTCAGGCCGGCCAGTATGTGATGCTGCACGTGCCGGGTGTCGAGGGCGAGCGCGCCTTTTCGATTGCCAATGCGCCAAGCGAGGACCTGATCGAGTTGCACATCCGCCGCGTGCCACAGGGCCGCGCCACCGGCTGGCTGCACGATGAGTTGCAGCCCGGCCAACGACTGCGCTTCACCGCGCCCAACGGCCGCTTCTTCGTGCGCAAGTCGGCGCAACTGCCGATGATTTTCGTGGCCGGCGGCTCGGGGCTGTCCAGCCCGAAATCGATGGTGCTCGACCTGCTGGCCGAGGGGTGCACGCTGCCGATCACGCTGATCCAGGGCGCGCGCAATCACGACGAGCTGTACTTTCGCGACCTGTTCGAACAGCTTGCGGAGAAGCATCCGAACTTCACCTACGTGCCGGTGCTGTCGGACCTGCCCGAGGGCACTGGGTGGGCCGGCGCACGCGGTTATGCGCATGAGGCCCTCAAGGCGCATTTCGCCAACGACTTCCGCGGCCACAAGGCTTATCTGTGCGGACCACCGCCGATGACCGAAGCCTGCATTGCCACGCTCATGCAGGGCCGCCTCTTCGAGCGCGACATCTACACCGAGAAGTTCTTCACTGCCGCCGACGCCGCATCCGCAGCACCGCGCAGCCCGCTTTTCAAGGCGCTATGAGATGAAGCGCGAAACGAAGTTCCAGGTCGCCATCGGCAACACACAGGAGCGCTATGCCTGCGGTGCCGACCAGACGCTGCTCGGCGGCATGGAGCAGCTCGGCCGCCGCGGCATTCCCGTGGGCTGCCGCGGCGGTGGCTGCGGCGTCTGCAAGGTCCGCATCGACTCGGGCACCGTGCGACGCGAGCGAATGAGCCGCGGCCATGTCAGCGCCGAGGAAGAGGCCCAGGGCTACGTGCTGGCATGCCGCGCCTATCCGCAAAGCGACTTGCAGGTACAGGCGGTCGCCACGCTGGCGCGTTGCCTCGAACGGCGCCAGAAACCACATCCGATCACCCCCCACCGACCCCACCCATAAAAGGAGACCCACCATGGCAATCACTGGCGTTCTACGTCCCGGGCACGTGCAAATCCGCGTGCTCGACCTGCCTGCCGCTGTCCGGCACTACACCCAGGTCATCGGCCTGATCGAAACCGCGCGCGACGCGCAAGGCCGCGTCTACCTGAAGGCGTGGGACGAGCACGACCATCACAGCGTGGTGCTGCGCGAGGCCGAAGAGGCCGGCATGGATTTCATGGGTTTTCGCGTCGATTCACCGGCGACACTCGAGAAGCTGGCAGCCGACCTGAAGGCCTGCGGCCTTGCCACCGACATGGAGTGGATCGAGGCTGGCGAACACTTGCGCACCGGCAGGCGCTTCCGCTTCACCGTGCCCACTGGCCATTCGATCGAACTCTTTGCCGAGAAGGAGAAGGTCGGCAACGGCATGCCCTACGAGAACCCGGAGATCTATCCAGAAGACCTGAAAGGCATGGCGCCGTCGCGCTTCGACCACTGCCTGCTGTACGGTGATGACCTCGACGGCACGATGAAAGTGTTCATCGACGTGCTGGGCTTCCAGTTGTCGGAGAGCGTGGTGGCCGGACCGGATCGCATGCACATCGCGGCTTTCCTGACCTGCTCGACGAAGCCCCACGACATCGCCTTCATCCGCCACGCCGAAAAGAACAAGTTCCACCATGCCTCCTTCCTGCTCGACAACTGGGGCGAGGTGCTGAAGGCGGCCGACATCATCTCGAGGAAACGCGTTTCGCTGGACATCGGTCCCACGCGGCACGGCATCACGCGCGGCGAGACGATCTACTTCTTCGACCCGAGCGGCAACCGCAACGAGGTGTTCTCCGGCGGCTACATCTTCTATCCGGACAAGCCGCCGCTGGTATGGACCGACGACGAACTGGGGCGCGCGATCTTCTATCACGACCGCAAGCTCAACGAGAATTTCCTGAGCGTGCTGACCTGAGGACGCAACGATGAAGCAGTTCATGAACTTCATCGGGGGCGAGTTCGTCGCCACCGCGAAGACCTTCGAGAATCGGGCGCCGGTGGACAACAGCGTGATCGGGTGGGTGCACGAGGCCGGCGCCACCGAGGTCGATGCCGCAGTGCGCGCCGCCCGCGCAGCCCTCGACGGCGAATGGGGCCGGATGAGCGTCGTGCGGCGCGTCGAGTTGCTGCACGCAGTCGCCGACGAGATCAACCGGCGCTTCGACGACTTCCTGCAAGCCGAGATGGCCGACACCGGCAAGCCGCATGCGCTGGCGTCGCATGTCGACATCCCGCGCGGCGCGGCCAACTTCAAGGTGTTCGCCGACATCGTGAAGAACGTGCCGACCGAGAGCTTCGAGATGGCCACGCCCGACGGCGGCCAGGCGATCAACTATGCAGTGCGCTCGCCGCTGGGTGTGATCGGCGTGGTCTGCCCGTGGAACCTTCCGCTGCTGCTCATGACATGGAAGGTCGGTCCGGCGCTGGCCTGCGGCAACACGGTGGTCGTCAAGCCGTCGGAAGAGACGCCCGCCACGGCGACGCTGCTCGGCGAGGTGATGAACGCGGTCGGCATTCCGCCGGGCGTCTACAACGTGGTGCACGGCTTCGGGCCGGATTCGGCGGGTGAGTTCCTGACCCGCCACCCCGGTGTCGACGGTGTCACCTTCACGGGCGAGACGCGCACCGGCGAGGCAATCATGGCCGCGGCCGCCAAGGGCGTGCGGCCGGTCTCCTTCGAACTGGGCGGCAAGAACGCGGGCATCGTGTTCGCCGACGCCGATTTCGACAAGGCCGTCGCCGGCATCACGCGTTCAGTCTTCGAGAACTGCGGACAGGTTTGCCTTGGCACCGAACGCGTGTACGTGCAACGACCGATCTTCGACAAGTTCGTTGCGGCGTTGAAGGCGAAAGCCGAGGCGCTCAAGCCCGGGCCCTCGCAGGAGCCAGGCGTCAACTTCGGCCCGCTGATCTCGCGCGAGCATCAGCAGAAGGTTCTGTCCTACTACGGCAAGGCGGCGGAGGCGGGCGCCACCGTCGTCACCGGTGGCGGCGTGCCGCGGATGCAGGCAGCACTCACCCAAGGCCATTGGGTGCAGCCGACTATCTGGACGGGTCTGCCGGAGACGGCCGCCGTCATCCGCGAGGAAATCTTCGGCCCGTGCTGCCACATCGCGCCCTTCGACACCGAGGAAGAAGCCATCGCGCTCGCGAACGCCACCGATTACGGACTGGCGACCACCGTGTGGACCGAGAACCTCGGCCGCGCACATCGCGTGGCGAAGCTGGTTCAGGTGGGCATCTGCTGGGTGAACAGCTGGTTCCTGCGCGACCTGCGCACGGCGTTCGGTGGCGCCAAGGCCTCGGGCATCGGACGCGAGGGCGGCGTGCATTCGCTCGAGTTCTACACGGAGCTGCGCAACGTGTGCATCAAGCTTTGAATCGACAGGAACCTTGACCATGAATGACAAGACGAGAGACAAGTGCGATGCCTTCACCGGCGCGCTGAAGTACATGCTGGCGGCGGTCGTTGCCGCAGGCCAATGCCTGGCAATGGCTGCAGGGCCGGATCCTCAAACTGCGGCAAGCGCGCGCCGGCCGAACATCATGCTGATCGTTGCGGACGACCTGGGCTATTCGGACCTGGGCGCCTTTGGCGGCGAGATCGCGACGCCAAACCTCGATGCGCTCGCAAAGAGCGGGATGCGGCTCACCAGCTTCTACGCCGCGCCGTTCTGCTCGCCCTCGCGCGCCATGCTGATGTCGGGCGCGGACAACCATCGCGTGGGCTTTGGCAGCATGGCCGAACTGCTCACGCCGCAGCAGCGCAGCCAGCCTGGCTACGAGGGCTACATGACCGATCGCGCGTTGGCATTTCCGGTTCTTCTGAAGGATGCGGGCTACCACACCTACATGGCCGGCAAGTGGCATCTCGGCGTGAAGGAAGAGCATGCGCCGCCCAAGCGCGGTTTCGAGCAGTCGTTCGCCATGATGAATGGCGGCGCCAGCCATTTCGACCAGACCGGCATCATCACCTTCGATGCGGAGAAGACGCCGATGGCGCTCTACCGCGAAAACGGCAAGGAGGTGCAGATCCCGAAGGACTTCTATTCGAGCGAGTACTTCGCCTCGAAGCTCATCTCGTACATCGACAGCAACAAGGGCGACGGCCAGCCCTTCTTCGGCTACCTGGCCTTCACCGCGCCGCACTGGCCGCTGCAGGCGCGGGACGCCTACATTCGCAAGTACGAAGGCAAGTACGACGTGGGCTATGACGTGATCCGGGAACGCCGCCTGGCAAGGATGAAAGCGCTTGGCATCGTGCCCAAAGACACGAAGTCCTATGTCGGCAACCCGGCGTGGCCGCGCTGGAACCAGTTGACCGCGAAGGAGAAGCGGGTCGAGTCCAAGCGCATGGCGGTGTATGCCGCCATGGTCGAATCGCTGGACGCCGAGGTGGGCCATGTCGTGGCCCATCTGAAGCGCATCGGCGAATACGACAACACGGTGATCTTCTTCATGTCGGACAACGGGGCCGACGGGAACACCGTGCTCGACGAAGGAGAGACGCGCGCCTGGGCCAGGAAATACCGCGACAACAGCCTTGCCAACACCGGTCGAGCGGGGTCGTTCGCAGAGTACGGGCCGGGTTGGGCGCAGGTCGGCTCGACGCCGTTCAACATGTACAAGGCTTTCATGTACGAGGGCGGCATCTCGGTGCCCGCCATCGCACGGGTGCCGCATGGCCTGCGCAAGGATGTCGTCTCCCGCGCGCCGGCACACGTGACCGACATCGCGCCCACGCTGCTGGAAGTGGCCGGCGTGAAGGCGCCGGGCACCAGCTACCAGGGCCGCGAGGTGGTGGAAATGCAGGGCCACTCGATGCTCGGGCTGCTGTCCGGCCAGCGCGACCATGTGCATGCGCAGTTCAAGCACGGCTGGGAACTCAACGGGCGCCGCGCGATGCGCGTGGGCGACTGGAAGATCGTGCAGGCGAACAAGCCGTGGGGCTCGGGCGAGTGGGAGTTGTACGACCTGGGCCGGGACCGCTCGGAGTTGCACAACTTAGCCGCGAGCCACCCCGACAAGCTGAAGGAACTGCTCGCCGAGTACGAGCGCTACGCAAAGAACAACGGCGTGGTCGAGTTCGAGGGACTGTCCACCCGCGCGGGCTACAGCAACAGCCTGAACTACTACAAGGATGTCGATGAAATCCATTGACGCACAGGTCGAGCGCATCTCACAACCCGAATGAAACCCGCAAGAGAGAACCCATGGACCCCACACTCATCCAGCAGCTCGGTGACGAGCTCTATGGCGCCTTGCGCGACCGCACGGTCGTCGAGCCGCTCACCAACCGCCATGAGGGCATCACCATCGCCGACGCCTACGGCGTGCAGCAACGCATGATCGCTCGCCGCACCGAGGCGGGAGAGCGCATCGTCGGCAAGAAGATCGGCGTGACCTCGCGAGCCGTGATGAGCATGCTGGGCGTGTTCCAGCCCGACTTCGGCTACCTGCTCGACGGCATGATCGTCGGCGAAGGCGACTCCATCGACAGCACCACGCTGATCCAGCCCAAGGCGGAAGGCGAGATTGCGTTTCTGCTCAAGCGCGACTTGATGGGCCCGGGCATCGGAAATGCTGACGTGCTGGCCGCCACCGAATGCGTGATGCCGTGCTTCGAGATCGTCGACTCGCGCATTCGCGACTGGAAGATCAAGATCGCCGACACCGTCGCAGACAACGCCTCGTGCGGCGTGTTCGTGCTCGGTGACAGTGCGGTGGATCCGCGCCGCATTGACCTGGCCACCTGCGGCATGGTGCTCGAGAAAAATGGCGAAATCATCGCCACCGGTGCGGGCGCCGCGGCGCTCGGGTCGCCCGTCAGTGCCGTAGCCTGGCTCGCCAACACGCTGGGTGCGCTGGGCATCGGGCTCAAGGCGGGCGAGGTCATTCTTTCCGGCGCGCTGGCGGCCATGTTCCCGGCCAAGGCCGGCGACAACTTCCGCGTGTCCATCGGCGGACTGGGCGGCTGCTCGGTCCGTTTCCACTGAAGAACAAGGAGCAACCCCATGACGAAAAAGATCAAGTGTGCGCTCATCGGTCCCGGCAACATCGGCACCGACCTGCTCGCCAAGTTGCAGCGCAGCCCGGTGCTCGAGCCTGCATGGATGGTGGGCATCGACCCTGCGTCCGATGGCCTGAAGCGCGCCAAGGCGATGGGCCTAAAGACGACCGCCGAGGGCGTGGACGGCCTGCTGCCGCACGTGAAGGCTGATGGCGTGCAGATTGCTTTCGATGCGACCAGCGCCTATGTGCATGCGGAGAACAGCGCAAAGCTCAATGCGCTCGGCGTGCTGATGATCGACTTGACGCCCGCGGCCATCGGTCCGTTCTGCGTGCCCCCGGTCAACCTGACGTCGTTGATGGCGAGGGAGGGCGATCGACCCGTGAACGTCAACATGGTCACCTGCGGCGGGCAGGCCACGATTCCCATGGTGGCCGCCGTGTCGCGGGTTCAGGCCGTGGCGTATGGCGAGATCGTCGCCACGGTGTCGAGCCGCTCCGTCGGCCCCGGTACGCGCAAGAACATCGACGAGTTCACGCGAACAACCGCGGGCGCGGTCGAGCGCGTGGGCGGTGCGGCAAAGGGCAAGGCGATCATCATCGTCAATCCCGCGGAGCCACCGTTGATCATGCGCGACACGGTTCATTGCCTGACCGAGGACGTGCCCGACCAGGCGCGAATCATGGCTTCGGTGCACGAGATGATCGCCGAGGTTCGCCGGTACGTGCCGGGCTACAAGCTGGTGAACGGCCCGGTGTTCGATGGCAAGCGCGTGTCCATCTACCTCGAGGTCGAAGGCTTGGGCGACTACCTGCCCAAGTATGCCGGCAACCTCGACATCATGACCGCCGCTGCCGCGCGCACGGCGGAGATGTTCGCCGAAGCGATGCTCGCCGCCGCCCTGCAACCCGACGGCATCGCCGCATAGGAGCCCGACATGAACTCCACGAACCTGAAGGGCCGCCGCGTCACCGTGCACGACATGACGCTGCGCGACGGCATGCATCCCAAGCGCCACCTGATGACGCTCGAGCAGATGAAGAGCATTGCGACCGGCCTCGACGAAGCCGGCGTGCCGTTGATCGAGGTGACGCATGGCGATGGGCTGGGCGGCAGCTCGGTCAATTACGGCTTTCCGGCGCACACCGATGAGGCGTACCTCGGCACCGTCATCCCGTTGATGAAGCAGGCCAAGGTCTCGGCCCTGCTGATCCCCGGCATCGGCACGGTCGATCACCTGCGCATGGCGCACGGGCTGGGCGTGCACACGGTGCGCGTGGCCACCCATTGCACAGAGGCCGATGTGTCGGAACAGCACATCACGATGGCGCGCAAGCTGGACATGGACACCGTCGGCTTCCTGATGATGGCGCACATGGCATCGCCCGAAGCACTGGTGCGCCAGGCGCTGCTCATGGAAGGCTATGGCGCCAACTGCATCTACGTGACCGACTCGGCAGGCTACATGCTGCCGCACGACGTGACCTCGCGCATTGCGGCGGTGCGCGGGGCGTTGAAGCCGGACACCGAGCTCGGCTTTCACGGTCATCACAACCTGGCGATGGGCGTGGCCAATTCGATTGCGGCGGTGGCGGCAGGCGCGAATCGAATCGATGCGGCGGCCGCAGGGCTCGGCGCCGGGGCGGGCAACACGCCGATGGAGGTGTTCATTGCCGTGTGCGACCGCATGGGCATCGAGACGAGTGTCGACGTGTTCCGCATCCAGGACGTCGCCGAAGACCGCGTGGTGCCGATCATGGATCACATCATTCGTGTCGATCGCGATTCGCTGACGCTCGGCTATGCGGGCGTGTATTCGAGCTTCCTCCTGTTCGCCAAGCGGGCCGAGAAGAAGTACGGCGTGCCGGCGCGCGAGATCCTAGTGGAGTTGGGGCGGCGCGGCATGGTCGGGGGGCAGGAAGACATGATCGAGGACACGGCGATCACCCTTGCGCGCACCCGCGAATCCGCAAAGGCAGCGCGGGAGGTGGCAGCATGAAGCTCGATGACAAGACCATCGCCGCGCTTGCAGAACTCCTCGAGACTTGCGAATTGGAGGCACGCGACACCCCAAAGATTACCGACGAATATCCGCACATGGACTGGGACGACGCCTACGCCATCCAGAACGAGATCCGCCGCAGGAAGCTTGCGCGTGGCCAACGCGTCATCGGCCTGAAAGCCGGGCTGACTTCGCATGCCAAGATGAAGCAGATGGGCGTGACCACGCCAGTGTTCGGCTTCATGGCCGACAACTACGCGGTCCCGGAAGGCGGCGAGTGCAAGGTGAGCGAGCTTATCCATCCCAAGGTCGAGCCCGAGATTGCCTTCGTCACGCGGCGTGCGCTGAAGGGGCCGGGCTGCCACATCGCTGCGGTGATCGCGGCCACCGATTTCGTGCTGCCGGGCATCGAGGTCATCGACAGCCGGTATCGCGACTTCAAGTTCGATCTGAAGAGCGTGGTTGCGGACAACACCTCGGCTTCGCGCTTCGTCATCGGCGGGCGTGCGGTGAGCGTGGGCGACGTCGATCTGCGCACTACCGGCATCGTGCTCGAGAAGAACGGCGAGCCCGTTGCCTTTGGTGCAGGTGCCGCAGTCCTGGGCCACCCGGCCGCTGCCATTGCGATGCTGGCGAATCACCTGGGCGCGCGTGGCGAGGAGATTCCGGCCGGGACGCTGATCCTGTCGGGCGGCATCACGGAGGCGGTGGCGGTGAAGGCAGGCGATGCCATCACGCTCAAGGTGCAGGGCATGGGCAGCGTGGGCCTGCGTTTTACCTGAGCTGCGGGAAAGGAAGACACCATGCCATTTGCGCAGCTCTACCTCATCGAAGGGCGTACCGAGGAGCAGAAGCGGGCGCTGATCGAAAAGGTCACGCTAGCCATCGTGGAGGCCGTCGGCGCACCGAGAGAGAACGTGCGCGTGTGGCTGCACGATGTTCCCAAAGAGAACTGGGGCATCGCCGGGGTTTCGGCGAAGGACCTGGGCCGGTAGCGCATCCGACGGAGCGCGATTTTTCCGCCCGGGCAATCAAAGGTCTCGGCAACGCGCCGATAGCGGTCGAGGGGCGGCGGGTCTGGTTTGCAGCGGTTGCTGCCTTTGAGGGTTGTTCGATCAATTCACGCTGTGAGCCCGACTCCAGTCGTCCGCGCGCGAAGAAGACATCGACATCAACGCCCGGTGTGAAGGGCGAATTCAACCGGTCGACGCAACACATTCGTTGAACATCTCAGCGGGTGTGTGGAAGCCGAGCGTCTTGCGCGGCCTCTCGTTCAATTGTCGCGCGATCGCGTTGAGTTGGAGCTGTGAGTAGCCCGAGATGTCGATGCCCTTCGGCAGGCGTGAAGGAGAGCGTGCAAAAGTGCGGGAAAATTTGACTATGCAGGCTCAGCCTCCCGAACGTGCTGAGCACGGCGCCCGTCACGATCAGCACTTCCAGCCCATGGAAACGGCCTTTCTCGCGGTCGCAGCGTTCCGTTGAGAACAGCCGCACGAACCTGGACAAGCAGATGAGCCCCCTGTTCCGACCACCGCATCTGCTGCCTCTTGGCCATGCGCATGCTGACCAGTTCGTTGACCGCCGACTCGGCCGTGGCGCTGCTGATTGGCAGGCCGGCTCGATGCCGCCCAGCATAGGCGACGAGGTAACGCTCGTTCGACTGGAGGTAGCCCAGCAGCCTGCCCACGTTCCAGATCAGCGTCGAAGCCTCCTGCTTGGGCATCGTCTGTACAGAGTCCAGGATCGACTGCAGGCGCACGAGTGCCGTGTGGGCCTTGCCATGCCAGACCAACCATTTGGCTCGATCCAGGCTTCGCTCGATCTGTCGCCATTGCGCCGGAGATCGAAGGCTCAGCATCACGGCAGACATCTGCGCAGCACTGAACTTCATGGCAATGTGGAACCAGTCCAGAATCCGAGTGCCGGTCAACGCGCTGCCCGCGGCGGCCGAATCGAATTCGTATGCACCGTCGGTGACGGCAGTGACCCTCTCGCTTGGCCGAACGCCTTGCTGCGCGAGGAACAGATCGAGGCGCTTTGCGCCAGAGGGAACTTGGCGCGTGACATAGCCGTACAAGGCTGTCCCGCCTTCGGCCAGGGTTGCGCGCCCAGCAACGACGTTGAGTTGTCTGCCTTGCAAACGGCCATGGTCGCGGTGCTGACCCAGACCGAATCGACCGCCACGACGGACACGCTCGCGGATGCAGCGCCGGCGCCGCGCGCCGCAGGCAGATCGCCGATCTGACGTTCGCTTTGCTCGTCAAGATGCTGGCCCACGGCCAAGACTCGATTTCGGGTTCCGCTCACCGATATGGCGTCGGTCAGCGGCAACATCTGGCCCAGCAATCTCACGGCGGTGCGATAGGGTAGCTGGGCGGCCCACTGCACCTGCAATTGATCGAGTTCGCTCGTGACGCGCTGGCGCAGCGTGGCTGCCAAAGGACTGAAGGTGAAGCCCCGCGCGTACCACGATGGCGTACGGCACCAGCACTGGCGAAAACGCGGACTGTCGAGTCGGACCTTGCCGAAAACGGTGCGGCAAACGATGGTGCCGCTGTCCTTGCGAGAAAGCTCGCCGCAGACTGGACATATGGAACGGCTGGCGAGCCAGGAAGATTTCTGGGCGGAAACGACCGCCGCCTGGGACCGCCGCAGAATCTCGCGGCCCTCCTGGAGGCTGAGGCCCAGAGTGCCTGGCGTCAAGTCGTTGTCGCTGCGCTCGATCACACCCAACGAAACAGGCATGCATGTATCGGCGGCACCCTCGATTCGAGCTTCGATGATCAGTCGCATGGCGGTCCCTTCGAAAAGGCCCTCCCGCATGAAGAGTCGTCCGAGCCGGAGCAATACGTTCCGGATCATTTTTTCCCGCACTTTTGCACACTCTCCACCAGCGCACTTGCCGGGTGGACCGTGCTCCGAAACCACTGGTATTTCGAGAACTGGTTCCATTCGATTCCCCACGCGCTGCAGTCGGGGGTGTGGTACAGCGCGGCGAGGGAAGGCAAGCTCGCGAATATCGCCCGCGACGACATTGCGCGCGCGGCGGTCATGATCCTCGCGGACACTGACGTCACCAAGCGGACGTACACGCTCAGTGGGGCAGAGGCGCTGACAACGCGTGAGATCGCTTCCGTCATCAGCGCTGCTGTTGACAGGCCGCTTGACGTGGTTGACGTGCCACTGGAGGGCCTCGTGCAGGGACTGATGGCAAGCGGTCTGCCGGGAGCGGCCGCACGCGAGATCGCATCGTTCGATGCCAACACGGCGGCAAGGGGCTTCTCTGACGCGACAGGCGACTACAAGGCCATCACCGGTAGGGAGCCGCAGCGCCTCAGTGACTGGTGTACTGCGAACAGGGCAGCATTGACCAGTATGGAGCGAGTCAAAAGCGCGCCGTGCTGACAACTGCCGTAACGCGCCAAGCTGTGTTCCTCGCGCCCATTGGCTGGAAACTGCGGATCGCCGAACTTGAGTCTGCGCTGAGTCCCGGCAACGGAATCCCAGACAGATCTACGGGCTGGCCTGGCCTCCCGCTTCATTTGACAGCCGAAATCGCAGTCCCGGCTCGGCTTGTTCGGCCGTCAGGCGCCAGCCATGCGCCATGGCAATCTCCTGGCAAATTGCCAGCCCAAGTCCTGCGCCGTGGTCGCGCCGATGCGCTCCGCGCCAGAATCGCTCGAACAACTGGGGCAGTTGCGCGCGATCAACACCTGGCCCGCAATCCCGTACCGTCACAGTATCGTTGTGGATGTCCAAGCTGACCACTGTTTTGGCGGGCGCATGCTGAATGGCGTTCTCCAGGAGATTCTTCAGCAAGGTGAACAACGCCCCGCGATCTGCCTGCCACTTCACGTCGCCGGCAGCAGCGGACACTGTCAAACACACATCGGCAGATTCAGCCATGCGCTGCAGATAGAAGACGACCTCGTAGGCGATCTCTTGCACGCGGACTGTGGCGATCTTGTAGTTGTGCGCTTCGCTTGCTTCGGCCAGGAGCAGCAACTGCTGCACCTGACGGGTCATGTACTCGACGTCGTTCAACAGGTCCCGGTTGTTCTCGCCATCCTCTTTCAATTCGATCTGCGCGCGAATCAATGCGAGAGGGGTCTTCAACTCGTGGGCCGCGTTGCCGAGAAACTCCTGCTGGAGACGATAGCCGATTTCGAGTCGTTCCAGCACCCGATTGAAGCTGTCGACCAGTGGTCTGATCTCCGCAGGCATTGCCTCTGCCTGCAGCCGCTCATGAAGCGATCGAGGCGAGATGGCCGCCGCCGCATCGGAGATGCCGCGCAGCGGCTTGAGCGCGTAGCGCAGCGCTATGTAGGCGCACAGGCCGAAGGCAACGATCAGCACGGCACTGAAAATGCCGATGCCGGTTCCCATGTACGGCAACGCAAACTTGTGCTGGATGAGCTTCATGAGTCGCTCACTGGTGGCGAATTGCAGGTACCACTGCCGGCCCTGATGCTCGAAAGGCTCGGTGGCACCGTATAGGGTCGCCCCGTTGCGCTCGAAGACGAAGCTATCTCGGTCCAGCCGAGGCCCGTTGCCACCAGGTGGCCAAAATGCATCCCCAGCCCTCGAAACGAGTACCACATTCCCCATCGCATCCAGTACGCGATAGGCAGTCTCATGGGGAAGACTGTCGTACAGCCAGTCCAGGTCGTCCTCTCTGACATCGAGTTCGATAGGCGTGCCGTTAGCATCGAACTTGATCTTGCTCGCAAGAGTTCCAGCGCGCTCCCTCAACTCCAAATCAGCCAGAACGTCGTGCTGCACCATCCAGACTGCGGCGACGACGGCTAGCGCGATGCTCAAGAGGGCGCCGACGACGTAGGCCGCCAGGACTTTCAGTCCCAGGCTACTGAGCCGAATCGTCTTCGCGGAGCGCATAGCCGAGACCTCTGACGTTGACGATCCGCTGGCGCGAACCGATGGCGAGCAACTTGCGGCGAATACGGTGGAGTGCCACATCCAGAGCGTTCGGCGTGACCGCCTCGCTCAGCCCCCATGCTGCCGCCTCTAGCGCGCTGCGGCGCATCACGTCGTCCTGCCGACGCGCCAAGAGCAACATAATCTGCATCTCGGCCGGAGCGAGCGCCACGCGCTCTTCGCCGCAGCACAGGACCCCCTCGCCTGGGCGTAGCATCAAGTCGCCAACTTGTGGATCGAGCGTGCGGCGCTCGACGGGGCGCCTCAGCAGCGCCTTGACGCGGGCCACCATCTCATCCATGGCGAAGGGCTTGGGCAGGTAGTCATCGGCCCCGGCATCGAGGCCCTCCACGCGGTCATGCAACGCGTCGCGCGCAGTCAGTACGAGACATGGAACGCCGAGCCCGGCATTGTGCATGCGGCGCAGCAACGTGAGCCCGTCCCCGTCGGGCAGACCTCGGTCGAGGACCACTGCCTGGTATGGGATCTGCATGAGGGCCGCCCAGGCCGCGTCAATGCGGCCGGCGACATCGACAGCCACACCATGGGCCATGAGCCCCTTGCAGATTAGCTCTGCAAAGCGCTCATGATCCTCGACCAGGAGTATGCGATTCATCAGAAGCGATAGACATAGGCAAGAAGAATGCGATTTTCGGACGATCTGTCCACCAAAGGACTGTCCTTGACCGCCGATGACAGGCTGGTCGCGGAAACATCCATCATCACCGAGTGATGCCGATCAATCAGATACATGCTGCGCAGACCCACTTCGTAGTTCACCCCGGCGTCGGCTTGGTAGGCCGCACGCCCGGGCCGGGCTTCGGAGTCGCGCACGCCGAAGTAGTAGTCGTTGTACTTGCGATCCTGCCATATCGCCGCCACACGAGGGATGATCATCACCTGCTTGCCAAGACGAAAGTTCCTGTCGAGTCCGAGACCGAACCTCTGGCCCTTGCTGTTGCCTGAAACGTCGTGTATCCAGAGCGCACCGACGTTGACAAAGCTGTTCTTCCATTCAACCTTGGCGCCTGCCCAGAAGCCATCCTTTCGCTCACTCATGCCGGCCAAGATCGGAGAGTCATCGGCCTCGTAGCCGCCGAAAATGGCGTATCGACCAACCATGCGGAAGTTGAGCCTTTGCGTGTCGCTGATGACGAGGCTTGGCAATTTCACTTCCAATGCCGGACCCAGTACGTGAACATATTTGTTCTCAAACTCGACGAGGGGGAGCACCTCGTTGTCTGGTTTCATTCCGGCATACGGCAACTGCTTGCTCCCCACACCGATCCCCAGGCCCCATTTGGACGACGATTGCTCGGCCCCCGGCGGCTCCTGGGCGAAGGCCGGAAAGGAGCAGATCAGTGTTGCTGCGAGGGCAGGAACACTCGCCAAGTTGACAACGCTTGCCGGAAATCGAGGGGATGACGCTAGGGACGCGTGCATGAGCAGATTCCTCATTGGGTGTTGAAAGGCCTCATGCTCCAGCCCCCCGTCTTACGCAACACTTACCGAACGAGGGCCTGCGATCCGGGCAGTCGACCACGGTCCCGGTAAGTGTTCGGAAAGTCGCCCGGCCAGATAGTCACGTTCATTGCAGATCAAGGCGAAGGCTCGCGAGCCTCAAACCGCCCAGTCAATGAACGTCCAATCCAGGCTCCAACGCTTTTGCCTTTTGACTCCGTTGCACGAGTCGCGCCAGGGGGCTCGCCGCCTTATGTCGTATGCCGCCATTGGCTTGCCACTCGTGTTTGCTGGCTGTGCGTCGAGCGCACCGGCTTTGGTGCCGGAAAGCGCCGGCGCGCAGATCGCCGCGCAATGGTTTGCACCCCTTCCACATGGCGGGCGGATCGACGAAATGAGGCACTGGTGGTCTCAGTCTGACGACCCGCTCATGCCGCGCCTGATCGAGGCGGCCCAGCGCGCCAATCCGACACTCGCGCAAGCCGCTGCCAACATGGCTGACGCCCGGGCGTCCCGTGTGACCAGCGGCGCGGCGCTACTGCCTTCGCTGGACGCCACCGCTAGCACCACGAGGGGGCGTTCGGAATTGACTGCCCCCGCAAGCAACGCCTCGTCGGTGGGCTTTCAGACCGCATGGGAGCTGGACCTCTTCGGAGCCAATCGCGCCGGGCTCGCTGCTGCCGAAGCTCGGCTTGCGTCCAGCCAGGCGGGCTGGCATGACGCGCGGGTCTCGGTCGCGGCCGACGTGGCGAGGAGCTATGTCGAGCTACGAGCCTGCGAGGCGCACGTTCAGCAAGCCCGGATCGATGCAACCTCCCGTGCACAGACCTCCCGTCTCACCGAGTTGGCGGCTGCTGGCGGCATTCGGCCGCCTGCGACAGCGGATCTGGCGCGAGCCAGTGCGGCCCAAGGCGAGGTGACCTTGGAGGAACGCAGGGCGCAGTGCAATCTGCTGGTCAAGGCGCTCGTGGCATTGACCGCCCAGGACGAACCGGCCCTGCGGCGTGAACTCGCCGAGAAGACCGCCCGGCTTCCTCAGCCTGCCGAGTTCGGGGTGAATGCGGTGCCGGCCGAAGTGCTTGCGCAACGCCCTGACATCCAGGCGGCCGCGCGGGATGTCGTCGCCGCCAGCGCTGACTCGACGCAGGCCAACGCCCAGCGCTGGCCTCGCATCACACTGACCGGCAGCATCGGCGCCACCCATGTGTCCAGTCTCGGCGTCAGCACTGACGGAACGGTCTGGAGCGTCGGCCCCATCGCCATCACCTTTCCTTTGTTCGATGGGGGCAGGCGCCGGGCCAACGCGCAGGCCGCGAAAGTCCGCTACGAATCCGCCGCCACGGTCTACGCATCACGTCTACGCACAGCGATCCAGGAAGTGGAAGGCGCGCTGGTCACGCTGGAGAGCACGGCACGGCGCAGCGAGAGCGCCAGCGTTGCCGCGGACAGGTTCGAGCGCTCGTACCGGGCCACGGCCGCGAGCTACAACCTAGGAGCGGCCAGTTTGTTCGACCTCGAAGATGCACGCCGTAGCCTGGTGTCCGCGCAAAGTACCTTGATTGACCTGCGTCGCGAGCGCCTGTTGGCCTGGATTTCCCTCTATCGCTCGATAGGCGGCGGCTGGTCATCGTCCGCGGGTGAGCACCTGGTCGGCCTTGCGGATCCGACGCCCGTGTCCATGCCGGGCAGCGCCCCTGCGCCGGCGACGCGGCCGGAGTGCGGGACAGGAGGCGTTGAGCATGGACCCGACGCGCAAAAGGGCACTCGTCGTTGCCTCTCAGGCCTTGGCCTTGATGGGGATTCTGATGATTGGAGCGGATGCCGCGGTCATCCGGCTCATCCATCGCAGCCTGACACCGACGCAGGATGACTTCTTCGACACAGTCAGCGAACTGGCCAACGCCACGATCCTGTCTATCGTCGCGATGGGCAACTATGGCGCCAGCCGAGTTGCGCTCGCGTGGCCAGTAGCGCGGCGATGGCTGCCATGGTGGGACCGCGCCAGGACGGGCAGCTTGCTCATGCTCCTTACCCTGCTGACGGGAGGGCTCGCCACGCTGTTGCTCAAGCACCTCGTGGCGCGCGCCCGTCCAAGCGTACTGCTCGAAGACGGTCACTATGGGCTTGTCGCGTCCTTCTCGGGTGCCCCTTTCAACTCATTCCCTTCCAGTCACGCCTTTACCGCATTCGCCGCGGCATGCGTACTGGCCTATCTCCTACCCGCATGGCGCATGCCACTGTTTGTGCTGGCGGCCATCGTAAGCATCTGCCGAGTCCTCACGCTGGAGCACTTCCCGAGCGACGTGCTGGCCTCTGCATTCATTGCCGCGGGGTGTGTGCGCTTCTGGGCGCCACGCGTTCAAGGCTCCATGTCCCGGAATTGAAGATGAAAACATCAGACAAGCTCTCGCTCACCGCGATCGGCATCGCAGTTGCCGCCGCCGCCATCATATTTGTGTTCGCATGGGAGGTACCCGATGCGCATGCACAGGAAGCCGCGATGCCCGCCGTGGGACAGTCTTCCTTGACCGTGACCGTTGCGAGGCTGCAGCCCTCGACATTTCCCATCCGAGTCTCCGCCAACGGCAACATCATGGCGTGGCAGGAGGCCAGCATCGGCACCGAGGCCAACGGCTTGCGCTTGACCGAAGTCAAGGTCAATGTCGGGGATACGGTGCGTCGCGGCCAGCCGCTGGCGACCTTTGCCGCCGATACGGTGGAAGCCGAGGTGGCGCAAAGCAGGGCGGCCGTTGCCGAGGCCGACGCGGTGCTGGGTGAAGCCGCCGCCAATGCCCAGCGCGCCCGTCTGCTGCAGGAGACGGGCGCCTTGTCGGCGCAGCAGATCCAGCAGTATCTCAACGCGGAGCGCACGGCTCGGGCACGATTGGACGCCGCCCGGGCCGTCGAGCGAACGCAGCAACTGCGCCTCATCCAGACACGAGTTTCCGCTCCGGATGACGGTGTCATCTCTGCACGCGCGGCAACTGTCGGCGCCGTGGTGCCGGCGGGCCAGGAGCTGTTCCGCCTGATTCGGGGCGGCAGGCTCGAATGGCGCGCCGAAGTGGCGGCCGCGGACTTGGTCAGGCTCAAACCCGGACAGAAGGTCAGGATCACGCCGACGGGCGGGGATGCCATCGAGGGGCGGTCGCGGATGCTGGCGCCGGTGATCGATATTCAGACCCGCAACGGCCTAGTCTATGTGGACTTGCCGACCAGCGACACCGCACGCGCCGGCATGTTTGCGCGCGGTGAATTCGAGATCGGCACGAGCGAGGTGATGACGCTGCCGCAGAGCGCGGTGCAGTTGCGCGAGGGCTTCAGCTACGTGATGCGCGTCGGGCCGGATTCGCGGGTCATCCAGACCAAAGTGACGCCAGGCCGCCGCTCGGGCACTCGCGTCGAGATCGTCACTGGCCTTGATACGGAAGATCGCATCGTAGTCACGGGGGCAGCCTTCCTGGGCGATGGCGACTTCGTACGCGTGAGCGATGCGCCAAAGGCTGCGCCGGCCGTCGGATCGCCATCGACACCCCAGCGCCTGACGCTCGCCGGAAGTGAAGGCGCGCGATGAACTGGAATGTCTCTTCGTGGGCCATCCGCAACCCGGTCCCGGTCATTCTGCTGTTCGTGCTGCTAACGCTCGCCGGGTTGATGGCCTTTCCGGCCATGAAGGTCCAGAGTTTCCCCGACATCGACATACCCACGGTCACGGTGACTGCCTCGCTGCCCGGGGCTTCGCCATCCCAGATGGAGACCGAAGTCGCACGCAAGATCGAGAACTCCTTAGCGAGGCTGCAAGGCATCAAGCACATCAAGACCAGCCTGAGCGAAGGCGAGGCCAGCATCACGGTTGAGTTCCGGCTCGACAAGCCGACGCAAGAGGCCGTGGACGGCGTGCGCGATGCCGTCTCCCGCGTACGGTCCGACCTGCCGGCCGGTCTGCGCGATCCGGTGATCAAGAAGGCCGAGGTTGCGGATGAGCCGATCCTGACCTACACCGTCGCCTCCACGCGCATGGACGACGAGGCGCTGTCGTGGTTCGTCGACAACGAGGTCGCACGAACGCTGCTGGCCGTGCCGGGCGTCGGTTCCGTCACTCGCGTGGGCGGCGTCAGCCGCGAGGTGCGCGTGGATCTGGATCCCGACCGCCTGCTCGCGCTGCACACGACGGCGGTCGACATCTCGCGGCAACTGAGGCAGGTGCAGCAGGACGCCTCCGGCGGCCGCGTTCGCTTCGGCGGTGCCGAGCAGTCCGTGCGCACGCTGGCCACAGTGCAATCCGCGGAGGAAATGGGGGCGATCGAGCTTGCGCTCGGCGACGGACGCAGGATCCGGCTCGACCAGGTTGCCAACGTGCAGGACGCGGTAGCTGAGCCTCGCTCGGCCGCCTTCCTCGACGGCGAGCCAGTTGTCGGCTTCGAGATCGTGCGTGCGAAGGGCGCCGGCGAGCTCGACGTCGCGGACGGCGTGCGCCGCGCGTTGGCACAGCTGCGGGCAAGGCATCCGGAGATCACGGTCACCGAGGCCTTCAACTTCATCGACCAGGTAGCAGAGAACTATCAAGTGTCCATGGGCCTGTTCTACGAAGGGGCGGCGCTCGCCGTGTTGGTGGTGTTCCTGTTCCTGCGCGACTGGCGAGCGACCTTGATCCCGGCGGCGGCCCTGCCGCTGTCGGTGATCCCCACCTTCGCGGTCATGCACTGGTCGGGATTCACGATGAACATCGTCACGCTTCTGTCGCTGTCGCTGGTGATCGGCGTTCTGGTCGACGATGCCATCGTCGAGGTCGAGAACATCGACCGGCATCTGCTGATCGGCAAGACGCCCTTCCAGGCGTCGATGGACGCCGCCGCCGAAATCGGGTTGGCCGTCATTGCCACTACGTTCACGCTGATCGCGGTTTTCCTGCCCACCGCATTCATGGGCGGCGTGCCCGGCAAGTTTTTCGTGCAGTTCGGTTGGACGGCGGCAATCTCAGTGTTCTTCTCGCTCGTCGTTGCCCGCCTGCTGACGCCCATGATGGCGGCCTACATGCTGAAGGCGCCGACAATGCGGGTCAGGCGGGAGCCGGCATGGATGCCGAACTATCTGCGCATGGCGCGCTGGTGCCAGCAACACCGGGCGGCGACCGCAGTTGCCGCCGCGGCCTTGTTCGTCGGGGGGCTGGGACTCGCATCGGCGTTGCCCACGACCTTTATACCGACGGACGACGACCCCCAGACCCAGGTCACAATCACCCTGGCGCCCGGCAGCGAACTGGCAGACACGGTCGCCATGGCCGAGGAGGCCCGCTTGAAGATCGCGCAGCATCCGCATGTGCGCCTGGTCTATACGGCGATCGGTGGCGGCAGCAGCGGCGGGGGTGGCCCGAGCGATGAGGCCAGCGCATCGGCATCGAACGTGCGCACGGCCGTGCTCAGCGTGAAGCTGCCGCCGCGCCAGGAGCGACGCGGCGTGACGCGGCAGGACATCGAAGTGCAACTGCGTGAGGCGCTGGCCGTCCTGCCGGGGGTTCGCATTGCAGTCGGAATGGGCGGCTCCAGCAACTTTGTCCTGGTTCTGACGGGCGAGGACAGCCGGGCGCTCGAACGCCACGCGCAGCAGGTCGAGCGCGAACTGCGCACCATCCGCGGCATCGGCGCCGTGACCTCCACCGCTAGCCCGGTACGGCCCGAACTGACGGTTCGGACCGATTTCGCACGGGCCGCGGATTTGGGCGTCACCTCTTCGACGATTGCCGAGACACTCCGGGTCGCAACGGTTGGCGACTACTCGCAGGAACTCGCCCAACTGAACCTGAGCGAGCGGCAGGTGCCGGTCATGGTGCGGTTGAACGAGGCGGCGCGCCAGGACATCGAGACGCTCAAGCGCCTGCCTATTCCCGGTGCGCGCGGCCCGGTGGCGCTGGAGAACGTCGCCACGCTCGATGTGGGCAGTGGTCCGTCAGAGATCACCCGGCATGACCGCAAGCGCAACATCAACATCGAGGTGCAACTCAATGGCTTGCCGCTGGGTGACGTGGAGCGTGCGATTTCGGCGCTTCCCAGCCTGCAGCGGCTACCCCCTGGCATTGAACGTGGCGCGCTGGGCGACGCCGAGGAGTTCGGTGAACTGGCCGCCGGTTTCGGCGTGGCCATGCTGACCGGCGTACTGTGCATCTACATTGTCCTGGTGCTGCTGCTCAAGGACTTCGCGCAACCTGGCACGATCCTCAGTGCCCTGGTGCTGTCGGTGCCTGGCGCCATCCTCGCGCTGTTCCTGACAGGATCGTCTCTGTCGATGCCGTCCATGATCGGTCTGATCATGCTGATGGGGATCGCGACGAAGAACTCCATTCTGCTGGTTGACTACATTGTCATCGCGCGCCGGGACCACGGGCTGGACCGCGCAGCTGCCATCCTCGACGCCTGCAGCAAGCGGGCTCGGCCTATCCTCATGACCACGATCGCGATGGGTGCCGGTATGACGCCGATCGCCTTGGGTTGGTCCGGAGATCCATCGTTCCGCGCGCCGATGGCCATCGTCGTGATCGGCGGTCTGATCACCTCGACGGTGCTGAGCCTGCTTGTCGTTCCGGTCGTGTACAGCTATGTGGACGATGGTGTTCGGTGGCTCCGACGGGTCATTGCACGCCGTTCAGAGGCTGTCCGGCACCTGCCGTGGGAGCACTGATGTGACGGAACTCTCCGACACGCCCGTTGCCGCTCGCCGAGTCTGGTAAGGCGGCCCTTTGTCTGGAGGCGCCGTCGCGGGGCGATCGGCACCTGCACGGTGGGCGCCCAGGGCCGTCTGATGCCCGAGGGCGACACGACCATGCTGGCCGCTTTTCGGTGCGGGCGATGCACGGCTGGCACGTTGGCTGAGCGGCGAGGGGCAGCGCGTGACTTCCGATTAAGTCATCGCCGAATTGAACAATCTGCCGCATCGCATGGCGCCCAGGGCCACTGCAGCGGCAGAACTGAAGGCGAAGCAGGCCGCACTCGAAATGGACTTGGACTGAGATTGGCATAGCTGCTGAGCTTCTGGATCGGTGAGCCCGGCCGTCAAAGCCTTCAGCGCCGACGACGCCATAGCGCTTTTCGCCGAGCACGGCACGCATGCACAGTTCCATTCGGCGTTGACGACCAGACCTTGACCTGCAGCGGCGGACCTCGGGCAGTATGGAGATACTAGGTGGCGGGCGCACTGGCGGCACTGACGATGAACTTCTGCGCCTGATGGGCTAGGCGGCTGCACGGACCGGTCGCGCCGGTCCGCACGCGGCCAAGCGCCGGCGGCTGAACACCATGTTGCAGGAATTTGTATGCCGCACGGGTCCCCTCATGGTGCATGGGATTCAACTGATCCGTGGCTGGGCTCCAACGGTCGCGCGGCTTTCGCGCGCCTCTTCACGCTTGCCCGACGAGCAGGCTGCTGCCTGCGCATAGCGCGGCATCCTCTGCAAGGACAAGGTCGCCGATGGCCGTTGCTCGGTAAGTGTTCGGTAAGAGGCTGGCGCGGAGCATAGCGCTTGTACTGCTCGCCATCTCGCCAATTCTTGGCCATACCTCGACGGAGCATTTGAATGAGCGCCCTCCAAAGCCTCTCGCTTTCGGCAACCTTGCTGACCACCGCTTGCACTAGGAATGCTGTCAAGCATCAGGCCAAGCGCTCTATTGCCGCCGAGGAGTCGGCCTCTGGCACGGTGGGAAGTGTCCAGCCCCACGCCACGCCGACGACGACGCTTGCGGTGCCTCTTCCCAAGGCGGCGGGTGAATTCCGCTGCAGCAGGGCGGTCAAAGGCGGCCCAGCTGGGAAGGCCAACAACTAGAAATGATGTTCCTCTCGAATCGCCCTATGACGACCTACATTCCCAGCGCGGCGGCACGGATGCTTGTGGCTGCCGCGGTTTGCCTGAGTGGATGTGCCACAGGACCGCAAGCCAATCCGGCCGACCCGCTGGAGCCGTTCAACCGCGGCGTCACCCATTTCAACGACACGGTCGACCAGGCCGTGATGCGCCCGGTTGCCGTCGCTTACGAAACGGTTGTCCCGCAACTGATGCGCACCGGCGTCACCAACTTCTTCAACAACCTGACCGACGTCTGGAGCTTCGCCAACAGCGCGATGCAGCTGCGCGGCCAGCAGGCCGCACAGACCTTCATGCGGGTCAATGTCAACACCTTCTTCGGCCTGGGCGGCTTGCTCGACGTGGCGTCCGAGGCCGGGCTGGAGCGCCATCGCGAAGACTTCGGCCAGACGCTGGGTCGCTATGGCGTCGGACCGGGGCCGTACTTGGTGCTGCCCATCCTGGGCCCTTCAACCTTGCGTGACACTGCGGCGCTGCCGGTGGACTACTACGGCGGCCTGATCTCCAACATCGACGTCATTCCGGTGCGCAATACGCTGTACGCCATGCGCCTGGTGGATGCCCGGGTGCAGTTCCTGCCGGTCGACCGTCTGCTGCGCGACGTCGCGCTGGACCGCTACACGCTCACCCGGGATGTGTTCCTGCAGCATCGGCGCAACGACGTGTACGACGGCACTCCGCCAGACGACGAGCAGTAGCCGAAAGGCCAGCGCCCATACCGCTATGGAAAACCTGCCGCACGTGGGAAATGCGCATGGAATGATCATCCGGGAAGTCGACCTGCAGACGGTTGGCAATCTGCTCCGGCGACCAGCCATTGACCCACTTGCGATCACCACGATGAGGCTTGTTGCGGCCGATGAACGGAGCTTGCTGAGGTCCGGCGACCTCGCGCCCTTGAGCATCGTGGATCTTGCCCTCCAGGCGGTCTTGGACATATTGGCGCGGACGTGGACTCATCACCAGCTTGGCCGCCTTGGGCCTGCTGGCCACCAACTCAGACTTCCACTGCGCGACTGACGCCCGATACTCGAGCTTGCCGCCGCGAGTCGCAGCGTTGCGGGTCAGCTCCCGTGAGACCGTCGAGGGACTTCGCCCGATAAGGCGAGCGATCTCCCGCACCCCAACGTCTTGGGCCCGCAGAAGAGCGATCTCTTCTCGCTCGGCGAATGAGAGATACCTTCCCGATATGGGGTTCGACATGAACAATGGCATGCCACCACGATGACGGAACCAACGCGAGCCTACTGGCTGCGACACGCCAACGGCTTCGGCCGCCTTCTCACTCGTGATCCCGGTAGCAATCTGTTCCCAGAATCGCCGCCCCACCTCACGTCGAAGCGAAGGAGCGCCGGGCGAGCGCATTGCCGCGCGGCGCCCGTTAACTTATGCATCCACCCCGCAGGTCTCCCCATAACACCTCCATGAATGAAGGTGTTGCGACGACCGGTTGAATCCGCCATGCCAGCCTTGGTCAGAGTGCACGATCAGTTCGGTCATGTCTTGTGACCGCGAGAGCGCCGCCCGAAGCGTGCCAGAAACCAATTCGAAGACGGGGCGCTTGGCCATGCGGTGCGCGACGATCTCACCGTTGTAGAGGTCCATGTAGGCCGACAGATAGAGTTTCTGTCCATTCACGTTGAACTCGGTGACATCGGTCACCCACTTCTGGTTGGGAGCTTTCGCAAAGAAGTCGCGCTGCAGGACATTGGGCACGTGCGCATTGCTCATGCCTGTAACTTGTCGGGAGCGCTTCTTCGCCCTGATCAACGCGCGCAACCCCATCTTTTGCATCAGGCGCTGCACGCACTTGTAGTTGACGGGTTCGGCCATTGAACGTCTCAACGCAGCCGCGATTCGTCTGTACCCGTAGCGGCCCTTGTGCTTGGCATAGACGGCACGGATCCGGGCCTCCAAGTCGCTCTGTTGGTCACCTCGAAGGACCACCCGGCACTGGTAGTAGAAAGTGCTGCGGGCAAGGCCCGCAACCTGCAGCAGGTCTGCCAGCCTATGGTGAGGCCTTAATCCTTGATGCGGCGGATTTTGATGCTGGGAACCTCTCAGCCGTCGATCATGCCGGCTTTGTTATGAGGCACCCCATCCAAAGCGCAGAGAAACGCAACAGTGTCAGACTCTCGGCCACGCTTAGGCAAAAGACAGCCGCTTGACGCTGCGTACTTGCGATAAGTCATTGATTTTGCTGTAGAAGACTCTCGGCCACGGTTAGCGCGAACTTCGAGCTTTCGGCCAATAGGTCGCGAATAGAAGCGCCACCGAGGCCCGCAGAAAGGCGTCGTATCACTGGGAGCGTCAGCTACCCAGAAGAGACTACTGGCCAAGCATTCGCGAATCCGCTGGCCAAAGCTCGGGCTAAGTCACAAGCCCGCTATCAGATTTGGTAGCGGGCTTTTCTTTTTTCCCGAACGCTCAACTCGCCGCCACCCGCACCACGACCTTCCCAAGATTGCGCCCCTCCAGCAGCCCCATGAGCGCCGCAGGCGCCTGCGCCAGCCCTTCGACGCGTTCCTCATGCAGCTTCACGTCGCCGGCCGCCACCCAGGCGCCCATCTCGCGACGGAAAGTCTCGAAGCGTTCGCCATAGTGGTCGAGGATGATGAAGCCCTGCATGCGCACGCGCTTCTGCAGCACGGTGGCCAGCAGCCTGGCGCGCCGGTCGTCTTGCGCAGTGGGGTGACTCGCTTCGTCGTTGTAATGCGCGATGAAGCCGCACACCGGCACGCGCGCGCCGATGTTGAGCAGGGGCAGCACGGCGTCCAGCACGTCACCGCCGACGTTCTCGAAATACACGTCGATGCCTTGCGGGCAGGCCGCGGCGAGCTGCTGCGGGAAGTCGGCCGCGCGCCGGTCGATGCAGGCGTCGAAGCCGAGTGCCTCGACCGCATGGCGGCACTTGTCGGCGCCGCCGGCAATGCCCACCACGCGCGCCTCGCGCAGGCGGGCGAGCTGCCCGACGACTGCGCCGACGGCGCCGGTGGCCGCCGCCACCACCACCGTTTCCCCAGGCCGCGGCTGACCAATGTCCAGCAGCCCGACGTAGGCGGTGAAGCCGGGCATGCCGAGTCCGCCCAGCGCCCACGAGGGCTGCGCCACATCGGCGCCGAGCGCCAGCAGGTCGCTGCCGTCGGACAGGCCGTAGTCCTGCCAGCCGGTGTTGGCCAGCACCAGGTCACCGGCCTTGAATTGCGGGTGGCGCGATGCGACCACGCGGCTGACGGTGCCGCCCACCATCGGCGCGCCCAGCGCGACCGGCGGCGCATAGCCGGGGCCGGTTGCGTCCATGAGGTTGCGCATGTACGGGTCGATCGAGAGGTACAGCGTGCGCAGCAGCACCTGCCCTGGCGCGGGTTGCGGCACCGGCTGCACGTCGAGATGAAAGTCCGCCGCGGCGGGCCGTCCGCGCGGGCGCGCGGCCAGGAGGATGCGGTGGTTGAGCGCGGTGGGGGCGTGGGTCATGGTGCTCACTCCGCGTGAAGGTGAGGCTCAGGCCGGCACCCGACGCGGGCCATGACGCAAGGTCAGCAGCGTGCCCAGGGTCATCGTTGCCAACGCGAAGGCCGGGCCGCCGAGCGCGCCGACGTGGTCGACCAGCAGGCCGCCGCCGATGGCGCCGGTGGCGATCGCGATCTGGAACGCGGCCACCAGCAGGCCGCCGGCGCCTTCGGCCTGGTCGGGCGCGGCGCGCACGATCCAGGTCTGGAAGCCGACCGGGAAGGCGCCGAAGGCAAAGCCCCACAAGACCACGGCCACGCCGGTGACCAGCGCGGACTGCGCGGCCAGCAGCAGCAGCGCCGCCAGCATGGCGATCACGGCGCCGCCCAGCGCAATGGCGTGGCGCTCGCTGTGCCCGGCGATATAGCCGCCGACCAGGTTGCCGAAGAAGCCGCCGATGCCGTAGCCCAGCAGCACGGTCGCCACGTTGGCCACCGACAGGTGCGTGATGTTTTCCATCAGCGGGCGGATGTAGGTGAAGCCGGCAAAGTGCCCCGAGATCAGCAGCAGCACCGCCAGCAGCGCCACGCGCACCGGCGGGCGCGCCAGCAGGTCGGCCAGCACGCGCAGGTTGGGGTTGTCGCGCGGCGGCAGCGCGGGCAGGGTGAACCACTGCGCGACCAGCGTGACGAGGCCCACGGCGCCGGCCGCCACGAAGGCGCTGCGCCAGCCCCACAACTCGCCCAGCCACGCGCCGATGGGCGCCGCGCAGACGGTCGCCACCGACACGCCGGTGAGGATCAGCGACATCGCCCGCGCGAACAGCGCATCGGGCACCAGCCGCAGCGCCAGCGCGCCGGCCATCGACCAGAAGCCGCCCAGCGCGATGCCCAGCAGCACGCGCGAGGCGAGCAGCACCGGCAGGCTCTGCGCCTGCACCGCCATCAGGTTGGACAGCAGCAGCACGACCGAGAGCGCCAGCATCACGCGGCGGCGATCGAAGCGGCGCGTCAGCAGCGGGATGCTGGGCGCCGCCACCGCGCCGACCAGCGCCGTGGCGGTGACGGTCTGGCCCGCCGCGCCCTCGCTGATGTGCAGGTCGGCCGCGATGGCGGTGAGCAGGCTGGCCGGCAGGAATTCGGCCGTCACCAGGCCGAACACGCCCAGCGCGAGCGAGGCAACGGCGGGCCAGTGGGCCACTTGGGCGGCGTGCTCAGGCAGCGGCGCGGAGGGCGCCTGGGCGTCGAGGCAGGAAGTGCAGGAGGTCACAAGGGAGATCCCATGGGCTGGTTGAAGGAGAGTGCAGCGTAGGCCTAAGATCCCGGCGTTTCCATGCCGGGATCACCGAAATGCTTGATCATTTGTCCGAACTGGAGCCCGCGCCGGGCACCCATCCCGAGGGCGCCGACCTGCTCACCAAAGTCCTGCTGGGCCTGCGGCTCGACGGCGTCGAGTACGGCCGCTGCCTGATGCACGCGCCATGGGCGGTGGCCTTTGCGGCGCAGCGCGAGGCGCGTTTTCACTTCGTCGCCAGCGGCGGCTGCTGGCTGCGCGCGGCCGGCGCCGAGTGGGTGCAACTCCAGCCGGGCGATGCCGTGCTGCTGCCGCGCGGCACGGCGCACGTGCTGGCCAGCGCGCCCGATGGGGTCGATGCCTGCGATACGCCCTGCGTGCCCATCGACGCGCTGGCGCGGGAGGCGGTGTCGGAGAACATCTACCTCGTGCGGGGCGAACAAGGCGCGGCGGGCGGGGCCGCCGCGCCGGCCGACGTGCTGTTCTGCGGCGCCATGCGCTTCAACCTCGATCCGCTGCATCCGCTGCTGGCGATGATGCCCGACGTGATGCGTGCCGGCGACCTGGCCCAGCGCGACCCGACGGTGCCTGCTTTGCTCGAAGCGATGGAGCGCGAAGCGGCGCTCGACCGCATCGGCGCCTGCGGCATCCTGGCGCGGCTGGCCGACGTGCTGGCCGCGAGCATCATCCGCGCGTGGGTCGAATGCGGCTGCAGCGATTCCACCGGCTGGATCGCCGCCGTGCACTGCCCGAAGATCGGCAAGGTGATCGCCGCCATCCACGCGCAGCCCGAGCGCGACTGGAACGTGCCGATGCTGGCGAAGCTGATGGGCGCCTCGCGCTCCACCTTTGCGGACGCCTTCACGCGCACCTTGGGCGAGAGCCCCGGCAAGTACGTGGCGCGCATCAAGATGTTCCAGGCGCGGCGCTGGATTGCGCAGGAAGGCATGCGCATCGCGGTGGCGGCGGATCGGCTGGGCTACGACTCCGAAGCCTCCTTCAGCCGCGCCTTCAAGCGGATCATCGGCCACCCGCCCAGCGCGGTGCGCGCGGGCGCCGCGGCAAGGCAGTTCTCCGGTTGACCTTGGGTGGTGCTCGCCCGTCGCTCGTTTTCGTCATAAGCAACTGCCATTTCGGTCGTTCCCTTTGGCTGCGCGTGTTTCGACAATGGCGCCGAATCCGAGCTGCGAAGGTCCACGCTGTCGCGCTCAAGCCCAACCCCTGCCGACGCGCCATGACCCACCCCTTGCCCCTACTCTTGAACCGCCGCAGCGCGCTCGCCACCATCGCCGCGCTGGCCGCTGGCGCGGTCCATGCGCAATCGAGCACCGCGCCCTCCGTGCTGCGCGTGGGCTATCAGAAATCCTCCACGCTGATCGCCTTGCTGAAGGCGCAGGGCACGCTGGAAACGCGGCTGGCGCCGCTGGGCGTGAAGCTCAGCTGGCACGAATTCACCAGCGGGCTGCCGCTGCTCGAGGCACTCAATCTCGACAACCTCGACTTCAGCGCCGATGTTGCCGACACCGTGCCGGTGTTCGCCCAGGCCGCCGGCGCGCAGCTGACCTTCGTGGCGCAGGAAGCGCCTTCGCCTTCGGCGCAGGCCATCCTGGTGCGCCAGGATTCGCCGCTCCAATCCGTCGCGCAGCTCAAGGGCCGCAAGGTCGGCTTTGCCAAGGCGGCGGGCTCGCACTACCTGCTGATCGCCGCGCTGGCGCAGGCCGGCCTCTCGCTCCAGGACGTCGACGCAGCCTACCTCACGCCGGCCGACGGCCGCGCCGCCTTCGAGACGGGTGCCATCGATGCATGGGTGGTCTGGGATCCATTCCTGTCCGCGGCGCAACGCCAGTCCGGCGCGCGCGTGCTGGCCGACGGCAAGGGCATCGCCTCGTACCAGCGCTACTACCTGGCGAGCAGCAAGTACGCCAAGGCGCGCCCGGACGTGTTGCGTGGGGTGTATGGCGAGCTCGAACGCATCGGGCACTGGGTCAAGCAGAACCCCGGCGACGCCGCGAAGCTGCTGGCGCCCGTGTGGGGGCTGGACGTGGCCACCGTCGAACAGGCCAATGCGCGCCGCAGCTACCAGGTGCGGCCCGTCACGGCCAGCGGCCTGGCCGAGCAGCAACGCATTGCCGACGCCTTCCTGGCGGAGAAGCTGCTGCCGCGCCGCGTCGACACGCTCGACGCCGCATTGTTCGATCCGGGTGTCTGAGAAGGCGCGCCGAGGCTGCACAAATCGGTTGTCTCCTCGTCGTTCACCAACGACGTTTGCGGGCCTTTCGGGGCCCGCTTTTCTTTGGGCAGATCAGGCGGCGTAGCGGTGCAGCGCCTGCGCCGCATCGTTCGCCTCGCGCAGGCGGCGCGCCTCGTAGGCCTTCACGTAGGCATAGGCCACCGGCAGCAGGCGCGTGTCGGCGGTCGACCAGCGGCCGCGCCGCAGCAGGTCGCCCAGGATGTGCTCGCACTCGGTGGGTGCGCCGCGTTCGATGTCGTGGAACATCGAGCCGGTGAGCGGGGAATCCGCCTGCACCAGCGCCGCCCGCGTGCGCTCCAGCGCCTGCTCGCGCGGTGCGCGCGCGTTGAAGGCGGCGATGCGGCAGCACTCGTCGAGCAGGTCGAGCGCGATGTGCTGCGCGCCGGCGCGCACGATCTCGCCGACGTTGGAACGCAGCAGCGCGGTGACGCTGGCCAGCGTGGCGATGTGGATCCATTTCTCCCACATGGTCTGCACGATCTCGTCGGTCGCCTGCGCATCGAAGCGTGCGTTGCCCAGGGCTTGCGCAATGCGTTCGACGCGCTCGGTTCGCTCGCCGTCGAGCTCGCCGAACAGCAGCGTGTTCTCCGTGCCGGCGTGCAGGATGCTGCCGTCCTCGTCCAGCACCGCCGAGATCTGGCAGGCGCCGCCCAGCACCGGCCGGCGCCCGAAGCGCTCGACCAGAAGATCAAGGTGGCGCATGCCGTTCTGCAAGGGCAGGATGCTGGTCTGCGGCCCGACCGCGGGCGCGAAGGCGCCCATCGCGGCTTCCAGGTCGTAGGCCTTGCAGGCGACGATGACCACGTCGTAAGGCGCCTTGATCTGGTGCGCCTGGACCGTCGGCGGCGCCGCCAGTTGCAGGTTGCCCGTGGGGCTTTGCACGAGCAGCCCGCGCGCGGCCATCTGCGCCGCCCGCTCCGGCCGTTCGAGGAAGGTCACATCGCGGCCCTCGTTCAGCAGCCGGCCACCGAAGTAGCCGCCGAGCGCCCCTGCGCCCACCACCAGGAATCTCATGGCTGTCCTTTCATGGGCCTCAGAAGGCCGGCACCAGCGAACCGTTGAACTTGGTTTCGATGAACGTCTTCACGTCGGGCGAGTGATAGGCCTTCACCAGTTGCGTCGCCCACGGCTTGTCCTTGTCGGCGCGGCGCACCGCGATCAGGTTGGCGTAGGGGCCGGTGGGCGATTCCTTGATCACCGCATCCTTGGCCAGCGACAACCCGGCCTTCTCGGCGTAGTCGTTGTTGATGGCGGCAATCGTCAGGTCGTCGAGCGAGCGCGGCAGTTGCGCGGCATCGAGCGGCACCAGCTTGAGCTTCTTCGGGTTGGCGACCACGTCCAGCGGCGTCGCGTTGTTGTTCTTCACCGCCTCGGGCTTGAGCGTGATGAGTTTTGCCTCCTGCAGCAGGAGCAGGGCACGGTTGCCGTTGGAGGGATCGTTCTGGATGCCGACCGTGGCGCCATCGGGCAGGTCGGCGATGGACTTGAGCTTGCGCGAGTAGAAGCCCAGCGGCGCGGTGATGGTCAGGCCGACGGGCACGATGTCGAAGCCGCGCGCCTTGTTCTGGTTGTCCAGGAAGGGCTGGTGCTGGAAGGCGTTTGCGTCGAGATCGCCCGCCGCCAGCGCGGCGTTGGGCAACTGGTAGTCGTTGAACACGATCACGTCCAGCGTCAGGCCATCGCGCGCGGCGACCTTCTTCACCACTTCGAAGATCTGTTCGCCGTTGCCGACCGAGACGCCGACTTTCAGGGTCTTCTTGTCCTGCGCATGCAGGGGCAGGGCGGCCGCGAAGGCCAGCGAGAAGGAGAGGGCGGCGAGGGCGGTGCGGCGGCGCAGAGGGAGATGCATGTTGGATAGCTGAGTGGATGGGGAGTGCCGACTCTGCCGCCCGTCCACGCGCGCGCCAACGAAGAAATTCGTGCACCGATATGCGCAGCGCATGGCATGGCCGGCGCTGCCGCCGCTTATGCAAAGAGCAGATATGCAGCCGCCATTTGCGTCGTTCCCTTGAGGTCGCGCCCTTCCCATACTCGCGGCTTTGCATGGCCGCAACCCGCGCGGCCGCCCCGTTCATGACATCTCCGCCCATCGCCCACGCGGCGCCCAGCCCGCAGGCCGTGATTCGCCTGCAATCCGTCCAGAAATCCTTCGCGTTGCCCAATGGCCAGGTGTTCGACGCCGTGCGATCGCTCTCGCTCGACATCCATGAAGGCGACATCTTTGGCCTGATCGGCAAGAGCGGCGCCGGCAAGTCGACGCTGCTGCGTCTGATCAACCTGCTGGAGCGCCCCGACGCCGGCCAGGTGCTGGTGGCAGGGCGCGACCTGACCACGCTCTCGCGGCGCGAACTGCGCGACACGCGCCAGTCGATCGGCATGATCTTCCAGCAGTTCAACCTGCTGCAGAACGCCACGGTGTTCGACAACGTCGCCTTTCCGCTGAAGATCCACGGCCGCCATTCGCGCGCCGAGATCGCGCAGCGCGTGCGCGAATGCCTGGAACTGGTCGGCCTGAGCGAGAAGATCGACAGCTACCCGGCGCAACTCTCCGGCGGGCAGAAGCAGCGCGTGGCCATCGCGCGCGCACTGGCGCCGCGCCCGCGCGTGCTGCTGTGCGACGAACCGACCTCCGCGCTCGACAGCGAGACCACGCGCGCGCTGCTGGCCACGCTGCGCGAGATCAACCAGAAGATCGGCGTGACGATCGTCATCGTGACGCACGAGTTGTCGGTGGTGGAGGCGCTGTGCCGCCACGTCGCCATCCTGGAGCAGGGGCAGCTGGTCGAACAGTTCGCGGTCGATGCGCCGCCGTCGGCGGAGCGCGCCACCGCGCTGGGCCGCGAGATCGATGAACTGGTGCGCCGCCGCGAGCGTGATGCGGCGGCCCGCGCCACGCGCCCGGCCGCGCCGCGCCACATGGCAACGCAGGGGGTGGCCTATGCCTGAGAACATCGTCGCCATCCTGCCCGAGCTGGGCGTCGCCGTCGGCCAGACCTTCCTGATGCTGGGCATCGGCCTGAGCGCGGCGCTGCTCATCGGCGGCCCGCTGGGCGTGCTGCTGTTCCTGCTGAGCCCGGGGCAGTCGCTGGCCAACAGGCCGGTGTTCCTCGTGCTCAACTGGCTGGTGAACACCGTGCGTTCCTTCCCTTTCATCATCCTGCTGGTGGCACTGGTGCCCTTCACGCGGGTGATTGCCGGCACCTCGATCGGCCCGCTGGCGGCGGCGGTGCCGCTCTCGGTGGCGGCCATTCCTTATCTGGCGCGGCTGGTGGAACAGTGCCTGCGCGAGGTGCCGCGCGGCGTGATCGAGGCGGCGCACGCCATGGGTGCGAGCGAGCTGCAGATCATCTGGCGCGTGCTGATCGTCGAGGCGCGCTCGGGCCTGGTGCTGGCCCTCACCGTGCTGTCGGTGAGCTTCCTGTCCTATTCGGCCATCGCCGGCGTGGTGGGCGGCGGCGGCATCGGCGACCTGGCGATCCGCTACGGCTACTACCGCTTCCAGACCGACGTGATGGTGCTTACCGTGGCGCTGCTCGTCGTGCTCGTGCAGCTGCTGCAGCTGGTCGGCAACACCGCCGCGCGGCGGCTCGACAAGCGCTGATTTCCATCTTTCCGAATCCTCCTTTCAAGACTGATGCTTCCATGACAACTTCTCTCCTTCGCCGTTCCGTTCTCGTGCTCTCGCTGGCCGCGCTGTCGCTCGGCGGCCTCCCGCTGCAGGCGCAAGCGCAATCCGCCAGCAAGAAGGAACTGGTGATCGGCGGCACCGCCGGCTCCAACATCGACCAGCTCAAGGCCGGCATCGTGCCCATCCTCGAAAAGAAGGGCTACAAGGTCAAACTGGTCGAGTTCAACGACTACGTGCAGCCCAACCAGGCGCTGGCGCAGGGCTCGCTCGACGCCAACTTCTTCCAGCACCGCGTGTACCTGCAGAAGTTCGCGGCCGACCAGAAGCTGGACATCGTGGAGCTGGTGCAGGGCCCGATCGCGCCGCTGGGCATCTACTCCAACACGCGCAAGTCGCTGGCCGAGGTGAAGGACGGCGACCGCTTCACCTTGCCCAACGACCCGAGCAACCTGGCGCGCGCGCTGGTGCTGCTGGCGCAGAACAAGCTCGTCGTGCTCAAGCCGGGCATCGACCCGATCCGCGCCACCGAGAAGGACGTGGCCGAGAACCCGCACCACCTCAAGTTCATCCCGCTCGAAGCGGCGCAGCTGCCGCGCTCGCTCGGCGACACAGACTACGCCATCGTCAACGGCAACTTCGCCATCTCGTCGGGCCTGAAGCTGACGCAGGCCGTGGCGCTGGAGAAGACGCCCGACTATTACCTCAACGTGGTGGCGGTCAAGCGCGTCGACAAGGACACGCCGTGGGCCAAGGACATCACCGAGGCCTACCACTCGAAGGAATTCGAAGCGGTGGTGGACAGCAAGTTCCAGGGCTACGCCAAGCCGAGCTTCCTGCAATAGCCATGCAGCGTGCGGCCGCGCGCGTTATGCGAAATGCAAGCAAGCGCGTGCCGATTTCTTCGTTCACTTGGCGCGGCGCGAACCGAAGAATGGCGGTCTTCCTAGCTTCCTGGAGTGCACGCACATGCTGCCCCGTCACTTTCTTCGACTCGCCGCCGCGCTGCTGCTGGCCCCCATCGTTGCCAGCGCGGCGCCCGCCAGCGGCGAGCCTGTCTGGTTCGGCGTCAGCGGCCCGCTGACCGGACAGAACGCGCAGTACGGCGCCCAGTGGAAGGCCGGCTTCGACCTCGCACTGGACGACATCAACGCCAAGGGCGGCATCCACGGCCGGCCGCTGGCCTACACCTTCGAAGACAGCCAGAGCGATCCGCGCCAGGCGGTGGGGCTGGCGCAGAAGTTCGTCAACGACAGGCGCATCGCGATCGAGCTGGGCGACTTCTCCAGCCCGGCCTCGATGGCCGCCTCGCCGATCTACCAGCGCGCCGGGCTGGTGCAACTGGGCTTCACCAATTCGCACCCCGACTACACCAAGGGCGGCGACTTCATCTGGAGCCCGTCGATCAGCCAGGCCGATTCGCAACCGCTGCTGGCCGACCTGGCGGTGAAGACGCTGGGCTTCAAGCGCGTGGCGGTGCTGTTCCTGAACACCGACTGGGGCCGCACCAGCCGCGACGTGTTCGTGAAGGCGGCCGAGGCGCGCGGCGCGCAGGTCGTCATTGCCGAGGGCTACCAGCCCGACGAGAAGGACTTCCGCTCGACCCTGGTGCGCGTGCGCGACGCCAACCCGGATGGCCTGGTGCTGATCTCCTATTACCCCGACGGCGCGCTCATCGCGGGGCAGGTGCGCAACGTGGGCCTGAAGCAGCCGATCGCCGCCAGCGGCTCGGTCTATTCGCCCAAGTTCATCGAGCTGGGCGGCGCCGCGGTGAACGGCATCTACACCAACACCGCCTTCTTCCCCGAGGAGCCGCGCGCCGAGGTGCAGACCTTCGTCACGCGCTTCAAGGCCAGGTACGGCAAGGAGCCGGACGCCTTCAACGCCTACGCCTACGACGCGGTGCAGATCGCGGCGGCGGCCCTGATCCAGGCCGGCCCCAACGCCGACCGCACCGCCGTGCGCGATGCCTTCTACAAGATCAAGGACGTGCCCAGCGTGGTGTTCGGCAAGGCCAACTTCGATCCGCAGACGCGCCGCGTGATCGGCGTGAAGAGCGTGGACCTGGTGGTGAAGGACGGCAAGTGGGCGCTGGGCGACGCCAAGGCCGCGGCCTCCGTGGCCAGCGCCCGCTGAGCGACGCATGAGCTTCACCTCCTTCTTCGACTACACGGTCAACGGCCTGATCATCGGCAACATCTACGCGATGCTGGCGGTCGGCCTCGCGTTGATCTTCGGCGTCTCGCACCTCATCAACTTCGCGCACGGCTCGGTCTACACGGTGGGCGCCTACATCGGCTGGGCGGCCATCACCTTCCTGCACACGCCGCTGCCCGTTACTTTGCTGCTGGTGGTGCTGGGCAGCGGCGCGCTGGGCATGCTGATCGAGCGGGTCGGCCTGCGGCCGCTGCAGGGGGCGGCGCGCATTGCGCCGCTCTTGGCGACCATCGGCATCAGCTTCGTGCTGGACATCCTGGTGCAGTTGCTGGCCAGCCCCGATCCGCGTTCGCTGCCCTCGCAACTGCCGAACTGGCGCCTGCAGATCGGCAGCGGCACCATCGGCGCGCTCGACCTGCTGATTGCCGGCATCGGCCTGGCCAGCGCGGCGCTGCTGTTCGGCTTTCTGCGCTTCACCCAGCTCGGCTGGGCGGTGCGCGCCACCGCGCAGGACCGCGACGCCGCGCAGCAGATGGGCGTGGACGTGAACCGCGTCAACCAGAGCGTGTTCGCCATCGCCTCGGCGCTGGGCGGCCTGTCGGGCCTGCTGGTGGGCATGTACTACAACAACATCAGCCCGGCGATGAGCTTCCAGGCCACGCTCAAGGGCGTGGTGGCGACGGTGGTGGGCGGCGTCGGCAACGTGCCCGGCGCCATCGTCGGCAGCATGCTGCTGGGCCTGACGGAAAGCTATGGCGTGGCCTGGTTCGGCACGCCCTACCGCAACCTGTTCGCCTTCGTGCTGCTCCTGGTGATCCTCGTGTGGAAGCCCAATGGCCTGTTCGGGCGCAAACGCGCGCTGCCGCCGGAGCCGCTCACCGGCACCTTCATCGCGCCCAGCAAGCCGTGGCACGTGCCGCCCTGGCTGCTGGCCGGGCTGTTCGCGCTGGCGGCCGTGCTGCCGCTGTTCAATCCCTCGCCGTACCTGCTGCAGGTGCTGACCAACTCGTGGCTCTACGCCGCGCTGGCGCTGAGCCTGACGCTGGTGGCGGGCACCATCGGGCAGATCTCGCTGGGCCACGCCGGCCTGCTGGCGATCGGCGCCTATGCCTCCTCGCTGCTGGTGCTCGACCTGCACCTGCCGGTCGGCACCAGCATCATCGCGGCCGGCCTGCTCACCTCGCTGACCGGCACGGCGCTGATCTTCCCGGCCTTCCGGCTGCGCGGCCACTACGTGTCGATCGCCACGCTGGGCATCGGCGAGATCGTGGCGCTGACCATCCTGAACTGGGAAAGCCTCACGCGCGGGCCGATCGGCGTGTCGGGCATTCCGCCGCTGTCGCTGTTCGGGCACGACGCCTCGTCGAACAACGCCTTCTACTGGGCCTCGCTCGCGGCGATGGTGCTGCTGGCCTTGCTGCAATGGCGCCTGCTGCGCTCGCACCTGGGCCGCACCTTCCGCGCCGTGCGCGAGGACGAAGTGGCCGCGCGCGCCTACGGCGTGAGCCCCGATCGCTACAAGGCCATGGCCTTCGGCTTCGGCGGCTTCGCGGCGGGCGTGAGCGGGGCCTTCACCGCGCACCTGTATTCCTACATCAACCACGAGACCTTCACCTCGCAGATCTCCATCCTCGCGCTGACGATGGTGATCCTGGGTGGGCTCGGCAACATCAGCGGCGCACTGCTCGGCGCGGTGGCGCTGGTCAGCCTGCCCGAGCTCTTTCGCGTCACGGCGGAGTACCGCATGTTGATCTACGGCGTGGCGCTGCTGCTGCTGATCCGCTTCCGCCCGCAAGGGCTGCTGGGCACGGTCTGAATCACCTTCCAAAGGAATCATCGATGAGCCATTTGAACGACTACCTCGCCGAGAAACGCGCCGCCGTGCTGGCACGCGATGCCGCCATCGAGGCGGGCACCGCGCAGCCCTTGCAGCTCAAGGCCAGCGTGCGCGCCGAAGGCCGCAGCGGCGTGCGGCGCCTGCGCATTCGCGAGCACCAGGTCATCAGCGACAGCCCGCCGGACTTTGCCGGCTACAACCTGGGCCCGAGTTCGCCCGAACTGCAGCTGGGCGTGCTGGGCACCTGCGTGACGCACATCTTCCTGATCCAGGCGGCGCAGCGGCAGGTGCCCCTGGAAAGCCTGGAGGTGGAGGTGACCGGCGTCATCGACCCGCGCGGCGGCAAGCCGGGCCACGAGCAGACGCCGATCTGGCCGCACCAGATCGCCTACACCGTGCACATCGATTCGCCGGCCGCGCGCGCGGACATCGACGCGCTGTTCGAGGCGGTGGAGCGCACCTGCCCGATCCTCAACCTGCTGCGCAACCCGCAGACCATCCGCGCCGAGGTGAAGCTGGTGAACTCGCAGGCCAACGCCGCGAACACCGCGAATGCCGCAAATGCCGCGAACACGGCCAGCAAGGACGCCGATGCCATCGCTGCTTGAAGTCGCGGGGCTGACCCGGCGCTTTGGCGGGCTGACCGCCGTGAATGCCGTCGACCTGGCGGTGGGCGAGGGCGAACTGGTCAGCGTGATCGGGCCGAACGGCGCGGGCAAGACCACGCTGTTCAACCTCGTCACCGGGCTGGACCAGCCGGACGGCGGCACGGTGCGCTTCGACGGCGAGGACATCACCGCATGGCCGGCGCAGAAGCTGGCGCAGCGCGGCCTGGCGCGCACCTTCCAGCATGGGCGTGTGTTCGCCAACCTCACGGTGCTGGACAACGTGCTGGTCGGCGCGCACACGCGCCTGCGCGCGGCGCGGCCGCGGCTGGGCGGCGTGCCCGGCGCCGGCGCATTGGCCGAACTCGCATTGGCGCTGCTGCAGCCGCCCTCGGTCACGCGGGAAGAAGCACGGCTGCGCGCCGAGGCGCTGGAGATCATCGCGCTGTTCGGTGAGCGGCTGGCGCCGCGCATCGACCACCCGGCGCACAGCCTCTCGTATGCGAACCGCCGGCGCGTGGAAATCGCCCGCGCGCTGGCCTTGCGCCCGCGCCTGCTGCTGCTGGACGAGCCGACCGCCGGCATGAACGAAAGCGAGACCGCGGAGATGCTGGAGATCATTCGCCAACTCAAGTCGCGCGGCCAGACCATCCTCTTGATCGAGCACAAGCTGGACCTGGTGATGCAGCTGTCGGACCGCGTGGTGGTGCTGGACGACGGCCGCAAGATCGCCGAGGGGCCGCCGCAGGCGGTGCGCAACGATCCGCAGGTGATCGAGGCTTACCTGGGCAACCGGCAGGTCGGCCAGGCGGCGCGCGCCCCGGCGCAGGCGGTGGCCGCATGACGGCGCTGGCGACCGCCGCCCGCACGGGCTTGCCGCCACCGTTGCCACAGTGGGGGGATGAGCGGCGGGACGCGCCCGACGACCGGCGCGCGCCGCGCGCGAGCGCCGCGCCGCTGCCGGCCGGCGCGCCGCAGCCCTTGCTGCAACTGCGCGGCATCAACACCTTCTACGGCCCGGTGCAGGCCCACTTCGATCTCGATCTCGAAGTGCGCCCGGGCCAGATCGTCAGCCTGCTGGGCGGCAACGCCAGCGGCAAATCCACCACCATGAAAGTGGTGCTCGGCCTGCACAAGCCGCGCTCCGGCGAGGTGCTGTTCGACGGCCGCTCGACGCTGGGCCTGAGCACGCCCCAGGTGGTGCGGCGCGGCATCGGCTCGGTGCCCGAGGCGCGGCGCCTGTTCCCGGCGATGACGGTGCGCGAGAACCTGCTCATGGGCGCCTATGCGCGCCGCGACCGCCAGGCCGTTGCGCAGGACCTGGAACGCATGCTCGACCTGTTCCCGCGCGTGGCCGAGCGCATCGAATTCCAGGCCGGCACCTTGTCCGGCGGCGAGCAGCAGATGGTGGCGATGGCGCGGGCCCTGATGGGCCGGCCGCAGCTCATCTGCATGGACGAGCCGACCATGGGCCTGTCGCCGCTGTACGTCGACAAGGTGCTCGACCTCATCGCGCAGATCAACCGGCAGGGCGTGTCGGTCTTCATGGTCGAGCAGAACGCCAGCCTGGCGCTGCGCATCGCGCACTACGGCTACGTGCTGCAGACCGGGCGCATCGTGTTGCAGGGCCCGGCCGACCAGCTGCTGTCCGATGCGCGCATCCGCGACGCCTACCTGGGCGGCAGCGATGCCGCCAGCACCGCTTCCTGAACGAGAACCTGAACGAGAACCACGCACATGACACTCGCACTCGATCACATCGTCATCGCCGTCCACGACCTGGAGGCGACCATCGCCGACTACACGGCGCTGGGTTTCAACGTGCAGCGCGGCGGCGCGCATCCGGGCCGCAGCACGCACAACGCGCTGGTGGTGTTTGCCGACGGCAGCTACCTGGAGCTGATCGCCTGGCAGGCGCCGGCACCGCAGGAGCGCTGGTGGCAGATCCTGCACCTGCGCGGGGAAGGCATCGTCGACTTCGCCTTGCTGCCGGCGGACACGGCTGACACCGTGGCGCAGGCCGCGCAGCGCGGGCTGGTGCTGGAGGGCCCGCTCGACGGCGGCCGCGTTCGCCCCGATGGCGAGCGCCTGCGCTGGCAGACCGCGCGGCCGGCCACGCACGACCTGCCATTCCTCTGCGGCGACCTCTCGCCACGTGCGCTGCGCGTGCCCGAGGGCGAGGTGCGCCGCCATGCCAACGGCGCCACCGGCGTCGCCAGCCTGGCCGTGGCCGTGAAAGACCTGGACGCCAGCCTGCGGCGCTACCGCGCGCTGCTGGGCGACACCTCGGCCACGCCGGACACCCACGTCGGGCGCAGCGTGACGCTGCCGGCGCGGCACGAGCGCCTGGCGTTGATCGCGCTGGGCAGCAGCACACTGGTGCTGTCGTCCACCCGCGCCACCGCGCCGGCTGAGGCAGACGATGCCGATGACGGCGACCCGATCGCGCGCCGGTTGGCGGCGCACGGCGAAGGTCCGTTCAGCCTGACGCTGCGCACCGCGCGGGCCGACGTGGCGGCTGCACCTGCCTTCGCCCGCACGCACGGCGCCAGCATCCGCTTCGAGTACGACGCGGCTGCAGTGAACCTCGCGCCCGCAGCGGAAAGCGCGCTGGCCGAAGCCACCTGAGCCCCCGCGCCAACCGGCCTTTGCGCCGCCGCGCATATCTGATTTGCGGATATGCATGGCCGCATTTCGATGCGTGCGTGCAGGGCCTTTTCGATAGCATTTTCAGCATCGGCACAGCGCTGTGCCGCAACCCACCAGAGCCCGCATCTTGTCCCTTCCTCCACCGCAAAAAGCCCCGCCGACCGTGCCCCGGCGGCTCGGCTTTTTCAGCCGCCTGCTCGACGACGCACCGGCCGCCGAACGCTACCGCCTGGTGGCAGAGCAGATCGCGCACGCCGAATCCTTCGGCTTCGATTCCGCCTGGGTGGCCCAGCACCACTTTCATGAAGGCGAGGGTGGCCTGCCGTCGCCCTTTGTCTTTCTCGCGCACGTGGCGGCGCGCACGCGCCGCATCCGGCTGGGCACCGGCGTCGTCACGCTGCCGCTGGAGAACGCCGTGCGCGTGGCCGAAGACGCGGTGGTGCTCGACCTGCTCTCGAACGGGCGGCTGGAGTTCGGCGTCGGCACCGGTGGCACGCCATCGGCCTTTGCCGCCTTCGGGCAGCGCAGCGAGCAGCGCGCCGAGGTGTTCGCGCAGCACCTGTCGCTGGTGCGCGAAGCCTGGGGCGGGCGCCCGCTGCCGGGCGGCGACCGGCTGTACCCGTCGTCGCCGCAGTTGGCCGAGCGCATCTGGCAGGCCACCTTTTCCGTGGCCGGCGGGGCCCGCGCGGGCGCGGCGGGCGACGGGCTGATGCTCTCGCGCACCCAGCCGCGCAGCGCCGAGGCACCGCAGGCCACGCTGTCGGCCCTGCAGCACCCGATCATCGATGCCTACCTGGCGCAACTGCCCGCGGGCCGCGCGCCGCGCATCATGGGTTCGCGCTCGGTCTTCGTGGCGGACGACCGGCGCGAAGCGCTGCGGTACGCCGAACAGGGCTTGCGCCGCGGCGTGGCGCGCCTGGCCGACCCCACGCGCCCGCCGGCGGACGCGAGCCTGCAGGAGCTTATCGCCGGCTACGACGTGCATGTCGGCACGCCGGAGGAGGTGATCGAATCGCTGTGCGCCGACACCGCGCTCGAACGCGTGACCGACATGGTGTTCCAGGTGCACTCGGTCGACCCGCCGCATCCGCTCATCCTGCGTTCGATCGAACTCATCGCCACCCGCGTGGCGCCGGCGCTGGGCTGGCGAGGGCCCACGCCGGCCGCCGATGCCCTTTCTCACTCACTCCAACCCCTTGCCGCATGACCCTTCTTTCCATTCCGGACGTGATCGACCAGCTCACCGGCAGCGCGCCCGGCGACGCCATCGACACCCTGCGCGCCGGCCGCGCGCAGGCGCGCATCCACAGCCAGCAAAGCTACCTCGCCCTGTTCGAGGCCGAGCCCGCTGCGGCCAGCGCCTTCACGCGCACCGAGCGCTTCGCCGTTGCCACCTTCGTCGCGCTGCTGCACGGGCAGGCGCCGGCCGCGCGCTTCTATGCGGAGGGCCTGGCAAAGAGCGGTGCTGCCAAGGCACTGGCCGAGGCGATTGCCGCGGCCGCGGCCGCGGGCGACGCGAAGGGGCCGTACGGGCGCTTTCCGGCCGGGCCGCTGAGCGTCGAAGATGCGCCGGGGCCGGTGTTCCGGCCGAGCCCGGCGCTGGCCGATGTGCTGGGCGCGCCGCTGTCCGCCGCGCTGGTCCACGCGCACCTGCTGGTGTTCCATCCGCGCGATGCCCGCGCGCAGGATCTGCAGGCCTTGCTGGACGCCGGCTGGTCGACCGACGACATCGTCACGCTCTCGCAACTGGTGTCCTTCCTGGCCTTCCAGCTGCGCGTGGTCGTCGGCCTGCAGGCGCTGAAGAACGCCGGCGCGGCGCACGCGCAAGCCACCACGGAGGCGCTGGCGTCATGAGCACCACCATCACCACCACGCTGCAGCACCCGGCCAACGTGCCGCCCGTCGCCTTCACGCAAGACGAACTCGAATGGCTGCCCTGGCTCGCGCCGCTGGAGGAGGGCGCGCTGACCGAGCGGCACTTCGACGGGCTGGTCGACGCGTCGCGCGCGAAGTCGCCGTACTTCATGCTGCTGGCGCGCGACCCGGACATCCTGGGCGCGCGCACGCGCACCGACAAGGACATCTTCTACAACCCCACGGCCGGCCTGCCGCGCGCGCAACGCGAACTGGCTGCCGCCGCCACCTCGCGCTTCAACGGGTGCATCTACTGCGCCTCGGTGCATGCGCGCTTTGCCACCCATTTCTCGAAGCGCGGCGACGAGGTGCAGCGCCTGCTCGACGGCGGCGTGAACGTGCCCATCGATGAGCGCTGGGATGCGATCGTGGCCGCCGCGGTGGCGCTGTCGGCCACGCCGATCGCCTTCGGGCCGGCGCACGTGGCGCGCCTGCGCGAGGCCGGGCTGGACGACCTGGCGATTGCCGACGTCATCCAGGGCGCCGCCTTCTTCAACTGGGCGAACCGTTTGATGCTGTCGCTGGGCGAGCCGGCCGTCGATTGAGCGAAGCGCCCTTTCCCGCCTTACTTCACCCACCTCACAAGGAACCCTCATGGCCACACTTCGTCTCGGCGACACCGCCCCCAACTTCACGCAGGAGTCCAGCGACGGCCCGATCGACTTCTACACCTGGGCGGGCGACGCCTGGGTCGTGCTGTTCTCGCACCCGGCCGACTTCACGCCGGTGTGCACCACCGAACTGGGCAAGACGGCGGCGCTGTCGGGCGAGTTCGCCAGGCGCGGCGTGAAGCCGATCGCCATCAGCGTCGACCCGGTCGGCAAGCACAAGGAATGGATCGGCGACATCAACGACACGCAGAACACCACCGTCAACTTCCCGATCCTGGCCGACGCCGACCGCAAGGTGGCCGACCTGTACGACCTGATCCACCCGAACGCCTCGACCACGGCGACGGTGCGCAGCGTGTTCATCATCGACCCGAAGAAGGTGATCCGCACCACCATCACCTACCCGGCGAGCACCGGCCGCAACTTCGACGAGATCCTGCGCGTGATCGACTCGCTGCAACTGACCGACAGCCACAAGGTCGCCACGCCGGCGAACTGGAAAGACGGCGACGACGTCGTGATCGTGCCCAGCATCCAGGACCCGAAGGAACTGGCCGAGCGCTTCCCCAAGGGCTACAAGGCGGTGCGCCCCTACCTGCGCGTGACGCCGCAGCCCAACCGCTGACCTGCTGCCCCTGTCTTGCTCCCTCTCCCCCTGGGAGAGGGTTGGGGTGAGGGCATGCGCCCTGTGTGACGGCGCGCCTTCCCAACCATCTCTGGGACTTGCGGTGTTGTTTCCGCTGCGTGGGCTGTGGGCCGGGATGTCGCCCCGGCGGGCGAGTCACTTTCTTTGCTTTCGCCAAAGAAAGTAACCAAAGAAAGGCGACCCCGCTGTCTGTGTCCCTGCGCTTCGCTTCGGGCAACCTGCGGTGCTCGC
>Ga0160459_100047_pt1 | contig 190135 bp, 168 predicted proteins | sample HID1973K_E6MG_FD_108208 | JGI IMG/M metagenome (GOLD analysis project Ga0160459, IMG submission 108208) | Enriched mosquito-associated microbial communities from UW Madison campus, WI, USA - HID1973K_E6 MG | ecosystem: Host-associated > Arthropoda: Insects > Digestive system > Unclassified ...
AACTCGGAAGTGAAACGCAGCTGCGCCGATGGTAGTGTGGCTCAAGCCATGCGAGAGTAGGTCATCGCCAGGGGCTTTATCCCCAAACCCCCAGCCGACAGGCTGGGGGTTTGTTCTTTTTGGCGTTAAATAATAATTCGGCGCACGGCAGACGCCCCGGCCTCTTCGCGCCATCAGCGGGACATAATGCCGCCATGCCCGAGTTGCCTGAAGTCGAAACCACGCTGCGCGGCCTCGAGCCGCATCTGCTCAAGCGCACGATCCACGGCGTCATTCTGCGCCGGCCGGATCTGCGCTGGCCGATCCCCGCGGAGATCACCGAACTGCTGCCCGGTGCGAAGATCGTGCAGCTGCGGCGGCGGGCCAAATACCTCCTGCTCGATACCGAGCGCAGCGGTACCGCGATCCTGCACCTGGGCATGTCGGGTAGCCTGCGGGTCTTGCTGGGCGATACGCCCCTCCGCGCCCATGACCATGTCGACATCAGCCTGGACAATGGCCGGCTCCTGCGATTCAACGACCCGCGCCGCTTTGGCGCGCTCCTGTGGCAGGCCCCGGGTGAAACGCATCCGCTGTTGGCCGAGCTCGGCCCCGAGCCGCTGTCCGATCTGTTCGATGGCGATTACCTCTTCGACCTGAGCCGGGGACGCAGGGCACCGGTCAAGACCTTCCTGATGGATCAGCGCGTAGTCGTCGGCGTTGGCAACATCTACGCCGCAGAAAGCCTGTTCAGGGCAGGAATCAGTCCGCTACGCGAAGCTGGCAAGGTGTCTCGCGAACGCTATCGGCGGCTGGCCACCGCGGTGAAGGAAATTCTCGCCCACGCTATTCAGCGAGGCGGCACGACGTTGCGGGACTTCATCAGCCCCGATGGCGCCCCTGGCTATTTCGAGCAGGAGTTGCTGGTCTATGGGCGCGAGGGCGAGGATTGCATTCGCTGCGGGCAACCGCTCCGACATGCCTCCATCGGCCAGCGTGCCAGCGTATGGTGCCAGCGCTGTCAACGCTGAGGCCTTCACGTCCGGAGCCCGCGCCGCGGCTATAGTCCGCGCCATCGACGGTGTAAGGACTGCACCATGGGCGAGACGACGGACATCACCTTGTGGCTGGATTCGGCGCGCGCGGGCGACCGTGCCGCGCTCGATCGCGTGCTCTCCACGCTCTATCGCGAGTTGCACGCCATGGCCCGGCGGCAACTCGCCGGGCAGCAGAACCACACGCTCGATCCCACCTCGCTGGTCCATGAGTCCTACCTCAAGCTGCTCGGCGCGACCGGCAAGGCACGCTTCGACGACCGCGCGCATTTCTTCGCATATGCCGCCTCGGCCATGCGCAGCGTCGTGGTCGACTACGCCCGCAACCGCTTGGCTCGAAAGCGCGGCGGCGACCTCAAGCGCGTGGCCGAGATTCCCGAAGACAGCGACAGCGGCGTGCGCCTGGACGAGAACCTGCTCGCGCTCGACGTTGCCCTGAACCGTCTCCACGACCTCGACGAGCGGCTGGCCAAGGTCGTGGAGTTGCGCTACTTCGCCGGCCTGTCCGAGCTGGAGATCGCCGAACTGATGCAACGCTCCGAGCGCAGCATCCGGCGCGACTGGCAGAAGGCCCGCATGCTGCTCCTGGCCTCGATGCAGGAACGTTGAGCCGCCATGGACGCCGACCGCTGGACGCTGCTCTCCCCGCTTCTGGATGAGTTGCTCGAACTGGACGAGGACTTGCGGGAGCGCCGCCTGGCCCAATTGCAGATCGGCGACCCAGCGTTGGCGGCGGAACTGCGCCAGCTGCTGGCCATGGAAAAGCAGAGCGATGCCTTCATCGCCCAGCCGCTCCTGTCCCGGCACGAACAGCAAGCCTACGTCGGCGATCGCGTCGGCGCGTACCGGCTGCAGCAACTGCTCGGCGAAGGCGGCATGGGCCAGGTCTGGCTGGCGCTCGATGAGCGCTCGCCCGATGCCGGCCGCGTGGCCCTGAAACTGCTGCGCGCCGACCTGGCCGATCCGCATCTGCGCAGCCGTTTCCTGCGCGAGCGCGACATCCTGGCGAGCCTGTCGCATCCGCAGATTCCCCGCCTGCGCGACGCCGGCAGCGACGGCAGCGGCCAGCTGTACCTGGCCCTCGAATACATCCAGGGCGAACCGATCACCACGCACTGCCAGCAGCGCGCGCTCTCGGCCAGTCGCTGTGTCGAGCTGTTCCTGCACGTGTGCACGGCGCTCGGCCATGTCCACGCGCGCGGCATCGTCCATCGCGATCTCAAACCGTCCAACATCCTGGTCGATGCAGACGGAAAGGTGTGCCTGCTGGACTTCGGCATCGCCCAACGCGCCGACGACCCACCCGATTCGATACCGGCGACGGGCGACCGCACCTTCACCCTGCACTACGCCGCGCCCGAACAGATCCGCGGCGAAGCGACCGCCGCCGCCGCCGATGTGTATTCGCTCGGTGTGGTGCTGTACGAACTGCTGGCCGGGCAAAAGCCATATCGCCTGCGCCGGCAGAGCGATGCCGAGTGGGAGCGGGCCGTGCTTCGCGCCGAAGTGACGCCACCGTCGCTCGCGTTGCAACACCAGCGGGATGGCGCAACCACCGCCGACCTCGGCAAACGCGTCGCCAGCCTGCGCGGCGCACTCGACGCCGTCGTGCTGAAGGCCCTGCAGAAATCCCCGCGCGATCGCTACGTCAGCGTCGACGCGTTCGCCCATGACCTGGGCCGCTGGCAGCGCGGCCAAAGCGTGTCGGCGAATCCCCGCATGCCCACGCATCGGTGGCTGCAATGGCTACGACGGAGCCTGGCCAGGCCAACGGCCGATGCCTGAGCCCGGCTTTGCCGGCGTCACGCACCGGGGGACAATGCACTGCGTCCTCCTGGAACCCCCGCATGCCGCCGAGCCACTGCCGTTATTTCGCCGCGATCCTGGCGCTCGCCCCTCCGGCACTGGCCGCGGACGCGCCAGCCGCGCTGATCCTCGACAACGGCACCGTCCGGCTCGAAGCCACCCCCGCCTTCGGTGGCCGCGTGCTCTTCTGGCACCTGGCGGGCGAACCCAATGTGCTGAAGGTCGGCCAGGACGCCCTCCGTTCGCAACCCCGGCCGGCGTGGTCGGCCAGCGCAGGCGACATTCCCTATCTCGGCCACGATGTCTGGGTGGGCCCGCAAAGCCAGTGGTGGCTGCACCAGGACATCAACCCGGCACGGCGCCAAGCCGCCGCCAACTGGCCGCCGGATCCTTATCTCTCGCTCGCGCCCAGCCGGGTGGTCGCGCATGACCGGCGACAGTTCGTGCTGGAAGGCGTGGCCAGTCCGGTGACCGGCGTGCAACTGCGCAAACACGTCCGCATCGCCGACGCGTCGAACGACACCGTCGTATTTCAGGCCCAAGCCACCAACGTGCGCGATAGCGCCGTGTCGTGGGACCTGTGGTTCAACTCCCGCGTCGCCGCCAGCACGCGCGTGTTCGTGCCGGTCGCTTCCGCCGCCGCGGACATCGACCTCCAGCCGCCCACCGACCCAGGCACCGTGGCGCCTGTCCACAGCTGGAACCAGGGCATGTTCGTCCTGGCGGCCGCGCGTGCCGACACCGATGCGATCCAGCGCGGGAAATATCGCCTGCAGCCGTCGGCGGGCTGGATGGCCGGCTTCGCTGGACACCAGTTGTTCCTGATCCGCTTCGACCACCAGCCGCGCGAGCGTATCCACCCCGAGCAAGGACAGATCGAGCTGTACCTCGATGCCCCCGCCCGCACACCGGCCGATGGCCTGCTCGAAATGGAAGTCCACGCGCCCTACCGCGAACTGCAGCCGGCCGAACGCATGCAGGCCAGCGAGCGCTGGACCCTGCTGCGTTATGACGGCGCCGACGACGTCGCGGCCCAGCGCGAGTTCCTCTGCCTTCAGTCCGATCGCCTCGGCCTGGCGAACGCCTGCCTTCCCTGAAGGCCGCATTCATTGACCAGCCATCGGTTTCCGACCCGGCTGGCTATGATGTGCCACCTGTCCACCTTCCCCTTCGAACGGCCCATGGAACGACGCCAATTCCTCAAGAACGCCGCCGCCGCCCTTGCCAGCCTCGGCCTGCCGGCGATCCCGGCCTGGGCCCTGGCCGCGTCCAACGCGGTAGGCCTGCGGCGTCTCGGTCAACCCCAGCCCTTCGATTTCGCCTGGCTCAAGGGCCAGGCACGGTCCATGGCCAACGCGCCCTACCAATCGCACAAGCGCGTGTTGCCCGGTCCGGTCGAGAACCTCACCTGGGACCAGTACCAGTCCATCAGCTACCGCCAGGACCATGCCCTGTGGGCGGACAAACCCGGCCGCTTCCAGGCCAAGTTCTTCCACCTGGGCCTGTACTTCCACTCGCCGGTGCGCATGTTCGAAGTCGTCGATGGCAAGGCGCAGGAACTGGCCTATGACGCGGCCGCCTTCGACTACGGCAAGAGCGGCCTGCAGGGCAAGGGCCTTCCCGCGGACCTGGGTTTTGCCGGCTTCCGCCTCAACACCCGCCAGGACACCAACCGCGACTTCGCCGCCTTCCTCGGCGCCAGCTATTTCCGCGCCGTCGGTGCCGAGGGCCAGTATGGCCAGTCGGCGCGGGGCCTGGCGATCGACACGGGCACCGGCAGGCCGGAGGAATTCCCGGACTTCATCGCCTATTACCTGGAAAAGCCGGCCGCCGATTCGGACACCGTCGTCGTCTACGGCCTGCTCGACTCGCCCAGCGTCGCCGGCGCCTACCGCTTCGCCATCACCAATGGCGAGGTGCTGCTGATGGAGATCGACAGCGCCCTGTACCCGCGCAAGGCCATCGAGCGCCTCGGCATCGCGCCTTGCACCAGCATGTACCAGACCGGCGAGAACGACCGCCGCATGGACTGGGACTGGCGCCCGGAGATCCACGACACCGACGGCCTGTCGATGTGGACCGGCAGCGGCGAGTGGATCTGGCGTCCGATCGCCAACCCGCCGCAGCTGCGCTTCAACATGTTCGTCGACGAGAACCCGCGCGGCTTCGGCCTGCTGCAGCGCGATCGCAACTTCGACCACTACCAGGACGACGGCGTCTTCTACGAGAAGCGCCCCTGCCTGTGGGTCGAACCGAAGAGCGGCTGGGGCAAGGGCTCGGTGCAACTGGTCGAAATCCCGACCGTGGACGAGACCTTCGACAACATCGTCGCGTTCTGGAATCCCGAAGCCAAGCCGCAGCCGGGGCAGGAACTGCTGTTCGGCTATCGGCTTTACTGGGGTGCGCACCCGCCTGCGTCCTCGCCGCTGGCGCTGTGCGTGGCCACGCGCACCGGGTTGGGCGGTGTGATCGGCCAGAAGCGCACGCATTTCTCCTGGCGCTTCGCCGTGGATTTCGCTGGCGGCGAACTGGCTGCATTGGCCAAGGCCAACAACCTCCAGGTCGAGGCGGTGCTGCAGCTGTCGCGCGGCAAGGCCGAGATCGTCTCGGCCCGTCCGCTGCACGAGATCTCCGGCTATCGCGCGATGTTCGACGTCGTGCCGCCCGACGACTCCACCCAGCAGATCGACATCCGCCTGTTCCTGCGCCTGCAGGGCAAGCCGCTCAGCGAAACCTGGCTGTACCAGTGGACGCCGCCGGTGGCGGCCGAACGCAAGCTGTATTGATCCGCGGGCGCCGCACCCGGCCAGGGTGCGGCATCGCCGTCACGGCGTCGGTTCTTCGGGTGGCTTGCTGGCCGGTGGCTGTGCGCCGAGATCCTGCACCTGGCCGATGTCGACACGGCCCGGGGTGCGTCCGTCCCAGACGTAGTCCTGCATTTGCCAGTACGCGGTCGGGTCCCAGAATTCCTTTGCATAGAAGACTTCCGGGTCGATGCTGCCGCCACGCGGCATGTTGATCGTCACCAACGAAGCACCCGAATAGCCCAGCAGGCCACCGGTCGCGCGTTGCGCTTCGCGGCGCATGACCTGCGCCTGGCGCGGCTTGGCGACTTCATCGCCGAATTCGCCGAGCATCTTCTTGTCCAGCGACGCCGCGCGCTTGCGTTCGTCCGGCGTCAGCTGGTTCCAGTACTCCATCTTGCGGGCCTGGAAAGCGTCGTAGTTGCGCTCGGCGGCCAAGGCCATCCACAGGAAGCCCATGACCCGATCGCTCGCACCGCCCTGGCCGTCCCAATACATCTCGCCCAGCCGGGCCTGCGAAGGTTTGTCGGCATAGCGCGCCGCCAGCTGGTATTGCTTGCGGGCCTCGGCGAAATCGTTGCGGCGGTCGGCAGCGATGCCCGCCTTGCGGTAGAACAGGTCCAGATGGGCTTCGAGGAAGCCGTCCGTCAACACCTCGCCAGGAAAATCCTGGAACGCGCGCGTGGCATCCGTCGCAGAGGCGGTGGTGGCGCACGCACCCAGCGCGAGGGCCAAAGCACAAACGCGAATTGCCTGTCGCATCTTTCTCTCTCCTTGAGAACCGGCCTTGATTCTGCACATCCCACCAGGCCGGACAACCCAACCAACGACCTACGCTGACCGTGCGGTCACCAAGGCAACGACTCCTGCAAGGGCTCGATCCGTCCCTCGCCACGCATGATCCGCTTGAACTCCGCCCGGCTCACCGACACATAGCGCTCGTTGCCGCCGATTTCCACCTGCGGACCGTCCTGCACCGCATGGCCCTGTTCATCCACGCGCACGGTCATCGTCGCCTTGCTGCCGGTATGGCAGATGGTCTTGATCTCCTGCATCTCGTCGGCCCAGGCCAGCAGGTACTGGCTGCCCTCGAACAGCTCGCCGCGGAAGTCGGTGCGCAAGCCGTAGCACAGCACCGGGACGCGCAACTGGTCGACCACTTCGCTGAGCTGCCAGACCTGCGCGCGGGTCAGGAACTGGGCCTCGTCCACCAGCACGCAATCCAGCTTGCCGTGCCGGCTGATGTCGTCTTCGACCAACCGCAACAGATCTCCATCCCGGTCGAAGGGATGCCCCTCCGCACGCAGGCCGATCCGCGATGCCACCACGCCGCTGCCGGCACGGTGGTCGAGTTTCGGGGTCAGGATCAGCGTGCGCATGCCGCGCTCGCGGTAGTTGTGCGCCGACTGCAGGAGCGTCGTGGTCTTGCCCGCATTCATCGCCGAATAATAGAAATAGAGCTTGGCCATGCGGGAATTCTAGCGGCGTGACTCCCGCACGGGGGACACGCGCTCAGTTTTCGCGCGCGCCCGGCGTGTCCGTTTGCTGGAGCGGGCCAACATCCACCTGCGTTCCGAGCTCTCGCGCCATGACGGCGTCCTGCCTCGCCCAGTACTGGCGGGGTTCCCACAAGCTGTTGGCATAGTAGACCTCGCCGTTGACCGTGGGCGGGCAAGGGACGTTGTCAAAACCGCGCTTCATGCCCTTGCTCTCTTCGGCCACGCATTCGCTCACCTTGCCGACCCAGCCCAGCATGCTGCCGGTGACGTTCTTGCGGTTGCGGCGCATCACCGCTTCCAACCGCGGCTGCGCCGCCGCGTCCGCATAGCGTGCCTGCAATGGCTTACCCACCACCGCAACCCGCGCGCGTTCGCTGGCGCTCAGTTCGCCCCACATCACTTCGCGCCGCGCCAGGGCCGCGGGATTGCCGCGTTCGGCCGCCAGGTCCATCCAGGCGTAGGCCACGGGCCGGTCGAGCGCGCCGCCAATGCCCTCCCAATACATCTGCCCGAGCATGAACTGGGAGAGCTTGTCGGCATAGCGCGCACCGAACAGGAATTGCCGGCGGGCATCCTCGGGCCGGTTCTGCTTGAGCGCCTGGAAGCCCATGCCCTGCGATTGCTCGCCGGGGTGCGCCACCCGGTAGGCTGCGCTCGGTGTCACCCGATGCAACTGGGGATCGTCCGGCTGGGCCAAGGCCAACGCCGGCTGCAGCGCAGCCAGGACCAGAAAAAGCGACAGCGCGTTACGCATGGCCATCTCCTCTGCGAAACCGGGCCGCAGGGCCGCGGCGCTCCCTTCGTGGGCGTGTGATAGACCAGCCGCAGCCCCCTGTCAACTGCTCGCGTTTTCCGGGCGCCCGCTACAATGCACCGCCCACGGAAGTCTGCATGCACGGTCTCAATCCCCCCCAGCGCGCCGCAGTCCTGCACTGCGAAGGTCCCCTGTTGGTGCTGGCTGGCGCCGGCAGCGGCAAGACGCGCGTGATCGTGGAGAAGATCGCTCATCTGATCGCCACCGGCCGCTACCCCGCCAAGCGCATCGCCGCGATCACCTTCACCAACAAGTCGGCCAAGGAAATGCGCGAGCGTGTCGGCAAGCGCATCCGTGGCGAGGCGGCCGAAGGGCTCACCATCTGCACCTTCCATGCGCTGGGCCTGAAGTTCCTGCAGATCGAACACGAAGCGGCCGGACTTAAGCGCGGTTTCTCGATCTTCGACGCCGACGACGCGGCCGCGCAGGTCAAGGACCTGCTGCACGGTGCCAAGCCCGACGTGATCGAGGATGCCAAGAACCTGATCTCGCGGGCCAAGAACGCCGGCCTGTCGCCGCAGCAGGCGATGGCCGCCGCACGCAGCAACCGCGAAAAGGAAGCCGCCAGCCTCTACGAACGCTACCAGGCGCGCCTGTCCACCTTCAACGCCGTGGACTTCGACGATCTCATCCGCCTGCCGGTGCAGATCCTCGAAGAGAACCCGCAGATCGTGCAGGCCTGGCGCGAGCGCATCGGCTACCTGCTGGTGGACGAGTGCCAGGACACCAACGACGCCCAGTACCGGCTGCTGAAGATGCTGGCCGGCGAGCGCGGCAACTTCACCTGCGTGGGCGACGACGACCAGAGCATCTACGCCTGGCGCGGCGCCAACCCGGACAACCTGCTGCAGATGGGGGTGGACTACCCCAAGCTGGAGATCATCAAGCTCGAGCAGAACTACCGCTGCTCCAACCGCGTGCTGCGCGCCGCCAACGCCTTGATCGCGCACAACCCGCACGAGCACCTGAAAACCCTGTGGAGCGACCAGGCCGACGGCGAGCGCATCCGCGTGTGGGAGTGTCGCGACAGCGAGCACGAGGCCGAAAAGGTCGCCGCCGAGATTTCCTTCCTGGCCACCTCCAAGCAGGTGCCGTGGAGCGACTTCTGCATCCTGTTCCGCGGCAACTTCCAATCGCGGCCGCTGGAAAAGGCGATGCAGCTGTTGCGCGTGCCCTACCACCTGACCGGCGGCACTGCCTTCCTGGAGCGCCAGGAAGTAAAGGACCTGCTGTCCTGGCTGCGCTTGATCGTCAACCCGGACGATGACGCCGCCTTCCTGCGCGCGGTGCAATCGCCCAAGCGCGAAGTGGGTGCCGGTTCGCTGGCCAAGCTGGCCGAACTGGCCGCGACCAAGCACGTGCCGATGTCGCGCGCGGCCGAATCGATGGGCGCCTTGCAACACCTGCCGCCGCGCGCGGCCAATGGCCTGAGCGCCTTCACCGACATCCTGCGCGAACTGCGCCAGCAGTCCGCCGTCCTGCCGGCGGCCGATCTGGTGCGCAGGCTGGCCGAAAAGTCCGGCCTGCTCACCGACCTGCGCAACCAGAGCAAGGACGAAGCCTCGTTCCAGCGCCGCAAGGCCAACCTCGAAGAACTGGCCGAATGGTTCGAAGGGGGCCCGCGCGGTGCCAGCGCCGGCGATCTGGCCGCACAGCTCGCCTTGTTGTCGCGCAACGACAAGGACGATGGCGGTAACCAGGTGCGGATGATGACCTTGCACGCCTCCAAGGGCCTGGAGTTCCGCTACGTCTTCATCGTCGGCTGCGAGGACGGCGTATTGCCGCACGAAGTGAGCCTGGACGAGGGCAACCTGCAGGAAGAACGCCGCTTGCTGTATGTCGGCATCACCCGCGCCAAGGAGCAGCTGTGGATGAGCCACAGCAAGGTCACGCGCAAGTTTGGCGAGCAGATCCGGCTCAAGCCCAGCCGCTTCTTCGACGAGATTCCCGCCGCGGAAATCCAGCGCGACGGCGCCGACCCGGTTGCCGACGCCGAGCGCAAGAAAGAGCGCGCCAGCGCCGGACTGGCCGCGATCCAGGCACTGTTCGACTGAGCCTTGCCAGCGCCTGCGGCGGGCGGCAGGCTGTGCGCTCGCTTCGAAGGAGCCCGGACCGTGGCGGTATCGATCCAGACCCAACGCCTGCACCTGCGCGAACTCTCGCCGCTGCACGATGCGGCGAACATGCTCGCGCTGTTGAACGACCCCGGCTTCATCGCCGGCATCGGCGACCGCAATGTGCGCAGCGAAGCGCAGGCGCGCGATTACCTGGCCAACTGGCACGGCGCCCAGTACGCGACCGCGGGCTTTGGCCACTACGCGATCGAACTGCGCGAAACCGGCGGCTTCATCGGCACGGCGGGGCTGATCCAGCGTGCCGACCTGGCGCTGCCCGATATCGGCTATGCCCTGCTCTCCGCGCACCAGGGCCGTGGCTATGCCGAAGAAGCCGCGCGCGCGGTGATGGCCCATGCCCGCGACACCCTCGGCCTGCGCGCGCTGTGCGCCATCGTTTCGCCGGGCAATGCCGGCTCGGTGCGGCTCCTCGAAAAGCTCGGCCTGCGTCGCGAGGGCGACTATGTCATCGCCGCCGAACGCGAGCCCCTGGCCTACTACGCCATCGCGTTCTGAAACGCGCTCAGCCGTTGCCGGCCCCTGCGGCGTCCAGCGCGTCCAATCGCGCCTGCAGTTCGGCCATCTGCGCTTCCAGGGTCGCCACGCGCGCAGCCAGGTCCGAGGACGGCGGCGAGGCCGCCGTATTACTGGTCGCCGGCACCGCGGTGGTATCGACCGGCCCGCATAGCCCATGTGCATAGCGCTCTTCGCGCTGGCCACTGGCCCGGGGCAGCGCCGCGACCAGTTCGCGCTGCGCCAGCCGCTCCAGCACATGGCGGACCTCGTCGGCGTCGTTGAAGCGCAGCATCCGCTCGCTGCGGGCGAACAGTTCGTGCGCGGTCTGCGGGCCGCGCAGGCACAGCAGGGCCAACAGCACGACCTGCTGCCGGGTCAGGCCGAGCGCCGCTTCCAGCCGGTGTTCGTAGCGCTCGGCGCGCGAAGAGAACTGCTGGCGGACCAGGCCCAGGCCTTCCAGCTGGCGTAGAGCGCGGTGGACCTCGCCGGTTTCCAGCGCCATGACCGGCTCGCGCGCGGTCTTCTGGTTGGCGGCCCCCTGCGCCGCATTCACCGTCAGCGGATAGGTGTCCGGCGTGGTGGCCTCTTTTTCGACCAGGCAGCCCAGGACCCGGGCTTGCGCGGGATCGAGGATCGGGATCTGGGGCAGGTCGTCGGCGTTCATGGGGCTCGGACATCCAAAGCAGGGGCCGGCAGGATAGCCGGCCGGGGGCAGTGAAACCCGCAGGTCATCGCCGAGCCGGTAAAATCGCCGCACTTTCCCTGGTGGTAGCCCATGCGTCGCAGCACTTCCCTGACCCTGACCCTCCTTGCCGCCAGCCTGCTGGCACTGTCCGCCTGCAAGGTGCAGACGCCTGAAGGCGCGACCGCCGCCAAGCCGGCGCTGGCGCCTTCGGCCGCACCGAAGACGGCCGAGCAGAAGGCGGCGCAGGCCGCCGCGGTGCCCGCCGACGACAACCTCAACGCCGTGCTGTGGATGCAGCGCTCCGAGGAGTACCGCGCGCTGTCCGAGCAGACCTACCGTGCCGCCGCCGACCGCCTCGATGAAGCCTTGAAGCAGGCCAACTGGGATGCCCTGGTGCCGGAAGAGCGGGGCAATGCCGCCAAGGGCCTGAAGCCGGCCGTGGTCATGGACGTGGACGAAACGGTGCTGGACAACTCGCCCTACCAGGCCCGCCTGATCCGCGACAACCAGGAGTACGACGAAGTCACCTGGTCGCAGTGGGTGGCCGAAAAGAAGGCCAAGGCCCTGCCGGGCGTGGTCGACTTCGCCAAGGCCGCCGACGCCAAGGGCGTCACCGTCCTCTACATCTCCAACCGCGCCGTCCACCTGCAGGACGCCACCTTGGCCAACCTGCGCGCCGTGGGCATGCCGGTGGCCGACAACAGCGTGCTCCTCGGCCTGGGCACCTTCGTCAAGGACTGCGAACAGAACGGTAGCGAGAAGAACTGCCGCCGCCGCCTGGCGGGGCAGCAATACCGGGTGTTGATGCAGTTCGGCGACCAGCTGGGCGACTTCGTGCAGGTGCTGGCCAACACGCCGCAAGGCCGTGGCGAGCTGCTGCAGCAGTACCACGACTGGTTCGGCGAGCGCTGGTGGATGCTGCCCAACCCGAGCTACGGCGGCTGGGAGCCGGCGCAGTTCAACAACGATTACACCCAGCCGCGCGAAGCACGCCGCCAGGCCAAGCGCGCTGCCCTGGACGTAGCGCCATGAGCCGCCCGCCGCTGCCGCTCAGCGCGCGCGAACGGCTGATCTTCGCCCTCGACGTCCCCGGCCGCCGCGAAGCGGTGGACTGGATGGATCGCCTCGGTGATGCGGTGTCGTTCTACAAGATCGGCATGGAACTGCTGGCCTCGGGCGAGTATTTCCAGGTGCTGGACGAACTGGCCAAGCGCGACAAGCGCATCTTCGTGGACCTGAAGTTCTTCGATATCCCGGCCACCGTCGGCGGGGTGATCGGCCGGTTGTCGCAGTGGCCAGTGAGCTATTGCACCGTGCATGGCTGGCATGCGCCGATGCTGCAGGCCGCCGTGGAAGCCAATCGCAGCGACATGCGCTTGCTCGCCGTCACCGTGCTGACCTCGATGGGCCGCCAAGACCTGCGCGCCATGGGCATCGACCGCGAGCCGGTCGATGTGGTCGTCGAGCGCGCGCTGGCGGCGCAGGCGGCCGGCATCGACGGCGTGATCGCCTCCGGCCAGGAAGCCGGGCCGATCCGCCGCGCCACCGGCGCTGGCTTCTCCATCGTCTGCCCCGGCATCCGCCCGGGTGGCCCGGTGGGCGATGACCAGCAGCGCACCGTTGGCGTGGCCGAGGCCTTCGGCGAAGGTGCCGATGCGATCGTCGTCGGCCGGCCGATCCGCAAGGCGAGCGACCCGCTGGCCGCTGCCGAGGCGATCCAGGCCGAAATCGCCGCACTCTCCTTCTGAGTCGCGTGGGAATCGCCGGGCGTTGCCATGCAACGCCCGGCGTTCCACTCAGAACTTCACGCCGACCTCGAGCTTCACCTGGCGCGGTGTGCCGGTGATGGCTCCGGCACGCTCGTACCAGGCGTGGCGCTGGCCTTGCCAGTTGCCCATGTTCAAGTCGACCAGGTTGTCGAAGTTGAGCACGTTGATGATGTCCATGCGGGCGTACATCGAGGTATTGCCGGCGAGCTTGAATTCCTTGGTCGCCTGCAGGTCGAGTGACCGGTAGCCGAATATCTGGCCGCCCAGCAGGAAGCGGCCGTTGCCATTCGGCGTCACCGCCACGGGCACGCACTGGGGCTGGTCGCCGTGCGGCGCGAGGTCTTGGCAATAACTGGTGCTGGCGGTGACCGGCGTGGCCAGGGTCAGCTTGGCGCCGAAGGTGATGCCCCAGGGGCCATCGTAATTGCCGGTCAGCACCAGCCGGTGGCGCGCGGCGGCATTGGAACGCACGAAGGGATAGGCCTGCACCGTGGGCATGTCGAAGGCGTAGTGCTCGGAGATGTCGCGGTTCTGGCGTGCATGGGTCCAGGTGTAGGCCACCGACATGCCCCATCCGCTTTCCTTCGTATACGGCTTTTGCGCCGACAGCAGCCACTGCGTGGTCCGGGTCTCGATACCCGAACCGCCGAGTATCATTTTGCCAAAGCCGGGCAGGCCGCAGCCCCACGGCTGCATGTAGCCCGGCTCGGCCGACCGGTTGCACAAGCGCGGTTCGTCGAAGAAGTTGCCGTTCGGGTAGCGGTTGCCCAGCACCCAGGCGAAGCCGTTGTGGCTGAGCACCCGGGTGACCGTCACGTCGGTGCTCCAGTCGCCCACACGGTTGCGCATGCCCAGGCTGAACTGGTCCGAGTACGGTGCCTTGAGCTGGTTGTCGAGCAGGTCCACCTCGATGCCGGCGTTGCTGGCCGGACCGACCAGGGTTTGCAGATTCGCCAGGCCATCGAGCAGCGCCGGGTCCCAGCGGTAGCAAGGCGTCGCGCCGCGATAGCAACCGCCGGTGGCGGGGTCGGCGAAGTTCACGGTGATCTGCGGCAGCGCGGCCTTGGTCCGTTCCAGCTGGAGGTAGGTGAACAGGTCGCGATCATAGGCACGCCCGGCGCCACCATGGATCACGTGCTGCTCGTCGGCGCCAATGTCGTAGGAGAAGCCCAGCCGCGGCTGCCACGCGCCCTTGAAGGTGCTGCGGTTGCGGCCGGTACTGAGGTAGTTGCCGATGTCGATGCCGCCGATGGCCAGTGTCTGGGCATAGGTTTGCCCGGCGGCCGCATTCGGATCCTGTCGCCCCAATGCGGCGACCACGTTCGGCGGGGTGACGAACTCCAGGTAGGAGGGGTTCTTCTCATAATCCCAGCGCAGGCCCAGGTTCAATTCCAGGTGGTCGTTGATGCGCCAATCGTCCTGGATGTACAGCCCGATCTGTTCGGCACGCGAACGCACGCTGGGCGTTAGCCCACCCATGCCGACCACCGGTTTGGTGAACAACGCCTTGTACGGCACCGAGTCTGGAAAGCCCGGGTTTTCCAGCGAATAGGTGAACTGCGGGTTGATGTCGAGCGCGTCGGCGGCGTACAGATCGATGCGCTTGAAACGCGCGCCCATCTTGACCGTGTGCTCGCCCCGCCATTCCAGCCCGCTGAGGGTGAGGTTGTCTTCCACCGACCAGCCCTTCTGCCCCTTGCGCTGCGCGTCCAGCGGCGAGCCGCCCGCGGTTTCCAGCACGATGGGATCTTCCGTGCCGTCGGGCGTGGTGTAGATCAGGCCATTGCCAAAGGTGATGGGCGTGGGCTGGTAGAACGTGTTCTCGTGCGTGGCCAGTATTTCGTTGAACCAGCTGTCGCCACTGTGGTTCCAGCGCAGCGTCCAGCGCCGGTCGGTGTTGTCGGTGACGGTGCCGTGCGACCGTGCATCGGTGCCGTTAAAACTGTCCTGCTGCTCCTTGCGATCCTGCACGGACAGCTCAATGCGGTCGCGGTCGCTGGGCTCGATATCGATCTTGGCGAACACCTGGTCCTGCTGGAACGGCTGGCTCGCCGGCCCCAGCTGCGCCGCCGCCTGCGCCGGCAGGCTGTCGACGGCATTGGTCGCGATGCCGCCAGGCCCCACGGTGGTCGGCAGGGAAAAGCGCTTGGCCTCGTAGGCGACGAAGAAGTGCGCGCGGTCGCGCAGCAACGGGCCGCCCAGGGCGGCGCCGTACTCCTTCTCCGCCGATACCGCCTTGTCGTTACCGGGCTGGCGCTCGCTCGGCGTGCGCGCGCGCAGATCCTGGTCGGTATAGCGGTAGAACGCCTCGCCATGGAATTCGTTGGTGCCGGACTTGGTGACCGAGGTCACCGCCGCACTGGAGATCTGGCCGTACTCGGCCTTGTAGTTGGAGGTGATGACCTTGTACTCGCCGATGGCCAGCTGCGAGAACGGATTGCCCGCGCTGGAAAACTGGCCGGCAATGCCGCCGCCGAGCACATAGCTCTTCTGCCCGACCCCGTCGATGTAGACGTTGATGCCGTTGTCGTTCTGCGCGCCGCCGCGCAGCGAGGTGCGGCCATTGGCATCGCGCGTGAACACCATGCCGGGCACGGCATCGGCGAACTCGAGGAAGTTGCGCGAAACCTGCGGGGTGGTGCGGATCTGCCGTAGCGAGACGGTCTCCCCCACTTCCGGCGAACGCACCTCTTCGAGCATGGCCGGGGCGGTGACGGTGATGCGGTCCAGGGTGGTTGCGTCGGCATCCGTTGCGGGACTGCCGTCCAGATCGAGGCTGACCGTGGAGGCCACGCTCAGTACCACCGTGCGGCTGCGGCCGGCCGCAGCCACCCGGTAAGTGCCCGGGGCCAGCCCAATGAGCGAGAAACTGCCGTTCGCCGCCAATCGGGTGCGCCGTATTGCCCCGGTCGCCACGTCGGTAGCGACTACCTCCGTGCCGGCGGGCGCATTCAACTGGCCGCGTATGGCGGCGTTTGCGGATTGGGCCAACGCCGGTGATGTCGGCAGGCACGTGACCAAGGCGCAGGCCAACAGGCTGCGGAACAGGATGCGGGATTGCTGCGGCTTATTCATGTGGCCCTCCCAGGCGCTGTAAGCGTTTTCGGGAGAGTTAGCTGCGAGAACGCAGGCGACAACGCAAAGACGGCGCTATCCGGAGGGAGATGCGATAAATCTCAAAATATCCGTTCCGGTGAAATTTACTAATATTCAATATGTTAAGAAGTAAACATCGCCTGTTGCACAAAATTGTGCCGCCAACTACGATGCGCGTGTCCGGCTTGGCCGGAGACGTGCCACAACACTGTCCACCGGGCTTGTCCCGGTTTTGAGGAGGCCGGGATCTTGCGATCCCGCCTCCTTTTTTTGTCCGGCGCCGGTCGTCGCGCAGAAACGAGAAGGCCCGCGGACAGCGTCCGCGGGCCTTCCTGTGTCCATCGGGCTCGGCGGTGGGACTTCAGAACCTCACGCCCACCTCGACCTTGACCTGGCGCGGCGTACCGATGATGTCGCCGGTCTCGTTGTAGAAGGCCCGCTTCTGGCCGCTGGCGTCGCTGTAGATGATGTTGGTGAAGTTATCGAAATTGAACACGTTGATGATGTCCACCCGCGCGTAGGCACTCCAATCGCCGGCGATCTTGAAGTCCTTGGTCGCCTGCAGGTCCACCGAGCGGTAGCCGAAGATCTTGCCGCCGACCAGGAACTTGCCGTTGCCCTGCGGATTGAAGCCGGTCGGCAGGCAGGCGGGCAGGTTGGAGCCCAGGGCCGGCTGCGGGCCGCACAGGAAATCGTTGCTCGGGGTCGGCGTGGCCAACGTCAGCTTGCCGCCGAAGGTGATGCCCCAGAAGCCGTCGTAGTTGCCGGTCACCACCAGGCGATGGCGCGCGGCGGCGTTGGACTTGATGAAGGGATATTCCTGCAGCGTCGCGGCATCGAAGGCGTAGTGCTCATTGATGTCGCGGTTCTGGCGCGCGCTGGTCCAGGTGTAGGCGACCGACGCGCCCCAGCCACTTTCCTTCGAATACGGCTTCTGCGCCGAGAGCAGGACCTGCGTGGTGCGGGTCTCGATGCCGTTGTTGCCAACGATCAGGCCGCCGAAGGTCGGCACGCCGCAGCCCCACGGCTGGCTGTAGCCGCTCGCATTCGCGTTGCACAGCGCCGGTGTATCCCAGAAATTGCCGTTCGGGTAGCGGTTGCCCAAGGTGAAGCCGAAGCCGTCGTAGCTGAGGATGCGGGTGACGGTGGCATCGGTCAGCCAGTCGCCGATCTGGTTGCTCATGCCCAGGCTGAACTGGTCGGAATAGGGCGCCTTGAGCTTGTTGTTGAGCAGGTCGACCTCGGTACCGGAGTTGCTGGTGGCGCCGACCAGGTCCTGCAGGCCGCCCAGGCCGTTGAGCAGGTTCGGATCCCACGGGAAGCACGGCGCCGCGCCCTGGTAGCAGCCACCGGTCGCCGGATCCTGGAAATTGACCGTCACCTGCGGCAATGCCGACTTGGTCACTTCCAATTGCAGATAGTCGAACAGGTCGCGGTCGTAGGAGCGGCCCGCGCCACCGTGAATGACGTGCATCTCGTCGGCGTTGAGGTCGTAGGAGAAGCCCAGGCGAGGCTGCCAGGCGCCGTCGAACGCCTTGCGGTTGTGGCCGTTGGAGATGTAGTCGTTGACGTCGATCCCGCCCATGCGCAGCGAATCGGCATAGGTTTGCCCGGCCGGGCCGTTGGGGTCCTGCAGGTTGAGCGCGTCGACGACGTTTTGCGGGGTCACGAAATTGAGGTACGAGGGATTCTTCTCGTAGTCCCAGCGCACGCCGATGTTGAGCATCAGGTGGTCGTTGACCTGCCAGTCGTCCTGGATGTACAGCCCGTACTGCTTGGCATTGGACTTCACGCTGGGCGCCAGGCCGCCAATGCCGTTCACCGGCTTGGTGAAGAAGGCCTTGTACGGAACATCCGAGGTGAAGCCGGGGTTGTTGAGCGAATAATAGAACTGCGGGTTGATGTCCAGGGCATCGGCCGCGTACAGGTCCACGTCCTTGTAGCGCGCGCCCATCTTGATGGTGTGCTCGCCGTGCCAGTCGATCGCGTTGAGGGTGAAGTTGTCCTCCAGCGACCAGCCCTTCTGGCCCTTGGTCTGTGCTGCCAGCGGCGAGCCGCCCTCGATGCCGATGATGGTGGCGTCGTTGCTGCCGTTGGGGGTGGTGTAGATGTAGCCGTTGCCCAGGGTGATCGGCAGCGGGTTGTTGAACGAGTCTTCGTGCGTGGCCAGCAATTCGTTGTAATACCAGTCGCCGCTGTGGTTCCAGCGCAGTGCCCAGCGCTCGTCGGTGTTGTCGGCCACAGTGCCGTGCGAGCGCGCCGTGCTGCCGGAGAAGTTCTCCTGGGTTTCGTCGCGGTCCTGGTAGGACAGCTCGAAGCGATCGCGGTCGGTCGGTTCGAAGTCGATCTTGGCGAAGTACAGGTCTTCCTGGAATTCCTGCGAGCCGGCGCCGAGCTGCGAGGCCGCGTTGGCCGGCAGGAAGCCCACCGCCCCGGCGGCGCCGTCGTCGGGCACCGTCGTGGTCGGCAGGTCGAAGCGCTTGGCCTCGTAGGTCATGAAGAAGTGCAGCCTGTCCTGCACGATCGGGCCGCCCAGCGCGAAGCCGTACTCCTTTTCCGCCGACGCGGCCTTGTCCTGGCCGGCCTGGCGCTCGGCCGGCGTCATCGCGCGCATGTCCTCGTCGGTGTAGCGGTAGAACGCCTCGCCATGGAACTCGTTGGTGCCCGACTTGGTCGCCGCGGTCACCGCCGAGCTCGCCACCTGGCCGTACTCGGCCTTGTAGTTGGAGGTGATCACTTTGTACTCGCCGATCGCCAGCTGCGGGAACGGATTGCCCGCACTGCCGAACTGGCCGGCCACGCCGCCTTCCTTGACGTAGCTCTTCTGGCCGACGCCGTCGATGTAGACGTTGGTCGAGCTGGTGTTCTGCGCGCCGCCGCGCAGCGAGGTGTTGCCCTTGGCATCGCGCGTGAACACCATGCCCGGGACCGCATCGGCGAACTCGAGGAAGTTGCGCGAGACCTGCGGCGTGGTCTGGATCTGCCGCAGCGAGACCGTCTTGCCGACCTCGGAGGTGCGCACTTCCTGCAGCAAGGTCGGCGCGGTCACGTTGACCGTGTCCAGCGTGGTGGCCGCACCCTCGGGGGCGGCAGCCTCACCGGCGGCGATGTTGAGGGTGGCGGTCGAAGCGACGGTGACGGTGACCGTCTCGGTGCGGCCGGCGGCCTCGACCCGATAAGTGCCCGGCTGCAGGCCGACCACCGTGTAGGCGCCATCGGCACTGGTGGTGGCGCGGCGCACCGCGCCGGTGGCCACGTTGGTGGCGACCACCTCGGTACTCGCGGCCGGGCCGGACTGTGAGGTCACCTTGCCGCGCAGGTTGGCGTTGGCCGACTGTGCGAAGGCACCGGGCGCGGCGGCGAAGAGGCTGGCGGCCAGGGCGCAGCACAACAGGCTGCGGGCGGGAATATTGGCGTTGGTTCGAATGGTTTTCACGAAGACCCCTCCCGGGCCGGCGCTGGACGGTGGATTTCTCTTATGGGCAAGACGGATACAACTTCGAACGTGAAAGTCTTGCGGTTAAGTGCAGGCATCGGAAAAATTTTGTGACCCGACGCGCGGACCTCGCCGCCGCACCGACGCCCGCGGGCCGGAGGGGCAAAGCCTTGCTGGAGCTGACGTTTGGCCGTTCGCAGACGCTGAGCGCTTCCTGCGTTGTCCTGTCCTGACCCGTCTCGGGCATATGACCGGTTCATGCAGCATTCCCGCCAGGCTGGGGCCGTCACGGCGTCGGAGCGGGAAGCTAACAGGAGCTGCAAACGTTTACATGACGCGCTGCAATATGTGATGGCAGTCGTGATATGCGCTTCAAAGGTCAAACCCGGCGCGCGTCTTCGCCACGACAAGACAACACTGGACAGCCAGGGACAGCACCCCGTGTCGGATCGACGCGGGTGCCGGTCCAGAACCCAGGCGCCTTGCCGCTGCGGCCCGCCCAGCCTCAAGATGCGTCATCGATTGGGGAGTCGAACGCCATGCCCTTGATGACCGCCTGGCCCGCAGCATGGCGTCCGTTGCCGTGGTTGTTGGCTGCACTGCTTCTCCTGCCCGGCTGCAAGCGCGAGCCGGCCGAACTGCCGGGCGCCACCGCCGAGCCGGCCGCCACCGTGCGTGGCCTGGCCGAGCGGCTGCGTGCCAACGACCTGGCGGGCTTCGCCAAGGCCGCGGTGACGCCGGAGCAGTACGTCCAACTCGACGTCGCCTGGCGCGAGGGCCGCAGCCGCTGGCCGCTGACCAGCCTGCCGCTGGGCGAGGACCTGCCGGGCCTGCTGCAGTACCTCGCCGCACCGGGCGCCGAACAGCGGCTGCAGCGCGCCTTCGATACGCAGATTGCCGGGCAGGGCGCGGGCGTGAAGCAGGCTGCCCACTCGCTGGGGCTGTTCGGCGTGCAATACCTGCGCAACCAGGGCGACTACAGCCCGGAGCAGCGCGCCCACTACGTGCAGTTGGTCAATGCCCTGGCCGGATGGGCGGGCAGCGCACCGCTGGCCGAACGCCCGCATGCCCAGGCCGCCATCCCGCGGCTGGTTGCCGCCGCACGGCGTACCGGCTTTGCCGATCCGGCCGCGATGCAGGCCGCCGGCATGGAAGAGAGCCTGCGCCGGCTCGGCCCGTTCCTGCAGGAGTTCAAGGCCGTGCTCGACAGCTACGGCCTGGCCCTGGACACCAGCCTGGACCAGACCCGGGTCGGCCTGGTGAGCCAGGACGGCGACGTGGCCCGCGTGCACCTTCAATATCCCCTGGCTGCCGAGCAGATCGACACCAGCGCCACCCTGGTGAGGATCGGCGGACACTGGTATCTGCAGGGGATCCAGGACGACGTACGCCGCGCGCTGCAGCCCCCGGCGGCCGCCGCCGCCGCGGCTGTCCCCGCCGATCAGGCGCCTGCGCAGCCGCCTAAGCCATAATGGCGCCGATGCCCGAACAGAATAAATTGCCGTTCCCGGACGGCCAGCCCGATCCGGACCGTCCCCAGGCCCCGACGCCCCCCCCGGCAGCGGACGCCGTCCGCACGCCCATGGTGCCCGGCACCGGCGGCACGCCGCGGCAGGCCCGCCGCCCGCTGTGGGCGCGCTTCCTCGGCCGCCTGGCCGATCCCTGGCTGGGCCTGACCATCGAGCCCGAGCACCCCGGCCAGTACAACGACGGCCGCCCGGTGGTCTATGTGCTGGAGGACTACGGCCTCTCCAATGCGTTGATCCTCGACAAGGCCTGCCGCGAGGCTGGCCTGCCTTCGCCCCTGGTGCCCCTGCAGGGCGATCCGCTCGGGCGCAAGCGCGCCTACCTGGCCTTGTCCCGCCGCAGCAGCAGCAACTCGATCATTCCCGAACAGCGCGGCGCCAAGACCCATTCCGATTCCCTGGCCAAGCTGTTGCAGGCGCACCGCGCCCGCCCGGACCTGGACGTCCACCTGGTGCCCGTGTCGATCTTCGTCGGCCGCGCGCCGGACAAGCAGAGCGGCTGGTTCGCCGTGCTGTTCTCGGAAAACTGGGCGCTGGTCGGCCGCTTCCGCCGGCTGCTGGCGGTGCTGCTCAACGGCCGTACCACGATCGTCCGCTTCGCCCCGCCGATCTCGCTGCGCCAGACCCTGGATGAAGGCCTGCCGCCGGAGCGCACGCTGCGCAAGCTGCAGCGCGTGTTGCGAACGCACTTCCGCCGCATCCGCGAAGCGGTGCTCGGTCCGGACCTGTCGACCCGGCGCCTGCTGGTCGACCAGGTCCTGGCCGCCGAATCGGTACGCGAGGCCATTACCGCGCAGGCCAAGCGCGACAACAGCAAGCCGATCGACGCCTGGCGCAAGGCGCATTCCTACGCCTGGGAAGTGGCCGCGGACTACTCCAGCCCGGTGGTGCGTTCGGCCAGCTTCCTGCTCTCGCATGTGTGGAACCGCATCTACGCCGGCGTGCTGGTCCACCACCTGGACAAGCTCAAGCAGGCCGCGCCCGGCTATGAAGTGGTCTACGTCCCGAGCCACCGCAGCCACATGGACTACCTGCTGCTCTCCTACCTGCTGTACGAGCGCGGCATCGTGCCGCCGCACATCGTGGCCGGCATCAACCTCAACCTGCCGGTAGTGGGCACCCTGCTGCGCAAGGGCGGCGCCTTCTTCATCCGCCGCTCGATCCGCGGCAATGCCCTGTACTCGGCGGTGCTCAGCGAGTACGTGGCGCAGCTGGTGGCCGGCGGCTACTCGATCGAATACTTCGTCGAAGGCGGGCGCTCGCGCACCGGCCGGTTGCTGCAGCCCAAGGGTGGCATGATCGCCATGACGCTGCGCGCCTTCCTGCGCCAACCGCGCAAGCCGGTGTTGTTCCAGCCGGTCTACATCGGCTACGAGAAGCTGATGGAAGGCAACAGCTATCTCGACGAGCTCAGCGGGCGGCCGAAGGAAAAGGAATCGATCTGGGCGCTGCTGTGGGGTATCCCCAAAGTGCTCAAGCAGAACTACGGCCAGGTCGTGGTGAATTTCGGCGAGCCCATCCCGCTCAACGACGTGCTGGCGCGCGAGGCGCCGGAGTGGGACGGCAAGCCGGTCTCCGAAGACGAAAAGCCGAGCTGGCTCTCGCGCACCGTCGATAGCCTGGCCCTGCAGATCCAGGAGCACATCAACGGCGCGGCCGACGTCAATCCGATCAACCTGCTCGCGCTGGCGTTGCTGTCCACGCCCAAGCACGCCATGGGCGAGGCCGACCTGATCGCGCAGATCGAGCTGTGCAAGAAGCTGCTGGCCGAGATGCCGTATTCGGACCGGGTCACCGTCACCCCGCATTCGCCCGAGCGCATCATTACCCATGCCGAGGAGATCAACGTCCTCACGCGCACGCCGCATCCGCTGGGCGACGTGCTCAGCGTCAGCGGCGATACCGCGGTGCTGCTGAGCTATTTCCGCAACAACGTCATCCACCTGTTCACCGCCTCGTCCTGGGTCGCGTGCTGCTTCCAGAACAACCGCCGCATGAGCCGCGCCGGCCTGGTGCGCCTCGGCCGCACGGTGTATCCGTTCCTGCAGGCCGAGCTGTTCCTGCCGTGGAACGAGGACGAGTTCGCCGCCCGCATCGAGCGCACCATCGACGTGTTCGTCCGCGAAGGCCTGCTGATGAACGTCAACGAGGACGACGGCGGCATCCTGGCGCGCAACACCGGCCAGACCGACGAAGTATTCCGCCTGCGCGCGATCGGCCATTCGCTGCAACAGGCCTTCGAGCGTTATTACATCGCCATCTCCGTGCTGGTGAAGAACGGCCCCGGCACGCTGGGCGCCGCCGAACTGGAAAGCCTGTGCCAGCAAGCAGCGCAACGGCTGAGCCTGCTGTACGCACCGGCCGCGCCGGAGTTCTTCGACAAGAGCCTGTTCCGTGGGTTCATCCAGAAGATGCGTGAGTTGCGGCTGGTGTGGCCGGATGAGAACAGCAAGCTGGTGTTCGATGAGCGGTTGGATACGTGGGCGAAAGACGCCAAGTTCATCCTCGGCCGCGAGCTGCGTCATACCATCGAGCGGGTGAGCCCGGCGGCGGCCAAGCCGGAAGAGATCGTCACGCAGGATTGAGTTGCGCGGTCAGTGCTCGGCGCGTGGCGACGCGTTCAACAACATGAGCGCCCAAGTTGCTCCCTGGCGCGGGCAAAAGACGCCAAGTTCATCCTCGGCCGCGAGCTGCGCCATACCATCGAGCGGGTGAGCCCGGCGGCGGCCAAGCCGGAAGAGGTCGTCACGCAGGATTGAGTTGCGGCTACCTAGCCGAACATATCCCCGGTGGTCCCGACTGCCGGATAGTGCAGCCGCCCCGAATCGTCGCGGCGTGCGGCCGGATTGAGGCGCGCCGGGACGATGCCGTCGGCGCCGATATGCATCACCGGCTCGCCCGCGTGCAGCAGGTGGTCGGCCACGATCTGCCGGTGGCATTGCCGCCAGTCCGCTTCGGCGCACATCATCACGCAGCCGCCGTCGCGGTCGAGGCCGCGCAGTTCGTCCAGGCCCGCGGCGAACGCCGGTCCAAGCGCGTAGTCGGCGTAGGCATGGAAGGCGCCCTGGCCCCAGTGGGCGTTCATCGCCGGCGGCACGCCGTAGTGGCCCGCGCGCCGGCCACCCAGTGCCGGCAGGTGCCGGTAACCGATACCCGCCGCAGCCAGCGCCGCGGACAGCGCGTTGCCGTTGAACTGGGGATTGAACCGGGAGCGCGGGATCGCCCGCACGTCGGCCAGCCAACGCACGCCGGCTGGCCGCAGCAGTTCGATGAAAACTTCCCAGCGCCGGTTGGAATGCCCGAGGGTGTGGATCACGCTGGCTCGTCGGGAATCAGCGCGCTTTCCAGTCGGGCAATGCAGTCCTTCAATTGCAGCTTGCGCTTCTTCAAGCGCTTGATGGTGAGCTCGTCGGCTTCCAGGTCGACGACGCGGCGGCTGATCTCTTCGTCCAGGTCGCGATGCTCGCGCCGAAGCGAGTTCAGGCGGTCGTTGACGGCGGCGGGATCCAGGGGTTCCATCGCCTTCGAGCTTACACCGGCGGGCCGCCCGGGAGCGTCTGCGCCACCCGGATCGACGGGCCGGCGGCCATGCCCGACCCGGTAGAATGACGGCATGAGCGCCGTCATTTCCCTGCCCGATCCCCTGCCGCCGCGCCGCGATCCACGCATGGCCGGGCGCGAGCACGCCAAGCTGGCCAAGCGCCTGCGCCGGCAGGTCGGCCAGGCCATCGCCGACTACGGCATGATCGAGGCGGGCGACAAGGTGATGGTCTGCCTGTCCGGCGGCAAGGACAGCTACACCTTGCTCGACCTCCTGCTGCAGCTGCAGAAGAAGGCCCCGGTGCCTTTCGAGCTGGTCGCGGTCAACCTCGACCAGAAGCAGCCCGGCTTCCCCGAGCACGTGCTGCCGGACTATTTGCGTTCGCTCGGCGTGGCGTACCACGTCATCGAGCAGGACACCTATTCGGTGGTCAGCCGTCTGGTGCCCGAGGGCAAAACGATGTGCTCGCTGTGTTCGCGCATGCGGCGCGGTGCGCTGTATGCCTATGCGCAGGCGCAGGGCTTCAGCAAGATCGCGCTCGGCCATCATCGCGACGACCGCGTCGCCACGTTCTTCATGAACCTGTTCCACCATGCCAAGCTGTCGGGCATGCCGCCGAAGCTGCGCAGCGACGATGGCAAGCACGTGGTGATCCGCCCGCTGGCCTATGTCGCCGAGCGCGACATCGTCGAATACGCACGGGGCCGCCAGTTCCCGATCATCCCGTGCAACCTGTGCGGCAGCCAGGAGAACCTGCAGCGCCGCCAGGTCGGCCTGATGCTCCAGCAATGGGAGAAGGACAGCCCGGGTCGCATCGAGCACATCGCCCGCGCCATGGGCGAGGTCCACCCCTCGCACCTGGACGATCGCCAGCTGTTCGACTTCCTTGCGCTAGGCCGCCATGCCGATGCGCCGCTGCCCGATGCCCGCGCCTGGCTGGCCGGTGCGGAGCCGCGAACCGGCGAAGGGGAACCGTAGCCCGCGATTGCCCCCGGCCCCTTGCTTTTTCCGATTCTCCATTCCTTTCTTATCTTCGGTCCCTCATGTTCTTTCGCAACCTGACGCTGTTCCGCTTTCCCACCACGCTCGACTTCTCCGAAATCGACAAGCTCCTCCCCGAAGCCCTGCTCAAGCCGGTCGGCCCGCTCGAGCTGACCTCGCGTGGTTTCATTTCCCCGTTCGGGCGCGATGAGCAGGAAGTCCTGTCGCATCGCCTGGGCGATTTCCTCTGGCTCACCATCGGCGGCGAAGACAAAATCCTGCCCGGCTCGGTGGTCAACGATCTGCTCGCGCGCAAGGTCGCCGAAATCGAGGAGAAGGAAGGTCGCCGTCCTGGCGGGCGTGCCCGCAAGCGGCTGAAGGATGACCTGGTCCACGAATTGCTGCCGCGTGCCTTCGTCAAGAGCTCGCGCACCGACGCCATGCTCGACCTGCAGCACGGCTATGTCGCGGTCGACACCTCCAGCCGCAAGACCGGCGAGAACGTGATGTCCGAGATCCGCGGCCTGCTGGGCTCGTTCCCGGCGCTGCCGCTGAATGCGGAGGTGGCCCCGCGCGCCATCCTCACCGGCTGGATCGCCGGCGAGCCGCTGCCTGAAGGCCTCAGCCTGGGCGAAGAGTGCGAGATGAAGGACCCCATCGAAGGTGGCGCGGTGGTCAAGTGCCAGCACCAGGAACTGCGCTGCGAGGAAATCGACAAGCACCTGGAAGCCGGCAAGCAGGTGACCAAGCTGGCGTTGATCCTTGACGACCATGTTTCCTTCGTGCTCGGAGACGATCTGGTCATCCGCAAGCTCAAGTTCCTCGACGGCGCCCTCGACCAGCTCGAAAGCAGCGACCAGGATGGCGTGCGCGCCGAACTGGACGCGCGCTTCGCGCTGATGAGCGGCGAGGTGCGGCGCTTGTTCCTGCTGCTGGAAGAGGCGCTGAAACTGAGCAAGGCCGAGAGCTGAGCCGAGGTGACGCAGGCGTCCGCGGCGGGCGTATGCTGTTCTGGCCATGGCGAAGTTCCTCCCCCGACTGATCGCCTCCTCGCCCCGCACCGTGCAGCGCGATTGCGTGCGCCTGCGCCTGGACGACGAGCAGGAAATCGACGTCCTGCGCGTGCGCGACCCGCGTGCGCGCCGGATCAAGCTGAGCGTCGATGAGCGCGGCGCGCGGCTGACCCTGCCCGCGCGCGCCAGCCTGGTCGCCGGCGAGCGCTTCCTGCTCGAACATCGCCAATGGCTGGCCCAGCAGTTGTCCCGCTATGCCGAGGACACGCACGCCCTGCCGCTCGAACGCGGCGCGGCCGGCCAGCATTTGCCCTTGCGCGGCGACATGCTGCCCTTGCACTGGCACGACGCGCGTTACGCCCGTATCGAGGTGGACCCGCAGGGCGCGCATTTCCACCTGCCGGCCCGCGCAGGCAGCGCGGCGATGGCACGCGCGCTGCGCGACTTCTACGAATCCCAGGCGCGCGCGGATGTCGGCCGCTGGTTGCCGCGCTACCTGCCCGGCCTGCCGCGCGCGCCGGCGCGAGTACGGCTGAAGGTCATGTCCTCGCAGTGGGGCTCGCTCGCGCCCGATGGGACCATGGCGCTGGATCTGGCATTGGTGCTGGGCCGCGCTTCGGCCTTCGAGTACGTGCTGGTGCACGAACTCTGCCACCTGATCCAGGCCAACCATTCGCCCGCGTTCTGGCGCGAGGTCGAGCAGCGGTTCCCGTATTGGCGCGAGGAGCGGGATTATTTCCAGCGCCAGGGCCGTTCGCTCAAGGCGCAGCTGCGGCACCTGCTGCAGCCGGGCTGAGGCCGCTAAACCGCCTTCGCGTGCGTGTCCAGGAACGGCTGCACTAGCGCCGCCACCGCATCGGGCATTTCCATGTGCAGGTGATGCGTGCCATCGAGCACGTGCAGCTGGCCATTGCGCAGCAGCTGGGTGCGGCGCGTGCGCAGGGGTTCCGGGAAATAGGGCTGCGCCGGCGTGGCGAAGATCACCAGCGTGGGGCATTCGATCGCCGCGACCAGCACGTCGATCTGGTCCTCGGTCATGCGCACCGCGGTCGGCAAGGTCAGGCGCTGGTCGCTGCCCCAGCTGTAGCCGCCAGGCACCGCACGCACGCCACGCTCGACCAACAGGCGCGCGCTGGGTTCGCTCAACTGGTTGATCATCATCCGCGCGCGCACCGGCGCTTCCAGGTTGGGGAACACCCGCAGCGGCTTGCCTGGCAGCGCGTGCGCCGCTTCCACGCTGTCGCGCAGGCGTTGCGCGGTGTTCTCCACCTGCTCGCCGAGGCCGCCCAGGGCCTCGATCACCGCCAGTGCCTGCACCCGTGCCGGTACCGCCGCGGCGACCAGGCTGGCGATGCCTGCGCCCATCGAATGGCCGAGCAAGGTGAAGCGCTCCCAGCCGAGCGCGTCGGCCACGGCCAGCACGTTGCCGATCGCGCCGATCATCGTGTATTCGCTGCCCGCCGGCAGCGCCGCGCTGTGGCCATGCCCGGGCAGGTCGATCATCACCAGGTCCACGTCCTGCAGCGCCTGCGCCAGCGGCAGGAAGCTGGCCGCGTTGTCCAGCCAGCCATGCAGGGCCAGCACCTTGCGCCCGCCCTCCGGTCCGCAACGCAGGCCGCGCAGTTCACCGAACGGCAGGCTGCAGGCGAATTCGCGCACCGGGCTCATGCGCGCTGCGCCAGCGCGGCCAGCGCTTGCGCGTGGCTGGGCGCGGCATTGAGGCAGGGGATGTAGCGCAGCTGCGCGCCGCGCTCGGCGAGCGTGCGGGAAAAGCCCATGGCCACTTCCTCCAGCGTTTCCAGGCAATCGGTGGCAAAACCCGGGCAGACCACGTCGATCTTGCGCACGCCCGCGTCCGCCAACGCCCACAGCGCCGATTCGGTATAGGGCTGCAGCCAGCGTTCGCGCCCAAAACGCGACTGGTAGCCAAGCTGCCATTCCGAGTCGGCCAGGCCGAGCGCCGCGGCAATGGCGCGCGCGCTGGCCGCGCATTGCTGCGGATACGGGTCGCCCGCATCGGCGACCCGCTGCGGCAGGCCATGGAAGGAAAACATCAGCCGCTCACCGCGGCCGTGCGCTTCCCAATAGCGGCGGATCGACTCGGCCACCGCGGCCACCCAGCCGGCGTCCTCGGCGTAATCCTCGATCAGCGCGATTTCCACGTTGGGATGCCGCTGCCGCCAGGCATCGACCTGGTCCTGTACCGAGGCGGTGGTGGTCGTCGAGTACTGCGGGTACAGCGGCAACACCACGATGCGGGCAACGCCCGCATCGCACAGCCGGTCCAGCGCGCGCGGCAACGCCGGCTCGCCGTAGCGCATGGCCCAGTCCACCCGCCACTGCGGCAGCAACGGTTGCATTGCCGCCGCCAGTGCCGCGGTATGCACGGCCAGTGGCGAACCCCCGGGCATCCACACCTGCGCGTACTTCTCGGCCGAACGCGGGCCGCGCAGCGGCAGGATCAGCCAGTGCAGCAGCGGCTTCCACAGCCAGCGGGGAATGGACACCACGCGCGGGTCGCCGAGGAACTCGGCCAGGTAACGCCGCACGGCTTTGGCCGTGGGCGCCTCGGGCGTGCCTAGATTGACCGCCAGCAGGGCGGTGTTCGGTGCGTCGGGCATGGCCGCCATTGTGGCAGACCGCGGCGCGGCCGCCGGCGGTTGCTTCCTATCGTCGCGATAGCCTGGCGGCATCCGGGTGGTCGTGCGCGGCGCTAATGACCGATTCACCCCGGCGCGACTAACGTCGGCCATTGCCTTATCTTTCCGCGATCGCCCATTGGAGCCCGTCATGCCCCGCCTGTCGCGTCTAGCCCTGCTGCTGTCCCTGTCGTTCGCCGCCGGCCATGCCCTCGCCGGCCCCGAGGAAGACCAGCGCGCGCGCAACGCGGTGAGGGTGCTGGGCGACATCCAGAAAATTCCCGAGCAGGCCATCCCGGACAAGCTGCTCGACGAAGCCCGGGCGGTCGTCGTCATTCCGGACACGATCAAGGCCGGCCTGGTCATCGGCGGCCGCCGCGGCCACGGCCTGATGTCGATCAAGACGCCGGACGGCACCTGGTCGCCGCCGGTCTTCGTCAAGCTCACCGGCGGCAGCATCGGTTTCCAGGCCGGCGTGCAGTCCTCCGACGTGGTGCTGGTATTCCGCAACGACCGCAGCCTGGACAACATCGTCAACGGCAAGGTCACCCTCGGCGCCGATGCCGGCGTGGCCGCCGGCCCGGTCGGGCGCAATGCCGCCGCCGCCACCGACGGCCAGTTGAAGGCCGAGATCTGGTCCTGGTCGCGCGCCCGTGGCCTGTTCGCCGGCGTAGCCCTGGATGGCGCAATCCTGCAGATCGACGATGCCGCCGACCTCAATGCCTACGGCCCGGGCAGCACGCCGCGGATGATCTTCGAGGGCCGCGCACCTGAACAGCCCTCCATGGATGTGGTCGCCTTCCGCGATCGCCTCGAGGAGGCCACCTACACCGCGCGCAACAATCGTGGCGAAGGCACCCCCGCCCCCGCCCCGCGCGCCACCTCCAGCGCCCCCGCGCCGGCGCCCGCCGCGGCCGGCGCGCAGGAAGCCAGCACTGCGCCGATCCAGGCCGTGCCTGCCAATGCGCAGCCGCAGCAAGGCTTCCAGCCCGTCGGCGAGGGTGAGGTACGCACCGAATCGCTCGACGGCAAGCCCTGAAGGTCACACCGCCCCGTCGGGCGCGCGGTGCGTTATCCTTCGGATTCCTTCCATTGCAAGCGACGAACGATCATGGGCGGCTTTAGCATCTGGCACTGGCTGATCGTGCTGGTGATCGTGTTGCTGGTCTTCGGGACCAAGCGGCTCACCAGTGGTGCCAAGGATCTCGGCAACGCGGTCAAGGAATTTAAGAAGGGCATGCGCGACGACGAACGTGCCGCGCAGCTCAAGGACCAGTCGCGCGACGGCGACACGACGCAGTCGCAGGCCGACCGCGAGCGCGAGCGCGACGACCGCTGACCTGGGCGAGGGCGTCGGCGCATGTTCGACATCGGTTTCAGCGAACTGCTGCTGATCGCCATCGTGGCCTTGGTGGTGCTCGGTCCCGAGCGCCTGCCCAAGGCGGCGCGATTCGCCGGCCTGTGGGTGCGGCGTGCCCGTTCCCAGTGGGACTCGGTCAAGCAGGAACTCGAACGCGAACTGGAAGCCGAAGAGCTCAAGCGCAACCTGCAGAGCGTGCAGTCTTCGCTGCGCGATGCCGAAACCCAGCTGCGCCAGGGCCACGACCACGTGCAGACCCAGAGCGAAGCCCTGCGCCAAGACCTCGCGCGCGACATCGACATTCGCACCGCCGCTGACGCCACGCCGGGCCCGGCCACGGCGCCGGCCGCCGCGGTCGAGCAACACCCGGCCGCCGAGCCCGCCCCGGCCGAACCGGCACCGCCGGAGAAGCAGCCGTGAACGCGCCGGAAGAGCTGCAGACCGAAAGCAGCCTGATCGAACATCTCATCGAGCTGCGCGCCCGGCTGGTCCGCGCACTGCTGGGGCTGGGCGTGGTGCTGCTGGCGCTGCTGCCGTTCACCCGCTCGATCTACACCTGGTTGGCGCGGCCGCTGGTTTCCCAGCTGCCCGCCGGCCAGACCATGATTGCGATGAACCCCGCCGGCGCGTTCTTCGCGCCGATGAAGCTCACCTTCTTCGTCGCCTTGTTCATTGCCGTGCCGTGGCTGCTGTACCAGGCCTGGGCCTTCGTCGCGCCGGGGCTGTACCAGCGCGAGAAGCGGCTGGCGCTGCCGTTGCTGGCCTCGGCGGTACTGCTGTTCTACGCCGGCTGCGCGTTCGCGTACTTCCTGGTGCTGCCGGCGGTCTTCCACTTCCTGACCAACTTCACGCCGGACGTCATCGCCATCACGCCCGATGCGAATTCCTACCTGGATTTCGTCCTGGTGATCTTCTTTGCTTTCGGCAGCAGCTTCGAGCTGCCCGTGGCCCTGGTGATCATGGCGCTGCTGGGCTGGGTGACGCCGGAACAGCTGCGGCAGGGCCGTGGCTACGCCATCGTCGGCATCTTCGTGGTCGCCGCCGTGCTTACCCCGCCGGACGTGGTGTCGCAGTTGTTGCTGGCGATCCCGATGTGCCTGCTCTACGAACTCGGCATCATCGCCGCACGCGCCGTGGTGCCGAAGGCGCAGCCGCAGGATTGAACAGGCGCCGGGCGCGTGGCCCGGCGCCGGCATCAGGCGACGAAGATGTCGTCGCGCGTTCCCGCCAGCGGCGGCGCGGCCACGTCCGCATGGCCGAACATCTGCTTCCAGGCCGCATAGACCGCCCCGGCGAACACCGGCATCAGCACCGCCATCAGCAGCAGCTGGGCCAGCAGCATCGCCGCCATGCCGATCAGCAACGAGGCGAGCATCGACACCAGCATCACCGCGAAGTAGATCGCCACCAGCGCCACGAAGGTCAGCAGGAAGAACACCAGCAGGGCAGGCAGATTGCGCACGCCGGCACGCAGGCTTTCGCGCAGCGCATGCACGCCGGTGGCGTGGTCGAACATTACCTGCGGCGGCATCACGAACAGGGCCAGGCTCAGTGCCGCGAACGTCACGATCACCAGCAGCAGCCACAGCAGGATGCGACCGGCCGGCAACTCGGCGACCAGCGCCTGCACCTGCGCCGGATCCGGCTGCGCGCCGGACTGGTTGATCTCGTTGAGCTGCGCCATGACGTGCGACAGATGCTGCCAGCCATCGGCGCCGATCATCAACAACAGCAGCGCGGCCAGCACGATCACTGCCAGGGCCTGTGGCAGCAGTGACATCAGCAGGTGCGGCGCACGGCCCTCCTGCAGGCCGTGCAGCAGGTGCGACGGGCGCGCCGGCCGGCCTTCGTCGACCTCGCGCACCGCCCACAGCATGCCGCCCATGAAGATCGGGCCGGCGAGCAACATCAGGAACTGCACGGCCACGCCCAACGTCGGCGACACCATCGACACCCCGTAGGCCAGCAGCGCGACCAGCCCCCACGTCATCCCGAGCATGCCCAGCGGCAGCGGCGCGCGGCGCAGCAGCGCGAAGCCGGTCAACAGCCATTCCGCGCCGGCCGAAGCCGGCAGCTTGCGAATTTCGCTCATTCCCATTCCGGATCAGTACGCGCCGGCGAAATCCGGCGCCCGGCAATTATCACGCTTTTCCCGGCTTGTTTCCGTGCCCTTCGGACGGCGGCAGCGTCCGGACGTGGCGGACGAAGCGTCGCAGCAGGCGGCGGGCGAGCGGGGCGGCGCTGACTTCCCGGGCCACGGTGCGGGCGCAGCGGCCGTGGCGCTGCAGGCACTCGGCACGGGCGTGGACGTAGCCGCGGATGTGGTGGGTGGCGAACTCGGGATGGAATTGCACGCCCCAGGCGTGCGGACCCCAGCGGAATGCGTGGCACAGATCCTGCGGCGAGCGCGCCAGCACGGTGGCGCCGTCGGGGGCGCGCAACACGGTTTGCAGGTGCGTGGCGTGGGCCGGGAAGCGCCCGGGCAGGCCGGCGAACAGCGGGTCGTCGAAGGCCGGCGGGTGCAGTTCCAGCTCGATGGTGCCCGACTCGCGGCCAGCCGGGTTGTAGTCGACCTGGCCCCCCAGGGCGTGTGCCAGCAGCTGGTGCCCGTAGCAGATGCCGAACAACGGCATGCCGGCATGGGCGGCGTCGTGCAACCAGCCGGCGGTGCGCTCGCTCCAGTCGGCGCGGTCGGTGACGAAGGCGGCTGAGCCGGAAACAATCGTGCCGGCAAAGCCACGCCGGTCCGGCGGGCTGTCCCCGGCCTCGACGTTCACCACCACCGTGTCGGCTTCGGCCAGGCCCGCCGCCACCCGGATCCAGTGCGGGAAGCGCCCGTAGCGCTTCAGCGCCGGCACCGGTTGGCCGGTTTCGAGGATCAGGAACGGCGCGGGAGACTTCATTCCTTCGGCGGCAGGACGGACAGGACTTCCTCGATTGTAGTCAGACCCTGGGCCACTTTTTCCAATCCCGTCCGGCGCAGCGTGCGCAACCCTTCGCCGTGGGCGGCGCGGCTGAATCCGGCCAGGTCCATGTCGGCGCGGATCAGCTCGCGCAGCCGCGGCGTCACCGGCAGCAGTTCGTACAGGCCGACGCGGCCGAGGAAGCCGGTGCGCCGGCATTCCAGGCAGCCGACCGGGGCATGGGCGTCCAGCGTCTCGGGCAAGGCTTCGCCCGGTTCGCGGATCGCCGCCCAGTCCTGCTCGGACAGCACGTGCGGGCGCTTGCAGTGCGGGCACAGCGTGCGCACCAGGCGCTGGGCCAGCACGCCGTTCAGGGTGGAAGCCACCAGGTAGTGCGGCACGCCCAGGTCGAGCAGGCGGGTGATGGCCGACGGCGCATCGTTCGTATGCAGGGTCGAGAGCACCAGGTGGCCGGTCAGCGAGGCCTGCACCGCCATCTGCGCGGTCTCCAGATCGCGGATTTCGCCGATCATGATGATGTCCGGGTCCTGGCGCAGCAGCGTGCGCACGCCGGAAGCGAAGTCCAGGTCGATGTTGGTCTGCACCTGCATCTGGTTGAACTCGGGCGAGATCATCTCGATCGGGTCCTCGACGCTGCACACGTTCACGTCCGGCGTGGCCAGGCGCTTGAGCGTGGAGTACAGCGTGGTGGTCTTGCCCGAGCCGGTCGGGCCGGTCACCAGCACGATGCCGTGCGGGCGTTCGACCAGCGCGGTCCAGCCGGCCGCCTCTTCGGGGCTGAAGCCGAGCTGGTCGACGCTCTTGAACGCCGCATCGGGGTCGAAGATGCGCATCACGCACTTCTCGCCGAAGGCGGTGGGCATGGTCGACAAACGCATTTCGACCTCGCGCCCGCCGGGCGAGCGGGTCTTGATGCGGCCGTCCTGCGGGCGCCGGCGCTCGGCCAGGTCCATGCGGCCGAGCACCTTGATGCGGCTGACCACCGCGGTCATCACCGCCGGCGGCACCTCGAACACCTTGTGCAGCACGCCGTCGATGCGAAAGCGCATGCGCCCCATGTCGCGGCGCGGCTCCAGGTGGATATCCGAGGCGCGCTGCTCGTAGGCGTATTGCAGCAGCCAGTCGACGATATGGACGATGTGCTGGTCGTCGGCATTGACGTCGCCGGTGCGGCCCAGTTCCACCAGCTGCTCGAAGCTCGGCAGGCCGGTATTGGAATCGCTGCTGCTGCGCGCATCGCCGTGCGCGCCGCGCACCGAGCGGGTGACGCCGAAGAACTCCATCGTGTAGCGGTGCAGGTCCAGCGGGTTGGACAGCACCACTTCGATGCGGCGGCGGGTCAGGTGCTGGACGTCGGCCAGCCATTCCAGCGCCAGCGGCTCGCTGGTGGCCACCAGCACGCGCTCGGCGTCGACCGCCAGCGGCAGGATGCGGTGCCGGCGCGCGTAGGCATGGGACACCACGCCCGTCACCGAGGCCACGTCCACCCGCGTCGGGTCGATGCGCAGGTAGCGCATGCCCACCCGCGTGGCCAGCCATTCGGTCAGGCGCTCCAGCCCCAGTTCGCCGACGGGCAGCTGGCCGGCGCGCAGCTTCAGGTTGGACAGCAGCACCAGCGGATGCACTTCGCTGGCGTTGCGGGCGCCGCCCGCGGAGAACTGGATGCGCTCGCGGTCGCTCGGTGCGACCATCTCATCGGCCAGCAAGGCGGCGGCGACCCGGTCGAACGCCAGCCGGCCGCGCGGAAGTTCCGCCCGCGCCGGGGCCATCGTCGTGTCCACAGGCTGCCGCTGTTCCATGAGGTGTTCCCCGCTGCGGAATGCCCCGCAAGTCGGCCGCTATACTAGCGCACCCCTTCGCACGGCCCTTGCCGCATGTCCAGCTCTCCAGGCGCCCAACGCGTTCCGATCACCTTCCAGGGCCTGATCCAGACCCTCAACCAGTACTGGGCCGAGCAGGGCTGCGTGCTGATCCAGCCGCTGGACCTGGAAGTGGGCGCCGGCACCTTCCACCCGGCGACCTTCCTGCGCGCGCTCGGTCCGGAAACCTGGAACGCCGCCTACGTGCAGCCCTCGCGCCGCCCGACCGACGGCCGCTACGGCGAGAACCCCAACCGCCTGCAGCGCTACTACCAGTACCAGGTGGCGATGAAGCCCAACCCGGACAACCTGCAGGACCTCTACCTGGGCTCGCTGAAGGCGCTGGGCATCGACCCCCTCGTGCACGACCTGCGCTTTGTCGAGGACAACTGGGAATCGCCGACCCTCGGCGCCTGGGGCCTGGGCTGGGAAGTCTGGCTCAACGGCATGGAAGTCACCCAGTTCACTTACTTCCAGCAGGCCGGCGGCCTGGAGTGCAAGCCGGTGCTGGGCGAAATCACCTATGGCCTGGAGCGGCTCTGCATGTACCTGCAGAACTGCGACAACGTCTACGACCTGGTCTGGACCTACGGGCCGGACGGTGCGCCGGTCACCTATGGCGAGGTCTACCACCAGAACGAGGTGGAGCAGAGCGCCTACAACTTCGAGCACGCCGATGTCGCCGAGCTGTTCCACCGCTTCGACGCCTGCGAGCGCGAGGCGCAGAAGCTGGTCGAAGTGGGCCTGCCGCTGCCGGCCTACGAACAGGTCACCAAGGCCAGCCACGCCTTCAACCTGCTCGACGCGCGCCGCGCCATCAGCGTGACCGAGCGCCAGCGCTACATCCTGCGCGTGCGCGCGCTGGCCCAGGCGGTGGCGCAGGCCTATTACGCCCAGCGCGAGAAGCTCGGCTTCCCAGGCGCCAAGCGCGGAAGCGCCGCCGCATGATCCTCATCGGCATGTACGACTCGCCGTTCGTCCGCCGCGTCGCCGTGGCGTTGGACCTGCTCGGCCTGCCGTTCGAACACCGCGACTGGTCGGTGGGCCGCGACTTCGACCGCATCCGCGTGTACAGCCCGCTCGGCCGCGTGCCGGTGCTGGTGCTGGACGACGGCGAAGTGCTGACCGAGTCGGCGGTGATCCTCGACTGGCTCGACGGCCAGGGCGGCGCTCGCGCGCTGTTGCCGTCGCATGGCGCCGACCGGCGCCAGGCACTGCGCCTGATCGGCTATGCCACCGGCGCGGTGGAGAAGGCCTTGCACCTGGTGATGGAGCGCGTCTTCCGCCCCGAGGAAAAGCATCACGAACCCTGGCTGGCGCGCTGCCGCACGCAGATGCGCGGTGCGTTGTCCGTGCTCGAGCAAGCCTGCCAGCAAGCCGGCGAACGCGAGTGGCTGGTCGGCGCGCACCTGGGCCTGGTCGACCTCACCGTGGCTTGCTACTGCACCTATGCGCGCGACGCCGTGCCGTTCGACCTCGACGAATATCCTGCCCTGGCAGCGCGCGTGGCGCGCTACGAAACCCTGCCGGTGCTGAAGAAATACTACGTGCCGTTCTTCGCGCCGCAGACCGGCGCGGCGGCTCCCGCCAAGGATTGACCGATGAGCCAACTTTCCCCCCTGCTGATCGAACTGGGTACCGAGGAGCTGCCGGTCAAGGCGCTGCCGGGCCTGGCGCAGGCCTTCTTCGATGGCGTGCTCGCCGGCCTGGAGAAGCGCGGCGTCACCGTGGAGCGCGGTGACGCGCGCCCGCTGTCCACGCCGCGGCGCCTGGCGGTGTTGTTGCCGGGCGTGGCCAGCGAACAGCCCGAGCAGCGCTCCGAAGTGCTCGGCCCCTACCTCAACGTCGCGCTCGACGCCGACGGCCAACCGACCAAGGCATTGCAGGGTTTCGCCGCCAAGGCCGGGGTCGAGTGGAATGCACTCGAGCGCACCACCGACAACAAGGGCGAGCGCTTCGTCCACCGCGCGGTGAAGCCCGGCGCGCGCACCGCCGAGCTGCTGCCGGAGATCCTGGCCGAGGCCATCGCCGCGATGCCGATCCCCAAGCCGATGCGCTGGGGCGACCACGACTACACATTCGCGCGGCCCGTGCATTGGCTGGTGCTGCTGTTCGGCAAGGAAGTGGTGCCGGCGCAGCTGTTCGGCCTGAGTTCGGACCGCATGAGCCGCGGCCACCGCTTCATGCACGACAAGCAGATCTGGCTGAGCACGCCGGGCGACTACGTCGAGTCACTGCGTGCGGCCAATGTCATCGTCGATCCGGAAGAACGCCGCCAGCGCATCGTCGCCGAAGTGAATGCCGCCGCGGCCAAGGCCGGCGGCCAGGCACGCATCAGCGACGACAACCTGGAGCAGGTGGTGAACCTGGTCGAATGGCCGTCGGCGGTGCTGTGCGGCTTCGAGCGCGAGTTCCTCGCCGTGCCGCAGGAAGCGCTGGTCGAAACCATGGAGGTCAACCAGAAGTTCTTCCCGGTGCTGGACGACGGCGGCAAGCTGACCGAGAAATTCATCGGCATCGCCAACATCGAGTCGCGCGATGTGGCCGAAGTCACCAAGGGTTATGAGCGCGTCATCCGCCCGCGCTTCGCCGATGCCAAGTTCTTCTTCGACGAAGATCTCAAGCAGGGCCTGGTCGCGATGGGCGACGGCCTGAAGGGCGTGACCTACCAGGCACGCCTGGGCAGCGTGGCCGACAAGGTGCAGCGCGTGGCCGCGCTGGCGCGCGTGATCGCGCCGCAGGTGGGGGCCGATCCGGTGCTGGCCGGCCGTGCCGCCGAGCTGTCCAAGCACGACCTGCAGTCGCGCATGGTCAACGAATTTCCCGAGTTGCAGGGCATTGCCGGGCGTCACTACGCGCTCGTCGGCGGCGAATCGCCGGAAGTCGCCCTGGCCATCGACGAGGCCTACCGGCCGCGGTTTGCCGGCGACGACATCGCGCTGTCGCCGCTGGGCAAGGTGCTGGCGATCGCCGAACGTCTGGACACCCTGGCCGGCGGTTTCGCCGCCGGGCTCAAGCCGACCGGCAACAAGGATCCCTTCGCCCTGCGCCGCAATGCGTTGGGCCTGGCGCGCACGGTGCTCGAAAGCGGTTTTGATCTGGACGTGAAGGCGTTGCTGCGCGCGGGCGCACAGGCAGCAGCGGAAGCGTTGGCCGCCCACCCGTCCGCCAAGGCGCCGGCCGCGCCGGAGGCCGGCGCGCTGGCCGTCGAAATCTTCGACTTCATCCTCGAACGCCTGCGCGGCTACTACGCCGACAAGGGCGTGCCGGCCACCCAGTTCAACGCGGTGGCGGCGCTGTTTGCCGATGCGGCCGACGTACCTGCCGGCCATGCCGCCGAGCGCGGCTCGCTGTACGATTTCGACCGCCGCATCGATGCCATCGGCCTGTTCGCCGCCTTGCCCGAAGCCGCGGCCCTGGCCGCGGCCAACAAGCGCATCCGCAACATCCTGCGCAAGGCCGAGGGCGCGATCCCGGCGATGGTCGACGCCTCGCTGCTGCGCGAGCCGGCCGAAGAAGCCTTGGCCGAGGCGGTCGAAGGCGCCATCGGCGATACCGACGCCGCGTTGCATCGCCACGACTATGTCGCCGTGCTGTCCCGCCTGGCGCTGCTGCGCCCGCAGGTCGATGCGTTCTTCGACGCTGTCATGGTCAATGCCGAGGATGCCGCGTTGCGCGGCAATCGGCTGGCGTTGCTGCAACGCCTGGGCGAGCGCCTCGGCAGCGTCGCGGCGATCGAGCACCTGTCAACCTGAGTTGCGCGCCCGGTGTAACGCCGGGCGCCGAGTCGTGACCAAGGCGCGTTGCGGCCGTGTCATCGCACGGTTTTAACGGCGCGATGTTCGGCTCCCGGTATATCCTCGTACCATGCGCGTGACTGTCCCGGCCCTGCTCCTGTTTAGCCTCCTGTGGGCCGTCGCCGGCACGGCCCATGCCCGTGGCACCATCGACAAAGTCAGCATCGCGGGCCTGGACGAGGGCGACGATGCCGAGATGATCGAGAACATCGAAGTCTCGCTGTCGCTGTACCAGGCCATCGGCAGGGAGCAGGGCGAATCGCGCCTGGAATACATGCTCAACCAGGCCAAGGACCAGGCGCGCCAGGCGCTGGAGCCCTTCGGCTATTACAGCCCCACCATCACCATCGATGTGCCGCGCAATGGCGACAGCGTCAACGTGGTCATTCATGTCGACAAGGGCGAGCCGGTGCGCGTGCGCCAGTCGCATATCGAACTGGCCGGCTGGGCCGAGGAAGACGAGTACCTGCAGCGCGACGTGGCCGCGTTCCAGCCTGCGGTCGGCCAGACCTTCAATCATCCGCAGTACGAAGCCAGCAAGGTGCGCATCACCCGCCGGCTGGCCGAGCGTGGCTACTTCGATGCGGACTTCGTCCGTCGCCGCGTCGAGATCACCCGCGCCGATTTCGCCGCCGACATCGACCTGGCCTGGGACAGCGGCCGCCGCTACGACATGGGCCCGGTGCGCTTCCAGTACGAATACTTCGAGCCTGGCCTGTTCGATCCGCTGGTGTACTGGGACGAGGGCAGCTACTTCCACGAAGGCAAGCTCGACCGCCTGCGCGAGTCGCTCAACAAGCTCGGCTATTTCAACACCATCGATATCCAGCCCAAGCCCGAGCAAGCCGATGCCGAAGGCCGCGTGCCGATCGATGTCCGCCTGGAGCTGGCCAAGCGCACCGTCTATACCGCCGGCCTCAGCTACGGCAGCGAGAGCGGCCCCGGCGTGCGCGGCGGCCTCGAGCGCCGCTACGTCAATTCGCGCGGCCACAAGATGGATACGCAGCTGGACTTCGCGCAGAAGCGCAAGAGCCTGACCACCGCCTACAGCATCCCCGCCTTCAGCTGGCTGGATGGCTGGTACACCTTCACCGCCGGCTACTACGACGAGCAGACCGACTACATCGACCTGCGCAACGTCAAGCTCAGCGCCGCCCGCAGTGGCCAGCTCAACGACCGCTGGACCGCGATCGCCTCGATCAATGCGCTGCGCGAACGCTGGCGCTACAGCACCAACGACCAGCCCGATCCGTTCTATCAATACGCCACCTTCCTGTACCCGCAGTTGCAGGCGGTCTATTCCGGCGTGGACGACCGCATCTTCCCGCGGCGAGGTATCGCTGCGCGCAGCTTCGTGCGCGGCGGCATCGAGGGCGTGGGGTCGGAGACCAGTTTCGCCCAGGCCTATGCGCAGGTGTTCTGGTTCATCGGCGTGGGCGACAGCGACAGGCTGATCCTGCGTGGCGAAGCCGGCACCACCTGGACCGCCGACCTGGTGGCGATGCCGCCGAGCCTGCGTTTCTTCGCCGGCGGCGACAACAGCATCCGCGGCTACGCGTTCCGCGAGGTCGGGCCGCGCACGCCGCCACCGGACAAGTACGCGCTGGGTGCCAAGCACGTGCTGACCGGCAGCGTCGAGTACGAACGCTATTTCAACGGCGGCCCATGGGGCGCGGCGGTATTCGTCGACAGCGGCAGCGCCTTCGATGACCGCCCCGACTTCTACACCGGCGTGGGCGTGGGCCTGCGCTGGAAATCGCCGATCGGCCCGGTGCGCGTCGATGTCGCGCATGGCTTGAAGGACCCGGATTCGCAGTTCCAGCTGTACATCAACATCGGAGCCAGCCTGTGAACGCGCCCGTGCCGCCGCCGCGTCCGCGCTTCTACCGCCGCCGCCGCTTCTGGGTCGGCTCCGGCCTGGGTGTGCTCGCCCTGGTGTTGGTGGCGCTGCTGGCCGTGTACTGGCTGCTGCAGACGGTGGCGGGGCGCAACGTGCTGCTGGCCCAGGTAGTCGCGCGGCTGCCCGCCGGTGCCACCTTCACCTGGAAGGAAGTCGATGGTCCGCTGGCCGGGCCGCTCACCCTGCGCGGCGTGGACTTCCGCTACCAGGATTACCGCTTCACTGCGGACCGCGTGCACCTGGACGCAGCCCTGCGTCCCCTGCTCGGCCGCAAGCTGCGGCTGGATGCCCTGGAAGTCAGCGGTGCGACGCTGAACCTGGCCAAGAGCGATGAGCCTTTCGAGCTGCCGCGCTGGCCGGACTCACTGCCGCACATCGAGATGCCGCTGGCGATCCAGGCCGACACGATCGTCGTCGATTCGCTGCGCGTGACCCAGCTCGGCGAACCGATGATCGACGTGCGCCGCATCCGTGGCGGCCTCGACCTGGCCAATGGCGAACTGCGCACGCGCCAGCTGCAGGTCGATACCGACCGCGGCAACTTCGGCCTCAATGGCGACTACGTGCCGCGCGAGGACTACAAGACCAACTTCACCGCCACCGCCGTGCTGCCGGCCCCGCGCGGCCGCACGGCGGCGAGCTTCGGCCTGGTGGCGCGGGGCGACCTGGCGAAGATGGAAGTGGCCATCGCCGGACGCGCGCCCAAGCCACTGCGCGCGAGCCTGGTCTTCACCGGCCGCGACGATCCCCTCTGGAAGCTGCGCGCCGACACCGAACAACTCGACACCGCCCTGCTCATGGCCGCCGCCGGCATCGCCGATCCCGCCCCGGCCACGCCCCTGGCCTTTGACTTCAGCGCCGAAGGCAAAGGCGGCAGCGCGGCACTGCAAGGTTGGCTACGCCACGACGACCAGAAGATCGTCGTACAGCCGTCGCGCGTAGCGCTGAAGGACCAGGTCGTCACTGCCGCGCCGCTGGTCGTCGATGCGTTCGGCGGACAGCTGAGCCTGCGCGGCACCGCCGACTTCCGCGATGCCGACAACGCGCGCTTCCGCCTCGCCGCCTACGCCCGCGATCTGCGCTTCGTACCGGCGCCGGACCCGGCCACGCCGCAGGCCCAGCAGGTGCCGGTGGAACTGCGCGAAGCGCGCCTGGGCCTGGCTGGCACGATGAAGCAGTGGGCGGTATACGGCCGCGCCGACATCGCCCGCGAACAGCAGCGCGCCGAGCTGCATATCGACGCCCGTGGCGACGACCGCCGCGCGCAGCTGCATGAAGTGCGGGCGATCACCCCCGGCGGTGCACTGGATCTCACCGGCGAGGTGGCCTGGCAGCCGACCTTGTCGTGGGACGTCGCCGCACGCCTGTCGCAGTTCGATCCAGGCTACTTCGCGCCGGGCTGGGATGGCCGCCTGTCCGGGCAGATCGCCTCGAAGGGACGCCAGCTGCCACCGGCGGCCAACGGTGCGCCGGGCGCCTACCAGTTGACCGCCGACGTCACCGCGTTGCGCGGCCAGCTGCGCCAGCGCGCCATCGACGCGCGCGGCCGCTTCGCCTTGGAAGGCAGCCAGGGCGAAGGCGAATTGAATCTCGCCGTCGGCAACAGCCGCCTGAGCGCGCGCGGCCGCGTCGGCGACCGCCTCGACGTCACCGCGCAGCTGCAGCCGCTGCAACTGGACGACCTGCTGCCCGGCGCCACCGGCAACGTGCGGGGCACGGTGCAGATCGGCGGCCGCCGCGACGCACCGGATATCACCGCCGACGTGGCCGGTACCGGCCTGCGCTGGAACGACTATGCCGCCGACAGCCTGTCCTTGCGCGGGCGCCTGCCGTGGCGCGGCAGCGCCGGCACGTTGACCTTGCAGGGCACTGCCGTCACCGCCGGCATGGTGCTCGACAGCGTGCAGGTGCAGGCCCAGGGCGCGGTCGAGAACCTGCGCGTGCAGGCCGAGCTGCGCAACGAGATGGCCGAGCTGGCCGTGCAGGGCCAGGTGCGGCGCAATGGCACACGTTGGCAGGGCGATCTCGCCTCGCTGCGGATCAGCCCGGCCAAGGGCAATGCCTGGGCGCTGCGCCAGCCCGCGCAGTTCAGCGTCAACGGCCCGGCCTTCACCCTCAGCGATACCTGCCTGGCCGCGGTCGGCGCCAGCGGCGCCTTGTGCGCGAACGCCAACTGGCCGCGCGAAGGCGTCACCGTCCACAGCGAGGCGCTGCCGCTGGCGCTGATCCAACCCTGGCTGCCGCGCAACGAAGGACGCCAGGTACACCTGCGCGGCGAACTCACCGTCGATGGCACCTTCCGCCCGCGCGGCAACGCCTGGGAAGGCAGCTTCAAGGTGGCCTCGCTCGAAGGCGGCATCCGCCTGGGCGACAACAGCCGCGGCGAAGTGGCGCGCTACGACCACTTCAGCCTCAATGGCGATTTCAACCCGCAGAGGATCCAGGGTTATCTCGGCATCGGCTTCCAGGGCAACGGCTTCGTCGACGCGCGCTTCACGACCGGATGGGACAGCTATGCGCCGCTCAACGGCGAGCTGTACCTCAATATGTCGCGCCTGAGCTGGCTGCAGCTGTTCGTCGCCGACCTGGTCCAGCCCAAGGGCCAGGTCGAAGGCCACGTCAGCCTGCGCGGTACGCGCGCGCAGCCGCAGCTCGGCGGCGAGGCGACGCTGAAGGACTTCACCGGCGAATATCCCTCGATGGGCCTGACCCTGACCGATGGCCAGGGCCGCTTCACCGCCCAGCCCGATGGCTCGGCCCGCATCGTCGCCCAGGTCAAGTCGGGCGAGGGCAGCCTCAATGTCGATGGCGACCTGTCCTGGTACGGCGAGCGCACGCCGCTGAAGCTCAACATCCGCGGCGAGCGCGTGCTGCTCTACAACACGCCGGAACTGCGGATCATCGCCAACCCGGACATGCAGTTCGGCATCGTCGACAAGACCATGCAGCTGCGCGGCCAGGTCACCGTGCCGGAGGCCGATATCGACCTGGAGCGGCTGGACCGCGGCGCGTCCGTGTCCGAGGACGTGGTGGTGCTCGATCCGATCAATCCCGAAGAGACGCCGGCTTCGCCGCTGGACATGGACCTGGCGCTGATCCTCGGCGACAACGTGCACATGGCCGGCTTCGGCCTGAAGGGCGCGCTCACCGGCCGCCTGCAGGTGCGCGCGCGGCCGGGCCGCGAGATGACCGCCAATGGCGGGCTGGACGTCAGCGGCCGCTACAAGGCCTATGGCCAGGACTTGACCATCACCCGCGGCCAGCTGACCTGGAGCAACAACATCGTCTCCGATCCGCGCATCAACATCCGCGCCGAGCGCCGCATCGGCGATGTCACCGCCGGCATCGACGTCAGCGGGCGCGCCGAATCGCCGCGCGCCGATGTCTGGGCCAGCCCCTCCATGTCGCAATCCGAAGCGTTGTCCTACCTGGTCCTGGGCCGCGGCCTGGCCAGTGCGAGCGGCAGCGAAGCGCAGCAGGTCACCGCCGCCTCGGCCGCGCTGTCGGCCGGCAGCGGCCTGATCGCCTCGCAGCTCGGCGCCAAGCTCGGCCTGGACGAAGCCGGCGTCAGCCAATCCGGCACGCTGGGTTCGGTGGTGGGTTTCGGCAAGTATCTTTCGCCGCGATTCTACGTCGGCTATGGCGTGGCGCTGGTGGGCGGCAGCTCGGTGATCACCTTGAAGTACCTGCTGACGCGCGGCTTCGATGTGGAAGTCGAATCCAGTACGATCGAGACCAGGGGCTCGGTGAACTGGCGCAAGGAAAAGTAGCGGCCGACCGTTTCGGCGACTGCACAACGCGCCGCGCCTGCGCGCCACTGAGGCACATGGCATCGAACCGGGCATTGCGGTTATGCCCTCTGCGCGATTGTAGGGCAGTGACTTGCGCGGGCCTTCCCTGCTAACGTCCGCGCAACAGGGAAAGCAGGGGAGCGGGCGATGCGCAAGGTGCTGTTCGTGGCGCTGATGTTGTGCGGAGCAGCGGCAACGGCGGGCACGCCGCTGCCGGACGGACCACACGTGGTCGTGGAAGGCAGCGCCAATGTCGAGGCAAAGGCCGACAGCGCCAAAGTCGTTCTGCTGTTCTCCCATCGTGCCGAAACCGCACTGGCGGCGAAGCAGGCGGTGGACGCGGCGGTGAACCGCTACATCGACACGCTCTACCAATTCGATATAGCGCCCAAGCAAGTCGAGGCACCGAACGTGAGCGTCTCGCCTGTGGACGACGACGAGGACCACCGAGGCAAGAACCGTACGCCGGGCTTCGAGGCCGAGCGGCGGGTGACGGCGGTGCTCGGCGACGTCACGCGGCTGGATGCGTTGCTCGATGCCGGGCTCGGCGACGGCGCCACCGAGGTCATCAGTGTCGGGTTCCAGGTGCGCGACCCCGCGGCACTTCGCCGGGAGGCCAAGCGCCGAGCCATCGCCGACGCCAAGGTGCGCGCCAACGACAGTGCCGAAGCGGCAGGTGCCACGCTGGGCGCGGTGTATAGCATTGATTCGGCCCGCTCGCGACAGGTCGAAAGCTACGGCTATGGCAGGAGCCTGGATGCGGTACAGGTGACCGGCGGCAACGTGCGTCCGGGCCAATACCTGAGTCCAGGCATCACGGTCAGCGAATCGGTATCGGTGGTGTTCGAGCTGCGTCGCTGACCCCAACGGCAATTGCCTGCGCCGCGGCGGCTCGCTAAGGTCACCGCCTGCCTTTCCGGGAATCGACCCATGCCGCTTCGCACGCCCTTGTCCGCCGCGCTGGCCCTTGGCCTGGCGCTGTCCGCCAGTGCCCGCGCCGATGAAGGCATGTGGATGCCCACGCAGCTGCCCGCCCTGGCCAAGCCCTTGCGCGAGGCCGGCTTCAAGGGCGATCCGAAGGATCTCGCCGATGTGACCCAGGCGCCGCTGAGCGCGGTGGTCAAGCTCGGTGGCGGCACCGGTTCGTTCGTGTCCAGCGACGGCCTGCTGCTGACCAACCACCATGTGGCCATGGGCGTGATCCAGTACAACAGCACGCCGGAACACAACTTCATCGACGATGGCTTCATCGCCGCCGGCCGTGCCGACGAGCGCGCCGCCAACCCGGACTTCCGCGTGCTGGTCACCGTCGGCTTCGACAAGGTCACCGACGAGATCCTCAAGGACGCGCGCGGCAAGCAGGGCCGGGCTTATTACGATGCGGTCGATGCTGCCAGCAAGCGCGTCGTGGCCGACTGCGAGCGCGAGGGCAACGTGCGCTGCAGCGTGGCCAACATGTACTACGGCACCGACTTCTACCGCATCCGCCAGCTGGAGCTGCGCGACGTGCGCCTGGTCTATGCGCCGCCGCGCGCCATCGGCAACTACGGCGACGAGGTCGACAACTTCATGTGGCCGCGCCACACCGGCGACTTCACCCTGCTGCGCGCCTACGTCGGCAAGGATGGCAAGCCGGCCGACTACAGCCCGGAGAACGTGCCCTACCACCCGCCGGCGCACCTGCAGATGGCCAGGGACGGACTGAAGGCCGGCGATTTCGCCACGCTGGCCGGCTACCCGGGCGTGACCTACCGACATCGCACGGCCGCCGAGTTCGGTGAGCAGGTCGAGCGCGTGCTGCCGGGCCGGGTGAGCGTCATGGATGACTTGATCGGCGTGATCGAAGGCGCCGGCAAGGGCGACGCGCAGGCCAAGACCCGCTACGCCTCGCAGCTGCAGTCGCTGAAGAACAACCGCAAGCGCGCCGCTGGCGAGCTCGAAGGCTTGCGCCGCAGTGATGCCGTACGCCTGCGCGCGGAGGACGAGCGCGGCATGCTGGCCGCCACCACCGGCGAGGACGCCCGCGACATCGCCGTACTGCAGGAAACGCTGGCGGCCGGTGCGGCGCTCGGCGAGCGCGACCTGCTGCTCGGCCTGCTCACGAGCCAGACCCAGGTGATGCGTTCGGCCTTGCTGCTGGAACGGCTGCGCGTCGAATCGCTCAAGCCCGATGACGAACGCGAGACCGGTTACCAGCAGCGCGACCAGGCGATGATCGAAGGTGTGCTCAAGCAGGTCCAGCGCCGCTACGACCCGGCGGTGGAGCGGGCGCTGCTCACGGCGTTGCTGGTGCGCTACCAGCAACTGCCCGAAGCGCAGCGAGTGCCCGAGTTCGACGCTGCCTTCGGCCGTACCCCGGCGCAGTTGCAGCAGGCCTTGGACAAGCTCTACGCAGGGACCCGGCTGGGTAGCGAAGACCAGCGCCTGTCACGCTTCGCCGCCGCCCGCACCGGCCAGCCGCTGGCCGACGACCCGCTGATCGCGCTCGCGCGCCAGCTCACCCCGGCGCAGCTGCGCCTGGACGATGCGCGCAAGGCGCGCGAAGGCGAACAGCTGCGGCTGCGTCCGGCCTATATGCGCGCGTTGGTGGCCTGGCGCGAGAAGCAGGGCCGCGCGGTGTATCCGGACGCCAACGGCACCCTGCGCATTAGCTACGGCCGCGTCGAGCCGCTGGCGCCGCGCGATGCGGTGAGCTACGCGCCGGTGACCACGGTTGCCGGCATCGTCGAGAAGAACACCGGGCAGGTGCCCTTCGACGCGCCCAAGCCGCTGCTCGACGCCATCGCCAAGGGTGACTTCGGCGACACCGTCGATCCGGCCTTGCAGACCCAGACGGTGAATTTCCTCACCAACCTGGACACCACCGGCGGCAACTCGGGCTCGCCGGTGCTCAATGCGCGCGGCGAGCTGGTCGGCCTGAATTTCGACAGCAACTGGGAGGCGGTGAGCGCGAGCTGGTGGTACGACCCGCGTTTCAAGCGCGCCATCCATGTCGACATGCGCTATCTGCGCTGGCTGCTGGCCAAGGTGTATCCGGCGCCGGCGTTGCTGGAAGAGATGGGCGTGGCGGCGAAGCACTGATCGCGCGGAAGTTTGTAGGAGGGGCTTCAGCGCCGACGAGCGGGGTCGGGGTCTGTCAGATGGCGGTCGCGGCTGAAGCCGCTCCTACAGTGCACCCAGCCGGCCCCATGCGATGCCTGCTGGAGAAATTGTAGGAGGGGCTTCAGCCCCGACGAGCGGAGTCGCGAGGTGTCAGATGGCGGTCGCGGCTGAAGCCGCTCCTACAGTGGACCCAGCCGGCCCCACGCCATGCCTGCTGGAGAAATTGTAGGAGGGGCTTCAGCCCCGACGAGCGGAGTCGCGATCTGTCAGATGGCAGTCGCGGCTGAAGCCGCTCCTACAGTGGACCCAGCCGGCCCCACGCCATGCCTGCTGGAGAAATTGTAGGAGGGGCTTCAGCCCCGACGAGCGGAGTCGCGAGCTGTCAGATGGCGGTCGCGGCTGAAGCCGCTCCTACAGTGCACCCAGACAGTTCGCGCGATGCCTGTCGGAGAAATTGTAGGAGGGGCTTCAGCCCCGACGAGCGGAGTCGCTGGCTATCCGATGACACTCGCGGCTGATGGCCCGAAGCCACCCAGAGCCACTCCCACGGCACAACCGCCTCCCCTTTCAAAAGCCCAGCCCCGCAATTACGGCGGCCACCACCCGATCCAGCGGCGCGTCCACATCCACCGCCACTACGTCGGGCTCGTCGACCGGCGGCTGCAGCGCTTCGAACTGGCTGGCCAGCAGCACCGGCGGCATGAAGTGGCCGGCGCGCAGGCCCAGGCGCGCGGCGATGACCGCTGGTTCGGCATGCAGGAACACGAAGCGCATCGGCACCCCGCTGGCGCGCAGGCGCTGCCGGTGCGCACTGCGCAAGCCCGAGAACGCCAGCACCACCGACTCGCCACGCGCGGTGTACTGGCGCAGCGCCTGGCCCAATGCGTCCACCCAGGGCTCGCGCTGCGCGTCGGTCAACGGCACGCCGCCGGCCATCTGCGCCTTGGCGGCGGGGCTGTGGAAATCGTCGGCGTCCAGCAGCGCGAAGCCATAGTGACCGGCCAAGGCCTGGGCCACCGTGCTCTTGCCGCTGCCGGACACACCCATCACCACGATCGCGATGGCAGTCGAAGGCGGGGCGGCGGCAGGGCTCATGGTGGCTCGTTATAGGTGCAGATCGATTCGTCATGCGGCGGCCACGCGGCGCGCCGATGGTGTAGCGTCGGCATCCTCGCACGCCACGCCGCGTTCCGCACCTCGGGCCCGACCATGCCGCCAGCGCCAGACCCCATCGCCACCCCGAACGCGCCGCCGCTGCGCGAGAAGGCCAGCTACGCGCTGGGCGACTTCGGCCTCAACCTGTACTGGTCGAGCATTTCGGCCTTCCTGTTGATCTTCTATACCGATGTCATGCTGCTGCCGGCCGCCGCCGTCGGCACGCTCATCCTGGTGACCAAGATCGGCGATGCCATCGCCGACCCGCTGATGGGCATGCTCGCCGACCGTACCCGCACGCGCTGGGGCCACTTCCGGCCCTGGCTGCTGTGGGGCGCGCTGCCACTGGCGGCCACCGGCGTGCTGGCGTTCACCGTGCCGCCGTTGGGCGCGGACATGCGCCTGCTGTGGGCCTATGCCACCTTCTCGCTGATGATGCTGGCCTACACCGTGGTGAGCATTCCCTATTCGGCGCTGTCGGGCGTGATCACCGCCGATGGCCAGCAGCGCACGGTGCTGGTGAGCCTGCGCTTCATCGCCGCCTTCGCCGGCACCACCTTCGTTAACTACGCCACGCTCGACCTGGTCGGCGCGCTCGGCCAGGGCGATGCGGCCACCGGCTGGCAGCGCACGCTGATGGTGTATGGCGCGCTCGCGGCGGTGCTGTTCGCCAGCGTGTTCTTCGGCGTGCGCGAACGCGTGGTGCCGCCGCCTTCGCAGCGCACGCCCTGGCGCCAGGATGTGGCCGACCTGCTGAACAACCGGCCCTGGCTGGTGCTGTTCGTGCTGGCGCTGGTGATCATGGTGACGATCGTGATGCGTGCCGGTGCCGGTGTGTATTACTTCAAGTACTACCTGGGCCGGCCCGACCTGACCGGCTGGTTCCTGGGCAGCTATTCGGTCGCCTTGGCGCTGGGCGCGGCGGCCACGCCCCTGCTCACGCGCTGGTTCGATCGGCGCCGCCTGATGATCGGCTTGATGTGCGTGGTCGGCGTATTGAGCGCCAGCATGTACTTCGTCCCGCCCGGTGGACTGGTGCTGGCCTTCGTCCTCAACATCCTGGTCGGCCTGGCGCTGGGGCCGAAGTCGCCGCTGGCCTTCGCGATGTATGCCGACACCGCCGACTACACCGAGTGGCGCACCGGCCGCCGCGCCACTGCGTTGACCTTCGCCGCGGCCACGTTCTCGCAGAAGCTCGGCGGCGCCATTGCTTCGGCGGCGATTGCCTGGGTGCTGGCCGGCATGGGCTACGTCGCCAACCAGTCGCAGAGCCAGGCCTCGCAGCAGGGCATCGTGTTGTTGATGACGGTCATCCCCGGCATGGTCGCGCTGCTGGCGGCGTGGACCATGCGCTTCTATCCCCTCGACGACGCGCGCCTGGCCGAGCTCCAGCAGGCCCTGGCCGCGCGCCGCGCCAATCCCGATCCCTCGCCATGATTCCGCACACCCCCACCGACGACACCACCAGCCTGCTGGGCCCCAGCGCCGACGGCGAGCGCTATGTCCTGCACAGCCCGACCGCCATGCCCAACGCCGGCGCCTTCCTGTGGAATCGGCGGATGATGATCCAGCTGACCTGCCGCGGCTATGCGACCGCGCAGTTCATGCAGCCGGAACCGGCCAAGTACGCGCATGCGCCCAACCTGGAGGCGCGTACCTTCATGCAGCCGGAGCAGCCGTACTACGCGCACCACCCCGGCCGCTTCTTCTATCTGAAGGACGAAGACAGCGGCGCGCTGTATTCGGCGCCCTATGAGCCGGTGCGCGCCGTACCCACCCGGTTCGCCTTCTCGGTCGGCAAGCACGACATCGCCTGGGAGGTCGAGTTCGACGGCATCGTGCTGGAGCTGCGACTGCAGTTGCCCGAGGACGCGCCGCTGGAGTTGTGGACCTGCCGGGTGCGCAACACGTCGGGGCGGGCGCGGCGGCTCTCGCTGTATCCGTACTTCCCGGTCGGCTACATGTCGTGGATGAACCAGTCCGGTGCTTACGATGCCGACCTCGGCGGCGTCGTCTGCCGCAGCGTGGCGCCGTACCAGAAGGTCGCCGACTACTGGCGCCAGCGCGACTTCAAGGACTGCACCTTCCTGTTGCACGAACAGCCGGTGGTCGGTTGGGAAGCCCGGCAATCGGCATTCGAAGGCGAGGGTGGTCTGCACGCACCATCGGCCCTGGCTGCCGAGCAGTTGGGCGATAGCGACGCACGCTATGAAACGCCGACCGCGGTGCTGCAGCAGCGGCTGCTGCTGGCGCCGGATGCGTCGGTGACGCATCGCTACCTGTTCGGCCCGGCCCACGACGATGCGGAGATCGCCGCCCTGCGCGAACGCTATCTGTCCGCGCCGGGATTCGCCGCTGCCGCGCAAGCGCATGCCGCCCACCTGGCCGCCGGACGTGGCTGCCTGGCGGTGGAAACGCCCGATGCGGCGTTCGACAACCTGGTCAACCACTGGCTGCCGCGCCAGGTGTTCTACCACGGCGACGTCAACCGCCTGACCACCGATCCGCAGACCCGCAACTTCCTGCAGGACCACCTCGGCATGGCCTACCTGTCGCCGCGGGTGGCGCGCGCGTCGCTGCTGCATGCGCTGTCGCAGCAGGAGGCCAGTGGCGCGATGCCCGACGGCATCCTGCTCGACGAGCGGGCCGAGCTGAAATACATCAACCAGGTGCCGCATACCGACCACTGTGTCTGGCTGCCGATCTTCCTCGACGCCTATCTCGGCGAGACCGGCGACGGTGGCTTGCTGGGCGAGGTCGTGGAGGACCGTGGCGGCCGCCCTCTGGACGTGGCGGCGCGACTGGACGCGGCGATGGACTGGCTGTTGCAGGCCCGCGATGCGCGCGGCCTGAGCTTCATCGCCCAGGGCGATTGGTGCGACCCGATGAACATGGTCGGCTATCGCGGCCAGGGCGTGTCGGGCTGGCTGACGCTGGCTACCGGCTACGCGCTGAAGCTGTGGTCGGGCCTGTGCGCGCGCCACGGCCGGCTTGAGGCGGCGGCGCGTTACGCCGCTGCCGCCGCCGCGGTGAACGCCGATGCCAACCGCGAGCTCTGGGACGGCGACTGGTACGCGCGCGGCATCACCGACGACGGCGTGCGCTTCGGTGTGGCCGACGATGCCGAAGGCCGCATCTACCTCAACCCGCAGAGCTGGGCGATGCTCGCCGGGGCCGCCGATGCCGAACGCCAGGCGCGCCTGCTGGCCGCGGTCGAAGCGCAGCTGCATACGCCATATGGCCCGGTGATGTTGGCGCCGCCGTACACCGGCATGCGCGAGGACGTGGGCCGGCTGACCCAGAAGCATCCGGGCTCGGCCGAGAACGGGGCGGTCTACAACCATGCCGCCGCGTTCTATCTGCACAGCCTGTACGCCGTGGGCGAGGCCGATCGCGCCTGGTCGGTGCTGCGCGCGATGATCCCCGGCCCCTCGCGTGCCGATGTGCTGCAGCGCGGGCAACTGCCGGTATACCTGCCGAACTATTACCGCGGGGCTTGGCGGGAGATCCCGCGTACCGCCGGCCGCTCCAGCCAGTTGTTCAATACCGGCACCGTGGCCTGGGTCTATCGCGACGTGATCGAGGGCCTGTTCGGCCTGCGCGGCGAGGGCGATGTCTTGCAGGTGCGCCCGCAACTGCCTTCGCACTGGCCGCAGGCGCGGGTGCGGCGCGAGTTCCGCGGTGCGGTGTTCGAGGTGGCGTACCGGCGCGATGCGGCGGCCGAAGCGATGCAGGTGAGCGTGGATGGGGTGGTTTGCCCGCAGGCGGCCATTGCGGGGATCGAGGCCGGGCGGCGGTATGGGGTGGAGGTGGTGTTGCCAGGGTAGAGGTTGGCTGGCTGCTGGCGCAGGAAAATCTGGCGGCACCGGACGGTGTCGGGGCTGAAGCCCCTCCCACAATGATGCCCCTCGCTTCGCCGTGAGAAGACTGAGGCCCGCTGGCTTTTGTGGGAGGGGCTTCAGCCCCGACAGCAGTACCCCGGCCTGCTGTCCTGCACAGGTACACTGCCCGAGTAAACCCGCCGGAGGGGGCGCGTTGATCTCGAGCTGGATCCTGCTGTCGGTGTCCGTGGGCTACGCCGCACTGCTGTTCGCGGTGGCGTGGTGGGGCGATCGCCGTCCCCTGTATCCGGACCGGCCGTGGCTGCGACCGGCGGTCTACAGCCTGGCGCTGGCCGTGTACTGCTCTTCGTGGACGTTCTACGGCGCCGTGGGCACGGCGGTGCGCAACGGGGTGGGCTACCTGCCGATCTACCTGGGGCCGTTGCTGCTGCTGATCTTCGGCTGGAGGATCATCGAGCGCCTGGCGTTGATCGCGCGCTCGGAGAACACGGTCTCCATCGCCGACTTCATCTCTTCGCGCTACGGCCGTTCGCGCCGGCTGGCGGCGCTGGTGGCGGTGATCGCCCTGGTCGGCATCGTTCCCTACCTGGCGTTGCAGTACAAAGCCGTGGCGATGAGCCTGGAAGTGCTCACCGGCCAGTCCAACCACGGGCGCTCCTTCCTCACCGACCCGGCTTTGTACGTCGCCTTGCTGATGGCGCTGTTCGCCACCTTGTTCGGCACCCGCCAGGTCGACGCCACCGAACACCACCACGGCATGATGCTGGCCATTGCGCTCGAGTCGGTGATCAAGCTGGTGGCGATGCTGGCGGTCGGCCTGTTCGCCTGGTCGTGGCTGGGCGACCACCAGCTGCGCATCGCCGACTCGGCGCGCATGCTGTTCGAGCACACGCCTTCGGCCGGCTTCGTCTCGCAGACCATCCTCAGTTTCCTGGCCATCGTCTGCCTGCCGCGGCAGTTCCATGTCGCGGTGGTCGAGTGCGGCGACGTTGGCGACATCCGCCGCGCGCGCTGGCTGTTCGGTGGCTACCTGGTGCTGATCTCGGCGATGGTCGTGCCGATCGCCTCGGCCGGCGTGGCGCTGTTCGGCGGTGGCGGCCAGCTCGCCGACGACAGCATGGTGCTGGCGCTGCCGCTGGCCGAGGGCAATACCTTGCTGGCCCTGGTCGCCTACATCGGCGGGTTCTCCGCTGCGACAGGCATGGTCATCGTCGCCTCTATCGCCCTGGCGACCATGGTCAGCAACGACCTGGTGATGCCGGTCCTGCTGCGGCGCTCGCGCGGCCATGCGGTGGCCGCGGCCGGGCGGGTGCTGTGGATCCGCCGCGTCGCCATCCTGCTGCTCGCCCTGGTCGCTTACGGCTATTACCGCAGCAGCAGCAACGACAGCACGCTGGCTTCGTACGGCCTGATGGCCTTTGCCGCCGTGGCCCAGTTCGCGCCCGGCGTGCTCGGCGGGCTGTACTGGCGCGGCGCCAGCCGCAAGGGCGTGGAGGCGGGCATGGTGCTCGGCTTCGCCACCTGGATCTACACATTGCTGCTGCCGGCGATGACGATGGCCGGCGGCTTCGACACCGGCTGGCTGCTCAACGGGCCGTTCGGCATTTCCTGGCTGCGGCCGCAGCAGTTGTTCGGCATGAGCGGCTGGGACTCGCTGGCCCACGGCACGTTCTGGTCGCTGTTGGCCAACGTGGGTGCGCTGATGGTGGTGTCCGCGCGCTGGCGGCCGGGCGTGGACGAGCGCCTGCGCGCCGCGCCGTTCCTGGACCCTTACTCGCAGCGCCCGGCGGTGGCCGGTGCGTGGCCGGGGCACGTGAACGTCTCCGACCTGCTCACCCTGGCCGAGCGCGTGGTCGGCGAGCGCCATGCCCATCGTGCCTTTGTCGAACAGGCCAATGCGCTGGGCCGCGAGCTGCAGTCGCACGCCGTCGCCGATCGTGCCTGGGTGCAGTTCACCGAACGCCTGCTGGCCGCCTCCATCGGTGCGGCCTCGGCGCGCCTGGTGCTGACCAGCCTGCTGCGCGGCTCGGGCATGGAGCTGGGCGAAGTGGTGGCGGTACTCGACGAGGCCGGCCAGGAGCTGCGCTTCAACCGCGAGATTCTTTCGACCACCCTGGAGAACATCAGCGCGGCGGTCAGCGTGGTCGACCCGGACATGCGCCTGACCGCCTGGAACCGCCGCTACCAGGAGCTGTTCGGCTATCCCGACGGCATGCTCTATGTCGGCCGGCCGGTCGCCGATCTGATCCGCTACAACGCCGAGCGCGGCGAACTGGGCGAGGGCGACATCGAGGACCAGATCGAACGCCGCATCCGCCACATGCGTGCCGGCTCGCCGCACGTGTTCGAGCGCACCCGCAGCGACGGCAAGGTGGTCGAAATGCGCGGCCAGGCGCTGCCGGGTGGCGGCTACGTCACCAGCTACAACGACATCACCGACTACAAGCGCGCCGAGAAGGCCCTGCTGGAAGCCAACGAGACGCTGGAACAGCGCGTGGCCGAGCGCTCGCATGAGGCCGAGCTGGCGCAGCAGTCGAAGACGCGCTTCCTCGCGGCGATCAGCCACGACGTGTTGCAACCGCTCAATGCCGCGCGCCTGTTCGCCTCGGCCCTGCGCGACAGCGCGCAGAACAGCGAAGAGCAACGGCACCTGGCCGAACGCGTGGACGCTTCGCTGCGCGCGGCCGAGGAATTGCTCGACGGCCTGCTCGATGTTTCGCGGCTGGACGCCGGTGGGCTGCGGCCGACGATAGAAGACTTCGATGCCGGCGTGCTGATCGCCGAGCTCGCCGCCCAATACGCGCCAGTGGCTGCCAGCCGCAATTTGCGCCTGCAGGTGCACGCGCGGCCGATCTGGGTACGCAGTGACCGCCGCCTGCTGCGCCGGGTGATGCAGAACTTCATCGCCAACGCGCTGCGTTACACCCGCCAGGGCCGCATCGTGCTGGGCATGCGCCCGCGCGGCGAAGAAGTGGAGATACAGGTCTGGGACACCGGGCCGGGCATTCCCGAGCACCACATGCGGCAGATCTTCAACGAATTCCACCGTTACCAGCAGCCGTTCGACTGGGGCGAGCAGGGCCTGGGCCTGGGCCTTTCGATCTGCCAGCGTATCTCGCGCCTGCTGTCGCACGAACTCAATGCACGCAGCCAGGTGGGTAGGGGCAGCATGTTCTCGATCCAGCTGCCGCGTGCGGCCACAGGCAAGCCGGTACGCGCGCTGCCGGCGAACCGGCCCCATGCCGCCGCCCGCGACGAATCGCTCGCCGGCCTGCGCGTGCTATGCGTGGACAACGACCAGGAAATCCTCGATGGCATGCGCGCGCTGCTCGGGCGCTGGCACGTGGAAGTGATCACCGCGCCCACGGTGGACGAAGCGTTGCAGAAGATGGCCCTGCAGCCTGACGTGATGCTGGTCGATTACCATCTGCACGATCGGCTGGATGGCCTGGACACGCTCGATGCGCTGCAGGCCGTGGCCACCACGCCACTGCCCGGGGCCCTGTTGACCGCCGACGGCCGCGACGAACTCAAGCAGTTGACCCGCGCGCGCGGCTACCGGCTGTTGACCAAACCGGTGAAGCCGGCCTCGCTGCGCGCCTTCCTGAGCGCGCTGCACGAGCAGGCGCGTAGCGGCGCGGCGACCTAGCCGCGCTACGCCATCCCGGGTCGCGGCTCAGGCGCCGCCGCGGAGGTGCTCGCAGAGGATCGTCGCGCCGACGATGACCAGGATCGCGCCGCCGATGATCTCCGCACGCTTGCCGGCCAGCGCGCCCAGCACGCGACCGAGCATGATGCCGAGCGTCACCATCGTCAGCGTGCACAGGCCGATGACCGCGGCGACCAGGCCGATCTGCACGTCCAGGAACGCCAGGCCGACGCCGATGGCCATCGCATCGATGCTGGTGGCCAGGCCGGTGGTGGCCAGCGACCAGAAGCGGCCGTGGCGCTCGCCGTTGGCGGCGAGCTGTTCCGGTTCGTCGGGTTCCGGGCGCAGGCCGGCAATGATCATGTGGGTGCCGAGCACGCCGAGCAGGCCGAAAGCGATCCAGTGGTCGAACGATTCGACATACGAAGAGGCCGCGCGGCCAAGCATCCAGCCGATCAGCGGAGTGATGGCTTCGACGGTGCCGAAGATGAGGCCGGCGCGCAAGGCATCGGCGAAACGTGGCTTGCGCATGGCCGCGCCCTTGCCGATGGCCGCGGCAAACGCGTCGGTGGACATGGCCAGGCCGATGAGCAGGATCGAGAGGAACGACATGTAACGCTTCGGGTCGGGCGCGGCGACAACGGCTTGCGCACACGCCCAACCGCTGTTGCGCGCGCAGACCGCTGGTCTCGCCAACCATCAATGGCTACCGGCGCCACGGCGCAATGGCCGAGTATGTTGACGCGGGCGCTTCCGCATGGAAGCAGGCTACTCCCCAAGGGGACGCGCAGTTTACAGGGCGATGGTGGGTTTGGGGCACTGCGACGCAAACGCGCAGGCCGATCTGATTTTGTTAGCTGTGGCTATAACGGTTGTTCGGTCGCGGCTGTGCATGCGTCGTTGTAGGAGCGGCTTCAGCCGCGACCGAACAACCGGTCAATCCTCTTCCGGCGGCAACACGATGCCATCGGCATCGATCGCCAACTTCCCTGCCATCAGCACCGCCTGGGTGCGATTGGTCACGCCGAGCTTGCGCAGGATCGCGGTGACGTGCGCCTTGATCGTCGCTTCGGACACGCCCAGGTCATAGGCGATCTGCTTGTTCAACAAACCGGCGCCGAGCATCTGCAGCACGCGGAACTGCTGCGGCGTCAATTCGCGCAGGCGCTGGCCGACTTCGCGCTCTTCGCGGTCGGTTGGCGGCAGGTGCTGGGCTTCCGGCGGAATCCAGCGTTCTCCATCGAGTACCGTCGACAAAGCCCGGCCGATCGTGTCCGAGTCGGCCGACTTGGGAATGAAGCCGAAGGCGCCATGGTCGATCGCCCGGCGCATGATCGTCGGCTCTTCGCGCGCGGAGACCACCACCACCGGCAATTGCGGATGCAGCGCACGCAGGTGCACGAGCGCGCTGAAGCCCTGTGCGCCGGGCATGTTGAGGTCCATCAGCAGCAAGTCGGCATCGGCGTGCGCGTCGGCCAGGGTGTACAGCGCATCGACGTTCTCGGCCTCGAACAATTGCACGCCGGGCATCACGCGCTGCACGGCGGCGCGCAGCGCTTCCCGGAACAGCGGGTGGTCGTCGGCGATCAGCAGGGTGGGCATGGGGGCAGCCGGAGGGGGAGGGGGACTTGCAGGACAGGGGCGGTGATGGCCCCTGTCCGTTCCGGACATGGATCAGCGCGTCAGCCGTTCGTTCACCAGCGAATCGACCACCGACGGGTCGGCAAGCGTGGAGGTATCGCCCAACTGGTCCGGCGCGTTCTCGGCGATCTTGCGCAGGATGCGGCGCATGATCTTGCCCGAACGGGTCTTCGGCAGGCCGGGCGCCCACTGCAGGTGGTCGGGCGAGGCGATCGGGCCGATCTCCTTGCGCACCCACGCCACCAGTTCCTTGTACAGCACCTCGCTGGGCTGTTCGCCGGCGATCAGCGTGACATACGCGTAGATGCCCTGGCCCTTCACATCGTGCGGGAAGCCCACCACCGCCGCCTCGGCGACCTTCGGGTGCGAGACCAGCGCGCTTTCCACCTCGGCGGTGCCGATGCGGTGGCCGGAGACGTTGATCACATCGTCCACGCGGCCGGTGATCCAGTAGTAGCCGTCCTCGTCGCGGCGGCAACCGTCGCCGGTGAAGTAAGTGCCCGGATAGGTGCGGAAATAGGTGTCGATGAAGCGCTGGTGGTCGCCGTAGACGGTGCGCATCTGCCCCGGCCACGAATCGAGCAGCACCAGGTTGCCCTCGGCCGCGCCTTCCAGCCGTTCGCCGTCGGCGTTGACCAGGGCCGGCTGCACGCCGAAGAACGGCAGTGTCGCCGAACCGGGCTTGAGATCGGTGGCGCCGGGCAGCGGCGAGATCAGGATGCCGCCGGTCTCGGTCTGCCACCACGTATCGACGACCGGGCAGCGCGCATCGCCCACCACCTCGTAGTACCAGCGCCAGGCCTCGGGGTTGATCGGCTCGCCGACGCTGCCGAGCAGGCGCAGCGATTGGCGCGAGGTCCGCTTCACCGGCGCCTCGCCTTCGCGCATCAGCGCGCGGATGGCGGTGGGCGCGGTGTAGAAGATCGTCACCTGGTGCTTGTCGATCACTTCCCAGAAGCGCGAGACGTTCGGGTAGTTGGGCACGCCTTCGAACATCAGCGCGGTGGCGCCGTTGGCCAGCGGCCCATAGACGATGTAGCTGTGGCCGGTGACCCAGCCCACGTCGGCCGTGCACCAGTAGATATCGTCCTCGCGCAGGTCGAACACCGTCTCGTGGGTGTAGCTGGCGAACAGCAGATAGCCGCCGGTGGTGTGCAGCACGCCCTTCGGCTTGCCGGTGGAGCCGGAGGTGTAGAGGATGAACAGCGGGTCCTCGGCGTTCATGCGCTCGGGCTCGCACTCGCTCGGCTGGCTGTCGACCACGTCGTGGAACCAGCGGTCGCGCGGCGCCTGCATGTCCACCGCGCCGCCGGTGTGGCGCAGGACCAGCACCGTCTCCACCGTCTGCGTGCCGGGCACTTTCAGCGCCGCATCGACATTGGCCTTCAGCGGGATCTTCTTGCCGCCGCGCAGGCCCTCGTCGGAGGTGATGATGAGCTTGCTGCCGCAGTCGATGACGCGGTCGGCGATCGAGTTGGGGGCAAAGCCGCCGAACACCACCGAGTGGATCGCGCCAATGCGCGCGCAGGCCAGCATCGCCACCGCGGCGTCGGGAATCATCGGCAGGTACAGGGTGACCCGGTCGCCCTTCTTGACCCCCAGGCTGCGCAGCGCGTTGCCGAGCTTGCACACGCGCTCGTAGAGCTCGCGGTAGGTCACGCCATAGGCCGGCGTGTCGGGGCTGTCCGGCTCGAACAGCAGGGCAACCTTGTCGCCGCGCGTGTCGAGGTGGCGGTCCAGGCAGTTGACGCTGGCATTGAGCTCGCCATCGTCGAACCAGCGGATGCGGAAGTCCTTGAGGTCGTAGCTGACGTCCTTGATCCGGGTCGGCTTGCGATACCAGGCCAGCCGCTCGGCGGCCTTGCCCCAGAACTGCTCGGGTTGTTCCACCGACTCGCGGTAGAGCTTTTCGTACTGTTCCTTGCGCACCCGCGCGCCGGCGGCAAAGGTCGGATCTACGGGATAAATGTCAGCCATGGCACCCTCACTTGCACTCAGCTTCTTTGGATTCGGGCGGCCGCGGGCATGAGCGCCGGGCCGAGACAGCCAGTTTGCCGCATCCCCGATCCGCTGAGCCATGCCCCCGCCAGGCCCGGGCTTAGACCATGGTCGTAATGCACCTGCACATGGCCCGCGTTACGACCAAAGGCGAATAGGCGGGCCCCCACGCCTGCCCCACCCTCCGGACAAGCCATGCCCTGTGTGGGCAGGGCCGACCATTATTCGGGAGGGAGTAATGAACATCCGCAAAGCATCGCTGGTCCGCAAGCCTCTGGCGGCTGCGCTGTTCGTCGCCCTGCTCGCCCCTGGGGCGGCATGGGCGCAGACGGCGCGGGAAAAGGCACTCGAAGCGCGCGTCGAACAGCTGGAACAGCAGGTCAACCTGCTGCTGCAGGCGCAGCAACAGCAGCAAGGGCAGCTGACCCAGGCGCAGACCCAGATCACCGAAGTACAAACGGCCCAGGCCGCGGTCGCCAATCCGCCGCCGCCCAAGCCGGGCGCCCCCGCACCGATCCAGAAGACCGCGATCTCCGCCGGTGCCGGTCCCAATACCCGCTTCACCTATGGCGGCTTCATCAAGCTCGACGCCTCGGTCACCAGCACCAACGATGGCGACATCGCCGATGGCAGCGTGGGCCGCCTGTTCTACGTGCCCAAGACCATCCCGGTCGGTGGCGGCCATACCCGCGAGGGCGGGGCGGACACCGACATGGGCGCGCAGTTCTCGCGCTTCTGGTTCGCGACCGATACCGACCTGGAAAGCGGCAGCAAGCTCAAGAGCTACCTGGAGTTCGACCTGTTCGGTGGCGGCAGCACCGCGTTCACCGGCAACGAGCTGGCGACCAACACCTACGGCCTGACCGTACGCCAGGCTTATGTGCAGTGGAACAACTGGCTGGCCGGCCAGGCCTGGACCAACTTCCAGGACACCGCCGCGCTGCCGGACACGGTCGACTTCCTCGGCCCCACCGAAGGCACGGTGTTCGTGCGCCAGGCCCAGATCCGCTACACCAAGGGCCCGTGGTCGGTGTCGATGGAAAACCCGGAGACGGCGATCACCCCGTACAACGGCAACATGGCGCAGATCCAGAGCGACGACGGTGCCATGCCGGACTTCACCTTCCGCTACAACCCGAAGGGCGACTGGGGCCACTTCTCGGTCGCCGGTCTGGTACGGCAGCTGAAGTACCAGAACGGCCCGGCCAACGTGAACTCGGACAAGATGGGCTGGGGCCTGAGCCTGTCGGGCAAGTGGAACGTCGGCAAGAACGACGACATCCGCTACATGATCACCGGCGGCGAAGGCGTCGGCCGCTACATCGGCCTAGCCTTGAACAACGATGCCGCGCTCGATGCCACCGGCGATCTCGACAACATCGGCGCGATCGCCGGCTTCGTCGGCTGGCGCCATGCCTTCTCGTCCAAGCTGCGCGGCAACGTGTTCTATTCGCGCGCCGAGTACGACAACCCCACTGACCTGACCGGCCTGGGCATCACCAAGTCGGCGCAGTCCGCGCACATCAACCTGATCTACTCGCCACTGCCCAAGCTCGACCTGGGTGCCGAGTACATCTGGGGCCAGCGTGAGATCGAGAGTGGCGACCGCGGCGAGCTGAACCGTCTGCAGACCCACGTCAAATACACCTTCTGAGGAAGCCGGACATGTCCAGCACTACCGTCAACAACGGCTCCAAGGCCGTGCTTACCACAGGGCACAAGAAGGTCATCTTCGCCTCGAGCCTCGGCACCGTATTCGAGTGGTACGACTTCTACCTGTACGGGTCGCTCGCGGCGATCATCGCCAAGCAGTTCTTCAGTGGCGTCAATGAAACCACCGGCTTCATCTTCGCGCTGCTGGCCTTCGCCGCCGGTTTCGCGGTGCGGCCGTTCGGCGCGGCCTTCTTCGGCAGCCTCGGCGACCGCATCGGCCGCAAGTACACCTTCCTGATCACGATCCTGATCATGGGTATGTCGACCTTCGTGGTCGGTGTGCTGCCCAACTACGCCCAGATTGGCTTTGCGGCGCCGGTGATCCTGATCATCCTGCGCCTGTTGCAGGGCCTGGCCCTGGGCGGCGAGTACGGCGGTGCGGCGACCTATGTCGCCGAGCATGCGCCTGCCGGCAAGCGCGGCCTGTACACCAGCTTCATCCAGACCACCGCCACGCTCGGCCTGTTCCTGTCGCTGCTGGTGATCCTGGGCACGCGCCTGGGCCTGGGCACGGAGAAGTTCGAAGCCTGGGGCTGGCGCATCCCGTTCCTGGTGTCGATCGTGCTGTTGGGCGTGTCGGTGTGGATCCGCATGCAGTTGAGCGAATCGCCGCTGTTCCAGCAGATGAAGTCCGAGGGCAGGGGCTCCAAGCAGCCGTTCCGCGACAGCCTCAAGGGCGGCAACCTCAAGCTGATGCTGCTGGTGCTGCTCGGCGCCACCGCCGGCCAGGCCGTGGTGTGGTACGGCGGCCAGTTCTACTCGCTGTTCTTCCTGACCCAGGCGCTGAAGGTCGACGGTACCACCGCCAACCTGCTCATCGCCGGTGCGCTGGCGTTGGCCACGCCGTTCTTCGTCGTATTCGGCTGGTTGTCGGACAAGATCGGCCGCAAGAAGATCATCCTGGCCGGCTGCCTGCTGGCCGCGCTGACCTATTTCCCGATCTTCAAGGGCATCACCCACTATGCCAACCCGGGCATCGAGGAGGCGCGCAGCCAGTCGCCGGCGCTGGTCGTGGCCGATCCGGCGACCTGCAGCTTCCAGTTCGATCCGGCCAACGTGCGCAAGTTCACCAGTGCCTGCGACGTGGCCACCGCCGCGCTGACCAAGGCCGGCGTGCCTTACGACATCAAGCCGGCCGCGCCGGGCTCGCTGGCGGAGATCAACGTTGGCGGCACCGCGTTGACGTCCTATGACGCGACCGGCCTGTCGAAAGACGAAGCCAAGGCCAAGGGCGATGCATTCAGCAAGGAGCTGAAGGCTGCGCTGGGCACGGCCGGTTATCCGGAGAAGGCCGACCCGGCCCGCATCAACATCCCGATGACCTTGCTGCTGCTGTGGCTGCTGGTGATCTACGTGACCATGGTCTACGGCCCGATCGCCGCCTACCTGGTCGAACTGTTCCCCACCCGCATCCGCTACACCTCGATGTCGCTGCCGTACCACATCGGCAATGGCTGGTTCGGTGGCTTCCTGCCGGCGATCTCGTTCGGCCTCGTCGCCGGTACCGGCAACATGTACAACGGCCTGTGGTATCCGATCGGCGTGGCGGTGCTGACCTTGATCGTCGGCACGCTGTTCCTGCACGAGACCAAGGACGTGGATATCAGCAAGTAAGCGTCCCTCCCTGGCCGGCGTTCGCGCCGGCTGTTTCATGCGCCGGCCTTTTGGCCGGCGCTTTTTTTTTGGGCGAGCAGGGTGGGTCGCGGGCTGGGGGTTGTCGGGGCTGAAGCCCCTCCTACAGGAGCAGTGCGACGCTGGCTTTCCTCACTGTAGGAGGGGCTTCAGCCCCGACGGCGTCCGAAGCCGAAGGCCTTTCAGCCACGCGATATAGTCGCCCGATGTCCGAACCCAACGACACCGCCCCTCTCGACGCCACCCTGGCCGGCCTGCGCACCGCCTGGCAACGCCATCGTCCCGGGTTGCCACAGCGCCGCGCGGACCTGCAACGCCTGCGTGCCGCACTGAAGCAACGCCTGCCGGAAATGGCCGACGCCATCGCTGCCGACTTTGGCCACCGCTCCCGCCATGAGTCATTGCTGGCCGATGGCATGACCGTGCTTGGCGAAATCGATCACCTGCTGCGGCACCTGCGCCGCTGGAGCCGGCCGCGGCGAGTCGGCGCCGGCTGGCGGTTATGGCCGGCGCGCGCGGAAGTCCGGCCGATGTCGCTGGGTGTCGTCGGCGTCATTGCGCCGTGGAACTACCCGGTCAACCTGGCGCTGGTGCCCTTGGCCACGGCAATCGCCGCTGGCAACCACGTATTGCTCAAGCCTTCGGAGCACGCACCGCGTACTGCGGCCTTCCTGCGCCGGCTCGTCGCCGAAGTCTTCCCGGCCGACCGCGTAGCGGTGGTCGAGGGCGGGGCCGAAGTGGCCGCCGCACTGGCCGCGCTACCGCTCGACCATCTGGTGTTCACCGGCTCGACCGCGGTGGGCCGCAAGGTCATGGCGGCAGCCGCCGCGAACCTGACGCCGCTGACCCTGGAACTGGGCGGCAAGTCGCCGGCGATCGTCTGCCCCGGCTATCCCCTGGAACGCGCGGCCGCGCGCCTGGCCACCGGCAAATGGTTCAACGCCGGGCAGACCTGCATCGCGCCGGACTACGTGCTCCTGCCGCAGGCCGAACTGCCTGCGTTCGTCGAGGCGCTACGCGGACAGATCAAGGCACGTTATGACGACTTCTCCGGCGCGCTGGCCGACTACACCCGCATCGTCAATGCCGGCCATTACGCGCGCCTGCGCGACTGGCTGGAGGAAGCACGCGCGCGCGGCACGCGGATCGTCGAACTGGCGGCCGTAGATCCCGCGCATGCCGGGGCCGAACGCCTGATCGCGCCGACCCTGGTCATCGACCCGCCTGCAGACCTGGCGCTGATGCGCGAGGAGATCTTCGGGCCGATCCTGCCCGTGCTCGGTTACCGCACGCTGGACGAGGCGATCGCCACGATTGCCGCGCGCGATCGACCGCTGGCCCTGTATCCGTTCTCGCTGGATCGTGCCGAGGTCGAACGCATTCTCGCCGGCACGCTGGCCGGCGGCGTCACCGTCAACGATACCTTGCTGCACTTCGCCGCCAATGGATTGCCGTTCGGCGGCGTCGGCGCCAGCGGCATGGGCGCCTACCACGGCCGCGCCGGCTTCGACGCCTTGAGCAAGCAGCTGCCGATCCTGTGGCAGCGCCGGCGCTCGGCGACCGACCTGCTCAGGCCGCCCTATGCACGGATCGATCGCCTGCTGCGCTGGTTGGTGCGTTGAGCTCAGCCATCTGCCGGCGGCTGCCACAGCTCGATCGGCAGGCCTTCCGGATCGTGGATGCGGGCAAAGCGTCCGGTTTCGGGGCTGTCCCACTCGGCGCGCGTCTCCACCGCGATGCCGGCGGCGCGCAGCTTGCCCAGCAGGCCGTCGATCTCCTGCACGCGCAGGTTGAGCATCCATGGCCGGTCGGCCGGGAAATAGTCGGTGTCGGCCTTGAAAGGCATGAAGACCGTGGGGCCGGCCTGCTGCTGCCAGATCCATTCCGATTCGCTGGGGCCTACGCCCAGGTGCTGGACGTACCAGGCCTGCAACGCTTCCGGGTCGCGCGCCCGGAAGAACAGACCACCCACGCCGGTGACATGCATATCCGTGCATCCGCATGAAGGTGGGCAGCAGCATAGCGCCGGGCTGTCTTGGCTGCCATTACCCGGCGCGTTGTTTCCGAAGAACAATGTAGTTTTATATTTACATCAACCTCTCAGACCCAGTGCACGCAGCCATGCGTCTACCTGGCCGAACGCGTCTTGCTGCCATTGATCCGGTACACGATCTCCCAGCACTTCGGTCTCCTCCACGAACCGGCGGACGCTGGTGGGGCCGTAGCTTTCCAGAGTCTCGAACTTTCCCGCGATGAAGCGGTAGCCAGCATCACCGCTCCTCTGTTCCAACACTGAGCGACAGGCTTCGGCCAGCGCTTCGATACCACCGGGATAGTTCCTGATGCAGTAATAGATGTCGTACGCGTCCTTCTGCTTGTGCCGGTGCTCGATGGCGTATCCCTTCATCGCCAACAATGCGGGAATGGAGCAGACCGCGATCTCGACGCGATTCGTGCCACCGTCCGGCATGGCGCCCGAGACCGCCACCATCTCGTAGAAGTGCGTCGCCAGATCCGCGCCGTCGGCTTTCTGCACAGCGAAGTTCTCGATCATTGGCGGAACGTTCTTCACGATGTCGGCGTCTCGCGGCATCAGGAAGTCAACGACGATGTCGATCGGCGCGCCGCCATCGCTGGCCGGCACCTGCCGAACCAGCTGGAAGCGCCGGAGCTCCTCGCGTTGTTGATAGCCATGCTTCATCAGCGCTTCGACGAGCAGCGCGTATTCCCCGTCGCTCAGGGCCTCTGCATCCAAGCCGAGATCCAGATCGAGCGTACCCACGTGCGGCATGTCCGCATTGTTGAGCAGCAGCCACGGCACCGCGCCACCGATCACGGCGAACTTACCCCTGAAGCTCCCGAGGATCTGGCCGATCTCGACCAGCACGGTCTTTACCGCCGTTGTGGTGCGGTCGTCGTAGTCGGCTGCGGACTGTGGTTCCCGTGGACTTACGTTTTCTGCCACGCCAGCATTTCCTTGCGTAGATGGTCGGCTGCTTCCGCACCGCGCTCGCCGGCCACGCGAAGATCCAGATACGTTTGCACCGGGCTGGTACAGACCGCGCCAAGGGCCGGCTCAACGGTATCCCGAAACAAGCCCGCATCCTTGGGCAGCGTCACGACGACATTCTGACCTTTTGAGGCGGTAGAAAGACCCAACGCATCTTGAAGCCGTTCAAGGCCTTTCTGGTCTGCATAGAAGTATTGCGTGCCGGTGCGCGCATACGGTGCCAACCACTGTGCAGCAGAGTAGGAAGCGAACACCGCCTGTCCGCCATCGGACCCTGCCTGGAGCGCTTGGCGCGCGGCATTTTCCAGCGCGCCACCATGTAGCGTTGTGTAGAAGCCTAGACGCTTGCCCGCTGGCGGTTCGTAAGCGCTCGCCCATTCGTCGAGCAGCGCATCGGGCCTGGCCAGGAGCAGACCGTCCTCCGAGACTTCCGCCCATTCCCGATCCAGCAAACCGCTGCGCACATTGCTGACATGACCCACGCTGACGGCAGCGGCTTCGGCAAGTTCGACGACGCGCCAGCTCCGGTTCGGATCGCGAAGCAGGACGCGCAGCACCTGCGCAGACTTCGGCGTGAACAACGACTTGAGTTCGCGGCGTTCGCTCTCCGGCTTATTCGCCACCTGCCGCTCGATGAAGATGCCGTCGAACGACAGGTGGGTATTGCCCTCGAGGTCGAGGAAGCCGACCCCTTCCTCGCGACACAACGACTGTGCATTCGGTGACAGATAGGGGGCGACGAAGACCGGAATCGCGCCTTGCGCTTTCCGGGCCACGTAGTTGCGTAGCTGAAGAAGTGCCGCCCGCACGTACCGCGGCTGGCCATTGGACTTCACTTCGCAAGCCAGTGTTCGGGTCTGGCCTGCCGCTTCGAGGTGTACGAGGATATCGACCCCTTCCCCGGCGGCGGAGGCCTGCTGGTCGACGCTCAACACCGTGATCGCCGGTACCCGCTCAAGCAGTTCCCAGAGCGCCTCGGCTGCCCGGGTTTTTGTAACTTTCACTGATTCAGACTGTTTCAGCATTTGCTGAAAATAGCATTGCTAGTGAAACAGTCAAGAGGCGTTCAGCGGAAGGGCCGGTTTCAGCAAATGCTGAAAGGCGGCTATAGTTTGAAATACATCCCGCCGCAGGATGTCGCGAGTCCGAAATTAGGGGGGCATAGCAGCGCTATTCGCGACAAGCGCTACAATTAAATAAGCAAATTCAATGGGTTAGGTCCAACATGAAAATCGCCTCCTGGAACGTCAACTCCCTCAACGTGCGCCTGCCGCACCTGCAGCAGTGGTTGCAGAGCGCCGCGCCGGACATCGTCGGCATCCAGGAAACCAAGCTGGAGGACCACAAGTTCCCCGACAGCGAGCTCGCCGGCCTCGGCTACCGCAGCGTGTTCGCCGGGCAGAAGACCTATAACGGCGTGGCCATCCTCTCGCGCGAGGCCGCGCAGGACGTGCAGGTAGGCGTGCCGGGCTTCGAGGACGAGCAGAAACGGGTGATCGCCGCCACCGTGGGCGATGTGCGCATCGTCAATCTCTACGTGGTCAACGGCCAGGACGTGGATACCGAGAAGTACGCCTACAAGCTGCGCTGGCTGGACGCGGTGCATGGTTGGCTGCAGGAAGAGCTGCAACGCCACCCGAAGATGGTGGTTCTGGGCGACTTCAACATCGCCCCGGATGCGCGCGATGTCCACGACCCGGAGGTGTGGAGCGACAACCACATCCTCACTTCCACCGCCGAGCGTGCCGGCCTGCGCAAGCTCGAGGCGCTGGGGTTGCACGACGCCTTTCGCCTGCACAACGACGAGGCCGGGGTGTTCAGCTGGTGGGACTACCGGGCGGCTGCCTTCCGCCGCAACCTGGGCCTGCGCATCGACCTGACCCTGGTGTCCGACGCGCTGCGTGCCCAGGCCACCGCAGCCGGTATCGATCGCGAGCCGCGCACCTGGGATCGCCCGAGCGACCACGCCCCGGCGTGGGTGGCACTGGCGGATTGATCGCGATGGCCGGTATCCGCGAAGTGGGAGGCACGAGAATCGAGCCCGTGCATGGCGCGCGCTGCCATTGCGGGGCGGTCGTGCTTGAACTGCAGCTGCCCGATGGCATCGTCGACCCGCGCCGCTGCAACTGCTCGATGTGCCGGCGCCGCGGCGCCATTGTCGGCTCGGTGCCGGTCGGTGGGCTGCGCGTGGTGCAGGGCGAGGAGAAGCTGCGGCTCTATCAGTTCAATACGATGACCGCGCGCCACTATTTCTGTGCGGTGTGCGGGATCTATACCCACCACCGGCGCCGCTCCAACCCGCAGGAATACGGCTACAACGTCGGCTGCCTGGACGGGGTCGATCCGTATGCGCTGACCGTGCCCATTCCCGTCTCCGATGGCGTGCACCATTCGTCCGACCGCGCCGGCCATTAAAGCGAAACCCGGGCAGGGCCCGGGCTTCGCCGGTCTGGCTCGGCGCCGATGTCAGCGGGCGCGGCCGCGGGTGAACAGGTTGACGATGGCCAGCAGGATCACCGCGCCAATCAGCGAGAACAGGAAGGTGCGGAGCGTGATCGCCTCGTTGATGCCACCACCGAATAGCCAGCCGGCGAGCAGTGCGCCGATGATGCCCACCACGATGTTGAGGATGACGCCCTGCTGAGCATCGCGGCGCATGATGATGCTGGCCAGCCAGCCCACGATGCCACCGACGATCAGCCAAATGATGATGCCCATGCCCGAATCTCCTTCTTCTTCGCGTGACCGCATCGGGACTGATGCGGCAGCGACATTCAACGCGCCATTTGGTGAAGTGCTTGTTAAAAGCGCGGACGGCGCATGGCCGATTCAGCCAGCCGGCCATCCAGGGGCCCGGCTTGAGCGCTAACGCCTGGCAATGGGGCCCGGTCCAGGTATGGCTGCTGCCGCACGTACCCGGTACCCGCGGCGAGCCGCAAGCGCGCGAGCGGCTCGGTGAGCGCTTCGGGCTGCCGCCGCAGGACGTGCCGATGACCCGCGACGAACGCGGCCGGCCCTGGCTGCTGCCGCCATGGGCGCACTACGGCACCGGCTGGAGCCATAGCGGCGACCATCTGCTGCTCGGCCTGGGCGAGCACGTGCGCCTTGGCGTGGACCTCGAACGCCTGCGCCCGCGCCCGCGCATGCGCGAAGTGGTGGCGCGCTTCTTCCATCCCGAGGAAATCCGCTGGCTGGAAACGCTTGCCGATGCCGAGTGCGGAGATCTGTTCTTCCGCCTGTGGTGTGCCAAGGAGGCAGTGCTGAAGGCGCATGGCCACGGCATTTCCTTCGGCCTGCACCGGCTGCAGTTCGCCGCGGAGCGCGATGGCGCGCTGCACCTGGCGTGGTGCGACCCCGCGCTGGGGGATACCGCACGCTGGTCGTTGCACGAATGGCTGGCCGCGCCGGGTTACCGCGCTGCGCTGGCCTGGTATCCGGAAGAGGCCGCAGCGCCTGCGATAATGGCGCCATGAACGAGACCGTCCTCCCCGCCGCTGCGCGGACCGACCTGGTGCGCGGGCTGCAGGCCATGGACCTGGACCCGGCCTTCGCCGACCCGCTGTGGGCCTACCTGGCGCTGCTGGCGCGCTGGAACCGCACCTACAACCTGACCGCCATTCGCGATCCGCGCGAGATGGTCACGCGCCATCTGCTCGACTCGCTGGCCATGCGCCCTTACATCGAGCAGGGCACCCTGGCCGACCTCGGCACCGGGCCGGGGCTGCCCGGCATTCCGCTGGCGATCACGCGCCCCGCCTTGCGGGTGACGCTGGTCGAGAGCAACGGCAAGAAGGCACGCTTCATGCGCGAAGTGGTGCGCCAGCTCGGCCTGGGCAATGCCCGCGTCGCCGAATCGCGTGCCGAGGCCCTGGACGAACCCGGCGCCTACGACCACCTCACTGCCCGGGCCATGGACACCTTGGCCGGGATCGTCGAGGTCGGGGGCCACCTGCTCAAGCCGGGCGGCACCTTGCTGGCCATGAAGGGCGTTTATCCGCACGAGGAGATCGCCGCGCTGCCCGCCGGCTGGGCGGCTACCGAGGTCCATCCGCTGCATGTGCCGGGGCTGGAAGGTGAGCGGCACCTGGTTGAGGTGGTGCGGCGCTGAGGGGTTTGCGGCTCCGCTCGTCGGGGCTGAAGCCCCTCCCACAAGGGCTCCGGGGGGAGGGGCTTCAGCCCCGACGCGGGAAGCCCTCCCGGCCCCCGCGTTGCCACGCCGATTTCACGGGGCGGCCCGCAGCCCCCATAATGCCCGGTCCTGACACCCTGCCCACGAGGCACCCCCGCATGGCCCGGATCATCGCGATCGCCAACCAGAAAGGCGGCGTCGGCAAGACCACGACGGCGGTCAATCTGGCGGCAGCGCTGGCGCGCGCGCCCAAGCGCGTGCTGCTGGTCGATCTCGATTCGCAGGGCAACGCGACCATGGGCAGCGGCATCGACAAGCGCGAGGTCGCCGCCTCGACCTGCGACGTGCTGCTGGGCGAAAGCACCGCCGAACAGATCCGCGTCACTGCGCCGGAAGGCTTCGACCTGCTGCCGGGCAACATCGACCTGACCGCGGCCGAGATCCAGCTGATGGACCAGGACGAGCGCGAGCAGCGGCTCAAGCGCGCGCTGGAACCGCTGCGCGACCAGTACGACTTCATCCTGATCGACTGCCCGCCGGCGCTGTCGCTGCTGACCCTCAATGCGCTGACCGCCGCCGACTCGGTGATCGTGCCGATGCAGTGCGAGTACTACGCGCTGGAAGGCCTCACCGCGCTGCTGGAAACCATCGAAGCGCTGCGCAACCACTTCAACCCGGTGCTGGAGATCGAAGGGGTGCTGCGTACGATGTTCGATATCCGCAACAACCTGGCCAACGCCGTGTCCGCCGAGCTCACCGAGCACTTCGGAGACCGGGTTTTCCGCACCATCGTGCCGCGCAATGTGCGCCTGGCCGAGGCGCCGAGCCATGGCCAGAGCATCGTCGGCTACGACCGCACTTCGCGTGGCGGCGTGGCCTATCTCGGCCTGGCCGGCGAAGTGATCCGCCGCCAGGATGAACGCAAGAAGGCCGCCCGGGCCGTGGAGACCGCCTGATGACCAGCAAGCCCAACCCTGCCAAGAAGCGTGGCCTCGGCCGCGGTCTGGAGGCGTTGCTGGGCCCGAAGGGTGCCGCGGCTTCCATCGCCGCCGCCGCCCCGGAGATCGACCCGTCCGCTGAGCCGCAACCGGGCGAAGTGTTGCGTCACCTGCCGGTCGGCCAGCTGCAGCCGGGCAAGTACCAGCCGCGCCAGGAGATGGACCAGGCCAAGCTCGCCGAGCTGTCGGAGTCGATCAAGGCGCAGGGCGTGATCCAGCCGATCGTCGTGCGCGAGCTGGCGCCGGGCAGGTTCGAGATCGTCGCCGGTGAACGCCGTTGGCGCGCCTCGCAGCTGGCCGGGCTGGCGGAGATCCCGGTGGTCGTGCGCGATCTCGACGACCGCACCGTGATTGCCATGGCGCTGATCGAGAACATCCAGCGCGAAGACCTCAATCCGTTGGAAGAAGCACAGGCCCTGCAGCGCCTGATCGACGAATTCGCACTGACCCACGCCGAGGCCGCCGAGGCCGTGGGCCGCTCGCGCGCGTCGGTATCGAACCTGCTGCGCCTGCTCGAACTGCCGGTGGCGATCCGCGTGTTGCTGGAATCGCGCCGCCTGGAAATGGGCCATGCCCGCGCGCTGCTCACGCTGGCGCCGGAACTGGCGACCAAGCTGGCCCACGAGGCCGCCGACCAAGGCTGGTCGGTCCGCGAGGTCGAGCACCGGGCGCAGCAGTTCGCTGCCGGCAAGGTGCCCGGTGCACTGCGCAAGGCCGCCGCCCCGGCGCGCGTGCCGCAGCAGGCCGACATCGCCTCGCTGGAAACCGAGCTGTCCGAATCGCTGGGAACCAAGGTGGCGATCAACCACGGCCGCGGCGGCAAGGGCAAGCTGGTGATCCACTACACCGACCTGGACACGCTCGAGGGCGTGCTCGAAAAGCTGCGCAACCGCCCGCAGGGCTGAGCAAGGCACAGGCAATAACGCTCCAGGCACGCCCATGAATCCGAACAAAGTCGACCGCAACCGCCTGTCCTGCCTTACCGACCTGCCCAACGTCGGCCCGGCCTGCGCGCAGGACTTGCGCCGGATCGGCATCCAGGCCCCAGCGCAGTTGCGCGGCCGCGATGCCTACGACATGTATGCCCTGCTGTGCGTGCAGACCGGGCAGATCCACGATCCCTGCGTGATCGATGTGTTCCTGTCGATCACCCGCTTCGTCGAGGGCGCCCCGGCGCAGCCGTGGTGGGCGTTCACCCCCGAGCGCAAGCGCGCGCTGGAAGGCGCGCCGGCGTGACCGTGCTGGTCACCGGGGCGGCCGGCTTCGTCGGCGCCTACACCTGCGGCGCGCTGGCCGCGCGCGGTGAACGCGTGGTCGGCCTGGACAACTACAACGACTACTACGACCCGCAGATCAAACGCGACCGTGTGGCGGCGCTGTGCCCGGATATCGACATCCGCGCCATCGACCTGACCGACCGTGCCGCGTTGGAGGCCTTGTTCGACGAGGTCCGGCCCGAGCGCGTCGTGCACCTGGCCGCGCAGGCCGGCGTGCGCTATTCGTTGCAGAACCCGTATGCCTACGTCGACAGCAACCTGGTCGGCTTCGTCAACATGCTCGAGCTGTGCCGCCACCGTGGCATCGCCCACCTGGTGTACGCCTCCAGCAGCTCGGTGTATGGCGACTCGGCGCAGCCGCCGTTCTCCGAGGACCAGCGCGTGGACCAGCCGCGTTCGCTGTATGCGGCGACCAAGGCGGCCAACGAGCTGATGGCCTACACCTACGCGCAGTTGTACCAGTTGCGCGCCACCGGCCTGCGCTTCTTCACCGTCTATGGCCCCTGGGGCCGCCCGGACATGGCGCCGCTGCTGTTCTCGCGCGCCGTGCTGGCCGGCCGCCCGATCGAGGTGTTCAACGAGGGCCGGATGCAGCGCGACTTCACCCATGTCGACGACATCGTCGCCGGTGTGCTGGGCGCGCTCGACCATCCCTCGGCCGAGCCCGTGCCGCACCGCGTGTTCAACCTGGGCAACCACACCCCGGTGGAGCTGGAGCATTTCATCGCGGTGATCGAGCAGGCTGCCGGCCGCCCGGCGCAGAAGGTCTACAAGCCGATGCAGCCGGGCGACATGGTCCGCACCATGGCCGACACCCGCCGCGCCCGCGAGGCGTTCGGCTTCGAGCCGGCCACGCCGATCGAGGCCGGGTTGCCGCCGGTGGTGCGGTGGTGCCGGGAATATTTCGGTGACCGGGCCTAGGCTTCATCGTCCGCTCATGCGCGCACGCGAGAATGCGCGGTCGATTCATCTCTGTGCAGTTCAAACCTGCGGCCATACTCCATGAGCGAACCCCAACTTTCCGTGGTCGTCCCCGTGTTCAACGAGCGCGACAACGTGGCGCCCCTGGTCGCGGAAATCACCGCCGCGCTGCGTGGGCGGCTCGACTTCGAAATCGTCTACGTGGACGACAACTCCCGTGACGACACGCTGGCCGTACTGGAATCGCAGAAGCTGCAGGTGCCGGAACTGCGGGTGCTGCATCACGTCCAGCAGAGCGGGCAGAGCACGGCGGTGCGCAATGGGGTCAAGGCGGCGCGCGCGCCCTGGATCGCCACCCTGGACGGCGACGGCCAGAACGACCCGGCTGACATCCCGAAATTGCTGGCGGCCAGGGCCGCGGCCGCCACCGGCGTGAAGCTGTTCGCCGGCTGGCGCGTCAGCCGCCAGGATTCCGGTTCCAAGCGCTGGGCATCCAAGTGGGCCAACGCGATCCGCGCGCGCATGCTGCGCGATGACACGCCCGACACCGGCTGCGGCATCAAACTGTTCGAGCGCGCCGCCTTCCTCGACCTGCCGTACTTCGACCACATGCACCGCTTCCTGCCCGCGCTGATGCAACGTGCCGGCTGGCAAACCGTCAGCGTGCCGGTGAACCACCGCCACCGCACGGCCGGCGTGTCCAAGTACAACAATCTCAACCGCGCGCTGGTCGGCATCCGCGACCTGCGCGGCGTCGCCTGGCTGATCGCCCGCAGCCGCCGCACCGACGTGCAGGAACGCTGAGGTGGATATTCCCTTCCTCGACCAGCCGCTGACCTGGTTGTTCTGGACCGGCCTGCATGTGACCGGCTGGAAGTTGATCGGCTACACCGGCGCGCTGATGTTCGGCGGCCGTTGGCTGGTCCAGTTCATCGCCTCCAAACGAGCCGGCAAGCCGGTGATTCCCCGTGTGTTCTGGTACATGAGCGTGGTGGGCAGCCTGATGACGCTCAGTTACTTCATGTTCTCGGCCAAGCAGGACTCGGTGGGCGTGCTGCAGAACCTGTTCCCGGCGTTCACGGCGGTGTACAGCCTGTACCTGGATATCAAGCATCGTGGGTGGAAGCGGGATCGCGCTTCGCATTGAGTGGGTTGGCCTCCGATAGGTGGTCGAGGCCCTGGATGCTTTCCGGTCGCGGCTGAAGCCGCTCCCACAGGGATGCTTCCGTCCTGGCTGATATCTCGAACTGCACTGTGGGAGGGGCTTCAGCCCCGACGGGGTCCGAAGCCAGGGATTGTCAAAGCCAGCTGGCATTCCAATGTGGATGGAAGCGGGATCGCGCTTCGCATTGAGTGGGTTGGCCTCCGATAGGCGGTCAAGGCCCCGGATGCTTTCCGGTCGCGGCTGAAGCCGCTCCCACAGGGATGCTTTCGTCCTGGCTGATATCTCGAACTGCACTGTGGGAGGGGCTTCAGCCCCGACGGGGTCCGAAGCCAGGGATTGTCAAAGCCAACTGGCATTCCAATGTGGGTGGAAGCGGGATCGCGCTTCGCATTGAGTGGGTTGGCCTCCGATAGGCGGTCAAGGCCTCGGATGCTTTCCGGTCGCGGCTAAAGCCGCTCCCACAGGGATGCTTCCGTCCTGGTTGATATCTCGAACTGCACTGTGGGAGGGGCTTCAGCCCCGACGGGGTCCGAAGCCAGGGATTGTCAAAGCCAGCTGGCATTCCAATAGGGGTACTGGCCCACCCTGCGTACCAGGCCGGCGCGCAATGGATTGCCGACGACATAGCGGGCGGCCGGCAGAAGGTCCTCTTCGCGACGCAGGGCACGATCATGAAAGCCCGGTTCCCAAACGATCCCACCTCGGCCACGTGCCAGATTGACGGCCCGCGCCATCGAGCCCTTCGCGTGCCGCATCGCCGTGGCCAGGTCGCCTTGACGATGCAGCCGGACGAGTCCGTGCCAGTGATCAGGCATCAAGACCCAGCAGAGCAACTCGGCACCAGGCCAACTGGAGCGCGATGACACCTGCCCGGCAGCAGCCCAGGCACAGCGCCAGTCGGCAAATAGAGGAAGCCGTCCGAAGCTGACTGTCGTCAGCAGGTACACCCGGCCACCTTCGCTTCTCCGGTCCCGGCGTAGCTGCCGATATCCTTCTTGGCTGCAGATTCTGTCCATGACCACAGGGTCGCCGTGGCGCTTGAGCGGCTCCATCGGGCCAATCCACTGCGCAGCATCGGCGGCCGCCGCGCAGCGGCATCGGCATTCCCAGGACTTTTGACCGATGGACAACCCGCCCAGCGCTGCCATCATCAAGGGCTTCCCAGGACCGCAGGGCGCTCTTCCGTGAAAGCCAAGCTTGTTTCCGCCGTTTCCCTTGCCCTGCTGCTGGGCGTGGCCTCACCCGTTCTGGCGGCCCCGCCGCCGCCGGCGACGCTCACGGCCGAAAGCCCGGCCGACGCCCAGTTCCGTGCGATCTACGAAAAGGAATGGAAGTGGCGCCAGGCCGAGACCGGCGAGGCCGACGAGGACAGCGACACCACCGGCAACAATCCGCACTTGCCCGATGTCTCGCCGGCTGCGCAGCAGGCACGCCTGAAGGTCTGGGACGGCGTACTGGCGCAGTTGGACAAGCTCGACGCGGCCAAGCTGTCGCCGGCCAACCAGGTGAACCTGGCGATCTACCGCCCGCAGGTCGAGAACCTGGCGGCCGAAGTGCGCTTCAAGCTCTACGAAATGCCGTTCAATGCCGACAGTTCGTTCTGGTCCAACCTCGGCTTCATGGCCCAACGCCAGATGCGCACCCCGGCCGAGCTGCGCGCCTACATCGCGCGCCTGAACGACGTGCCGCGCTACTTCGACCAGCAGATCGACAACATGCGCGCCGGCCTGGCCCGCGGTTTCAGCGTGCCGCGGGCCGTGCTCGACGGCCGTGACCTGTCCATCGCCAATGTCGCCGAGGTGAAGGACCCGGCCGAGTCGGCGTTCTATGCGCCGTTCAAGCAGTTGCCGGCGCAGATCCCCGCCGCCGAGCAGGAAAAGCTGCGCGCCGAGGCCAAGGCGGCGATCGCCGGCAAGCTGATCCCGGCCTACGCCAAGCTGCTGACCTTCTACCGCCAGGACTACGTGCCGCAGGCGCGTACCACGCTCGCCGCCGAGGCCATGCCCGATGGCAAGGCGTTCTACCAGCAGCAGATCCGCGAATACACCACGCTCGACCTGAGCCCGGAACAGATCCACCAGATCGGCCTGGAAGAAGTGGCGCGGATCCAGCAGCAGATGGACGCGATCATCAAGCAGGTCGGTTTCAAGGGAGACTTCGCGGCCTTCCTGCAGTTCCTGCGCACCGATCCGCAGTTCTACGCCAAGACCCCGCAGGAGTTGCTCGACCGTGCCGCCTGGATCTCCAAGCGCGTGGACGGGCAGGTCGGCAAGTTCATCGGCACCCTGCCGCGCGGCCGCTTCACCATCAAGCCGGTGCCGCCGGACATCGCGCCGTTCTGGACCGCCGGCCGCGGCGGCGTGGGGACTTACTGGGTCAACACCTACAACCTGCCCTCGCGCCCGCTCTACAACCTGCCGGCGCTGACCCTGCACGAGTCCTCTCCCGGCCATTCGCTGCAAGGCGCCCTGGCCGAGGAGCAGGGCGACCAGCCGGCCTTCCGCCGCGAGAACTACATCTCCGCCTACGGCGAGGGTTGGGCGCTGTATACCGAGAAGCTGGGCGAGGAGATGGGCATCTACGAGACGCCTTACGAGGAGTTCGGCCGCCTGACCTACGAAATGTGGCGCGCCGCCCGCCTGGTCATCGACACCGGCGTGCATCACTACGGCTGGAGCCGCGAGCAGGCGCTGGCCTACCTGCGCGACCACACCGCGCTCAGCGAGCACGAGGTCACCACCGAGGTCGACCGCTACATCTCCTGGCCGGCGCAGGCGCTGAGCTACAAGCTGGGCGAGATCACCATCGTCAAGCTGCGCGGGGAAGCCGAACAGGCGCTGGGCGACAAGTTCGACGTGCGTACCTTCCACGACGCCGTGCTGCGCCAGGGTTCGGTGCCGTTGCCGGTGCTGGAACGGCAGGTGCGGCAGTTCATCGCCGACAGCAAGGCCGCGCCGGACAAGAACAAGGGCAAGGCGGCCAGCCATTGAAGGCAGTCCCCTCTCCCGCACGCGGGAGAGGGGACCGTGCGCCGAGCATGTGGATAACTCTTGCGGCCAAGCCCCGGGCCGGGCATAATGCGCGGCTCGCTGTGCCCGGTTCTGACCGGCGTAGTGGCCGGAAGCCCGTCCCCCGGCCTGCCTGAAACAGCGTAACTGCTTGATTCCCTGGACGCGTGGTGGTCTTTCGACCGCCGGGGCCGCCGTCTTCCTGGCTAAGGGAGGCATCAAATCTATCGAGGTGCGCAATGTCCCGCGTATGCCAAGTTTCCGGCAAGCGTGTCCAGACGGGTAACAACGTCTCCCACGCCAACAACAAGACCCGCCGTCGTTTCCTGCCCAACCTGCACGAGCGCCGCTTCTGGGTGGCCAGCGAGAACCGCTGGGTCAAGCTTCGTGTTTCCGCGCACGCGCTGCGCACCATCGACAAGAACGGCATCGACGTCGTTCTGGCTGAGCTGCGTGCGCGCGGCGAAAAGGTCTGAGGAGTAGAACATCATGGCAGGCAAGCGCGACAAGATCCGTCTGATTTCCTCGGCCAACACCGGCCACTTCTACACGACGGACAAGAACAAGAAGAACACCCCCGGCAAGATGGAGATCAAGAAGTACGATCCCGTCGTCCGTAAGCACGTGATCTACAAGGAAGGCAAGATCAAGTGATGCCGGCCGGGCGCGCATAGCGCCCGATCGAGTTCACCGCGATCGAGCTGTCCACGCAAAGCCCGCCTTGCGGCGGGCTTTGTCGTTTCCGGCCACCGCCGGCCCCGGGCTTGCGGCAGAATCGGCCTACGTCACGGAGGATCGCGATGCTGCCCGAATGGCTGGAAGGCACTTGGCTGCTGGCGCTCGACTGGCTGATCCGGCTGGTGGCGCTGTGCTGGATTCCCGCGCGCACCACGCCGGGGGCGGCACGCAGCTGGCTGCTGCTGGTCGGCTTCGTGCCCCTGCTGGGCCTGCCGCTATACCTGTTGTTCGGACATCCCTGGTTGTCGCGCCAGCGCATCCTGCGCCAGGCCCAGTCCTCGCAGGTGATCCGCGAACAGCAGGCGCCGTTGACCGCTCTGCGCTGGGTACCCCGGGTCGATACCGCGATCGCCGAGATCGCCCCGCTGGTGGAACGCCAGGGCGACTTCATGCCCACGCGCGGCAACGACGTCGAGCTGCTCGACGACTATCGCGCCTCGCTGGCCGCGCTGATCGCCGATATCGAGGGCGCGCGCGAACGCGTGCACCTGCTCTATTACCTGATGTTCGACGACGCCGTCGGCGAGGCCGTGGTCGAGGCCGTGCTGCGCGCGGCCGCGCGCGGCGTGCACTGCCGCCTGCTGCTCGACGCGGTCGGCGCCAAGCGCGCGCTGCGCGCCTACCGCCGGCGCCTGCGCAAGGGCGGGGTGCTGGTCCAGGCGCTCATGCCGGGCGGCCTGCGCTGGCGCCGCAGCGGCCGGGCGGACCTGCGCAACCACCGCAAGATTGCCGTGATCGACAACCGCGTCGCCTACGTCGGCTCGCAGAACCTGGCCGAACCGGATTTCGTGCCCGGCCATCCGAACCGCGAACTGGTCGCGCGCGTGCGCGGACCGGTCGTGAACCATCTGGAAGCCGTATTCGCCAGCGACTGGTTCGTCGAAACCGGCGAGCGCCTGGAAGTCATCGCCGATGCTCCCAGCGACGGCGATGTCGCCACCCAGCTGCTGCCCAGCGGTCCGGCCTATCCCTACGAGAACGCGCGCGACGCGGTCAACGCGCTGATCCACCTGGCGCGGCGCAGGGTCGTATTGGTGACGCCTTACTTCGTGCCCGACGAGGCCACGCTGAGCGCGTTGCGCATCGCCGCGGTTTCCGGGGTGGAAGTGCAGCTGATCGTCTCGGAGAGCAACAACCAGCGCCTCACCGCCTGGGCGCAGGAGGCCTACTACGACGAACTGCTGCGGGCCGGGGTGAAGATCGCGCTGTACCGGCCGAATTTCCTCCACGCCAAGCACCTGAGCGTCGATGAGGACATCGCGCTGCTGGGCTCGATCAACCTGGACATCCGCTCGTTCGCACTGAACGCCGAAATCGGCTTGCTGTGCTATGACCGCGGCATCGTCCAGCAATTGCGGCGGATAGAGCAGGACTACCTGTCCGATGCCCGCGTGCTGGAGCTGGCGGACTGGCGCGCGCGCCCGACCTGGTGGCGCAGCCGCGAAGGCATCGCGCGGCTGGCCGATGCGCTGATGTGAGTCATCGGCAATGCGCCGTGCATCGCCTACAATTACCGGGTGACCGCAGCGCCCGCACCAGCTCCCTACGACATTGCCCTGATCGGCGGCGGCGCGAGCGGTGTGATGCTGGCGATCCAGCTGTTGCGCCAGGCGCATGCCGGCCGCCGGATCGTCTTGTTCGAACCGAAAGCACCGCTGGCCGATGGCGTGGCCTATGCCACCCGGCGGCCGGAGCACCTGCTCAACGTGCCGGCCGGCAAGATGAGCGCCTTTCCCGGCCAACCCACGGACTTCGTCGATTATCTCCGCGATAGCGGCCTGTCCGACCTGCCGCCGCAACAGCTGTCGCGCCGCTACATGCCGCGCCTGCATTTCGGTGCCTATCTGCGGGATCGCCTGGCGGCCGCCCGCGATGCCAGTGCCGGACGGCTGGACGTCATCGACGAAGCCGTCGACGCCCTGGTGCCGATGGCCGGCGGCTATCGGCTGCAGACGCGCGCCGGCACCGGCGTGGACGCTGTCCAGGTGGTGCTGGCAGTCGGCAACGCCCTGCGGCCGTTGCCCGTGCGTGGCGGCGCGGCGCTGGCACCGGCGCAGCGGCTGGAAGCCTGGGATACCGAGGCCATCGCCGGGGTGCCGGTGGAAGCGGCCGTGGCCATTGTCGGTTCTGGCCTGAGCATGGTGGACAGCGCGATCACCCTGGCCAGCCGCGGCCATCGCGGGCCGATCCACGTGATGTCGCGCCACGGCCTGATGCCGCAGCCGCATGCCGATACCGCGCCTTTCGAGTTCGACCCGGCGCCTTTGCTGGCGATGCCGCTGCGTGCCCGGGTCCGCGCGCTGCGCCAGCGCGTGGTGGAAGCGCGCGCGCAAGGCCTGCCGTGGCAAGCGGTGATGGAACGCCTGCGGCCACTGGGACAGGCGTTGTGGCAGAGCCTGGACGCCGCCGACCAGCGGCGTTTCCTGCGCCATGTGGCGCGCCAATGGGACGTGCACCGGCATCGCATCGACCCGCAGGTACATGCGCAACTGCAAGCGATGCGCCACTCCGGCCAACTGCAACTGCACCGCGCACGGCTCGACGCGGCCTGGATGGCCGGTGCCTGCGTGCGCATCGAAGGGCGCGATCACGACGGCGCGCCGCTGCAACTGGAAGTCCAACGCGTGATCAACGCCACCGGCGTGGAAATGCGCGTGCAGGCCATGCGTAATCCGCTGCTGCAACAGCTGCTGGGCGATGGCCTGTCGGCCTCCGGGGCGCACGGTATCGGCATCGACAGCGATGCGGCGGGCCACGTGGTGGATGCGGCCGGGCGGGCGGCTGCGCATTTGTGGGTGATCGGCAGCCTGCGCATCGGCCGGCTGTGGGAAAGCCTGGCGATCCCGGAATTGCGCGAGCAGGCGCAAGCGATTGCCGAAGCGATCGGCGCTTCAGACTGAACCTGTTCGGCGCGCCCCCCGGGCTGGCGTCGACATGATCCGCCTTCGCCGCGCCCAAGCCGGTAAAATGGTGCGGTGGATGTCTCTCACCTGCTCGATCACCTGAACCCCGCCCAGCGCGAGGCGGTCTCTGCACCGCCTGGTCATTACCTCGTGCTGGCCGGCGCCGGCTCGGGCAAGACCCGCGTGCTGACCCATCGCATCGCCTGGCTCAACGAAGTCGAGGGCGTGCCGGCGCACGGCATTTTCGCCGTGACCTTCACCAACAAGGCCGCCGGCGAGATGCGCCACCGTGCCGACCTGCAGCTGCGCAATGGCAGCCGCGGCATGTGGATCGGTACCTTCCACGGCCTGGCCCACCGGCTGCTGCGCCTGCACTGGCAGGACGCCAGGTTGCCGGAAGGTTTCCAGGTGATGGACTCGGACGACCAGCTGCGCCTGGTCAAGCGCGTGGTGCAGGCGCTGGAGCTGGACGAAACGCGCTATCCGCCCAAGCAGATCGTGTGGTGGATCAACCAGCAGAAGGACGAAGGCCGGCGCCCGGCCCACATCCAGCCCGAGCCGCGCGACGACTGGACCGAGACCCTGCGCCAGGCCTACGCCGACTACCAGGAGCGCTGCGACCGCGCGGGCCTGGTCGATTTCGCCGAACTGCTGCTGCGCGCGCACGAGCTGCTGCGCGACAACCCGGCGCTGCTGGCCCATTACCGCGCGCGCTTCCGCGAGATCCTGGTCGACGAGTTCCAGGACACCAACGCGATCCAGTACGCCTTCGTGCGCGTGCTGGCCGGCGAGTCCGGCCATGTGTTCGTGGTCGGCGACGACGACCAGGCCATCTACGGCTGGCGCGGCGCCAAGGTCGAGAACGTGCAGCGCTTCCTGCGCGACTTCCCGGGCGCGCAGACCATCCGCCTGGAGCAGAACTACCGTTCCACGGCCAATATCCTGGGTGCCGCCAATGCGGTGATCGCGCACAACCCGGACCGCATCGGCAAGCAGTTGTGGACCGATAGCGGCGAGGGCGATCCGATCGACCTGTACGCGGCCTACAACGAGACCGACGAGGCGCGCTACGTGATCGAGCGTGCCCGGCAATGGGTGCGCGATGGCGGCAGCTATGGCGATGTCGCCATCCTCTACCGCAGCAACGCGCAGTCGCGTGCCTTCGAAGAAGCGTTGATCGCCGAGCAGATGCCTTACCGCGTCTACGGCGGCATGCGCTTCTTCGAACGGGCCGAAATCCGCGATGCGCTGACCTACCTGCGCCTGCTGACCAACCGCGACGACGATGCGGCCTTCGAGCGTGCGGTCAATACGCCGACCCGCGGCATCGGCGACCGCACCCTGGACGAAGTGCGCCGCCTGGCCCGCGCCAACGCGCTGTCGCTGTGGCAGGCGGCGATGTTGTGTACCCAGTCGAGCGAGCTCGCAGCCCGCGCCCGCAATGCACTGGCCGGTTTCCTCAACCTGGTGCAGCAGCTGTCGAGCGAAACCGGCGGCATGGAACTGAAGGAGCGCATCGACCACGTGCTGATGCGCTCGGGCCTGCGCGAGTACTGGACCAAGGAAAGCCGCGGTGGGCTGGATTCGGAATCGCGCACCGAGAACCTGGACGAACTGGTGTCGGTGGCCTCGCGCTTCGTCCGGCCCGACGAGGACGACGAGGCGGCGCAAGGAATGACCGAACTGGTCGCGTTCCTGGCCTATGCCTCGCTGGAGGCGGGCGAGGGCCAGGCCCAGGCGGGCGAAGAGGGCGTGCAGTTGATGACGCTGCACTCGGCCAAGGGCCTGGAGTTTCCGCTGGTCTGCCTGGCCGGCCTGGAGGACGGCCTGTTTCCCAGCGCACGTTCGCTGGAGGAAAGTGGCCGGCTGGAGGAAGAACGGCGCCTGGCTTACGTCGGCATCACCCGCGCGCGGCAGAAGCTGCTGTTGTGCTACGCCGAGTCGCGGCGCATCCACGGCCAGGACAACTACAACCTGCCCTCGCGCTTCCTGCGCGAGATCCCGCGCGACCTGATCAACGAGGTGCGGCCGCGGGTGCAAGTGTCGCGGCCCTCGGCCATCGGCGCCAGCCGCCAGCGCGGAGCGGCGGCGATCGAAACCCCGCTGGTTGCCCTGGGCGCGAACGTCAGCCACCCGAAGTTCGGCGGTGGCGTGATCACCGACTACGAGGGCAGCGGTGCGCATGCGCGCGTGCAGGTGCAGTTCGACGAAGCCGGCGCCAAATGGCTGGTGCTGGCCTACGCCAACCTGACGGTGATCTGAGCCCGCAGGTGGGCTGGCCGGCCGGCCGCGACGCCGCGTTGATCCGGATCAACGCACCCTGGCCGCCAAAGTGGTGAAATGCTGCCACGAACCCGTCGCCGGACGGCTTGCCAGGAGCACGTCATGTACAAGCGCATTCTGATTGCCCTAGATGGTTCCGAGCTGGCCCAGCGCGGCCTGGCGCAGGGATTGGCCCTGGCCAAGGCCACCGGGGCGCAGGTGGATATCGTCACCGTGTCCGAGCCCTGGGCCATGGGCATGTACGACGCCATGGGCTGGAGCGTCGGCTACGAGGCCAGTCCCGAATACCGCAAGGAACGCGAGGAAGGCGCGCAGGCGATCCTGCAGCCGGCCCTGGAAGCCGCGCGGGCGGCGGGCGTGGAAGCGCAGCCACGCCACGTCCTGGACCGCTACGCGGCCGAGGGCATCATCGACACCGCCAAGGAATGCGGCAGCGACGTCATCGTGATGACCTCGCACGGCCGCCGCGGCATGACCCGCGTGCTGCTGGGCAGCCAGACGACCGAGGTGCTGACGAATAGCGCGGTGCCGGTGCTCGTCATTCGCTAGACATGGCGCGCCCCCTTTAACAAAAGGGGGCTTTCCACCCGTTGGCGTCCGGTCGACTTGGGTGGCTCGTGGGGCCTTCTTACCAGCTATAGAGCTTCCAATACACCGGCGACGGCCCATCGTTGTCGTTGTCCATATGCCCGTCGCCATCGCGGTCGTACAGGTAGTACGTCGCGCCGCGCGCCGGCGTCACCTTCACCATGCGCACCTGGCCGGCGACGCGGTATTCGTCGACGCGGTCGCCGTTGTCCATGGTCTTGGTGCTGATGTCGGCATTGCGTAGATCCACCGGCGCGCCATCGGCGCCAACCATGCCGGCGCCGCTGCTGGCGCAGCCGGCCAGCGCGAATGCCATCGCCAGCAACAGGGGGGTCAGTTTCATCGGGGCGCTCCGGTACCGGGGGACCTCGATTATGCGCGAGCCGCCCGGCACGGCGGCGTAGAATCTCGCCATGAGCAGACTAGTCCTTATCGACGGTTCCAGTTACCTGTATCGCGCCTTCCACGCGCTGCCGCCCCTGACCAACGCGCAGGGCGAGCCGACCGGCGCGCTGTTCGGCGTGGTCAACATGCTGCGCGCGACGTTGAAGGAGCGGCCCGAGTACGTCGCCTTCGTCGTCGATGCGCCCGGCAAGACCTTTCGCGACGACCTGTACCCCGAATACAAGGCCAACCGTGCCGCCATGCCGGACGAACTGCGCGCGCAGGTCGTGCCGATGTGCGAAATCGTGCAGGCCCTGGGCCTGAGCATCCTGCGCGAGGAGGGCGTGGAGGCCGACGACGTCATCGGCACGCTCGCCGTGCAGGCCGCGGCCGACGGGCTGGACGTGACCATCTCCACCGGCGACAAGGATTTCGCCCAGCTGGTGCGGCCCGGCATTCGCCTGGTCAACACCATGACCGGCAGCCAGATGGATTCGGACGAAGCAGTGATGGCCAAGTTCGGCGTGCGCGCCGGGCAGATCGTCGACCTGCTGGCGCTGATGGGCGATGCGGTGGACAACGTGCCCGGCGTGGACAAGTGCGGCCCCAAGACCGCCGCCAAGTGGCTGGCCGAGTACGGCACGCTGGACGGCGTCATCGCCGAGGCCGGGGCGATCAAGGGCAAGATCGGCGAGAACCTGCGCGCCGCCCTGCCGCGGCTGCCGTTGAACCGCGAACTGGTCACGATCAAGACCGACGTCGCCTTGCCTGGCGGCCCACGCACCCTGGGCCTGCGCGAGCGCGACGCCGAGGCGCTGGCCGGCTTGTACCGGCGTTACGGCTTCACCCAGGCGCTCAAGGAGCTGGAGGGCGGCGCCGACGTCGGTGCCGGCGTATCGGAGAAGGAGCCGGGCCAGGCGCGCGGCCGCGGCTTCACGGCGGGCAGCGCGACGCTGGCCACGGCGGCCGACATCGATCCCGCGCTGGCGGCCAAGGGCGAGTACGAGACGATCACCACCGTCGAGCAGCTGCAGGCCTGGATCACCCGCCTGCGCGCGGCCGGCGAGTTCGCCTTCGATACCGAAACCGATAGCCTCGACCCGATGCAGGCGCGCCTGGTCGGCCTGAGCTTCAGCCACACGCCCGGGCAGGCCGCCTACCTGCCGCTGGCCCACGACTACCCGGGCGCGCCGGCCCAGCTGCCCTACGCCGAAGCACTCGACCTGCTGCGCCCGCTGCTGGCCGATCCGGCCGTGCGCAAGCTCGGCCAACATGGCAAGTACGACCTGCACGTGATGCGCCGCCACGGCATCGCATTGGCGGGCTACGCCGACGACACGCTGCTCGAGAGCTTCGTGCTCAATTCCGGCAGCGCGCGCCACGATATGGACAGCCTGGCCAAGCGCTATCTCGGCTACGACACGATCAAATACGAGGACGTCGCCGGCAAGGGCGCCAAGCAGATCCCGTTCTCGCACGTGGCCATCGACGACGCCACCGGCTATGCCGCCGAGGATGCCGACATCACGCTGCGGCTGCATCGCGTGCTGTCGCCGAAGCTGATGGCCGAGCCGGGCCTGGCGCGGGTGTACCGCGAGATCGAGATGCCGCTGGTGTCGGTGCTGGAGCGCATCGAGGCCAACGGCGTGCGCGTGGACGCAGACGAGTTGCGGCGGCAGAGCGCAGACCTGTCCAAGCGCATGCTCGCCGCCCAGCAGAAAGCCACCGAGCTGGCCGGACGCACCTTCAACCTGGATTCGCCCAAGCAGCTGCAGGCGCTGCTGTTCGACGAGCTGGGACTGCCCGCGGTGGTGAAGACACCCAAGGGCCAGCCGTCGACCAACGAAGAGGCGCTGGAAGCCATCGCCGACCAGCACGAGTTGCCGCGGGTGATCCTCGACTACCGCGGCCTGGCGAAGCTGCGCAGCACCTATACCGACAAGCTGCCGGAGATGATCAATCCGCACAGTGGTCGCGTGCACACCAGTTATCACCAGGCCGGCGCGGCGACGGGCCGCCTGTCCTCGTCCGACCCGAACCTGCAGAACATTCCGATCCGCACCGAGGATGGCCGCCGCATCCGCCGTGCCTTCGTCGCCCCACCGGGCCGCAAGCTGCTGGCCTGCGATTACTCGCAGATCGAACTGCGCATCATGGCGCACCTGTCGGAAGACCGCGGCCTGGTGGCCGCGTTCGAATCCGGCGCTGACATCCACCGCGCGACCGCGGCGGAAGTGTTCGCCCGGCCGATCGACGAGGTGACCAGCAACGAGCGCCGCGCGGCCAAGGCGATCAACTTCGGCCTGATGTACGGCATGAGCGCGTTCGGCCTGGCGCGGCAGCTCGGCATCGGCCGCGGCGAGGCGCAGGATTACATCGCGCTGTACTTCAGCCGTTATCCGGGCGTGCGCGACTTCATGGAAAGCACGCGCCAGCAAGCGCGCGAGAAGGGCTACGTCGAGACGGTGTTCGGCCGCCGCCTGTATCTGGAATACATCAACAGCGGCAGCCAGGGGCAGCGCGCCGGCGCCGAACGCGCGGCGATCAACGCGCCGATGCAGGGCACCGCCGCCGACATCATCAAGCGCGCGATGGTGGCGGTGGACCAGTGGATTTCCGCGCATGGCGAGCGCGCGCTGATGATCCTGCAGGTCCACGACGAACTGGTTTTCGAGGCGGATGCGGATTTCATCGACGAACTGCGCCGGCAGGCCAGCACGCTGATGGCAGGCGCGGCGTCGCTGCGCGTCCCGCTGGTGGTGGACGCCGGCGTCGGCGACAACTGGGACGAAGCGCATTGATGAATGCGCCGCGCTTCCACCCCCGTGGAAAGCGCGGTGCATTTGCGCTTCGGAAAAAGCAACGTGAAAGCGTCAGAAATGAATGAATCCGTCCTTAATCCGACGAATTCTTAACCCAAATCTTCACGATCTATCAATGTCCGAAATGGTGTCATAGCCCTCGACAAGCGCAACGCTTGTCGCGGATCTCTCCCATCCCCTGGAGCAGATCTCTGGAACGGGCACTCCTCCCCAAGTTCCCGTTCCCTGGCCCCGCTGACCTCCCCCTGGTCCGCGGGGCTTTTTATTTCCGGACGCCGATATTTTGACTGAGCGGCGCAATGGGAACCGTGCCCCGTTTCACCAAAATAAATGCACGTCATTACATTGGCGCGACGCTCACCGTGAACGATTCGGATTGCATGCGCTGAATCACGGTTCCGGTGCCGGCTTCCTGACGCTGTTCAGCCGAGCCAGTCGCGCGGGATCAGATAGTCGGCCAGCCGCGCCTCCGGACTTCCCGGTACGGGCTGGTAGCCATATTCCCAGCGTACCCGCGGCGGCAGGCTCATCAGGATGCTTTCGGCGCGGCCGCCGCTCTGCAGCCCAAACAGGGTGCCGCGGTCGTAGACCAGGTTGAACTCGACGTAGCGCCCCCGGCGGTACTGCTGGAACTCGCGCTCGCGTTCACCGTAGGGCATGTCCTTGCGGCGCCCCACGATCGGCAGGTAGGCGTCGAGGAAGCCCTGGCCGACCGCCTGCAGGTAGGCGAAGTCCTGGTCGAAGCCGCCATGCAGGTCGTCGAAGAACAGCCCGCCCACGCCCCGCGTCTCGTTGCGGTGGCGCAGGAAGAAGTACTCGTCGCACCAGCGCTTGTGCGCCGCGTAGCGATCCTCGCCGAACGGCGCGCACAGCGCCCGCGCGGTGCGGTGCCAGTGCAGCACGTCCTCGTCGAAGGGATAGAACGGGGTCAGGTCGAAGCCGCCGCCGAACCAGGCCGCCACCGCCTCGCCGTCGCGCTCGGCACGGAAATAGCGCACGTTGGCGTGGGTGGTCGGCAGGTAGGGGTTGCGCGGGTGGAACACCAGCGACACGCCGGTCGCCCGCCAGGTGGCGCCGGCCAGCTCGGGCCGGTGGGCGCTGGCCGAGGGTGGCAGGCGCGTGCCGCAGACGTCGGAAAAGCCGATGCCGGCCTGTTCGAACACCGCGCCCTCGCGCAGCACGCGGGTGCGCCCGCCGCCGCCCTCGCTGCGTTGCCAGGCATCTTCATGGAAGCGGGCCTGGCCGTCGGCGGCCTCGATGGCGCCGCAGATGCGGTCCTGCAGGCGGGTCAGATACTCGCGTACGCGCTCAAATTCGTTCATGCCGCCATTCTAGCGAGGCGGCCTGGAAGGCGCGGCAGGCCGTAGCGCGTGCGCTCTGGCGTGGAATTCGGCGCGGATGGCCGGGCGGCACAACTGCCAGATGATCCAGCCGTGCACCGCGGCGATCGCCCCGGCGCCCAACCAGCACGCCAGGCGCAGGGCGGCGAGCATCGGCGCGCCGGCCGCCACCAGCTCGGCGTTCACGTCGCCACTGCCGGTCGGGTCCAGCACGGCCATGGCCATCGACAGCGCCACGTTGACCAGTGGGATGCAGGCAAAGTTGGCCAGCGCCACCAGCACCAGCATGGCGATGAAGGCCAGCCGCCCCCATTCGCGCCGTTGCAGCAGAGCCCAGCAGATCCATGCCATGGCCAGCGACAGGACGACCCCGAGCACCGACAGCCCGACCAGATGCTCGCCCAGCCAGGTCAGCAGGGGCGGGACCGTCGCGCCCGGGGGCAACAGCCCGCCCAGGCTGCCCAGCCCCGGCGCCACCAGCGCGGCCACCGCCTGCAGCGCATTGCCCGCCGCGCTCATCAACGCCACGGCCAGGCTCAGCCAGGCCATCACCGTGACGAAGCTGCTGCGGGGTGGGGCCTGGCGGAGGGGGGTGGGCATGCGCTGTCCTTGGCGGGGCTGGCGTAGCGACCAAACGAAGACGCCGGCAGGGCGCCGGCGTCTTCGGGTTCGCGCTGCGATCGAGCTTACTTCACCTCTTCCTCGAACAGCTTGAGGATGCGCTTGTACTCGTCCAGCCAGGAGTCGGCCCGGGTGAAGCTGTGGCGCTCCAGCGGATACGGAGCGATCTCCCAGTTGTCCTTGTGCAGCTCCACCAGCTTCTGGGTCATGTCCACCGAGTCCTTGAAGAACACGTTGTCGTCAACCATGCCGTGGGCGATCAGCAGGTGGTCGCGCAGGCCTTCGGCGAAGTTGATCGGCGAGGAGACCTTGTAGGCCTCCGGGTCCAGGTCCGGCGTGTTGAGGATGTTGGCGGTGTATTCGTGGTTGTACTGCATCCAGTCGCCGACCGGACGCAGCGCCGCGCCGGCCTTGAACGTACCCGGCGCGCGGAACAGCGCCATGTAGGTCATGAAGCCGCCGTAGGAGCCGCCGTAGATGCCGGCGCGCGCGCGGTCGCCCTGCTTGTTGGCCGCCAGCCAGTCCAGCCCGTCCAGGTAATCCTCCAGCTCCGGGTGGCCCATGTTGCGGTAGATGGCGGTGCGCCAGTCGCGGCCGTAGCCCTCCGAGGCGCGGTAGTCCAGGTCGAGCACGATGTAGCCCTTCTGCACCAGCAGGTTGTGGAACATCTGCTCGCGGAAGTAGCTGCTGTAGCGCCCGGAGACGTTCTGCAGGTAGCCGGCGCCGTGGACGAACATCACGATCGGGTACTGCTTGCCCGGTTCGGGGTTCTGCGGCCCGTAGTACTTGCCCCAGATCGTGCCGGCGCCATGCTTGGACGGCACCTGCACGTACTGCGGCTGGATCCACGGCTGCGCCTTGAAGGCGGCGGTGCGGGTGTCGGTCAGCACGCGCGCCTGGCCGCCGGCGGCCGGCACGATGGCCAGCTGCGCCGGCAGGTAGCTGCCGGAATAGCGCACCAGCAGCTGCTGGCCGTTCGGCGAGAGGCTGAAATCCTCCACGCCGTCGAGCGAGGTCACTTCGCTGACCTGGTCATTGGCCAGGTCGAGCTTGCAGACCTCGTAGTCGCCCGGCCACTTCTGGTTGCAGACGAAGAAGAAGCCGGTGCCGTCGGCGGTCGGCACCGGCGAGGACACCTCCCACTTGCCGCGGGTGCGCTGGCGCGGCTTGCCGTCGGCGGCCACGGTGTACAGGTGCGAGAAGCCCGACTCCTCGGACAGCAGCCACAGCGTGCGGCCGTCGCGCAGCCAGCCGAAGTCGTTGAAGCTCCAGTTGATCCAGGCGTTGTCGGTGAGGCGATGGCGGGGCAGCAGTTCGGCCTTGTCCAGGTCGACCGCGGCGATCCAGCGGTCCTTGTTGTCCACCGCGCGGATTTCCACCGCCGCGTTGCGGCCGTCGTCGCTCCAGTGGATCGCCGGGCCGCTGCCGTCGCCGTCGCTTTCGATGCGCACCGCGCGATTGCCCTTGAGCGGGTCGCGCTTGGCGGCCTTGCGCAGTGCGGCCAGGGGGTCGGTGGCAATGCCCGGCAGGCCGTCGAACTTCAGCTCGCGCGCCGTGCCCGCAGCGGTGTCCACCAGCCACAGCTTGTGCGGCACCGGGTCGTTGCGGCCCACGCGCGTGCGCACTTCCTGGAATTCTTCGTAGCCGGATTCGGTCACGTACTTCGGCATCTTGCCGGCCTGGCCCTCGTCGGCGCCCTTGCCCTGGGTCACCACCAACAGGTGGCGGCCATCGGGCGAAAGCGCGCTGTCGACGATCTCCACGTCGTCGCCCAGGTAGACCGGGCCGGCGGCGCGGGTCGGGTCGGCCTTGCGCCAGGCATCTTCCTGCGTCCGCAGGGTCTCGCGCTGTTCGCGGTCGCGGCGCAGGGTGGCCAGCGTGGCCATCTGCTGCTCGCGCAGGACGTCGGCCTTGGGCGCGGCGCTGGGATCGCGCGCGGCTTTCACCACGGCCACCTGGCCGGTGCCGCCGCCGGGCGCCCAGTGGTACCAGTCGTTGCCGGCGCGCCAGATCACGCCGCCATCGCTGGCGAACTGCGGCCGCGATTCGGTTTCGTTGCTGCGGGTGAGCTGGGTCAGCGCGCCCGAGCGCAGGTCGCGCAGGAAGATGTCGCCATTGCGGGCGAACACCATGCGCTGGCGCTGGGAGTCATAGGCTGGGTTGGCCGCGTCCAGGCCGGCGCGTTCGGTGTCGTCGACACGCTGCGCGGCGGCGCCGCCCACCGGTTGGCGGTAGGTGTCGCGCACCGGGCTGCCATTGCGCTTGAGCAGGTACTGCACCTGCTGGCCATCCCACTGCCACCAGGCATTGTCGACGCCGGCACCGATCCAGTCGGGATCGGCCATGACCTGTTCGATGGTGAGCGGGGCAGGCGCGGTGGCGGGCGTCTGTGCGTTGGCGGTGACGGCCAGCAGCAACAGGGAAAGCGGCAGCAGCTTGGGCATGGGCGGACAGGCCAGGGACAAAGAAGCGCAAGCCTAACAGCGCGCATCGGCCCGGCGGCTGGGCCACAGGTCATGGCCCGGCACGATTTCTCAGCCGGGCGGGTTGCCCAGCACACCCTCGATCTCCACCGCCAGCTCGCGGCGGCAGACCTCGGCGTGGAGCAGCAGCCGGGGCACTGCGTCGCCCAGGCGGGCGTCGAGCGCTGCAGCCACCTGCGGCAGGGCCTCGCGGTCGCGCACATACACCTTGAGCAGCGTGCCGGCCGCGCCGACGGCATCGGGCACCCCGGGTGCGCGCCGCGCCGCCTCGCCCCGCAGCGCCTCCAGGTTGACGAAGATCTCGTCCAGCTGGGCCTGCAGGTTGCCGCTGTGCGCGGTGGCGTGGCCGACGATGCTCGCCGTGCCCGAGAGCATCAGCGGCGCCCGGCTGCCCGGCGGTGGCAGCATGGCCCGGGCGAAACTCGGCGACTGCGGTCCGTACTGGCGTGGATAGCGATAGGCACTGACCTGGCGCGGGTTCTCGATCGCCACGCCCGCGTCCCGGGCCGCCAGCCAATACACCAGCAGTTGGCGCGGGCCACCGAAGCTGCCGATGCAGGTCGCCGCCGGCAGGCGCGCTTCCTCCACCTGCTGCAGGCCGCGGACCCGGCCCACGCAGAAGCGGCGGTAGCGCTCCTGGTCGCCTTCGCCTTCGGTCAGCCCATCGAGGTAGTTCCAGATGCGCAGGAGGTGCGGATAGCCGCGCGCGGCGATGAAGCGGTTGATGCGCGCATACGCCAGGGCGCTGGCCGCCTCGAGGTCCACCTCGGGACCTTCTTCGATCACGATGGCGCCGAATTGCAGCGTCCCGTTCTCGGCCCAGGCAATATCATCCTCGCTGCGGCCGTGGCTGACCGGCGCATCGCCGCGCCAGACTTCGAGTTGCCCGGCATCCATCGGCTCGAGCGGCACGCGCAGGCGGCGTGGGTCGCCGGCTTGTGGCGCCGCCAGGGGCTGCTGGGAGAAATCCACCACCGCCAGCACGCAGGGGTCGCTCAAATGATCGGCGGCCGTCTCCGGCGCGGCAAAGGCGAACTGCAGATGGATCGGGGCAGGCAAGCTCATTCCTGGGGGCGGCGCGGGGCGCGGCATGATAGCGCGACCCTGCCCAGCTGCCGCGCCGGCGTGACGCGCGGCACATTGACGCACCAGAACGCACGCTGGCACGATCCCCGCTTCGAATGCCGGGCGTTCCGGAATCATTCATTTTTCCGACTCCGGGCCGTTGTTTCTCGCATGATCGAATTTTCCGTAACCGGCTGGTCGGCGTGGGCGCCGGGCCTGACCCAAACCCAGGACTGGCTCGACTGGGCGAATGCCGACGCACCGGCTCCGGCCGGCGAGGGTGCACCGGCCCTGGCCGATGTCCCGGCGGTAATGCGCCGGCGCATCGACCGCCTCGGCCGCATGGCCATCACCGCGGCCGATGCCTGCGATATCGCCGCCCATCGCGATGACGTGCCGCTGGTCTTCGTCTCCCGCCACGGCGACGTGGCCGGTTCGGTCGAACTGCTGCACGCGCTCGGCCAATCCGAAGCGCTCTCGCCCACCGCCTTCAGCTTGTCCGTGCACAACGCCGTCGGCGCGCTGTACTCGATCGTCCGCAAGCGCCGTGGCAATTACCTGGCGCTGGCTGCCGGCGCCGGCTCGGTGGAAAACGCCTGCGTGGAAGCGGCAGGGTTGCTCGCCGATGGCGCGCCCGAAGTGCTGATGGTCTGTTATGACGGCCCGTTGCCCGAGGTTTATCAGGATTTTGCCGAAGAAGCAGCCAGCCACTTCGCCTGGTGCTGGCGCATTGCGCCTGCCGGCGAGGCGGGCGAGCGCCTGAGCCTGGCCTGGGAAGAAGCCACCGAACCGGCCCCGCAAACTGCCCCGGCACCGCTGCCGCATGGCCTGGCCGTGCACCGCTTCCTGCTCCAGCAGCAGCCGCAACTCGATGCCACGCTCGAGGGCCAACATTGGCGATGGCGCCGCCATGGCTGAGTCCGGTGCGCCGCACCGGCTCGACCACGCCTGGCGCGTGGTCGCCACCGGCTTGAGTTTCCTGGCCTTCGGTCTGGGTGGGCTGTTCCTGCGCGTGTGCCTGTTCCCGTTGTTGTTGCTGGGGGTCAAGGACCGCCGGCGGCGTCGCGACCTTGCGCGGCGCTGGATCCAGCGCAGTTTCGCCGCGCATGTCTGGCTGATGCGCGCGCTGGGGACGATGACCTATGAGATCCGCGGACGTGAACGCCTTCAGCGGGATGGTTTGCTGATCCTCGCCAACCATCCCACCCTGATCGACGTGGTCCTGCTCATTTCCCTGCTGCCCGATGCCGACTGTGTGGTGAAGGTCGGCGTGGCGCGCAACCCCTTCATGCGCGGCCCGGTCCGCGCGGCCGGCTATATCGCCAACGACGAGGGCGCCGGGCTGGTGGAGGAGTGCATCGCCGCGGTCCGCGCGGGGGGCCACCTGGTGATCTTCCCCGAGGGCACCCGCAGCCAGCCGGGCCAGCCGCTGCACCTGCAACGCGGGGCGGCGAACATCGCCGTACGCGGCGGCCTGGACATCACGCCGGTGCGTATTTCCTGCCTGCCGCCGACCTTGGGCAAGGGCCAGAAGTGGTATCGTGTGCCTTCACGGCGATTTCACATGTTGATCGAGGTCGGGGAAGACCTTCCGATTGCGCCGTTCCTGCAGGACATCGCGGCCGCGCCCGGGAGCGAAGCTCTGGCGGTAAGGCGACTCAACGACCAACTTTGTCACTATTTTTCGGGAGAAGTAGCGCGTGCAGGCACTTGAGCACGAGATCAAGGAATTGATCATTTCATCGTTGTCACTGGAAGACATCAGCCCCGAAGATATCGACCCCGTCGCGCCACTGTTCGTGGAAGGGCTGGGGCTGGACTCGATCGATGCGCTGGAGCTCGGCCTGGCCCTGCAGAAGCGCTACAACGTCAGCCTGTCGGCTGATTCGCAGGAAACCCGCAAGCACTTCGCCAGCGTGCGCGCGCTGGCCGAATTCGTGGCCTCGCGCCAGCAGGCGTGAGCGCCTGAGCAGAGATTGAAGAGCATGACCAAGAACGAACTATTCGACCGGATCGTGGCGATCCTGCATGAGAGCTTCGAGATCGACCCTTCGCGGATCGCGCTCGAAACCCGCCTGTACGAAGACCTCGACATCGACAGCATCGACGCGGTGGACCTGATCGTGCAGCTCAAGCCGCTGCTGGGCCGCAGCCTGCAGCCGGACGCCTTCAAGTCGGTGCGCACCGTCCAGGACATCATCGACGTGCTGCACGGGCTGCTGCGCGACCAGGCCGCCTGACCGGATAAGGAGCGGCCGCCGTGAACCGTCTGCGCGCGGCCGCGCTGCTGGTGCTGTCGCTGGCCTACCCATTGCTGGTCTACCTGGCGATGGGCCGCTTCGAGCCGCGCTGGATGGCCTTGCTGCTGTTCGCGTTGGCGCTGCTGCGCGCGGCGGCCACCCGCCAACCGGTCTGGCTGGCCGCTTCGGTGGGCGCCGGCGCGCTGGCCTTGCTGGCCACGGTGTTCAACCAGGCCCTGCCGCTCAAGCTCTACCCGGCGCTGGTCAACGCGGTGCTGCTGGCGGTGTTCGCGGTGAGCCTGCGGTTCCCGCCGAGCGCGGTCGAACGCATCGCCCGCCTCAGCGAACCGGACCTGCCGCCGCACGCCATCGCCTATACCCGCCGCGTCACCCAGGTGTGGTGCGGCTTCTTCGTGCTCAACGGCACGCTGGCGCTCGCCACCGCGCTATGGGCGAGCGAGCGGACCTGGGCGCTCTACAATGGACTGTTGGCTTACCTGATGATGGGTGTGTTGTTCGCGGCGGAGTGGTGCATACGGCAACGGGTGCGGGCGGCGCACGGCCATGGCTGAGTGGATCGCGTTGCAGCGGCTGGCATTGGCCGACGCTTACGAACGTGCGGTGACGCCCGTCCTCTCGCATGCCCAATGGCGCCTGCGCGTGGCCGACTGGCACGCGGCCTTCAGCGCGGCCGACGGCAGCGACTGGGCGCTGTACTGCAGCGACGAAGCCGAATTCTCCGCTGCGCTGTTCGGCGCCTGGCATGCCGGCAAGCGCGTGTTCCTGCCCGGCGACGACCTGCCCGGCACGCTGGAACGCCTGGCGCCGCGCGTGCATGGTTTTGCCGGTGAACTGCCGGCGCAGTTGCGCCCGTTGCGCGCCACCGCGGGCACCGGCACGCCAGCGGCCCTGGCCGCCTTGGACGAAGACAGCGCCAGCGTGGTGATGTTCACCTCCGGCAGCACCGGCGAACCGGCCGCCATCGACAAGTGCCTGCGCCAGCTCGCGCGCGAAGTCGAGGCCCTGCAGGCCGCGTTCGGCGAGCAGATCGAATGCTGCCGCGTGCACGGCACGGTGTCGCACCAGCACATCTACGGCCTGCTGTTCCGGGTGCTGTGGCCGCTGGCCGCCGGACGCCAAACCCTGCCGCGCGCGTTCTTCCACGAAGACATGGTCAGCGCGATGGCCGGGCACGCCGCCGTGCTGGTCGCCACGCCGGCGCATCTCAAGCGCATTCCCGAGCAACTGGATTGGGCGGCTTCGCGCGGCCGCCTGCGTGCCGTGTTCTCGTCCGGCGGCCCGCTGCCGGCCGAGTCCGCGCGCGAGGTGCGCCAACGCCTTGGCGTGGCGCCGACCGAAGTATTCGGCAGCAGCGAAACCGGCGGCATCGCCTGGCGCCGCTGGGAAAGCGATGCGCCGCATTGGCACCCGTTGCCGAACGTCCAGTGGCGCATCGATGGCGACGGACACCTGGAAGTGAATTCGCCGCACCTGGCGCAGCCGCACTGGTGGCGCAGCGAAGATCGCGCCGAAGCCTTGCCCGACGGCGGCTTCCGCCTGCTCGGCCGCGCCGACCGCATCGTCAAGATCGAAGAGCGCCGCGTCTCGCTCGATGCCCTGCAGCAGCAGCTCGCGCGCCATCCGGACGTGGCCGAGGCGCGGGTGTTGGTGCTGACCGGTGCGCGCAGCGTGCTGGGTGCGGCCATCGTGCCTACGGAGGAAGGCTGGCGCCTGCTGCGCGAACACGGCCGCCGCGAATTTTCCCAGCGCCTGTCCGCGCACCTGGCCGACAGCCATGACGCGGTGACGCGGCCACGGCGCTGGCGCTTCGTCGAAGTGCTGCCCTCGAACGCGCAGGGCAAGGTGACCGAGCCCGCGCTGGCGGCCCTGTTCCGCCCGCAATACCCGCAGCCGCGCTGGCACTCGCGCACCGCGGCCGATGCCGAACTCGATATCTTCCTCGACGCCGACCTGGCGGCGTTCGACGGCCACTTCCCGCAGGCGCAGATCCTGCCGGGCGTGGCGCAGCTGGATTGGGCCATCCACTTCGGCCGCGAAACCTTCGCCATCCAGGCACCCTTCCAGCGCATGGACGTGCTCAAGTTCCAGCGCGTACTGCGGCCCGGCGAGACCGTGCGCATGTCGCTGCACTGGAACGCCACGCAACAGACGCTGGCATTCAAGCTGGTCTCGGCGCATGGGCCGCACGCCAGCGGCAAGGTGATCTTCGGCCATGCATGAGCCCCGTGGCGACGCGGCGGCGGACTTCCGCGCGCTGGTCCTGATCCCGGTCTACGACCACGAGCACGCCATCGGCGCGATGGTCGAGGGCGTGCTCTCCAGCGGCGAAGCCTGCCTGCTGGTGGACGACGGCTCGCGCGCATCGTGTGCCGCCGTGCTCGACGCGCTCGCCGCCACCCATGGCCCGCGCGTGCAGCTGCTGCGCCTGCCGCGCAACCAGGGCAAGGGCGGCGCGGTGCTGGCGGGGTTCGCCGAAGCCGCGCGGCTGGGCCACACCCATGTGCTGCAGATCGACGCCGACGGCCAGCACGACCCGCGCGACATTCCGCGCTTCCTCGCCCGGGCGCGCCAGGCGCCCGAGGTGATCGTCTCCGGCGTTCCCGACTACGACGCCAGCGTGCCCAGGGGCCGGTTGTACGGCCGCTACCTCACCCATGTCTGGGTCTGGATCAACACCTGGTCGCTGGCGATCCGCGATTCGATGTGCGGCTTCCGCGTCTATCCGCTGGCGCCGGTGCTGCGGCTGATCGCCGAAGAGCCGATCGGCCAGCGCATGGACTTCGACACCGACATGATCGTGCGCCTGTTCTGGCGCGGCGTCGGCGTCGTCAACCTGCCCACGCGCGTGACCTATCCCAGCGACGGCGTCTCGCACTTCGACGTCTGGCGCGACAACCTGCGCATCACCCGCATGCACACCCGCCTGTTCTTCGGGATGCTGCGTCGTTCGCCGCGCCTGCTGTGGCGCCGCCTGCACCGAGCGGCGGCATGAACGCCGCCGCGCGCGCACCGCACTGGGCCGAAATCGGCGAGACCACCTCGGCCGCGGGCATCGCCTTCCTGTGTGGCGTGCACCGCTGGCTGGGCCGCTGGCCCTTCCGGCTGTGCCTGTACCCGGTGGTGCTCGCGCATTGGCTGCTGCATCCCACCGCGCGGCGGGCCTCGCTCCAATACCTGCGGCAACTGCACGCGCACAGCGGCGCCTTCGCGCGCCGCCCGGGTGCCTGGCACAGCCTGCGGCACTTCGCCTGCTTCGCCGAAACCGTGCTCGACAAGCTGCTCGCCGCCGGCCGGCGCTATCCGGCCGAGCGCGTCGCCCTGCATCGCGAACAAGTGCTGGACCTGGTGCGCGAAGGCCGCGGCGGGCTCATCATCACCGCGCATATCGGCTGCCTGGAGCTGTGCCAGGCGCTGGCCGAGTCGGTGCCGGGCTTTCGCATCACCGTGCTGGTGCATACCGCGCACGCGCAACGCATCAACCGCATGATGCGCCGGCTCGACCCCGGCCACCGCGTCGAGCTGCTGCAAGTCACCGACATGGGCCCGGGCACCGCCGCACTGCTGGCCGAACGCGTAGCCGGCGGGCAGTTCGTCGCCATTGCCGGCGACCGCGTGCCGGTCGGCGGCGGTCGCAGCGTGCGCGTGCCCTTCCTTGGCCGGCCGGCGCCGTTTCCGATCGGCGCCTACGTGCTGGCCGCGGTACTGGCCTGCCCGGTGTTCACGATGTCGTGCCTGCATGCCGGGCGCGGCTATCGCGTGCAATTCCAGACCTTCGCCGAGCGCATCGTGCTGCCGCGCGGTTCGCGCGACGCCGCCATCGCCGCCCAGGCCACGCGCCTGGCGGCCTGGCTGGAGACGCAGGTGAAGGCCGCGCCCTACGACTGGTTCAATTTCTTCCCCTTTTGGGATCAGGTGCCGCATGAAGATGGACAATGAGCTGCCGCTGCAGCGTTTCGGCGCCGCGCCGCTGGCGATCGAATCGGTGGTGGGGCTGGCCCGCCGTACCCACCTCGCCGCACTGAGCGAAGACCAAGGCTTCCGCGACAGGATTCGTCGTGGCGCCGATTTCCTCGACCGCCTGCTCGCCGAAGACGGCGTGATCTACGGCGTCACCACCGGCTATGGCGACTCCTGCACGGTGAACATCCCGCCGCGCCTGGTGGCCGAACTGCCGCATCATCTCTACACCTACCACGGCTGCGGCCTGGGCCGCTTCCTCGACGAAGAGGAAACGCGTGCGGTGCTCGCCGCGCGCCTGGCCTCGCTCAGCCGCGGCATGTCCGGCGTCAGCCTGCCGTTGCTCGAGGGCCTGGCTACGCTGCTGCGCCATGACGTGCTGCCGTTGATCCCGGCCGAAGGCTCGGTCGGCGCCAGCGGCGACCTGACGCCGTTGTCCTACGTGGCCGCCGTGCTGTGCGGCGAGCGCGAGGTGATGTACCAGGGCCAATGCCGTCCCGCCGCGGAAGTGCTGGGCGAGATCGGCATGACGCCGCTGAAGCTGCGGCCCAAGGAAGGCCTGGCGATCATGAACGGTACCGCCGTGATGACCGCCCTGGCCTGTCTGGCGTGGCAGCGTGCCGATTACGTCTCGCGCCTGGCCACGCGCCTGACCGCGTTCAACGTGCTCGCCAGCAATGGCAACGCCCACCACTTCGACGAAGTGCTGTTCGCGGCCAAGCCGCACCCGGGGCAGTCCCGCGTGGCCGAGCGCCTGCGCGAGGACCTGCACAGCGATCGCCCCAGCCGCAACGACCACCGCCTGCAGGATCGCTACTCGCTGCGCTGCGCGCCGCACGTCATCGGCGTGCTCGAAGACGTGCTGCCGTTCCTGCGTCAGTTGATCGAAACCGAGCTCAACAGCGCCAACGACAACCCGCTGATCGACCCGGACCGCGAGCAGATCCTGCACGGCGGCCACTTCTATGGCGGCCATATCGCCCTGGCGATGGACACGCTGAAGAACGCGGTGGCCAACGTCGCCGACCTGCTCGACCGCCAGCTCGCCCTGCTGGTGGACAGCCGCTACAACCATGGCCTGCCGGCCAACCTGTCCGGCGCCACCGGCGAGCGTGCGCCGATCAACCACGGCCTCAAGGCATTGCAGATCAGCGTCTCGGCCTGGACCGCCGAGGCGCTCAAGCTGACCATGCCGGCCTCGGTGTTCTCGCGCTCCACCGAATGCCACAACCAGGACAAGGTCAGCATGGGCACGATTGCCGCGCGCGACTGCCTGCGCGTGCTGACGCTCACCGAACAGGTCATCGCCGCCATGCTGATCGCCGCGCGCCAGGGCATCAGCCTGCGCGAGCGCGTGCAGGAGCGGGCGGCGTTCGGCGAAGCGGCCGAAGCCATGCATGCCGACCTGTGCGCGCGCATCGCCCTGGTCGAGGAAGACCGCGCCCTCGACGGCGAGCTGCGCGCGTTGGTGGCGCATATCCGCCAGGAAAACTGGAGCCTGTATGTTGAATGAGCCGTCGTCGACCGAGCTGTCCATCGAGATCGCGCTGAGCCCGGCCTTCCACGACTGCGACGCCATGCACGTGGTCTGGCACGGCCACTACTTCAAGTATTTCGAGATCGCCCGCTGCGCGCTGCTGGCGCGGCACGATTACGACTACCCGCAGATGCAGGCCTCCGGCTATCTGTGGCCGGTGGTCGATGCGCGGGTGAAGTACATCCGGCCGCTGCACTACGCGCAGGCGCTGAAAGTCTCGGCGCGCATCAGCGAGTACGAGAACCGCCTGAAGATCGACTACGAGATCCGCGACGCCGGCACCGGCCAGGTGCTGACGCGCGCGCATACCATCCAGGTCGCCGTCCTTGCCGCCAGCGGCGAGCTGCAATACGTCTGCCCCCCGGTGTTGTGGGAGCGGCTGGGAGTACGCCCGCAATGAAGTCCTTCCTGTTGTCGTTCGCGTTGGCGCTGCCCCTGGCGGCGCTGGCAGCACCACCCGCCGCGCCGGTGGCGCCCGAGTTGGCCCAGGTGCAGCAGCGCGTCGCCCGCCCGGCCCTGCTGCGCGCCGATTTCACCCAGGAGAAGCAGGTGGCCGGCTTCCGCAACCCGCTGCGCTCGCAAGGACAGTTCGTGCTGGCACAGCAGCGCGGGGTGATTTGGCGCACGCTCAAGCCGTTCCCGTCCGAAGTGGTGCTCACGCGCGACCGCATCCTCAGCCGCCAGGCCGACGGCAGCATCCAGGTCGAGGTCGACGGCCGCCAACAGCCGGCGATGCGCGCGATCAACGCGATGATGTTCGCGTTGATGAGCGGCGACGTGCAGGCGATGTCGGCCAGCTTCGAAGTGCACGCCGAACTGCTGCCGGACAACGGCTGGCGCCTGCACCTGACGCCGCGCTCGGCGATGCTGGCCAAGGCCTTCGCCTCGCTGGAACTCGAAGGCGACCGCTATGTGCGCAAGGTCGAGATCGAAGAAGCCAACCACGACCGCACGCGCCTGAGCTTCGACAACTTCCGCCTGGCGCCGCCGCTCGACGCCGGCGAGGAACACAGCCTTGACTGAGCAGCCAGGCATGGACGTGGGCCAAGACAGGCTGCAGCGCCGCTGGCGCTGGGTGGGCCTGGCCTGGTTGCTGCTGGTCGCCGCCGTGGCGGTGCACCAGGTGGGTTTCTGGCGCGGCGCGCACGTGGATACCGATGTCCTGGCGCTGCTGCCGCAGGACGCCAACGACCGCCTGCTGTCCGACGCCACGCGTTTGATCGCCGACAACAGCGCCCGCCAGGTCGTCGTGCTGCTCGGTAGCGATGATCCCGCCGGCGCCAAGGCCGCGCAGCGCGCCTATTCGCAATCGCTGCACGCAGCCGATGGCGCCGGCAGCCTGCCGATTGCCGAGAGCACCACGGTGCAGGGCTGGTTCGACCAGGCCCGCAGCTTCTATGCGCCTTATCGCGATCGCCTGCTCACCGAAGCCCAGCGCACCCGCCTGCGCGATGCCGACCCCGCCACACTGGGGCAGCAGGCGCTGGCGGCCTTGTACGGCCCGATGGGCGCACCGCGCCTGACCGACTGGAATCGCGATCCGCTCGGCCTGTGGGCGCAGTGGTGGCAGGCGCGCGCCGCCGGCACCGGCCTGCGGGTCGGCGACGATGGCCTGTTGCAGGCCGGCGGCCGCTATTGGGCGGTACTGCAGTTCCAGACCCGCGATTCGGCCTTCCGCCTGGATGGCGAACAGCGCATCGGCCAGGCGCTCGACGCCGCCGCGGCCGCCGCACGTGCCGCCGTCCCCAACGTGCGCGAGCTGCGCGCAGGCGTGCCGCTGCATGCCGAGGCCGCCGCCGCGCAGGCCAACCGCGAGATCAACACGATCGGCTGGGGCTCGCTGGCGGCGGTGCTGCTGCTGGTGTGGCTGGCCTTCCGCTCGCTGCGGCCGATCCTGCTGGTGGCGATGTCGCTGCTGATCGGTTGCGCCACCGCCTTGTCGGTGACCGCGATGGTGTTCGGCAAGGTCCACCTGCTTACCCTGGTGTTCGGTGCCAGCCTGGTTGGCGTGGCCGAGGACTACGGCATCCATTGGTTCGGCTCGCGCCAGGCCGAACCGGAAGGCAACCGCTGGCAGCTGCTGCGCCATCTCCTGCCTGGGCTGTGCCTGGCCCTGCTCACCAGCGCGCTGGCCTATCTCGCGCTCGGCCTGGCGCCGTTCCCGGGCCTGCGGCAGATGGCGCTGTTCTCGGTGGTTGGCCTGGCGGGCGCCTTCCTGACGGTGATCGCCTGGTTCCCGTTCCTCGACAAGGGCGCGGTGCGGCAGACCCGCTTCTCCGGCTGGCTCGGCGGCACGCTCGACCGTTGGCCGCGCCTGGGACAGGCGCGGCGGACCTTGTGGACCGTGCTCGGCGTGGCGGCGCTGGTCCTGATCGGCACCGGCCTGTGGCGGGTACGCGCCGACGACGACCTGCGCAGTCTGCAATCCTCGCCGCCGGCCTTGATGGCGCAGCAGATCGAAGTGGGCCGCCTGCTCGGCATGCCGAGCCCGGCGCAGTTCTTCCTGGTCCAGGGCGGCGACGCCGAGCAGGTGTTGCAGCGCGAAGAAGCGCTGGTCGCACGGCTGGACGCACTCGAAGCACAGGGCCGCGTCGGCGGCCACCAGGCGATCAGCGACTGGTGGCCTTCGCGCGCGCACCAGGACGCCGACGCCGCGCTCACCGCGCGCGTGGAAAGCGCCGTGTTGCAGCAGGTCGGCGAGGCCACGGGCGAAAACCTGCCGCGGCCCGCTTACGCGGCGCCGGCGGACATCGATGCCTTCCTGCGCGATCCGGTCTCGATGCCCTTTCGCCACCTGTGGCTGGGCAAGCTCGGCAACGGCCAGGCCTCGGTGGTGATGGTCGACGACCTTTCGCGCCCCGACGGCCTGTCCACGTTGCGTGCCCAGGCCGAAGGCCTGCCCGGCGTGCGCTGGGTGGACCGCACCGCGGACTTCTCCGAACTGCTCGGCCACTACCGCCGGATGATGGGCGCGCTGCTGCTGGCCGGCGTCGTGCTGGTCTTCGGCGTGCTGGCGTGGCGCTATCGCGCGCAGTCGTGGCGGGTGATCGCGCCGACCCTGCTGGCCGGCCTGCTCACCGTCGCCCTGCTCGGTTGGCTCAACCAGCCGCTGCAATTGTTCAACGTGCTGGCGCTGTTGCTGCTGCTTGGCATGGGCATCGACTACGGCATCTTCCTGCTCGAACACCGCGGCGACCGCAGCGCCTGGCTGTCGGTCTGCGTCGGCGCGGCCAGCACCTGGCTCTCGTTCGGCCTGCTCGCCTTGTCCTCGACGCCGGCCCTGCGCGCCTTCGGCCTGACCCTGCTGCTCGGCATCGGCCTGGTCTGGGTGATTACCCCGCTGTTCCGCCCCGCGCCGCATCACTGACGTTCGCCCATCTCCACCGAGGCTCCTGCATGACCCGTTCTACGGAAAGAACCGACATCCTCATCATTGGCGCAGGCCCGGCCGGTTCGGTTGCCGCCGCGCTGCTGCGCCAGCAGGGGCGCCAGGTGGTGATGATCGAACGCGAGCAGTTCCCGCGCTTCTCCATCGGCGAGAGCCTGCTGCCGCAGAGCATGGAATACATCGAGCAGGCCGGCTTGCTGCAGGACGTGGTCGAGGCCGGTTTCCAGTACAAGAACGGCGCGGCCTTCGTGCGCGGCGAGCGCACCACCCAGTTCGACTTCCGCGACAAGTTCTCGCCCGGCTGGGGCACCACCTACCAGGTGCAGCGCGCCGATTTCGATCATGTGCTGGCCAAGGGCGCGCAGCGCCTGGGCACCGACCTGCGCTTCGGCCACGAAGTGCTGGCGATGCGCCCCGGCGCCCAGCCCAGCGTGGACGTGCGCGACCCGGACGGGCGCGAGTACACCCTGCAAGCCGACTTCGTGCTCGATGCCAGCGGCTTCGGCCGCCTGCTGCCGCGCCTGCTGCAGCTCGAGTCGCCGTCCAACTTCCCGGTGCGCGGCGCGATCTTCACCCACGTGCGCGACCACATCGCGCCGCAGGCCGGCTTCGACCGCAACAAGATTCTCATCACCACCCATCCCGAGCACGTGGACGTCTGGTATTGGACGATTCCGTTCTCCAACGGCTGCTGCTCGCTCGGCGTGGTGGCCGAACCTTCGTTCTTCGACCGCTATCCCGGCGATGACCTGCAAAAGCTGCAGGCCATCGTCGGCGAAGACCCGAACCTGACCCGCCTGCTGGCCAAGGCCGAATGGGCGGTGCTACCGGTGCGCCGCATCACCGGCTACTCGGCCAACGTCAGTTCGCTGTGGGGCGAGGGCTATGCGCTGCTGGGCAACGCCGGCGAATTCCTCGACCCGGTGTTTTCCTCCGGCGTCACCATCGCCTTCAAGTCCGCCCAGCTCGCCGCCGATTGCCTGGCCCGGCGCCATGCCGGTGCCACGGTGGACTGGGAAGGCGAATTCGCCGTGCCGCTGCGCGATGGCGTGAAGGCGTTCCGCCGCTTCGTCGAATCCTGGTATGCCGGTGGTTTCCAGCAGATCATCTTCCACCCCGATCCGCAGCCGGAGATCCGCCGCATGATCTGTTCCATCCTCGCCGGCTACGCCTGGGACAAGAACAATCCCTATGTGGCCGATGCCAGCGGCCGCCGCCTGCGCGTGCTGGAAGAGCTGTGCGGCGCATGAGCCTGCGCGTGTTCGGCCGTGCGTTGCTGTGGGCGGGCGTGCTGCTGTTGGCCGCCTGCGCGGGTACGCGCGTGCGCCCGCCGGCCATCGCGCTGCCGCCGCTGCAGCTGGCGCCGGCCGCGCTGGGCAAGACCCTGGCCCTGCAGCAGCGCCTGGTCTTCAGCTATGGCCCGCACCGCAGCACGATGGATGCCCTGCTCGAAGCCGACGCCGGCGAAGTGCGCCTGGCCGTGCAGGCACTCGGCCAGACCGGCGTGACCCTGCGCTGGGACGGCCACACGCTGGAACAGCAGCGCGCGCCGTGGCTGCCGCCTCAAGTGCGGGGCGAACGCGTGCTCGACGACCTGCAGTTCGCGCTGTGGCCGGCCGCCGCCGTGCGTGCGGTTTTGCCGCCGGACTGGACGCTCGTCGAGCAAGGCGACGAACGCCGGCTCGAACACCAAGGCCGCGCCTGGCTGGTGCTGCAGCGGCAGGACGACACCCATCAAAGCCTGCGCAACCTGGCCGAAGGCTACGCGCTGGATATCGAATCGGCCCCGCTGGACCAGACTCCGCAGTGAAAGACGTCTTCCTCAATGAAATGGGCGTGGTGTGCGCCTTGGGCGACGAGGCCGACAGCGTGGCCCGCGCCTTGTTCGATGTGCGCGGCCCCGCCAACGCCGCCACCGACGCGGTGACGCCGGGCCGGCCGTTGGTGCTCGGCCGCGTGCTGTCGCCCCTGCCGTCGATGGACGATCAGCCGGTCGAGCTGCGCGGCCGCAACAACGCGCTGTTGCGCCAGGCCTTCGCGCAGATCGCACCGGCCGTGGCGGCCGCCATCGCGCGCCATGGCGCGCATCGCGTCGCAGTGGTGCTGGGGACCAGCACCTCGGGCATTGGCGAAGCGGAACATGCGCTGCACCAGCGCGCCCTCGGCCAGCCCTGGCCGGAAGACTTCCATTACGCGCAGCAGGAAATGGGCACGCCGGCACGCTTCGTGCGCCAGCTCAGTGGCGCCGGTGGCCCGGCCTGGACCGTGTCCACGGCCTGTTCGTCGAGCGCCAAGGCGATGATGTCGGCGGCGCGGCTGCTGCGCGCCGGCATTGCCGACGTGGTCATCGCCGGTGGCGCCGATTCGCTGTGCCGTTTCACCGTCGAAGGCTTCAGCGCGCTGGAGTCGGTCTCCGCGCAGCGTTGCAATCCCTTCTCGCGCAATCGCGAGGGCATCAACATCGGCGAAGGTGCCGCCTTGTTCGTGATGAGCCGCGGGCCTGGCCCGGTGCGTCTGTCGGGTTGGGGCGAGACCTCGGACGCGCACCATCTCTCGGCGCCGGACCCGGCCGGCACCGGCGCGATCGACGCGATCGGGCTGGCCATCGCGCGCGCGGGCCTGCGCCCGGCCGACATCGACTACGTCAATCTGCATGGCACCGCCACGCGCCAGAACGATGCGATGGAAAGCCGTGCCATGCAGGCCGTGTTCGCTCATCCGGTCGCCGCCAGTGCGACCAAGCCGCTTACCGGGCACACCCTGGGCGCGGCCGGCGCGATCGAAGCGGCCTTGTGCTGGCTCACCTTGGCGCGCAATCGGCAAGGGCTGCTGCCGCCGCATTGGTGGGACGGCCAGGCCGATGCGGAGTTGCCGCCGCTGGCCCTGGTCGCACCCGGCCAGCGCGCCGCGCGCCCGCCGCGCCACCTGCTCAGCCATTCGTTCGCCTTCGGCGGCAGCAATGCCGTGCTGGCTTTCTCGGGGGAGTGACATGACGTTGCTGTACGACATCGAACAAGTCATCCCGCACCGCGGCCAGATGCGCCTGATCGACCGCCTGCTGGCCTGGGACGAGGACAGCGTGGTCGCCGAATTGCGCGTGCCGGCCGACGCGATATTCGGCGATGCCGGTGGCGTACCGGCCTGGGTCGGCGTCGAATACATGGCGCAGACCGTGGCTGCCTGGGCCGGTTGCCAGGCGCGCGGCCGCGGCGCCGAACCTTCGATCGGCTTCCTGCTCGGCACGCGGCGCTACCAGGCCGGGATCGAGCGTTTCAGCGCCGGGGCCGTGCTGCGGGTGGAGGCAAGATGCGAGTTGATGGGCGACAATGGCCTGGGCATGTTCGCCTGCCGCATCCTGCAGCAGGATCAGGTACTGGCGACCGCCAATATTTCGGTGTTCGAGCCGCCCGATGCGGCGGCTTATCTGGAGAGCAGTGAGCAATGAAGGGGGATTCGACGGTCCTGGTGACCGGGGCCAGTCGTGGCATCGGCAAGGCGATCGCCTTGCGCGTGGCGCAGGCCGGGCATGACGTGGTGGTGCATTGCCGCAGCCGCATCGACGAAGCCGAGGCCGTGGCCGCGCAGATCCGCGCGCTCGGCCGGCAGGCGCGCGTGCTGGGTTTCGACGTGGGCGACCGCGCCGCCAGCGCCGCCGCCCTGCTCGCCGACGTCGAAGCGCACGGCGCTTACTACGGCGTGGTGTGCAATGCCGGCATCGCCCGCGACAACGCCTTCCCGGCGATGAGCGGCGAAGACTGGGATGCGGTGGTCCACACCAACCTGGACAGCTTCTACAACGTGCTGCATCCGCTGGTCATGCCGATGGTGCGGCGGCGCAAGCCGGGCCGCATCGTCACCCTGTCCTCGGTGTCCGGGCTGGTCGGCAATCGCGGGCAAACCAATTACAGCGCCGCCAAGGCCGGGATCATCGGCGCGACCAAGGCGCTGGCACTGGAACTGGCCAGCCGCGCGATCACCGTCAATTGCGTCGCCCCGGGGCTGATCGACACCGAGATGCTGGAAGCGGAAGTCGTCGAGCACGCCTTGCCGCTGGTGCCGGCGCGCCGGCTCGGCCGCCCGGAGGAAGTCGCCGCGGCGGTGGCGTTCCTGCTCTCGGAAGATGCCGGCTACATCACCCGGCAGGTGATCTCGGTCAACGGAGGACTGGCGGGATGAGCAACAACCAGAAGCGTGTCGTGGTCACCGGCGCCGGCGCGATCAGCCCGCTCGGGCACGACTGGTCGAGCATCCACCTGCGCCTGCGCGAATGCCGCAATGCCGTGCGCCACCTGCCGGAATGGGATGTCTACGAGGGCCTGAACACCCGCCTGGCCGCGCCGGCGTTGCCGTTCGAGCTGCCGCCGCACTACAACCGCAAGACCACCCGCAGCATGGGCCGGGTCGCGGTGATGTCGGTGCGCGCCACCGAGCTGGCGCTGGAGGAGGCCGGCCTGCTCGGCCATCCGGTGCTGCGCAGTGGCATGGCCGGCGTGTCGTACGGCTCTTCCTCGGGCGCGCACGACGCGACCGCCGAGTTCGGCCGCATGCTCAACGAGCACACCACCGCCGGCATCAGCGCCACGACTTACCTCAAGATGATGAGCCACACCGCGCCGGTGAACATCGGCGTGTTCTTCGGGCTCACCGGCCGGGTCATCACCACGTCCAGCGCCTGCACTTCGGGCAGCCAGGGCGTGGGCTCGGGCTACGAGGCGATCGCCAGCGGCAAGCAGACCGTAATGCTGTGCGGCGGCGCCGAACAGCTCGACGCCACCGCCGCGGCGGTGTTCGACACCTTGTTCGCCACCAGCGTGCGCAACGACGCGCCGCAGACCACGCCGCGGCCGTTCGACGCCGAGCGCGACGGCCTGGTGCTGGGCGAGGGCGCCTGCACCCTGGTGCTGGAGGAACTGGCGCACGCGCAGGCGCGCGGGGCCAACATCCTCGCCGAGATCGTCGGCTACGGCACCAACAGCGACGGCCAGCACGTCACCCAGCCCAGCGCCGACACCATGGCCCAGGCAATGCGCCTGGCCCTGGACGATGCCGGCCTGCAGGCCGCGCAGATCGGCTACGTCAACGCCCACGGCACGGCCACCGACCACGGCGACATCGCCGAGTCGCAGGCCACCGCGCAGGTGTTCGGCAACAGCGTGCCGATCAGCTCGCTGAAGAGCTACGTCGGCCACATGCTCGGTGCCTGCGGCGCGTTCGAAGCCTGGCTCAGCATCGAGATGATGCGCCAGGGCTGGTTCGCCCCGACCGTGAACCTGGAGCGGGTCGACCCGCGCTGCGCCGCCCTGGACTACGTCACCGGCGAAGGCCGCGCGCTGGAAACCGAGTACGTGGCCAGCAACAACTTCGCCTTCGGCGGCATCAACACCTCGTTGATCTTCCGCCGCTGGCCGCATTGACCGTCGTTCATTACCAAGGAGGAAAAACCATGAAACGAATTCTCGCCGCCACCTGCCTGACCCTGTTGGTTGCCGCGCCCCAGGCGTTCGCCCGTGAGACCCGCGTCGAACAATCGCTGGCCGAGCTGGTGAATTCACAGGAAGCCAAGGACGCCGGCATCGATGGCAGCGTCAAGTTCTATCTCGCCGGGCAGAGCCACCCGGCCGTCGCCCAGTCGTTCGGCGGCGATTCCTCCAGCCGCAAGACCAACGCCTTCAACAAGAGCGACGCCGAGGCTTGCCGCTGGGTGACCCTGTCGGTGCTCAAGGCGCTGCAGGATGGTGCGAAGGTCAAGGGCGCTGACGCCGTGGTCGACGTGGTGAGCTTCTACAACGGCAAAGAGTTCAGCAGCCCGAACAACTACGAGTGTTACGCCGGCGCGATCATGGCCGGCATGGCGCTGAAGGGCACCTACGCCAAGCTGAAGTAAGCCGACCGCGTGCCCGACCGGGCCCGCCGCGCAGCGTCGCCGGAACTTCGGCCGACGTTGTCTGGCGGGCCCGGCTTTTTTCCCCGTCCTCACCGGGCGCGTGGATAATGAACGGCCTCAGTTGCCCAGCACGCTGGCGAACCTTTCGCCAGTGCCGTATTTCCGACACAATTCCCGCTGGTTTTTCTCCGCTGGGCGTGGCCCGCACGCATGCAAGCCTACGTCTACAAGAGCCAACGCAAACAGGACACCTACGTCTATCTCGCCACTCGCGATGCGTTCGACGCCCTGCCGCCCGCGCTGTTCGCGCAGTTGGGGCCGCTGGCCTTCGTGGTCGAGGTGGCATTGACCGCCGAGCGCAAGCTGGCCCTGGCCGACCCGGTACAGGTGCGCCAGGCCCTGGCCGAGCGTGGCTTCTACCTGCAGATGCCGCCGGCCCTGCCTGGCATGGAGCGCGCCGGTGGCTGAGGCGTTGCCGCGTACGCGTCTGCTACCCGCGGCCTTCGCGGCCGGCGTGTTGCTGAGCCTGCTCGGCGGCCTTGGTGGCGTACTCTCGGCGCTCGTCATTTGCCTGGCGCAGCCGGCGTTCGCCCTGGGCGTGTCGTGGGCACGCGGCACGCGGCCGTGGCCCGCCCACTGGCGCGCAGCCGGGCAGGGTGCCTTGCCGTTGCTGGGCCTGTGGGCCGGCGGCGGTGCCTTGCTGGCCTTGCTGGTCGCCTGGCCGCTCGCCGCCCTGCGCGACAGCGGCAGCCTGCCCGCCGCGCTGGCATTGAGCGTCGCGGTAGCCGCCACGCTGCTCGGGCTGTGGCGCACCTGGCCGCTGTGGCACGAACTGGAAAAAGAAGGTGGCGACCTGCGCCGCGGCTGGCAGCACCTGGGCGGTCGGGAACTGCACGCCTGGCAGGGCCTGGTGGTCGCCGGCGCGGTGCTGCTGGTCTGCGCGATCGGCCTGGTGCTGGCCTGGCCGGGGTTGATCTCCGCTCGCGCGCACTGGGTCGGCGCCGCGCTGGCCGCCGTCGCCGCGCCACTGCTGCACCTGCTGCTGCAGCGCATGCCGGGCGCCGGTGCGGTGCAGGTCGCCCCGCAGGCGCGCGACCTGCTCGCCGCCAGCGTGGAAACCGCGCCGCTCGAATCCTTGCCCCGCCACGAGTGGGTGCCCGCCCTGTACGACGCCGCACGCGGCGGCCGGGTCGACCGCGCCCTGCAACTGCTCGAAGCCGGTGCCGACCCGCACGCCCTGCCGGACGCATCCTGGCGCGACCAGCGCACCTTGCCGGCGCTGGCCGCCGTGCTGCCCGACCTGCGCCTGCTGCGCGAGCTGATCGTGCGCCGGGTCGACCTCAACCAGTCCTACCGCGGCATGACCCCGCTGCTCGCCGCCACCCGCGACAGCTGGCACGGCCGCCCGGACGCGGTGATGACGCTGCTGGCCAACGGTGCCGACCCGCGCGTCACCGACGCCGAGGGCAACACGCCGCTGCACCATGCCGTGCGCAGTTCCGACCCGGGCGTGGCGGCGCTGCTGCGCGATGCCGCCGCCGAGATCGACGCCCTCAACCACGACGGCCTGTCGCCGCTGGCCATGGCGTGCCAGGCCGGCAATTGGCGCCTGGCGCGCTTCCTGCTGGAGCGCGGTGCCAAGCCCGAACCGGCCGAAGGCCGCCCGGTGCTGTTGGCCGCCGCGGGTACCGAAGAGGACGACACCGCCGGCGTGCAGCTGCTGCTCAAGCACAAGGCGCGCGTGGACGCGCGCGACCGCCAGCGCCGCAGCGCCCTGCACGAGGCCGCCCAGGCCGGGCATGCCGAGATCGTCGAGGTGTTGCTCGGCGCCGGTGCCAACCTGGACGCGCGCGACCTGCTCGGCCGCACCCCGTTCCTCGAAGCGGCACGCCACGCCCGCGCCGGCGTGCTCGAACAGTTGCTCGCACGCAAGGCCGATTTCACCGCCGTCGACAGCGACGGCCGCAACGCCGTGCTTTTGGCTACCGCCGCCGACCACGCCTCGGCCGCGCTGGTGCAGCGCCTGCTCGACCTCGGCCTGCCGGCGGACCAGGCCGACCACGCCGGCCGCCGCGCCGTGGATCTGGCCGCCGAAGCCGGCCGCTGGAGCATCGTCGCCCTGCTCGACCCGGATTACCCGCTACCCTCGGCCGTCACCGATACCCGCGCCGACAGCGATGCCGATGTCGCCACCCCGCCCCCGGTACTGGATCGCCCGCCGCTGGTGCTGTTGCGCGAAGGCCTGCAGTTCGGCCGTGCCGACGGCCTGGCCGCCCTGGCCCGGCTGTGCGCGCCGCGCGAACTCGGCGAGCTGTTGCACGACCCGCACCTGGCCTTGAACCCCGACGCCGTCGACTGGCTGCTGCGCCACGGCGCCGACCCCGAAGTGCGCGACGCCTGCGGCGATGTCCCGCTGTTCGCGCTGCTCTCGCGCGGCACGGATGGCTTGGCGACCCTGCACGTACTGCTGCGCCACGGGATTTCGCCCGCCGGCGCCGGTGGCCTAAGCCGCTTCCTCAGTGCCTGCGTCCAGCACGACAGCAGCTCGCGCGGACCGGAACACTTCGCGCTTGAACTGCTCGAGCGCGGCGCCGATCCCTTCGCCCATCCCGGCGCTGGCGATCCGCCGCTGTCGTTGGCCGTGCGCCTGGGCTGGCTGCGCCTGCAGCTGGCACTGCTGGAGCGCGGCGTGGACCGCGAGGCCCGCGACAGCCACGGCATGACCGCCTTGCACCTGGCCACCGCGCTGGGCCGCGAGGCCTCGCTCAAGCTACTGGTGATGCAGGGCGCCTCGCCGGACGCGCGCGCCGCCGATGGCCAGACCCCCTTGGGCGTGGCGCTGTCGATCGGCCGCCGCGACCTGGCCGACTGGCTGGACTGGCGCGTGTGGCCGCTGCCGCGCCGTCCGCTGCGCGCCGCCGACGTGCCGGCCGCCGCCACCCGCGGCGACGCCGACGCCGTGCGCCGCCTGATCGAACTCGGCCTGCCGGTCGACGCCGTCGACGCCCAGGGCTGCACGGCCTTGCTGCGTGCCGCCGGCAGCGGCCATGCCGCCGTCGTCGACCTGTGCCTGGCACGCGGCGCCAATCCGCAGCACGCGGCCGGCAGTGGCGCCACCCCGCTGTCGGCGGCGGTGAGCATGCGCCAGACCGATATCGTCATCGCACTGCTCGATGCCGGCGCGCAGATCGAACATCGCCTGCCGGGCGGCGTCACCGTGCTGATGCTGGCCTCGGCCCTGGGCCTGCCGGACATCACCGCGCGCCTGCTGGCCGCCGGTGCCGACGTCCATGCCGGCGACGCGCAGGACCTGGCGCCGCTGCACTGCGCTGCCCTGTACGGCTTCACCGCGCGCGACCGCTCGCGCCTGCTGGCCCTGCTCGACACCTTGCTGCTGGCCGGCGCCGACCCCGAGCGCGTGGCCGCCGGCAAGGTCAGCCCGCTGCTGCTGCTGCTCGGCGCGCGCGCCGAGCCGGGCACGCGCTGCGACGAACAGGTCGTGCTGGCCGGCGTCGAGCGCCTGCTCGACGAAGGCGTATCGCTCGACGTGCAGGACCCGCGCGGCTTCGGCCCGCTGCACCTGGCGGCCTTGCATGGCCTGCCGGCACTGGTCCAGCGCCTGCTGCGCGCCGGCGCCGATCCCGAGCGCCGCGACGGCCTGAACCGCACGCCGCGCGAAATCGCGATCATGCGCGGCTTCGTCGATGTCGCCGGCCAGTTCGAACCGGCGGTAGCGGGCGTGTCCTCGATGGCGCGCTTCCTGCGCGAGAGCCGGTAGCAGGCGCCTGACCCGCGTCCTGTTCCTGTGCAGCCGCAACCGGCTGCGGAGCCCGACCGCCGAGCGCGTCTTCGCCGACTGGCCGGGCCTGCAGACCGATTCAGCCGGCCTGGCCGACGATGCGGACACGCCGCTCAGCGCCGAACAATTGGCAGGCTGCGCCTTGGTGTGCGTCATGGAGCGCGCGCACCTGCGACGCCTGAAGCAACGCTTCGGCCGCCACCTGCGCGACGTGCGCGTGGTCTGCCTCGATATTCCGGACGACTACGGCTACATGGATCCGGAGCTGGTCGCGCTGTTGTTGCGCAAGGTGCCGCCGCTATTGCCGAAAGGTGCGCATGCTCGGTCCCCGACTTCGCCCGTTCGGGACTGAAGCCCCCACCAGGACCCGGCTGGCTCATGGACAGCGCCAGGCGTGGTGCATGAAACGCTCACACCGCCCATGTGAGACTGCCCGCTTTCCGGCGACGGAGCCCGCATGACCGGCACAGCGGCACGCATCGAGGACCATGCCATGCTCGGCAACTGCCGCAGCGCGGCGCTGGTGGACAGCCACGGCACCATCGACTGGCTGTGCCTGCCGCGGTTCGACTCGGATGCCGTGTTCGCCGCCCTGCTCGGCAACGAGGAGCACGGCTGCTGGAAGCTGGCACCCACGGCCGACTACCGCAGCCACCGCCGCTACCGCGATGGCAGCCTGGTCCTGGAAACCACGTTCGAAACCGAGGGCGGCAGCGCGCAGCTGCTCGACTTCATGGTCACCAGCCACGACGAGGAGGTGCATACCCATCTCGTCCGGATCGTGCGCTGCACCCGGGGCAGCGTCGAGCTGTGCATGCGCGTGCGGCTGCGCTTCAACTACGGTCATTCGGTGCCCTGGGTGACGCAGATCGAGGACGGCATCCAGGCCATCTGCGGGCCGGACCGGATCACCCTGCGCACGCCGCTGGCGCTTACCGGGCACGACCTGGCGACCGAAGTGGCGTTCACCCTGGAAGCGGGCACCCATACCTGGTTCGTCCTGGGCCACGGGCTCTCGCACCAGGAGCTGCCGCCGCCGCTGGAGCCGATGCGGGCGCTGCACGATACCGAGACGTTCTGGCGCCGCTGGTCCACGCGCTGCCACGATGTCGGCCCCTGGGCCGAACAGGTCAAGCGCTCGCTGGTCGTGCTCAAGGGACTGAGCTACCTGCCCACCGGCGCGATCGTCGCCTCGCCGACCACCTCGCTGCCCGAGCGCCTCGGCGGCGAGCGCAACTGGGACTACCGCTATTGCTGGCTGCGCGACTCGGTGTTCACCCTGGTGGCGCTGATCACCGCCGGCTATCACGACGAAGCCACCGCGTTTCGCGACTGGCTGCGGCGCACCGTGGCCGGTTCGCCCGAGCAGTTGCAGGCCCTGTACGGGGTGGGGGGCGAGCGCCGGCTGCTGGAGTGGTCCGTGCCGTGGCTGCCCGGTTTCGAAGGCTCGCAGCCGGTGCGTATCGGCAATGCCGCTTTGGCGCAATTCCAGCTCGATGTCTATGGCGAGCTGATCGGCGCCTTTCATTACGCCCACCAGAAGGGCGTGCCGCCCCCGCAGGCGGGCGATGGCTTGCTGACGGTCTACCTGGAGCAGTTGGAGGCGCGCTGGCAGGAGCCCGACGAGGGCATCTGGGAGATTCGCGACGAGCGCCGCCACTTCGTCCATTCCAAGGTGATGGCCTGGCTCGCCTTCGATTGCGGCGCCCGCGACGGCTTCGGCGAGGCCGTTCCCGAGCAGCGCCAGCGCTGGCGCGCGCTGGCCGACCGCATCCACGCCGAAGTGCTGGCCCAGGGCGTGCACCCGGACGGCTACTTCGTGCAGAGCTACGGTTCCGATCGCCTGGACGCAGCCTGCCTGCTGGTCCCGCTGGTCGGCTTCCTGCCGCCGCACGATCCGCGCGTGGCCGCCACCGCCGACGCCATCGTCCAGCGGTTGAGCGTCGACGGGCTGGTGCAGCGCTACCGCGCCGACGACGAAGCCGACGGCCTGTCGCCGGGCGAGGGCGTGTTCCTGGCCTGCAGCTTCTGGCTGGTCGACAACTACACCTTGCTCGGCCGGCTCGGCGAGGCGCGCACGCTGTTCGAGCGGCTGGTGGGCCTGTGCAACGACGTCGGCCTGCTGGCCGAGGAGTACGATCCGCGCAGCGGCCGCATGCTGGGCAACTTCCCGCAGGGCTATTCGCACGTGGCCCTGGTCAACAGTGCACTGCGCCTGCACGGCGCCCTCGGCGAACAGGAACGTCACCCATGACTGCCATCGCGCCCGCTCCTCCCTGCATCGTCGTCGTGTTCGGCGCCCGCGGCGACCTGACGCGCCGGCTGGTGATGCCTGCGCTGTACAACCTGCGCCGCAGCGGCGGCCTGGGCGAGCACTTCGCCATCGTCGGCATCGACCATGGCGACATCAGCGAGCGTGCCTGGCGCACTAACATCGGCCGGCAGATGCGCGAATTGCTCGGCGCGCGCGATGCCGAATTCGCCGCCGACGGTTTCGATACCCAGGCCTGGGACTGGCTGCGCGAGCGCATGCACTACCTGCGCGCCGACTTCACCGACCTCGACGCCTACCACGCCCTCGGCGCATTGCTGGACAAGCTGCACCCGCGCTACGGCAGCGAAGGCAACGTGCTGTTCTACCTGGCCACCGCCGCGCGCTTTTTCGAGCCGGCATTGCTCAACCTGGGGGCGGCGGGGCTGGTCAAGCAGCGCGAAGGCCACGGCTGGAAGCGGGTGATCGTCGAGAAGCCCTTTGGCCACGACGTGCCCAGCGCGCGCCGGCTCAACGAGATCGTCGCCCGCGTGCTGCAGGAGGACCAGGTCTTCCGCATCGACCATTTCCTCGGCAAGGAGACGGTACAGAACATCCTGGCCTTCCGCTTCGCCAACGGCCTGTTCGAGCCGGTGTGGAACCGCGACCGCATCGACCACGTGCAGATCACCGCCGCCGAGACCATCGGCGTGGAAGGCCGCGGCCGCTTCTACGATCCCACCGGCTGCCTGCGCGACATGGTCCCCAACCACCTGTTCCAGCTGCTGGCGATGATTGCGATGGAGCCGCCGGCGGCCTTCACCACCGAGGCGATGCAGCGCCGCCGGGCCGAAGTGATCGAAGCGGTGCGGCCGCTCGCGCCGGGCGACGTGGTGCGCGGCCAGTACGCGGCCGGCGCGATCAACCGCGTCGTCGTGCCGGGTTACCGCGAAGAAGACACGGTTCCCGAAGATTCCAACACCGAGACCTACGTGGCGATGAAGCTGCAGGTCGATACCTGGCGCTGGGCCGGGGTGCCGTTCTACCTGCGCACCGGCAAGCGCCTGCGCGAGCGCACCACCGAGATTGCGATCCGCTTCAAGCCGGCGCCGCTGGCGCCGTTCCGCAGCACCGAGGTCGGCGGCTACGGGCCGGACTGGCTGGTGCTGCATATCCAGCCCGATGAAGGCATCTCGCTGCAGTTCGACGTCAAGCGGCCCGGCCCGCAGGTGGCGCTGGCGCCGGTGCGCATGGACTTCCGCTACCGCGATTGGTTTCCCAAGGAATACAGCGTCGGCTACGAGCAATTGCTGCGCGACTGCATGAATGGCGAATCGGGGTTGTTCCAGGACGCGGCGATGGTGGAAGGCGCCTGGCGCATCGTCCAGCCCATCCTCGATGCCTGGAAGGAGCCGCCCAACGACTTCCCGAACTACGCCGCCGGCAGCGCCGGCCCAGCCGCGGCCGACGCCTTGCTCGCGCTCAATGGCGGCCACGCCTGGCGCGCACTGACCGCCGGACGCCGCCCGCCGCCGCGGCGCGCAGCCGAGGAGCGGCCTGCGCCGGCTGCGCGCAAATCGGCCAAGGCGCCCGCGAAGAAGACTGCCGCGGGCAAGGTCGCGGCCAAGCCGCGTGCCGCCAAGCCGGCCGCGCGCAAGCCGCGCCGTTGAAGTGTCAGGACGCGCGGCGGAATACCACGGTCAGCGGCGTCGCCGGATCGTGCACGAGCAGGCGCGTGCCGCGCAGGCAATACGCGTGCGTGCCCGGTGCGCCGTTGATGGCCATCCGATAACAGCCGCCTTGCTCGCCGAGCACGCGATAGTTGCGCGTCACCGCTTCGGGCATCCCGTCCACCCGCATCAGCAGTGCCTTGCCGGTGATTTCCATCCGGCCACCGGCATAGACCGCGCGGATCTGCGGCACAGCCTGCGCGGTGATGCCATCGCGGCGCGCCTGTTCCACCGTGGCCTGCAGGTCGACCACCCATTGCCCGTGCAATGGCGAGCGACCCGCGCAGCCGGCCAACGCCGGCAGGCACAGCAGCAACCCGGCCAGTTTGCCCATCCCCTTCATACGCCTCCCCCGATGACGTGAAGGCGGATCATCGGGCAATGGCGGAGCCGCTTCAATGTGCGCTGCCGCGAGCGCGTCAGTCGCGCGGTGGATCGGCCGGCGGACCCTCGGCGGTGGCCTGGGCCGCGCCGGCGAGCGGCGCCTCGGACTCGCCGGTCTCGATGTCCGCCTCGAACAGCCGCATCAGGTCCGCACGGGCCTCGCGCGAGGTCTGGATCACCGCCGCCTCGTCGTCGTAGATCAGGTACTGGCGGCGCAGCAGGTCTTCGTCGTGATGGCGAAAGCGGGCCACGGTGTGCTGCGCGCTCGCCTGCCCGGTGCCCAGGGCGACCAGCATCCGTTCGCTCAGCTCCAGGCTCGAGCCCAGCACCTCGCGGAATGGCTCGGCGCCAAGGTCCATCAGCTTCCAGGCGTGCTGGCGGTTGCGCGCCCGCGCCAGCACCTTGGCCTTTGGGTAGAGCCGGCGGATCAGGCGCACCGCCTTGATGTTGGTGTCCGGATCGTCCATCGCCATCACGAACACCTTGATCCGGTCGGCGCCGGCCGCGCGCAGCAATTCCGGGCGGGTGGGGTCGCCGTAATACAGCTGGTTGCCGAAGCGGCGCAGGTCTTCCACCGTCTCGGCGTTGTGTTCCAGGGCGACGAAGGGAATGCGCTGGGCGGTGAGCAGGCGCGCCACGATCTGGCCGAAGCGGCCCATGCCGGCGACCAGCACCTGCGGCGTCTGCGGGTCGATGGTGTCGTATTCCTTGTCCTGCTTCTCGCGCCGCGACGGCTCGCCGAGCAGGCGCTGCATGCCGAGCAGCAGCAGCGGCGTGAGCGCCATCGACAGGCCGACGATGGCGACCAGGCGGTCATGGTTGGCCGCGCTCAGCAGGCCGAAACGCAGCGCATCGTTGAACACCACGAAGGCGAACTCGCCGCCCAGCCACAGCATCGTGCCCAGCATCAGGCAGCTGCGCAGCGGCAGCCGTGCCAGCTGGCCGATCAGGAACAGCAGCGCGAACTTCACCACCAGCAACAGGCCCACGCCCCCGGCCACCAGCAGCGGTTCGGCGGCGATGCGGTCCAGGTCGATGCCCATGCCGACGGCGATGAAGAACAGGCCCAGCAACAAACCCTCGAACGGCTCGATCTGCGATTCCAGCTCGTGCCGGTACTCCGAGTCGGCCAGCAGCACGCCGGCCAGGAACGCGCCGAGGCTCGCGCTCATGCCGGCCTCCTGCATGAACCAGGCCGTGCCCAGCACCACCAGCAATGCCGTGGCCGTGAACACCTCGGGCAACTTGGTGCGCGCCACCACGCGGAACAGGTGGCGCAGTGCGAAGCGGCCGAACAGGATCACCACCGCCAATGCCCCGAGCGCCATGGCGATGCCGCGCCAGTCCAGCACATCGTTGCGGACCCCGCCGAGCAGCGGGATGGCCGCCAGCAGCGGGATGGCGATCAGGTCCTGGAACAGCAGGATCGCGAAGGCCAGGCGGCCGTAATCGCTGTTGAGCGCCTTGTGCTCGGCCAGCAGTTGCAGGCCCACCGCGGTGGAGGACAGCGCCAGCGCGATGCCGATGATCAAGGCACTGCGCCAGGCCAGGTGGTCGGCCATCAGCAGCGCACCGAGCGCCAGGGCGGTCAGCAGCACCTGCGCGGTGCCGGCGCCGAACACCGAGTGGCGCATGAGCTTGAGCCGCGCTGGCGACAATTCCAGGCCGATCACGAACAACAACATGACCACGCCGATCTCGGCGGCGGCCAGGATGCGTTCGGAGTCCTGGACCACGCCGAAGCCATCCGGCCCCAGCAGCACGCCGGCCACCAGGTAGGCGAGCACCGCGCCCAGCCCGAACTTCTTGAATACCGGCACGACGATGATCGCCGCCAGCATCAGGACCAGCGCCAGCTCCAGGCCACCACTATGCATCGGGAGTCTCCATGGGGGATTTCATTATGGCTGCCAGAGCGCCCTCACCCCCTAACCTCTCTCCCACAAGCGGGAGAGGGGACTATCTTGACCCACCCAGGCCATCGGCGCAGACTGCCCGCGCCGTCGGCGGGCCGCTCGCCGGCGCGTCCATTTGGAGTCCCCGAAACCCATGTCCAGCGACAGTCACCCTAGACCCTGGTCGACGCCAGCGTCGCTAGCCGCCTGATCCATCGCTGATCGACAGGGGGTTCGCCGCGCCATCGTCGACGATGGCCGCATTGCAGGCGAACCATGCACAACGAAGACCTCCTGCGCCCCACCGAGGGCGCCGATGAACTGATCGCGCCGCTGGCCGAGCTCAACACCGCCGACGCGGTGGAATACCTCAACGGCCTGCATCGCGACGGCGCCACCGCCGTGCTCGCCGCGCTGCCGCAGCCGCGCGCCGTGAAGATCCTCGAACAGCCCGAACTGCGCGGCGCCAGCGACCTGGTCGCCGCGCTCGCGCCCGAAGTGGCCGCGCTGCTGCTCGGCCAGATGGCCGACGACCGCGCCACCGACATCTTCCACGAGCTCGACGCCGACCAGCGCGAAGCACTGCTGTGGCGCCTGGGCACCGACGCGCGCCTGTCGATCCAGAAGCTCATGCGCTACCCGCAGAACACCGCGGGCGCCTTGATGACCACCGAATTCGTCGCCGTGCCCGCCGACTGGACCGTGGCGCAGACCCTGCAATACGTACGCGAGGTCGAGCGCAGCCGCGAGACCGTCTACGCGATCTACCTGCTCGACCCGCACAGCCGCCTGCTGCGCCAGGTCGTCACCATGCGCCGGCTGATCACCGGCCTGCCGGACACGCCCATCCTCGACGTGGCCCAGGTCAATCCGCCGGTCACCGTTGACCCGCTGTTGGACCAGGAAGAAGTGGCGCGGCTGATCCGCCGCCACGACCTGCTGGCCATCCCGGTGGTCGACGCCAGCGGCCACGTCCTGGGTATCGTCACCGTGGACGACATCCTCGACACGCTGATCGCCGAATCCACCGAAGACGTGCAGAAGTTCGGCGGCATGGAGGCCCTGGACCGGCCGTACATGCACATCGGCTTCGGCGAGATGATCCGCAAGCGCGCCGGCTGGCTGAGCGTGCTGTTCCTGGGCGAGATGCTCACCGCCAGCGCGATGCAGCACTTCGAGGACGAGCTCTCCCGCGCCGTGGTGCTGACCCTGTTCATCCCGTTGATCATGAGCTCCGGCGGCAACTCCGGCTCCCAGGCCACTTCGCTGCTGATCCGCTCCCTGGCGCTGCGCGAACTGCGGTTGAGGGACTGGTGGAAGGTTGCCCTGCGCGAACTGCCGACCGGTATCGTCCTGGGCGCCATCCTGGGCCTGCTGGCGGTCATCCGGATCGCCGTCTGGCAGAACGCCGGCTTCTACGACTATGGCGAACACTGGAAGCTGGTCGCGCTGACCATTGGCGCCGCCCTGATCGGCATCGTCACCTTCGGCTCCCTGTCCGGCTCCATGCTGCCCTTCCTGCTGCAGCGCCTGGGCTTCGACCCCGCCAGCGCTTCCGCCCCCTTCGTCGCCACCCTGGTCGACGTCACCGGCCTGGTCATCTACTTCAGCATTGCCGCGGCGATATTGAGCGGTACGTTGCTGTAGCGAGGAGCGTCGAACGCCGACAGAAGACCGAGCCGGCACCCGACCGCGGAAGCGGGCATCCACTCATACCGCCCAAACTCGCCGCCCTGTACGGTATGGCCATGACTGACCGCTCTCCGCCGCCATGAGCACCTACCGCCTCTCTGCCGTGTTCCGCCCGAATTCGGTAGCAATCATCGGCGGGAGTCCCCGCGACCGCTCCGCCGGCCGCGCCGTCATCCGCAACCTGCGCGCGGCCGGATTCCCCGGCCAGGTCGGCTGGGTCAACCCGCGCTACCCCGAGATCGACGGCATTGCCACGGTGCGCAAACTCAAGGACCTGGCCTGGGTGCCGGACCTGGTCATCGTCACCGCCCCGGCGGCGATCGTGCCGCAGGTGATCGAGGCCGCTGCCGAGCGCGGCGTGCCGGCGGCGGTGATCCTCACCGCCGGGCTCGGCGAAGGGCCGGGCTCCGCGTTCGAGCGCGTGGAGCGCACCGCACGCGCCGCCGGCCTGCGCATCCTCGGCCCGCACTGCCTGGGCGTCATCGCCCCGCATGCGCGGCTCAATGCCAGCATCGCCGCGCACACGCCGCAGGCCGGCGACCTGGCGCTGGTCTCCGATTCCAGCGCCATTGCCGCGGCCCTGGTGGAGTGGGGCGTGGCCCGCTCGGTGGGCTTCTCGGCCGTGGTGTCGCTGGGCGACACGCTGGACGTGGACTTCGGCGACCTGCTCGATTATTTCGCCACCGACTACCGCACCCGCGCCATCCTGCTCTACGTCGAGCACATCAAGGACGCGCGCAAGTTCATGTCCGCCGCGCGCGCTGCGGCGCGTGCCAAACCGGTGGTGGTGGTGAAGTCCGGGCGGCAATCGCAACGCAACGCGGGGGCCAGCACGCACGCGCAGGCCCTGGCCGGTTCCGATGCGGTGTACGGCGCGGCATTTGCCCGTGCCGGCCTGCTGCGTGTCGGCGCGCTGGACGAACTGTTCGCCGCCGCCGAAACCCTCGGCCGGCTGGGCACCTTCCCCGGCCGGCGCCTGGCCATCCTCTCGAATGGCGGTGGCGTGGGGCGCCTGGCCGTGGACCAGCTCACCCTGCGCGGCGGGACGCTGGCGGCCCTGTCCGAGGCTGCCGTGGCGCGCCTGGACCAGGTGTTGCCGCAGGGCTGGTCGCGCGACAACCCGGTCGACATCATCGTCGACGCCGACGGCCCGCGGTACGCCGACGCCATCGACGCGCTGCTCGAAGACGCGGACAACGACGCCGTGCTGGTCATCAACGTACCGACGGCCTTCACCTCATCGGCCGATGCCGCCAAGGCGCTGACCCGCACCCTGGGCCAGCGCGACCGCTACCAGCGGCAGAAACCGGTATTCGCCGTGTGGCTGGGCAATGACGATGCCGCCATCGCCGCGCTCAACGCCGCCCGCGTGCCGACCTACGCCACCGAGTCCGATGCCGTGCGCGGCTTCACCCATCTGGTGCGCTATCGCGAGGCCCAGGCGGCGCTGATGGAAACGCCGCCCAGCCTGCCCGAAGACATCGTCGTCGATGCCGCCGGTGCGCGCGCCTTGGTCGAGGCCGCGCTTGCCGCCGGGCAGCGCTGGCTCGATCCGGTCGCCACCACCCAACTGCTGGCGGCTTACGGCATCCCCTGCGTGCCGGTGCAGGTCGCGGCCAGCGCGTATGAAGCGGCCGAACTGGCCGAGTCCCTCATCGCGGCCGGCACCACGGTGACGGTGAAGATCCTGTCCGACGACATCGCCCACAAGTCCGACGTCGACGGCGTGCGCCTGAACCTGCCCAGCGTGGCGGCGGTGCGCGACGCCGCCGAAGGCATCCTGCGCCGTGCCCACGAAGCCCTGCCGCAGGCCGCGATCCGCGGCGTCGTGGTGCAGCCCACGGTGTTGCGGCCGAAGGCGCGCGAGCTCATCGCCGGTATCGCCGACGACCCGACCTTCGGCCCGGTCATCGTGTTCGGCCGCGGCGGCACCGCGGTCGAGGTGATCAACGACCGCGAACTGGCGCTGCCGCCGCTGGACCTGCGCCTGGCGCATGAGCTGATCGGTCGCACCCGGGTGTCGCGCATCCTCAAGGGCTACCGCGACGTGGCCGCCGCCGACGAGCGTGCGGTGGCCCTGGTGCTGGTCAAGCTGGCGCAGCTGGCGGCCGACCTGCCCGAGATCCTCGAACTGGACATCAATCCGTTGCTGGCCGACGGCGAAGGCGTGCTGGCGCTGGATGCCCGCGTCGCCGTCGGCGCACCGCGGCGCCTGCACAAGGGCCGGGGCCACCCGCGTTTTGCGATCTTCCCGTATCCCAAGGAATGGGAACGCCAGATCACCCTGGCCGATGGCGCGCGTGCCCTGGTGCGGCCGGTGCGGCCGGAAGACGATGCGCTGTTCCGCGCCTTCTTCGCCCGGGTCACCGACGAGGACCTGCGGCTGCGCTTCTTCCAGTCGGTCAAGCATTTCAGCCACGAGTTCATCGCCCGCCTCACCCAGCTGGACTATGCGCGGTCCATTGCCCTGGTGGCGATCGAGCCGCGCAGCGGCGACATGCTCGGTGCCGTACGCCTGCATGCCGATGCCGATTACGAGCGCGGCGAGTACGGCATCCTGATCCGTTCCGACCTCAAGGGCCACGGCATCGGCTGGCAGCTGATGCGGATCATGATCGAGTACGCGCACTGGCTCGGCCTGAAAACCGTCGAAGGCCAGGTGCTGCGCGAAAACCGCACCATGCTGGCGATGTGCGAGAGCCTGGGATTCCAGCTGCGTCCGGACCCGGAGGATGCCTCGCTGATGAACGTCTCGCTGCCGGTGGCCGAGGTCCCGGCGGCGTGAGCCTGCCGCGCTGGCCGACCACTGTGGGAGCGGCTTCGGCCGCGACCAGGATCCGTGAATTCGCGTCTTCGTTCCTCGCGGCTGAAGCCCCTCCCACAACTTCTCCAGCAGGCGCCGCGCGAACAGCCTGCGCGCACTGTGGGACGATGAGAGTGAGCATGCCGCCGGCGGCGTTCATCTGCCTTGCGGCAGCATCCGGGCACTACGGCGAGCGGAGCGGAACATGAAACAGGCAGCGATGGCGCGATGGCACGGGACGCTGTTGGCGACGACCTTGTTGGTCGGCTGCCAGGACCGGGCCCCGGCGACGGCCGCCGCCACCGGCAGCGCCGAAGTGGCCAGCGAGGCCGCGCGCCCGCTGGCCGAACAGGCGGCGGCCGACACGGCGACGCTCGCTGCCCCCTCGGCAACCCCGGCCTTGCCGGGCGGGGTTTCGCTGGAAGCGAATGTCTTCAACGATGCGCTGACCGGCTTGCACCTGGCCGCGCCCGCCGGCATGCATTGGGGCGCCGATTTCCATGCTCAATTCCTGACGCCCTCCGGCTGGGCATTGTTCGCCCCCGCCGCCCAGGCCGGCACGCCGCTGGCCTCGTTGCAGCTGGACGGCTCCAATGAAGTCACCGCCGCCGAGGTCAGGGTCGGGCGCAGTGACGACCCACAGGCCGTGGCCGCCTGCATGCAGCCGCCGGCCGAGGCCCAGGGCGCGTTGGAGCCGGTGGTGCTGGACGGCGTCGACTTCATCCATTTCCATTCCGCCGACGCCGCCATGAGCCATTACCTCCAGGTCGATGGCTATCGGGGCGTGCGGCATGGGTACTGCGTGGCGATCGACCTGGTCGTCAGCGGCACCCGGCCCGAGGTCTACGATCCGCCGCGCACGCCGCCCTTCACCGTAGAGGCCGCCCAGGTCCGGTTGCGCGAAGCCCTGGTCGGTTTGCAATGGACCGTTCCAGCCACCGCTACGGTGGCAAATTGAGGGGCTCGGAAGCGTTTTTGCGCAGGGCCCGCAGCGCCCGCATGACTTGACAAAGCCCAATGGCAAGGCCGCCAAGGGCTGCGCAAGTTACCCAACATCGTGTGTTGACGCTGGGGGTAGACCACACTATCTTGGGTTCGTCGGGCGAGACGCGACCCAAGTCACGTCTCCAGGCGCAAGCAGCGGAAACCCCCTGGCGGGGCGAGGCCGGCGCCAACCCGATGGCCGCGCGCAATGCACCACGCGCGGCGCCGGCCGAGATCTTCCGGTTCGGGGTTGAGCAGTGGCGCGCAGCGCTGTCCGTGGCATCTCCGCCCGGGCGTCGCAGCCCTCGCGACACTGCCTTCCCAAGCTCCGAGGTCCCGGCCGCAGTCGCCTGCTCCCAGACGACCGCGTGCCTCATTCATGGAGAACAGAGCCGTGACCTCGCCCGAAACTTCCACCGCCCCCGTCGAGAACGACGCCCAGTTCCTGCTGACCTCGCCGCCGACCGCCACGGTCATGGGCGTGACCAAGCGCAACGGCACCATCGAGCCGGTGGACCTGAACAAGATCGTGCGTGCCGTGCAGCGTTGCTGCGAAGGCCTGCACTCGGTGGACCCGATGCGCGTGGCCACCCGCACCATCTCCGGCCTGTACAACGGCGCCAGCACCCGTGAACTGGACGAGCTGTCCATCCGCACGGCGGCGCTGCTGATCGGCGAGGAGCCGGAGTACGGCCGCCTGGCTGCGCGCCTGCTCGCCAACTACATCGCCAAGGAAGTCTCCGGCCAGGAGATCCATGCCTTCTCGCAGTCGGTCGCCCGCGGCCACGAGGTCGGCCTGATCAACGACCGCCTGCTGAACTTCGTGCAGACCAATGCGCGCAAGCTCAACGATGCGATCGACATCTCGCTGGACCTGCACTTCGACTACTTCGGCCTGCGTACCCTGTACGACCGCTACCTGCTGCGCCATCCGCACACCCGCAAGGTGCTCGAGACCCCGCAGCAGTTCTTCCTGCGCATCGCCAGCGCGCTGAGCGAAGACGTGCCCGAGACCCTGGCGCTGTACAAGCGCATGGGCAACCTCGACTACCTGCCGTCCTCGCCGACCCTGTTCAACTCGGGCACCACGCACGAGCAGCTGTCCTCGTGCTTCCTGCTCGATTCGCCGCAGGACTCGCTGGAGTCGATCTATTCCAAGTACGGCGACATCGCCCAGCTGTCCAAGTTCAGCGGCGGCATCGGCGTGAGCTATTCGCGCGTGCGTTCGCGCGGCTCGCTGATCAAGTCGACCAACGGCCATTCCAACGGCATCGTGCCGTGGCTGAAGACGCTCGACTCCTCGGTCGCGGCCGTCAACCAGGGCGGCAAGCGCAAGGGCGCGGCCTGCGTGTACCTGGAGACCTGGCATGCCGACATCGAGGACTTCCTCGAACTGCGCGACAACGCCGGTGACGAGTCCCGCCGCACCCACAACCTCAACCTGGCCAACTGGGTGCCGGACCTGTTCATGAAGCGCGTCGAGGCCGACCAGGAATGGTCGCTGTTCGATCCGCGCATCGTGCCGGAGCTGACCGACCTCTATGGCGACGCCTTCGAGGCCGCCTATGTCCAGGCCGAAGCCCAGGGCAAGGCCCAGCGCACCATCTCCGCGCGCAAGCTGTATTCACGGATGATGCGCACGCTGGCCGAGACCGGCAACGGCTGGATGACGTTCAAGGACAAGTGCAACAAGGCCAGCAACCAGACGCTGCGCCCGAACAACGTCATCCACCTGTCGAACCTGTGCACCGAGATCCTGGAGATCACCTCCAACGACGAGACCGCGGTGTGCAACCTCGGCTCGATCAACCTCGGCCGCCACTTCGACGAACACGGCGATTTCGACTTCGACAAGCTGGCCGAGACCGTGCGCCTGGCCGTGCGCCAGCTCGACCGCGTCATCGACCTGAACTTCTATCCGATCGAAACCGCGCGCCGCGGCAACATGCGCTGGCGCCCGGTTGGCCTGGGCTGCATGGGCCTGCAGGACGTGTTCTTCCGCAAGCGTCTGGCGTTCGATTCGGCCGAGGCCCGCGCGCTGTCGCAGAAGATTGCAGAAGCAATCTACTTCCACGCGCTGGAAACCTCGTGCGAACTGGCCGCCGAGCGCGGCAAGCACCCGTCCTTCGGCGACACCCGCGCCGCTTATGGCGAACTGCAGTTCGACGCCTGGGGCGTGACGCCCGAGAACGTCGAGCGCTGGGATGCCCTGCGCGAGCGCATCAAGGAGCATGGCCTGCGCAACTCGCTGCTGATCGCCATCGCCCCGACCGCGACGATCGCCTCGATCGCCGGCTGCTACGAGTGCGTCGAGCCGCAGGTGTCCAACCTGTTCAAGCGCGAGACGCTGTCGGGCGACTTCCTGCAGATCAACCGCTACCTGGTCGACGAGCTCAAGCGCCTGGGCATGTGGACGGCGGAAATGCGCGACGCCATCAAGCTGGCCGAAGGTTCGATCCAGGGCATCGCGCAGATTCCGGAAGCCCTGCGCCAGATCTACCGCACCGCGTGGGAAGTGCCGATGCGCGCGCTGATCGACATGGCGGCCGAGCGCGGCGCCTACATCGACCAGTCGGCCTCGCTCAACCTGTTCATGGAAAGCCCGAACATCGGCGCGATGTCTTCCATGTACATGTATGCGTGGAAGCAGGGCGTCAAGACCACCTACTACCTGCGTTCGCGCCCGGCGACCAAGATCGCCAAGACCACGGTCAGCACCTATACGCCGGTCGAAGCGGTGGCCTGCTCGCTGGAGAATCCGGAGTCCTGCGAGGCTTGCCAATAAGCGGGCGGGGGGCCGGCATGTCCGGTCCCCTCACCGCGTGGATTGATTACAAGCAAAGACAGCCAGTCCCCGCCCGGAGATCCTGTATCGCCAGGCAGGGGCAACAGACACCAGGGAAGGGAACCGGCACCGGACGTGCCTGCAAGCGAGGTCGCGATGAAGCGCTATGCCAATCGCTCGGGCCAATCGGGCGTTGAAGCCTACCGCTTCGATGCGACCTCGATCTGGGTGAAGTTCCGCAACCGCGCGGAACCTTACCAATACAGCAGCAAGGGCCGCGCCGGGCCTGCAAAAGTGGCGCGGATGAAGGCGCTGGCCGAAGCCGGCGAAGGTTTGAGCACCTACATCAGCCAGTACGCGCACGACGATTACGAGCGCTGAAGCACTGCCCCCGCAAATCACCGAACACTTTCCGCCGCCGGGCGGGGTACACAAGGCAACAGATCATGTCCGAGAAACGCCAACAAATGCTGCTCGACCCGGGTTTCGAACTGACCCTGCGCCCGATGCGCTATCCGCAGTTCTACGATATGTATCGCAATGCGATCAAGAACAGCTGGACGGTCGAAGAGATCAACTTCCAGATCGACATCTCCGACCTGCACACGAAGATGACGCCGGCCGACCGCCACCTGATCCACCGCCTGGTCGCCTTCTTCGCCACCGGCGATTCGATCGTGTCCAACAACCTGGTGCTGAACCTGTACCAGCACCTCAATGCGCCCGAAGCGCGCATGTACCTGTCGCGCCAGCTGTATGAAGAAGCGTTGCACGTGCAGTTCTACCTGACCCTGCTCGACAACTACCTGCCGGATCCGGCCGAACGCGCCAAGGCGTTCTCCGCGGTGGAGAACATCGACTCGATCAAGAAGAAGGCCGAGTTCTGCTTCAAGTGGATCGACTCGATCCAGGGCCTCAAGCGCATCGAGACCCGCGAGCAGCGCCGCCAGTTCCTGCTCAACCAGATCTGTTTCGCCGCCTGCATCGAGGGCCTGTTCTTCTTCGCCGCCTTCGCCTACGTGTACTACTTCCGTTCGCGCGGCCTGTTGCCGGGCCTGGCCTCGGGCACCAACTGGGTGTTCCGCGACGAGAGCTGCCACATGGAGTTCGCGTTCGAATCGGTGCGCCAGGTGCGCGAGGAAGAACCGGAGCTGTTCGACGAAGACCTCAAGCAACAGGTCTACCAGATGCTGGAAGAAGCGATCGAGTGCGAGCTGCAGTTCGCCGAGGACGTGCTGTCCGGCGGCGTGGCGGGCATTTCGACGCGCGACATGCGCCAGTACCTGCAGCACTGCGCCGACCAGCACTTCGCCAAGCTGGGCATGGAGAAGAAGTACAACGTGCGCAACCCGCTGCCCTTCATGGAGCTGCAGGACGTGCAGGAGCTGACCAACTTCTTCGAGCGCCGCGTCTCGGCCTACCAGGTGGGCGTGCAGGGCGAGGTTTCCTTCGACCACGCGTTCTGACGAACGCGTGCGGGGAAGGCACACCCGCCGCGCGGGTGTGCCCCCAGGTTTTGCGTAGCAAAACCTGGGCCCCGTTCCATCGCCTCCAATCCCCCGCGGCTGTCGCCGCGCTCCCTACAACGGGGGCTCTGCATCGATGGGACTGCGGCACTTGCGATTGCATTGTAGGAGGGGCTTCAGCCCCGACCGTGCGAGTGGATATGTCCGGGAGCCCGTCCGCAGTGCAAAATGCTGTCGACCCCCTTTGCGATGCCACGGCCATGACCGATCCCGCTACCGACACCCCTGATTCCGCCGAGATCACGCCCGCGGTGGCACCCACCGAGGTGCGCATGGCCGAGATCGTGTTTCCCAATCACACCAACCACATGGGCACGCTGTTCGGTGGCCAGGCGCTGGCGTGGATGGACAAGGCGGCCTTTCTCGCGGCCGCGCGCTATTCACGCCACACAGTGGTGACGGCGCGCTCGGACCAGGTCGATTTCAAACTGCCGATCCGCCAGGGCCAGATGGTCGAGACGATCGGCCGGGTCGTCGAGGTGGGGCGCAGTTCGATCCGCGTCGAGGTGGAACTGATCGCCGAGGATCTCGCCACCGGCGAGCGCAAGCTGTGCACCCGCGGGCACTTCGTGATGATCGCGCTCGGCGCCGACGGCAAGCCGACGCCGGTGCAGCCGCTGGCGCCCACCGTCGCCTGACACACGCCCCCTTGTAGGAGCGGCTTCAGCCGCGACCGGAGCGTTACCGGTAAAGCCCTGTCGCGGCTGAAGCCGCTCCTACAGTGCACCCAGCTGCATTCTTGCCAGCTGATAGGCCTGCAGGTGCACATACGCCGCCATCAACCACGGCGCGTTGCGGCCGGTCTCGCGCACCCGCGCCAGCATGTCGCCGACGATCTGCTGCGCTTCCACCTGGCGACCGGTTTCCAGGTCGCGCAGCATCGATGCCTTGAGCGCCGAGCCGGGCTGCAGCAGCGTCGCCAGCGCCTTGTCGCGCGCGGCCATCGGGATGGCCTGGCCATCGGCTTCGGCGGCGATCAGGGTTTCGTTGTAGAGCCCGTTGATCAGCGCGCGGCCGTCGTCGGTGGCGACGATGTGGCCGATCGGTGCGCGCGTCAGGCAGGTCGCCGCCGCCAGGCTGCACAGGAAGGTGAACTTGATCCACTGTTCCTGGGCGATGGCGGGCGAGGCGAGATGCTCGATGCCGGCCTGGGAGCAGGCATCGGCGAAATCGCGCACGCGCGGCGTCAGGTGGGCGCTGTCGCGCTCGCCGAAGGTGATCGACGCCGGCGTGCCCAGGTGCAGGATCTCGCCCGCCGGCCCCTGTGCGGCACTGATGAAGCACAGCCCGCCCAGCACGCGCTCGCGGCCGAAGATGGCATCCAGCGCCGCGTAGTGGAGCAGGCCGTTGAGGATCGGCAGCACGGTGGTCTGCGGCCCGACGGCAGGCGTGATTGCCTCGATGGCGCTGTCCAGGTCATAGGCCTTGCAGCTCAGGACGACCAGATCGAACGGTTGCACCGCCGCCGCGGCGCCCACCGACTCGGCGGTGACGTGGGCGACGCGAATATCCGCATCGCCGAGCGGGCTGCGGATCCGCAGGCCATCCTGGTCGAGCCGGTGCCCGCGCGGCGAACGCACCAGAAAGGTCACATCGAGCCCGGCCTGGGCCAGGCGACCGCCGAAATAACCGCCGGTACCGCCGGCGCCGAGAACGAGGATGCGCATGGGGATCTCCTTTCAGTCGCCCTTCCGCCAGGTACGGGCCTGTGTTACATTTTGCCCCGGATCGGGGATTCTCGATCGGCATCTGGCTCCGGCGTCTGCGTCGGGGCCTTTTGTTTTTTCAGGGGAAGCATTTGAGTCCGTAGCCCTGGAAGCGCCCGCGGGAATCGCTGTCCAGCTTCTGTTGGATCACCTCCCAAGCACGGTTGGGCTGGCCCGGTCGCAACTGGCTCATCCCGAGCGGCCGAGCGACCAGATCCGCCAGCTGCAGCCCGATCGAATTGTTCTTCTTGTGGCAGATGACCGGTTCGAACGGCATGTCCACGCGGCCGTAGTTGTCGCCAGCGCAAATGCGCCGGAAGGCCAGTTCCAGGTCCTGGTCTTCGTTCGTTCCGCGTGCTTCGCAAAGAACGTGGGTGACCAGGTCGCCTTCGGAATGACGGGTCTGTCCGAGCCGGTTCAACTTGTAATGGATGCGCTCCAGGCAGAACCGCAGCGACACCTCGTACGGGTTCTCGGCCCGATTGCGATCGGCCAACCGGCGTTTGTCGATGACCGTGGCGAAGATCGTCATCGGCGTTGCAGCCAGCGCGTCCGTCAATGCCTCAAGGAAGGCCAGCTTCCTGTCGCGATCGCGGAGAACCGAGAAGGGGCCGATGTCGCGCCGGATGTCACGTTCGTGAAGAACGATACAGTCGTGACCGAACGTGGCGAACTTGATCCGCTGGATGGCTGGGACCACGATCTCCATGTAATCCCGCTTGCTGATCAAGCAGCAGGCGAGCACGAATAGCGGAAAGGCTTCATTGATGCTGGCCATGCCGTGGTCGCCGCTTTCGTCGACGAATACGATGTAGTCACTGAAACCCGCCACTTTCGAGCCTCAGCTACGCAAACCCACACCGCGCCGCAACAACCACAGTGCCAGCGCGCCCAGCACCACGACGAAGCCCAGCATCAGCGTGTAGGCCACCCACAGCGGCACGTCGCTGCTGCCGAGCAGGCCGTAGCGGAAGGCGTTGACCATGTAGAAGATCGGGTTGGCGTGGGTCGCCGCTTCGGCCCAGGCCGGCAGCAGCTTCACCGAATAGAACACGCCGCCCAGGTAGGTCAGCGGGGTCAGGATGAAGGTCGGCACGATCGCCACGTCGTCGAACTTCTTCGCGTACACCGCGTTGATGAAGCCGGCCAGCGAGAAGATCGTCGCGCCCAGCAGCACCGTGCTCAGCGTCACCAGCGGATGCGGGATGCGCACCGGGGTGAAGAACATCGCGATGATCAGCACGATCACGCCGACCATCAGCCCGCGCAGCACCGCACCGGCGACATAGCCGGTGAGGATCACCCAGTTCGGCATCGGCGAGACCAGCAGTTCTTCGACATGGCGGCCGAACTTGGCGCCGAAGAACGAAGAAGAGATGTTGCCGTAGCTGTTCTGGATGACGCTCATCATCACCAGGCCCGGGACGATGAAGGCCATGTAGTCGTAACCGCCCATCGGGCCCACGCGCGAGCCGATCAGCCCGCCGAAGATCAGGAAGTACAGGGTCATGGTGATCGCCGGCGGGACCAGGGTCTGGCCCCAGATGCGCAGGATGCGCCTGACCTCGCGGCGGACGATCGTGCCCAGCGCGGTCCAGTTGCGCTGGGTGTCGGTCGGCGCGGCGGCTTGTTGTGTCATGGGTTGCTGCGCGCTCATGCCGGCGTCTCCAGGTTGGCGGTCAGGCGCACGAACAATTCCTCCAGGCGGTTGGACTTGGTGCGCATCGAGCGCACGCGGATGCCGGCGTCCTGCAGCGTGGCGAAGATCCGGTTGAGGTCCATCGCGCGCGGCATTTCCAGGTCCAGCGTATGGCTGTCGCTGGCGACCATCGTCACGCCCTCGATCGCCGGCAGCTGCGCCGGCAGGTCGCCGTCGATGTCGAACAGGAAGCCTTCCACGTCGAGCTTGGCCAGCAGCGTGCGCATCGGGCCCTGCTCGACGATGCGGCCATGGTTGATGATGGCCAGGTGCCGGCACAGGCTCTCGGCTTCTTCCAGGTAGTGCGTGGTGAGGATGATCGTGGTGCCGGCGGTGTTGATCTCGCGCAGCACGCGCCACATGTCGCGGCGGATTTCGATATCCACGCCGGCGGTGGGCTCGTCCAGGATCAGCAGGCGCGGGCGGGTCATCATCGCGCGGGCGATCATCAGCCGCCGCTTCATGCCGCCGGACAACGTGCGGCTCATCACCTGCGCCTTCTCCCACAGGTGCGCGCGCTTGAGCTCGACCTCGGCCAGGGCCTCGGCTTGCTTGCGCGGCATGCCGTAGAAGCCGGCGTAGTTCACCAGGATGTCGAAAGGCTTCTCGAACAGGTTGAAATTGATCTCCTGGGGCACCAGGCCGATCAGGCGCATCGCCGCACTGCGCTCGCGCACCAGGTCGGTGCCGAACACCTCGACCTGGCCTTCGCTGAGGTTGACCAGGGAGGAGACGATGCCGATCAGGGTGGACTTGCCCGCGCCATTGGGGCCGAGCAGGGCGAAGAAGTCGCCCGGCTGCACTTCCAGCGACACGCCCTTGAGGGCCTGCACGCCGTTGTCGTAGGTCTTGCGCAGGTCCCGCACGCGCAGCGCGGGAGCCGGGGAACGGGAATCGGGATTCAAGCTCATGCCTTCGCGCCAGGGTCCCGGCGCAGGGGAAATACTGCCGGTATTATAGAAGCTCCCCGCGGGCCTGGCCCCGGCTACAGACTGTTCCATTCCGCTCCGTGCCCGTCCAATTCCCGCTCAAGCTCGTCGACCGCCGCATGATCGCGCCCACGGTCGGTCACTACCGTTTCGTCCGCGCCGATGGCCAGCCGCTGGATTTCCAGCCCGGGCAGTTCATCCAGGTGCATTTCCACTACGCCGACGGCACCCCCGCCAAGCGCAGCTATTCGCTGGCGACCATCCACGACCACGCGCTGGGCCCGGGCGAGGCGGTGGAGATCGCGGTCAGTTTCGTCGCCGGCGGCGCGGCCACGGCCCTGTTCGAAAACCTGGCGCCGGGCGATCCGCTGCAGGCGAGCGGGCCGTTCGGGCGCTTCTGCCTGCTACCAGGCGACCACAATCGCCGCTACCTGCTGATCGCCACCGGTACCGGCGTCACCCCGTACCGCTCGATGCTGCCGCTGCTGGCGCAGTTGATCGCCGAACGCGGGATCGAAGTGGTGCTGTTGCAGGGCGCGCGTACCGAGGAAGAGTTGCTGTACGGCGATGATTTCCGCGCCTTCGCCGATGTCCACCCGGCGTTCCGCTACGTGCCTTGTTTCTCGCGCGGACTCCCTGCCGGTGCCCACGCCGATGCGCGCCACGGCTACGTGCAGCAGCACCTGGCCGAATTCGCCGCCGATGCGGCGACCGATATCGCGTATCTGTGCGGCAATCCGAACATGGTCGATGCCTGCTTCGAAGCACTGAAGCAGGCAGGCTTGTCGAGCGCGCAGATTCGCCGCGAGAAATACGTCAGCAGCAAGTAATGCTGCGCGCCGTGCATTCATGTCCGGGGTGGCGCGGGGCGGGGGATGGGTGTAGCGTGGGGTTGCTTTCGCTCCTGCGCGTTCCAAGCTGCCCCGCAGGGCAGCGTCTTCTTGGAGCACCCCACAGTTGCGGCCGAACCGCCGATGGGCCCCGCCCGCCGGCATGTGGTGCATTCCTGAAAGGACGTGACCATGCAGCCTCGCAATGCCTCGCACTTCACTTCGGATCGCGTCGCGAATTCGAAGCTCACCAAAGAAAAGATCTCGGCGGATATCGCCGCGTTCGAAAGCTCCGGCGGCCAGATCGAAAAGCTGGGCAATACCCCCACGCGCAAGGCCGCCCAGCTCGCGGAAGCCGCCGCGGCGGCGGCCGATCCGCCGAAACAGTAGTGCCGGTCATGTCCTGCTTCGCGCACGCGGGCAGGGCAGGTCGAGCGGTATCGGAGAACAAAGGGATGGATGCATTGGGAACGATCGTGGAAAAGCGCGTCATCGACGGCCGCCACGATGCCAGCCTCTTCCACGTCGAAGCGTGGCTGCGCGACAACGCCGAGGCCTTCGTCCATCGCGTCGACGTCGACGGCATCCCGGTGCCGGCCGGGCACCTGCTGGTGCAGCACGGCATGAATGCCGCGCTGGACGCAGGCGCCAACCTGGCGCGGCGGTTCATCGAGGAAGGTTCGCTGTAGCCAGCCTCATGACGATCGCCTGGGTCGTCATCACCAGCGGGCATTTGGGAAGCCGGGCCGGAGTACCGCTAATGGGAAAGCTCCCTGCGTGGGCGCACCCATAGCCCCCACTCTCGAAACCCATCCTATGCGCCGCCTTCGCTTTCGCCTTGTCCCTTGCCTCCTTGTCGCACTCGCCAGTCTGGCTGCCTGCGATCGTGCTGCCACGCCGGCGACGACGGCCCACCCAGCGCCGCCCTCGTCCACGCCCGCAGCAAGCGCGATTGCCTGGCGCCACGGCGATGTCGACGACGCCTTCGCCGAAGCACGCGAGAGCGGACGTCCGGTGCTGTTGTATTGGGGGGCGGTGTGGTGCCCGCCCTGCAACAAGCTCAAGGCGACCCTGTTCCAGGATCCGGACTTCATCGCACTGACCGGCAACTTCATCCCCGTCTACCTGGATGGCGACCTGCCCGGCGCGCAGGCTTGGGGCGAGGAATTCGGCGTACGCGGCTATCCGACCCTGGTGGTGCTCACGCCGGATCGGCAGGAAATCACCCGCCTGGCCGGCGGCAACGACACCGCCGCGCTGGTCGACACGCTGAAGCGCGCCGCCGGCCGCCGCGCTTCCGTGGCCAGCGTCCTGCACGACGCGCTGGCCACCCCGCAATCGCTGAGCGCGGACGACTGGGCCGTGCTCGCGGACTACGGCTGGGAAGTGGACGCCAACCGCCTGGCTGGCGAACAGTCGCCGGAAAAGTTGCTGCGCGGATTGGCCGCGCACGCACCGAGCGCGCCGTTGCAGCGCCGCTTCACCCTGCTCGCGCTGGCCAGCGGGGACGGCAAGTCGGCACTGGATGCACAGGAGCGCGCCACGTTGTCGCAGGTACTCGCCGATCCGGCCGAGGTCCATGCCAACCAGGCGGTGCTGACCTATGCCGGTGCGGACCTGGTCGCGCGCGCCACGCAGGCGCCCGCCGAAGCCGCCGCGCTTGGCACCCGGCTATTGGCGGCATTGCAGGCCGATGCCGGCCCGAAGGCCAGCGCCGAAGACCGGCTGGGCTGGGTGCTGGTCGAAATCGACCTGGCCCGCCAACAGCAGCCCAAGGGTCCCTTGCCCACGGCACTGGTGGCCAAGACCAAGGCCGCGGCCGCTGCGGCCGATACGGCATCGCACACCGCCTACGAACGCCAGGCGGTCGTCAGCACTGCCGCCTACGCCTTGCAGCAGGCCGGCGACGATGCCGCTGCGGAGAAACTGCTGCGGGACGAATTGCCGCGCAGCCACACGCCTTACTACTACATGCCGGACCTGGCGGAGCTGGCGGAAAAACGCGGCGACAAGGCCGCCGCGATCGAGTGGCTGCGCAAGGCCTATGAAGGCGCGCAAGGCCCCGCCACCCGCGTGCAGTGGGGCGTGCTCTATGTCGAAGGCCTGGTAAGGCTGGCGCCGGATGACGCAAAGGCGATCGAAGCGGCTACTGCCCAGGTCGTCGGCGAGCTCGGTACGCAGCCGGAGGGCTACCACCAGCGCACGCGGCAGCGCTTCGAGAAGTTGGGCAAGACCCTGGCGGCGTGGAGCCGGGATCACGGTGGTGCATCGACCTTGGCGCGGTTGAAGGCGCGCACCCAGCAGGTGTGCACGCGCACTTCCGCACAGGGAGCGGGCTGCGCCGACTGGCTGGGAGGGTGAGGCCAATCGCCCAATGCGTCGCCGTCCGCTCGTTGGTCACAGGATCCGGCCTGTAAAAGACACTTGACATCCCCCGCGCCGAGCCGGATGCTCCCTGTCAAGCAACATTGACAGGGGGCGACACCGGCGTGGGAACCACCAGCGTGCTTTCGCGCGGCAACCGCCTGCGCGCCCTGACGGTGTTCACCGTGCTCTCGGCGCTCGCCGCCTATGTGCCGGCGCTCGGCTGGCCAACCCGCTATCACGACTTCATCGCCGGCCTGGCCTGGGGCATGGGCGGTGCCTTGGTGCTGGTCGCCGCCTTGCACTGGTGGCGACCGCAATGGCTGCCCGACGAAGAAGACCGGCGCCAACGGCAACTGGGTCGCCGCTATCTGCGCGACGCCTCACCGGGCCTGCTGATCTATCTGGTGCTGCTGCTCGCCGCGCCGTGGATGGCGGCGCACCCGCAGCCCACCTGGCTCCTGTTCCTGCTCTGCCTGCTGCCATTGTTCGCGCTGGCCTGGACGTTGCGCGCGGCGATGCGCTACCTGCGCGATGCCGATGAGCTGCAGCGCAAGATCGAACTGGAGTCCTGGGCGATCGCCGCGCTGGTGGTGGCCGAGCTGTACTTCGGCGCCTGGGTCATGCAGCGCTTCGGCCTGATCCACCTGGACGCGGAGGCCGCCATGGCCTGGGTGTTCGCGTGCATCATGGGGGTTCGCCTGGGGGCCAGCGTCTGGCTACGGCGCAAGTACCAATGAACAACCGGCTGCGCGAGCTGCGCGAAGCGCAGGGGTGGTCGCAAGGGGAGCTGGCCGAGCAACTCGGGGTATCGCGGCAGACGATCAATGCGCTGGAGACGGGCAAGTACGACCCGAGCCTGCCGTTGGCGTTCCGCATCGCGGGCCTGTTCGGCCAGGCCATCGAGCGGATTTTCTTGTACGAAGCATGAGGCGGTAAGCGTGGGAGGCAAGGTTCGGTCACATCGGCCGTGCCCATGCGTCCTGGAACAGGGACTCAGGAAGGAAACGCAGATGTCTAAGAAGGTCAGGATCATCCTGGCGCTGCTCGCGGTGGCAGCGCTGCTCGGCTACAGGCAATGGCATGCCCGCCCGCCCGCCGCGGACAAGGCCGCCACGCCAGCCAAGACCGGTACGCGAGGCGCCCTCGCGCAGGCCGAACCGGTCACGCGCACGCGCGGCCAGCTGAAGTTCCATCCCTGCACGCTGACCTCGGCCCAGGCCGCAGGCAACGTCGAGGCGCAGTGCGCGACGATGGACGTGCCGGAGAACCCGGCCGTGCCCGCCGGACGCAAGATCGCGCTCAAGATCGCCTGGCTCGAGTCGAAGAACGACGGCGCGCCGGATCTGGAGCCGGTGTTCTTCATCGCCGGCGGTCCGGGCCAGTCGGCCACCGAGGTCGCCGGCATCGTCGAGGTTGCGTTGGCCGAAACCCGCAAGCAACGCGACATCTTCCTGGTCGACCAGCGCGGCACCGGCGGCTCGCATCCGCTGGAATGCAACGGGCCGGACGGCAAGCCGCTGGCCGAGCCGCAGGAAGACATCACCGACGCCGCCAAGGCGATCGCCGATTACGCCGCCCGCTGCGCCGCGGTCCTCAAGCCGGGCACCGACACCCGCTTCTTCACCACCACCGAGGCCATCGCCGATCTCGACGCGGTGCGCGCCGCGCTGGGTGCGCCGCGTATCGACCTGGTCGGCGTGTCCTACGGCACGCGCGTGGCCCAGCAATACGCAAAGCGCTATCCCGACCAAGTGCGCGCGGTCGTGCTCGACGGCGTGGCCCCGAACGACCTGGTGGTCGGCGGCGAGTTCGCCACCACCTTCGAGGATGCGATCAAGCTGCAGGCCGCGCAGTGCCGCGAGGATGCAGCCTGCGCCAAGCGTTTCCCGGTCGATACCCACGAGCAGCTGCGCAACGTGCTGGCGCGCCTGCGCCAGGCCCCGGTGGAGGTCGACTACCGCCACCCGGGCACCGGCGAGACCGCGCACGGCAAAGTCACCGCCGACACCGTGGTCGGCCTGGCGTTCGCTTTCTCCTACGCACCGCAGACCGCCTCGCTCCTGCCGCTGGTACTCGACGAAGCAGCCAACGGCCGCTACGAGCCGTTGATGTCGCTGGCGCAACTGGCCAACCGGCAGATGGGCGGGCAGATGAACCGGCTGATGCAGTGGTCGGTGATCTGCGCCGAGGATGCCGGCCGCTACCAGCCTTCCGATGCCACCGCGCAGACGCTGCTCGGCCCGGAGGTCGCGCAGATGTTCTTCGCCGCCTGCCCCGTGTGGGCCACCGGCACCGCGCCGGCGGACTTCACCACGCCGCTCAAGGGGCCGGTGCCGGTGTTGCTGTTGTCCGGGCAGCTCGATCCGGTCACCCCGCCGCGCTATGCCGAACGTGTCCTCGCCGGTTTGCCGAACGGCCGCCACCTGATCGCGCCCGGCCAGGGCCACAGCGTGATGGCCCTGGGCTGCATGCCCAAGCTGATCGGCCAGTTCCTCGACAAGGGCGACGCCAAGCCGCTCGATGCCGCCTGCGTGCAGAACCTCAACCGCGTGCCGGCCTTCACCTCGTTCAATGGATGGGAACCCTGATGCACGCAATCGTCGATAGGGAGGACGCGGCATGATCGTTGCCGAAGACCTGCACAAGTCGTTCAAGACCCGCACCGGCCTGGTCAAGGCGGTCGATGGCGTCAGCTTCAGCGCCAGCGATGGCCGCATCACCGGCCTGCTCGGCCCCAACGGCGCCGGCAAGACCACCACGCTGCGCATGCTCTACACCTTGATGACCCCCGACAGCGGCCGGGTCACGGTGGACGGCATCGACGCGGCGCGCGACCCGGTCGCGGTGCGCCGCCGCCTCGGCGTGCTGCCCGACGCCCGTGGCGTCTACAAGCGCCTGACCGCGCGCGAGAACATCGCCTACTTCGGCCAGTTGCACGGCATGTCGGCCTCGCACATCGCCGAGCGCGTGCGCGTGCTGTCCAGGGCCCTGGACATGGACGACATCCTCGACCGCCAGACCGAGGGCTTCAGCCAGGGCCAGCGCACCAAGACCGCGATCGCGCGGGCCCTGGTGCACGACCCGCGCAACGTGATCCTCGACGAGCCGACCAACGGCCTGGACGTGATGACCACCCGCGCACTGCGCGGCTTCCTGCGCCAGCTGCGCGAGGAAGGGCGCTGCGTGATCTTCTCCAGCCACATCATGCAGGAGGTCGCCGCGCTGTGCGACAGCATCGCCATCATCGCCAAGGGCACGGCGGTGGCGGCCGGCACCGCCGACGAGCTGCGCGCGCAGACCGGTGAGGACAACCTGGAAGACGCCTTCGTCAAGGCGATCGGTTCGGACGAGGGACTGCACGCATGAGCCACGTTGAACATTCGAAGGGGCTGTTCGGTACCGTGCTGACGGTACTGCGCAAGGAGCTGCGTGACATCTCGCGCGACCGCCGCACCTTGCTGCTGTCGTTGCTGCTGGCCCCGCTGCTGTATCCCATCCTGATCCTGGGCATGGGCGCGCTGGCCGAATCGCGGGTCAAGACCCAGATCGACAAGCCGCTGGACATCGCCACGGTCAACGCCCAGGCCGCGCCCAACCTGATCGCCTTCCTCAAGGCGCAAGGCTTGAACGCGGTCGCCGCGCCGGACGACCTGACCGCGGCGATCCGCAGCCAGGACATCGACGTGGCCCTGCGCATCAGCGACGACTACGCCCAGGCCTGGCGCGAAGGCCGCCCAGCGCTGGTGGAAGTGATGCGCGACACCACCCGCCGCGATGCCGACATTCCCAGCACCCGCCTGCAGATGGCATTGAGCGCCTATGGCCAGCAGGTCGGCGCGCTGCGCCTGCTCGCGCGCGGCATCGACGCCCAGGTCGCGCGGCCGGTCGACGTCGGCATGCAGGACCTGGCGACCGCCGAGGCCAAGCGCGGCTTCTACATGTCGCTGTTGTTGCCGGTACTGTTGATCATCACCTCGTTCCTCGGCGGTGCTTACCTGATCCTCGATGCCACCGCCGGCGAGCGCGAGCGCCAATCGCTGGAACCGCTGCTGGCCACGCCGGCGCCGCGCAGTGCGGTGGTCAGCGGCAAGATCGCCGCCGCCTGCGTGATCGGCATGATCTCGCTGGTGCTGACGCTGTTGGCGTTCAAGTTGAGCGCCACCTTCGCCACCGGCGCCGGGCGCCAGCTCAACGTCGGCTTCGTGCCGATGGTGCAGATGCTGTTCGTGCTGATGCCGATGCTGTTCATCGGCACCTCGCTGCTGACCTACCTGGCCGCGGCGGCCAAGAGCATGAAGGAAGCGCAGAGCCACATGACCTGGCTGATGCTGATGCCGATGCTGCCGGGCTATGCGCTGCTGGTGTATCCGCTGAAGACCCAGCTGTGGCAGTTCGCGGTGCCGTTCCTGGCGCAGAACCAGATGCTGCTGAAGATCATTCGCCACGAAACGATCGACGCCCAGGTGTGGGCGGTGTATCTCGGCGCGGGTTTCGGCTTGGCCGCGCTGTTGTGGCTGGCGGCGGTGCGCCGCTATCACCAGGAGCGCTTGGCCATCAGCGGCTGATCGGGCCGCGTGCGGGAAGCCAAGGGCCCGGCTGAAGCCGGGCCTTTGCTTTTGTTGGTAATCGCGCCGGACGCCGGGCTACAACCGCTTCCATGCAACGGCCGCAGCGCTTCGTTCAGCTGGCGCGGCGTTGGCGCACGCGCGCTTCGCGCCGGGTTGACGGCAGCGCAACGAACCGGCGCGCAGCCTCGACGCACACCCCAATTCGCGGAGCTCCCTATGAATCGCAAGACCCTGATGATGGCTGTTGGCGCGATGCTGCTGGTGCCTGTGCTGGCCAGCGCCAAGGACGACAAGTTCAAGCAGATGGACAGCGACGGCGACGGCGCGGTGTCCAGCGCCGAGCACGCGGCCGGTGCGCAGAAGATGTTCACCGCCATGGACACCAACCAGGATGGCTACGTCAGCGCCGCCGAAATGGACGCGCAATGGGCCGCCAAGGCAGGCAAGGACGCCAAGATGTCCGGCATGAAGATGTCGGCCGCCGACAAGATCAAGGAAGTGGATACCGATGGCGACGGGCGCCTGTCCGCGGCCGAGCATGCGGCCGGCTCGCAGCGGATGTTCGCCAGGATGGATGCCAACTCGGACGGAAAGATCACCGAGGCCGAGATGCAGGCCGGCCACGACAAGGCAATGAAGCACGCCGCCAGCGGCAAGTAACGCGGTTGGCGTGGTGCAGAACGCACGAGGCCCGGTTCGACCGGGCCTCGTGCTATTGGTGCGCTGCCGTAGTCCCGGTCAGGTGCCGGGGCTGAAGGACAAGGTGCGGCGCGTGGTCACCGGCGCTGCGACCGGCTCGAACTTCCAGCGCTTGGTGGCGTTGAGCGCCTCGCGGTCGAACACGCGTGCCGGGTTGGCCCGCAGTACGCGCGAACTGGTGACCGAGCCGTCGGTGCCGACGGTGATCTCGACCAGCACTTCGCCCGAGGTGCCTGCGCGCAATGCTTCCGGCGGATAACGCGGTGCCGGCGTGCTGATCGGACGCAGGGTGGCGGCGGCAGCGGCGGTGGCGGCCGGCGCGGCGGGCCTGGGCGTTGCCGCGGCGGCGGCACGCTGGTCGGCCTCGCGCTTGGCGGCGGCCTGGCGCTCGGCCTCGGCGGCCTGCTGGCGCGCCGATTCCTGCTGCGCGGCGATCTGCCTGGCGGCCTCGGCTTCCTTGGCCTGCTGGTCGGCCAGCTTCTTCTGTTCGGCCTGCTGCAGGGTCTTTTCTTCGGTCTGCTTCTTGAGCTTCTCGGTTTCCTGCGCGGTGCGGGTGGCTGCGCTCTGGATGCCGTTGGTGACGCCGGCCTTCAGGCGCGGCAGCGCGGGGGCCTTGTCGTCCACCTTTTCGATCAGCGCGATCAGGCGCTGCGCTTCGGGGAACTCCTCGCGGCTGATGCTCTGCTCGGTGGCGATCAGCGCATAGGGGGTCAGGTCGGTCAGCGCGCTTTTCACTGTCGCGTCCTGCGGCTGCTTGTCGCGCAGCGCCAGGTAGTACTCGAACGCGTTGTTGCCGGCCGGCGCATACATGCGGTTCTCGCGCAGCGCCAGCGAGGCGGCTTCGCGCAACTGCTCGACCGACATGGCCTGGACCTGCGCCGACACCGCGGTTTCGGGTGTGGCGGCCGGCGTGGCTGCGGGCGCGGCGGCCGGTGCCGGCGCGGTGGCATTGCCGCTTGCGGCCGGCGCGGGGCTGGCAGTGGCGGGCTGCGCCTCTTCCTTCTTCGAACAGGCGGCCAGGGCCACCAGCATCAACATCGGCACGACCAGGCGTGCCTTGCGGCGCGAAATCACGTCCAACATGTTTCCCCCTTGACCCCGAATTCTGGTGAATGTTGCGGGGCCGCCACCTTCCCTCCCGAAGACGGACGGCCAGGATCGCAATCTAGCATTGACCGCATCCCTGCGGGCAAGGAACCGCCAAAGCGCGCCCGGCCATTGTGTGACCGAGGGCACGGCGGGCTCAGTGTCCGCCGTTGCCCGGCGCGGGATTGCCGGCGCCGGACATGAGCCGGTCGGTCCAGGCAATCCCAATAGCCGAGAGGATGAACACGCAGTGGATGATGGTCTGCCACATCACGCCCTGGGCGGTCAGGGCGGTGCAGCTGGCCTCGCCGATCTGCGAGGCGGCCAGGTTGAGCTTGTCCGCCGCGCACAGCGGGATGCCGCCCAGCGCACCGGCGGCGATGAAGGTCTTGAGCAGGTGGATCGAGGAGATGCCGATGATCGCCATCGCCAGTTTGACCTTCAGCACCGAGGCATTGACGTGGCTCAGCCATTCCGGCTGGTCCGGGTGGCCCTCCAGGCGCAGCCGCGAAACGAAGGTCTCGTAGCCGCCGACGATCACCATCACCAGCAGGTTGGAGATCATCACCACGTCGATCAGGCCGAGCACGATCAGCATGATCTGCTGTTCGCCCAGGCTGGGGGCCTCGTGGATCAGGTGCCAGAGCTCCTTGCCAAACAGGAACACGTAGACACCCTGGGCCAGGATCAGGCCGAGATAGAGCGGCAGCTGCAGCCAGCGCGAGGCGAAGATCAGCGCGGCGATGGGGCTCAGGCGGGCCGGAACAGGCGAGCGGGACGAAGGCAGCGACATGCGTGGAACAATCCGTGACGGGGCCCGGCAGGGTAACGGCCCCCGGGCGGCCCTGCCAACCCGAAGCCGGCGCTACACTGCGGCCCCACCCCCGCGGAGCGCGTCCATGATCGACCTGTACTACTGGCCCACGCCGAACGGTCACAAGATCACCCTGTTCCTGGAAGAAGCCGGGCTGCAATACACGCTCAAGCCGGTGAACATCGGCGGCGGCGACCAGTTCAAGCCCGAGTTCCTGGCGATCTCGCCGAACAACAAGATGCCGGCCATCGTCGACCATGCGCCGGCCGATGGCGGCGCGCCGATCAGCGTGTTCGAGTCCGGCGCGATCCTGCTGTACCTGGCCAACAAGACCGGCCGCTTCTTCGGCGGCGACGTGCGCCAGAAGGTGGCGGTGAACCAGTGGCTGATGTGGCAGATGGGCGGCCTCGGCCCGATGACCGGCCAGTACGGCCATTTCAACGTCTATGCGCCGGAGAAGCTGCCCTACGCCATCGACCGCTACACCCATGAGGTGCAGCGCCTGCTCGGCGTCCTGGACAAGCAGCTGGACGGGCGCGACTTCGTTGCCGGCGGCGAGTACAGCATCGCCGACATGGCGATCTACCCGTGGATCAATCCCTACGACGGCGCGCCGTTGGACATGACGCCGTATCCGAATATCCGTCGCTGGCACGCGGCCATTGCCGAACGCCCGGCCACCGCGCGTGCCTATGCGCTCAAGCAGCAGGTCAATCCGAACGCCGGCAAGCCGCTCAGCGACGAAGAGCGCAAGCACCTGTTCGGCAAGAAATAGCCAGAGCCTCGCCACCTCCCTGTAGGAGCGGCTTCAGCCGCGAGGGGCTTTACCGGTAAAGCCCCTCGCGGCTGATGGCCCGAGGCCACCCAGAGCCGCTCCTACAAAAGCCGTCACTGCATCAGCATTTCGAGAACGCCCCTCCATGCGCCACCTGCTCGCCTCGCTCGCCCTCATGCTCGCTACTACCGCACCCGTCCACGCCGAGAAGCTCACCCTGGAAGCCATTACCGGTGCCTTGCCATTGTCCGGGCCGACGTTGATGAAGCCGCAGGTCGCACCGGACGGTTCCCGCGTCACCTTCCTGCGCGGCAAGGACACCGACCGCAACCAGCTCGACCTGTGGGAATACGACATCGCCGGCGGCCAGACCCGCCTGCTGGTGGATTCCAAGGTCGTGCTGCCCGGCGGCGAACAGCTCAGCGATGAGGAGAAGGCGCGCCGCGAGCGCCAGCGCATCGCCGCTTACAGCGGCATCGTCGATTACCAGTGGGCGCCGGATGCGCGCGCGCTGCTGTTCCCGCTCGGTGGCGAGCTGTACCTGTACGACCTGGGCAAGCAGGGCAGCGCGGCGGTGCGCCAGCTCACCCACGGCGAAGGTTTCGCCACCGACCCGAAGATCTCGCCGAAGGGCGGCTTCGTCAGCTTCGTGCGCGACCGCAACCTGTGGGTGATCGACCTGGCCAGCGGCAAGCAACTCCAGCTCACCGCCGACGGCAGCGAGACCATCGGCAACGGCGTGGCCGAATTCGTCGCCGACGAGGAAATGGACCGCCACACCGGCTACTGGTGGGCGCCGGACGACTCGGCGATCGCCTTCATCCGTATCGACGAAGCGCCGGTGCCGGTGCAGAAGCGCTACGAGGTCTACGCCGACCATACCGACGTGGTGGCGCAGCGCTATCCGCAGGCCGGCCAGCCCAACGCCCGTGTCCAGCTGGGCACGCTGGCACCGAAGGCCGGTGCCAAGCCGCGCTGGATCGACCTCGGCCAGGACCCCGACATCTACCTTGCCCGCGTCGACTGGCGCGACCCGCAGCGCCTGACCTTCCAGCGCCAGTCGCGCGACCAGAAGCGGCTGGAGCTGGTCGAGAGCACGCTGGCCAGTGGCAGGCAGCGCGTGCTGGCCACCGAGACCAGCGCCACCTGGGTGCCGCTGCACAGCGACCTGCGCTTCCTCGAGGATGGGCGTTTCGTCTGGGCCTCCGAGCGCAGTGGCTACGAACACCTGTACCTGGCCTCGGAGGACGGCGCGACGATGACGCCGCTGACCTCGGGCGACTGGATCGTCGATGAAGTCCTGGCCGTGGACGAGGCCGCCGGTCGCGTCTACTTCGCCGCGACCAAGGATTCGCCGCTGCAGAAGAACGTCTACGCGGTGCCGCTGGGCGGTGGCGCGGTGGAGCGGCTGTCCAGGACCAACGGCACGCATGCGGCCAGCTTCGCCCGTAATGCCAGCGTCTACGTCGACAACTGGTCCAACACCACCACGCCGCCGCAGATCGAATTGTTCAAGGCCAACGGCGACAAGCTCGCCACCTTGCTGAAGAACGACCTGGCAGATCCGCAGCACCCGTACGCCAAATATCGCCAAGCCCAGCGCCCGGTCGAATTCGGCACGCTGACCGCTGCCGACGGCCACACGACCCTGCACTACAGCCTGATCAAGCCGGCCGGCTTCGATCCCAAGCGGCGCTATCCGGTGATGGTGCAGGTCTACGGCGGCCCGGCCGCGCAGACTGTCACCGACGCCTGGGCCGCCAAGGGCGATGCCTTGTTCAACCAGTACCTGGCCCAGCAGGGCTATGTGGTGTTCTCGCTCGACAATCGCGGCACGCCGCGCCGCGGCCGCGATTTCGGCGGCGCGTTGTACGGCCGGCAGGGCACGGTCGAGGTGGACGACCAGTTGCGCGGCGTGGCGTGGTTGAAGTCGCAGCCCTGGGTCGATGGCGCGCGCATCGGCGTGCAGGGCTGGTCGAACGGCGGCTACATGACGCTGATGCTGCTGGCCAAGCACAGCGAGGCCTATGCCTGTGGCGTGGCCGGCGCCCCGGTGACCGACTGGGCGCTGTACGACACCCACTACACCGAGCGCTACATGAATCTACCGGCGGCCAATGTCGAGGGCTATCGCGAAGCGCGCATCGCCAGCCACCTCGATGGCCTGAAGGCGAAGCTGCTGCTGATCCACGGCATGGCCGACGACAACGTGCTGTTCACCAACTCGACCTCGCTGATGAGCGAGTTGCAGAAGCGCGACACCCCGTTCGAGCTGATGACGTATCCCGGCGCCAAGCACGGCCTGTCGGGCAGCAACGCCCTGCATCGCTACAAGACCGCCGAAGCGTTCATCGAGCGCTGCTTGAAGTGATGAGGGCTGGGGTTCCCGTGATCCAACCGAAGTCCCCTTTCCCGCATGCGGGAAAGGGGGGCCTTGGGGTCGAGGGACAGGGATGAGGGTGTCGGCGCAGCGGCGGCGTCAACGCCGCGTCCGCACGTAAAGCCGCTTGGCCAGATACAGCAGGTGCCCGGCCACACCGCGGTCCTGCGCCTGCAACAGGCGCGAATTCTCGGCGTAGAGATCGCGCAGGCGCTGGTCGCGCTGTCCGACGATCTGCCGCAGGGCCTGCATGTCCGCTTCGCTCAGCGTATGCCCGGCATGCAGGTGCGGCGGGATGCCCGCATCCACATAGTGAGTGGTATGGCGGCCGGCGACTTGCTCGGCGGGCCGCTCGCGGCTGTAGAAGTACAGCGCCAGCGAACGCCGGCTCAACTCGCGCCGCGCTTCGGGCAGCACGATCTGGTCGAACGCATGCCAGCTGTGTTCGGTGGTTTCGAAGATCACGCAGCGATTGAATGCCGGTACCACGCGCACCTGTGGCGCCGGCTCGGCATACGGGTCGCGATAGAGCTCCAGGTTGCCGCCCCAGGCCTGTTCCCATTCCGGGTTCAGGTACACGATCAGGTTGAGCCGGCGATGCCAGCGCTCGCTCGGGTGGTAGTTGAAGTCGATATGCGCGCTCAGCGCCTGGCCGTGGCGGTTCTCGTGCGTGCCGCCGCCCAGGTAGAACGGGTCGTACAGCAGTTCGTCGATGCCGGTGACCTGGCCCACCCACTGCAGGAAGGCGGGCGACTGGATCGCCTCGTCGAGCGCGACCCAGGCCCCGCCCAGGCCACGGATGCGTTCCAGCGTGGACTTGTTGCCTTGCCGGCCATCATCGCCGATCGAGTTGCCACGCTCGAACGAGGGGAAGGTGTCGAGCAATGCCTGCGCCACTGCCGGATCCAGGAAGTCGTCGATCACCACATGGCGAAACGGGGTGGCCGAGGCGAACTCGCGCTGCCAGCGCGTACGCTGCGCGGCGACTTCGGGATGGATCAGGGCGGGGGGCGTGGAAGTCATCCTTGAGCGAACCAATGCGAGGGCAAGGGATTTTGCCCCCTCGGCCAGGCAGAAGCCACCATGACTTCGGGCCGATTGCGGTGCGGCCTGGGCACCGGTAGCGTGCAGCTGAACCCGCCATGGAACCGCACAATGAAGCCACTCGTCCTTGCCATCTGCCTGGCGCTCGCCGCGCCCCTGCCGGTGGCCGCCGCGCCGGCCAAGCCCGCCGCCAGCGCCCCCGCCGCACCGGCCTGGGTGAGCCGCAGCAACGACTTCGCGCAGATCCTGCTCAATGCCCAGGGTCCGTTCCAGCCGGAACTGGTGAGCTTCTTCGGCGTGCCCGGCTACGACGACAAGGTGGCCGACCTCGGCCCGGATGTCGATGCGCGCTACCGCGCCGCACTGGGCAAGGCCCGCACCGAGCTGCAAGGCAAGCTGGCGGTGGAGAAGGACGCCAACGTGCGCCAGGACCTGGCCATCCTCATCGCCGCCATCGACCAGGAGATCGAGGGCAGCGAGCTCAACGAGCGCTATCTGCTGCCGTGGACCGACGTGCCACAGACGGTGTTCGGCGGCATCAACAACCTGCTCTCCGACCAGACCCCGCCGGAGCGCCGCGCCAGCGCGCTCGGCCGCCTGAAGGCCTATGTCGGCCTGGCCCCGGGCAGCACGCCGATGACCGAGCTGGCCAAGGCCCGTTACAGCGAGCGCCTGTCCAACCCGGCATTGCTGCAGCCGACCCGGCGCGAGGTCGAGCAGGCGCTGGCCAATGTCGACACCTATATCCAGGGCATCAAGGAGCTGTTCGGCAAGTACAAGATCGAGGGTGCCGACGAAGCGCTGCAGGCCGCCGCTACCCAGCTGCAGGCCTACGCCGACTGGACGCGCAAGCAAGTGCTGCCGAAGGCGCGCGAAGACACCCGCCTGCCGCCGGCGCTGTATGCGTTCCAGCTCAAGCAGGTCGGCATTGGCATCGAGCCGCAGGCGCTGATCCAGCGCGCCCAGGTCGAGTTCATGGAAACGCGCGCGGCGATGCGCCAGCTGGCGCCGTTGGTGGCCAAGGCCAAGGGTTTGCCGGAAGGTGGCGACTACATCGACGTGATCCGCGCGCTGAAGGCCGACAAGATCGCCGACGACCAGCTGGAGCATTACTACCGCGGCGTGATCGACCAGATCGACCCGATCATCCGCAAGCAGGGCATCGTCGATGTCCCGCAGCGGCCGATGCAGATGCGCCTGGGCTCGCAGGCCGAAAGCGCCGCGCAGCCCGCGCCGCACTTCCTGCCCGCGCCGCTGGTCGGCAATACCGGCCAGCAGGGCCAGTTCGTGCTGCCGCTGGGCAATCCGGATGCCGGCAGCGGCAAGAAGGAACAGTACGACGACTTCAACTTCGGTTCGGCCGCCTGGACGCTGAGCGCGCATGAAGGCCGGCCGGGCCACGAGCTGCAGTTCACCGCGATGGTCGAGCGCGGCGTGTCGCTGGCGCGCAGCATGTTCGCCTTCAACTCGGTCAACGTAGAAGGCTGGGCGCTGTATGCCGAGGCCGAGATGGTCCCGTACGAGCCGCTGGACGGGCAGCTGATTGCGCTGCAGTTCCGCCTGCTGCGCGCCGCGCGCGCGATGCTCGACCCGATGCTCAACCTCGGCCTGATCGACCGCGAGCGCGCGCGCCTGGTGCTGGAGAACGACGTCGGCCTGTCGCCGGCGATGGCGCGGCAGGAACTGGACCGCTACATGGTGCGCGCGCCCGGCCAGGCCGGCAGCTACTTCTACGGATACACCCGCATCCTGGAACTGCGCATGCGCACCGAGCTGGCGCTGGGGCCGAAGTTCGACCGCCTGAAGTTCAACAACTTCCTGCTCGACCAGGGCCTGCTGCCGCCGGACCAGCTGGCCAAGGCAGTGGAGGAAGTGTTCATCCCCTCGCAGCTGGGCAAGCCGGCCGCCAGGAAGAAGGGCTGAAACGGATCGGGCGCCCGCTTTTCGGCTGGCGCCCGATCGGCTGAAGGGTTTTCGGCTGAAGGGTTTAGCGCGTCGGCACCGGGGTGGGTGCCGGCGCGGGTATCGGTTCGGCCAGGCTGCCCGGCGGTACCCAGATCGCCACGCCCGCCGCGTGCTTCTGCGTGGTGGGAATACCGATGCCGACACCGCCGCCCACGCTGGAACCCCAGCTGCCGGCCCCGACCGACACGCCGGCGGGCGAGCCTTGCGAACCGACGCCCACCACGACGACGCCGTTGGCGCCGAGCTTGGCCGCTTCCTGCTTGAGCCGCAGCACGGCCGAATCGGTCTGGCCCTGGGTGCCGAAGCCGACCGCACTGGTGGTCTCGATCTGGGCGATCTCCACCGAGCCGGCCGGTGCCGTCGCGTAGACCTGCACGATGGCCGGGTCGACCGGCGGGCGCGCGCTGCCCATCATCACCCGGGAGGAACTGGCACAGCCGGCCAGCGCGAGGGCGAGGCAGGCGGCGGCGAGGGGCATCTTCATGGCGTCTTCCTCATCTAGTGGGTGGATGATCCGGTCGGGGTACTGAATCGTGCCGGACTTACGCCGAGCCTGCAGCCTGCGGCCGGCACCGTGATGGCAACGGCAAGGCAGACGCGGGGGCGTTCACCCCCTCGTGCCATGCCGCGCACGGCGCGTTATCGTGTCGGCTGGACAAACCGGGGAGACGAGGGATGGGACTGATCAGCCTGCTGTGGGGCATCGTGGCGATCCTGTGGATGATCGTGGCTTTCATTCCGTTGCTGGGATGGGGCAACTGGTTCGTGATTCCGTTCGCCGCGGTCGGGGCGATCATCGCGGCCATCGGCATTCTGTTCACCTCGCCGGCCAATCGCGGCCGTGCCAAGGCCGGGCTGCTGCTCAACGCGCTGGTGATCGTGGTGGGCGTGTTGCGCCTGAGCCTGGGTGGCGGGGTCATCTGACGTCCCGCGCTGGCCCGCGGCGGCGCCCGCATCGTCCCGTTCCTGCGACGGCATGTCGCGCCGGTGGCGAGGGAGCCGAGCGTAGAATGGCGGCTCCTTTCCGCTGCCGCCTTTGCCGCCGCCGCCTTCGGGCCGGCAGGTGGTCCTCTCGATGATCCTGCGTCCGCGCCCCCACGGCTGGCAGCTGCTCTACATCGTCCGCGGCTCCATCGTGCCCGCAATCGCGCCCAAGGTCCTGGCGATCGTCCTGCTGTCGGTGGCGGTGTCGGCACTGGCCACGGTGTACCGCCCGTTCGGCGGCAGTGCGCTGGCGGTGGCGCCCTTCACCCTGCTGGGCCTGGTGCTGTCGATCTTCCTGAGCTTCCGCAACAGCGCCTGCCATGAGCGCTGGTGGGAAGCGCGCAAGCTGTGGGGCCAGTTGATCGTCGAGTCGCGGATGCTAGCCCGCCAGTGCCAGGTGCTGTGGCCGGAAGACGCCGCCCTGCGGCGGCGCGTGGTCTACCTGGCGATCGCCTTTGCCGGCGCGCTGGCAGCGCGATTGCGTGGGCGGGACGCGGCGGCGGCCGCGCAGCCGTGGCTGGAGGCGGACGATGTGCCGCGCCTGCGGGAGCGGCTCAACGTGCCCGACCAGTTGCTGGGCATGATTGCCGGCACCTTGGCGCAGTCGCGGCGCCAGGGCCACATCGATTCCTATCTGTATGGCTTGGTCGAGGCACGTTTGGTCGCGATGACTAGTATCCAGGCCGCGTGCGAACGCATCGCCTCCACACCGCTGCCGTTCGCCTACACGCTGCTGCTGCACCGGGCCGCCTGGATCTTCTGCGTGCTGCTGCCGTTCGGCCTGGCCGGCACCCTGGGCTGGTTCACGCCGGTGGTGTCGGCGGTGCTGGCGTACGCCTTCTTCGGGCTCGACCAGCTCGGCGACGAGCTGGAAGAGCCCTTCGGCCTTGCGCCCAACGACCTGCCCCTGGACGCGCTGGTGCGCGGCATCGAGATCGACCTGCGCGACGCGCTCGGCGAGCGCCCGCTGCCCGAGCCGCTGCTGCCGCGCGACTACGTCCTGCAATGAACCCTGCGAACCGCTGAAGGAGCCCACCATGGCCCATCCCCACTACCGCCCCCGCCGCATGCGCCGCGACGAATTCTCGCGGCGGCTGATGCGCGAGCACACGCTGACCACCGACGACCTCATCTACCCCGTGTTCGTGCACGAACTGCCCGGCCGCGCCGCCGTGGCATCGATGCCCGGCGTGGAGCGGCTGTCGATCGACGAACTGCTGAAGGTGGCCGAAGAAGCGCTCGAGCTCGGCATCCCGGCGCTGGACCTGTTCCCGGTGATCGACCCATCCGGCAAGAGCCTGGACGCGGCCGAGGCATGGAATCCCGAGGGCCTGGCCCAGCGCGCGATCCGCGCGCTCAAGTCGCGCTTTCCCGAGCTCGGCGTGATGACCGACGTGGCGTTGGACCCGTATACCACGCACGGCCAGGACGGCATCATCGACGCCGGTGGCTACGTCCTCAACGACATCACCGTCGAGGCGCTGGTGAAGCAGTCGCTGTCCCACGCGCAGGCCGGCGCGGACATCATCTCGCCGTCGGACATGATGGACGGCCGCATCGGCGCGATTCGTCGCGCGCTGGATGCACAGCAGCATGTCAACGTGCGCATCATGGCGTATTCGGCCAAGTACGCCTCGGCCTTCTACGGCCCGTTCCGCGACGCCGTCGGCAGCGCCGCCAGCCTTGGCAAGGCCGACAAGAAGACCTACCAGATGGACCCGGCCAATGGCGACGAAGCGCTGCGGGAGATCGCGCTCGACCTGGAAGAGGGCGCGGACATGGTGATGGTCAAGCCGGGCATGCCCTACCTCGATATCGTGCGGCGGGTGAAGGAAGAATTCCGCGTGCCGACCTTTGCCTACCAGGTGAGCGGCGAGTACGCGATGCTCAAGGCGGCCGCGGCCAATGGCTGGCTCGATGAACGCAAGTGCGTGCTCGAGGCGATGGTGGCGTTCAAGCGCGCGGGCGCCGATGGGGTGCTGACTTACTTCGCGCCGCAGATCGCGCGCTGGTTGCGTGAGGGCTGACGCCCTCGTGCAACCAGCGCGCGATCTGCGGCGGCACATCCCGCTGCGCGGGATGTGCCCCCAAAGGTCGCTGCGCGAACTTTGGGGCCCCCGCTCTTGCTTTGCCTATCCCCGCGGCTTCGCCGCGCCCCCTTAACAAAGGGGGCTTTCCTCCAGCTTTGTTCCGGGTGGAATGGTTTGTTGTGGGAGGGGCTTCAGCCCTGACTGCCATTTGTCGGCTCGCGATGCCGCTTCTGCACCTGCATCCGCGACTCCCGTCTCTTCTCCTGCGCCGCGGCGGGGGCACACTCCTGGCCTGCGCGGGCTTTGCCCGCCGTTGTCTCTTGAGCGTTCCCGCGACCGCCATCCTTCAGGAGCATGCCGCCATGGCCAAGGCCAGCAAGAAGACCCCCTGGACGCCACCGTACTACCCCATCATCTACGTGCGCGGTTATGCGATGACGCGCGGTGAGATGGACCAGACCAGCGCCGATCCGTTCTGCGGCTTCAACCTGGGTTCCACGGTCTACCGCGCGGTCGCCGAGCGCGAGCGGGCGCCGCGCAAGTATGTGTTCGAGTCGCCGGTGGTGCGCTTGATGTCGGAGTTCGAGTACAGCGACGTGTACGAGGACGGGCAGGACATCCTCGATCCGGGCTGGGAGTCGAGTGCCGAGGGCCAGCCTACCGGCAACCAGTTGGGCTCGCGCTCGGTGGTGATCCATCGCTACTACGACCCGGCCTCGTCGCTGTTCGGCGGCGGCAAGACGCCAAGCATCGAGGATTCGGCCAAGCGTCTGTCGCAGTTGGTCGCGCGCGTGCGCGACCTGATCTGCGCCAACCCTGCCAACCAGGTGACCGAGGAGCAGTTCCGCTGCTACGTGGTGGCGCATTCGATGGGCGGCCTGGTCAGCCGCGCCTTCCTGCAGAACCCGGCGCTGGACCCGGCAGGCATGAAGGATTACGTGGATAAGTTTTTCACCTATGCCACCCCGCACAACGGCATCGATGTGGCCGGCAACAACGTGCCGAGCTGGCTCGGCGCATTCGACATCGACAACTTCGACCGCGACAAGCGCATGCCGCAGTACCTGGACCTGGCCGACCTGGCGAAGAAGAACGAGGGCCGGGTCGACCTGCTGCCCGAATCGCGTTTCCCCTCGCGCAAGGTGTTCTGCATGGTGGGAACGAACCGCTCGGACTACGACGCGGCGGCGGGACTGTCGCGGACCTTCGTCGGCAATGGCAGCGATGGCTTGGTCAAGATCGAGAACGCGACGCTGCAGGGGGTCAACGCCGACGGCAGCCTGGGCGAGTATTGCGCCAAGGCCTTCGCCTATCGCTCACATTCGGGGTTCTACGGCATCGTCAACAGTGAGGAGGCGTTCCAGAACCTGGCGCGCTTCCTGTTCGGCGACGTGCGCGTGGACGCGTGGCTGCAACTGGACGAGATCCGCCTGCCGGAAAAGGTGGAGCAGGCGCGCGCGGCCGGCCATGAGATCGATGCGCTGTACCAGGTGGAGATGCTGGCCTCGCCACGCGGCAAGCTCTGGTACCTGACGCGGCGCGTGGCCGAGGAGGATTCGGTCGCGTGCATCCGCCATGCGACCTGGAAGAAGGAAGTGCCGCACTATCTGTCGTCGATCTTCCTGTCCAATGCGGCGAAGGTGGACAACAGCGACCGCTCGCTGTCCTACGGGGTGACGCTGGGCATCCGCGTGCCGGACTACGAGATCGAACGCAAGCTGTGGATCAACCAGCATTACGAGGGGGGCTACCTGTTCCGCAATTCCATCGTGTTGTCGATGGTGCCACCGCTGCGTGCAGGTGCGGCCTGGAAGGTGCAGTTCGCCTGGCAGGACAGCGGCGTCAGCAGTCCGACCCAGGATGTCGACGTGTCGGTCGAACAGATGCGCCAGCGTCGCGTCGACATCGACATTCCTTTCGAGAGCGTGAGCCTGGTCGATGGGGCGCAGGTGGCGACCCGGCCCGGGGTCAAAGGGCGCCTGCAGCTTCGCATCTCCGCCTGGAACGCCTGAGCACTGGGCCTCGCGCGCACCGGGCGTCCGCAGCCGTCGCCTCGAATGCCGGCATGTGCCGGGAGCGGGCAGGCCGGCGACCCGGTGTCGAGCCGTGCGATAAGTAGCGCTAACGGTCGAGTATTCCGTGCGTAGCGCACAACGGCCCATTTATGCGTTACAGAATGTCAATCGCGCGATTCCGCGCGTGCGCGAAGTCGTCGATGCCCGGCCGAGACCCTGGGGCGCTTGGTCGAAGCGGCATTGGGGACGCTAGCCTGCGGCTGCTGTCTCGTTTGTTTGAGGCGTCGCAGTCAATCCTGCTGACATTGGTGCGTCGTGCCAGGCCGAATGATCGACCCATGCCGTTGAGTAGAAACACCTCACGCATGTCGCCGTCAACGTGCGCTGCGCGTGCTTCCAATCCTGCTTGCTCAGAAGATTCGTATCGCCATCGCGCTACGCGGTGAAAGCACGAGCGTGCGAAGCGGTGGCGCGCTAGCCTTCGCGCCCCCAAGAACAGGATTGTTCGCCATGTCAGTCATAAAGATCATCGTGGCCGACGATCACCCGCTCGTGCGGATAGGGCTGGCGCATGCCTTATGGAAAGATGCGGGGATCCGGCTGGTAGGGCAAGCGGACTCTACCGACACGCTGTTCGGCATTCTCCAAGCTCGGCGTTGCGATGTGGCGCTGGTCGACCTGCACATGCCCAGCGGGCTCTTGGCCGATGGCGTGCCGATGCTGCAGTTGTTGCGCAGCCGCTGGCCGCATATGCCCGTGCTGGCCTTCACTCTGGAAGACAATCTTGCCGTGCTGCAGCTGGCGGTATCGGCCGGCGTGCGCGGCGTGATGCTCAAGTCCGAGCCGTTGGTGGAGCTGCCCATCGCCATTCGCCGGATCCACGCCGGCGGTGCGTACTTCAGCGACGCCCTGCAGCGGAAGTGGGCCGACAGCGACCGCTACGCCCAGGCCGTGCCCACCACGCCCCTGTCGCCGCGCGAAAATGAAGTGTTCTGCCTGTTCGTGCGCGGCATGAGCGTGTCGCAGATCGCCGACCTGCTCGGCCTGAGCATCAAGACCGTGAGCCGGCAGAAGCGCTCGGCGATGGCCAAGCTGCGCCTGAGCCGCGACGTGGAGGCCTACGCCTATGCCCACGTCCTGGGCTTGCTGGACTGACGGCGGCGCTCAGCGCCCGGGCGTGCCGAGCTGGCGTGCGCCGGTGATGATCATCCGCAGCATCTGCGAGATCTGCTCCACCAGTTCCTCGTCGCGCTCTGGCGGCAGATCCATGGCGGTGGCGCCCATCGCGAACACCAGGCGCGTAATCGCCTTGGCGACCAGTTCCGGTGCATGCAGCACCGCGCCGTCGGCGGCGGCCAGGCGGATCAGGTCCAGGCGCAGCTCATCCTCGAAGTGATTGAGCTCGCGCTCAACCGCTTGCTTGAAGTTGTCCGAGCCCACCGCCCCTTCGCGCAAGAGCACGTGCAGCAGCTTGTCGTCGGCGCGCAGCTGCTCCATGAAGGTTTCCACCGACACCCGGATGACGCTGCGCTCGGTCGAGGTGGCGCGCTGGCGTGCCTGGCCGATGATCGTGCGCAGCGAGCGGCCGGCCAGGTCGATCAAGGCTACGGCCAACTCGTCCATGTCGCGGAACTGGCGGTAGAAGCTGTTCGGCGCGATGCCGGCCTCGCGCGCGACTTCGCGCAAGCTCAAGGTCGACAGGCTGCGGTGCGGGCCGATCAGCGTGAGCGCAGCGGCCAGCAGATCCTCGCGCGAGATCGCCGGCTTGCGGGCCGGGGCGGTGTCGGGCAGGACGGTGGCGCTGGCGGGCATGGGCGTTCCGGTCGGCAGATGGCTGAATCATACGCCTCGACCGCAATATACAACTGTATACACACATGTGCGCTCACCCGTATAGTGGCGGCCATGACCTCGCAGCCCTCCCCAGCGCCCGCGTTCGATGCCACCCGGCGCTGGCTCGACCCGGCCTTTTTCGACTTCTGGGCCACCCGGATCAATCCGCTGTGGACCTGGAATCGCCCGCGCGCGCAGCTGGTGACGCGTAGGCCGGCGGCGGCGGATGCCACGACGCTGGTGCTGCGGCCCAACCGCCATTGGCGCGGTGCGCAGCCCGGCCAACACGTCGAACTTGGCGTGGAGATTCAGGGACGCTGGTTGCGCCGGCATTACAGCCCGACGGTGAATGCCGCCGGCGAGATCGAAATTACCGTGAAGACGGTCGAGGCCGGCCGCGTCAGCCCTTATCTGGCGCGGGATGCCGCGATCGGCGAAGTGTTCGAACTCGGCCACGGCTTCGGCGACTTCACCTGGCCCACCGGTACCGCGCCGGTCCTGTTGCTCGCCGCCGGCAGTGGCATCACGCCGATGCGGGCGCTGCTGCAGGCACAGGCCGCGCGCCGATTCGATCGCGACGTGACCCTGATGTACTGGGTCCGCCGCGCTGAGCAGGCCTGCTTCCCGTCCGAATGGCGGGCGCTGGCTGACGCACATCCGCGTTTCTCCTTCCAACTGCGGGTCACCGGCGAAGGCGCGCCGCGCGTGGATGCGCTGGCGCCGGAGCAATGGCCGGCCTTGGCGCAGGCGCAGGTGCTTGCCTGCGGTCCGGGCGGGTTCGTCCAGGCCGCCAGCGGGCGCCTGCAAGGCGAAGTGGCCGGGTTCCAGGCCGAGGCCTTCAGCGCACCGGCATTCGTCGAGGGTGAAGACGGCGAGGTGGACGTGGTGCTGTCACGCAGCAGGCGCACGCTGCGCCTGGCACGCAACCGCTCCCTGCTCGAAGGTTTGGAAGCGCATGGACTCAAGCCGCGCCACGGCTGTCGCATGGGCATCTGCAACACCTGCGTCTGCCAGCGGGAGGCGGGCGCGACGCGGCACCTGCTGAGCGGCCAACACCACGATGAACCTGCCGCGCCGGTACGCCTGTGTGTACAGGCCCCGAGCACCGACCTGATCCTGGAACTGTGAGGAACCGCATGAGCCGTCCCGCCAACCGCGCGCTGTCGCCGGCCGAACTGCAGGCTTTCGGCGATGAACTCGACGCCATCCGCCGGCGCGTGACGGCCGATCTGGGCGCCGGCGACGCGCGTTACATCCGCCGCGTGGTCGCCGCCGTGCGCTGGACCGGCGTGGCCGGCCGTACGTTGCTGTTCCTGGGGGCCTTCGTGCCGATGCTGCTGTGGCCGGCGTGGACCGCCGGCGCGCTGCTGCTGGGCCTGTCGAAGATCCTCGAGAACATGGAGCTCGGCCACAACGTCATGCACGGCCAGTACGACTGGATGGGCGATGCCCAGCTGCAGGGCCGCACCTACGAGTGGGACATCGTCGCCACCGGCGACAACTGGCGCCGGACCCACAACTTCCGTCACCACACCTACACCAATGTGCGCGGGATGGACGACGACATCGGCTATGGCCTGCTGCGGATCTTCCCCGAGCAGCGCTGGCGGGCGTTCTACCTGCTGCAACCGCCGATCGCGGTGGTGTTCGCGCTGATGTTCCAGTGGGGCGTGGCAATCCAGGACCTGCGCATCGGCCGTTGGCTGCACGGCAAGATGACCACGCGGCAGCTCCTGCGCGTGGCCCAGCCGGTCGGCCGCAAGATGGCGCGGCAGCTGCTCAAGGACTACGTGTTGTTCCCCTTGCTGGCCGGCCCCTTCTTCCTGCCGGTGCTGCTCGGCAACCTGGTGGCCAACGGCCTGCGCAACGTGTGGACGTTCGTGGTGATCTTCTGCGGGCATTTCACCGCCGATGCCGAGGTGTTCCCGAAGGAATGCGTCCGCGACGAATCACGTGGCCACTGGTACCTGCGCCAGCTGCGCGGCTCGTCCAACATTGGCGGTGGGCCGGTGATCGACGTGCTGACCGGCAATCTCAGCCACCAGATCGAACATCATTTCTACCCGGACCTGCCGGCCAACCGCTATGCGGCCATCGCCGTGCAGGTCCGGGAGATCTGCGCGCGCTACGGCCAGCACTACAACACCGGCTCGCTGCCGCGGCAGTTTGGCCAGGTGGCATGGCGCATCGTGCGCCACGCCTTCCCGAGCCGGGCGCCGGCCCCGCGGCCGCTGGTGCAGCAGCCGGCCTGAGCCGCGGCTTTCAGCGGCCGGCGGGCGGCAGCTGCGCCAGCGTCTCGCGGGCAATGGCGTCCAGCCGCGAGGCACTGCCGTCGCTGCGCTTGACCGTACCGCGGTTGAGCGCCCGCCATACCACGCGGATCGACTTCGGCTCGATCACCTCGATCTGCAGCGCGCCTTCCACGAACCGCGTGCGCTTGATGTCCATCACCGGTGCGCCATCGCCACCGGGCACGACCATCTGCGAACAACCGTCGCTGTTGCATTCGACGGTGGCTTGCGGCGTGGGCTGCGAGCCGACGCCCTCGTTGCGCAACAGGGTCTGTTCGCCATCGCGCACGCCGACGCGGAACGCGACCAGGAAGTCCGACTGCACCGGGCTCGGAACGCGCTGGTAGCCCTTGGCTTGCAGCGCCTTGTCCAGGGCGGCCTGCAAGCGCTCGCGGAACTGCGGATCGAGCACGCGCGGGTCCGACTCGGCCGGCAGCTGCGCCGGCATCGGCACCCAGGCGTAGCGCAGGCCCGGCAAGCGCGTGGCCGGCATGGAAACAGTGACCTGGCTGGAAGGCGCCGCCCGCGCCACCGCGCCGGGGTTGCACGTGATGGCCAATGCGGCCAGACACAACGCGACGCACCACGATGACAGCTGTCTCACGGGCCTCTCTCCTTGCGGTCGGAATGCGCCGAGCATAGCGGAGCCGGCGTAGGTGGATGATTCACGACCGGCACGCCGTGCGCGGCGCCCGCCATGTTCACGCCAGCCCCAGCGCCGCCCCGTTAGCGTGGCTGTCCGGCATGGGAGGCGACAATGGACAGGCAGCGAGTGGGCGGCAGCGACACCAACCCGATCTATCGGATCCAAGAAGTGGCAGGTGCGCAGTTGCGCGACAAGTATGTCGTGAGCGATACCGGCGTGGCCTTCGACACGCTCGAAGCCGCCCAGGCGGCGGCACAGGAACTGGATGCGCTGACGCCGCCTTCCGAAGAGTGAACCGGGACGGTGCCTGGCCGCTCGGGCCGCCGGCGGGGCCCATCGAAACGGCCTGGCGAGCTGCGGGTCGATGTGGGCGGCGCGTGCCATAGGCTGGGGCCGGAGACCGCACTGAGGCCGCTGACGGGCCTGGCAACTTTGCGTGGGCAGGCGCCGTGGGCGGATCGGCATCAATGCGGTGTCGAGGACGCGGCCCGGGAGCTGGGCTGGCCGTCCGGGCTGCGGGGCGACGTTGCCCCTCACGGAGGCCGATGCTCGCGATATGCTGCGGACGCAGTCGTCCGTGTCGTCCCGCTTGTGCGTACTTCCCGTTGCCCCCTTCGACCCCGGGAGTTTCGTCATGCTTGGAATTACCGCTTTCGGCATGTTGCACACCGTCATCAGCTTGATCGGCATGGGGGCCGGCTTCGTCGCCCTGTTCGCGCGTTTCCGGATTGGCCGCGACACGCGGGCAGGCCGGGTATTCGTCCTGTTCACTGCGCTATCGGCGATCACCGGCTTGTTCATCTACCACCACGGCGGCTTCGGCAAACCGCACGTGCTCAGCCTGGCGACCCTGGCCGTACTGGCGCTGGGCGTGTGGTTCGAACGTCGCGGCGCGCTGCGTTGGCAGGCTTTGCGCGTCGCTTCGTTGCTCTACACCGTGGCGCTGTTCTTCCACTTCATTCCCGGCCTGACCGAGACCTTCACGCGCGTGCCGGTCGGCGGCCCGTTGTTCGACAGTCCGGACGATCCGCAGCTGGCCGCCAGCGTCGGTGCGATCGCATTGGTGTTCCTGGTCATTGGCGTGGTGCAGTGGCGTCAGCTGCGGCGGCTGGCGGGATCGGCCTCCGCGCCGATGGCCGCGGCCGCTCCGCTGCAGACCAAGTAGCGCACGCTCTAAATGGCGCACGCCCACCCGCGCCTGGCATTGCCGGCGCGGATGGGCGTGCGGGTCCTTGCGACGGACCGCGGCCGGCTGGGCTCAGCGCAGGTCGCGATCCATCCGCCGGTAGCCGATCGCCTCGGTGAGATGCGTGCGGGCGATGGCCTCGCTGCCGTCCAGGTCGGCGATGGTGCGGGCCACCCGCAGGATGCGATGCATCGAGCGCGCCGACAGCTGCCATTGCTCGATGGCCTGCTCGAGCACGCGTTCGTCGCCGGCCGACAGCACGCAGTGGCGTGCGGTGCCTGCGGCATCGAGGCGACCGTTGACGCATTGCGCGCGTTGCAGCTGGCATTCGCGCGCCAACATCACGCGTGCGCGCACCGTGGCTGAATCCTCGCCGCGCGGGGCGTCGCGGCGCAGCGCCTGGGGTGGCAGGCGCGGCACTTCCACGTGCAGGTCGATGCGTTCGAGCAGCGGACCGGAAATACGTGCGCGATAGCGGCGGATCGCATCGCCGGTGCAACGGCAACGCCCGCTCGGGTCGCCGGCCCAGCCGCAGGGGCAGGGATTCATCGCCGCGACCAGTTGGAAGCGGGCCGGAAACGTCAGGTGCAGGGCGGCGCGCGAGACGGTAATCGCCCCCGACTCCAGTGGCTCGCGCAGCACTTCCAGCGCATGGCGTTGCCATTCGGGCAGTTCGTCCAGGAACAGCACGCCGTGGTGGGCCAGCGAGATCTCGCCCGGCCGCGGCATCTGGCCGCCGCCGGCCAGCGAAACCGCGCTGGCGGTGTGATGGGGCTGGCGAAAGGGGCGCTGCCGCCAACGCGCGATCTCCAGGGCCGCGCCGGATTGGCTGGCCGAGGCGATCGCCGCCACTTCCAGCGCTTCGTCCTGGTCCAGAGGCGGCAGCAGGCCCGGCAGCCGCGAGGCAAGCAGGGTCTTGCCGCTGCCAGGGCTTCCGCACAACAGCAGGTGGTGGCCACCGGCCGCCGCGATCTCCAGCGCACGCCTCGCCTGCGGCTGGCCGCGCACATCGGCGAGGTCGGCCGTCGCAGGCGGCGCGTCCAGTGCCTCCTCATCGTCGGCCAGGCGAGGCCACGGCTGTTCGCCGCGCACCCCGGCGCAGGCCTGCAACAGCGTGCGCACCGGAATGGGCGCCGCGTGCCGGGCCAGGCCGGCTTCGCTGGCGTTGGCCTCGGGCAAGACCAGGCGTCGCCCTTCCTGCAGGGCGGCCAAGGCGGCGGGCAGGACGCCGTCGACCGGACGCAGCTCTCCGGTCAGCGCCAGCTCGCCGACGAACTCCAGCCCACCCAGCGCATCGCGATCGATCTGGCCGCTGGCTGCCAGGATGCCGAGGGCGATGGGCAGGTCGAAACGCCCTCCCTCCTTCGGCAGGTCCGCGGGCGCCAGGTTGATGGTGATGCGCCTGGCCGGAAACTCGAACTGCGCGCACAGGATGGCGGCGCGCACGCGTTCGCGTGATTCCCTGACTGCCGCCTCCGGCAAGCCGACGATCTGCGTCGAAGGCAGCCCGCCGGACAGATGAACCTCGACCCGTACCTCCGGTGCCGCCACGCCCACGCGCGCGCGGCTATGCACGAGCGCCAGGCTCATGCGACGAGGAAAAGGCCCAAGTCAGCCCTGGCTGGTGCCGCGCGCTTCGAGTGCGGCAACTGTCTTTTCCAGCGCTTCGAGCTTCTCGCGCGTGCGCAGCAGGACGGCGCGCTGGACGTCGAATTCCTCGCGCGTCACCAGATCCAGCCGCGACAGCCCGGCCTGCAGCACGCTCTTGAAGCTGGCCTGCAATTCGTCGCGAGACTCGCGCAGGCTGGGCGGCACCAGGTCGCTGAGGCGGCGGGCGAGGTCGTCGAGGTGGTTGAAGTCGATCATGGGCATCTCCGGTAGGCCAGGCCAGCATCGGCTGCGCGCCTGGCGTGCGCCATCGGGGGCGCGGTGGGAAGGCCGTAAGGATAAGCCGCGATCGATGCCGGCGTAGCCCGATGCACGCGCCGCGCGGCAGGATCGGACAGGGTATTCTTCAAGCCCTGACACCAGGGAATGCCCGATGAAGATGATCATGGCCATCGTCAAGCCGTTCAAGCTGGACGACGTACGCGAAGCGCTGGCCGGCTGCGGCGTGGCCGGCATCACCGTCACCGAGGTCAAGGGCTTCGGCCGCCAGAAGGGCCACACCGAGCTCTACCGCGGCGCCGAGTACGTGGTGGATTTCCTGCCCAAGGTGAAGATCGAGGTCGCGGTGACCGAAGACCAGGTCGAGGCAGTGGTCGAAGCGATCGTACGCGCCGCCGGCACCGGCAAGATCGGCGACGGCAAAGTGTTCGTGTACGACCTGGGCAGCGTGGTGCGGATCCGCACCGGCGAACTCGACGCCGACGCGCTGTAAGCGCGCCCGCGCCTCAGGCCGCGCCGCCCTTCATGCGGCGGTAGAAGCGCTTCCAGCCACCGCGAATGGCGCTGACCCAGGCCGGTTCGGCGGCCAGCGCCAATTGCTCGGCCGACGGCGCCACGCCCGTCAGGCGCTTTTGAAGTTTCAGCAGGTTGGCCTGGTCGCTGCGGCGCAGCTGGCGCGAAATCGCGTTGTCGCGCAGCCAGCGCGGGAAGCGCCAGGCCGAAGTGAAATCGATCAATACCGGCACCCCGGCACTGACCACCACGTTGGTGCCATGCAGGTCGTTGTGGGTGATGCCGGCCGAATGCAGCTTCTCGACCGCCGCCTGCAGCTCCTTGAACACTTCCTGCCCGACCAGGGCGCTGGCGCTCAACGTCTCGCCAGGAATGAATTCCATGCCCAGCGCCAGTCCGCCAAGCGTGCCGAGCAACGCCGGTGCGTGGCGCCAGCCCTTGAGCCGTTCGAGCATGCGTGCCTCGTGCCGGACCATCAGCCGGGCGATCGGCGCCAGCAGTGTGCGGCGATAGCGGCTGTAGTCCTTCACCACGGCCGGGCGTCCATCGACATGGGTGCGGTAGACGTTCGGTTCGAGCAGGCGCGTGCCTTCCTTCAGCAGGATGGTGGCATCGGCCGGGGTGGCGATCGCGGTGGGGGCGCGCATATCCATTGATTGCTCCTGGGCCTGGGCCGGCAGCGTGGGGAGCCGGTCTTCGCAGGCAAACCCGCGCCGGGCAAGGCTCGGCGCAGGGAGCAATTTTAGAACTCGCCAGTCTTTAAATTCTTAATGTTAAAAAAATGCAATGTTCCGCCGGTGGAACGCCGAGCCCCGGCAGGTTCCGAGCAACGCTATTTCCGAACGCTGCCGCTGCCGATGCCCACCGCGACAGCCAAGCCGGCCGCCACCCAGGACAGGGCCAACGGCAGGCTGCTGGCGTGGGCGATGAAGCCGATGAGCGCCGGCCCGGCCAACGTGCCCGAGTACCCCATGGCCGACACTGCGGCGACCGCCACCTGCGGGTTGCTTCCGGGGTGGCGGCCGGCCGCGGAGAAAGCCAGCGGCGCGATATTGGCCGCGCCCAGCCCGGCCACGGCGTAGCCAAGCAAGGCCCACCACGGCGAGGCGGTCCACAGTGCCAGGGCCAGCCCGGCTACCGCCAGCGTCGTGCCGACCAGCAGCACCGGCATGCCGCCATGGCGGGATACCCAGCGGTCGCCGGCGAAGCGGCCGGCGGTCATGGTCACGGCGAACAGCGCATAGGCACTGCCGGCGCGCGCGGTATCGACCTGTTGCAGGCTGTTGAGCGCGATCGCGCTCCAGTCGAGCATCGCGCCTTCCATCAGGAAGGTGGCGAAGGCCATGCCACCGAGCAGCAACAGCCGGCCATGCGGCCAATGCCACCCTTCGCCGCTGCCGCCGGCCGGCAGCAGATGGGGCGCGCAGCGCCACAGGCACAGCAGCGCCACGGCGACCATCGGCAGCACGGCTTGCCAAGGCGCGGCGCCCAGCCACAGCGCCCCGGCCACGCTGCCGGCACCGAGGATGCAGCCGACGCTGAAGCAGCCATGGAAGCCGGACATCAACGGCCGGTCGCTCTCGCGTTCCACCCTCACCGCGTGCAGGTTGATTGCCACGTCCATGCCGCCGAGCGTGGCGCCGTAGACGAACAGCAACACGGCCAGGCCGGCATGGCTGGAGAGCAGGCCCAGGCCGGGCAGGCTGAGCGCGGCCAGTGCGCCGAGGAGGACGATCAGGCGGCGGCAGCCGATCCGGCTGGCCGCCCAGCCGGCAAGCGGCATGGCGCTGACCGAGCCGACGCCGAGCGCGAGCAGCATCAGTCCGAGTTCGGCCTCGCTGGCATGCAGGCGATCGCGCGCATAGGGCACCAGCGGCGCCCAGGCCGACAGGTTGATGCCGGCCACCAGGAAGCTGGCGCGCGTGGCCCATTCGCGTGCGCGCTGGGTGCCCCCCGCCTCGGCCTGCGCCATGCCGCGGGTTGCCGGATCACTCACCCAGGGCGCGGGCCACGAACGGCGGGGCGACGAGCACGCCGGTATGCAGGTGCGCGCTGTAGTACAGCGTGTCGAAACCCTTGCCCTGCGCATCGGCCTGGCGGAAGGCGAAATCCGCGCCGGCCTGCTTGCGCGCCAGGGTCACGCTCCACCAGCCGGTCGGATAGCAGGGCTGCGGGAACGGCAGGGTCTTGAACGACTGGAAGCCGGCCTTGCCCATTTCCTGGCGCATTTCCTTGATCAGCTCGAGCAGGGCCAACGGCGATTCGGACTGCTGCACCAGAATGCCGTCGTCCTTCAGCGCACGGAAGCAGCTGTCGTAGAAGGCCTTGTTGAACAGGCCTTCGGCCGGACCGACCGGATCGGTCGAGTCGACGATGACGATGTCCACGCTGCCGGCCGGGCAGTTGGCCATGTAGGCCACGCCGTCGTCGAACAGCAGCTCGGCGCGTGCATCGCCGTTGGATTCGCAGAGTTCGGGGAAGTACTTCTCCGACATGCGCGTGACCTGCTCGTCGATATCGCACTGGGTGGCGCTTTCCACGCCCGGGTGCTTGAGCACCTCGCGCAGCGTGCCACAGTCGCCGCCGCCGATGATCACCACGCGCTTGGGCGCGGCGTGGGTGAACAGCACCGGGTGGCTGATCATCTCGTGATAGAAGAAGTTGTCGCGGGTGGTGAGCATCACCGCGCCGTCGATCACCATCAGCTTGCCCCAGTCGGTGGTGTCGAAGATCTCGATCTTCTGGAACGGCGACTGCACTTCGTCCAGCTTGCCGGTGATGCGGTAGCCGATGGCCGAGCCGGTGGGCTGGAAGTGCTCGATGTACCAGTTGTCCTGGGTGCTCATGGGGGCGTTCCTGTGCGACGGGGCCGGGGCCATTGGGCCAAGCGGCCGGGGGCGGAAGAGGGCGCGCATTGTAGCGAAGGCACCCTGATGCGTCCGTTACCATATCCGGCACCGGTACCAGGAAAGGTGCCTTCTCGGGGGAGATGGGGATGACGGACGTCGTGGCGCATCGCGCGCTGATCGAGCGGCTGGAACTGGAAGCGGCGCAGTCGCCGGGCCGCTACCGCGCCAAGGTGGCGCTGCTGGCGGCGGCCGGCTTCGCCGTGCTGGGCGGCGCGCTGCTGCTGGCGCTGGGGGTTTCGGTCGGCCTGGTGCTGGCCTTGGTCGCGATCAGCCCGCTGCTGCTGTTGAAGCTGGCCAAGATCGTGTGGATCCCGATTGGCTTCGGCTGGATGCTGCTGCGCAGCTTCTGGGTGCGCTTCGAGGCGCCCTGGGGCCATCGGCTCGGGCGCCACGAGGCACCGGCGCTGCGGGCCGAGGTCGAACGCCTGCGCCGCGAAACCGGCGCGCCGCGGCTGCACGGCATCATCATCGACCGCGACCTCAACGCCGCTGCCGCCACCGTGCCGCGCGCCCTGGGCCTGCTGGGCCACCGCCATTACCTGGTACTGGGCCTGCCGCTGATGCAGGCACTGGACGCGCAGCAGTTCGCCTCGGTGATCGCCCACGAATTCGGCCACTTCGGCGGCGGCCATGGCCGCTTCGGCGGTTGGGTCTACCGGGTACGGGCCAGTTGGGACCGCGTGCTGGTGCAGCTGCAGGCGCGCCGCTCCTGGGCCAGCGGCGCATTCGTGCGCTTCTTCCGCTGGTACGCACCTTACTTCAACGCCTATACCTTCGTCCTGGCGCGCACCCAGGAATACCAGGCCGACGCCACCGCCGCGCGCGTGGTCGGCGCGCGCGTGGCCGGCGACGCGCTGGTGCGCGTCAACCTCGGCAGCGAGCGCCTGGCCCAGGACTTCTGGCCGGCGATGCGCCGACTTGGCGCGGTGGAAGCCGCACCGCCGGCCGCGCTGTACCGCGACATGGCCGACAGCCTGCGGCAACCGCACGAATCCGATTCCCAGCGGCTGCAGCGCATGCTCGCCCGCCCGCCCGGGCACGACGACACCCATCCCACCCTGGCCCAGCGCCTGGCCGCGCTGCAGGTGCAGCCGTCGCTGGTGCCGCCGCCCAGCCGCAGCTTCGCCGAGACCTACCTGGGCGAACTGCTGCCGCGGCTGGAGCAGAAGTTCAGCGAACAGTGGCGGCGCCAGGTCGAATACGACTGGCGCGAAAACCACCGCCAGCACGCCGCCGACGCGCGTCGGCTCGCCGAGCTGGAGGCAATGCCGGAGCGCGACGCCGAAGCCGTGGTCGAACACGCGCGGCTGTCGGAATCGCTGCGCGAAGACGTCGACGCGCTGGCCTTGTACCGCGCCGCGCTGCAACAGGCGCCGGCGCATCCGTTCGTGCATTTTCGCCTGGGCGTGTTGATGCTCGATGCCGGCAACGCCGCCGGCGTGGCGCACCTGCGCCGTGCCATGAGCCTGGACCCGCAATGCCGGCAGGCCGCGCTGCAATACCTGGCGCGCTATTACCGCGAGCACGGCGACAGCGGCGGCCAGGACGAAATCGCGCGCGAGTGGGAGCAGCTGCAGGACGCACGCCTGCGTGGCCAGCACGCGCGCAACGAGCTGAGCCCCAAGGACGTCTTTGTGCCGCACGGCCTGGATACGGAAGTGCTGGCCGGCCTGCGCGGGGTATTGGCGCGCCAACGCACGGTCAGCAAGGCCTGGCTGGTACGCAAGCAGCTGCCCGGCGACGACGGCGGCGTGCCGCATTACGTGCTGCTGGTGGCCTGGCGCGGCTTCATCTACCGCGAGGAAACCCGGCTGAAGCAGCTGGTGGCGGCAATCGACCTGCCCGGCAGCTTCATGGTGTTCGCCGGTTCGCGCCCGTATGCCGCCGTGGCCCGGCGCCTGCGCAAGGCGGTGGCAGAGCCCGTTTACCGCAAGTAGCGGGGTGGGGCAGGTAGAATGCGCGTCCCTCGCAAGCCCCCGGAACGCTCATGACCTGGTCCATCGACCACGCCCGCAAGACTTACTCGATCCCGCACTGGGCCGACGGGTATTTCGACGTCGACGCGGCCGGGCACGTGGTCGTGCGGCCGACCGGCGCCGACGGTCCGGCGGTGTCGCTGCCCGAAGTGGTCGATGCCGCGCGCGCGTCGGGCGCCAAGCTGCCGCTGCTGGTGCGCTTCCCCGATATCCTCGGCCAGCGTCTGGGCAAGCTGCAGTCGGCCTTTGCTCAGGCCCAGGCCGACTGGGACTATGCCGGCGGCTACACCGCCGTCTATCCGATCAAGGTCAACCAGCATCGCGGCGTGGCCGGCACCCTGGCCTCGCACCACGGCGAGGGCTTCGGCCTTGAAGCGGGCAGCAAGCCGGAGCTGATGGCGGTGCTGGCGCTGTCGCGCCCGGGCGGGCTGATCGTCTGCAACGGCTACAAGGACCGCGAATACATCCGCCTGGCCCTGATCGGCCGCAAGCTGGGCCTGCAGACCTTCATCGTCATCGAGAAGCCCTCCGAACTGAAGCTGGTGCTGGAAGAGTCGCGCAAGCTCGAGGTCAAGCCGGGCCTGGGCGTGCGCATGCGCCTGGCCTCGCTGGGCGCCGGCAAGTGGCAGAACAGCGGCGGCGACAAGGCCAAGTTCGGCCTGTCGCCGCGCCAGGTGCTGGACCTGTGGAAGTCGTTGCGCGATACCGAGTACGCCGACTGCCTCAACCTGCTGCACTTCCACATGGGCTCGCAGATCTCCAACGTGCGCGACATCGCCAACGGCATGCGCGAGGCGACCCGCTATTTCGTCGAGCTCTCGCGCCTGGGCGCGAAGATCAGCCATGTCGATGTCGGCGGCGGCCTGGGCATCGATTACGAAGGCACCCGTTCGCGCAGCTACTGCTCGATCAACTACGGCCTGCATTCCTACGCTAGCAACATCGTCCAGCCCCTGGCCAGCGCCTGCGAAGAGCATGGCCTGCCGCAGCCACGCATCGTGACCGAGTGCGGGCGCGCGATGACCGCGCACCACGCGGTGCTGATCGCCAACGTGTCCGAGGTGGAGCAGGCGCCGGAGGGCCGCGTGCCGGACGCGCATGACGACGAGCCGGCCGCCATCCGCCACCTGCGCGAGATCCACGAGGAGCTCGACGTGCGCCCGGCGGTGGAGTTGTTCCAGGAGGCACAGCATTTCCATGCCGAGGGGTTGTCGGCCTATGCGCTCGGCCAGATCGACCTGGTCCACCGCGCGCGCATCGACGACCTGTTCTACGCCATCGCCCATGCGGTGCGCGCGCGTCTGAGCTTCGACGAAAAGAGCCACCGGCCGTTGCTGGATGAACTCAACGAGCGCCTGGTCGACAAGTACTTCGTCAACTTCAGCGTGTTCGAGTCGATCCCCGACGTGTGGGCCATCGACCAGGTGTTCCCGATCGTGCCGATCGAACGCCTGGACGAGGCGCCCGAGCGCCGCGGCGTGGTGTGCGACATGACCTGCGACTCCGACGGCATGGTCAAGACCTACGTCGAGAACGAAAGCCTGGACACCTCGCTGCCGCTGCACGCGCTGCGCCCGGGCGAGAGCTATCGCATCGGCTTCTTCCTGGTCGGCGCCTACCAGGAGATCCTCGGCGACATCCACAACCTGTTCGGCGATACCGACGCGGTGGAAGTGGCCGTGGCAGGCGAGGGCTACCGCATCGCCCAGCAGCGCCGCGGCGATACCACCGACGTGATGCTGGACTACGTGGGCTACCGCCTCGACGAACTGCGCAGCGCCTACGCCGAACGCATTGCCGCCGCCGAACTGCCTGCGGCACGCGCGCAGGAGCTGGCCGACGCCTTGGAGGCTGGCCTGACCGGCTATACCTACCTGTCGGACGAACCGCTGGTCTGAATCTGCGGCCGCGAACGCCGTCGCGGCCGTTGCGCGGCGAACTGCGCCGCCACCGATTCGCGCACCAGCGTGGCAAGCGCCGTCACCGCTGGCGTTGCGCTGGCGCAATAGAGATGAAGGTCGATCTGCGGCAGCGCCGGCAAGCCATGCACGGCCGCCTCCAGCACGCGCACCCCGCGTGGCAGGCACAACGGCGTGCGCAAGGTGATGCCGAGGCCGGCTTCCACCGCCGCCCAGACCCCGGCCAGGCTGGCGCTGCTGAAGGCCACGCGCCAGGCGCGGCCGGCGCGGTCCAATGCGTCGATCGCCGCGTTGCGCATCGGGCAGGGCGCGTCGAGCATGGCCAGGGAAAGAGGTGATTGGCGAGACCCGTCTCCGGTGTCGTCCACGATGGAACCGACCCAGCGAAGCGGCACCCGTGCCAGGGTTTCTGGCGCCAGGTTCACCGGCACCGGCGGGCCTGCCCAAGCCAGTACCAGGTCGAAGTAGCCAGCGGCCACGCCTTCGACCAATGCCGCGCCACGCGTGATCTGCGCTTCCACTTGCAGCCGTGGGTGGGCGCGACTGAAGCGACCCAGCACTTCGGGCAGCAATTGCTCACCGAACTCGGCCTGCAGGCCCAGCCGCACCTCACCCTGCCATTGCGCCCCATCGAGCGCGGTCATCGCCTCGTCGTTGAGCGCCAGCAGGCGTCGCGCGTAGCCCACCAGCACCTCGCCGGCCGGGGTCAAAGCCAGCCCGCGGCCCTGCCGCGCCAGCAACGGGGCGCCGGCTTGCTGTTCCAGTTTCTTCAGCTGCGCGCTGACCGCGGAGGTCGAGCGGTGCAACTGCACCGCGGCGCGGGCGAAGCTGCCCAGGGCGATTCCGGTGGCGAAGCTGCGCAGGGCGTCGAGATCGAAGTGGGTCGTGCGCATCGAATGTCCCGATTTTGCGGATCAACAATGCGAAATTATCCGATTTACCGCACGGTCCGCCAGGCCCAGCATGGGCTTCCTTCCCGAGTCGGAGCCCGTCATGCCCCTGGTCCACATCGCCTTGCGCCACACCACGCCCGATCGCATCCGTGCCATCCAGGAGGGGGTCTACGCCGCCCTGCACGGGAGCTTCGAAGTCCCCGAGAACGACCGTTTCATACTGGTGACCCAGCACGAAGCGCACGAGTTCGACTACGACGCCGGCTATCTCGGCATCGCCCGCAGCGATGAACTGGTTTTTGTGCAGATCACGTGCACGGCATCGCGGGGAGTAACGCAGAAGAAGGCGCTGTACCGGGATATCATCGAGCGCCTGGGCCGGTCGCCGGGGCTGCGGCCGGAAGATGTCTTCATCCAGCTGACCGAGACCGTGCGCGAGAACTGGTCGTTCGGCCTGGGCGTGGCGCAGTACGCCTGACCGGTCCGTCCCGCTCCACCGGCATGCAATATGCCGCCCGTTGCGCGAACATGCCTGGGCCCGCACCCCGAGGAACCGGCATGCTGGAACTGCTCAAGGCCGTGGCGATGGGACTGGCGATGCTGCTGCCCATCGCCAACCCGCTCACCACCGTGGCGTTGCTGCTCGGCCTGTCCACCGGCATGACCGCGCAGGAACGCAACCGCCAGGCCCTGCTGGCCTGCGCCTATGTGTTCGCGATCATGTGCGTGGCCTTCTACGCCGGCCAGGCGGTGATGGAGGTCTTCGGAATCTCCATTCCCGCCTTGCGCATCGCCGGCGGCATGATCGTCGCCTTCATCGGTTTTCGCATGTTGTTCCCGCGCGACAAGCCCGGGGACGCGCCCGAGGTGGAGAGCCGTACCGAAGAGCTGCGACAGCATCGCAGCAGCGACATCGCCTTCATTCCGCTGGCCATGCCCAGCACCGCCGGCCCCGGCACGATCGCGCTGATCATCAGCACTGCGGCGGCGATGAAGGACGAGATGCCGTTCGCGCCCTGGATCATGTGGAGCGCGCCGCTGCTGGCCTTCTTCCTGTTCTGCGTGATCCTGCTGCTGTGCCTGCGTAGCGCCGGGGCGATCATCCGCTTGATCGGCCAGAGCGGCGTGGATGCGTTCGCCCGGCTGATGGGTTTCCTGCTGGTCTGCCTGGGCGTGCAGTTCCTGATCAACGGCGTGCTCGACATCGTCGAGGACTTTCCGCTGGGCTGAGGCCTCAGGACTCGCGCGCGACCTGGAAGCCGGCGAACGATTGCGTCACCGGCATGATTTCCAGGCGATTGATGTTCAGGTGCGGCGGCAGCGTGGCGACGTAGAAGATGGCCTCGGCGATGTCTTCGGCGGTCATCGGGTTGGCGCCGGCGTAGAGCTTGTCCGAAGCGCCCTGGTCGCCATGCGTGCGCACCAGGGTGAATTCGGTTTCGGCCATGCCCGGCTCGATCGAGGTCACGCGCACGCCGGTGCCGTGCAGATCCGAGCGCAGGCCCAGCGAGAACTGGCTGACGAACGCCTTGGTGCCGCCGTAGGCATTGCCGCCCGCGTAGGGATAGGTCGCCGCCACCGAGCTGATGTTGATGATCGCGCCCTTGCGCGCGATCAGCCGCGGCAACAGGCGGTGGGTCAGGTTCACCAGCGCGGTGATGTTGGTGTCGATCATCGTGTGCCAGTCCTGCAGCGATGCCGACTGCGCGGGCGCGGTGCCCTGGGCCAGGCCGGCATTGTTGACCAGCAGGTCGATGTCGGCGAAGGCCGGCGGCAACGCCGCCAGTGCCGTGTCCATGGCAGCCGTGTCGCGCACGTCGAAGATCGCCGCATGCACCTGGTCGGCCCCGAACTCCTGCACCAGCGGTTGCAGGCGCTCGCCGCGGCGGCCGGTGACGATCACGCGCCAGCCGGCGGTCGCCAAGCGCCGCGCCGCGGCCAGGCCGAAGCCGGAAGTGGCACCGGTGATGAGGGCGGTCTGGGTCATGGCAATTCCATCCGGAAGCGAAGCGCGGATTTTCGCATCATCGCGCCCATCCCGGTGCGCACAAAACAAAAGCCCGGCAGGGCGCCGGGCTTTCGAGGAGGCGGGCGTGGCGCGTTACTGCGCCTTGATCGCGATCGCCGGCAGGCCGCTGCCGCTGAGCTTCTGCTTGGCTTCGGCCAGTTCGCTGGCGGTGCCGTAGGGCCCCATGCGGACGCGGTACACCGTCCTGCCGCCGATCTGTGCCGACTCGACCCGGGCAGTGAGGCCGAGCATGGCCAGCTTCGCCTTGGTCGACTCGGCATCGCCGGAGGCGCCGAACGAACCGGCCTGCAGGATGTAGCGCACGTTGTCGCTGGCCGCAGGCGCGGGGGCTGTCTCGCGGGGCGCCGGCGTCGGCGTGGCGGCGGCGATGGCAGCGCTCGCGGCCGGCGGGGCGGGCGTCGCGGCGCGCGCCGGTTGCGTTTCGGCCAGGGGCTTGGGCACCGGGGATTCGGTTACCGGGGCCGGCTGGCTCATGTTGCCGCCCGCGACGGTGGTGCTGGCCGGGGCCGGCGGGACCGGCTTGCCTTCCAGGGCGGCGCGCGCGCGCGCTGCTTCTTCGGCGCGCGCACTGGCGGCCAGCTCGGCGTCGGACATCTGCACTTCCTTGCCCGGCAGCAGCGTGTAGAAGTCGTACTGGGTGGGCTCGGCGGCATCCTTGTCGGCCGGCTTGCCGGCGGGGCGGGGCAGTTCGGCCGGTGTATCGACGTCGGCATCGGCCACCGGCGCCGGCTGCGCGTCCGGGTTCGGACGCGGGCCCACGCGCAGGAAGCCGTCCCCATCCTTCTTGAACAGGCCCGGGGCGGCCAGGAATACCACCGCCGCGATCGCCGCGCCGGCCACCAGCCAGACCCAGCCAGGCGTGCCGTTGCTGCTGTTGCGCTTGGCCTGGCTCTTACCGCGTCGTGCTGCCATCTACTACTTCTCCAGTGGACTGCCGGGAACCTTGCGGTTCCTTACATTTTTTCCGGTGCGCTGACGCCGAGCAGTTCCAGGCCGTTGGCCAGGACCTGTCGCGCGGCCTGCGCCAACGCCAGCTTGGCGTCACGCTCTGCCGCATCTTCCACCAGCACCGGTGTGCCGTGATACCACGTGTGGAAGGCGTGCGCCAATTCACGCAGGTACTGCGCGATCTGGTGCGGTTCCAGTGCTTCGCCAGCCGCCTCGACCACTTCCGGATACCGCGAAAGTTCGATCATCAGCCACAGCGAGGTTTCGTCCTCGAGCTGGCCGAGGCCGGCAATGCCGCGCGCCAAATCGTGCGCCAACCCCTTCTCCTGGCCCTGCCGCAGCAGGCTGCAGACGCGGGCGTGCGCATATTGCACGTAGAAGACCGGGTTGTCGTTGCTCTGTTGGCGTGCGAGGTCGATGTCGAAGGTCAGCTGCGAATCGGGTTTGCGCGCGATCAGGAACCAGCGGGTGGCATCGCGGCCGACTTCCTCGATCAGGTCGCGCAAGGTGAGGTAGCTGCCGGCGCGCTTGGAGAGCTTCACTTCTTCGCCGCCGCGCATCACCGTGACCATCTGGTGCAGCACGTATTCCGGCCAGCCCTTCGGTATGCCCAGGTCCATGGCCTGCAGGCCGGCGCGCACCCGCGCCAGCGAACCGTGATGGTCGGCGCCCAGTTCGGTGATCGCGCGTTCGTAGCCGCGCTGCCACTTGGTCAGGTGGTAGGCCACGTCCGGCACGAAATAGGTGTAGGTGCCGTCGGACTTGCGCATCACGCGGTCCTTGTCGTCACCGTAGTCGCTGGACCTCAGCCACAACGCGCCGCCTTCCTCGTAGGTGTGGCCCGAGGCGATCAGCCTCTGCACCGCCTCTTCCACCTTGCCATCGCGGTACAGCGAGCTTTCCAGGAAGTAGATGTCGAAATCCACGCCGAAGGCCGCCAGGTCGTGGTTCTGTTCGTTGCGCAGGTAGGCCACGGCGAAACGCCGGATCGCGTCGAAGTCCTGCGGGTCCTTGGCACCGGTGACCAGGTGGCCTTCCAGGTCCACGGTCTGCCCGGTCAGGTAGGCCTGGGCCACGTCGGCGATGTAGTCGCCGCGGTAACCGTCCTCCGGCCAGCCTTCGCTGTCCGGGCTGTGGCCCAGGGCGCGTGCCTGCACCGAGCGGGCGAGGTTCTCGATCTGCACGCCGGCATCGTTGTAGTAGAACTCGCGCTTGACGTTCCAGCCGTTCGCATCGAGCACGCGGGCCAGGCTGTCGCCGATGGCCGCGGCGCGGCCGTGGCCGACATGCAGCGGGCCGGTCGGGTTGGCCGAAACGTACTCGACGCCGACGTTGCGGCCGTCGCCGCTGAGGTTGCGGCCGTAATCGGCGCCCTGCTTGAGCACGCTCGCCGCTTCGCGCCGGTAGGCGGCCGGGGAGAGATGGAAGTTGATGAAGCCGGGGCCGGCGATTTCCACCCGCGCCACGTCGTCGCTGGCCGGCAGCGCCGCCAGCAGCGCCTGCGCGACCGCGCGCGGATTGGTGCGGGCGGCCTTGGCCAACAGCATGGCGGCATTGGTGGCGAAGTCGCCGTGCTCGCGGGTTTTCGGGCGTTCGACCACGAAGTCCGGCGGCAAGGTGTCGGCGGGCAAGGTGCCATTGGCGCGCAAGGCTTCGATGCCTTGACCAATCAGGGCGCGGAGTTGGGGTTTCACGGAGGTTTCTGCGGGGAACGAGAAAGGCGGCGATTTTAACCGACCGGGCGGTGACGAACGTGGCGTCCGTTCAGCTGGGGTCGCAAGCCGGGGAGCCACGCCCCTGCTGGCCGCAGGGCCGGACCAGGCGACACGGCCTCAGAGCCAGCCGCGGGAAGCCATCGACACCGGCAGGCCGTCGCCGACGACGAAGTGGTCGAGCAGGCGGATTTCCAGCAGGTCCAAGGCGCTGCGCAGGCGCTCGGTGAGGCTGCGGTCCGCCGCAGAGGGCTCCGGGTTACCGGAGGGATGGTTGTGGCCGACGATCACGGCGGAAGCGTTGTGGGCCAGGGCGCGGCGCGCCACCTCGCGCGGATGGACCTGGGAGCGGTCGATGGTGCCGCTGAACAGCTCTTCGAAGGCGATGGCGCAATGCTTGGTGTCCAGGAACAGGACCGCAAAGACTTCCTGCTTGTGAGGGCGCAGCCGTGCAGAGAAATACTGGCCGGCATCCTCGGCGTTGCTCAGGGGGGCGCCGCGTTCCAGGCCCGCCCACAAGTGGCGCCGATTGAGCTCCAGTGCGGCGGACAGCTTGCAGGCACGGGCCGGCCCGAGGCCGGTCAATCGCGCCATCTCATTGGCGCCTCGGTCGAGCAGGCCGCGCAGCTTGCCCGCTTCCTGAAGCAGGTTGCGCGAGGTCACCACGGCGTCCTGGCCGCGCAACCCGGAACCGAGGAAGATCGCCAGCAATTCGGCGTCGGAGAGCTTGCCCGGCCCCTGGCTGATCAATCTCTCGCGGGGGCGCTGTTCGACTGGCCAATGTTTTATGTGCATATGGCTAGGATGCATGGTGCGCCAGGGCTGCCGATATCAGGCCTGCCACGACCTTCGGTTAATCTAATTCTCCTTGTATGTGTAGGAATTCCCTTACGTGACTGCCAATTCCCAGTCCGGTCCCGAACCCGGCCCGCTGCGAGGGCAACGGGTGCTGCTGTGCGTGGGCGGCGGCATCGCTGCCTACAAGTCCCTTGAGCTGGTGCGCCGCCTGCGCGATGCGGGCGCGGACGTGCAGGTGGCCATGACCGCGGGCGCGCAGCAGTTCGTGACGCCGCTCAGCTTCCAGGCCTTGTCCGGCTACCCGGCCCGCACCAGCCTGTGGGACAGCGCCGCCGAGCAGGCGATGGGTCATCTCGAGCTGGCGCGCTGGGCCGACCGGGTGCTCGTGGCCCCGGCCACCGCCGACCTGCTCGCGCGCCTGGCCCACGGCCACGCCGACGACCTGGTGACCACGCTGTGCCTGGCGACCACCGCCCCGGTCAGCGTGGCGCCGGCCATGAACCACCGCATGTGGCTGCACCCGGCCACCCAGGCCAATGTGGCCACGCTGGCTTCGCGCGGCGTGCAGCTGATTGGACCGGCCGACGGTCCGCTGGCCGAAGGCGAGTCCGGCCCCGGCAGGCTGGTCGAGCCGAACGACCTGGTGAGCGCCCTGGCCGCGAAAGTCGCGCCGGCCGCGCCGGTCGATGCAGACGGTCCGCTCAAGGGCTTGCGCCTGGTGATCAGTGCCGGACCGACCTACGAGGATCTGGACCCGGTGCGCTACGTCGGCAACCGCAGCAGCGGCAAGATGGGCTTCGCCCTGGCCGCCGCCGCCGCCCGCCGCGGCGCCGACGTGGTGCTGGTGGCCGGCCCGGTCCACCTGGCCACGCCGGCAGGCGTGCGGCGGGTGGACGTGCGCTCGGCCGCGCAGATGCGCGAGGCCGTGCTGGGCGCCTTCCCGGCCGATATCTACATCGGCGCGGCCGCCGTGTCGGACTACACCCCGCGCCGCTCGGTGCCGCAGAAGATCAAGAAGACCGGCGAGACCCTCACGCTGGAACTGGTGCGCACCCCGGACATCCTGGCCGAGGTCGCCGCGCAGACCGGCGCGCTGAAGCTGGTGGTCGGGTTCGCGGCCGAAACCCACGACGTGGAAAAGTATGCCCGCGGCAAGCTGGCGGCCAAGCGCCTGGACCTGATCATCGCCAACCAGGTCGGCGTCAGCGGCAGCGGCTTCGAAAGCGACGACAACGCCGCCACCGCCTACTGGCAGGGCGGCGAGCGTTCCTTCCCCAGCAGCAGCAAGGCCGACCTGGCCGAGCGGCTGCTCGAACTGATTTCTGAGAGGCTGCAAGCATGAGCGTGACGGACCACACCCTGCAGCTGAAGCTGCTCGATCCGCGTTTCGGCGACGAGTGGCCGCTGCCGGCCTACGCGACCGCCGCCAGCGCCGGCATGGACCTGCGCGCCGCCACCGAGGCGCCGATGACCCTGGAGCCGGGCGACGCGGTGCTGATACCCAGCGGCATCGCCATCCACATCGACGATCCCGGCCTGTGCGCGGTGGTCCTGCCGCGTTCCGGGCTGGGGCACCGCCACGGCATCGTGCTGGGCAACGGCACCGGCCTGATCGATGCCGACTACCAGGGTCCGCTGTTGATCAGCGTCTGGAACCGGGGCCGGGAAGCGTTCACCATCGCCCCGGGGGACCGTATCGCCCAGCTGGTGTTGCTGCCGATCGTGCGCGCGACGTTGCAGGTGGTGGATACTTTCGCCGACAGTGCACGAGGTACGGGTGGATTCGGCCACACCGGCGTGCGCTGACAGGGGGCTGTCGAGATGAGCAGGACGAACGAAGGCGGGCAGGCCATGTCCAGCCTGCGCAGGTCCGCGCCGTTGCTGGCGCTGCTGGCGCTGTTGCTGGCGGCGTGGTTCGGCTGGAACGGGTATGCGCAGTGGCGACACGGCAACGTGGTCGATGCGGTAAGCGCGTCGCGTGACCGCGCGCTGGGCGAGATCGGCGCCGCGGTGGCGGCCCAGGCCGCGCAGTACGACAAGGTGCTGAAGGACGAACAGGTCGTTGCCGCCCTGGCCGCTGGCGATGCCGCTGCCGCCGCGACGGTCATCCGCGAGCGCCTCAAGAGCGCCGAGGACGTGCAGATCTGGCGGGCCGACCTGGCTGACGCCTATGCCGACAGTGCCAAGTTCGGCTATTCGCGCCTGGCGCTGCTCGAAGCGGCGCTGCAGAGCGACAAGACGCAGGTGCGCGTGGTCCGCGACGGCGGCCAGGCGCGCTTGGGCGTGGCCGCCCGCGTGCCACTGGGCGATGCCCCGGCGGTGAGTTTCGTGCGCCTGCCGCTGTTGCGCCTGACCGGCCCGTTCGATGCGCTGGACGTGCCGTCCGATGGCTACCTGGCGCTGCGCCAGGGCGGCTTCAACGTGATCCAGAAGGGCGACGCCTCGCTGGCCAACTCGGCCGAGGCCATGTCGCGCCCGCTGGGCAAGGAAGGCCTGCGCCTGGCCGCCGCGGTCCGCGAGGTCGACAGCGGTCCGCTCGGCCTGGGCGCGATTCCCTGCTTCGTGGTGGCGGTATTGCTGGCGTTGCTCGCGGTGCTGGCGTTGCTCGCCGCGCGTGGCCGCGTGCGCCTGCCCAAGCGCCGCGCCGCGCAGGACGACCACAGCGACGCGCCGACCCTCAGCGAAAGCCTGCGCCAGGAAGCCGAGGTCGCCGCGGCTGCAGCTGCGGCCACGCCCACCGACGAGGACCCGGCGGGCGCGGTGGTGCGCCGTGCCGCTGCGCCGGCTGTCGTGGCCGACATCTTCCGCGCCTATGACATCCGCGGCGTGGTCGGCAAGGAACTCAACCCGGGCGTGGCCGAACTGATCGGCCAGGCGATCGGCAGCGCGATGCAGGCGCAGGGCCTGCGCGAGGTGGTGGTCGGGCGCGATGGGCGGCTGTCCGGTCCGGAGCTGACGGCCGGGTTGATCGAAGGCCTGCGCCGCGCCGGTTGCCAGGTCACCGACATCGGCCTGGCGCCGACCCCGGTGATCTACTTCGCCGCCTACCATCTGCGCGCGGGTAGCTGCGTGGCGGTGACCGGCAGCCACAACCCGCCGGACTACAACGGCTTCAAGATCGTGGTCGGCGGCGAGACGCTGGCCGGCGATGCCATCACCGACCTGTACCGGCGCATCGCCGAGGGCCGCCTGCACACTGCGGGCGAACCCGGCAGCCTGAGCCAGCGCGATGTCAGCGACGACTACATCCAGCGCATCGCCGACGATGTCCAGCTCGACCGTCCGCTCAAGGTGGTGGCCGATGCCGGCAACGGCGTGGCCGGCGAGATCGCGCCGCGCCTGCTCGAGGCGATCGGCGCGGAGGTGATCCCGCTCTACTGCGACGTGGACGGCACCTTCCCCAATCACCATCCCGACCCGAGCGAGCCGCACAACCTCGAGGACCTGGTGCAGATGGTCCAGCGATTCGACGCGGACATCGGCCTGGCCTTCGACGGCGACGGCGACCGCCTTGGCGTGGTGACCCGCGAAGGCAAGATCGTCTTCCCGGACCGTCTGCTGATGCTGTTCGCCGCCGACGTGCTGCAGCGCAATCCGGGTGCCTTGATCATCTACGACGTCAAATGCACCGGGAAACTGCAGGACTTCGTGCTGCGCCATGGCGGCAGCCCGATGATGTGGAAGACCGGGCATTCGCTGATCAAGTCGAAAATGCGCGAGACCGATGCCGAGCTGGCCGGCGAGATGAGCGGCCACTTCTTCTTCAAGGAGCGCTGGTACGGCTTCGACGACGGCCTGTACGCGGCCGCGCGCCTGCTCGAGGTGCTGGCCCAGCGTGAGGAGACGCCGTCCGAAGTGCTGGGCGAGTTGCCCGACGGCCTGTCCACGCCGGAGATCAAGCTGGCGGTGGACGGTTCGCCGCATGAGCTGGTGGCGCGTTTCGTCGCCGCGGTGCAGGCACAGGTGGAGGGTTCGCCGTTCGAAGGCGCGCGCATCGCCACCATCGATGGCCTGCGTGCGGACTTCACCGATGGCTGGGGCCTGGTGCGGGCCTCCAACACCACGCCGGTGCTGGTGCTGCGCTTCGAAGCGGAGAACGAGGCGGCGCTCGCGCGCATCCGCGCGCTGTTCAAGGCGCAGCTGGCCGAACTGCTGCCAGGGCGCGAGATCGAGCTGTAAGCCGGTCTTGCCGGCAAAAGAAAGGGCGGCCGATGGCCGCCCTCCTCGTTTCGCCGTATCGGCTGGGTATCAGCCGGCCCGCGGCGCCTTGAGCACGCGATAGCGCTCGATGATCTGATCGATCTCTCCATCCAGTTCGGCACGCTGGCGCTCGAAGCTGGCCTGCAGGCGCTGCTGCCACAGCAGTTCGCGATGCCGGGCCTGGATGTCGTTGGCCAGTTTGTCGGCTACCTTCTGCCCGGCCAGCTCGCGGTTGCCGGCTTCGCGCAGCAGGGTGATCAGACCGTCGCGCAGGCTGGTGACGTTGTAGCGGGCGGTCTGCACGTTGTTGTCGATCAACGAGGTGCGCTCTTCGAACACCCGGCGCAGATCCGCCTCGCTCTGGAACGTGGTCAGCATCGCCTGCTCGGTGCGCTTGCGGGTCTGTTCGGCGGCCAGGTCGGCCTGCTGCTGGGCGGCCTCGGCAGCCGCCGAGGCACGCTCTTCGGCGTTGAGCGCGCGGTCGATCGCGGCACTGCGCGTGCCGCTGCTGGCGTTGATCTCGTCGCGGGCGCGGTTGACGGCGTCGGAAGGCAACGTGTCGCTGCACACCCGCTGGCCGTTCTGGTCCCAGCAATAGAGCTTCTTCGGCGTGGCGGGCGCCTTGCTGGGCTTCTTCGGCTGCGCCTGCGCTGGCATTGCCAGCGCGGCGACGGCAATGGCGGCGATGCCGAACATCGCCTTCCTGGTCTTCGGCATCATGGCAGCCCCCTGCTGTCCTCAGCCCGATGTGTCGGTCCCGTAGCGGGCACGGTAGGCCAGCAACGGTTCGCGGAAGCCGACAAGTTCCGGGTTTCCGGCGGCAAAATCAAGCAGGTCGCCCAGATTGGCCACCGCCACCACGGGGATGCCCGCTTCGGCGGCGACGGCCTGCGCCGCCGAGCGCCGGTCCTGTTCGCTCGCGATCTCCTGCCGGTCCAGGGCCACGACGATGCCGGCCGGCTCGCCGCCTGCCTCGCGGATGATCGCCAGCGCTTCGCGGATGGCGGTGCCGGCGGTGATGACGTCATCGACGATCAGCACCCTGCGCCCGGCCAGCGGCGCGCCGATCAGGGTGCCGCCCTCGCCATGGGCCTTGGCTTCCTTGCGGTTGAAGGCCAGCGGCAGGTCGCGGCCGCGGCCGGCGAACTCGCAGGCCAGCGCGGTGGCCAGGGGGATGCCCTTGTAGGCCGGGCCGAAGATCAGGTCGAAATCCAGCCCGGCCGCAGTGATCGCATCGGCATAGCAGGCAGCCAGCGCCGCGGTCTTCGCGCCCGAATCGAAGCGGCCGGCGTTGAAGAAGTAGGGGCTCAGGCGGCCGGACTTGAGGGTGAACTCGCCGAAGCGCAGGGCGTCGGCAGCCAGGGCCAGTTCGAGGAAGCGTTGCCGGTGGTCGGTCATGGCGAGCGGGCAGGAGGGGGAGAACGAAAGGATAGCGGCTCCGGCCGGCGAAGGTCGCTTGGGGTACGCTTTGCCGATTCCTTTGGCAACGCTCCCTCTCCAAACTCATGCGCATCATCAGCTTCAACGCCAACGGCCTGCGCTCGGCGGCCAGCAAGGGCTTCTTCGATTGGTTCGCGCAGCAGCAGGCCGACGTCCTGTGCGTGCAGGAAACCAAGGCCCAGGAACACCAGCTGGCCGGCCCGGAGTTCCTGCCCGCCGGCTACCGGGCCTGGTTTCGCGACGCCACTACCAAGAAGGGCTATAGCGGCGTGGCGATCTACAGCCGCCAGGAGCCGGACGAGATCCGGACTTCGCTGGGCTGGAACGAGTTCGATGAAGAGGGGCGCTACATCGAGGCACGCTATGGCGACCTGAGCGTGGTGTCGTTCTACATCCCCTCCGGTTCCTCGGGCGAGCTGCGCCAGGACTTCAAGTTCCAGGTGATGGATTGGCTGCGCCCGACGCTGGCCCAATGGCTGGCCAGCGACCGCCAATACGTGCTGTGCGGCGACTGGAACATCGTGCGCTCGGCCCTGGACATCAAAAACTGGAAGTCCAACCAGAAGAACTCCGGCTGCCTGCCGCCCGAACGCGACTGGCTCAACGGCCAATGCGCCGACCAGTTGGCCGACGCCGACGCCGCGTCGGGCCGCGGCTGGGTGGATACCTACCGCGTGCTGCATCCGCAGGGCCAGGACTACACCTGGTGGAGCAACCGCGGTGCCGCCCGCGCCAACAACGTGGGTTGGCGCATCGACTACCAGTTCGCCACGCCCGGCCTGCGCGAGCGCCTGCGCGGCTGCTCGATCTACCGCGACCAGCGCTTCTCCGACCACGCGCCCTACACCGTGGACTACGACCGGTGAGCCAGACGCCCGCCGCGCCGGCCGCGGCCCGGACGTCCTACAAGGGCTGGGCCGGCATCCGCCGCGCCTTCGCCACGCCTTCGGCGGGTGCGATGGCCTTGCTGGGGTTCGGCAGCGGGCTGCCGTTCCTGCTGATCGCCTCGCAGACGCTGTCCACGCGCCTGCGCGACAACGGCCTGGAGCTGCGTGACATCGGCTTGATCAGCCTGGCCAGCTTCTTCTACCTGCTGAAGTTCCTGTGGGCGCCGTTGCTCGACCGCCATGCCTTCCCGCTGCTGGGGTTCCTGGGCCGCCGCCGTTCCTGGCTGTTGGTGTCGCAGTTGGGCGTGGCGGTGGCGTTGTTCGCGCTGGCGTTCTCGCGACCGGACCTCGGCGTGGCCGGCCTGGTCGGCTGGGTGTTGTTCGCTTCGTTCATGGGCGCTACGCAGGATTCGGTGGTGGATGCCTATCGCATCGAGGTCGCACCCGAAAGCGCACAGGCCGCGCTGGCGGCCACCTACATCTTCGGCTACCGGCTGGGGCTGATCGTGGGCGGTGCCGGCGCCCTGTACCTGGCGCAATTCCTGGGTTGGCAGTGGGCCTACCTGGCGATGGCGGGCTTGATGGCCTTGCCGTTGCTGACCACGCTGCTGTGCCGTGAGCCGGCCATCCCCGAGGTCACGGTCGCCCGCTCGATCGACTTCGCCGGCGCCTTCTGGCAGCCGATCAGCAGCTTCTTCTCCCGCAATGGCGTAGCCGTGGCCGCGGCGCTGCTGTTGTTCGTGGGCTTCTTCAAGTTTCCCGACCAGGTGATCGGGGTGATGGCCGGCCCGTTCTACCTCGATTCGGGCTTCAGCAAGGCCGACATCGCCACCGTCTCCAAGTTGTTCGGCGTATGGATGGGCCTGGTGGGCGCCTTCGCCGGCGGCGCCGCCGTGGCCGCGTTCGGCTTTCGCCGCATGCTGTTGGTGGCGGCGCTGGGCGTGGCCCTGTCCAACCTCGCGTTCCTGCTGATGGCCCAGCACCCCGGGCAACTATGGGCCTTCTACGCCGCGCTCTCGGCCGACAACCTGTTCCAGGGTTTCGCCGGCGTGGTGCTGGTGGCCTTCATGTCGTCGCTGACCGACCGCAACTTCACCGCCACCCAGTACGGCCTGCTCGTTTCGCTGGCCAACCTGCCGGGCAAGTTCGTCGGCGGTGTGTCCGGCTATATTGTCGAGGCGACGTCGTATTCGACCTTCTTCGTCCTCAGCGCGCTGACCGTGGTGCCCACGCTGCTGCTGCTGGCCTGGCTGTGGCGGCGGATCGTGGACCCGGTTGCGCCGGTCCGTGCGGATTGAAAGGTGGGCTGGAACTGCCCATGATGCGTCCCCGGGGGATTCTCGGACACACCGTGTTGGGGAGTGAAATGACCGATCTGGTTCTGCGCGACATCGATCCGATGCTGGTCGACCGCATCCGGCGCATTTCCGTCGCGCGCGGCTGGACCCAGCACCAGACCGTGATCAACCTGATCGAACAGGGCTTGTTCGCCTCGGAACACGAGGTCCACGGTGGTTTCGAACACCCGGAAGTGGACGCGCTGGCCGACGCCATCGCCGCGCTCAAGTTGATGCCGGCCGGCGCCAGCTTCTGAAGCCTTCAGGCGGGGTGGATCGCCCCGAGAATGCGCGGACCACGCGCGCCGCTGACCGCCGGCAGGTTGCCTGGCCGGGCCGACAAGGTCTGCGCCGCCAGCCAGGCGAACCCCATCGCCTCCATGTAGTCCGGGTCCAGCCCATGCACTTGGCTGGACTCCACCACGGCCTGCGGTAGCCGCGCCGCCAACGCTGCCATCAGCACCGGGTTGCGTACGCCGCCGCCGCAGACCAGCACGCGGCGCGTTTGCGCCTGGTGGGCTTCCAGCGCTTCGGCCACGGTGGCGACCGTCAACGCCAGCAGCGTCGCCTGGATGTCCGCTGGCATCGCGCCCGCGGCCGCCGGTGCCGCCAGCGCCCAGTCGAGATGGAACTGCTCGCGTCCCGTGCTCTTGGGCGGCGGCAGCGCAAACCACGGTTCGGCCTGCCATTGCGTCAGCAACGCCGGCAGCACCCGTCCGCTGGCAGCGAAAGCGCCGGCGGTATCGAAGGATTGTCCGGTGTGGCGTTGGCACCAGGCATCCATCAGCGCATTGGCCGGGCCGGTATCGAAGCCGCGCACCACGCCTTCCTGCGGAATCAGGGTGAGATTGCCGATGCCGCCGAGGTTGAGCACCGCGCGGTCCTCATCGCCGCTGCCAAGCATGGCCAGGTGGAAGGCTGGCATCAGCGGCGCGCCCTGGCCGCCGGCAGCGACGTCGCGGCGGCGGAAGTCGGCGACCGTGGTAATCCCGGTCGCCTCGGCGATCCGGTTCGCATCGCCGATCTGCCAGGTGAAGGCGGGCGTGGCCTGGGGCCGGTGGCGCACGGTCTGGCCGTGCGAGCCGATCGCGCGGATGCGCGAAGCGGGCAGGCCACTGTGGGCCAGCACCGTGTTGGCGGCCTCGGCGAATGCTTCGCCGACCAGGGCATCGAGCCGGCCGAGCACGTCCAGCGAGCCGGCCTCGCGCCCTTCGCCCAGCGCTACCAAGGCTTCGCGCAGCGCTGGGTCCCAGGGCTGGGTATGGCCAGCCAGCAGCGTGCAGCGCGGCGTGCTGCCCTGGGCGCGTTCGTCGAACGCCACCACGGCCGCGTCGATGCCATCGGCGCTGGTGCCGGACATCAGCCCGATATAGAGGGGAGTGCCATCGGGAATCGCCGCCATGCGGATCTCTGCTGGAAAGGACGGATAAAGATACGGCGCCCGGGGAGGGCGCCGTCGAGTGGATGCGAGGGTGGGTGAACCCGGCCCGGTCAGCCGCGGCCCTTGCCCTTGCCTTTGGCGGGCCTGGCCTCGGCATCGGCGTAGATCAGCTTCTCCATGCCTTCGATGCGGGCCATCGCCGGCGCGGTCTGGGCGCGGAACGCGGCGAGCTCGGTGCCGGCCAACGGGGTCGGCGGCGGCATCGTCACCGACGCCGGGTTGCGCTGCTCGCCATTGACGCGGAATTCGTAGTGCAGGTGCGGGCCGGTCGCCATGCCGGTCATGCCGACATAGCCAATGACCGTGCCTTGCTCGATGCGCTGGCCCGGGCGCACCTTGCCGAAGCGCGACATGTGCCCGTACAGCGTGCTGTAGCCCTTGCCGTGGTCGAGGATGATCACGTTGCCGTAGCCGCGCTGGGTACCGACGAACTTCACCAGCGCATCGCCGGCGGCCATGATCGGCGTACCGGTCGGCGCGGCATAGTCGATGCCCTTGTGGCCGCGGATCGTGCCCAGTATCGGATGCTTGCGCATGCCGAAGGTCGAGCTGATGCGGGTGTAGGTCACCGGCATGCGGATGAAGCTCTTCTTCAGCGGCCGGCCGGTGATATCGAAGTACTCCGGCGTCTTGCCCCCCCGCTCGTAGCGGAAACCGGTATAGGTCTTGCCGCCGGTGGTGAAGGTCGCGGCCAGGATCTTGCTGGTGTCGATGCGCTCGCCTTCGCGCCAGGTCTCGTCCATGACCACGCTGAAACGGTCGCCGGGCTGCAGGTCCTTGTCGAAGTCGATGTCGTACTTGAAGATCTCGTCGGTCATCGTCGCCACCGCCGACGCCGGCAGGCCGGCCTTGCGTGCAGCGGTGTACAGCGAGCTGGTGATCTCGCCGCTGGTGACGACGGTGCGCACCATGGTGGCGCGTTCGGTGACCTTCTCGCGCACGGTCTGGCCATTGAGCAGCAGCTCGACGCGGTGGCTGGCATCCCGGTCGAAACGCAGGGCGCGCAGTTCGCCGCGCTGCGGCATGTCCACGGCGATCTCCGCGCCGGGGCGAAGCCGGGTGAGGGCTTCGCGGGCGCCCGGATGGTCGAGCACGCGGGCCAGCGTGGTCGAAGGAATGCCAAGGTCGTCGAACAGGCCGCTGACCGTCTGCCCGGGTTTGACCCGCAGCAGCTCCCAACTCTCGCCCGGCACGCCCTGGGCCTTGGACGCCGGCAGCGGCGGCAACGGCAAGGTCAGGGTGGAATGGGTGACCAGCGGGGTGTCGATGGCGTTGGAAAAACCCGGCACGATCGTCGCCAGCAGGGCGCCGATCGTGGTGAACAGGCTCGCGTGCAGCCAGTGCCGGCGGGTCCAGCGCTGGTTGAAAGCGGCGGGAAGATGCTTCTTTAGCCTTTGATGCAAGGCCGAGTCGTGTTGAACGTGAAGTCGTTCCTGGAAGCGCTGGCGGCGCGCACGGCCCTGCTCGGAATGCTGCATCTATCGTTTCCTCGGTGGCTCGGAGCGCGAGCCAAACGCCGGTAACATAGACAGCCATCAAGACCGCGTCAAACCATTGAGCCTGTTCATGTTTTCGCTTGGCGCGGCGTTAACCGACCTTTAACATCGTTCACGTTCTTGACGGTCGCCCATCCCCGCTGGAGTCCTGCTTTGTCCTCGATTGCTGAATCGCTTGCCCTGATCGGCCGTGGTGCCGACGAGATCCTCAAGCCCGAAGAGCTGGAGGCCCGTCTCAAGCGCGGGCGGCCGTTGCGGATCAAGGCCGGCTTCGACCCCACGGCGCCGGACCTGCACCTGGGCCACACCGTATTGCTGAACAAGATGCGGCAGTTCCAGGACCTGGGACACCAGGTGATTTTCCTGATCGGCGACTTCACCGGGATGATCGGCGACCCCACGGGCAAGAACGTCACCCGCAAGCCGCTGACCCGCGAGGACGTGCTGGCCAACGCGCGCACCTACGAGGAGCAGGTGTTCAAGGTGCTGGACCGCGAGCGCACCGAGGTGCGGTTCAATTCCGAATGGTTCGGCCAGATGAGCGCGGCCGACATGATCCGCCTGGCCGGCCAGCACACCGTGGCGCGCATGCTCGAGCGCGACGACTTCGCCAAGCGCTACGCCGCCCAGCAGTCGATCGCGATCCACGAGTTCCTCTATCCGCTGGTGCAGGGCTACGACTCGGTGGCGCTCAAGTGCGACGTTGAGCTCGGCGGCACCGACCAGAAGTTCAACCTGCTGATGGGGCGCGGCCTGCAGGAGCATCACGGCCAGCCGGCGCAGATCGTGCTGACCATGCCGCTGCTGGAGGGGCTGGACGGCGTCAACAAGATGTCCAAGTCGCTGGGCAACTACATCGGCATCAGCGAACCGGCAATCGATATCGTCACCAAGACCATGAAGATCGGCGATGAGCTGATGTGGCGCTGGATCGAGCTGCTGTCCTTCGAGATTGGCGTGGAAGAAGCGGTTTCGCTGCAGGCCCAGGTCGCTGGCGGGCAACTGAATCCACGCGAGGTGAAGCTGCGCCTGGCGCGCGAACTGGCGGCGCGCTTCCACGACGCAGCCTCGGCCGATCAGGCCATTGCCGGCTGGCATGCCGTGGTGACCGGGCAGGGCGATACGAGTCTGCTCCCCGTGCAGGAAGTGAGCGTGCCGGCCGAAGGCTTGCGCATCGCCGCGCTGCTGACCGCGGCGGGGCTCACCCCGAGCAACTCGGAAGCGATGCGCAAGGTGAAGGAACGTGCGGTACGCGTGGAAGGCGATGTCGTGGAAGACCCGCAGTTGCAGCTGATGCCGGGCTTTGAAGGCGTCGTCCAGATCGGCAAGCGCAATTTCGCCCGGGTTCGACTGATCGCGGGCTGATACGCGGGGCACCGCGGGGCGAAGCCGCGCGGCGTAAAAAAACTTCACAAACCCCCTTCCCAAACCCCGAGGGAGGAGCCATACTTTCCCTCCCCCGTCACGAGGGCTTCGCCGAAAGGCAAGTAGATCGGACGGAAGTTGACCCGGAGCTTCACGAAGGGTTGACGCCCCAGAAAAGTCCGCTAAGATGGCGGGCTCGCTTCGGGAAAAGCCTACGGGCGCTGAAGCGGGGTTGACGTCTCGAAAGAGGTGTTGACGGACTGGAAAAGCCGGCTATAATGGGCGGCTCGC